>Ga0222420_100020_pt1 | contig 507764 bp, 480 predicted proteins | sample 3A2ome_FD_182470 | JGI IMG/M metagenome (GOLD analysis project Ga0222420, IMG submission 182470) | Enriched microbial communities from leaf-cutter ant dump, University of Wisconsin, Madison, United States - 3A200A (version 2) | ecosystem: Environmental > Terrestrial > Nest > Insects nest > Nest... | reverse complement strand
GAGGCCTTTTTTTGACCCTGTCAAATCAGCTTGGCGCTGCTTCGACCGACTCGTTCCTGCTTACTGCTCTTGCCAACTTCGCTTCGACAAGCCCGCAACTTGTAAGGGTTAACCCGAACAACATTGCCAACTGCGAAGCCCGAAATCTTAACACGATTTTTGCAGCTTGTGCAACAACCCCCTGGGCCATCGCGCCGCCGCCGTGTCCTTGACCGCGGCCCCGCTGCCTGGACAAAACCGCGTCTCGGCTGCGAAGGAGCGAGACTATACACGAAATTCACGCCCCCTGCCGCCGGCCCGCTCATCGCCTGTAAACCGCCAGGTAAACCTAGATGCTTAGCCACCGCTTGCGCCGGCTCTCTTCTATTTGGCGTTGGATTTCGCTTTCGCGCAGCGCCCAGGCCGGCGCGCCGATGTCGTCCAGCATGTGCTGGTCGAGATCTTTGAGCAAGGTCGCCGTGCGCCGGCAGGCGCGCTGCGCCTGAATGGATTGCCACCAGGCCAGGCAAGCCCGGCGCCAGGCCGCCAGCCCAGTGGTTGTCTGGCCGGAAAACAGCGGCACTGTGTTGGCATTGAGTAGAGGTTGCGATTCCATGCTGGTCTCCCATATCTGCACACTGGTAAGCGTATAAGCCCAGAAACCGCCTGTGAATCGCATTGTTCTGCCCATTTTGGTCGGTTATGCTTACCAGCATGAGCCGCCTGCCTCTTAACACCCTGCCCGCCTTCCGTGCCGTGGCCGAACTGCAGAACCTGCGGGCCGCCGCCGAGCGCCTGCACCTGACCCATAGCGCTATCAGCCAGCAGATACGCGGCCTGGAGGAACAGCTGGGATTCGAGCTGTTTGACCGGCGCGGCCGGCGCGTGGTGCTCAACAGCGCAGGCGAAGCGCTGCTGCGCAGCGTTCAGTGCGCCCTAGCCCAGCTGGACGATGGCGTACAAGCCGCGGCGTCGGTGGCGCGCGGGGCCGGCCAGCGCCTGCGGGTATCGGTGCTGCCTTCTTTTGCCCAGCGCTGGCTGCTGCCGCGCATGGCGCGCTGGCACGAACGCCATCCCGGCCTGACCCTGGAAATCGAGACCTCGCAGCAGGTGGCCGACCTGCAACGCCAGGGCCTGCACGCGGCGCTGCGTTCGGGCAAGGGGCCTTGGCCCGGCGTGGTGTCCGACCCGCTGTTCGAGGACATCCACATGCCGCTGATCGTGCTGGCGTCGCCCGACGCCGCCCGGCAACTGGCCGACAACGGGCCGGAAACCCTGGCGCGCCAACCGCTGCTGGGCGACAAGGAGCTATGGCGGCAATGGTTCGCCGCCGCCGGCCTGACGGTGGACGTGACGCCAGTGGCCACCTTCAATGATGCCGGCCTGATGCTGCAAGCCGTGGAACAGGGCCTGGGCCTGGCGCTAAGCCGTGAACTGCTGGCCGCCGACGCCTTGTGCGCCGGCCGGCTGGTGAAGGTATCGCCCATCAGCGTGGATTTCGAACCCGCCGATACGTATCATCTGGTGTACCCGCCGATATTGCGCGACTGGCCGCCGCTACTGGCGCTGCGACAGTGGATTCGCGACGAACTGGAGCGCTCGCGCGACAGCCTGGCTTCGCCGCGCCGCGACCCGGAATCACCCGGCAAAACTGAATCCAAACGTTGAGCCGGTAATGGCGTGTGTCCCAGGCGGGCATGCGCACAGGTTTTGTTGCATGCGGCCACGGCAGGCTTGCTATGCTGCGCGGTCGGAAAGAGGAGCGCGAGGTTTTCCCTATCATGATGCTGCTCCAATGCGCACGACGCATCTCCTGGCGGCGGCTATGGGCGGCTCTGCTGCTCTGCCTGCTGGCCACTACGGCCATTTCGGCAATCGCCCAGCCCGAACACCCGCCCGAACGTCCGCCCGACGCCGCCGAAGCCGAGTCGGCACTGGCCGATGCCCGCAAGCAGATCGACGAGATCCGCAAGCACCTGGAAGATGGCGGCGAAGACGCGCAACTGGTGCAGTGGCGTGCCGACGTGCTGGATATTCAATCGCGCGCCGACGCGCTGGCCGAGGCGCTGGCGCCGCAACTGGCCAGCATGACGGCGCGCCTGACCGAGCTGGGCGAGCCGCCGGCCGGCACGCGCGAGGCCCCCGACGTGGCGGCCCAGCGTGCGCAGTTGCAGAAAAGCAGCCGGGCGCTGGATTCGCAGACCAAGCTGGCGCGGCTGCTATCGGTAGAGGCCGCGCAGACCGCCGAGCAAATATCCACGTTGCGGCGCAACCAGTTCCAGGCCCGGCTGGGCGAGCGGCGCGACTCGCTGCTGGGCACGCTGTTCTGGTCGGAATTGCAGGGCGACCTGCCGCGCGACCTGCGGCGGGTAGGACGCCTGGCCGATGATTTACGGCGGGCGGCCGCCGACACGCCGGACGGCGTCTGGGCGGCGCTGGCCCTGGCCATCGCCGCCGTGCTGTTGTTGCGGGCCGCCTGCAGCCGCCTGCTGGTCAGGCTGACCGCCACGCGCGTGCCGCCCGGTCGCCTGCGGCGCTCGTTTTTGGCCGTGAGCATCGTGGTGTTGGCGGTGGCCACGCCGGGCCTGGTCGCCGAACTGCTGCACATCGGCCTGACCTGGAACGATACCCTGCCGGACGACACCAGCGACTTGCTGGGCAGCCTGGTGGCGGTGGTGTGTTTTGGCGGTTATGTGGCCGGACTGGGCCACGCGCTGTTGTCGCCCGAGCGTTCCACCTGGCGCCTGCCCGCCATTCACGATCGCGTCGCGCGCGGGCTGCGCCACTTGCCGGTTGCACTGGGCATGCTGGTGGTGGCGATCTGGCTGGCCGACCAGTTGCCGGTCCTGCTCAACGCCAGCCTGACCACCACCATTTGCGTGGCTTCGCTGGCCGCGCTGGCGCTGGCCGCCACGCTGGCCTGGGGGCTGCGCCGCTGCACGAGCCTGCACCGGCAGGCGCGCCAGGCCGACGAAGACGGCCGGGTGGCGCCGCGCCCGTTCTGGGTGTCGGTGCTGGTGGCCGTGACGTGGGCCGTGCTTATTACCAGCGTCGTCAGCCTGCTGGCGGGATACGCGGCGTTCGGCAGCTTTATCGTCAAGCAAGTGTTGTGGACGCTTGCCATTCTTTGTTCGGCGTATCTGTTGTCGGTGCTGATCGAAGACGGCTTCGGCACCCTGCTGGCCTCTGCGGCCCGCGACGACGAAGGGCGCAACCGGCTGCGCGGGCAGGTGGCCGTGCTGCTGTCGGGCGCCGCGCGTGTGGCGGTTGTGCTGTTCGCAGCAACCCTGCTGCTGGCGCCCTTTGGCGAAGGCCCGAGCGACCTGCTGCATCGCGTGAACCAGTTGCATAGCGGCCTGCAGATCGGCGAAGTGCACTTGCGCCCCGGCGCCCTGATGCAAGCGCTGCTGGTGTTGGCGCTGTGCCTGGTGGGCGTGCGGCTGCTCAAGCGCTGGCTGGCCAACCGCTATCTGCCCACCACCGAACTCGATCCGGGCATGCAATTGTCGGCGGCCACGTTGTTCGGCTACACCGGCGTGGTAGTGGCCGTGGCGCTGGCCCTCTCGGCGCTGGGCATCGGGCTGGAGCGCGTGGCCTGGATCGCCAGCGCGCTGTCGGTGGGCATCGGTTTCGGCCTGCAGGCGGTGGTGCAGAACTTTGTGTCGGGCCTGATCCTGCTGGCCGAACGGCCGGTCAAGGTGGGCGACTGGGTGTCGCTGGGCGGCGTCGAGGGCGACATCCGGCGCATCAATGTGCGCGCCACCGAAATCCAGATGGCCGACCGATCGACCGTGATCGTGCCGAACTCGGAGTTCGTCACCAAGACCGTACGCAACGTCACGCATGCCGATCCGCTAGGCCTGGTGCAGGTGAAGCTGCCCATGCCGCTGGATGCCGATGCGCCGCGCGTGCGCAAGCTGATGCTGGAAGCCTTCGCGGCGCACGAAGGCATTGTGGAGAACCCCGCCCCCGATGTGTTCCTGGAAGGCATCGAACACGGCCATCTGATGTTCAACGCGCGGGGCTATGTTGGATCGCCGCGCAATGCGTACGGGGTGCGCAGCGCGCTGCTGTACGACATTTTGCAGCGCATGGCGCAGGCCGGCCTGCCGCTCGCCTCGCCGTCGACGCTGGTGCTGGCGCGCCCGCCCGCGCGCGGCGATGCCGCCGTGCCACCCCACGCGCCGGACGCTAGCGCGCCAGGCGACGCTTCATGAACGCGAGAAAGCGCGGGTCGGTGGCGTAGGCAATATTGACGCGCAACGCCGAGGTCAACTGGCCGCGCTCGGGCATGAAGATCGCGCCCGGCGCCAGGAATATGCTGGCGTCGGACGCCTCGCTGGCCAGCGCCAGTTCGTCCTGCCCCGGCTTCAGGCGGGCCCACAAATAGAACCCGCCGCCCGGCGCGTACGGCAGGGCCAGTCCCACGCTTTTCAGGGCGGGCAGCGCTTCGCGCGTGGCGCGCTCCACGTGCGCCTTGAGGCGGCGCTGGTGCTTCAGGTACTGCCCGCTGGCGATCAGGTTGAAGACCAGGCGCTCGACGTAGTCGGATGTGCTGACCAGCGTTAGCATTTTCAGGTCGCACAGGGCGCTGGCCAGGGCGTTGTTGGCCGCCAGGTAGCCGACCCGCAGGCTGGCCGACAGGGTCTTGGAAAACGTGCCCACGTAGATGACGCGTTCCAGCTGGTCGAGCGTGGCCAGGCGCGGGCTGGCGGGGGGCAGGATGTCGGCGAAGGGATCGTCTTCGACGATATAGAAACCGTACTGCGCGGCCGCCTGCAGCACCCGGTGCCCCACCGGCAGCGTCAGCGACCCGCCAGTGGGGTTGTGCGCCAGCGACTGGGTGAAAAACACTTTCGGCTTGAAGGCCGCGGCCTTCTGCGCCAGGTCGTCGAGATCGGGACCATCGGCGCGGCGGCGCACGCCCACCAGTTTCACATTGGAAAAGCGCAGCTTGCCGAACAGGGGATAGTAGCCAGGGCAGTCGACCAGCGCGACGTCGCCGGGTTCGAGCAACTGCCGCGCCACCAGGTCCAGGGCATGATTGGCGCCATGGGTCAACAACACTTGCTCGGCACCCGCCTGTATGCCGCGTTCGGCCAGCGCCACGGCGATGCGCTCGCGCAGCGGCTTGTATCCCCACGGATTGCCGTAGCCGTGGCCGATATCGGTGTCGCGCAACGCCTTGGCATTGCCGGCGGGACGCCCCAGGTCGAAGCGCTCCATCCATGACGGCGGCGGCCGGCCGTCGCCGACCCGCACCTCGTAATGCTGGACCAGTTGTTCGCGCAGCAGCGATACGGTGTCGATCGCCTGCGCGACGTGGCGCGAACGCTGCGCCGAAGAGAGCGCGCGGGTGACCGCCACGTAGTAGCCCGAGCCGGGCCTGGCCTGCAGGTGTCCCATGGCCACCAGCCGGTCATAGGCATCGGCCATGGTGTTCTTGGACACGCCATGCTCGACGGCGCCAGCCCGTACCGAGGGCAGGCGCTGCCCCGGCTTGAGCGCGCCGCGGGCGATCAGGCCGGCGATTTGTTCAACGATTGTGCCCACGCGACTCATGGGGGCTCCTGCAGCGATGTTGAGTGTGCCTACTTCGTATCTGGGACAGTTTTGCAAGCTACCCGGAAACTGTACCTTGTTTTGTCCCGGTTTAGCGTTGATTATCCCACTTGCCCGATCGCGGGCAAGCCGACCGGCACGGCGGCGCCAGAACAGAACACATCAGGAGGAGATATGAAGACCATCGATCGCCGCTCGGCCATCAAGACCTTGGGCCTGGGCGCACTGGGCGCGGCCGGCATGTCAGCCGCGATGCCCGCTCACGCGCAACAAGCCGTGAACTGGCGCATGCAGGCGCTGTGGGACGGCGGCACCACGCCGCAAAAATTCGAAGAGCGCTTCGTCAAGCGCGTCGCCGAGCTTACCGACGGCAAGTTCAAGATCGAACTGTTCTCGGCCGGCCAACTGGTTCCGGCCAACCAGGCTTTCGACGCCGTGCGCGGCGGGGCCTTCCAGATGATGAAGACCTTCGACGGCTACGAGGCCGGCAAGATTCCGGGCCTGGCCTTCACCAGCACGGTGCCATTCGGCTTTCCGGAACCCGACCAGTATGAAGCCTGGTTCTACGAGTTGGGAGGCCTGGAACTGGCGCGCGAGGCGTATGCGCCCGCGGGCCTGTACTACATCGCACCCACCGTCTATGGTCCTGAACCCATCCACTCGAAAGTGCCGCTCAAGACGATTGCCGACCTGCAAGGCAAGAAAGGCCGCTTCGTGGGACTGGCCTCGACCGTGATGGGCGCCCTGGGTGTGGCGGTGACGCCGCTGCCCACCAGCGAAGTGTATTCGGCGCTGGACAAGGGCGTGATCGACCTGGCAGACCGCGGCGACCTCACGGCCAACCTCGAGGCGGGCCTGGGCGAAGTCGCCAAGTACATCGTCATGCCCGGCCCGCACCAACCCACCACGGCGACCAGTTATGTGGCCAACCGGGCCGCCTACGAAAGCCTGCCCGCGCCCTACAAGGCCGCCCTGGCCGCGGCCGCGCGCGAAACCTCGGCGGCCCTGCGGCAACACATCCTGGTGGCCGACGGCAAGGCGCTGGAGGCCTTCAAGGCGCAGGGCGTCACCGTGACGGCGTTCGACCCGGCCGAGCTGGCGAAGACGCGCGCGCAGGTGGCCGAGGTGTGGCAGAAGGCGGCCGGCAACAACGCCAACGCCGGCAAGATCCTGGAAAGCCAGATGGCTTTCCTGAAGCGCCTCGGCCTGCTCAGCTGAGCGCGCCGCGCGGGGCGGGCCGCACGCGGCCCGCCGCTACGCAGGCGCAGGCCTGCCCTATCAACCGAGACCTTCATGCCCCGAGCCATAAGCTGGTATGTCAAGCTGGTGACCGGGATCAACCGCGCGTTGTTCCTGGCGGTCGCCGGCCTGATGCTGATCATCGTTCCCGTCATGCTCTATGAAGTGACATCGCGCTATGTGTTCGGCGCGCCCACCACCTGGGGCATGGAGCTGGCGACGATGCTGTTCGGCCCCTACTTCCTGCTGGGCGGCCCCTACCTGCTGCACCTGCGCGGCCACGTCAACCTGGACCTGGTACGCCGCCGCCTGCCGCCGCACCGCATACGCCAGCTGGACCTGTTCAACCACCTGATCATCATGGCGTTCTGCGCCATTCTCGTGACGTACTCGCTGCCGCTGGCGCTGCAGTCGCTGGCATTTCACGAGACCTCGTTCTCGGCCTGGAACCCGCCGGTCTGGCCGGCGAAGTTCACGGTGCCGCTGGCCGTGATCCTGCTGGGCGCGCAAAGCCTGGCTGAATTCCTGCGCCTGCTGGCGCGCGACCCGGGCGCGCTGGAGGGCACGCCATGAGCTCGAACACCATTCTGGCCATCATGTTTGGCGGCCTGACACTGCTGATGCTGACCGGACTGCCAATTGCCTTCGTGCTGGGCGGGCTGTCGCTGCTGCTGACCGTCACGCTATGGAACGCCGACGCCGTCGTGCTGATGGTGCTGCAGATATTCGACACCATGCGCTCGGAAGCGCTGCTGGGCATCCCGCTGTATATCCTGATGGCCGGCATCCTGCAGCGCTCGGGCGTCATCGAAGACCTGTACCGCGCGATGGAGCTGTGGTTCGGCCGGCTGCGCGGCGGCCTGGCGATCGGCACGGTGGTGATCTGCGTGATCATGGCGGCCATGACGGGCGTGGTGGGCGCGGCGGTGACCGCGATGGCCCTGCTGGCCATGCCCGAGATGCTGCGGCGCGGCTATGACCCCAGGCTGGTCACCGGCACTATTTGCGCATCGGGCACGCTGGGCATCTTGATCCCGCCTTCAGTGCTGACCATCGTATATGCGGTGACCGCCCAGGTGTCCATTGGCAAGATGCTGATCGCGGGCATGGTGCCCGGCCTGATCCTGGCCGCGCTGTACATCTTGTACATCCTGTATGTGGCGTATTTCCGCCCCGGCCAGGTGCCGCCCCCCACCGGCGAACGGGTGCCGTTCGGCGCCAAGCTGCGCAGCCTGCGCGCGGTGATCCTGCCGATGCTGTTGATCGTGATGATCCTGGGGTCGATTTTCTTCGGCATCGCCACGCCTACCGAGGCGGCCGCAGTGGGCGTGCTGGGCGCGGTGCTGGCCAGCGCGGTCCGGCGCCGGCTGACGGCTCGCGGCCTGAGCGAAGCGGCCATCGAGACGCTCAAGGCCACGGCGATGATCCTGTGGATCACCATCGGCGCCAAGGCGTATGTGGCGATATTCACCGGCCTGGGCGGCGCCAACACCTTGATGGAATTCATCCGCCACCTGGACATGCCGCCCTACGCGGTGCTGGCCGCGATGATGCTGATCTTGATCTTCCTGGGCACCGCGCTCGACGAGATCGGCATCATCTTGCTGACCGTGCCGGTGTTCCTGCCCATTGTGCGGCTGCTTGGTTTTGACGAGATATGGTTCGGCGTGCTGTACGCCATCACGATCCAGACCGGCTACATCAGCCCTCCGTTCGGCTACACGCTGTTCTACATCAAGGGGCCGCTGCCGCCGCACCTGGGCATGGGCACGGTTTATCGCGGCGTCACGCCCTTCATGCTGCTGCAGATGCTGGCCCTGCTGATATGCGCCGCGTTCCCCGGCCTGGTCACCTGGCTGCCGCGCCTGATGGCCCATTGACCCCTTCTCTTTCCGTTCGACACCTGGACACACTACCGTGAGCACAGACGCCAAGAATTCCCGCATTTCCGGTTTCCACAAAGACGACATCCCCACCCGGCTGGCCCGCGTGGCGGCATTCGCCGGACTGGACGACGAGACCGTGCAGCACCTTGCCAACATGGGCAACCTGGATCCGCAGCTGGCCGACCGCCTGATCGAAAACGTAGTGGCCACGCTGAACGTGCCGATCGGCATCGCCACCAACATGAAGGTCGACGGCGAAGACGTGCTGGTGCCCATGGCGACCGAGGAATCGTCGGTGGTGGCGGCCGTGTGCAACGCAGCGCGCCAGTGCTACGACCAAGGCGGCTTCACGACGTCGACGTCCGGCTCGCTGATGATTGCCCAGGTACAACTGGTGGATGTGCCTGACGCCGCCCATGCCCGCATGCGCATCCTGGAGCACAAGGCCGAGGTCAAGACCCTGTGCGACGACTGCGACCCGCTGCTGGTCAAGCTGGGCGGCGGCCTGCAGGACGTGGAAGTGCGCATCGTGGATGCGGCCGGCGGCCCCATGGTGGTCACGCATCTGATCGTGGACACGCGCGACGCCATGGGGGCCAACGCGGTCAACAGCATGGCCGAGAAGCTGGCCCCGCACATCGAGTCGTGGACCGGCGGACGCGTGTACCTGCGCATTCTGTCCAACCTGGCTGACCGCCGGCTGGCGCGCGCCCGCGCCGTCTGGACCTGCGACGCCATCGGCGGCGCCAGCGTGCGCGACGGCATCATCAGCGCCTACCGCTTCGCCGCCGCCGACCCCTACCGTGCCGCCACGCACAACAAGGGCATCATGAACGGCGTGTCGGCCGTGGTGCTGGCCACGGGCAACGATACTCGCGCCGTGGAGGCCGGCGCGCATGCGTACGCCGCGCGCAAGGGCTGGTATTCGAGCCTGACCGATTGGGAAGTGACCGCCGAGGGGCACCTGGCCGGCACGCTGGAAATGCCCATGGCCGTGGGCCTGGTGGGCGGCGCCACCAAGCTGCATCCGACCGCGCGCGCCTGCCTGAAAATACTGGGCGTCTCGACCGCCGAGCGCCTGGCCCGCCTGATCGCGGCCGTCGGTCTGGCGCAGAATTTCTCGGCGCTGAAGGCGCTGGCCACCACCGGCATCCAGAAAGGGCACATGTCGCTGCATGCGCAGAATATCGCCATGATGGCCGGCGCCGTCGGCGACGAGATCGAACAGGTGGCGAAGGCGCTGGTGGCGCAGGGCGCGGTGCGGGTGGACGTGGCCGAAGCCGAGCTGGCGCGGCTGCGCGGCCAGGGATGATGCGGGCGCCGCGCCGAGGGTAGCGGGCCGGCTACCCTGCCAGGGCCCGCGTGGCAGGAATCAGCAGGCCCAGGCCCGCCAACAGCAACAGCACGAACACCAGCCGCTTGACCGTGTGCACCGACCCGGCAGACGCGTAACGACGCACCAGCCAGGTCAGCCCCACCACCACCGGCAGTGCTTCCAGGCTCAGCCATAGGGGCGCGGCGCCCAGGCTGCCATGGCCCGCCACCAGCGCCAGGCGCAGGACCGCGTTTGACGAGAACAGCACCAGCAGGCTGTTGCGCACCAGCGGCAGGGGCAGCGGCTGGCGGTACATTTGGTACACCATGGGCGGACCCGCGCTGGAAAACAGCCCGCCCAGCACGCCGGACAACACGCCGAACGAAATAAAGGACAGCCGCGAGGACACGCGCGGCAGCGGCCGCGTGCGCGTCACCAGCAAGATCGCGCAAGCCAGAATGGTCAGGCCCAGCAGCCAGCGCAACAGCAAGGCGGTGTTGCCGCTGATCCATTCCAGGGCGAATACCCCCAGCGCCACGCCGGCCAGGCTGCCCGCCAGCGGCGGCCGGATCAGCGACCAGCTCAGGTGCGAGCGGGCGCGCCCCAGCGCCACCAAGGCATTGGCCAGCGTCAGCATGCTGACCACATTCGAGACGTCGGGCAGAGGCGCCAGCGAGAAGAGCCCGGTCAACCCCAGCAGCACCAGGCCGAAAGCGAACCCGGTCATGGTCTGGGCATAGGTGGCCAACGCCACGCATCCCAGAAACAGCAAATGATCCAGCCACGTCATACTACGACTACGACAACTGCCACAGGCGCGCGCCGGCGCGCCGCGCACTGCTACCGCCTGCCTCCCCGACTTGCATACATATTCAAAGACAGGCCGCCCAGCACCAGGCAAGCCGCGACGATTTTCCAGGGCGGCAGGGGCTCGTCCAGCAGCGCCGCCGATGCCAGGATGCCGAACACCGGCACCAGCAGCGCGGTCGGCGTCACGGTGGCGGCGGGATGGCGCGCCAGCAGCCAGCCCCACGCCCCGAAGGCGAATACGGTATTGCCCGCCGCCTGCCAGAAAGCCGCCAGCCACGCCCACCCGCTGGCGTGCGCCAGCGCCTGCCCAATGCGCGCCGGGCCGTCCACCGCCAGGCTGATGAGCGCCAGCGGAATGATGGCGAACAGGCTGCTCCAGGCAGTGAACGCCACCATGTTCACCCGGCCCGCGCCGCGCATCACCATGTTCGTGCAGCCCCACGCAAAACCGGCGGCCAGCACGATGCCCAGCCCCATCAGCGTGACCGCGGCAGCGGAATCGGTGACGCTATGCCAGGCCACCACGCCATAGCCGGCAGTGGCCAGGACCAGCGCCCAGGCCTGCAACGGCCGCACGCGCTCGCCGCCGAAAACCATGGACATGAGAATAGTGAAGAACACCTGCGACTGGATCACCAGCGAGGCCAGGCCGGGAGAGATGTCCTGCCGCATGGCCCAATACAACAGCCCGAACTGGCCCACGCCCAGCAGCAGGCCGGCGCGCGCCATGGCGCTCCAGGGCACCGCCGGCCGGCGGAACACCAGCACCCATGGCAACGCCGACAGCAGGAAGCGCAGCGTGGCGAACAGGAAAGCGGGGAACTCGGCCAGGCCCCACTTGATGACGACGAAATTGGTGCCCCAGATGAAAACGACGGTCAGCGCCAACAGCAGGTGGGACAGCGGCATGAATCAGGCAGGGGAGACGGGGCAAGGCCGCATCATACCCCTGCCCGCCGCATCCGGCCTCAGGCCGGCACGGGATGCGCCGCCTGTTCGCCCACCACGGTGGTCCAGCGGCGCACGCGCCACTGCCGGACCAGACCGGCTTGCACGTAGGGATCGGCCTGGGCAAAAGCCTCGGCCACTGCCGGCGATTCGCCTTTGAACAGCAGCACCGCCTGGTCGGCCGGATCGGCCAGCGCGCCGCCCAGCACCAGCTCGCCGCGCGCCACGGCCTGCCGCGCCAGCGCCAGGTGCGTATCGCGGAATTCGCCGCGGCGTTCGAGATAGTCGGGCACCAGGTCGTAGAACAGCAGATAATGCATGGCAGCTCCTGCGCTAAATTGTCGACGGCTCGATCATACTTGCCGCTATCTTGCCCATCTACCCAAGGAATCCCGATGATCCAGGAAATTGCCAGCATTCTCGTCACCGCAGGCCACGAGGCCGACTTCGAGGCCGCAGTGGGCCAGGCCCGGCCGCTGTTCATGCGCGCCCGCGGATGCCATGGCGTGGCGCTGCACCGCTCGATTGAAAATCCGCAGCAGTACACCCTGGTGGTCGACTGGGAAACGGTAGAGAACCACATGGTGGATTTCCGCGAATCGGCCGACTTCCAGGAATGGCGCAAGCTGGTCGGACCGCATTTTGCCGAAGCGCCCCAGGTGCACCACGAAACCAAGGTGTTGTAGGGTGGCGCGCGAGGCCTAGCGCCGCGTCCAGCCCTCGTAGGCCAGCCGCAGGCCGAACAGGGCCAGGCCGGCGCCCGCCAGGCATTCCAGCGCGCGCTGGCAGCGCACATACGCGCGCCGCACCAGGGGCCGCGAGAACACGTGGCACAGCAGCACTCGCCACAACAGCGACGCCGCCACCAGGCCCAGCCAGGCGGCGGCCTTGGCCCATGGCGGCGTATCAGGCCGCAGCGTCACGGAAAAGATGCTGGCAAAAAACAGGACCGTTTGCGGATTGGCCAGGTCGGTGCACAGGCCGCGCCGGAAATGGCGCCAGCCCGCGGCGGGCTGTGGCGCGGAGGCGGCGGGCAGTCCATGCGCGCCGCTGCCGCGCAGCAACCGCCAGCCATACCAGGCCAGGTAGGCGCCGCCCGCCATCTGGATGAAGGTGAACAAGGCGCCACCGGCCGTGATCAGGGTGGCCATGCCGAATAATCCCAAACCGGAATAAAGGGCATCGCCGGTGGCCACTCCCAGGCCGGTCATGGCGCCGGCAGTCCTTCCTGCTGCCAGGCTGGCCTGCACCACCACCAGCAGGTTGGGGCCGGGGCTGAGGAACGTGAAGGCGAACAGCCCCACGGTCAGCAATACGGTGTGCAGGGGATCCATGCGCCTATTATGCCGCTGTGCCGCCCTGCCCCGCATGCGGACCCTGCGCGCCCGCCAGTTCCACCGCCAGCCGGATGGCGTCGGCCAGGAACGGCGAACGGTCGCCCTTGCGGCAACTGATGATGACCGGCGACACGAAAGCATCCGCATCCACCGGCACATGCGCGACGTCTGCGCGGTGCAGGCGCTGCACCGACGCCGGCACCAGCGTCACGCCCAGGCCGGCGGCCACCAGGCCGATGGCCGTCTGCAGTTCGTTGGCCTCCTGGATCACGCGCGGCGCATGGCCGGCGGCGCGAAACAGCCCCAGCACATGATCGGCGTAATTGGGCCGCGGCCGCGCGGGGTACAGCACAAACGGCTGCTCGGCCAATTCGGCGATGCCAATGCGGCGGCTGCGCGCCAGCGGATGCCCCAGCGGCAATGCCGCCACCAGCGGCTCGGCCATCAACACGCGCCGCTCGATGGCGGGATCGTCGATCAGGATGCGGCCTATGCCCACATCGATGCGCCCTGCCTTCAGCGCCTCGATCTGCGGCAACGTGGTCATCTCCGCCAGGCCGACCTCGACGTGCGGATCAGCCTCGCGCAAGCGGCGGATCAGTTCCGGCACGAAACCGTACAGAGTGGAAGGCACGAAACCCATGCCAAACCAGCGGCGCTTCGTGCGGCCCAGGCGCCGCGTGCCCTGCACGATCTCGTCCAGGCGCTGCGTGAGCTGCAACGATTGCTCAAGCAGGAACCGGCCGGCCTCGGTGAGTTTCAGGGCGCGCGAACTGCGCTCGAACAGCACGACGCCCAACTCGTCTTCCAATTGGCGGATCTGCCTGCTGAGCGGTGGCTGCGCGATATGCAGGCGCGCCGCCGCGCGGGTGAAGCTGCCCTCGCCTGCCACAGCCTGGAAGTAGCGCAGATGCCTGAGTTCCATAACACACCCATACCTTAAAGGTATTGAAAGCAACCAATATAGTCTTGGACCGGGTGAAAATCGAGCCGCATACTTCAAATCAAGACTTACTGCTTATTTCAGGTATGGAAAGCATTCGCATCGAGACCGTCGAAGCCATTCTGGTGGATCTGCCCACCATCCGCGCCCACCAACTGGCCATGGCCGTCATGCAGCGCCAGACACTGGTGATCGTGCGCCTGCGCTGCAGTGACGGTGTTGAAGGGCTGGGCGAGGCGACGACCATAGGCGGCCTGAGCTACGGCGAAGAAAGCCCCGAAGGCATCAAGCTGGCCATCGACACTTACCTGGCGCCGGCCCTGGCCGGCCAGGACGCCACCAACGCGCGCGCGGCCCTGGCGCGGCTGGAAAAGGTGGCGCGCGGCAACCGTTTCGCCAAGTCGGCGCTGGAAACGGCCCTGCTCGATGCCCAGGGCAAGCGCCTGGGCGTGCCCGTGGCCACCCTGCTGGGCGGCGCGGTGCGCTCCCGGCTGCCAGTGCTGTGGACCCTGGCCAGCGGCGATACGGCGCGCGACATCGACGAGGCCGAGGCGCTGCTGCAATCCCGCCGGCACAACACGTTCAAGCTGAAAATCGGCCGGCGCGACGTGGCGAGCGACGTGGCTCATGTATCGCGCATCAAGCAGGCCCTGGGCGACCGCGCCCGGGTGACGGTGGACGTTAACCAGGCCTGGGACGAGGCCGAGGCGGCTGGCGCCATCGCGCGGCTGGAAGCCGCCGGCGTCGACCTGATCGAACAACCTATTCCGCGCGCCAACCTGGCCGGCATGGCGCGGCTGGCGGCCCGCTTCGTGGTGCCCATCATGGCCGACGAAGCCGTATGCACACCGGAAGACGCGCTGGACATCGCGCGCCTGGGCGCGGCCGACGTGCTGGCGCTGAAAATCGCCAAGTCGGGCGGCATCCTGGAAATGGGGCGCACCGCGGCCGTGGGCGACGCCGCGGGCATGGCGCTGTACGGCGGCACCATGCTCGAAGGCTCGATCGGCTCTGTCGCATCGGCGCACGGTTTTGCGACGCTGCCACGCCTGGCGTGGGGCACCGAGCTGTTCGGGCCGCTGCTGTTGAAAGACGACATCGTGGCGGTTCGCCCGGTCTACGACGACTTTTCGCTGGAACTGCCGGCCGGGCCCGGACTGGGCCTGGCGTTGGACGAGGACAAGCTGGCGTTTTATCGGCGCGACCGCGCCGCGGCACGCGGCGCTTGAATCACCGCCGTCTGGCGCCCGCTATTCGCACGCCCGGGTTTTCAATAGATTTACACAGGAGACACCATAATGAATACCGTTTTCTCGAAACCGCTGGCGGCGCTGTGCGCGGCAACCGCGCTGCTCGGCGCGGCGCCGGCGGCGCAGGCCGAATATCCCGATCGCGCCGTGACCTGGGTGGTGCCCTTCCCGCCCGGCGGCGCCATGGACAACATCGCCCGCACCCTGGGCGAAGCCATGGGCAGGCAGCTGGACACCTCGTTCGTGATCGAGAATCGCGCCGGCGCGGGCGGCAACATCGGCGCCGCCATGGTGGCGCGCGCCAAGCCCGACGGCTACACCATCCTGATCGTGGCCAATGGCATGGCCGTGAACCCGGCCCTGTACTCCAACCTGAACTACGACCCACAAGCTGACTTCGCGCCGATCTCGCTGCTGGCGGTCGTGCCCAACGTTCTGGTCACCAACCCGCAACGCACCGGCGCCACCAGCGTGGCCGACGTAATCGCCAAAGCCAAGGCCAAGCCCGGCGCCTACACCTTTGCCTCGGCCGGCGTGGGCACCTCGATCCACCTGGCCGGCGAACTGTTCGTGTCGATGGCGGGCATCGACATGCTGCACGTGCCGTACAAAGGCAGCGGCCCGGCGGTCGCGGACCTGCTGGGCGGGCAGGTGGACTACATGTTCGACAGCATCACGTCGGCCAAGCCGCACATCGTGTCGGGCAAGCTGACCGCGCTTGCGGTCACCACGGCCAAGCGGTCGGCCGCGTTGCCCGACGTGCCCACCGTGGCCGAAGCCGGCCTGCCCGGCTACGAGCTTACGCCCTGGTTCGCCGCCTTCGCGCCGGCCGGCACGCCGCCCGAAATCGTGGCCAAGCTCAACGCATCAATGCGCCAGGCGCTGGGCGATCCCAAGGTCAAGGCCACGCTGGATTCGATCGGCGCCGAACCGATCGGCAGCAGTTCCGAAGAACTGAAGACCTACCTGGCCAAGGAAACGGCGCAGGGCAAGAAGCTGGTCGAAGAACGCAACATCAAGCTGCAGTAAGGCCGCACGCCGATTCCAATATCCGGTACTCTGCTTGCGGCCGTATATGGAAAATTCTGCACGATCAGCGAGGAACTCATGAAACTGGCGGCGAACCTATCCCTGCTCTACCCGGGCCAGTCCCTGGCGCAACGCGCCGAAGCCGCGGCGCTCGATGGTTTCGCCGGCGCCGAGATCCTGTTTCCCTATGACGTGCCGCCGGCCGAACTGGCCGCGCTGCTGCGCGCGCACGACATGGCGCTGGTGCTGGTCAATACGCCCATCGGCCCGGCCGGTGAAAAAGGCCTGGCCTGCGTGCCCGGCCGCGAAGCGGATTTCGATGCCGCGCTGGCCCAGGCCCTGGCTGTATGCCGGGCCACGGGCTGCCGCGCCGTGCATGTGATGGCCGGGCATCCGCCGGCCGGCGCGGCGCACGCCGACTGCCAGGCCACGCTGGTGAGCAACTTGCGCCGCGCTGCGCCCCTGGCCGCGCAGGACGGCATCACCCTGACGCTGGAAGCCCTGAACCGGCACGACATGCCTGGCTACTTCTACAGCCAGCCAGGGCAGGCGGCGCAGATCATCGCCGCGGTCGGACACCCGTCGGTGCGGCTGCAATTCGATTTCTACCACTCCCAGCGCGAGGGCCTGGACCTGGACCGCGAACTGCGCGCCGTGCTGCCTCTGGTGCACCACGTGCAATTCGCCCATCCGCACGGACGCCACGAACCCGATCCCACCGATCCACCCGTGGCCCAGGCCCTGCGCACCCTGGCAAGCAGCGGCTACGCCGGCTGGATCGGCTGCGAATACCTGCCGCGCGCGGATACCCACGCCGGGCTGGCGTGGCGCGACGCATACTGGCAACTGGCGAAGGGCGGCGACAAACCCTAATCGCCGTCCAGTTCGGGGTAGTAGCGGAAAATGCCGTCGCCGAACGGCAGGCGCCGGCCGCTGGAAAAATACGCCTGCAGGGCCGGCAGCGTCGCCACCCGGGCATGCAGCGCCATCACCTCGGGATAACGCCCCGCCACTGCGCCCATGCGCCGTGGAAACGCGTACAGCAGGCCATCCACCAGGTGAAACAGCGACAGGTCGGCGTACGACCAGCGCCGTCCGCCAGCCAGCCAATCGCCATGCCCGTCGAGCACGCGCTCGAAATAGTCGAGGAACTTCGGAATGCGCTCGGCCCGGAAATTGGCGGCGCGGCGCAAGGCTTCGTCACGCTGGTCTTCGTAGTATGCGCTAGCGGCCACCGGGTGATGGGTATCGTGCGCTTCGGCCACCATATCGGCGATGGTGAGCTGCAGCTGGTGCGTCCAGTAGCGGCCGCTCGCGCTGGCGGGCGCCAGGCCATGCTTGTCGCCCAGGTAGAGCAGGATGTTGGCTGTCTGGCCCAGAGTGAGCCGACCGGCTACCAGGTAAGGCGGGGCGAACGGCGGTTGTTTGCGCGGCGCCTGCATGTCGTCGACCAGGCTGGCGTCGGGCTGCCGGGCGCGCTCGCGATACGGAATGCCGCCGGCCTCGAGGGCCAGGCGCACGAATTCGCCGCGTCCCGGTATGCCGTCCCAGTACCACAGGTCATAGGTCATGGGATGCTCCTTGGTGCAATGGGAATGCCGCCGGCGCCTGCGCCGGCGCCTGGGCATTGAGCATCCACCTTACCACCGCGCGCGCGGCTGCCCCCCGGGCGCCCCGGATGTCCCGGATGCCCTAGAAACCCTGGAGGCCCGCCAGCTTGCGGCGCGCGGCCAGGGCCACGGCCACCGTGCTGCGCACATCGGCCAGCGCGCGGTGGGTGGGATCGGCCGCGCCCACATGGCGCGCCAGCACCTGCAGCTTGTGCGACGGCAGCTCGGGCCAAGCCTGGCGGGCCAGCTGCAGCGTGCAATGCGTGGCGTTGGCGAACGGCAGCCCGGTATGCTCGGCCGCGGCTTGCAAAAAGCGGCAATCGAACGACGCGTTATGGAAAAACACCGGCGCGTCGGCCAGAAAAGCCAGGAAGGCGGAAAACGCCTCGGCCACGGGAACGCCGCGGCCGTCGACCTCGGCCTGGGTAATGCCGGTCAGGCGGGTAATGAACGGCGGCACCGTCCCGCGCGTGCGCACAACCTGCGAAAACTCGCGCTCGATGGCGCCGTCGGGCCCCACGTGCGCCGCGGCGAATTCCAGGATTTCGCAGCTGGCGGTGGACAAGCCGGTGGTTTCCAGGTCGGCCACGGCAAACGGCCCGCCCAGCGCCTGCATGGCCAGGCGATGCCGCGACGCCCGTGACGGCGCCGCCTGCAAAGGGCGGGGCGGCGCAAAGGGATCGTGGTCCAGATACGGATTGGGCGTGGAGTAGCGGCGGCGGAAATAGGGCATGGCAGGCGCGGCAATGCAGGCATTGTATGCGCGCGCGGCGGTCGTTGCGCGGCCGCCCCAAAGCGGGGCTCAAAGCGGCCGCCCAAGTCTTATATAAGATATAAGACACTTGCCGCAGCCCCCCTCCTCCCTCTACAATCCTGGCGACAACCCTCCTAGCAACCCGACTTTACGCAGGCCTCCCCATGCTGGAAACGTACCGCCAACACGTCGCCGAGCGCGCGGCGCTGGGCATCCCCCCGCTGCCCCTTTCGGCCCAACAAACCGCCGATCTCATCGAACTGCTGAAGAACCCGCCCGCCGGCGAAGCGGAATACCTGCTGAACCTGCTGACGCACCGCGTGCCGGCCGGCGTCGACGACGCCGCCAAGGTCAAGGCTTCGTACCTGGCCGCCGTGGCGCTGGGCAAGGAATCGTGTGCGCTGATCAGCCGGGCCAAGGCGACGGAGCTGCTGGGCACCATGCTGGGCGGCTACAACATCGGCCCGCTGATCGAACTGCTCGACGACGCCGACGTCGGCACCATCGCCGCCGACGGCCTGAAGAAAACCCTGCTGATGTTCGACGCCTTCCACGACGTGAAGGAAAAGGCGGACAAAGGCAACGCCAACGCCAAATCGGTGCTGCAGAGCTGGGCCGATGCCGAATGGTTCACCAGCCGCCCCGAACTGCCCGAAAGCCTGACCATTACCGTGTTCAAGGTGCCGGGCGAAACCAACACCGACGACCTGTCGCCCGCCCCCGACGCCACCACGCGGCCCGACATCCCCATGCACGCGCTGGCCATGCTGAAGAACAAGCGCGACGGCGCCGCGTTCGAGCCTGAAGAAGACGGCAAGCGCGGCCCGGTGAAGTTCATCGAATCGCTGAAAGAAAAGGGCCACCTGGTCGCCTACGTGGGCGACGTGGTGGGCACCGGCTCGTCGCGCAAATCGGCCACCAACTCGGTGCTGTGGTTCACCGGCGAAGACATCCCCTTCGTGCCGAACAAGCGTTTCGGCGGCGTCTGCCTGGGCGGCAAGATCGCTCCCATCTTCTACAACACCATGGAAGACGCGGGCGCGCTGCCCATCGAGCTGGACACCTCCAAGATGGAAATGGGCGACGTGATCGAGCTGCGCCCCTATGAAGGCAAGGCGCTGAAAAACGGCGAAGTCATTGCCGAGTTCCAGGTCAAGTCCGACGTGCTGTTCGACGAAGTGCGCGCCGGCGGCCGCATTCCGCTGATCATCGGCCGCGGCCTCACCGCCAAGGCCCGCGAAGCGCTGGGCCTGCCGCCCTCGACGCTGTTCCGCCTGCCCAAGAATCCGGCCGACTCGGGCCGCGGCTACACGCTGGCCCAGAAAATGGTCGGCCGCGCCTGCGGCCTGCCCGAAGGCCAGGGCGTGCGCCCCGGCACCTACTGCGAACCGCGCATGACCTCGGTGGGCAGCCAGGACACCACCGGCCCCATGACCCGCGACGAACTGAAAGACCTGGCCTGCCTGGGTTTCTCGGCCGACCTGGTCATGCAGTCGTTCTGCCACACCGCGGCCTACCCCAAGCCTGTCGACGTCAAGACCCACCACTCGCTGCCGCAGTTCATCAGCACGCGCGGCGGCATCTCGCTGCGCCCCGGCGACGGCGTGATCCACTCGTGGCTCAACCGCATGCTGCTGCCCGACACCGTGGGCACCGGCGGCGACTCGCACACCCGCTTCCCCATCGGCATTTCGTTCCCCGCCGGCTCGGGCCTGGTGGCCTTCGCGGCCGCCACCGGCGTCATGCCGCTCGACATGCCCGAATCGGTGCTGGTGCGCTTCAAGGGCAAGATGCAGCCAGGCGTCACGCTGCGCGACCTGGTCAACGCCATTCCGCTGTACGCCATCAAGCAAGGGCTGCTGACGGTGGCCAAGCAAGGCAAGAAGAACATCTTCTCGGGCCGCATCCTGGAAATCGAAGGGCTGCCCGACCTGAAGGTGGAACAGGCCTTCGAACTGTCGGATGCCTCGGCTGAACGCTCGGCCGCCGGCTGCTCCGTGCGCCTGAACAAAGAACCGATCATCGAATACATCAACAGCAACATCGTGATGCTGAAGTGGATGATCGCCAACGGCTACGAAGACGAGCGCTCGCTGGGCCGCCGCATCAAGGCCATGGAAGCCTGGCTGGCCGATCCCAAGCTGCTGGAGCCGGACGCCGACGCCGACTACGCCGCCGTAATCGAAATCGACCTGGCCGACATCCACGAACCCATCGTGGCCTGCCCGAACGACCCCGACGACGTCAAGACCCTGTCCGACGTGGCCGGCGCGAAGATCGACGAAGTGTTCATCGGCAGCTGCATGACCAACATCGGCCACTTCCGGGCGGCGTCCAAGCTGCTGGAAGGCAAGCGCGACATCCCGGTCAAGCTGTGGGTGGCCCCGCCCACCAAGATGGACGCCCAGCAGCTTACCGAAGAAGGCCACTACGGCGTGTTCGGCACCGCGGGCGCGCGCACCGAAATGCCGGGCTGCTCGCTGTGCATGGGCAACCAGGCGCAGGTGCGCGAAGGCGCGACCGTCATGTCGACCAGCACGCGCAACTTCCCCAACCGCCTGGGCAAGAACACCAACGTGTACCTCGGTTCGGCCGAACTGGCCGCCATCTGCTCGCGCCTGGGCCGCATCCCCACCAAGGACGAGTACATGGCCGACATGGGCGTCATCAACAAGAGCGGCGACCAGATCTACCAGTACCTGAACTTCGACAAGATCGACGACTACAAAGACGTGGCCGCCGTCATCGAAGTGTAAGCCGCACGTGCAGGCGGCCGGCCTTCTGGCCGCCGGCGTGTCGAAACCCCGGGCATGCCCGGGGTTTTTTTGCTCTACGATGCAGCCATTGCCGGCCGGCGCCGCCGCCGGAACATGGGGCCTGCATATGAACACCGAGTATCTGGAAAGCTTCGCCAAGGTGGTCGAGTGCCGATCGCTGGCCGAGGCCGCCCGCCGCCTGCACCTGACATCGGGCGCGGTGGCGGCGCGCATCCGAATTCTTGAAAGTGAACTGGCCACGACGCTGGTGCAGCGTTCCGGCCAGACCATCACGCCCACCGAGGCGGGCATGCGCATCTACGACCGCGCCAAGGAACTGATCCAGTCCGCGCGCGACCTGCAGGCCATCGCCAGCTCGGGCGCCCCGGAAGGCGAGCTGCAGCTCGGCGCGTTCCCGTCCGCGCTGACCACCCATGTGCCGGTGCTGCTCGATGGCTTCTGCGCCAGGCACCCCGACCTGTCGATCTACATTGCCTACGATGCCTCGGCGGAACTGTGCCGCCGCGTGCATCTGGGCCAGCTGGACGCGGCCGTGGTGATCGAGCCCACCTTTGCCATCCACAAGAACTGCGACCTGCACACACTGCAGGAGGAACCGCTGATCGTGATCGCCCCGGCCCATATGGCGGGCCGCGACGCGCACGACCTGCTGCTGCACGAACCCTTCATCCGCTATGACCGCATGGCCCACAGCGGCCAGCTGGTCGACCGCTACCTGAAGGACAACGCCCTGGTGCCGCGCCAGCGCATCGAGGTCGACAGCCTGCTGACCATCGTGTCGCTGGTCGAGCGCGGAGTGGGCGTGTCGCTGGTGCCGGACTCATTCTCGATCTGGTACAAGGCCGACGGGCTGGTGAAGATCCCCCTCCCCGAACGCACGCCGATTCGCCGCATCGGCATGATCTGGGGCCGCCACAGCCCGCGTCTGAGCGTGGTGCAGGCCCTGGTCGAGCACGCCAGCCGGGCGCTCTGACGCGCCCCATTACCGCGCCGCCAAACCCTTTGCGTTGAAAACGCAAAAAATTTGCGAATCCGCCGGGTTCCGGTCTCGTAGACTTTCAGCGTTTATGAACCGGCAAGAAGGACAAGCAGAATGCCCAGACAAGTGGTGCGGCTCAACCTCTGGACCGACCCGGCGTTCGACCGGATCGTCGGCGCCAGCCCCGATGCGGCGCTGACCGTCGTGGACCTGGCCAGCCCGCGGCAAGCCATTCTGGCGCAGCTGGGCGAGGCCGACATTTACCACGTATCGGCCGCCAAAGACGAAGTGCCGCCACAATGGCAGGTGACGCGCGAACTGATCCGCCGCTGCCCGCGGCTGATTTGCGCCTCGACCTCGGGCGCCGGGTACGACACGGTGGATGTCGACGCCTGCACCGAGCATGGCATCCTGGTGGTCAACCAGGCAGGCGGCAATGCCGCCTCGGTGGCCGAACATGCCTTCGGGCTGATGCTGGCCGTGACGCGCCGCATTGTCGAATCCGACCACCTGCTCAAGACCGCCAGCGGTTTTTCGCGGGAAGACCTGATGGGCCGCGAACTCAGCGGCCAGACACTGGGCCTGGTGGGTATCGGCCACATCGGCCGCTACACCGCCCGGCTGGCGCAGGCCTTCGGCATGCACGTGCTGGCAACCGATCCGTATCTGGACGCGGCCGAAATCCAGGCGCGCGGCGCGAGGCCCGTGCCGCTGGACGAGTTGCTGGCCAGCAGCGACGTGGTATCGCTGCACTGCCCGCGCACGGCCGAAACCCGCAACCTGTTCGGGGCCTCGGCATTCCGCAGCATGAAGCGCGGCGCATTGTTCATTTCCACCGCGCGCGGCGGCATCCACGACGAAGCGGCCCTGTATGACGCCCTGGCGGCCGGCCACCTGGGCGGCGCGGGCCTGGACGTCTGGAACGTGGAGCCGCCGCCGTCAGACCACCCTCTGCTCACGCTGCCCAACGTCGTGTCCACCTATCACACCGCGGGCGTCACCCATGAAGCCCGCCGCAAGGTGGCCGCCATGGCGGCCGAGCAGATCGTGGCGCTGTGCGCCGGCACATTGCCCGGCCGCATCGTCAACCCCGACGCCTTGCCAGCTTTCCAGCGCAGGCTGGGGTAACGGTCCCGGAAGCAAGTCACCGACACCACAACCAACTAGACCAAGGAGACACTGTCATGCATATCAAGAACGGGTTCAAGCATCGGCTGGCCACGCTGGCCACCACCGCGCTGACCCTGTCGGCGGCCCTGGCCAGCCCGGCCGCGCAAGCCGAGTACCCCGAGCACCCGATCAACATGGTGGTGTCGTATGGCCCGGGCGGCGGCACCGACCTGATCGCGCGCGCCCTGGCTCCGTTCATTGAAAAGTACCTGGGCAACGGCGCCCAGATCGTGGTGCTGAACCGGCCCGGCGCGGGAGGCGCCATCGGTTTTGCCGAAGTGGCGCGCGCCAAGCCCGACGGCTACACCATCGGTTTTCTGAACACGCCCAACCTGATCACCATACCCATCGAGCGCAAGGCCCAGTACCGCTGGACCGACTTCGACCTGATCGGCAACCTGATCGACGACCCGGACAGCTTCGCCGTCAACAGCAGCAGCAACATCAAGACCCTGGCCGACCTGGCCGCTTACGCCAAGGCCAACCCGGGCAAAGTCACGGTGGGCACCACCGGCATCGGCTCGGATGATCACCTGGCGATGTTGCTGTTCGAGAAATCCACCGGCACGAAGATGACGCACGTGCCGTACAAGGGCGCGGGCGAAGTGCGCAGCGCGATCTCCAGTGGCGAGATCTTCATGGCCGCCATGAACATCGGCGAAGCCATGGCCTACATCAAGGCCGGCTCGCCCATGCGCGACCTGGGCGTCATGAGCCAGGAGCGCTCGCCCATCGCGCCCGACCTGCCCACCTTCAAGGAACAGGGCCATGACATCACCATGTCGTCACTGCGCGGCATTGGCGCCCCCAAGGGCCTGCCGGCGGATGTCAAGGCCAAGCTGGTGCGCGCGGTGCAGCAGGCCGTGCAGGACCCCGCGTTCCGTGAAAAAGCCCAGGCCATGTACGCGCCGCTACGCTACCTGGGCCCCAAGGAATACGAGGCCGAGCTGCAGGCCAACGAAACCCTGTTCCGGAACTTCTGGAAAGAGACGCCCTGGGCGGAAAACTAGGCTGTTGACGGGCGGCGGCCGGGGGGTGAATAACGCGCCCCCAGGGCGCGGAACCTCGTTGCCCGCGCCGCCCCGCGGTGCTTCAGAACTCGACCGCAGCCGACAACGAGAACGTCCGCGGGCCGCCCAACACCAAGTAGCCGTTGCCTGGGTATCCGCCCACCGACGACCAGTAATCACGGTCGGCGATGTTTTCGACGCGGGCGCGCAGCGTGACCAGGTGGCCCTGCACGTCCATCATGTAGCGTAAGCCGGCATCGAAGCGGGTCCACGACGGAACTTCAAGCTTATTGGCGGCATCGGCGTACGACGATCCGGTGTAGACCATGCGCCCGTCCAGCGTCAGCCCCTCGACACCGGGAACGTCCCACTCCAGGCCCAGATTGGCCTGGAAGTGCGGCACACCGATGACGCGATTGCCGTTGTTGCCTTCCGTGCCCGTGTCGATCTGCCGCGCATCCAGCCAGGTCAGCCCGCCCAGCACGCGCACGCTGCGAGTCACTTCGCCAAACAGGTTCAACTCTGCGCCGCGGTGGCGGTCTTTGCCCGAGCTGGAGAACACCTGGTCGTCGCCGACCACGCCGCGCGGCTTATCGGTGGTGAACAAAGCCAGGGTGGCGCCCAGGCCTTCGCCTTCGTACTTGATGCCTAACTCTTTCTGGCGAGACACGTAGGGCGCCAGGCTATCGCCCGCGTTCACCACGGGTTTGCCTCCAGAAGTCTGCGGGGCGGAATCTCCCTGGACCAGGGCCTCGATATAGTTGCCGTACAGCGACACGCTGGGCGTGAGCTTGAATACGATGCCTGCGGCCGGCGAATTATTGCTGGCGTCGTAGGCGGAGTTCTCGACACCGGTGTTGTAGTCGTAGCTGCGCGTCGACATGCGTTGGTGGCGAATGCCCAGCATCAACGATACGCGGTCGTCCCAGAACGACATGGTGTCGCCGAAGGCATAGCTGCTCATCTGCACGCGCCCTTGCAGCAAGGGATCATCCAGGTCGCCGCCACGCAGCGCCATCGAGCTGAAAGGCGGTTTGTCATACGAAACGGGATCATAGATGTTGGTGGGGAACGTGTTGGCATAGTCCATGACATAAGCGTTCTTCTTCTTCAACTGGAAGAACGATGCCGATGCCACGAACTCGTGCCCGACCGGGCCCGTCCGCGCCTTGGCGCGAACGCCGAATTCACCCGTATCCACCGTATCTTCGCGGGTGTTGTCGAAGCGGTAGAACGAGGCGTCGCCCGTCTCGCCATTGCTGACCGTGACATTGCCCAGCGAGTTTTCTTCGTCGCTGCGGCGCATGCCGTATGCCGCCCAGGCGGTGATGTTGTCGTTGAAATCGTGCTCGGCGCGCAGCGTGCCAAACACGTCGCGCTCGTTCGAATACGACCAGGGTTGAGCGTAATTGGAACTGGCATCCGGAGCATCGGGGACGTCGGTCACGCCGGCGGCCAGGGTCACATTGGGACGCGCGCGCTTCAGCTTGTTTTCCTGCCAGCCGATGTCGCCCGACAGACGCGTGTTGGCCGAGCGCCAATCCAGGCCCAGCGACACCACGCTGGTGCGCGTGTGCTCGTCATCCACCGCGGTATCGCCGCTGCGCTGCCCCACGTTCAAGCGGATGCCGGTACTGTCGTCCGGGCCGAAACGGCGGGCGATGTCAGCCGACGCCTGGAACTGGCCACCGCTGGATACGCCGGTGGTCACGCGCGTCAGCGGTTCGTTGGGAGCCCGCTTGGGCACCAGGTTGATCACGCCGCCAATGCCGCCGCCACCGGGGGCCGCGCCGGTCAGAAATGCGCTGGCACCGCGCAGCACCTCCACCCGCTCGAACAGTTCGGTGGCGATGTACTGGCGCGGCAGCAGGCTGTACAGGCCGTTATAGGCCACATCATCAGAACTGAGGATGAATCCCCGGATGAAGTACGACTCCTGGAAGTTGCCGAAGCCACGCGCCACGCGCACCGTGGCATCATTCTGCAGCACGTCGCCGACGCTGCGGGCCTGCTTGTCCTGGATCAGTTCATTGGTATAGCTCGTCACGCTGAAAGGCGTGCTCATGAAATCTTCGGTACCCAGAATCCCGACGCGCCCGCCACGGGCCACCTGCCCGCCCGCGAACGCCGGCGACAGGCCTTCGGCCGAGGCATCCGCGCTGGCCTCCACGGTAATCGTGTCCATTACTACCGAGCCGTCCTGGCTGGCGGCATTTTCCTGGGCCTGTGCGGCGCCCAGGCACCAGGGCAAAGCCGCCGCCAGACTGGCGTAGGTACGAAATTTCATGAGCTGATTTCCTGATGCCGCGGCCGCACGCGGGCGGCCGCAAATACGACAATGAGAATCGAATCATATCAAAACGAAAATGCTTCTCATTAGGAAATCAGCTTTTGATGCAAATATCTGTGGCCAGATGACAACAAACAGTGTCCACTCGACGTTCCTGCCCCTACCCGCCGAACCGCTGCTCCGGCAAGCCGCGTACCCCCAGGCCATGCACGGCGAACAGGCTGCCGCGCGCCACGCCGTCGTGCGGAAGCCGCGGCAGCGGCGGGCGCGCCATCGAGGTCACGTACAACACGTCCAGGTCGGGTCCGCCGAACATGACGCTGGTGATTTTTTTCACCGGCATCTCGATCACGCGGTCGACCGAGCCGTCCGGCGCGTAGCGAACCAGCTTGCCGTCGTACACCAGGGCGTTCCACAGATAGCCTTCGGCATCCACCGTAGAGCCATCGGCGCAGCCCCCGCCGCTCGTGTCCACACGCGCATGCGTGCGCCGGTTGGAGACGCCGCCGGTCTGCTGGTCGTAATCGTAGGCCCAGACTTCGCCCGACCCCGAATCGTTGAAGTAGAAGGTATTGCCGTCGGGGCTCCAGCACGGACCGTTGGACACCACGATGCCGCGCTCCAGAGTGTGCAGCGACAGGTCGGGGTCCAGCCGGTACAGGGCCCCGTTCGGGCCCTCTTCATTGGTGTCCATGCTGCCGGCCAGGAAGCGCCCGTGGCGATCGACCTTGCCGTCGTTCAGGCGGTTGGCCGGCTTGTCGGGTTCGGGATCGACGATGAGTTCGACCTCCCCGGTGTCGAAGTCCAGGAAATGGAAGCCGCGCGCCAGCGCAAGCACGGCGCCGCCCTGCTTGCGCAGCGCCATCGAGCCGATTTTTTGCGGCACGTCCCAGGCGCGGACCTCGCCTCCGTCGGCGGTACAGCGGAAAATCCGGCCGTCGGCGCTGTCTATCCAGTACAGGCGCTGCTCGTCTACGTCCCACAACGGGCCTTCGCCCAGGGTGGTCTTCACGTCGACCAGGATGTCGATGTGCATGGATGTCTCCTTGGTGTGCCCGGAATGCAGCCCGGCCGCCTCCCTTCAAATGCGGCATGCGACGGGCGCGCCGGGCGGACGCGCTCAGGGGGCCGGGTCGCCGCCAACAGCCTGCTTGTGGGCGGCCAGCGCCATCAGCCGGCGATCGCGCCACAGCTGGCGCGCGGCCAGCGCGTCGGCGGGCAGGTGCTCGCGGCGCTCGGCCTCGATGCGGTCCATCAGCTCGCCGCCCCACGGCACACGCCGCTGCATCTGCTCGAACAGCCCGGCGTACATGCCTTCATAGCGCTCGGCATAGTCGCGCACGCCGCCCGGCGCATTCAGGTCGATGGTCTCGAACGGTCCCATGAACGACCAGCGCAACGCCAGGCCTTCGCGCAGGCCGATGTCTACGTCTTCGACGCCCGCATAACCGTCGGCCACCAGCCGGAAGGCCTCTTGCAGCAAGGCGCCCTGCAAACGGTTCATGACGAAGCCATCGATTTCGCGGCGCATCATGATGGGTACCTGGCCGGCATCGGCAAGCAGCCGGCGCGCCTGTTCCATGGCCTGCGGCGAGGTCCAGGGCGCGGGCACCAGTTCCACGGCCGGCACCAGGTAGGGCGGATTGATGGGATGCGCCACCAGGCAACGCTCGCGGCCCGTCAGGTGGTCGGTAAAACGGGACGGCAGCAAGGCCGATGTGGAGCTGGCCAGGATGGCCTCGCCCGGCGCCAGGCGGTCGAGCTCGGCGTAGACGGCGCGTTTGCTGTCCAGCACTTCAGGCGTGCTTTCCTGCACATAATGGGCGTCGGCCAACGCCGCCTCGACCTCCGGTTCGACCCGCAGACGGGCCAGCACCTGGTCGGCCGGCTGGCCCCGCAACAGGCCTTGCGCGGCCAGGTCGGGCAGCACCGTGGCGGCGAACTCGAGCGCCGCTGCCGCCTGCCCCGGCTGGCTGTCCCACAGAGCGACCCGGTGGCCGCCGCGCGCGAAAACAATGGCCCAGGCGCGCCCGATGAGCCCGGCGCCGATGATGGCAATGTTTGACATATCTGCTCCTTGATTGACGTGTGCGTACAAACCTTAGAGCGTTTCGACGTTGCCGTCGACGCCGAGCGACGGGTCCGGCAGACGACGACGGGCAACAGCGCTTAGAATCCCGCCATCGTCCCACGAGGAATCCGGCAATGCGACTAGGGCCGCCGCTGCTGACCCTGCTGATGGTATTGACCGGCTGCGCCACCGCGCCGCCGTCGAATCCCGAAAACCTCTGCGCGATCTTTCGCGAAAAGCCCGACTGGCACGACGCCGCGCTCGACATGAGCGAAAAGTGGGGCGTGCCGGTGCAGGTGCCGTTTGCCATGATGTACCAGGAATCCAGCTTCCGGCACGATGCCCTGCCGCCGCGCTATTACTTCCTGGGCTTCATCCCCTGGGGCCGCGTCAGTTCCGCGTATGGCTACGCCCAGGCCAAGGACGAGACCTGGGCCGACTACAAGCGCGAGGCGGGCGGCTGGACCGCCAGCCGCGACGACCTGGCCGACTCGCTCGATTTCATGGGCTGGTATATCAACAAGACCCAGCGCATCAATGGCATATCGAAATGGGATGCCTACGGCCAGTACCTGAACTACCACGAAGGCTGGACGGGCTACCGCAACCGCAGCTACGACCGCAAGGCCTGGCTCAAGCGCGTGGCGCAGCAAGTGCAGGCGCGCGCCGAGCGGTTCGGCGCGCAGTACCGCTCATGCGAAAAGGAACTCACCCGGGGCGGTTTCTTGGGCGTGTTCTGAGGCCATCGCGCTGCGCTATCCTGTCGGCTGGATAAAGAGGGGCGCCATGTATTTCGATTCGACACTCTGGGCGATGACACGCGGCGTGCGCTTGCGCATGCTGGCCTGCGCGCTGTTGGGGTTGCTGGGCCTGGCGGCGGGCATCGCGCGGTTCGTATTGCTGGGGCTGTTCCTGGCGCGGCTGTTCGCCGGCGTTGGCGGCGGCGCCTTGTGGTGGCCGCTGGCCGGCGCGGCCGGGGCGATTCTGTTGCGCGGCATGTTCGAGCACGCCCTGAACTTGCTGGCCAACCGCAACGCGGCGCTCATCCAGAACAACCTGCGCGCGCAACTGTACGACAAGATCGTCGAGCTGGGCCCTGCCTGGTTCGGCGGTCAACGCACCGGTGGCGTCATGCTGGCCGTGATCGATGGCGTCGAGCAGCTGCAAAGCTTCTTCGGGCGTTACCTGCCGCAGCTCTTCATCGCGGCCTGCGCGCCCGTCGTGATCTTTGCCTTCATTGCCTGGTGGGACTGGCCGGTAGCGCTGGTGTTGATGGCCGCCGCGCTGGTCACGCTGGTCCTGCCGCTGGCGGCGCACCGCAGCCATCGCGACGCGTCGCGGCGCCGGGCCCAGGCCTTCAAGGCCTTCGGCGAGGAATTCCTCGACGCGATGCAAGGCCTGCCCACCCTCAAGGCGTTCGGCCAGAGCCGCGCCTGGGGTGAGCGGCTGGCCGAACGGGCGCGCGCCTTGTCGGACAACACCTTCAAAGTGCTGGGCCGTGAAGTCTCGGCGCGTTTCGCCACCGACATCGGCATCACGGTAGGCGCCGCTGCCGCGCTGGCGCTGGGCGCATGGCGCGTATCGCAAGGCGAAATGACGCTGGCGGCGCTGCTGGTGGTGCTGATGGCCGGCACGGAAATCTTCCGGCCCCTGCGCGACATGCGCTCGGTGCTGCACCACGGCCTGATGGGCCAGTCGGCGGCGGCCAGCGTGCGCGCGCTGCTCGACGCCGACAGTCCGGCGCCGCACGGTGCCGCAGACGCCACGGCAGCCGTGCCGGCCACGAGCGCAGGCGGCCTGTCGATCGCGTTCAAAGACGTCGAGTTCTCGTACCCCGGTGGGCGCCGCAGCACGCACCAGGGCATGAGTTTCGACATCCGGCCCGGCGAACGCGTCGGTATCGTGGGGCCCAGCGGGTCGGGCAAATCCACCCTGGTGCGGTTGCTGCTGCGCCTGCACGACCCGCAGGCCGGCCGCATCGAAATCGACGGCCGTGACCTGCGTTCGCTCGACCCCGAAGCGGTGCGCGCGCGCATGTCGCTGGTAGCGCAGGACAGCACGTTGTTCCATGGCACGGTCGAAGAGAACCTGCTGCTGGCGCGGCCCGACGCCACGCCCGACCAACTGCACGCCGCCGCGGCAGCCGCCAACGCGCACGCGTTCATCATGGCACTGCCGCAGGGCTACCAGACGGTGCTGGGCGAGCGCGGCCTGCAACTATCGGGCGGCCAGCGCCAACGCCTGGCAATTGCGCGCGCACTGCTGCGCGACACGCCCATCCTGATCCTCGACGAAGCCCTGTCGTCGGTGGATGCCGAAAACGAAGCAGAGATCCAGCAGGCGCTCGACCGCCTCAGCCGAGGCCGCACGACCCTGGTGCTGGCGCACCGGCTGTCCAGCGTGGTCAATGCCGACCGCATCCTGGTGCTGGACCACGGCCGCATCGTCGAGACAGGCACGCACGACACCCTGATGGCGGGCGACACGCTATACCGGCGCCTGATGGGAGGTCAGCACGACGCTACGCATACTGCGCCGGAACCGGCCGCCTCAGGCGCCGTGCCAGCCGAAACCGGCGCCGCCGACGGCCGCCCTGCCCCCGCGCCGCTGGAAGCCGAGGCGCGCCACATTGGCACGCGGCAAGTCATGCAGACGCTGATGCAGATCATTCGCCCCTGGAAGCGGCAGTTCGCCATCACGGTGGCCAGCGGCATCGGGCGCGTGGCGGCGTTCATCGGCGTCTCGGTGCTGGGCGCGCTGGTCATCGCGCGCCTGAAAAACGGCGAATCGTTCGATGGCCTGCTGGCCGGCCTGTTCGTGGCGGCGGTGGCCGCCGCCGCGCTGCACTGGCTCGAATCCTGGCTGGCCCATGCCATTGCCTATCAGTTGCTGGCTGAAATGCGCATTGCGCTGTACCAGAAGCTTGAGGCCCTGGCGCCCGCCTACCTGCTGCGCCGGCGTTCCGGCGACCTGGTCGGGCTGGCCACGCAAGACGTGGAAACCGTGGAATATTTCTTTGCCCACACGGTGGCGCCGGCGTTTGTCGCGGTGTTGGTGCCGGCCGCGGTGCTGGCCATCCTGGCCGCCACCGCGTGGCCGCTGGTGCTGGCGTTGCTGCCCTTCCTGCTGTGGGCCGGCGCCTCGCCCTGGCTGAACCGCGCGCGCGTAGATGCGCAAGGCAGCCTGGCGCGCCAGTCGCTCGGCATGCTGGGCGCCCATCTGTCCGAAACCATACAGGGCCTGTCCGACCTGGTGGCGTTTTCGGCGGCCGGGCGGCGCCGCGCCGCTTTCGTGGCGATCGCCCACGATTACCAGCGCGTGCGGCTGGCCTTGCTGGCCGATCTGTCCCGCCAGGGCGCGCTGCTCGAAATCGCCACCGGGCTGGGCGGCCTGGCAGTGGCGGCGGTCGGCGCCTGGTGGGTGGCGCAGGGGGAACTGGCCGCGGGCCTGCTGCCGCTGCTGGTGCTGTTGTCGGTGGCCGCGTTCCTGCCGGTGTCGGAAATCGCCCAGGTCAGCCGCCAGTTGGCCGACACGCTGGCCTCGACGCGGCGCCTGCGCGCCATCCACGACGAGCCGGTCCAGATCGCCGACGGCCCGCTGGCGCCGTCGCTCGACTCCGCGGGCCTGCCGCTGGCCTTCGAGCAAGTCACTTTCACCTATCCCGGCCGGCGGCAGCCCGCGCTGCAACGCGTCACGCTCGACCTGCCGGCAGGCGCCACCCTGGCGCTGGTCGGCCCGTCGGGCGCGGGCAAGAGCACGCTGGCCAGCCTGTTGCTGCGCTTCTGGGATCCGCAGCAAGGCGCCGTGCGCATCGGCGGCGTCAGCCTGCCCGAATTGACGCTGGATGCGCTGTACCGCCGCATTGCCCTCGTCGCGCAAGACACCTGGCTGCTCAACGGCACCCTGGAAGACAACATCCGGCTGGCCCGCCCCGACGCCAGCGCCGGCGACCTGCAACAGGCGGTAGAACGCGCCGCTCTGGCCGAACTGGTGGCCGGCTTGCCTGACGGCCTGCGCACCCGCGTGGGAGAGCGCGGCGTAGCGCTCTCGGGCGGCCAGCGCCAGCGCATCGCCATCGCGCGCGCCTTCTTGCGCGACGCGCCTATCCTGATCCTGGACGAAGCCACTTCGCACCTGGACGCCATCAGCGAAGCCCAGGTGCACCACGCGCTGGGCGAGCTGATGCGCCACCGGACCACGCTGATCATCGCGCACCGGCTGTCCACCATCCGCCAGGCCGATACGATCGCCGTGGTCGACGGCGGCCGCATCGTCGAATCAGGCACGCACGACGAACTGATCCGGCGCGGCGGCGCCTATGCGCACCTGGTGAACCGGCAGATGATGGCGGCTCGGCAGGCCGCCTGAAACACTGCCCCGCCCCATGCGCGACGCCACCTACAATTGCGGCGCTTCGCCGATTATCGTGGCCGGTGCGTAGCCGGCCGGCCGCGACGCCACCCGTACGCCGCCGTGGATGCGCTGTTGCTGCGCATCGGCGAACATGTAGTACGGGAACGGCGCCGGCATGCCGCTGGCGTCGTCCAGCCGGCGCGCCGCATCGGCCGGCAGCGTGAATTCCAGCGACCCCAGCGACTCCCGCAACTGCGCGGGCCGGGTGGCGCCCACGATAATGCTCGATACCCCCTGCTTGCCCGCCAGCCAATTCAACGCCACCTGCGCCATCGGCTTGCCCAGCTCGCGCGCCACGCGTTCCAGTTCGGCCACGATGGCGAAATTGCGCGCAGTGAAACGGTCAAATCCGGGCCTGGGGTTTTCCGACACCACCTGCAAACGTCCCTGGCCGAACTGGCCGGTTTCGCTGGGCCGGTACTTGCCCGACAACAAGCCCATGGCCAGCGGACTCCACGGCACGATACCCATGCCCTGCTCGACGGCCAGGTCGGCGAACTCGCGCTCGACGTTGCGCTCGACCAGCGAATATTCCAATTGCAGCGCGGCCACCGGCTCGAAGCCGCGCCACTGCGCCAGCGTCTGCGCGCGCGAGGCATACCAGGCGGGCACGTCCGACAGGCCCACGTAGCGGATCTTGCCGGCCCGCACGGCGTCGTCCATGGCGCGCATCACTTCGTCCACCGGCGTCAGGCGGTCCCAGGTGTGCAGGTAATAAAGGTCGACATAGTCGGTGCGCAGGCGCTTGAGCGACCCCTCCAGCGCGCGCTGGAAGTTCTTGCGCTGGTTGCCGCCCGCGTTGGGATTGCCCGGCTGCGCGTTGTACGAATATTTAGTGGCAAGCACCAACTGGTCGCGGCTGCCCGATTCCTGCACGAACTGCCCCAGCCAGCTTTCGCTGGTGCCTTCGGTGTACATATCGGCGGTGTCGATGAAGTTGCCGCCGGCTTCCCGGTACAGGTCGAAGAGCGCGCGCGCGGTTGCCTGGTCGGCGCCCCAGCCCCACTCGTTGCCGAACGTCATGGCGCCCAGCGCCAGCGGGCTGACCCGCAAGCCCGAGCGGCCCAGCGTGAGATATTGGTTCATGGTCATGATCGTGCCTTTCCTGAAAAGCGGCGGCGCGGAATGCGGCGGCCATGCAGGCACTCTAGGGCTCGACACTTATAAGAAAAATAGCCTATCGGTTGATAATTCATGAAGCCGGACTTCATAATCTGGGGCATGGACTACCCTGCCCAACTGCTGCCCGCCGTGCATGCCTTTACCCGCGTCGCTCACCACGGCAGCTTCACCCGCGCGGCGGCCGACCTGGGCGTTTCGGCGTCGGCGCTGTCGCAGACCGTGCGCGGCCTGGAAGCGCGCCTGGGGGTGCGCCTGCTCAACCGCACCACCCGCCGGGTGGCGCTTACCGAAGAAGGGCAGCGCTTCCTGCAGCGCGTGCAGCCGGCGCTGGGGGCCATCGGCGACGCGCTCGAAGACATGGACGACACCCGCGGCCGGCCCGCCGGCACGCTGCGCATCAATACATCGCGGGTGGCTTGCGCCATGCTGGTCACGCCGCATCTGGCGGAATTCACGGCGCGCTACCCGGGCATTGTGCTCGAGCTGTTCCTCGACGACGGCCTGTCCGACCTGGTGGCCGGCGGTTTCGACGCCGGCATCCGCCTGGGTGAGAACCTGGCGCGCGACATGGTGGCGGTGCGCATCAGCCGCAACCAGCGCATGGTTACCGCCGGCTCGCCAGCATATTTCAGGCAGTGCGGCAATCCGCCCCGGCAACCGGCCGAGCTGGCCGCGCATGCGTGCATCGGCACTCGCTTCGAAACGCGCGGCACCCTGTACCGCTGGGAGTACCGCCAGCCAGACGGCCAGTTGCTGGAAGTCGACGTGCCGCACCGCATCGTGACCAACGATTTCGCGCTGATGGTGCAGGCGGCGCTGGATGGGCTGGGGCTGATCCACGTGCTCGAAGACCCGATCGCGGCGCACCTGGCCAGCGGCGCCCTGCAGCCCGTGCTGGAATCCTGGGCCGCGGATTTTCCGGGCTTCTATCTGTACTACCCGCACCGCACGCAAATGGCGCCGAAGCTTCGGGTATTCGTGGACTTCCTGCGCGAGCGCCTGGCCACGCCCCCTGGCAAGCCGGACTGATGCGCCGGCGCGTCGAACGCCCCTGTCCGGATGACCCTGGCGACGGCCGGGGAACTCCTGCATCGAAAACAAGTCTTATATAAGATATAAGACATAGGACATTCAAGCCTGCGTAACCTTGTCTCACATACAATGACAAGCGCGCCAAAACACCAGAAAATGGCAGCTTTACGCGGTCCCACACCCACGGAGTCTCATCATGCCGCACAACACGTTCAATACTCTCCAGAATTTCAAGATCGGCAATAAATCCTGTCAGTTTTATTCCCTGCCGGCCCTGGGCAAGGCGCTGGGGGTGAACGTGCAGCGCCTGCCGGTGTCGATTCGCGTCGTGCTCGAATCGGTGCTGCGCAATTGCGACGGCCAGAAAGTCACTGAAGAACACATCAGGCAGCTCGCCGGCTGGCAGGCCAACGCCAAGCGCGAAGACGAAATTCCCTTCGTGGTGGCGCGCGTCGTGCTGCAAGACTTCACCGGCGTGCCCCTGCTGGCCGACATCGCGGCCATGCGCTCGGTGGCCGACCGCATGGGCAAAGACCCCAAGCGCATCGAACCGCTGGTGCCGGTCGACCTGGTGGTCGACCACTCCGTGATGATCGACTACTTCGGCACCAAGAACGCCCTCGACCTGAACATGAAACTGGAATTCAAGCGCAACCAAGAGCGCTACCAGTTCATGAAATGGGGCATGCAGGCCTTCGACACCTTCGGCGTGGTGCCTCCGGGCTTCGGCATCGTGCACCAGGTCAACCTCGAATACCTGGCGCGCGGCGTGCACCAGAAAGACAACGTCTATTACCCCGACTCCCTGGTGGGAACCGACAGCCACACCACCATGATCAACGGCATCGGCGTGGTGGGCTGGGGCGTGGGCGGCATCGAGGCCGAAGCCGGCATGCTGGGCCAGCCGGTGTATTTCCTGACCCCCGACGTGGTGGGCGTCGAACTCAAGGGCAAGCTGCGCGGCGGCGTCACCGCCACCGACCTGGTGCTTACCATTACCGAAATGCTGCGCCGTGAAAAAGTGGTGGGCAAGTTCGTGGAATTCTGCGGCGAAGGCACGGCCAGCCTGTCGGTGGCCGAACGCGCCACCATCGGCAACATGGCGCCCGAATATGGCGCCACCATGGGCTTCTTCCCGGTCGACGAGCGCACCATCGACTATTTCGAGGGCACCGGCCGCACGCCCGAAGAAATCGCCGCCTTCGAGGCCTATTTCAAGGCCCAGAAGATGTTCGGCGTGCCCAAGGCCAAAGACATCGACTACACCAAGCTGCTCACGCTCGACCTGTCCACGGTGGCCCCTTCGCTGGCCGGCCCCAAGCGTCCGCAAGACCGCATCGAAATCGGCAACGTCAAGAGCACCTTCATCGACCTGTACTCCAAGCCGGTCTCTGAAAACGGCTTCAACCAGCCGGCCGAGAAGCTGCAGAAAACCTTCACCACCAGCGCCGGCACCAAGATCAAGAACGGCGACATCCTGATCGCCGCCATCACTTCCTGCACCAACACGTCCAACCCCAGCGTGCTGCTGGCGGCCGGGCTGCTGGCCAAGAAGGCGGTGGAAGCAGGCCTGACCGTGCCCAAGCACATCAAGACCTCGCTTGCCCCCGGATCGCGAGTGGTCACCGAATACCTCAGCAAGACCGGCCTGCTGCCCTATCTGGAAAAGCTCGGTTTCGACGTGGCCGCCTACGGCTGCACCACCTGCATCGGCAACGCCGGCGACCTGGCCGCCGACCTGAACGAAGCCATCACCGGCAACGACCTGGTCTGCGCCGCCGTGCTGTCGGGCAACCGCAACTTCGAAGCGCGCATCCACCCGAACATCAAGGCCAACTTCCTGGCCTCGCCGCCGCTGGTGGTGGCCTACGCGCTGGCCGGCACCATCACGCGCGACCTGATGACCGAGCCCGTGGGCCGCGGCAAGAAGGGCGACGTCTGGCTGGGCGACATCTGGCCCACCACCGAAGAAGTGCAGTCGCTGCTGAAGTTCGCGCTCGACCCCGACGCTTTCCAGGCCAATTACGGCCAGGTCAAGAGCAAACCCGGCAAGCTGTGGGAAAACATCAAGGGCGTGACCGGCGAAACCTACAACTGGCCCGACTCCACCTACATTGCCGAGCCGCCGTTCTTCGAGGGCTTCGGCATGGAACCGGGCGCCATGCCGGTCATCCGGGGCGCGCGCGCGCTGGGCATCTTCGGCGATTCGGTCACCACCGACCACATTTCCCCGGCCGGCTCCATCAAGGAAACCTCGCCCGCCGGCAAGTGGCTGAAAGAGCATGGCGTGATGAAGGCCGATTTCAACAGCTACGGCTCGCGTCGCGGCAACCATGAAATCATGATGCGCGGCACCTTCGCCAACGTGCGCATCAAGAACCTGATGATCCCGGCGCTGCCCGACGGCAGCCGCTTCGAAGGCGGCGACACTCTGTTCCAGCCCAGCGGCGAACAAATGTCCATCTACGACGCCGCCATGAAGTACGTGGCCCAGGACACGCCCACCGTGGTGTTCGGCGGTGAAGAATACGGCACCGGCTCGTCGCGCGACTGGGCCGCCAAGGGCACCCAGCTGCTCGGCGTGAAGGCCGTGGTGGCGCGCAGCTTCGAGCGCATCCACCGCAGCAACCTGGTCGGCATGGGCGTGCTGCCGCTGCAGTTCAAGGGCGGCGACAGCGTCGATTCGCTGGGCATCACGGGCAAGGAAACCTACGACATCTCGGGCCTCGAAAACGGCATCAAGCCCATGCAGGACGTCACCCTGACCATCCACCGCCCGGATGGCTCCAGGCAAGACGTGACCGTGCTGCTGCGCATCGACACGCCCATCGAAGTCGAGTACTACCAGCACGGCGGCATCCTGCCCTTCGTGCTGCGCCAGCTGCTGGCGGCTTGACGTAAACCCCAGGCGCCTGGCACCCGCGGGGTGTCGGGCGCTGCCGCACCGCACTCGCGGCGGGTCGCGCGGCGCGCGATGAAACACCTGCGCCCGATGCGGCGCTCAAGCCTTCACCGGCCCACAGGGTTAAACTATTCAGTTCGCATTCTGAAATGGATCCTGACCCCAGCATGGCCCGAACCCGCAGCACCCCCCACCCCAGACTGAACCGCGACGCGTCGCGGCTCGTCGCGCTTGCCCAGTCGTTGAACCGCTCAGGCAGCCGGGTCGAAGACCTGTACTGGGAAAACCTGCTTGCCGAGGCCATCCCGAAATTGCTGCGCGGCGGCCAGGATGCCCCGCTCGAATCCGCGCTGGACCATCTTGCCCAGCGCGACCCGGGCGCCTACGAAGTGCTGATCGAACAGGCCGAAACCCTGTCCGAATCGATGCAGGTCGACAAGAACGGGCAGCGATACGACGTGCTGCTGATCGTGGCGCCCGTGGTTGCCTGGACCCGCTACACGATTCCCACCGGCCCCATCGGGGCGCCGGCACAACAGGCGCTGCTGGCCCAGCTGCATGGCCATGTGCTGGCCGACGGCGCGCGCGCCGCCCTGATGCCCTGGCTGGTCAGCATCGACCACATGCCGCGCACGTTTTCCGAAACCTGGCAATGGCTGCAGCGCCTGGGCAGCCAGGCACTGGGCGCCGAAACCGCCAAGCCGACCCTCAACGACGACACCGAAACCGCCAACATGCTGGCCGATACCCGCTACGTCGTGGCGGCGGTCGCCGTGCCCGCTGGCGCCCCGGTGTTTCGCTGGCAAGAGCAGCCTGGCGACGCCACCCACAGCCGCGACAGCTGCCTGGCGAACTGGGTCGAACAGGCCCAGCCCACCCTGGCCACCTTGCTGCCCGGCTGCGGCATCGAATGCCTGCTGCCCGATGCCTATTACGTCAGCAATCGCGAAGCCGACCGCCGCGTGCGGCCGCTGTCGCTGCGCGCAGCCGTCAACTGGCTGGAAGGCGCCGTCAACCTGGCGCCGTCCGAACTGCGGGCCGTGGTGGCCGGCTGCGGCGACGTGCGCATCGACGAATACCGCATCGGCTTTACCGCGCGCAACAGCAACGATGTCTACTACGGCTGCGTATGGCCGCTATACGGCCGCGAAGAAGACCAGACGCCCGACGAAGACATGCCCGACACGGTCGACGAAATCGCCGCGCTGCTCAAGGAATACGGCGTGCACGACGTGCGCCGCATTCCGGGCGTGCTGCCGCCCGAATATTGCGAAGACTGCGGTGCGCCGCAGTTTCCCAACCCGCTGGGCGAACTGGTGCACGCCGAACTGCCCGAAGACGCCGACACCGCGCCGGCCCAGTTCCACTGAAGTGAAACCTCTGCGCCGAAACGCCAGGGTCTTGCCAGGCGCCAGGCGCCGCAGGTGCCTGACACCGTGCTGTCGAGACAATCGCTGCACACTTCGGTGTCACGCACCTGCAAAGCCTGACACCCGTCATGCCTTGTTCCCGTTTCATGTTGGACGGGAGGCGTAATGCAGGCCGACATCTTCTGCCGCGTCATCGACAACTACGGCGACATCGGCGTTTGCTGGCGCCTGGCGCGGCGCCTGGCCCATGGGCGCGGCTGGCGCGTGCGCCTGTGGGTCGACGACCTGCGCGCGTTCGGCCGCATCCAGCCCGGCATCGATCCCGACGCCGGCGTGCAACGGCAGGCCGGCATCGACATCGTGCACTGGACCCCGTCGCCGCCCCCGCTGGAACCCGGCGACGTCGTCATCGAGGCGTTCGCCTGCGACCCGCCGGCCGCCTTCGTGCAGGCCATGCGCGTCCGGCCGCCGGTGTGGATCAACCTCGAATACCTCAGCGCCGAGCCATGGGTGGAAAACTGCCACGGCCTGCCGTCGCAGCGGCCCGACGGGCTGGTCAAGCATTTTTTCTTTCCCGGGTTCACGGCGGCCACCGGCGGTCTGCTGCGCGAGCCGGGGCTGAGCGCCGAGCGCGATGTTTTTCAGGCCTCGCGCCCGCAACAGCACGCCTTCCTGCGCGGCCTGGGCCTGGACGACGCCGCCCTGGCGCATTGGCAGGCCGGCGCCCGCGTGGCTACGCTGTTCTGCTACGCGCACGCGCCGGTTGCCGCGCTGGCGCAGGCCCTGGCCCGCGACGCGCGGCCCACGCTGCTGCTGGTGCCCGCGGGCGTCGCGCCCGGTCTGGAAGAGGCCAGCGCGGGCGCCCTGCGGATCACCCGCGTGCCCTTCGTGCCGCAGCCCGATTTCGACCGCCTGCTGTGGTGCGCCGACCTGAACTTCGTGCGCGGCGAAGACTCCTTCGTGCGGGCAGCTTGGGCTGCCCGGCCGCTGGTATGGCACATCTACCCCCAGGCCGACGACGCCCACCTGGACAAGCTCGACGCCTGGCTGGCCCGCTACCCCTGCCCGCCGCAGGCCCAGGCGCTGATCCGCGCCTGGAATGCGCCGGGCGATGCGGCTGCCGCCGTGGTCGCCGCACTGCCGGCCGCGCTGGCCGCGCCCGCCTGGCCCGCGTGGCAGGCGACGGCCCGCGCCTGGGACGCCCGCCAGGCTGTCCGGCCCGATTTAGGGGACACGTTGGCTGATTTTTGCGCAGAACTCGCCAGGAAACGCTAGAATAGAGAGTTTTCCGAGTTCCTTTGCCCGCGCATGTTGCGCCGAGCCAGGCCTCGAATTGACAGCCTCCCGGGGCACGCGGGCCGCCATCATGCGGACACCTGCGCGCAAGCACGGCGAGCGCGCTATATCACCCGGAGTTTTTAATCGATGAAAACCGCTCAGGAATTGCGAGTCGGCAACGTGGTCATGGTCGGCAAAGATCCTCTTGTCGTCCAGAAGGCCGAATACAACAAGTCGGGCCGCAACGCCGCCGTCGTCAAGCTGAAGTTCAAGAACCTGCTTACTGGGTCGGGCAGCGAATCGGTCTACAAGGCCGATGAAAAGTTCGACGTGGTCGTGCTCGACCGCAAGGAATGCACCTACTCGTACTTCGGCGACCCCATGTACGTCTTCATGGACGAAGAGTACAACCAGTACGAAATCGAAGCCGAAAGCATGGGCGACGCGCTGAACTACCTTGAAGAAGCCATGCCCGTCGAAGTGGTCTTCTACGACGGCCGCGCCATCTCGGTCGAACTGCCCACCATCGTGGTCCGCGAAATCACCTACACCGAGCCGGCCGTGCGCGGCGACACCTCGGGCAAGGTGCTCAAGCCCGCCAAGATCAACACCGGCTTCGAGCTGAACGTGCCGCTGTTCTGCGCCATTGGCGACAAGATCGAAATCGACACGCGCACCAACGAGTACCGCAGCCGCGTGAACTGATCGCTCGGCGGGCCAGGCAGAAACGGCCCGCCCCCGCGAGTACGAATAACGGCGCCGGCAGGCGCCGTTATTGCTGCGGCGCCACACCCGGCCGGGCCGACGGCCGAAAATACTTGTGTTCGCCGCCGCGCGCCCCCATATTCCCGTCATGGCACTCAAAGTTTTCGACCTGCAATGCGACCAGGGCCACCTTTTCGAAGGCTGGTTCGGCTCGCACGACGATTACGACGCGCAGCAGGCGCGCGGGCTGGTCACGTGCCCGATGTGCGCGTCTGCCCAGATCACCAAGCGCTTGTCCGCGCCGCACCTGAACGTGGCGCACCTGCATGCCCGGCCGCCAGCCGCCGCGAGCGCCGCCGCCCCCAACGACCCGGCCGCCGTGGCCCGCCTGCAGGCCGCCGTGCTGCAGCAAATACGCGACATCATCCGCAAAACCGAGAACGTCGGCCCGCGCTTCGCCGAAGAAGCGCGCCGCATCCACGAAGGCGATGCCGACGACCGCCCCATCCGCGGCACCGCCACGGCCGAGGAACGCCTGGCGCTGAGCGAAGACGGCATCGACGTCATGGCCCTGCCCGATTTCCTGGACGACGACCGCCTGCAATAGTCCACCGTCGTTGCCGGCAGCTCAAAGCAAACGGGCCCGTTCACTGAACGGGCCCGTTTGCCTGAGAAAACCCGGCGCGCTACCGGCGGTTTTTCTTGCGCACGGACGCAGCCTGCTCGCGCTGCAACTCGGCTTGCTCGGCCTGCAGGGCGTCGATCTGGCGCTGCATGGCGCTGAGTTCCTTGCGCAGCTGCTGCTGTTGCTGCGACAGCGCCGCGGCCTGCTGGCGCGCCTGTTCCTGGCGGGCGGCCACCTGCTGTTCCTGCTGGCGGCGCAAGGACTGATCGGCCTGCAGCGTGGCCAGCTCGCTGCTGCGCTCGGCCAGCAGCCGTTCAGACCGCGCGTATTCGGCCTGCAGCTTGATGCGCTTGATGTCGACTTCGGCCAGGTCGGCCGACTGTTGAGCGAAGGCGCGATACGTGGATTCGGCCTGCTTGTCGGACTGTGTCTGCACGACGCGCCAGAAGTCCTTCTGCTGGAACAGCGCCACGTAGTAGGTGAGATCGTCGGGCTTGAACAGCAGGCTGGCGCCGTAGGTGCCGTTATAAGTGGTGCGCAGCTCGGACACCTGGCGGTTCTGGATCAGCGACTGCAGTTCGGCAACGGTGGAATTGGCCTTGGCCTGCGGCGCGGGCGGCGTGACAGGCGTATCGCCCGCCTGCTTGCTTTCCACCTGCTGCACCGGCGGGCGGGCGGCGTCGGATTGGGCGCTGGCGCAGGCCGCCAGGCTGGACAGTACCGCGCCCAGCATGACCAGCCGCGCGGCGGTATGAAGTTGATGGACTCGCATGCCTTCCCCAAAAAAACGTTGCAGAACTATACCAATTAATTTCAACCTTCAGGGGCCTGATTTTCCCCAGCCCCGGCGCGGCGGCTACATGGGCTCGGCCAGCCCTTCCGCCATTTCGCCCTGGTTGTTGCCCAGGCGCAGCTTGCGCATCTTTTCCCACAGCACCTTGCGGCTGATGCCCAGGTAATGGGCCGTGTCCTGGCGCCGCCAGCCATGGGACTCCAGCGCCGCCAGAATGCGCGCGCGCTCGGCGCGCTCGGCGTCGGTCAGGGTGTCGCCGGCGCCGGCGGCCAGCACCAGGGCGGCCTTGCCGGGAGCGGCCGCCAGCCGGTCGAATATCTGCTCGATGCGCGGCCGGTCCCATTGCCGGAACTGGCGATGCACAATGGCCACCCGCTCGACCACGTTCGACAGCTCGCGCACATTGCCAGGGAACGTGGTGGCGGCCACGCGTTCCAGCAGCCAGCCCGGCGGCGGATCATCCTGCCCGGCATCGTGGCGTTCCAGCAGCGTACGGAAAATAGCGATTTTTTCTTCGGGCCCCCGCTCTTCCAGGCTGGGGATATACAGCTCGATGACCGCCAGTCGGTAGTACAGGTCGGAACGGAACTCATCCTGCGCGCACAGCTCGCGCAGATCTTTGTTGGTGGCCGCCACCAGCCGGAAGTCGACCGGCACCTGCACCGTCGAGCCCAGCCGGGTCACGGCGCTCTGTTCCAGCACGCGCAGCAGCTTCACTTGCTGGTAGAGCGGCAGGTCGCCGATTTCGTCCAGGAACAACGTGCCGCCATCAGCCTGCTCGAAATACCCTTTGTGCGCCCCGACCGCGCCCGTGAACGCGCCCTTGGCGTGGCCGAAAAAATGCGCCTCGAACAGCCCTTCGGGAATGGCGCCGCAGTTCACCGCCACGAACGGCCCGTCGGCCCAGGCGGCGCGGTCGTGCAACAGGCGCGCCACGCGCTCTTTCCCCACGCCGGTCTGGCCGTGGATCAGCACATTGCTGCGGCAGTCGGCAAACATCTGGGCCTCGGCCAGCAGGGCCTGCATGGGTTCGGACACCGCCACGAACGGCTGCTCGCGGCGCGCCACCTGGCGATCGGCGCGGTCCAGCGATCCCAGCAGGTCGAACAACTGCTTGCGCAGCTCCGCCGCCGTGAACATCAGCGGCAGCGTACGCGAGTATTCGGGCGGATAGAAGCGCGGATCATGGCCGCGCGCCTCGGACGCCACCCAGATGACCGGCATGCCCTGCGAGGCCAGCCAGTCGTAGCCGCTGAAGCGCTTGTCGCCCATGACCGACACCGATACCAGGGCCACCGCGGTGCGAGTCACGTCGCGCGGCGGCGGAAAGGCCGTGCCGGCGTCGGCGCGCACCACGGTGACATCCATGCCGGCCAGACACCGCTCGGCACGCGCCGCGATATCGGACAGCCCCTCCCATACATAGAGGTCGAAGTCGTCGCGGATTGCAGGCTTGGTCATTCCTTCAGAGGTTCCTTTACTTGTCAGTACACCAACCGTGGCTTGCCGCAGTCCACCGACAGCAGCGACACGTCAGTTTCGCCAAGATTCAGCCCAAGCAGATTCAACAACTGCTGCAGCAGGGCCGACAGCGGATCCAGCAGCGGCTGCAGCAATGCCACGACAATCGCCGCCAGGCCGCTCAGGCCATTGCCATTCGCCTTGAGCACCAGATCCGCCACGGTATTGATGCGGCATTGCTTCAGGCTGCCGAACAGGCCGCCCACGCCGCAGCCGATGTCCAGCACCGGAGACAACAACGAACCCAGCACATTGCCGACGATCTGCAGCGTTCCGCCCAACACGCCGGTCAACCCGCCTGTCGTCATGCGACTGCCCAGGGCATCCATCGCCTCGCCCGACCACTGCAACTCATTGACCACCGTCGTGATAGAGCGGCCGTTGGCCGTCGGCCCCACCAACTGCGCGGCCAGCAACCTGCGCTGTTCGTCGTTCATTGACACCGGGCTGGATCCGTTGGCGCCCAGCAGATCGCCCAGGATGCCGCCTATGACGGCATCGGCCGTGTCCGCGCTCATCTGGGCCAGGTCGATGTCGGTAGCCTGCACGGTCTTGGTGGCGTCGGCCGAGGGCGGCTCGGCCAGCGTAACGGACACCGGGGAGCCCGGACGAAATACCGGCAAGGTCACGCGGCTGCTGACCGGCAAAATGCCCAGCACATTGAGCACCGGATACCGTTGCACCGACGTGAAATCACTTTCGACACATGCATTGGAAAGAGAGAAAAAGGACTCATCGTCGGAAGAACTCAGGGCCGGGAATTTGCCCAGGCACACATTGGCCGCCGATGAGCGCACATCAAAGGTGGCCTGGTGCGGCGTCAGAGGCGCCTCGCACAGCGAGGTCAGCGTCGCGTCGGACTGGCCTGCCTCGATGATCAGAGGCAGGTCCACCCAGGTTCCCAGCGTGGTCAGCAGGGGCCCGACCACTGGAATATCGTTTGTCTTCAGGCGGAGATACACCCGGACGCCGGCGGTGCTGGCGCGCGTGCCCACGCCGCCCACGGCGATCGACGGCGGCTCGACGACCCGCACACGGCTTTGCACCCCCAGGATGGGCACATTCAGGCCCAGATCGATCAAGTTGTCGCCATTGGCGATCATCAGGCCGGTTTGCAGCAGATCGGTGACATTGACATCGGCCAGCAAGGCCGATTGCGCATCGGTCGCAAGTGCCGCGTTCAGCACGCCGCCATCGCCAAACAGCTTGATGGGCACGTTCAGAGGGGCAACATCGAGCAGCACGCCGATAATGTCGGACAGCAGGCCGATCTGTGCTTGCGCGGTGCCCTGCGTGCGCCTGGCCAGCGACAATGTGGCATTCAGCAAGTCCCCGAGCGACACGGCATCCAGCGCGGCCAGCTCTTCGGGCGTGCCGATGCCAGACAATACCGACAGCGGAATTCCCAGCTCCTGCAACAGGCCCGAGGGCGTTACCTGCAAATTGAGCAGGCCGGAGGAATCCAGCACGCTCAGCTGGTCCGGTGTGGCGCCCAGCGAAGCCAGCAGTTTGCCCATCAGGCCATCCGATGCCAGGCGCAGCAAACGCGACTCCACGCTGAACGCCGCCGTGGGCGCGGTGTTCGAGGCGACCGCGACAACGCTGACCTCCGTGCCGCCCATCCAGTTGCCAATCACGCTGGGAATGAGCGCCGTCAGTGTCTTGTCGATGCGCACCCGCACCGCGTTCACGCGTCCGCCGGAGGCGGCATCGGGCTCGAACAAATGCATGCCCGTCGAATCGGCGCGGGCGGGGTCCCAGAATTTGCAGTCGACGGTAACGTTGGCAGCCGCAATGGAATCCACAAAAGCCGGCACGTTGGCCACCGCGCTGGTTTGCGCGGCGACGGCTACGGGCGAGCCCGCCGCGCAGTCGGATGCCGCACCGGTGGGCGCCAGGACCTGGACGGCCGACAACGCGGCCAGATCCGCCGCTTTCTGCAGTTCGCGCTTCATATAGAACAGGTAGCCGATCTGCGCCGACAGCAACATCACCAGGCCGATCAGCACGGCGAACGCGGTCGACACGGCGATAGAGCCGCGCTGGCGGTCGTGCATGGGCGAGGATTGCAGGAACGGCTTCATCTGGCGGATACCCGTGGGCAGGTTTATTTGCTGTCGGTTTTCACTTTTTCGGTGAACCACTGCGGAATGGGCTGGCGGAAGCTTTCCAGGTACCGGTTCCACGCCGCGGTGGACACCGGCCCCAGGATGGGCAGCGCGGCGCCGGCGCGGCGGCCGTCGGCCTGGGCGGCCAGGAGGCCCCGCGTCACATCGCCGAAGTTCTCGCGTTGCGGGGCGGGCGCCGCCTGGGCCGGCGCGCTGGCCACCGCCGCGCCGCCCGTCGCTCCCTGGGGCGCAGCGGCCGGCATCGGCGTCTGCACCTGCCGCACGACCGGACGATTGGGCATGGCCTGCGCGGGCGCGGCCGGCGCCGCCACGGCTGCGGGCTGCGCGGCGGCGGGCTGCGCGGCGGCCCCGCCGGTCAGGGGCGCGTTCATCTGCGCCGCCGCCACGCACGGCAGCGCGGCGGCCAGGGCCAGCGGAAGGCGAAGAATACGTCGGAACATGGTCATCTCTTTCAGGTTCGTGAATACGGTAGCCAGTTGGCGAATTCCGCCCTACTGCACCATGGGCGGGTTGATCATGCGGTCCATCACCGGCTGCAGCATGGGCATGACCACGTCGCGGCCACTGGACACCTGGGTGACGCCCTGCCCGCCGGATGCTTTCGTTACGTCACGCACCACGCCCTGGGCGCGCGGCGCGCCGCCGGCGCGCGCCTGCACCTGCATCTGGCTGGCCAGCTGGTAAATCTGGTTGCGGGCCTCCTGCCCCAGGTTGGCGCGCTCCATCAACTGCTGGGCCTGCACGGCATTGCCTTCCACCACGAGCAGCAGCGCCATGTTGGCCAGCACCTTGGTGTTGGACGGGTCGAGCTCAGCCGCCTTGCCCAGCGGCACGCGCGCGCCCGCGCTGTCGCCGGCGCGCAAGCGGGCATAGCCCAGGTCGCCCAGCATCTGGGCATCGGTGGGCGCCAGCTTGACGGCGCGCTCCAGGTCCTGCGCGGCCTGCGCGTAGTCGCCGCGCGCCCCGGCCAGCAGCCCCAGGCCGTGCCACCCTTGCGCGGCCTGCGAGCCGCCCAGCAGTTTGCGGTAGGCCGCCTCGCTCTGCTCTTCCTGGCCCGTGCGCCGCAAGGCATCGGCCTGCAGCGCGGCCAACTGGTCGTTGTCGCCGAAGTTCTGCCTGTAGGCGTCGATATAGGCCAGCGACGCAAAATACCGGCCCTGGGCCTGGCTTTCGCGGATCAGCGCCAGCATCAACTGCGGCTCGGTGGGCTGCTTGCGCGCATCCGGGTCGTCTTCGGCCTGCCGCATCAGGGCCTGCTCTTGTTGCTGTTGCTGGATCAGTTCCCAGGCCGATTCCATCTTGTTGCTCTGGCAGCCAGCCAGCAGCACGGTGCACAGCACCACCCCCAGCCAGCCATGCCGCCGCGTTACGCGCTTCATTACATTCCTCCCGCAATACGCGACAGCCCGCGCAGCACCGACAAGATGCCCATGCCGCCCGTCACGATCAGCAGCGCCGGCAGCAGGGTCACGATCATCACGCCTGTCATCTTCACGGTCAGGCGCCCGATTTTTTCCTTGAGCTCGAACCGGCGCTTGTCGCGGATGCGCTGCGCGAAGCGGTTCAAGGGCTCCTGGACGGCGCCGCCATGGCGGTCCACCTGCACCAGCAGCCGGCAGATCGCGGCCAGGTCGTCGTCATCGAAACCCTGCGACAGCCGCGCCAAGGATTGCTCGCGAGTGCGGCCCCTGGCGTACACGGCGGTGGACACTCCGAACTCGTGCCCCAGCACCGGCAGCACGGGCGTAAAGTCATTGACGATCACGCTCAGGCTCTGATCCACCGACAGGCCCACGCCCTGCAGCAGGCGCAACAGGTCCACCAGCAAGGGCAGCTCTTTGCCGGCCTGCTTCTTGCGCGCCTTGACCCGCCGCACCAGCAGCCATTTGGGCAACATGTAGCCCACCGCGAAGCCGATGAACAAGGTGAACACCATGATCATCATCGAACCCGGGCCCAGCCACGCCCGGCGCGCCAGCACGGCCGCCACGGGCAGCGCCAGCGCCAGCCCGAAACGCAGCACGACATAGCGGGCGCGCGCATGGGCCGGATTGGCGTAGCCGGCCAGTTCGATCAGCTTGTTGTCTTCGTCCGGCAGCAGCGATTCGGCCAGCCGCCCTTCGCTCAAGCGCTTGCCCAGCGCATCGGTGCTTTGCGCCAGGGCGGCCAGGCGGCCGGCCGGCTGCGGTTCATCGGCGGACGGCGTGGCGCGCGCCGGGTCGCGCCCGGCCAGCGCCTGTTCGACCACGCGCATGCTGCGCGCCTGCCCGCGCAGGCGCCACGCCATGCCCAGCCCGGCGATCAGCAGCGCCAGGCCCACCAGCAACACGGCCGCGGCCCACAGGTCTGAAGGAGTGGTTGCGGTCAGGATGTCCATGGCGCGCCCGTCATATGGATTTGGTCATGCGATACAGCCAGTACGACCCTGCCACCTGCAGCCCCAGCGCCGCCATCAGCATCTTGAAGCCCAGCGGGTCGTCCCACATATCCATGAACATCGCGTTGTTGGTAAGCATGATGTAGCAGGCAATGCCCAGCGGCATCAGCGCCAGCACCCATGCCGACAGGCGGATCTCGGCCGAGGCCGCGACCAGTTCGCCGCGCGCCTGCGCCACGTCGCGCATGAAGGCGGCGATGCGCTCGAGCACCACGTCGCTGCGGCCGCCATATTTCTGGGCCACGCGCACCACGGCGGCAAGCAGGCGCAGCTCTTCGAACCCATACTGGCGCGCCACGCTGGCCAGCGCGGCATCCAGTTCCTGGGTCGAGCGGCTCAGGTGCGCCGCTTTTTCGACCACCTCGCGCAAGGGCTCGCTGGTATTGGCCGAGGCGGCCTGGAAGGCGGCGGCCATGCTGTTGCCGATGGTGATCAGCCGCACCATGGTGTCGAGCATCTCGGGCAACTGGTCGAACATTCGCCCGCGACGGCGATCGGCGCGCAGCCAGATGTAGAAATAGATGGCCACCAGCAGCATGACCGCTGCCACAATCGCCGATACCGGGCCGCCGAGCACCGCCGCCAGCAACACGCCTATGCAGAGGATGAGCGATATGGCGCCGTACAGGCCCGCAGTCTGCCGCAGGCCGGCGCAGCGCAGCAGCACGTCCCAGTGCTCGATGCCGCTTTGCAGTAGGGTGCGCGGCGCATCGTCGTCATCGGCCGGCGCATTCTGGCGGCCCTGGGTGAGCTGGCGCTCCAGGAATACCGACGTAGCCTGGCGCCGCTGCCCCTGCCCCGCGCGACGCCATAGCAGCACCGCGCCCAGCATAAAGGCCAGCGCCGAGGCCGCCAATACCCATGCGGCGGCCATCAGCGCCTCCGCCCCCAGAAACCGCCGCCGGAAGAATCTTCCTGGGCGGCGGCGCTGGCGCGCATTTCCTCGCGCAGCTTGCCGAGCTTGGGCGTATGCGGATGCACCCCCAGCCAGCTCCAGGTGTCTTTCTCTTCGCCGTCCGGCGTCACGAACAATTCGTGGCGATACAGTTCCTGCGTGGCGATCACGGTATCGCCCATGCCGGTGACTTCGGTAATCGACAGCACGCGCCGCTTGCCATTAGGCAGGCGGCCGATCTGCACAATGAAGTCCAGCGCGCTGGCGATCTGCCGGCGCAAGCTGTCTTCGCTGCCCTGGAAACCGGCAAAGCCAGCCAGCATCTCTATGCGGTACAGGCATTCGCGCGGCGAGTTGGCGTGGATGGTGGCCATAGACCCTTCGTGGCCGGTGTTCATGGCCTGCAGCATGTCCATGACCTCGGCGCCGCGCACTTCGCCCACCACCACGCGGTCGGGGCGCATGCGCAGGCTGTTGCGGATGAGATCGCGGATGGTGACCAGACCGTCGCCGTCGAAGCCGCCCTGCCGCGACTCCAGCCGCACCACGTGCGGGTGGTTCAGCGACAGTTCGGCCGTGTCTTCGACCGTGACCACCCGCTCGTTGCCGGGAATGAAGAACGCCAACGCGTTCAACAGCGAGGTCTTGCCCGAGCTGGTGCCGCCCGACACCAGGATGTTGCAGCGGTTGGCCACCGCCATGTTCAACAACCGGTGGATGTCTTCATTGAACGTGCCCAGGGTCAGCAGGTCGGCCGGTTTCAGCGGATCTTTGCGGAACTTGCGGATCGACACCATCGGCCCGTCTACGGCCAGCGGCTCGATCACCACGTTCAGGCGGCCACCGTCCGGCAGGCGCGCATCCACCATGGGGCTGGACTCATCCAGCCGGCGGCCGATAGGCGCCAGAATGCGCCGCACAATGCGCAGCACATGCTGGTTGTCGGAAAACCCCAGCGATTCGCGCGTCAGCACGCCGCCGCGCGACACGAAGACGTTGTCGTAGCCGTTGATGAGAATATCTTCCACCGCGGGGTCGGCCAGCAGGTCTTCTAGCGGGCCCAGCCCGGCCAGTTCCTTGGTCAGCGCCTCGGCGATGTGGCGCATTTCTCCTTCGTTGATGGCCACGCGCCTGGTGCGTGCAAAACTGGCCACCTCGATGTCGACGAAGTCCTGGATGGCGTCGCGCGCCCAGCGCCCGAACTCCGCGCCGAGTTCCTCGATGCGCGAAAGCAGGTGTTCATAGGCGGCGGTCTTGACTTCCTGGTAGCGGGCGGACCCGACAAAGCTGTTGTCGCTGTCCGGGCCGAATTGGATCGTGGCTGTCATGATCATGTCGCGTCCTGTTCAGTACGTGCGCGCCCCTGGGCCACTATTCGGCCACCAGCATGCGCCGGTGCACGCCGGGCAGCCAGGTAGCCAGCCAGCTGCCGCGCCCGGCAGACTGGTGAGTGTCATTGCACAGTTTTTCGGCCAGGGCCTGCACGCCGCGCACGTACACGTCGCGCTCGGCGTCCTGGTGCAGCAGCCGGCCCTGGTTGGTGCATACCATCAGCGCCAATGCCCGGTCGGGCAGCGTGCCCACCAGCTCGAGCTGGAACCGCTCGGCGATTTGCTGCGCCGTCATGCCGTAGCGCTCGTCGTAGCGGTTGACCACCAGGCCCAGCGAACTGCGCTCTACATGCCGGCGCTCCAGGTCCTGCAATGTGCCCGAAAGCGCGACCAGCGAGCTGACGCTCTGGTCGGTGACGATCCAGTTGGTATGCGACGTGCGCGCCAGCCCAGCCACGAAGTCCATGTTGGAGAAGCCGCCGGTGTCGGTGATCATCAGGCCGAAATGCTGGCGCAGCCGCTCGAACACCAGCAGCGAATCCGACTGCGACATATGGTTCATCTGGGCCGGGTCGCGCGGCAGCGACATCACGCTGAGGCCCTCGCGCGTGTGCGCCATGGCCGATCCCAGCAGCGTGGCGTCGAGCCGCTGCAGGTTGCGCACGGCCTCGGCGAAGTCGAAATCGCCGGCCACGTTCACATACAGCTGCGCATCGCCTATCGGCCAGCCCAGGTCCAGCAGCGCCACGCGCGCAGCCAGCGGCAGCATGGCGCCCGCATCGGCCGGCTTGCGGGCCGCGCCATTAGATTCGCCATGCGCCTGCACATAACGGTCCTGGACGATGCCCGCCAGATGCGCCGCCAGCGTGCTGGTGCCGACGCCGCCCCGCGCGCCGATCAGCAGCACGTCGCGGCGCGAGCCCGCTTCGGCCCCGCCCAGACTGGGCATGTCCAGCAGGCGCTGCACGATGTCGCGCACTTCCTGCGGCGCCACCGAAGGGTCGACGAAGTCCGTCACGCCGGCGCGCAGCGCGGCAATGGCGCCTTCGGGCTGGCCCAGCAAACCCACCGCCACGCGAGGAATATTGGGCGCCACGCGGGCCAGCATGCGGGCCAGGTCGGCCGAACGCAGCAGCTTGCCCGGATCGTTGCTCGCCAACGTGAAGTCCAGGAAGATGATCTGCGGGTCTATATCGGCCAGCCGCCTGCCCAGTTGCTCAACCGATGGAGACTCCTGGGTCAACACCCCCAGCGGGCCCAGTGCCTCGACCAACTGCGAGGCCACGCCGTCTCCCTGCGAGCAGAAAAGAAACCGGATGCCGCTTTGCAGCCCCGCCAACTCTGTGGAATAAGCCTTCATATCTCTCACCGCGAAAAACCCGGCACTTGTTGGCCGCCGGCAGGCCCCATCAGGTAGTAGCCCCATGCATTGGTGATCGAATCGGGCCGCTCCTGACGCTCGCCGGGCAATGGCAGTGCCACGCCGCGCGCAATCGGCCGCACCAGGCGGGGCGTCACCACAATGACCAGCTCATGCTCTTCCTGCGAGTATTCGATGCCGCGGAAAAACGCGCCGATGATGGGAAGTTCGCCCAGGAACGGCACTTTGTTCACCGAGGCCTTGGTCTGGCGCGACACCAGCCCGCTGATGACGAAGCTTTCACCATCGCCCAGCTCGATCATGGTGTCGGCCCGGCGCGTGCGCAGCGCGGGAATCAGCGTGGCGGTCTCGCCGTTCAGGATGGGAATGCCATTGACGTAGTCGAGTTCGCTGGCCTCGGGCGCCACTTTCAGCGCGATGCGGTCGCGCGACAGCACGGTGGGCGTCACCGTCAGCCCGATGCCGAAGGGCTTGAACACCACGTTCTGCGTGCCCAGGCCGCCCGACTCGGGAATGGGGATCTCTCCGCCCGCCAGGAAGCTGGCGCTCTGGCCGCTGAGCGCCACCAGGGTGGGCTCGGCCAGCACGCGCGCCATGCCGTTGCTTTGCAGCATGCGCAGCGTGGCGCCGAAATGGTTGGAGTCGAACAGAAGATTGAAACCGTCGCTGAGCACGCCGCGTGGGTTCAATGTGCCCGGAGTTGAAAAGCCGTCGGGCGATGTGCGCGAGCCGAAACCCCAGCCGCCCGCGCTGCCTGTCATGGACAGGCCCACCTGCTTCATGACCGAGCGCGACACCTCGACAACCTTCACTTCGACCTGCACCACGCCGCCGCTGCCGGCGGTAGCCACGTCCACCACGTTCTTGTCGCCAACAGAGGCAGCGGCGGCGGCCACCGAATTCTGGTGCGACAGCGCTGAAGGCGCATGGCCCGACACGACGGCATGCGTGCCCGCGACGTCGACGTTGGCGCCGCCGGCCTGGCCGCGGCGCTGCAGTTCGGCCTGCACGGGTCCGGTCACATGCACGGTCCAGGTTGCCGGGCTGCGACTATTGCGCGCCCAGACCTGCACCTGGGTCGTGCCGGCGCTTTTTCCGATCAGCATCACAGCCGCGGGCCGCCCTGCTGCCGCGGGCAACACCTTGACGTCTGCGACGTCGGGATCAGCCACGGCAATGCGAGTCGGCGTGCCGGGCAAGGGCAGCAGTTGCTGCCCCTTCACCGCCAGGGATATGTCCTGGCTGGCCGCGGGCGCGGCGGCGGCAGCTTCGGCGGGCCGCGCCTGGCCTGCAACGGGCGCGCCGTAGAAAACGCCGGCCGTGGCCAATACAGTGCAGAGTAGAGAGGCGCGCATACGGGGTTTCATCCAAATCGACATAAGAGACGGATACTCGGGTTCATGTAGTCGCGCATCATCAATAGCGCACGCGTTGGGCGTCGTCGCCGCGCAAGATTTCAATGGTGCGCCCTGCGCCGCCGCCCGAGGCGGCCGCGGGGGAGCGCTTCATCGGCTGCGGCGCGGGTCCGTCCAGCTGCGCCAGGCTGTCGCCGGCATAGGCGCGGTTGACGCCGTCCGCGAGCGCGGCGCGCTGCTCGGCCGTCAGGCCCGCGCGCGCCGATATCACCGCTTCCCGGGGTACGAACAGGTCGCGATCAGGCAGCGCTTCATCGCTGGGCGCGCGCAGCGCCAGTTGCAGATGGCCGGACCGGCTGGCAAGCAGCAACTCGTTGACGCGCTCGACGGGCACGGCAAGCAGGGCCGACTTGGCAGGAGCGGGGCTGGCGCCGCGCTGGACCACCGGCTTGTCGGATGCCACCGGCGGGCCATCGATAGACTGCGCGCCATAGGCAAGCACGCGCACGCGCGACTGCAGCAGGCGCACCTGGCTGCCCTTCACCTCGTTGTCTTTTTCCAGGGCAAAGAAAACATCGACCAGATCGCCCGGGGTTATGCGGTTACCGGCTCCGACGATTTCGTCCACCGGCACTGCCACGGCGCGCTCGCCGTCGCGGAGTTGCTGCGCCAGGCCCTGGGCCAGCGACTGGTTAGTGATCGGTTCGCCACCGGCAATATCCAGCCGCGCTACCTGACCCGCCAGCTCTTCGGGCTTGGCATAACCATGCGCCAGCGGAATCGGCCACTGCTGCACCTTCAACATGCCGGTATCCAGCCGGGTGCCGGCCTGGATGTCCTTCGCGGCCAGAACCACCGGATAAGTCGCTCGCGGCGCGGCAGGCTGCTCCGGCGCGGGCGCCGCGGTTGCCTGGGCGGCAGCCGGCGCAGGCGCCGGCTGCCGGGCAAGATAGTAGGCCAGTGCGGCGAGGACAATGCCAGCCGCCAGCAGGACAGCGGCGAGAATCTTACTTACGCCGGTCATAACGGCTCCTGTGTGATTTGAATGGTGGCGCGCGCGGACAACCTGGAAGGCACCAGGTTCTCGGCCTGTCCGCCCGCGACGAGCCCGAGCACGCCCTGAAAAGATTGCAGCAACGGCCATTGCGCCACGTCGTAGCTCAGAACCACATTGATGCAACCGACCTGGGCGCCGCTCGCGCCCGGCCACGAGCAGGTAACGGGCTCGGCCGTGCGATTGCATTGAACTCCGGTGCCGGACCCGAATATGCTCTGGGCCGCGTCGCACGCCGCGGCCTGCACATCGGAGCGACCGGCATAGCGGGCTTGCAGGCCCGCGCGCGCGCCCTCGCCAGCGGCGGCCGCCAACTGTTGCTGGGTCCAGAAGATGGCGCCATAGCCCACGATGGCCAACAAGATCAGCAGCAGCACGGTCAGCACCATGGCGAACTCGATGGCGGCCACGCCCCGTTGGCGAGGCGGCCGGGCCAGGCGATGCGGCGCGTTCGTCGCGGCCATGGTTCAGCCCCCTTCGGCGCCAAGGTCGCTCAGGCGCACCGAGGCACGCGCCGTCAACATGTCGGGAACCATCGCGCGCTCGATCAGCGGCAAGTTGGGGATCAGCGGATACCCCCCATACGGGTAGCGGACGACCACCTCGATCTGGTCATCCGCCAACTCCTGGCCGCTGCACACCGCGCCGGCGGTGACACTCAGCGGGCCTTCCTTGCCGCATACCGCGACGCTGAGCGCCGCGCCCGACACCGCCGTGATCCAATCGGCCTGCCGTAGCGCGAAATCGCGCGCCGCGGTGGCGCGCAACTGCATGTGCTGGTCGCCCGCCTGCCATTGCAGGGCCTTGCGGGCGCCGTCTTGCGCAGCCAGGTTCAATGACTGCTGCGCGGTGAAGAGCATTCCGTACATCATGATGCCGTACAGCACCGAAAAGAACACCAGGAAGATCAGCGCGAATTCCACTGCGTAAGCGCCACATTGAGCGCGGCGAGTGCCAGGTACGTGACGTAAGGCACCCGGCCCAGGGAATGCGGCAAAGTCCACCGGCGAGAGGCCCCCAGGTACAACAGGGCATGCCCCCCCGCCAGCAGGCTGCCTATCATCAAGACAGCCAGCAGGCCCCTGGGCCCCAGCATCAGGCCATAGGCCGCGATCACTTTGACGTCTCCGGCGCCCATGCTGCGGCGCATCCACAGGGGTACGAACAACAACGCCATGGAGAAACCGAGCAGGGCCATGCCCCAGCCCGCCCACATTGGCGGGTAGTGCCATCCCACTTTCAATGCAGCCGCGCCCGCCCACAGCCCTTGAAAGCTGGCGCCGGCCACGACGAGCACGTTGGGAACCCGACGGTGGCGCCAGTCGGCGGCCACCAGCAACAAGCTCCACAGGATGAAGAACAACCACCACAATGCATCCCCTACGGACAGCAATCCGGGCTCCTGGAATCAATCGGGAAGCGGTCAAGCAAGCGCGCATCGGCTGATACTGCGCGCTGCCTTCCTCGCACGGAAATTAACCGCCGGATTCAGTGCTGGTGCCAACCGCTTTCAGGTTCGTCACGATAGTGGTGAAGAACTCGCCCAATCCGGCGGTAAGCGATACGACGACCGCCCCCAACCCCGCCACCAGCAACGCCGCCAGAATTGCGTATTCCAGCGTGGTCACGCCCTCTTCATCGTTCCAGAACTGCAAAAGTTGCTCTTTCATTGCTCTCTCCCATGCATGCGCATGTTCATACGACCCCGGCTGTCGTCGTGAAAACCACCCGGCAACCAGCCACCTGCCCCGGTACAACCGGGTTCCTATCCGCGCTCCAGCGATGCGGCGGGCTCGGCGCCCGCGCCCACCCCTGTAGCGCCAGATCCAATCAGTTGGTCCACGCGTTGCGCCAGTTGCTGGCGGAAACGCAGGGACGAGCGGTGCAACTGCCAGCGCAGCAGCGCCAGCACGGCAACCGACAAAGCGAACACGACATACGGCAGCGAAGCGCCGCCGACCAGCAGCCCCGCCAATTCGTAGGAAACGGTGCACACCATGGAACCCGCGGCCGCGGCGGTGTAATGCATGCCGCACACCGCGGCAGCCATTACGGTGGCGGCCAGCGCGCGCTGCCAGGTGGTGTACACATGAAAGGCCAGCCACAATGCGGCGGTAGCCGCCACCACGGCCACCAGCACGGACAGCGCGATCAGCGGCAGGCTCCACAGGAACACGGCGGGAATACGCATGGCGGCGATACCCACGTAGTGCATGGCGGCGATGCCCAGACCGGCAACCACGCCGCCCACCACGCAGCGCAGCGCGGAAAAGCGCGCGCGCGCCACGTACCACAGCGCGATGCCCGAGCACAGCACGGCAAGCAGGAAGCTCAGCACTGTCAGCCCGACTTCGTAGCCCGCGGCGAACGGCATGGCCTGCGCCTGTATGCCGATGAAATGCATGCTCCAGATTCCGATGCCGCCCAGCGCCACTGCCGCGATGCCTACATACGGCAGCCAGGGCTGGCCGTTCGCGGCCACCGCCCGGATGTGGGCCGCGGCGGTCAGGGCGACGTATGCGCCATACCCGGCGATCAGAAAGGACAAGATCACCAGGCCTGGAGCAAATGACAGGGGAACAATTTCACCGGGGGTCATAAATCCGTCCGTTGGGTACTACGCCTGTCCCTCTCTGCCCAGCCTGCGATGAGATGCGCCAGCAAGTTTCATTTGGAGATCCCAGAAACCAACCGCGACAAAACAATTTGCATAACGTCGAAGGTAGTCTCAACTATTAACAGGCAAATAGCATTAGGGTTATTACGTAATTTATGTTTATATTTCCGACTATCCTAGCTTATCCGGGCAATAAGTCCAGATAATGATGAAAAACGTCAATAAAATGCATCATATCAGTTACAAATAGGCAAAAATTGCTCCAGGGAACTATATAGAGAAGTGATTTTTGTATAGTTTCATTACTAAGTTGCTCGCAAAAGTTTTCCGGTATGGCAACATGCAGAAGTCTTGCTAACTACTTTGTTTCACGTTGCGTGCCGGCCTGTACCGTGGCGGGGCCGCAACATTCTGTTGATTGCGGCCCATGACAGCTTCCCTGCGTACCGGTGTACTTGTCTCTTCTGCGCTGCTGACCCTGCTGGGCAGCGCTGCCAGCCGGGCCGACGGCCCGCTGCGCGGCAACCCGGTCGACGCCCTGCCGCGTGTCCAGACACCCGCCAATACCGGCGCGCCCCGCCCACAACCAACCTTGCAGGCCCCCACTCCTGAACAGCAGGCTGTGCAGGCGCGCCTGGCGCAGCGCATCGTGCCGCGCAACTTCGATGTGTCGGGAGTGAGAACACTGCCCTTCGACGAGGTGTCGGCCATCCTGGCACCGCTGGCGGGCAAGGAAACCACGGTGGGCGCGCTGGTGGCCGAAGTGAACAAGATCACCGCGCTGTACCGCGAGCGGGGCTACCCGCTGTCGTTCGCGCTATTGCAGAACCAGTCGTTCGCCAATGGCCTGGTGGCGGTCACTGTCGTCGAGGGGTATGTGTCGAAGGTACAGATCGACGGTGACATCGGCAACGCGCGCGACCGCCTCGAGAGCCTGGCTGCCCCGCTGCTTGAAGAAAAGCCATTGACGCAGCCCACGCTGGAGCGCGTGCTCAACCTGATGCGCACGGTGCCGGGGGTGCGGTTCCAACCCAAGCTGGACCTGCCGCGTCGCGCCGATGGCGCCACTGAGCTGGTGCTCGACGCCACGCGGCGTCCGGTAACGGCGGACGGCGGCATCGCAGACCTGGGCACGGGCATGCAGCCGCTGGTGAACGTGGCGGGCAACAGCCTGACGCCGCTGGGCGAGCAGGTGAAGCTGACCAGCAGCATCCCCCTCAACAGCGACGATGTCCGCTATGTCGCGGCCCAGATTACCGTGCCGCTGGGCGCGGACGGCCTGACGCTGCATATCGACGGACACCACTACCAATCGTGGCCGCAAGACGACGCCGTCGAGCGCCTGGGCTACGATCGCGAGGTGACCAACAACCGGGTGGGCGTCGGCCTGAGCTACCCGCTGCTGCTGAACAACCGGCGCTCGCTCGTCGCTACCGCCGGCGTCTATGCGGTGAATGCGAAAGACCGCTATGAAGCGCGCAACAGCGACCGCTGGCTGCAGCAGGACGTGGACGTGCGCGCGGCCACGGCCGAGCTGCGTTATCGCGACGTGCTGCCCAGCCGCTCGACCGAAGTCGGCCTGGGGGTGTCGCAGGGCTTCAATGCGGCGGGCGCCGACAAGACGGTAGACACCAACTACGGCTACAGCGGCGTGCCCGACGTGAGCCTGAATTTCACCCGCTACAACCTCGACGTGAAGCAAACGTTCAGCCTGCCCGCGCAATTCGGGCTGGTGCTGAGCGCCGCCGGCCAATACACCGACGACATCCTGCCCAGTTCGGAACAAGTGTCGTACGGCAGCTGGCGCTACGGCATGGGCTACCCGCAGGGCGAAAAAAGCGGCGACAAAGGGGTGGGCGTCTCTGCCGAAATCAACCGCCGTTTCGGCATTGGCTGGAAGTACCTGAACAGCGTGCAGCCCTACGCCATGGTCGACTATGCGCGCACCTGGTACAACAACCGCACAGTGCAGAACAACAACCCCGGCCACTTGTCTTCAGTGGGCCTGGGAATGCGCTTCACCGACGACAAGTACTACTTGTTCGACGTGAACGTGGCCAAACCCGTCGGCGCGCGCACCGTCGACGACGGCGACCGCGACCTGCGTTTCAACGCTAACTATTCGCTGTTCTACGACGCCTTCTGACGGCTGCGCAACCGCCGCGCCCCGCGCAACGTTACGTAACACCGCCCGTAACGTAACGTCATGTACCCCTGAAACCGTAACATTCGCAGGATGCGTAACGTCCCAAATTTGGGACGTTCGCTTTTCAGGGAAAATCTTGAATATGACGTCTAAGCATTGATTTTAAAGAGAATAATTTTTGATGCCGCCCCGGATTTCGGTCCTTTTCAGGCTGCATCAAAAAGTTGGCATGGATTGTGCTTCAAGGAACGTAACCGGCGCATATGTGACGCCGACTCGTCCCCCACAGGAGTGCAATCATGTCCGCGAAATCTTCCGATGTCCGTCGCGTCCAACGCGTCCTGGCCAGAACGGCCATCACCGCTGCGCTGGCAGCCGCACTCGCCGCTTGCGGCGGCGGCGGTGGCGGCAGCGACAAGCATGCTTCCGGCCGGCCTGGCGGCGGCGGGGGCGACAACCCCTCTACCCTGCCCGCCGGCCTGCTCGAAACCACGCTAGGCAATACGGGCAGCGCGGTCGACAACGCGGTCCCGCTGCAATTGGGCGATGCGCTGGGCGGCATCGGCAAGTCGCTGGACCCGACCCTCGCGCCGGTCGTCGACACCGTGACCGGTCTGACGCAGCAAGTAGGCGCGGCCACGGGTCTGGGCGCACCGGTCGACGGCGTGCTGACGCAAGTCGGCGGCACGGTCAGCAACCTGGGCGACACCGTTGCCGGCACCGGCCTGCCCGGCGGGTTGGGCACCGGCGTGGGCGGCCTCGTCAGCGGCCTGGGCGACACCATCGCCAGCGCGGGCGGCCTGCTCAATGCCGACCCGGACAATCCCCAACCGCTCACCACCGTGCTGGGCAACGCGACCGACGCGGTCGGCGCGCTGACCGGCGGCCTGGCCGGCGAAGGCGGCCTGCTCAACCCGGTGACCGGCCTGGTGGGCGGCGTGACCGGCGGCCTGGGCGGCGGCGATGCGCAACCGATTCTCGAACCGGCCCTGGGCAACGTCGGCTCCACCGTCGACAACGTGCTGCCGCTGGGCTTGAACCCGGCCCTGGGCGGCGTAGGCAAGAGCCTGGACGGCGTGGTCAGCCCGATTGCCGGCCAAGTCACCGGCGTGACCCAGCAAGTGGGCGACGCGACTGGACTGGGCGCGCCCGTGGCCGGGCTGCTGACCCAGATCGGCGGCACGCTGGCCGGCGCGGACGGCACTCTGCCAGACGGCACGCCGTTGGCCGGCGTGCTCGGCAACCTGGGCAACGCGGTCGCCAGCGCGGGCGGCGTGCTGCACGCCACGCCGGATAACCCGAACCCGCTGGGCGCCACCCTGGGCAGCGCGACAGCCGCCGTGGCTTCGCTGACGGGCGGCCTGGGCGGCGTGGGCGGCGACGGCGGCCTGCTGGCGCCGGTAACGGGCCTGCTGGGCGGCCTGGGCGGCGGCGACGGCGCCGCCGGCGGCCTGCTGGCTCCTGTCACGAACCTGGTCGGCGGCCTGACCGGCGGCTTGGGTGGCGGCACCGGCGGCGATGCCGCGGGCGGCCTCCTCTCGCCGATTACCGGCCTGGTGGGTGGCCTGACGGGCGGCCTGGGTGGCGGCACGGGTGGCACGGGCGGCGCTGGCGGCCTGCTGGCTCCGGTGACCAACCTGGTGGGCGGCCTGACGGGCGGCCTGGGCGGTGACGCTGGCGGCGATGCCGCGGGCGGCCTGCTGGCGCCGGTGACGGGCCTGGTCAGCGGCCTGACTGGTGGCCTGGGCGGCAGCACGGGCGGCACCGGCGGCTCGGGCAGCGGCGGCAGCGGTGGCACGGCCAATGGCGGACTGCTCGGCGGACTGCTCGGCGGCGTGCTGGGTGGCCTGGGCGGCAGCGCCAAGTAAACCGGATCGGCGGACAACGGAGCGTGAACCCATGTTGCACTTGGATTCTGCGATACACCTCAGCCGCCCTTCCGCATCGGTTTCCGAAAGCGACGAGACACGGCCAGGCATGATAGATGACATCTCGTTGATGCTCGGGCGGCAGTTCGCCGCCTACACGGCAGCCTGCCAGGCTGCCTTGTCCGAGAAGATGGGAATTGCGCTCGCAGACCTGAAGGCGCTGGACTTGGTGCTTGAGTTCGAGTCCCTGCCCACGGGTCAGCTGGCGCAATTGATGGGCATCAGCCCGGGCGGCGCCACCGCGCTCATCAACCGGCTGGAAACAGCCGGCTATGTCGAGCGCGGCCGCCATCCGCTGGACCGCCGGATCATCGTGATCCGGCCGGTCGAGGAGCAGTGCCGCACACTGCTGGCCGAACGCCATGCCATCGCCCGCGAAGTTACGCTGCTGTCGCGCAACTTCGACACCTCGCAATTGGAAACGGTGCACAGCTTCCTGACTCAATGCCTGAAAGCCTTGCGGCACGATACCCGGGTATGGCTGGAAACCCGCCACGTGCATGGGCTGGACGACTGAGCCAGGCCCTAGGGTCTGTCTGCATCAACAGGAGCCGGCCGCCGGCGCGCCTTAGCGCGCCGGCCCGAACTCCAACCGGGGAACCGCCGCCAACAGGCGGCGGGTCATTTCGTGCCTGGGCGCATGCAGCACCGCATCGGCGCTGCCGACTTCGACGATCCTGCCTTCATACATGATGGCGATGCGATCGGCCAGGTATTCCACCACGCCGAAGTTGTGGGTGATGAACAGGTAGGCAATGCCCAGTTCGGCCTGCAGCTCGCGCAGCAGGTCGAGGATCTGCGCCTGCACGGATACGTCGAGCGCGGAAGTGGGCTCGTCGCACACCAGCACTTTGGGCTCCACCGCCAGGGCGCGCGCGATGGCGATGCGCTGGCGCTGGCCGCCGGAAAATTCGTGCGGATAGCGGCTGGCCGTATTGTCTGGCAGCCCCACGCGCCGCAACAGGTAGCCAGTGCGCTCGCGCCGCGCGTTCTCATCCAGGTCGGGCCGCAGCGAGGCGATGCCCTCGTCAAGGATGTCGCCCACCCGCATGCGCGGATTCAGCGACGCGTAGGGGTCCTGGAACACAATCTGTATGTCCTGGCGCAAGCCGCGTAATTCGCGGCGGCCGGCACGCAGCAGGTCGTGGCCGCGCAGTAGCGCGCGGCCCTGCACCCGGGCGCCTTCCACCAGCCGCAACAAAGCCTTGCCGGTGGTGGTCTTGCCGCAACCCGACTCGCCCAGCAAGGCCAGGGTCTCGCCGGCGCGCAGAGAAAAGGTCACGCCATTGACAGCCTGCACCCACGAATCGATGCGCCGCAGCAGCCCCTTGCGCACCGGGTAGTGCACCAGCAAGTCCTGCACGTCCAGCACGACATCGCCCGCCCGGGCGGCAACCGGCGCAGCGGCGGGAACTACCTCGGGCGTGGCGGACGCGCCGCCCGCCAGGGGCCGGCCGCGCTTCTGGTAGGTGGGAATGGCATCGAACAACTGGCGCGCGTACGGGTGGCGAGGCGTCTCGAAGAACACGTCGGCGGGCGCGCTCTCGACGATTTCGCCGCCGCGCATCAGGGCCACGTGCCTGGCCACGTTGCGCACCACCGCCAGGTCATGGGTGATGAGCAAGATAGCCATGCCCATTTCGCGCTGGATCTCGGCCAGCAAGTCCAGCACCTGCGCCTGCACGGTCACATCCAGCGCGGTGGTGGGTTCGTCGGCGATCAGCAGCGCGGGCTCGGCCGCCAGGGCGATGGCGATCATGACCCGCTGCTTCTGCCCGCCCGAAAACTGGAACGGGTAATCGTCGATGCGGCGCTCGGGTTCGGGAATGCCCACCCGGCGCAACCATTCGATGGCCCGGGCGCGGGCGGCCGCGCCGCGCAGCGGCGTGTGCGCCTGCAAGGTTTCCAGAATCTGCTCGCCCACCCGCATCACCGGGTTGAGGCTGGTGGAGGGTTCTTGGAAAATGATGCCGATGCGCCCCCCGCGCACGCCGCGCATGGCGCTTTCGGGCAACTGGTTCAGGTCCTGGCCGTCGAGCGCGATCTGCCCTGCCACGATGCGGCCGGCGTCGGGCAACAGGCGCAGCAGGGCCAGGGCCGTCATGCTCTTGCCGCAACCCGATTCGCCCACCAGCGCGAAGGTCTCGCCGCGCTCGATGGCAAGCTGCAGGCGCTTGACCGCATGTGTCAGGCCGGCATCGCCGGCGATGGCCACGTCCAGGCCGTCTACGGCCAGCAAGGCTTGGGCGCGGGTCATCGCGGCTCTCCGGTCCCGGCGGCGGACGCCGCGGTATCGCCCGGCCGGGCGGGCCGGTAACGGCGCGCGCGCGGGTCGAAGGCCTCGCGCACTGCGTCGGCGAACAAGTTGGCCGCCAGCACCAGCGCCAGCATGAACACGAATGCCGTCAGCAGGTTCCACCACACCATCGGGTCGCGCGACATCTCGACACGGGCGCGGTCGATCATGGAGCCGAATGAATTCATGCTGGGGTCGACTCCGATGCCCAGGTAGGACAGCACGGCCTCGTAGAGCACCAGCCCGGAAAATTCCAGCACGGCGGTGATCAGCACGATGTGCATCACGTTGGGCAGCAGGTGGCGGCGCATGATGCGCCAGTGCGACACGCCGAAGGCGCGCGCGGCCTGCACGTATTCCAGCTCGCGCAGCTTGAGGGTTTCGGCGCGCAGCAGCCGGCACAGGCCCGACCAGCCGGTCAAGCCCAGGATCATGCACAGCAGGAACAGCCGCAGGTCGGCGCGCGCGGCCGAGGTGTCGAACAGGTCGGGATGGCTGTCGATATACACCTGCATCATCAGCGCGCAGGCCGCCACCAGCAGCACGCCCGGAATGGACGTCAACGTGGTGTACAGGTATTGGATGGTGTCGTCGACCTTGCCCTTGAAATAGCCCGCCGCGATGCCAAAGCCGATGGCTGGGGGCAGCATGGCCAGCGACGTGAGGCTGCCGATGACCAGCGCTGTGCGCACGCTTTTCAGGGCCTGCCACAGCACGTCATTGCCGGTGCGGTCAGTGCCGAATGCATGGTAGCCGCTGGCCAGTCCGGCTACCACGCCCACCGCCACGCACAGCAGCGCATAAGTGATCCAGACGGCGCGCCATGGCGTATCGGTGCGCGCGCGCGCCATGTCGGATGCAGCCTGCCGCCAGCCGCCGCGCGCGCGCGCCAGCGCCGCGCACAGCAAGACGCCGCCCGCCAGCGCGGCGGCCACGCCGCCGGCCAGCCCCCAGGCCAGGCGCCGAAGCACATCGCCCGGCAACTGGGCTTCCGGGTCGTCGAGATGCGCGCCGCCGCTGCGCAAACGCGGGAAATCGCGCACCGGATGGCCGTCGATAAGCTCGGTTTCTTTGGTGAACTGGCGCGCGGCCAGCGGCGCGGAATAGGTTTTTTCGGGGCGGGTCAGCACGGTGCCCGCCAGCAGCCCGTCCAGCGCCGACCGTACGGCCGGCGCGTAAATGGGCGGCGCGCCAGCCGGCGCTCCTGGCGCTGGCGGCAACTGCGGCCGGTAATGAATCGAATCGAGCAGGCCCACCGCCACGAACGCCGCCAGCACCACCGCCGAGCACATGGCCGGCGCATCGCGACCCACTTGCGCCCAGGTGGCGCGCAGCGTGCGGCTGCGGCGCACCCGCCAGCCATACGCCAGCGCGCCCGCCACCATCAGGAACAGCGCGACATCCGTCCACAGGAATACGAACTTGGGCATGGCGGTCACTCGAAGCGCACGCGGGGGTCGGCCAGCGTGTAGGAAATATCGGCCAGGATCAGCCCCACGATGTACAGGGCCGCCCCCAGGAACACCATGGCCCGCACGATGGAGAAGTCTTGCGCGTTGATGGCGTCGATGGTGTAGCTGCCCAGCCCCGGAATGCCGAAGAACGATTCGGCGATCAGGCTGCCCATGAACAGCAGCGGCAAGGCAGACACCGTGCCGGTCAGGATGGGCAGCATGGCGTTGCGCAACACATGGCGAAACAGCACCACGCGCTCGGTCAGGCCCTTGGCCCTTGCGGTGCGCACGTAGTCTTTGCCCACCTCTTCCAGGAACAGCGCGCGGTAGAAGCGCGCCTCGGGTCCCAGGCGCGAGACAATAGCCACCAGCACGGGCAACGCCAGGAACTTGACGGCGTCCAGCCCGCCGGCAAAACCCGAATACGGCACCAGCCGCAACACCTTGGAGAACATCCACTGGCCGGCGATGATGTAGAACAGACTGGATATCGACAGCAAGATCACACACAGCACCACGCCCCAGAAGTCCAGCCGCGTGGCCCTGAAATACACCAGCAGCAGCGAGAACACCACGCTGGCGAACAGGCCTAAAAAGAAAGTGGGAATGGCCAGCGCCAGGCTGGGCCCCATGCGCATGCGGATTTCGCGGCCGATGTCGCGGCCCGCATCCGACGAGCCGAATTCCAGCGCCAGCAGCGGCACCGAACGCTGGTAGAACACCGTGTCGGTCAACCGTTGCGCGCCCTGCGCCTGCGTGTTCACGAACAGAGGTTTGTCGTAGCCGTGTTGGGCTTTCCAGCGCTCGATGGCCTCCTGGCTGACGCGCTGCCCGCCGATGGCCAGGCGCGCCATGTCGTCGGGCGTGTTCACCGCGAAGAACAAGATGAAGGTGAACAGGTTCACGCCGATCAGGATCAGCACCCCATACAACAGGCGGCGGATGACGTAGCTGGTCATGGCTGGTGTTCCTTGGGTGGAGCCGGTCGGGCGCCGGCGCCGAAGGCGGTTTGCCGCTCGCGCCGCTTCAGCGCCACGTACGACGGCCATATGGCCAGCGCCAGCACGGCGGCCAGCAGCAACAGCGGCCACCAGCGCGGCGTGTTCCATTCGTGCACTTTGCGTACCCGCAGCGCGGGGTCGACTTTCACGTACTGCAGGGTGTTGCGCACCATCTGCGTGGGCTTGGCGTTGCCCACCCACTGCTGGTAGGCGCCACCCGACATGGGAAAGTAGCCGAACATCCAGGGCGCGTCGCGCTGCACGATGGCCACCATGCGGGCGATGACCGCTTCTTTCTCGGGACCATCGTCCAGGTACTTCATTTGCTCGAACAGCCGGTCGTATTCGGGGTTGGCGTAGTTGGCCGCGTTTTCGCCGCCATGCCTGGCCTTGCCGTTGGGACCGTACAGCAGGAACAGGAAGTTCTCGGCGTCGGGGTAGTCGGCCACCCAGCCCCAGAAGAATATCTGCGCGGTGCCGCGCTGCATCTTGTCCTGGAAGCGGCTGTAGTCGGTCGAGCGCACATCCATCTGGATGCCGATCTTGGCAAGCTGGCGGCGCATCCAGTCGAACTGCGGATTCGAACCGCCGCCGGTCATGGCGTCGTAGTACAGCACCAGGGGCGCGCCGGTTTCGGCGTTGCGCCCGTCCGGGTAGCCGGCCTCGGCCAGCAATTGGCGCGCCACTTCCAGCGGCTTGCGGCGGGGCTTGCCGTCGACCAGGTCGTACACCACGGGGTTCACACCCTCGGGCGGCTCGCGGTAGCCGAGCACGCCGGGCGGCACCGGGCCGTACGCCACCATGGCCTGGCTATCTTCGAACACGGCCACGTACTCTTCCCAGTTGAAGGCGATACTGATGGCCTGGCGCAACTTGCGGTTTTTTTCCTGCTGCTCGGGTGTGTCGCCAAGACCCACCACCGGGTCGAGCCAATTAAAGCCCATGTACCAGCTGGACGTTTCGATGGCGGTGGGCAGCTGGATGCCATGGTCGCGGTAGCGGCGAGCCTTGTCGGGCGAATCGCCAGCCGCCACCAGCATGGCCACGCCGTACTCGCCGCGCTCGACCTGCGGCATGTCGTAGTAGCCCTGCATGAATTTGCCCGTCAGGGGCACGGCCTCTTTTTCGACGCTGAACACCACGCGGTCGACGAACGGCGTGGGCTTGCCGCAATCTTGCAGCAGGCCGGCGGCGCGATCGGCGGGCTCGCCCTCGCAGGGATACGGCTCGCCGCGGAAATTGGGGTTGCGCGCCAGCACATGGCGGCGGTTCTGCACCGACTCGGCCAGCAGGTAGGGTCCGGTGCCTACCGGCCATGTATTGAGCGACAAGTCGTGCGCGGCCATGCCGGACTGGCTGTAGAAGCGGTCCGCCTCCCAGGGAATGGGCGCGGTGAAGGTCATGGCCAGCCAGTACTTGAACTGCGGATACTTGCCCTTGATGCGGATGCGCAGCGTATGCGGGTCGAGCGCCTGCACGCCCTCGAAGCCATCGCCCTCGCGCAGATCGAGCCAGGGCAGGTCGCGCTGGCCGGGGGGCAGGCCGCGCCGCAATTCGGCGTCGCGCGCCTGCAGGCGCTTGCCGTAATCGCCCATGCCGAGCACGTATTCGGCCATGACCGAATAAATGGGCGACGCCACGCGCGGGCTGGCCAGCCGGCGAAACGCATAGACGTAGTCGTCGGCCGTCAGCTCGCGCGTGCCGGTCTTGGGGAAATCGGGCACATAGAACTTGTCGTCGAGCTCGCCAGGCTGCAGCGGAAAGTAGCTGTAGCGGCCATCGTCCTCGCGCGCGAAGGCGGGGTGCGGCTGGAACAGGATGCCGGGGCGGATGGGAATGTCGTACACGCTTTCGGCCACCTGCTGGCCGGGCGCATCCGGCGCCAGCGCGTTGCCCTGCGCATCGTAGTAACGCGGCGGCGCAATGGCCGCCGCGGCGCGCGGAATCAGCTCGTACGGCCGCTTCAGGTAGTGATAGCCATACAGCGGCTCGTAGATGTTGTACGTGTACGGGGTTTCGTCGGTGGAATACGAGCGGGCCGGGTCCAGGTACTTGGGCGAACGCTTGACGAACGCCGTGTAAAGCGTGTTTTCGGCCAGGGCCCCGGTTTCATAGGGGCTGTTGATGGGATCGCGGCTGCAGCCGGCCAGCGCCAGCGCCGACACCAGCACTGCCATCGAAATCCGCCGCAGCCATGCACTCATATGAAGCCGTTTCCGTATAGTTATTCCGCACCGAGCCTGGCGCAAAGCATAGCAAAGGCTGCCCGCGCGCCTCAGCCGCGCCTGCCTGCCTTGGACCACGGGCTAGCAGCGGTGGTTCCGCCAGCATTCGTAACGCCATTTCCAGGGCTCGGTGGCGCCGGCCTGCCCCCACAGACCGCTGCCGGCCTGGCGGGCCTGCTGCTGCAGGCCACGCATGGCCGTGTCGTTCAGGTAGTCGCCACGCCGCGCGGTATAGGCCCACGCATAGCCCGCCGCCACCTGTGCCCGGTTGGCCGAGTTACCGTCGGGCAGCATCAGTGCGCAGACATCGCGCTCGAATTGATCCTGCTCATAGCATTGCGCGGTCAGTGTCTTGCCGCCAACCAATTGCTCCAGGTGCCGACGCGAGGCGTCGGCGTAGGGCTGGCCCGGCTCTTGCTGGCTGTGCCCCGCCTCGGGAGCGTCGATGCTGTCGAGCCTGATGCGATGCTGCTTGCCATCCACGCGCAGCGTGACTGTATCGCCATCGGCCACCTTGATGACCGTGCCCGTGAGCGTATAGCGGCCCGGCGGCACGGCGCCGCCGGTGCGCGAAACCGGCGCGCCAGCCGGCGCCTTGCCCGCAGGATGCGCCGGCTGGCGGGCCGTGGCCTGGGGCGGCTCGGGTGGTTCGGGCGGTTGGGTGCGGTTGTCCTGGAACCAGTGGATCAGCGCGGCGGCCAGCGCCACGCCCAGCACCCCGCCCAGCCGGCGGCCCAGGCGGCCGAGGGAAAACTGCCTGCGCAAGATGGTCGAATCCCGAAAATGTCAGATGGCGTGCAGTGTGCCATATCACAGCCAGCCCGACTTGCGGAATCTCCAGTACAACACGCCGCACACCGCCGCGATGCCGGCCAGGGTGACCGGATAGCCCCAATGGGTTTTCAGCTCGGGCATGAACTCGAAGTTCATGCCGTAGATGCCGGCGACCGCGGTGGGCACGGCCAGGATGGCGGCCCAGGCGGCCAGCCGGCGCGTGATGTCGTTCTGCTGCGTCTGGGCGATCATCATGCTGGCCTCGAAGGCGAAGGCCAGGGCCTCGCGCAGGCCGTTGATCAGTTCGTCCACGCGCAGCACGCGATCGGCCACCACCGAAAAATACGGGCGCGCATTGGCGTCGACCGCCGACATATCCATGGTGGCCAGCCGGCGGCATATCTCGGCCAGCGGCGCGATCACGGTGTGGATGCGCAGCAGGTCGCGGCGGCGCCGGTACAGCTTGCGGATGTCGGAATCCTTGGCGCCGCGGATCAGCAGCTTCTGCTCGGCCGATTCGACCACCTGCTCCAGTTCGCCGGCGGCCGCCACGTAATGGTCGGTCAGCAAATCCAGCAGCTCCGAAGCCACGTAGTCGCTGCCGCGCCGCAGCAAGTCGGGCGCCGATTCCAGGCGTTCGCGCAGCGCACGGTAGTTGCTGGTGGCGCCGCGCCGCACTGTCAACAAAAAACCGCGGCCGATCACGATCTGGGTTTCCCCGAACAGCGGGCGGCCCTGGTCGATTTCAACGGTGATAGCCACCACCAGCACGCACTGGCCGAAGTCGATGATCTTGGGCCGGCGATGCGGCTCCAGCATTTCGTCGCGCGTCTTGGGCCGGATACCCAGGTCGGAGGCGACCTGCTGCAACAGTTCGCCGCTGGGGTTGCGCAAGCCGATCCACAGCAGGTTTTCGTCCTGGCAGGTGTACGACTTGATGTCTTGCAGGGGCACGTCGTGCGAGCGACGCCCCTGTACGTAGGCCACCGAGGCCACCACTTCGCTTTCGGTCCGCGGCGCAGTGGTCTGGTCTTGCGGCATAGCACGCCTCCGCATGAGTGGCGCCCGGCGCCTTGGGGCCGGGCGATCGGGGCATGATAGCTCAGTTGGTTTCGATCAGCCGGTTGATCCGCAGCGCCACCAGCGTGCAGATGGCGCCGGAAATCAGATAGGCGCTGGTGGCGATCAGGCCGAATTTCATCGACAGCCCCAGCGCGACCAAGGGCGCGAACGCCGCGCCGAAGAGCCACGCCATGTCGGTGGTCAGCGCGGCGCCGGTGTATCGAAAATGCATGGAGAAGTTCGAGGTCACGGTGCCCGACGCCTGGCCATACGACAGGCCCAGCAGCACGAAGCCGCACAGAATGAAGGTGTTCTCGCCCAGCGCGCCGCCCGCCAGCAGCCACGGCGCCGAAAGCGCGAAAAGGCCGATCAGGGCCGCCAGCGAGGCGAGCGTGCGGCGGCGTCCGAAATAGTCGGCGACCCAGCCGGAAACGATCATTGCCACGAAGCTGAGGGCCGCGCCGACGATCTGCACGCTCAATATGCTGACCAGCGAGCGCTCGCCGTGCAGACTGATCCACGACAACGGGAAGATACTCACCAGGTGGAACAGCGCATAGCTGGCCAGCGCCGCGAACGCGCCGATGAAGACGTTGTAGGCCTGTTCATCGATGACTTCGGAAACGCGTATGGGCGACAGCTCGCGCTCTTCGAGCAGCCGCGTGTATTCCTCGGTAAGCACCAGCCGCAGCCGCGCGAACAACGCCACCACGTTGATGGCGAACGCCACGAAGAACGGGTAGCGCCAGCCCCATTCGAGCAGGTCTTGCGTGCTGAGCGTGCTGAGCAGGTACAGGAAGATGGCGCTGGCCAGCATGAAGCCCACCGGCGCGCCCAGCTGGCCCAGCATGGCATACCAGCCGCGCCGGTGCGGCGGCGCGTTCAGCGCCAAAAGCGAAGGCAGGCCGTCCCACGACCCGCCCAGGGCCACGCCCTGCAAGCAGCGAAACACCGACAGCAGCCCGATCGCCATGGGGCCGATCGCCTCGTAGCTGGGTACGAACGCCATGCCCACCGTAGCGGTGCCCAGCAAGAACAAGGCCAGCGTCAGCTTGGTGCCCCTGCCCCAGCGGCGTTGCACCGCCATGAAAATGGCGGTGCCGAACGGCCGGCAGATGAACGCGAAAGAGAAGATCGCGAACGACCATAGCGTGCCGTACAGCAGCGGTTCGAACGGAAAGAAAACCTGTGGGAAAACGGCAACACAAGCGATGCCGAAAACGAAGAAATCGAAGTATTCGGACGCCCGTCCGATGACCACGCCGACCGCGATTTCTCCCGGCGCCACGTTGGCATGGCTGGACTCTTGGGTGGACTGGGGATACTGCATCGCGGTGCTGGACATACGATGACTCGCTCCGTCTGTGATGGGAAACGACCACCCCCGGGCCAGGCGACTGCCGGGGATGCCAGCCTCTCCACGAATCGACCTTGACTTCCTTTTTACTCTAGATTTTTCAAAGCTTCCAGAGTAGGGTTGCAAATATTCTTCGAGGGGTGGGCCATATCCTAGGGGGGCTGCATGTCCGTGCCGTTTTTCCGAAGACTGAAAGCCGCACTGATTCTTCCCGCACTCGGCGCGCTGGGCGGCTGCAGCAAGGCGGTGCTGCTGTCCCCCTCCGGCGACGTAGCCTGGCAACTGCGCGACATCATCCTCGTTTCCACCGGCCTGATGCTGCTGATCATCGTGCCGGTCATCGCCGCCACGCTGTGGTTCGCCTGGCGCTACCGGGAAAGCAACGCCGAATCCACCTATTCCCCCGACTGGGACCACTCCACCATACTCGAGTTGCTGATCTGGGCGGCGCCGCTGCTGATCATCATCGCGCTCAGCGCCCTGACCTGGGTCAGCACCCATCAACTGGATCCCTACCGGCCGTTGTCACGCATCGATGCCGACCGCCCGGTGCCGGCCGGCGTCAAGCCGCTCGAGGTGCAGGTCGTGGCGCTGGACTGGAAATGGCTGTTCCTGTATCCCGGCCAGGGCATCGCCACGGTCAACGAGCTTGCCGCGCCGGTAGACCAGCCCATCGAATTCAAGATCACGGCCTCCAGCGTGATGAACTCGTTCTACATTCCCGCGCTGGCCGGGCAGATCTACGCCATGCCGGGCATGCAGACCCGCCTGCATGCCGTCATCAACCATGCCGGCGTGTACGACGGTTTTTCGGCCAACTACAGCGGCGCGGGCTTTTCGCAAATGCGCTTCAAGTTCCACGGCATGTCGCGGGCCGATTTCGACAAATGGGTGCAGGCGGCCAAGGCATCGGGCGGCACACTGGACCGCGACGCCTACCTGAAGCTCGAGCAGCCCAGCGTGGCCGCGCCGGTGCAGCACTTCGCCACGGTGGAGTCGAGCCTGTACGACGCCATCCTGAACCGCTGCGTGCAGCCCGGCGTCCAGTGCGCGCGCGACCTGGCCGGCGCGATCTGCCGGGCGCCCAGGCAGGCGGCGCTGGAACTGCCGCCGCCACTGGCCCGACCTGCCGCCATGTAGCGCCAGGCCGTTATCCCCCAGCCCCGCTTGACGAACGAATCTAGCAGGAACCCTGAAAATGCCAGACCATCCCGTCACCGAAAGCCTGTTGTTCGGACGCCTGAGCTGGGACGCGATCCCCTACCACGAGCCCATCCTGGTGGTCACGTTCATCGGCGTGGCGCTGGGCGCCGCCGCCGTGCTGGGCGCGATCACCTACTTCCGCCTGTGGGGCTACTTGTGGCGCGAATGGTTCACCAGCATCGACCACAAGAAAATCGGCATCATGTACGTGGTGCTGGGCCTGATCATGCTGCTGCGCGGCTTCGCCGACGCCCTCATGATGCGTACCCAGCAGGCCATCGCCTTCGGTGAAAGCGCGGGCTATCTGCCCCCGCACCACTACGACCAGATATTCACCGCCCATGGCGTGATCATGATTTTCTTCGTGGCCATGCCGCTGGTCACCGGCCTGATGAACTACGTGGTGCCGCTGCAGATTGGCGCGCGTGACGTGGCCTTTCCGTTCCTGAACAACTTCAGCTTCTGGATGACCGTGGTCGGCGCGGTGCTGGTAATGATGTCGCTGTTCGTGGGCGAGTTCGCGCGCACCGGCTGGCTGGCGTATCCGCCGCTGTCGGGCATATTGAATAGTCCCGATGTGGGGGTGGACTATTACATCTGGGCATTGCAGATAGCAGGGGTGGGAACCCTGCTGTCGGGCGTGAACCTGCTGGTGACCATCGTGAAGATGCGCGCCCCGGGCATGAACATGATGCGCATGCCGGTTTTCACCTGGACCGCGCTGTGCACCAACGTGCTGATCGTCGTGTCGTTCCCGGTGCTGACCGCGGTGCTGGCGCTGCTGGCGCTCGACCGCTACCTGGGCACCAATTTCTTCACGGCCGATGGCGGCGGCAACGCCATGATGTACGTGAACCTGATCTGGATCTGGGGCCACCCCGAGGTCTACATCCTGGTGCTGCCCGCCTTTGGAATTTTTTCCGAGATCGTGCCCACTTTCTGCCGCAAGCGGCTGTTCGGATACGCATCGATGGTGTACGCCACGGTCGTGATCACCGTGCTGTCGTACCTGGTGTGGCTGCACCACTTCTTCACGATGGGATCAGGGGCGAGCGTCAACTCGTTCTTCGGCATCACCACCATGATCATATCGATTCCCACCGGAGCCAAGGTGTTCAACTGGCTGTTCACCATGTTCCGCGGACGCATCCGCTTCGAAGTGCCAATGCTCTGGACCATAGGCTTCATGGTGACCTTCGTGATCGGCGGCATGACCGGCGTGCTGCTGGCGGTGCCCCCGGCCGACTTTGCCCTGCACAACAGCCTGTTCCTGATCGCGCACTTCCATAACGTCATCATCGGCGGCGTGGTGTTCGGCCTGTTCGCCGGCATTACCTACTGGTTTCCCAAGGCCTTCGGCTACCGCCTGGACCCGTACTGGGGCAAATGGTCGTTCTGGCTGTGGCTGGTGGGCTTCTACGTGGCGTTCATGCCGCTGTATGTGCTGGGATTGCTGGGCGTCACGCGGCGCATGAACCATTTCGACGACGGCTCGCTGCAGATCTGGTTCCAGATCGCCGCCCTGGGCGCCCTGCTGATCGCCGGCGGCATCGCATGCTTCCTGATCCAGTTGTACGTCAGCTTCAAGCGGCGCGACGCGCTGCGCGACCACACCGGCGACCCCTGGAATGCCCGCACCCTGGAATGGTCGACCTCGTCGCCCCCGCCCCCCTACAACTATGCCTTCACGCCGCTGGTGCACGACCGCGACGCCTGGTGGCAGATGAAGCAACTGGGCTACACGCGGCCCCAGAGCGGCTTCATTCCGATCCACATGCCGTCCAATACCTGGGCAGGCATCGTGCTGGCGGGCATTTCGATGGTAATGGGCTTCGCGCTGATCTGGCACATGTGGCCGCTGGCGATCCTGAGCTTCGCGGCCGTGATCGGCGTCGCGATTTTCCACACCTTTGACTACAACCGCGATTACTACGTGCCGGCCGACGACGTCGCCCGCTGCGAGGCCGATCGCACCCGACTGCTGGCCAGCCATGCCTGAACATACCGCTACCCTGCCGGGCGACGCCGGTCGCCAGTTCTACCTGACGGAAGAACACCATGTGAAGAACGGCACCCTGCTGGGCTTCTGGGTGTACGTCATGAGCGACTGCCTGATCTTCGCCTGCCTGTTCGCCACCTACGGCGTGCTGGGCCGCAATTACGACGGCGGGCCGACCGGGGCCGATCTGTTCGAGCTGCCGCTGGTGGCGCTCAACACCTCGCTGCTGCTGCTGTCTTCCATTACCTATGGGTTCGCGCTGCTGCAGGGCCGCAAAGGGCACGTAGGCTCGCTGCTGGGCTGGCTGGGCGTCACCGGCCTGCTGGGCGCCGGCTTCCTGGGCCTGGAAATCTACGAGTTCGCCCACCTGATCGCCGAAGGCGCCGGCCCGCAGCGCAGCGCCTTTCTGTCGGCGTTTTTCACTCTGGTCGGCACCCATGGGCTGCACGTGACTTTCGGCCTGGTCTGGCTGGTGGTGCTGATGGTGCAGATCGGCATGCATGGCTTGATTATCCCGAACAAGCGGCGCCTGATGTGCCTGTCCATGTTCTGGCATTTCCTGGACGTGGTCTGGATCGGCGTCTTCACCGTGGTCTACCTGATGGGAGTCCTGCCATGAGCGCACCCGCCACCGCCCCCAACGGCCACGGCCACGAAGAAGATCCGCTGGCCCATGCCTCGCTGCACGGCTACCTGCTGGGCTTCGCGCTGGCGGCCATCCTGACCGCCATTCCGTTTTTCATCGTCATGGCCAATGTGTTTTCCAGTTCGCGGGTGACCGGCCTGGTGCTGCTGGCGCTGGCCATTGTCCAGATCGTGGTCCACGTCATTTACTTCCTGCACGTCGACTTCCAGTCTGAAGGCGGATGGAACATGCTTTCCATCGTGTTCACGCTGGTGCTGGTGGTGATTGCGCTCAGCGGCTCGATCTGGATCATGTACCATCTGGATCACAATATGATGCCCATGTCGACGCACGACATGCGAAACATGCCTTGAAGCCCCAGCCGTCCCAGCCTGCTCCACCCTCGTCCCGCAGCACCGCCAGAATTGTCTTCCTGGCCGTGCTGGCGGCCGTGCTGTTTGCCGTGTTCTGCTCGCTGGGCGTGTGGCAGGTGCAGCGCCGCGCCTGGAAACTGGAACTGATCTCGCAGGTTGAACAGCGCGTGCACCAGCCCGCCGCCCAGGCGCCCGGGCCGGCGCAATGGCCGTCGCTGAGCCGCTCCGGCGATGAATACCGGCATGTGCAGACCGACGGCACGCCCCTTTACGACCGGGAAACGCTGGTGCAGGCCACCACCGATTACGGCAGCGGCTACTGGGTGATGACCCCGCTGCAATTGCGCGATGGCGGCACCGTGCTGATCAACCGCGGCTTCGTGCTACCGGCCTGGCGCAAACTGCCGGCCCCGCGGCCTGCGCCCGGCGAGATGCGCGTGGCGGGCCTGCTGCGTATGTCCGAACCCGACCTGCGCTTTCTGCGCCACAACGATCCGGCCCGCAACATCTGGTATTCGCGCGATACCGGCGCCATCGCGACGGCGCGCGGCCTGGGCGAAGTCGCCCCCTACTTCATCGACGTGGAAAAAACCCCGGGCCAGGCATCAGACCCGGCCGTGGCGCCGGTGCCGGGCCTGACCGTGATCGATTTTCCGAACAACCACCTGTCGTACGCCATTACGTGGTTCGTCCTGGCCGCGATGGTGATCGTGGGCGCGGTCATCGCCCTGCGCGCTGAACGGCGCGGGCGCGATGACGGCGACGCATAAGGAAGGTTGGCCGGCCGGCTGTCCGGCCAGGCCGGGTTCTAGGCAAACAGCTTGCGCACGCGCTGCGCCACGTCGATGCGCGGCGCCGATTCGGCGGGAGGGCGGCCTCGGCCGTGCGGGAGTTCGGGCGGCGCGGGCAGCATCTCGAACAGCGGCACCAGCGCGTCCGGTATGAAACGCGTGCGCGACCCGTATACATGACGGTCGCCCAGGCCGGTCTGCTGGTGCACATAGAAGCGCTGCGGCACCACCAGCTGCAGGCTTTCTTTGGCGCGCGTCATGGCCACGTACAGCAGGCGCCGTTCTTCTTCGATTTCCTCGGCCGTGCCGGTGCTCATGTCGGACGGAATACAGCCATCGACGACGTTCAGCACATACACCGCTTTCCATTCCTGGCCCTTGGCCGAATGAATGGTGGACAGGATCATGTAGTCTTCGTCGCGCAGCGGCGGGCCCGATTCGGCGCTGGTGGCGTCGGGCGGGTCCAGCGTCAGTTCGGTCAGGAAGCGTTCGCGGCTGGCGTATCCGGCCGCGATGCGCGCCAGCTGGTCGAGGTCGGCCTTGCGCACGCGCGCGTCGTCGTACAGGCGTTCGAGCTGCGGCGCATACCAGCGCAACGCCAGGTCCAGGTCGGCTGGCCATTGCAGGCCCGGCGCGCGCAGGGCGGCATAAGTTTGTGCAAAGGCAGCCCAATCGGCCTTGGCCGCCGCGCCCGGCTTGAAGTCGCGCAGCGCCGCCAGCGGCTCGGGCGCGTCGGCCAGCGCATCCATCAGGCGCCCCGCGATGGCCGGCCCGATACCGGGCAGCAGCTGCGCCGCGCGGAACCCGGCCAGCCGCCCGCGCGGGTTCTCGGCCCAGCGCAGCAACGACAGCACGTCTTTGATGTGGGCGGCTTCCAGGAAACGCAGCCCGCCGAATTTCACGAACGGGATATTACGGCGGGTGAGCTCGAGTTCGAGCGCGGCGCTGTGGTGCGACGCGCGGAACAAGGCTGCCTGCGACTTCAGCGTGGCGCCCGCTTCGCGCTGCGCCAGCACCTGGTCGGCCACCCAGCGCGCCTGCCCGGCCTCGTCGCTTACGGTTACCAGCGCCGGCCGGTTCGAGGACGCGCGGTCGGTCCAGAGATTCTTGGTGTAGCGCTCGGCGGCCAGCCCGATGACGGCGTTGGACGCATCCAGAATGGGCTGGGTGGAACGATAGTTGCGCTCCAGCGTGATCACGTGCGCGGGCCGCGCGAACTGGCCGGGAAAATCCAGAATGTTGCGCACGGTAGCGGCGCGGAACGAATAAATAGACTGCGCGTCGTCGCCCACCACGGTCAGGCCGTGGCCGTCGGGCTTCATGGCCAGCAGGATGGCCGACTGCAGGCGGTTGGTGTCCTGGTATTCGTCGACCAGCACGTGGTCAAAGCGCGCCCCGATCTCCCGGGCCAGGACTTCGTCTTGCATCATCTCTGACCAATACAGCAGCAGGTCGTCGTAATCGAGCACCTGCTGGTCCTGCTTGGCCTGCACATAGGCGCCGAACAGGCCCTTCAGTGCGTCTTCCCATTGGGCGCACCACGGAAAGGCCTGCTTCAGGACCTCGGTCAGCGGAACCTGGCTGTTGATCACCCGCGAGTAAATGGCCAGGCAGGTGCCCTTGAGCGGGAACCGCTCAGCGGTGGCCGACAGGCCCCTTTCGTGCCGTACCATGCCCATCAGGTCTTCGGCGTCGCCCCGGTCATGGATGGTGAAGCTTTCCGAGAGGCCGATGCGGGTGGCGCAGTCGCGCAGCAACCGGGCGCCAATGCCGTGGAAGGTGCCGGCCCACGGCAGCGCGGGCGCCTGCTGGGTGGCATGCAGCTTCATCACGCGGCGCAGCACCATGCCCACGCGTCGCTCCGTTTCCTGGGCAGCGCGGCGCGAGAAGGTCAGCAGCAACATGCGCTGCGGGTCGGCGCCGTTCAGGATCAGGTGGGCGACCCGGTGGGCCAGCGTACTGGTCTTGCCCGAGCCGGCGCCGGCAATGACCAGCAGCGCCGGCGCATCGGGCTGGCCCACGCCGAATTCGGCGGCAGCCCGCTGCGCGGGGTTGAGCTCGGACAGGTAATCGGCGGGATCGGGGCGGGAATGCGGGGGGGCGGACATGGCGGGCCGTAGCGGTAAATACTGTATATTCATCCAGACTATAACGGAACTGGCCCGTCGCCGTCCCCCACCCCCGCCATGCCCATCCTGACCGGCACCGCTTCCTGGACCGACCCCACTCTGCTGGCCTGCGGCCGCTTCTATCCGCCGCAGGCCCGCACGCCCGAGTCGCGCCTGCGCCACTACGCCAGCCTGTTTCCGCTGGCCGAAGTCGACGCCACCTATTACGGGCTGCCCAGCGGGCACATGGCGCACCTGTGGTCCACCCGCACGCCCGACGACTTCGTCTTCAATATCAAGGCGTTCCGCCTGTTCACCGGGCATCCGGCGCCGCTGCGGGCACTGCCGGCCGATATCCGGCGCGAGCTGGGCTGCGCGGACGACGAAGCCTGCGACCCGGCCGGCCCGAACGGCGGCTCGGCCAGCCCGCGGCATCCGGCCCGGACCGAGTCCGCCGTGTTCTACAACCAATTACCCACCGACCTGCAGGATGAGCTGTGGCGGCGCTTTCTGGTGGCGCTGGAGCCCCTGCGCCTGGCCGGCAAGCTGGGCGCCGTGCATTTCCAGTTCGCTCCCTGGGTGCAATGCGGTGCGCGCGGCCACGCCCTGGTGAGCGCATGCGCGCGCCGCATGCAGGAACACCTGATGGCGGCCGAATTCCGCCATCGCAGCTGGTTCGACGGCAAGGGCCGCAGCGCCGCCACGCTGGACTTCGAACGCGACCTGGGCGTGGTGCACACCATCGTCGACGCGCCGCAAGGCTTCGACAACACCGTGCCCGCCATATGGGAGGCCACCCACCCCGAACTGGCCATCCTGCGCCTGCACGGCCGCAACGCGGCCGCCTGGAACCGCATGAGCGGCGCCTCGTCGGGGCGCTTCCAGTACGAGTACACGCCGGCCGAGCTGGCCGAACTGGCCGAGCGGCTCAAGCGCCTGGCCCAGCGCGTGCGCAGCGCGCACGCGGTGCTGAATACCAACTACCAGGACCAGGGCATGCGCAACGCCGCCGGACTGGCGGCCGCCTTGAAGTAAAGGCCAGCCGTGCCGCTAGGCGCGGCGCCGCGCCACGGCGGCCAGGCTGTCCAGCACCGTTTCGAACTTGCGCGCGATGTCGCTTTCGGGCACGCAGGCGTAGCCCAGCAACAGCCCCGGCCGGCTGGGCGTGCCGGTGGCGTAGTAGCGCGATAGCGGCCGGGTCAGCACGCCGCGCACGCGCGCTTCTTCAACCACGCGTTCATCGTCCATGTCGTCGGGCAGGTTCAGCACCAGATGCAGCCCCGCATCGCTGGAATCGCGATGCAGCCAGCCTTCGCCCAGGCGGCGTTCGATCAGGTTGACCAGCATCGCGCGCCGCCGCGCATACAGCATGCGCATGCGGCGGATGTGAGCGGCGTAGTGGCCTTCGGCAATGAACGTGGCCAGCGCCGCGTGCGTCATCAAGTGGCCTTCGCGGTAGAGCTCGGCATGCGCGGCCTGGAACGCCCGGGCCAGCCCCTTGGGCAGCACCAGGTAGCCGATCCGCAGACCCGGATACAGCGTCTTGCTGAACGTGCCCAGGTAGATCACGGGCGCATCGGGCTCCAGCCCCTGCAGCGACGCGATCGGCCGGCCCGAGAAACGGAATTCGCTGTCGTAGTCGTCTTCGATGATCCAGCTGCCCCAGGTGCGCGCCATGGCCAGCAATTGCCGGCGCCGCGCCAGCGACATCACCGACCCCAGCGGATACTGGTGCGATGGCGTCACGAACACGAAGCGGGGCGGCGCGCCCTCGGGCTGGGCGGGCAGCTGCATGCCCTCATCGTCGACCGGCTGGTGGACGATGCTGATGCCGTTGGCCGCCAGCACGGTGCGCGCGCCCCAGTAGCCCGGGTTTTCCACCCACGCCACATCGCCCGGGTCGCCCAGGATGCGCGTGGCCAGGTCGATGGCCTGGTGCGAGCCTTCCACGATGATGATCTGCTCGGGTTCGCAATCGATCGAGCGCGTGACCGCCAGGTGCTGGGCCAGCGCCTCGCGCAGCGCCGGCAACCCGCCGCCGTACGAATAGCTGAGCATGGCCGGCGTGGGGTTGCGCCACAATGCGCCCAGGATGCGGCCGAACTTCTTGTGCGGAAATTCGGTGACGTCAGGCACCCCGGGCATGAAAGCGCCCCACTGATACGGAGATGCCGAGGCCTCGTCGACAATGTGCGAGCCGCGCGCCGACAAGGACGCGCCGGGCTGAGCCGCGGCGGCGTGCCGCCGGCCGCGTCCGCTGGCCAGGTAGGCGTCGGGAACGGAGTCGGTGACGAAGGTGCCATTGCCCTGGCGGCTATAGGTGTAGCCTTCGGCCAGCAACTGGCCGTACACGTGCACCACCGTGTTGCGCGCGATGCCCAGTTCGGCCGCCAGGTCGCGCGAGGCGGGCAGCCGCGTGCCGGCGGCAATGGCGCCATCCAGGATGGCTTCGCGGATGCCGCGGTACAGACGCTTGTTCATCGGCCCGTCGGAGGGCTCGCCCAGCCGCAGTTGCAGCAGGTCGCCGGCAAGGGTACGCAATTGGTTCTACCAGTTTTGCCAGAGTGGTTCTTATCAATGGGGCCATCTTAGCATTAAATAAACCCTGGACAGGCGCCGCCCACCGCGGCGCCGGCGCTTCCCGCCGCGCCCGCGGCGCCCTCTTGTTTGCCATCGAGGCTGAAATGCAGAACCGAGACTTGAATACCCGCCGTTCGCTGGCCACGCCGCGCGGCGTGGGCGTGATGTGCGACCTGTACGCCGTGCGCGCGGAAAACGCGACGCTGTGGGATAGCACCGGCAAGGAGTACATCGACTTCGCCGGCGGCATCGCCGTGCTGAACACCGGCCACCGCCATCCCAAGGTGAAGGCCGCCGTGGCCGAACAGCTCGAGGCCTTCACGCACACGGCCTACCAGATCGTGCCGTACGAAAGCTACGTGGCGCTGGCCGAGCGCATCAACGCCCTGGCGCCTATCGACGGCCTGAAAAAGACCGCCTTCTTCACGACCGGCGTCGAAGCGGTCGAGAACGCCGTGAAAATCGCGCGCGCCTACACCGGCCGCTCGGGCGTGGTGGCGTTCACGGGCTCGTTCCATGGCCGCACCATGCTGGGCATGGCGCTCACCGGCAAAGTGGCGCCCTACAAACTCGCCTTCGGCCCCATGCCCGGCGACATCTATCACGTGCCCTTCCCCAATGGCACGCAAGACATCAGCGTGGCCGACTCGCTCAAGGCGCTCGACCTGCTGTTCAAGTCGGACATCGATCCCCAGCGCGTGGCGGCCATCATCATCGAGCCGGTGCAGGGCGAAGGCGGCTTCAACATCACGCCGCCCGAGTTGATGACGGCGCTGCGCAAGGTCTGCGACGAGCACGGCATCATGCTGATCGCCGACGAAGTGCAGACCGGCTTCGCGCGCACCGGCAAGCTGTTCGCCATGCAGCACCACGGCGTGCAGGCCGACCTGATCACCATGGCCAAGAGCCTGGGCGGCGGCTTCCCCATCTCGGGCGTGGTGGGCCGCGCCGAAGTCATGGACGGTCCGGCCCCGGGCGGCCTGGGCGGCACGTATGCCGGCAACCCGCTGGCGGTCGCCGCCGCGCATGCGGTGCTGGACGTCATCGAAGAAGAACAGCTGTGCGCCCGCGCCGAGCAACTGGGCCGGCGCCTGCAAGACCACCTGAACAAGCTGCGCCCGCGCTGCCCGGCCATTGCCGACGTGCGCGGCCTCGGTTCGATGGTGGCGTTGGAATTGAACGACCCGGCCACCGGAAAGCCCGACGCGGCGGCGGTCAAGCGCGTGCAGGATGAGGCAATTCAACGCGGCCTGATTTTGCTAAGCTGCGGTGTATACGGAAACGTATTGCGCTTCCTGTATCCCTTGACCATCCCTGACGCTCAATTCGCCCAGGCGCTCGACATCCTCGCCGATGTCCTGACCGCCTGACCCCGGCGATTCCGCCAGGATATCCGGCCGCGCGCGCCCACTGCGGGGCGCGCGCGGCCGGTTGGCCATTTCGCGCTTTCATATATCAAGGAGTCTTCATGTCGCAATTGCCCCAACCGCTCAAGCGCGCCGAGCTGCTGCGCGACGCCTGCTACATCGACGGCAAATGGGTGGGCGCCAGCGGCGGCGCCACCATCCCCGTCGACAACCCGTCCACGGGCAAAACCATTGTGTCGGTGCCCAAGCTGGGCCGCAAGGAAACCGAACAGGCCATCGCCAGCGCCGAAGCCGCCCTGCCCGCCTGGGCGGCCAAGACGGGCAAGGAACGCGCCGCGATCCTGCTGAAATGGGCCCAGCTGATGATGGCCAACCAGCAAGACCTGGCCATCATCATGACCTCGGAACAAGGCAAACCGGTTACCGAAGCCGCCGGCGAAATCGCCTATGCCGCCTCGTTCCTGGAATGGTTTTCCGAAGAAGCCAAGCGCATCGACGGCGACGTGCTGCAAAGCCCCAAGGCCGGCCAGCGCCTGATGGTGTTGAAGCAGCCCATCGGCGTCACCGCCGCCATCACTCCGTGGAACTTCCCGGCCGCGATGATCACGCGCAAGGCCGGGCCGGCGCTGGCCGCCGGCTGCACCATGGTGGTCAAGCCGGCGCAACAGACGCCCCTGACCGCGCTGGCCCTGGCCGTGCTGGCCGAAGAAGCCGGCGTGCCGCCCGGCGTGTTTCACGTCATTACCGGCAGCTCGCGCGAGATCGGCGCGGCGCTGTGCGAAAGCGATGCCGTGCGCAAGCTGAGCTTCACCGGCTCGACCGAAGTGGGCCGCACGCTGATGGAGCAGTGCGCCCCCACTATCAAAAAACTGTCGCTGGAACTGGGCGGCAATGCGCCTTTCATCGTGTTCAACGACGCCGACCTCGACCGCGCGGTCGACGGCATCCTGGCCTCGAAGTACCGCAACGCCGGCCAGACCTGCGTGTGCGCCAACCGCATCTACATCCAGTCGGGCGTGTACGAAGACGTGCTCAAGCGGCTGACCGCCAAGGTCGAGGCCATGAAAGTGGGCGACGGCTTTGCCGACGGCGTGACGCAAGGTCCGCTGATCGACAGCAACGCGGTGGCCAAGGTGCAGGAACACATCGCCGACGCCACCAAGCATGGCGCCAAGGTGGTAACCGGCGGCAAGCCGCACGCGCTGGGCGGCACGTTCTTCCAGCCCACCATCGTGCGCGACGTGACCCCGTCGATGCGCTTCGCCACTGAAGAAACCTTCGGCCCGGTGGCGCCGCTGTTCAAGTTCGAGACCGAAGAAGAAGTGCTCAAGCAGGCCAACAACACCATCTTCGGGCTCGCGGCTTACTTCTACACGCGCGACTACGCGCGCGTGTGGCGCGTATCCGAAGCGCTGGAATACGGCATCGTGGGCATCAACACCGGCATCATCTCGAACGAGGTCGGTCCCTTCGGCGGCGTGAAGCAATCGGGCCTGGGCCGCGAAGGCTCGAAGTACGGCATCGAGGAATACCTCGAACTGAAGTACCTCTGCCTGGACCTGGGCGCCTGACCCAGGCGGCATGGCGCAGCCATGCCCGGCAAGGTGCCTGACATCCTCCGGGTGTCGGGCACCTGCCGCGCTTCAGGCGCCTGTGCGCTCGAGTTCCCCCTGAAGTCATTGCTCCTCCTTCAGGACACTGACATGCAAACATGCTAGATTTGCGGCTCTTCCCGACGAGTCCGGCATGACCAAGACCTACACCCGCGAAGACACGCGGCGCATCGCCGCGATCCTGGCCGAAGCCGCGCAGGCCGAAGTCATGCCGCGCTTTCGCCGGCTCACGGCCAACGCCGTGCACACCAAGAGCTCGCCGCGCGATCTCGTCACCGACGCCGACGAGGCCGCCGAGCGCTTCATCGCGGCGCGCCTGGCCAAGCTTCACCCGGGCGCGATCATGGTGGGCGAAGAAGCCTCCACGCGTAATCCGGCGCTGCTCAACATGCTGGTCGACGCCGACCTGGCCTTTCTCATCGATCCCATCGACGGCACCCGCAATTTCGTGGCGGGGCTGCCACTGTTCGGCATGATGGTCGCGGTATGCCATCGCGGCGACGTGCTGGCCGGCGTCATCTACGACCCCGTCGCGCACGACTGGGCCATGGCGGTGCGCGGCGAAGGCGCCTGGTCCGAATCCGGCGACGGCACGCAAACGCCGCTGAAAGTGGCGCAGCCCGGCCCGCCCCACGAAATGGACGGCCTCATCGCCACCGGTTTCCTGCCCGAGCCGCTGCGCAGCACGGTCAATGGCAACCTGGCCACGCTGGGTTCGACCGCCTCGCTGCGCTGCGCCGCGCACGAATACCGCATGGGGGCCAGCGGGCACTGTCATGTCATGCTGTACAACAAGCTCGACCCCTGGGACCACGCCGCCGGCTGGCTGCTGCACCGCGAAGCAGGCGGCTTCTCGGCCCACTTCGACGCCAGCCCCTACAAGCCCACCCACCGCACGGGCGGACTGCTGTACGCGCCCGACGTCGGCAGCTGGCATGCCGCCCGGCGCGCCCTGATGGGCGACGATTTCCCCACCGCCTGAAGGCCCATGCGGCCAATGCCTGCCCAGGCCGCCTCGCGGGCGGCCGGTTTATCCCCAGTTTCTGTGGACAACCCTATGGAAAGCTTGGGGTCATTTGCAAAAAATCCAATCGCGGCAAGCACTTGCTTATTGCGATCACGGTAGCGCGACAAAAGGACCATACAGCGCGTCCAGGGCGTCCGCGCAGGGCCGGGACACCTTCAGGGCGAACAGGTCGTCGGCGCGCGTGCGGCCCAGGTTCAGGGCCGCGACGGGCAGGCCGTCTTCGGCCGCCGCGCGCACATAGCGGTAGCCCGAATGCACCATCAGCGACGACCCCACCACCAGCACGGCATCCGCCTGCTCCAGCGCGGCGCGGGCCCGCGCCCCGCGCTCGGGCGGAATGCTTTCGCCGAAGAACACCACGTCGGGCTTGACGATGGCGCCGCAACGCGGACAGACCGGCACCTCGAAGCTGGAAAAATCCACGCCTTCCAGGTCGGCGTCGCCGTCGGGCGCATCGGCGGCATCCAGTTCGGCCCAGGCAGGGTTGCGGCCCTCCAGCTCGGCCTGCCAGGCCGCGCGCGGTCCGCGCCAGTCGCAGCGCATGCAGCGCACTTCGTCCAGCCGGCCGTGCAAGTCCAGCACGTTACGGCTGCCGGCGGCCTGGTGCAGGCCGTCGACATTCTGCGTAACCAGAAGGCCAATGCAGCCCCGCGCTTCAAGATGCGCGAGCGCGCGATGCGCGGCGTTGGGTTGCACATTGCCGAAGCGGCGCCAGCCCACGGCGCTGCGCGCCCAGTAGCGCGCGCGCATATGGGCATGCCCCATGAACGACTGGAAATCAATGGGCGGGCTGCGCTTCCACTGGCCGTCGGCATCGCGGTAATCGGGAATGCCGGAACCTGTGCTGCAGCCCGCGCCCGTCAGGACGAACAGGCGCGAATGGCGATCGATGAATTCGCCCAGCGCCCGCAGATCCGCGGCACCCGGCGCCGGAACCGCGGACGCCGCGAAGGCGCGGGCCGAAGCGTCCATGGCCGGCAAACGCCGCGCTACGCGCCGCCCAGACCGCAGTCGGGCATGTCGCTGACCAGGCTGGCCTGCGTGACGTTGCTGCCGGGCGGCACGCTGCGCGTCAGCCAGACGTTGCCGCCGATGGTCGAGCCATGCCCGATGGTGACGCGCCCCAGAATGGTGGCGCCCGCGTAGATCACCACGTCGTCTTCAATGATGGGGTGGCGCGGCAGGCCCTTTTTCAGCTCGCCGTTCTCGCCCGGCGGGAAGCGCTTGGCGCCCAGCGTCACCATCTGGTACAGCCGCACGCGATCGCCGATGATGGCGGTTTCGCCGATGACCACGCCGGTGCCGTGATCGATGAAGAAACTCTTGCCGATGGTGGCGCCCGGGTGGATGTCGATACCCGTGTCGGCATGCGCGATTTCGGCCACGATGCGCGCCAGCATGGGCACGCCCAGCTTGTACATCACGCTGGCCAGGCGGTGGTGAATCATGGCGCTCACGCCCGGATAGCAGAGCAGCACTTCGTCGACGCTATGCGCGGCCGGGTCGCCCTGATAGGCGGCGGTCACATCCAGGTCGAGCGCGCGCCGCACTTGCGGCAGCGCCGCGCCGAACTGCCGCACGATCTGCACGGCGCGCGCGCGCAAGCTGGCCTCGGGCTCGGGTTCGGGCGCATTGCGGCCCATGTGGTGCAGCTCGAGACAGACCTGGTGAAGCAGCGCATCGAGCGCCGCGCCAATGGTGTGCCCCACATAGAAGTCTTCGACTTCCTCGCGCAGGTCGATGGGCCCCAGGCGCATGGGAAACAACGCCCCGCACAACTGCCGCACGATCACGCGCAGGCTTTCCTGCGACGGGAATTCACGGTCGCCGGCGTCGTCGCGCAGGCGGCCGCGCGGGCCGCGCCAGTCGACGCGGGCCGCGCGCAGCCCCGACACGATGTTATCCAGATTCCAGTGCGCCGACGGCGAGTGGGACGAATCATTCATGGCAGCAACCCCGCGGCCGCGGGCGCGGCAATGTATACGGACATGGCAAGTACCTCTGCAAAGCCTGCGCCGCGTTTCGCCGCAGCGCAATATCCCTGAACTGTAACCGCTCGCGCGCGGTTTGCCGCGCGCGACCCGTCTTGCGTTGGGGTTTTGGAACGCGCGCCCGCGCGGCCTAAACCCATAGGGTTAATGCTGACTCGCACTTTTCGGTCCGGTGCCTATAATCAATTCAAACGAACGTTTGAATGAACACTCCCCCATGAATGAACTCAACTCGCCCTCCACCCGCGAAATCATCCTGGACACAGCCGAGGCGCTGTTCGCCCGGCAAGGCCACGACGGTACGTCGATGCGGCAGATCACCAGCGAGGCGGGCGTCAACCTGGCGGCGGTGAACTATCACTTCGGCTCGAAAGAAGCCCTGGTGCAGGCCGTGCTGAAGCGGCGCCTGGCGGTCCTGAACCAGGAGCGCCTGCGCCTGCTCGACGAGCTGGAGGCCCGGGCGGGCGGCGAGCCGCTCAAGCCGTCCCAGATCGTCGATGCATTCTTCGGCACGCTGCTGCGCCTGGCGGCCCGCCCGGATCACGCCGGCAAGCATTTCCTGCCCCTGCTCGAACGCACCATGACCGATCCCACCGGCTTCATCCGCGCGGTGGTGGCCGAAGAGTACGCCGACGTCATGGAACGCTACCAGACAGCCCTGTTCAAGGCCCTGCCCGACGTGCCGCGCGACGAAATCATCTGGCGCTTCCAGTTCATGCTGGGCGCCACGTCCTATGCCATCGTGGGCACCGAGGTGCTGCGGATGTGCATGGGCTGGAGCCTCGACGACCCCGAGCAGGCGCACGACCCCGAACGGCTGCTGCCGCGCCTGATGAGCTTCTTGCTGGGCGGCCTGCGCGCTCCCCTGCCGCAATATCCCAAGGCCTGACATGGAATGCAGCCTGTTCCGGGGCCCGACTCCCTGCGGGAGTCAGGCGCCTGCGAAAAATCGTGCCAGGGGTCAGGCGCCGCAGGTGCCTGACGCCGCTTGCCGCCCGTTCACTGAACCCCTGCTTACCTTGCTTTACGGAGACCCGACACCATGAGCGGCTTGTTGCTTGCTGCGGGCATTGCTGCGGCCCTGATCGTTGTCCTGCTGGGCGTGCGCCCGCTGCGGCGCGCGCTGCTGACGCGCCCGTTGTTCAACGCCTACCGCAAGGTGCTGCCGCAAATGTCCGACACCGAGCGCGACGCGCTGGAAGCCGGCACGGTGTGGTGGGAAGGCGAGCTGTTTCGTGGCCGCCCCGACTGGGCCAGGCTGCTGGCCTTGCCCCGGCCGCGCCTGACCGACGACGAGCAGCGCTTCCTCGATAACGAGGTCGAGCAGGCCTGCCGCCTGGTCGACGACTGGGACGTCACCCACAAGCGCTACGACCTGTCCACCGACACCTGGGACTACCTGAAGCGCAACGGTTTCCTGGGCATGATCATCCCGCGCGAGTACGGCGGCCTGGGCTTTTCGGCCTACGCGCATTCGCAGGTGGTCACCCGCCTGTCGACACGCTCGTCGGCGCTGGCCGTGTCGGTCATGGTGCCCAATTCGCTGGGGCCGGCCGAACTGCTGTTGCACTACGGCACCGACGAACAAAAGAACCACTACCTGCCGCGCCTGGCGCGCGGCGAAGAAGTGCCGGCCTTCGCCCTGACCAGCCCGTGGGCCGGGTCCGACGCGGCCGCCATTCCCGACCGCGGCATCGTCTGCAAAGGACAGTGGCAAGGCCGCGAGGTGCTCGGCATGCGCGTCACCTGGGACAAACGCTACATCACGCTGGCGCCGGTGTGCACCCTGCTGGGCCTGGCGTTCCGCCTGTACGACCCCGACGGCCTGCTGGGCGGCGCGGCCGATATCGGCATCACCTGCGCCCTGGTGCCGCACGACCACCCGGGCGTGGAAACGGGGCGGCGCCATTTCCCGCTGAACGCCATGTTCATGAACGGCCCCACGCGCGGCACCGATGTCTTCATGCCGCTGGACTTCATCATCGGCGGCCCCGCCATGGCCGGCCAGGGCTGGCGCATGCTGATGGAGTGCCTGGCCGCCGGCCGGTCGATCTCGCTGCCGGCGTCCAACACCGGCATGTCGCAGCTCACGGCGCGCGCGGTGGGAGCCTATGCGCGCGTGCGCAGCCAGTTCCGCATGCCGGTGGGCCGCTTCGAGGGCGTGGAAGAAGCCCTGGCGCGCATCGGCGGCCATACCTACTTGATGGACGCGGCGCGCGTCATGACCGCAGGCGCCATCGACCTGGGCGAAAAGCCATCGGTGGTGTCGGCGATCGTGAAGTACCACGTCACCGAACGCGCGCGGCAGGTGGTCAACGATGGCATGGACGTCATTGGCGGCAAGGGCATCTGCCTGGGCCCGTCAAATTTCCTGGGACGCGCCTACCAGCAAGTGCCGGTGGGCATTACCGTGGAAGGCGCCAACATTCTCACGCGCAGCCTGATCATCTTCGGCCAGGGCGCGATCCGCTGCCATCCATACGTGCTGGCCGAGATGCAGGCCGCCGCCGACCCCGACGCGCGGCGCGGCCTGCAGGCCTTCGACCGCGCGTTCTGGCGCCACGTGGCCTTCGTGGCGGGCAACGGCATCCGCTCGCTGGGCCATGCGGTCACCGGCGCGCGCCTGGCTCGGGCGCCGCGCGCCGCAGCGCCGGAAATGCATCGTTACTATCGCCAACTGACGCGCTACGCGTGCAGCTTCGCCGTGCTGGCCGATGCCTCGATGGCGCTGCTGGGCGGCAGCCTGAAGCGCCGCGAGCGCATCTCGGCGCGGCTGGGCGATGTCTTGTCGCAGATGTACCTGGCTTCGGCCGTGCTGAAGCGGTTCGAAGACGAAGGACGGCAGGCCGCTGATGCGCCGATGGCGCACTGGGCGCTGCAGGATGCGCTGCGGCGCGTGCAGGAAGCTTTCGATGGCGTACTGGACAACCTGCCCTCGCGTTCGGTAGGCTGTGCGCTACGCCGTCTGCTTTTCCCTTGGGGCTCGCTGCAACATGCACCAGCAGATCTGCTTGGCCAGCAAGTCGCCCGGCTGCTCGTCGAGCCCGGCGCCGCGCGCGACCGGCTTACTGCCTGTTGCCATCTGCCCGCCACGACCGATGAACCGGTCGGTGCGCTGGAAGCCGCCCTGGCCGCCACCGTGGCGGCCGAAGGCGCCGACGCCCGTCTGCGCGCCTACGAAAAAACCGGCGCCCTGGCCGCCGACCCGCGCGCCAATGTGCGCGACCTGCCCGATGCCGCCTACGCGGCGGGCGGACTCGATTCCCACGACTACGAACAGATCAAGCGCCGCGATGCGCTGCGCGACCAGGTCATCCGGGTCGACGACTTCCCGTTCGACTTCGGCATCGACGGCGCGGCCGCGTCCGGCGCGCGGCGCGAAGCCGCCTGACACCTAAAGGAACCGCCATGGCACACGCCCCCATCTACGTCGTGGACGGTGCGCGCAGCCCCTTCCTGAAGGCGCGCAACGCGCCCGGCCCGTTTTCGGCCGCCGACCTGGCGGTGCAGGCCGGGCGCGCGCTGCTGTTGCGCCAGCCCTTCGCGCCGGGCGACCTGGACGAGGTCATCATCGGCTGCGCCGCGCCCTCGCCCGACGAAGTCAATATCGGCCGCGTCATCGCTTTGCGGCTGGGCTGCGGCAACCGCGTGCCCGGCTGGACCGTCATGCGCAACTGCGCCTCGGGCATGCAGGCGCTGGATTCCGCCATCGCCAACATTCGCACCGGGCGCTCGTCGCTGGTGCTGGCGGGCGGCGTGGACGCCTTGTCGCGCGCGCCGCTGCTGGTGTCCGACGACATGACCCGCTGGCTGGCGCGCTGGAGCGCGGCACGCGGCGCGGGCGCCCGCCTGGCGGCGCTGCGCGCCTTTCCCTGGCGCGGCCTGGCGCCGGTCATCGGCCTGGTCAAGGGGCTGACCGACCCGGTGGTGGGGCTGTCCATGGGCCAGACGGCCGAAAACCTGGCCACCCGCTTCGGCATCGATCGCACCGCCATGGACGCCTACGCCGCGCGCAGCCACGCGCGCGCGCTGGCGGCCCGCGCGGCGGGCGCATTCGGCGAGATCGCGCCGCTGATCGACACGCGCGGCACGCTGTATGCGGACGACGACGGCGTGCGCGAGGACTCCACGCCCGAACGCCTGGCCAGGTTGCGGCCCGTGTTCGACAAGCCGTGGGGCAACATCACGGCCGGCAACAGCTCGCAGGTAACCGACGGCGCCGCGCTGCTGGTGCTCGCGTCCGAAGACGCCGTGCGGCGCTGGAACCTGCGCCCGCTGGGGCGCATCGTCGACTCGCAATGGGCAGGCCTGGACCCGGCCCAGATGGGACTGGGCCCGGTGCACGCGGCCACGCCCATCCTGCAACGGCACGGCCTGGCTTTGGGCGACCTGGACTTGTGGGAAATCAACGAGGCCTTCGCCGCGCAAGTGCTGGCCTGCCTGGCCGCATGGGAAGATGAATCGTATTGCCGCGAACACCTGGGCACCGGCGCCCTGGGCTCGCTCGACCAAAATCGTCTCAACGTCGATGGCGGCGCCATCGCCCTGGGGCATCCGGTGGGCGCCTCCGGCGCGCGCATCGTGCTGCATCTGCTGCAGGCGCTACGGGCGCGCGGCTTGCGGCGCGGCATGGCGGCCATCTGCATCGGCGGAGGCCAAGGCGGCGCAATGCTCGTCGAAACGGAGGCCCAACCATGAACACCCCTATGCCCCATGGCTGGCGCCACTGGCGGCTTGAGCGCCGCACCGACGGGCTGGCCTGGCTTACCTTCGATCGCGCCGGCGCCGCCGTCAACGCCCTCTCGGCAGAAGTCATGGCCGAACTGGCGGCCGTGCTCGACGCGCTGCAGGCCGACCCGCCGGCGGGGCTGGTCATCCACTCCGGCAAGGCAGCCGGCTTCATTGCCGGCGCCGACATCGACGAATTCGCCGAACTGAACTCGCCGCAGCAGGCCCAGGCGCTGGTCGAGCGCGGCTGGCGCCTGTTCGACCGGCTGGCCGCCGTGCCTTATCCCACGCTGGCGCTCATCCACGGCCACTGCCTGGGCGGCGGCCTGGAACTGGCATTGGCCTGCCGCTACCGGATAGCGGTCGACCAGCCCGGCACCTCGCTGGCGTTGCCCGAGGTCATGCTGGGCATATTCCCCGGCTGGGGCGGCATGCGCCGGCTGCCGGCCGTGATCGGCGCTCCCGCGGCGCTCGACATGATGCTTACCGGCCGCCCGGCCGACGCCCGCCGCGCCGCCGCGCTGGGCCTGGTCGACGCGCGGGTGCCGGCGCGCCTGGCCGAGGCCGCGGCCGCCCAGCAGGTGCGCAGCGGCAAGCCGCCGCGCCGGGCGCGCGGCATGGCGGGCTGGCTCGGCCGCTGGCCGCTCAAGCTGCTGGTGGCGCGCCGCGCCCACCGGCAGATCGCCGCCCGAGACCCGCAAGGACATTACCCGGCGGCACCGGCCATCGTCACGCTGTGGTCGCGGCATGACGGCAATGCGCTGCGCGCGCCCGATGTGGTGCAGCGCATTCTCACCTCCGACACCGCCCGCAATCTGCTGCGCGTGTTCCGCCTGCAAGAGCGCCTGAAAGCCAACGGCAAGCCGGCCGCCGGCGCGCGGCCAGCCAGCCACGTGCATGTGGTGGGCGCCGGCACCATGGGCGGCGACATCGCCGCGTGGTGTGCCCTCAAGGGCCTGACCGTCACCCTGCAAGACCAGGACGCCGCCCGCATCGCTCCGGCCATCGGCCGCGCCGCCGAACTGCACGCGCGCAAGCTGAAAGACCCGCGCGCCGCGCGGGCCGCATCCGATCGCCTTATTCCCGACCCCGACGGCGCCGGCGTGGCGCGCGCCGATGTAGTCATCGAAGCCATTACCGAGCAGGCCGAGGCCAAGCAGGCGCTGTACCGCGCCCTGCAACCGCGCATGAAACCCGACGCGCTGCTGGCCACCAATACGTCCAGCCTGTCGCTGGCTGCCCTGCGCGACGGCCTGGCGCAACCCGGCCAACTGGTCGGCATTCATTTCTTCAACCCGGTGGCCAAGATGCCGCTGGTCGAAGTGGTGCAGGCCGGCCCCGACGAGCTCGGCGCGCAGGCGCGCGCCTGCGCCTTCGTGGGCCAGATCGGCAAGCTGCCGTTGCCGGTGCGCGACGCGCCGGGGTTCCTGGTGAACGCGGTGCTGGCGCCCTACATGCTTGAAGCCATGCGCTGCGTCGACGCCGGCCTGGCGCCGGAAACCGTCGACCTCGCCATGACCGATTTCGGCATGCCCATGGGCCCGCTCGAACTGGCCGACACCGTGGGCCTGGACATCGCCATGGCGGCCGGCCGCCAACTGGCGGGCCAGGACGAACCGCCGCGCTGCCTGGCCGAGCGCCTGGCGCACGGCGAGCTGGGCCGCAAAACGGGCCGCGGCTTCTACGCCTGGCACGACGGCAAGGCGCGCAAGAACAAAGCCAGCGCTGCGCCGCCCGGCCTGGCGCAGCGCCTGGTGCAACCGCTGGTTGACCGCGCCGCGCAACGGGTGCGCGACGGCGTCGTGGCCGATGCCGACCTGGCCGACGCCGGAGTGATCTTCGGCACAGGCTTCGCGCCGTTCACCGGCGGCCCGCTGCACTACCGCGCCACGGCCGGCCCGGCGGCCGCCGCCGGCGACGCTGCGCCGGCGCCACCCAATCCATAACGAGACAGTACATCGCAGCGCCATTGTTTTTATCCCGCCTCTGGAGGAGACACACATGAAACACGCATCGTTGGCAATGACCACGTTATCGGCAGCCCTCGCGGCCAGCGCGGCAGGCACGGTACACGCGGCGGGATTCCAGCTTCTAGAACAAAACGCCAGCGGTCTGGGTAACGCCTATGCGGGATCGGCGGCGGTGGCGGAAAACGCCAGCACCATCTACTACAACCCGGCCGGCATGACCTACCTGCCCGGCTTCAATGTATCGGCCGGCGTCAACGCCATACAGCCGTCGTTCAAGTTCCATGACAACGGCAACAGCCGCAACCCCGGCGCGCTGGGCGGCGGCGCCCCCACCGGCGGCAACGGCGGCGACGCGGGCAACCTGGGCGTGGTGCCCAACGCGTATTTTTCGTGGCAGCTCACCGAAAAGTGGTTCGTCGGCCTGGGCGTGGGCGCCCCGTTCGGCCTGATGACCGAATACGACGACAACTGGGTCGGCCAGTACCACTCCACCAAGTTCGACATCAAGACGGTCAACCTCAACCCCTCGGTGGCGTACAAGGTCAACGACCAGTTCTCGATGGGCTTCGGCGTGAACTGGCAATACATCGACGCGCAGTACACCAAGAAGGTCGTGGTGCCGGTCACGCCAATGGGCCCGTTCCTGCCGGGCGACGCCGACCTCAACCTGGACGGCGATGCCTGGGGCTGGAACGCGGGCTTCATGCTGCAACCCACCGAAGACACCCGCATCGGGGTGTCGTACCGGTCCAAGATCAAGCACACCGCGCGCGGCGACACCAAGATCGACGGCTACGCGCCGGGCCAGTCGCTGTCGTATGACGCCAAGGCCTCGGTCACGCTGCCCGACACGCTCATCCTGAGCGCCATGCACCGCCTGAACTCACGCTGGGAGCTGCTGGCCGATGTGTCCTGGACAGGCTGGAGCAGCCTGCCCGAGCTGAAGATCCACAACGACGGCGGGCCTACCGACACGCTGCCGCTGGACTTCCGCGATTCGTGGCGCGTGGCGCTGGGCGCCAACTACCAGTTCGCGCCCAAATGGAAATGGCGCTTCGGCGTCGCCTGGGACCAGTCGCCCGTGCACAGCGCGTCCGACCGGCCCACTTCGCTGCCCGACACCGACCGCTGGTGGTTCTCTACCGGAGTACAGTATCAAGCAAGCAAAGACACCCGCATCGACGTCGGCTATACCTATCTGTACCTGCGCGATGCCGACATCGACAACGATTCGGGCAATGATTTGACCCGCGGGCGCGTGGCAGGCCACTACAGCAGCAAGGGCAACATCCTGGGCATCCAGGTGTCCACCCGCTTCTGACGACCGCGGCGCGCCCGCCCCCGGCGCCCGCCCGCCGCCCCGCCAGGGCGGCGGGCCGCGCCGCCCACACAGGAGATCGCTTTGAGCAGCAAGTTCAACGTCAAACACGCCGCCGTCCTGGGCGCCGGCGTCATGGGCGCGCAGATCGCCGCGCACCTGGCCAACGCCGGCGTGCCGGTGGTTCTGTTCGACCTGACCGCCAAAGAAGGCGATCGCAACGGCATCGCCAACAAGGCGCTGGCTGGCCTGAAAAAACTCGAACCGGCGCCGCTGGCCAGCCCATCGCGGCTGGCGCTGATCACGCCAGCCAACTACGACGACCACCTCGACCGCCTGGCCGGCTGCGACCTGGTCATCGAGGCCATCGCCGAGCGCATGGACTGGAAGACCGCCTTGTACGAGCGCATTGCGCCGCACGTCGCGCCCGACGCCATCCTGGCCTCGAATACCTCGGGCCTGTCGATCGGCGAGCTGGCCGATGCGCTGCCCCAGGCCCTGCGAGCAAACTTCTGCGGCGTGCACTTCTTCAATCCTCCGCGCTATATGCGGCTGGTGGAACTCATCGCCACGCGCCACACCCGGCCCGAAGTGCTCGACCACCTCGAAGCCTGGCTGACCTCGCGGCTGGGCAAGGGCGTGATTCGCGCGCTGGACACGCCCAATTTCGTCGCCAATCGCATCGGCGTGTTTTCCATCCTGGCGGCGCTGCACCACACCGGGCAGCTGGGCCTGGGCTTTGACGAGGTCGACGCCCTGACCGGCCCCAGGATCGGCCGGCCCAAAAGCGCCACGTATCGCACGGCCGACGTGGTGGGGCTGGACACCCTGGCCCACGTGGTCGGCACCATGCGCGACAAGCTGCCCGACGACCCGTGGCACGCTCACTTCCAGCTGCCTGCCTGGCTGGGCGCCCTGATCGACAAGGGCGCGCTGGGGCAGAAAAGCGGCGCGGGCGTATATCGCAAAGTGGGCAAAGACATTCTCGTGCTCGACCCGGCCGCCGGCGACTACCGGCCGTCGGCCGGCCAGGTGGCCGACGAGGTCGACGCCATCCTGAAGCAGCGCGACCCGGCCCAGCGCTTCGCCGCGCTGCGCGCTAGCGACCATCCGCAGGCCCGGTTCCTGTGGAACCTGTTCCGCGACATCTTCCACTACAGCGCCTGCCAGCTCGAACACATTGCCGACAATGCCCGCGATGTCGACCTGGCCATGCGCTGGGGGTTCGGCTGGGCGCAAGGCCCCTTCGAAACCTGGCAGGCCGCGGGCTGGCAGTCCATCGCCGCCGCGGTAGCCGAAGACATCGCCGCGGGCCGGGCCATGAGCGCCGCGCCGCTGCCCGCCTGGGCGCTGGACGCCAGCCGCACCGGCGTGCACGACGCGCAAGGCTCGTATTCGGCGCGCGCCAGGCGCCAGCAGCCGCGCTCGACGCTGCCCGTCTATGCGCGCCAGCTGTTTCCCGAGCGCCTGGTGGGCGAAGCGCCCGCCGCGCGCGGCGTCACCCTGTGGGAAAACGAAGGCGTGCGCCTGTGGCACCTGCCGGAAGCCGATGCCGGCATCGGCATCCTGTCGTTCACCTCAAAAATGCACGCTATCGGCAGCGAAGTGCTTGACGGCGTCATGCAGGCAGTAGCGCGCAGCGAACAGACGCTGGACGCGCTGGTGTTGTGGCATGAACCGCCCTTTGCCGTGGGCGCCAACCTGGCGCAAGTGGCGCAGGCCTGCGCCGCGGGCCAGTTCGATCTGCTGGAAGCCACCGTGGAAAAATTCCAGCGCGCCTCGCTGGCCCTGCATTATGCGCGCGTGCCCACCGTGGCCGCGGTGCAGGGCATGGCGCTGGGCGGCGGCTGCGAATTCCTGATGCATTGCAGCCACCGCGTGCTGGCCCTGGAAAGCTACATCGGCCTGGTCGAGGCCGGCGTCGGCCTGGTGCCGGCCGGCGGCGGCAGCAAGTTGCTGGCGGTGCGCGCCGCCACCCTGGCGGCGGCCACGGCCACCCCTGCCGAAGTCTTTCCGTACCTGCAGCCGGTGTTCCAGAACATTGCGACGGCGCAGGTCGCCAAGAGCGCGCTGCACGCCATCGACATGGGCTACGCCCAACCGGGCGACACGGTGGTGTTTCATCCCGACGAACTGCTGTGGGTGGCCTTGCGGCGGGCCCGCGCGGCCGCCGACATCGGCCACGTGCCGCCGGCCCGTCCTCAGGGCATCCCGGTGGCCGGCCGCACCGGTATCGCCAACTTTGAAATGGTGCTGCTCAACATGCGCGAAGGCGGCATGATCAGCGCGCACGACTACAAGGTGGCGCGCAGCGCCGCCGTGGCGCTGTGCGGCGGGGCCGTCGAGGCCGGCACGCGGGTAGACGAAGAATGGCTGCTGGCGGTGGAGCGCCGCGAATTCGTGGCGCTGCTACGCACGCCGGAAACCCAGGCGCGCATCCGCCACACCCTCGAAACCGGCAAGCCGCTGCGCAACTAGACACGAAGGAAGCATGATGAGCAAACAGATCCAGGACGCCTACATCGTGGCCGCAACCCGCCTGCCGGTGGGCAAGCGCAACGGCGTCTACGCCACCACGCGGCCCGACGACATGCTGGCCGCCGCGCTGCGCGCCGCGCTGGCCCAGGTGCCGGCGCTGGACCCCGTGCGGGTGGAAGACGTCATAGCCGGCTGCGCCATGCCCGAGGCCGAACAGGGCATGAACGTGGCCCGCATGAGCCTGCTGCTGGCCGGCCTGCCCGACGGCGTGCCCGGCGTCACCGTCAACCGCTTCTGCGCATCGGGCCTGCAGGCGGTGGCCGACGCCGCCGCGCGCATCCGCCTGGGCGCGGCCGACGTGATGATCGCCGCCGGCACCGAATCCATGAGCGCGATGCCGCAGATCATGGGCAACAAGGTGGCCATCAACCCCGAGATTTTCGCGCGCGACGAAAACCTGGGCATGGCCTACGGCATGGGCCTGACCGGCGAGAAAGTCGCCGCGCAATGGAAAGTCTCGCGCGAAGACCAGGACGCCTTCGCCCTGGCCTCCCACCAGAAGGCCTGCGCCGCCATCGCAGCCGGGCACTTCGACGCCGAGATCACCCCGTACCGGGTCGTCACCCACTTGCCGGGCGAGGCCGGCGCGGTGCGCACGGCCGAACGCCTGTCCGAACGCGACGAAGGCCCGCGCCCCGACACCAGCGCCGAGGCGCTGGCCAAGCTGAAGCCGGTGTTCGCCGCGCGCGGGTCGGTCACCGCCGGCAACAGTTCGCAAATGTCCGATGGCGCGGCAGCCGTCATCCTGGTGTCGGAACGCGTGCTGCGCGAACTGAACCTGCAGCCGCTGGCCCGCTTCGTGGGCTTCTCGGTGGCCGGCGTGCCACCCGAGATCATGGGCATCGGCCCGAAGATGGCCATCCCCAAGGCCCTGGCCGGCACTGGCATCGCTCAGCAGGATCTCGACTGGATCGAACTGAACGAAGCCTTCGCGGCCCAGTCACTGGCCGTGATCCGCGACCTGGACCTGGACCCGGCGAAGGTCAACCCGCTGGGCGGCGCCATTGCGCTGGGCCACCCGCTGGGCGCCACGGGCGCCATCCGCACCGCCACGCTGGTGCACGGCCTGCGCCGCACCGGCGGCAAGTACGGCATGGTGACCATGTGCGTGGGCACCGGCATGGGCGCGGCAGGCATCTTCGAGGCCCTGTAGCGGCCGCGCCTGTGAAGCCTTATTGGTTCCAGCGGCTGCCGCCGGCGTGGCGGGCCCGCCTGATGCGGGCGGGGTTCAACCTGCACCCCGCCTTCCGCGCCACCGGCGGGCGGGTCACGCACATATCGCCCGACTTCCTGCACCTGCGCATCCGGTTGCCGCTGATCAGGCGCACGCGCAATATCGTCGGATCGATGTATGGCGGTTCGCTGTTCGCCGTCACCGACGGCGCCCACCCCACCCTGCTGATGTCCGCGCTGGGGTCCGGCGCCATCGTGTGGGACAAGGCCGCCACCATCCGCTACCGCAAGCCGGCCTACCACACGCTGTACGCCGATTTCCGCATCGACCGCGCCGACATTGCCGCCATCCGCGCCGAACTCGCCAGCCGCCACGAAACCACCCGCGTATACGTGGTGGAACTCAAAGACCGGCACGGCGTGGTGCATGCCGTGGTCGAGCGCACGGTGTACATCGCCGATAAGCAGTTCTACAAAACCAAGGCCCGCGCCGGCGCGGCGCCCGGCGCCTGAACGGCGGCCCCATGTCATGAAACGCATCTGGCTCGACAGTTATCCCCCCGGCGTTCCCGCCGAGATCGATATTTCGCCCTACCCGTCGCTGCTGGACGTCCTGGACGACAGTTGCCGGCGCTTCGCCGACCGGCCGGCGTACACCAGCATGGGCATCACGCTCACCTATGCGCAACTGGATCGCTTGTCGCGCGACTTCGCCGCCTGGCTGCAGTCGCGCGGCTTGCGCCAGGGCGACCGGGTGGCGCTGATGCTGCCCAACCTGCTGCAATACCCGGTGTGCCTGTTCGGCGCCCTGCGCGCGGGCTGCGCCGTCGTCAGCTGCAATCCCCTCTACACCGCGCACGAGCTGGCCCACCAGCTGGGCGACTCCGGCGCGCAGGCTATCGTCATCGCCGAGAACTTCGCCCACACGCTGCAACAAGCCCTGCCACGCACGGCGCTGCGGCACATCGTGGTGACCTCGGTGGGGGAACTGCTCGGCCCGCTGAAAGGCCGCGTCGTCGATTTCGCGGTGCGGCACGTCAAGCGCAAGGTGCCGGCCTGGTCGCTGCCCGGCGCCACGCGGCTGCGCAGCGCGCTGACCGCGGGCCATGGCCTGCCGCTACAGGCGCCGCGGCTGACGCGCGCCGACCCCGCCTTCCTGCAGTACACCGGCGGCACGACCGGCGTGGCCAAAGCCGCGGTGCTGACGCACGGCAACATGCTGGCCAACCTGTGCCAGGCGCATGCCTGGGTGCGCGGCCTGGTGCGCGAAGGCGAAGAATGCGTGGTGACGGCGCTGCCGCTTTATCATGTGTTCGCCCTGACCGCCAATTGCCTCACCTTCCTGAAACTGGGCGCGCGCAACCTGCTGATCGCCGACCCGCGCGACCTGAAGGCTTTCATACGCGCCTTGCGCAAGACGCCCTTCAGCGCCATCACGGGCGTGAACACGCTGTTCAACGGCCTGCTCAATCATCCTGAATTCGCCAGCCTGGATTTTTCCCGGCTGCGCCTGACGCTGGGCGGCGGCATGGCGGTACAGCGCGCCGTCGCGCAGCGCTGGCGCGAGGTCACCGGCGTGGCGCTGGCGCAAGCCTACGGCCTGACCGAAACCGCGCCGGCGGTCACCATCAACCCGCTGGATGTCGAGACCTTTACCGGCTCGATCGGCCTGCCCGTGCCATCCACCGACTTGTCTGTGCGCGACGACGACGGGCGCGAACTGCCGCTGGGAGAGACCGGCGAGCTCTGCGTGCGCGGCCCCCAGGTGATGCCGGGATACTGGAACCGGCCCGACGAAACCGCGCTGGTCTTCCATTCCGACGGCTTCCTGCGCACCGGCGACATGGGCTACGTCGACGAACGCGGCTATGTATACCTGGTAGACCGCAAGAAAGACCTGATCCTGGTGTCGGGCTTCAACGTCTATCCCAACGAGATCGAAGATGTCGCCGCCCTGCACCCCGGCGTGCGCGAAGTGGCGGCCATCGGCGTGCCCGACGAACGCTCCGGCGAAGCGGTGAAGCTGTTCGTCATTCGCCGCGACCCCGGCCTGGATACGGCCACCCTCATTGCCCACTGCCGCCAGCACCTGACCGGCTACAAAGTGCCCCGCCACGTGGAATTCCGCGACGACCTGCCGCGCACGCCGGTGGGCAAGATATTGCGGCGGGAATTGAGAACGCCTCCGGCTGCTGGAAGCGCCAGCCCACCAGGTGTCTGACACCCCGCAGGGGAGTCAGACACCGCCAGCGCGACGCCTGTCTGGCCGCACGATCTTGGCCATACGGTGTCTGACACGCCTACGGTGTGTCAGACACCTGACCATCGCGCCATCGCTCACCACTGTCCGAAATAAATACCCGCGCGCTTGTGGGCATTGGTCGACCGCTCGACCTGCTCGTCGGACATGGTGGTACGGCGCTTGGCGCGCAGCGACCAATCCAGCAAGTGCTGCCGCAACTCGGCGCGCACCGCTGCGTGCGACGCGCTGGCACCCAGGTCCTGGAACTCGTGCGGATCGTCCCGCAGGTCGAACAACTGCTCGGGCTCGTCGCGCCAATACACGTAGCGCCACCGCTCGGTGCGCACCGACCACGCCCGGCATTGCTGCGGCGTCTTGCCCAGCGCGATCCGCGCCTGGCGGAAGCTGTAGTCCAGCTCGGACACCGCCGCCTCGCGCCATGGAGTGTGCTGCGCTTCGCCGTGCAGCAGCGGCTGCAGGGCGTGGCCCTCGAGCCGGTGGCCGGCCTGCGGCACGCCCAGCGCCTGCAGGATCGTCGGCGCGATGTCCACGCTTTCCACCAGTTGCCGGCGCACCTGGCCGCGCGTGGCGTCGGCCGCCGCGCTCGGGTCCATGACGATCAACGGCACCCGCTGCACAGTGTCGTAGAACAGCTCTTTCTCGCCCAGCCAGTGGTCCCCCAGGAAGTCGCCATGGTCGGATGTGAACACCACCAGCGTGTTGCGCATCAACCCGGCGCCTTCCATGTAATCGAACAGCCGGCCCAGGTGGGTATCCAGCTGCGTGATCAGTCCCTGGTAGGCGGGCCGCACAGTGCGCACGCATTCGTCGCGCGCGAAGCTCTGGCTTTCTTCGTGCTGGCGATAGGCCTGCAGCACTGGATGCGCGCCGGCCAGCTCCTGCTGGTTGCGCACCACCGGCAGGCACTGGTCACTGCGATACATGCGGTGGTACGGATCGGGCGCCATGTAGGGCCAGTGCGGCTTCACATAGCTCAGGTGCAACGCCCAGGGCTGCGAGCCGCGCTTGCGCATGAAGTCGAGGGCGCAGTCGGTGGTGTAGGCGGTTTCCGAATGCGGCTCGCTGACCCGCGCGGGCAAATGCGTATTGCGCATGTGCCAGCCGCTGACCACCTGCCCGCTCGCATCCACCGCCGAAATCACATAATCCGACCATGGGTCGGGCGAGTCGTACCCGTGGCGCCGCAGGAAGGCGGGGTAGCCGCTTTCATCGCCCGGTTCGTGGTGGCCATCGTAGCGGTCGGCCTCGCGGAAGCTGCCGCGCGCCAGCAAGGCGCCCAGTTCCGAGCCGCCGTCGATCGCCAGCCGCTGCATGCCGGCCTGGTCAGGTATGACGTGGCTCTTGCCGATCAGCACCAGGTCGCGCTCGCGGCCCGCCAGGTATTCGCCCAGCGTCACCTCGCCCACCGACAGGGGCACGCGGTTCCAGGTGGTGCCGTGGCTGGACGGATAGCGCCCGGTGTAATAGCTCATGCGCGATGGCCCGCACACGCCCGAGTTCACAAAGGCCCGTTCGAAGCGCACGCCGCGCGCGGCCAGCGCATCCAGGTTGGGCGTGCGCAGGTACGGATGCCCATAGCAGCCCAGATGGTCGGCCCGCAACTGGTCGGCCATGATGAACAGCACGTTCTGGATCTTGCTCATGGGGTGTCCGTTCCGCTACTGGGTTGCCTTGAAACCGGATGCGCGCACCACCGGCTCCCACTGTTTGCGATAGGCTTCCAGCGCCTGCGCAGTCTGCGCCGCATCGGCCGATACTGGCTCGAGATTGACAGCGCGAACCGCCTGCTGCATGCCCGGATCGCGCATCACGTCGGCGATGTCGCGGGCCAGGCGCTCGACCTTGTCCTGCGGCATGGCGGCTGGCGCGAAGAATGCGTTCCAGCCATCTGCCGCCAGGTCGATGCCCGACTCGCGGAAGGTGGGCACGTCCGCCAGCTCTGCTTCGCGCGCGGTGCCCGATGTCGCCAGGATGCGCACGCGCCCGCCCTGGTGCTGCGGCAGCAGGGTGTCCAGCGTGTCGATCGCCTGCGGCAGAATACCGCCCACCAGCTCGCTGATCAGCGGCGCCGAGCCGCGGTACCCCACCACCTCGGCCTGCTGGCCGATCTCGTTGCCCAGCATCAGCGCGAAAAAGTGCGGCAGGCTGCCGGTGGCCGGCACGCCCACGGTGAAGCGGTCGGGGTTCTGTTTCAGCCAGCCCCGTAGCGCCTGCATGTCTTTCATGGGCGACTCGGCGGACACCGCCAGCGCGAACTTGTAGCTGCTGACCAGCGACACCGGCTTGAAATCACGCTTCGCGTCGTAGCCGGGGTCGGCATAGACCAGCGGGGCCACCACCATCACGGCGGGATTGCCCAGCAGCAGCACGTTCTGGTTCGCGTCGGCATTGCGCACCAGTTGCGCCGAAATGCGGCCGCCCGCCCCAGTCTTGTTCTCGACGATGACAGACGCCCCGACCCGGTCTTTCAGGCGCTCGGCCACCAGCCGGGCGATGCGGTCCGAACTGCCGCCGGGCGGATAGCCCACCACGATGGTCAAGGGGCCGCTCAACGGCTCGGCGGCCCAGGCCGTGCCGGCCAGCGCACATGCCGCCAGCGCGGCGCATAGCATCCGTTTGATCATGTCTTCTCTCCTGTTTTGCCGTTTTTTGATGAGTTGCTGTCTAGGCGAAAGCACTGTAGCAACGAAGGGTTTTCTTGATCTAATCCAATATCGGCATAAACAAACGCAAAAAAGTCCCGGTAGGAGCCCTTCGATGTCCTCTGTGCCCGCGCAGCCTCCCGTCCACCTGGCGGAAATGCCCATGTATTGCCTGTACCAGGCCTGGTCCCAGGCCAGCCCGGTGTTCGTGCGGCTGTGCGAAGGCCGCTTCGGCATCACCCGGCGCGAGTGGCGGCTGCTGGCCGCGGCGGTGGAATACGGCCCGCTGACCTCGGCCGAACTGGCGGCCACGGCCAGACTGGACCTGGTACGCACTTCGCGCGCCCTGGGCACGCTGTGCGAGAAAGGCTGGACCGCCCGGGTGCGGGACACGCACGACAAGCGCATCACCAACGTGATGGCAACCGAGTCGGGCCGCGCCCTGTACCAGGCCATGCTGCCGGAAATCGCCCGCCTGAACGAGCTACTGATGACCGACCTGACCCCGGACGAAGGGCAACAGTTGCTGCGCCTGCTGCAGATCGTGGCGCAGCGCGGGGCGCGCATGGCCACCGAGAACGTCGTGGCCGACAAGGCCAGCCGCCGCCAAGGTGGCACGCGGCGCGCCTCGCCTGCTTGACTTAATCAGGCGGGCAAGGCGCGCCCAGGCAGGCGCCTGTGCCGCCCACGCAACAATATGTCGCCCGCCCTCGCTATCTCCTATAATCCCAAAAATTATCAAGAATCATTATTATTCTTGATACTAGAAACGAATCTGTTTTCTTTTTATGGGGATTCCACTTGAAAGCTCGTTTGCGCACCCCGTCGGCCCGCAAGGCGCCGGCCCTGACACTGGCCATGCTGGCCGCCGGCCTGGCCACCCCTGTGGCCTGGGCCCAGGAGACCTCGGCCGACAACGCCGCCACCCTGCCCGCCGTGCGTGTTACCGGTAGCCAGGAAACCGCCACCGGTCCGGTCACGGGCTATGTGGCGCGGCGCAGCGCCACCGGCACCAAGACCGACACGGCGCTGCGCGAAACACCGCAGGCCATCACGGTAATTCCGCGCGAACAGATCGTGGACCAGGGCGCGCAGAACGTACAGGACACGATGAACTACGCGGCGGGCGTGCGCCCCAACGCCTATGGCGTGGACAACCGGGCCGACTACGTGCGCGTGCGCGGCGTGGAACCCGTGCAATACCTGGATGGCCTGCGCCAGTTCTTCAGCTACAACAACCCGCGCACCGAGGTCTATGCGCTGGAGCGCGTCGAAGTGCTGCGCGGCCCCTCGTCCATGCTGTATGGGCAAGGCAGCACCGGCGGCGTGCTGAACCTGGTCAGCAAGCGCCCGCAACCCGAGGCGCAACGTGAAATCGGCGTCATCCTGGGCAACCACAACCGCAAGGAAATCCAAGCCGACCTGACCGGGCCGCTGACCGAAGACGGCCAGTGGCTATATCGCGTGGTGGCCGTGGCCCGCGACAGCGGCACGCAGGTGCAGTACGCCCCCGACGACCGCTTGCTGCTCGCCCCGTCGCTGACGTGGCAACCCAGCGCCGCCACGTCGCTTACCCTGCAGGGCTATTTCCAGAAAGACAAGGCCGGCACCACCCAGTCGTTCCTGCCATGGAACGGCTCGGTCAGCTACAACCCCAACGGCCAGGTTCCCACCCGCCGCTTCGTCAGCGAACCGGGCTTCGATGCCTACGACACCGAGCAGTTCAGCCTGGGCTGGCTGTTCGAACACAAGTTCAACGACCGCTGGACCGTGCGCCAGAATTTCCGCAATACCATCAGCAAGGTCGACTACAAGTCGATGTATCCGGACTCGTATTCGAACCCCGAAGATCCTTATCTTGACCCCGCGCAAACCACGCTCAACCGCTACTGGTACGTCCACAAGCCGCGCATGCGCACGCTGCTGGCCGACCAGAACCTGGAAGGCAAGCTGAACTGGGGCGCCACCGAGCATACGGTACTATTCGGCGCCGACTACAGCCGCTACCGCGAGACCGGCGAAGAGGGTTCCGGCCTGGGCAGCCCGCTGAATGTGTACCATCCGGTCTACGGCAACATCCCCGACTACGAAACCGCCGACACCCCCAAGACCAAGCAGCAACAATTGGGTTTCTATGCGCAGGACCAGATCCGCTACCGCAACTGGATCTTCCTGGCCGGCATACGCCACGACCGCGCCCAGACCGACGTCGAAGGCAGCGACCGTGAAACCGACAACGCCACCACCAAGCGCTTCGGCCTGCTGTACGCGGCCGACAATGGCTTGTCGCCCTATATCAGCTACAGCGAGTCGTTCACGCCCATCGCGGGCACGGATGTGCACAGTAACCGCTGGAAACCCATGCGCGGCAAACAATGGGAATTGGGCCTGAAGTACATGCCGCCCGACAGCGACCTGGAAGCCTCGGCGGCCATCTACGACCTGCGCGAGAAAAACCGCCAGGTGCCCGACCCCACCAATCCCAACAACCAGGTGCAGACCGGCAAGACCAAGACCAAGGGCGTGGAACTGGAAGTGCGTGGCCGCGTGACCAAGCAGATGGACGTGATCGCCAACTACATCTACACCGACATCGACCCGGCGCTGGAAGGCGTGCCCAAGCACATGGCCTCGTTGTGGACCAAGTACCGCTTCGCCCTGGCCGGCCTGAACGGCTTTTCGGCCGGCGCCGGCGTGCGCTACCTGGGCGCCTTCACCGACGGCGGCGCCCCCGAGACGCCGTCGGTCACGCTGTTCGACGCCATGCTGGCCTACGACAGCGGTACCTGGCGCTACGCGCTGAACGTGAACAACATCGCCGACAAGACCTACGAGGTCACGTGCCTGCGGCGCGGCGACTGCTTCTACGGCCAGCGCCGCACCGTGACGCTGAGCGCGGCGTACCGATTCTGACCGGGCGGGCGCGGGTTTGCCCGGGCCTGCCCAAACCTGCTGGCTTACCCCAGCCGCAGGCCCGTGGCCTGAATGATCTTGCCCCACTTCGCCATTTCGGCCTGGATGAACTGGCCGAAAGCCTGCGGCGTGTCGCCCACCAACCGCACGCCCACTTCGTCGAAACGCTTGATCACCGCGGGGTCTGCCAGCACCTGGCGGACCGCGGCATTCAGGTCGCGCACCACGTCATCGGGCGTGCCGGCGGGCGCCACCAAGCCGAACCACGCTTCCGACTCGAAGCCGGGCACGGTCTCGGCGATGGCCGGAATGTCTTTCATGCTGGTGATGCGCTGAGCCGACGCCACGCCCAGTGCGCGCATGGCGCCTGCGCGCACCTGCGGATACGTGGTGGGCGAGTTGTCGAACATGACCTGAATCTGGCCGCCGATCAGGTCGGTGGCGGCCGGCGCGCTGCCGCGATAAGGAATGTGCTGCAGGTCGATGCCGGCCTCCAGCTTGAGCAGTTCCATGGTCAGGTGACTGGTCGTGCCGCTGCCCTGCGAGCCGTACGCAATACTGCCCGGATGTTGTTTCGCGTACGCGATCAGCTCAGCCACCGATGTGTAGGGCGCCTGGGGGTTGGCCGCCAGCATGATGGGCACCGACGCCAGCAGCGACACCGGCGCGAAATCGCGCGCCGGGTCATAGCCGGGATTCGCGTACAGCTGCTGGTTGATGCTGAGCGGACCGGCGCTGGACACCAGCAAGGTGTAGCCATCGGCCTTGGCGCGCGCCACATAGGCCGCGCCGATGTTGCCTCCTGCGCCCTGCCGGTTCTCGACGATGACCGACTGCTTGAATATGCCCGACAGCTTGTCCGCCAGCACGCGCGCCACGACATCGGTGGTGCCGCCTGCCGGGAACGGCACGACGATGGTGATGGCGCGCTCGGGATAGGCGGCCTGCGCCGCCGCGACGGGCAGCAGGCCCGCCAGCGCGGCGCCGGCCAGCGCGCGCAAGGCTTTCTTGAACATGGTCTTGTCTCCGTGGTTCTGGGTCGTTGTGTTGTTATCGCGCGGCCCGTCTGCGCGGGCCTGGTTCAGAATCCGTATAGTCTCGCCGGGTTGTCGACCAGCAGTTTGTGTTGTGTGGAAGGGTCGGGCACCCACAGGGGAATCAGGTCGACCAGGTCGCCGTCGTTGGGCATGGGCACCTCGCAAATGGGATGCGGCCAGTTGCTGCCCCAGATGATGCGATCGGGCCAATGCGCCGCCACGCGGTGGATCATGGGCAGCATGTCGGCATGCGGATAGGGCTGTGACGACAAGCGATATAGACTGGCCAGCTTGGCCCAGGCGCGCCCCGTGTCCATCAGCTTGGCCAAGGCCGCGAACGGGGCGCTGTCCACGCCTTCGTCGCCGCGGATGCGCGCCATGTGGTCCAGCACGATGTCCACTCGCAGCGCCAGCAGGCGCGGCAACAGCTCCACCAGTTCGTTCGCATGCTTGAAATGCAGCACCAGATGCCAGCCGAGCTCTTGCGCTTCGGCGGCCAGGGACTCCAACTGGTCGAATCCCACGCCGCCGCCCACCACGGTAGACAGGCGATAGCCGCGCATGCCCAGCGCGTGCATGCGCCGGCGTTCGGCCAGGGGTCGTCCCGGCGGCATCACCGCCACGCCGCGCGCCCGCGCGCCCATGCGCTCCAGCGCATCCAGCGTGGCGGCATTGTCGGTGCCGTGCGCGCCGCCATGCACGATGACGGCGCGCTCGATGCCCAGCGTGGCCAGCAGTTGCACATAGTCTTCTACCGTGCAGTCTTGCGGCGTGTAGCTGCGCTGCGGCGAATAGGGAAACCGCGCTTGCGGGCCGAAGATGTGCGCATGGCAATCGCAGGCGCCGGCAGGCATGCGAAAGCGTGGCGCGCGGGTGTTGCGGTCGGGACCGGGGCAGGCATGCATGGCGGCGCCCTAGCTCGCTTGCGCTTCGCGTTCGGCGATGCGGGCCAGCACATCGGCGCCCCGGTTCGCCGCCGACACGCCGCGAAACAGATACGCCATGCTGACCACGGCCTGCATCTCTTCCCAGCTTGCGCCGGCGCGGCGTGCCGCAATGCCATGGATGAGCGCGGCATCGCTGAGCTCTGCCATGAGCATGCCGAAGATCATCAGTTGCGCCGTCTTGGTGTCGAAGCAGGCAGGGTTCATTGCATGGGCGCGCACCTGTTCCTGCATTTCCACCAGGGCGGGATCGAGCGCGCCCGTCACCAGCAAGCGCGCCTCGACCCGCGGCGGCAGGTAGCCCAGCAACTGGCGATAGCTGTCGGCCTGGCGTTGCAGCGCGGCAGCGTCGCGCGGCGCGCCGACCGCCTGGGCGACAACACTGGCATCGATGCGGGATGCGGACATGCGGGGCTCCTTCTGCAAGTGGCGCGCCGGCGGAATGCGGCGCGGCAGGCATATGGTTGACGAACCCCGGAGCAAAGTCAATAAAAAATCGATTTTATTAATTCGAATCGATTATCATGCCAGGGCGCTACAATAGCCCGCATGAAAAATGCCACGGCTTCCTCCGCCGCGCCCAAAACCGCGGCCAGCCCGTCACTGACGGCCTCGGTCGCCATCCAGATCCGGGCCGCCATCCTCGATGGCACCTACCCGCCCGGCGCGCGCCTGCGTCTGGACGAACTGCGCCGCGCCTACGACGTCAGCCTGAGTCCGCTGCGCGAAGCCCTGACACGCCTGGCCGCGGAAGACCTGGTGCAGATCACCGACCAGCGCGGCTATCAGGTCACGCCGGTGTCGGCCGAAAACCTGCGCGAAGTCACGGTACTGCGCACCCAGCTCGAAACCACGGCGTTGCAAGAATCGCTGCGGCGCGGCGATGACGCCTGGGAAGATGCCCTGGTGGCGGCCTACCACCGGCTGCATCGCCTGGAAAGCGACGGGCAACGCGCCGAAGGCTGGGAAAAAGCCCACCGGGCCTTTCACCTGACCTTGTTCGCGGCGTGCGGCATGCCGCTGCTGCTGCGCTTTTGCGGCAGCCTGCACGACTTGAGCGATCGCTACCGCCGCCTTTTCCTGGCGCGCCATGCGCCCGACGCCAATGTGCCGGCCGAGCACCAGGCCATTTTCGAAGCCGCCATGGCGCGCGACGCCGAGCGCGCCGCGCAGATTCTTACCCGGCACCTGGAACGCACCGGGCGCAATGTCATGACTGAGCTGGCCGGGCCGGCCGCCGACTGACCCGGCTCATTTCCCCGAAAGCTCCTCTCAACCCGGCCCCTCAAAATTCAATAAGTTATTGATATTCAAGAATTACGGGGGGCGGCAGCAGCAAAGAAAAAGGGCCTCGCAATGGAGACCCTTTTAAAATTTGGCGCGCCCGGCAGGATTCGAACCCACGACCCCTTGGTTCGTAGCCAAGTACTCTATCCAACTGAGCTACGGGCGCTGGTAAAGAGGCGAAATTATAGCGGAAATTTGTTATTTGTCCAGCCTGATTTCGGCGCTCCCTGTTTGCGGGCTCAGCACCAGCCCGGACGCCCGGGGCGTCTTGTGTTCGATGTCGGGCAGCAGGAAGGCCACCACGCCCAGCAGCGGCAGATAGGCGCACACCTGGTACACGTAGGCAATGCTGGTCATGTCGGCCAGTTTGCCCAGGGCCGCGGCGCCCAGGCCGCCCATGCCGAACGCAAAGCCGAAGAACAGGCCGGCGATCATGCCCACCTTGCCGGGCACCAGCTCCTGCGCATACACCACGATGGCCGAAAACGCCGACGCCAGCACGATCCCGATCACCACCACCAGCACGCCGGTCCAGAACAGGTTGGCATGCGGCAACAGCAGCGTGAACGGCGCCACGCCCAGGATGGACACCCAGATCACGATCTTGCGCCCGATGCGGTCGCCCACCGGCCCGCCCGCCACGGTGCCGAACGCCACCGCCGCCAGGAACAAGAACAAATACAGCTGCGCCGACCGCACCGACAGGTCGAACTTGTCCATTAAGTAGAAAGTGAAGTAACTGTTCAGGCTGGCCAGGTAAAAGTACTTGGAAAAGATCAGCACGCCCAGGATGCCCAAGGCCCACATTACCTTGGCGCGGCCTGGCGCGGCGGCGTCGCCCGCCGCGCGGGCACGGGGCTTGAGCAGCGCGCGGTTGGCGCCGTACCAGCGGCCGATGCCCACCAGGACCACAATGCCGAACAGCGCCGCCAGCGAGAACCAGGCCACGCTGCCCTGCCCGTGCGGAATGATGAACAGCGCGGCCAGCAGCGGCCCCAGCGCCGACCCGACATTGCCGCCCACCTGGAACAGCGACTGCGCCAGGCCATGCCGCCCGCCCGAGGCCATGCGGGCCACGCGCGACGACTCCGGGTGGAACACCGACGACCCGGTGCCCACCAGCGCGGCGGCCACCAGCAAGTACGGCAGCGACGGCGCGAACGCCAGCAGCAGCAGGCCCACCAGCGTGAAGCCCATGCCTATTGGCAGCGAATACGTGGTGGGCCGCTTGTCGGTGTACAGGCCGATGCAGGGTTGCAGCAGCGACGCCGCAATCTGGTAGGTCAGCGTGATCAGGCCGATCTGGGCGAAACTGAGGTTGAACGAATCTTTCAGCATGGGGTAGATGGCCAACAAGATCGACTGGATCATGTCGTTCATCATGTGGGCCACACTGATGGCGCCCAACACCTTGTAGGCGGTAGAGGGTGAAGCAGCCGGCGCGGAACCGGCGGAAGTCGTGGAAGTCATGGCGTGGCAGCGGAGATCGAAGCGGCACCCGGACAGGCGCGGGCCGCGGCGCGCGAAGCAAACAGTGTATAAAGTCCCGGATGCGCAGAAGTGCCAACTTTCGTCGCCAAACTGACATAAGCACCGCCATGCCCCGCCGTCCCGTCGCGCCCGCCGACCCCACCCGCAGCCGCCAGGCCGAAGACTACCAACACGTGCCGCGCCTGGTCACGGCGTTGGCCAAAGATTTCGTGCCCAGCGAGACCACCGGCCCGCACAGCCATCCGCGTGGCCAGCTGGTGTACGCCATCGAAGGCGTGATGCGCGTCAGCACGCCCGACGGCTTCTGGACCCTGCCTTCGCTGCGGGCGCTGTGGGTGCCGCCCGGCACGGTGCACGGCATCCAGATGGTGGGCAAGGTGTCGATGCGCACGCTGTATGTGCACGCGAACGCGGCGAATACGCTGTGGGACCGCTGCCAGGTGGTCGAGGTGTCGGGCCTGCTGCGCGAACTGATCCTGGCCCTGACGGCCGAGCCCATCGAATACGCGCTGGAGGGCCGCGGCGGGCAGATCGCCACGCTGTTGCTCACCGAACTCAAGGCCGCGCCGGTCATTCCCATCCGGATCCCCTGGCCGCAAGACCGCCGCCTGCAGACGGTCTGCCGGGCCATCCTGGCCCAGCCGGGCCTGGCGCGCACGGTGGACGACTGGGGCGACGAAGTGGGCGCCAGCGGCCGCACCCTGATTCGCCTGTTCCAGGCCGAGGTGGGCCTGAACTACCGCCAATGGGTGCAGCAAGTACGGCTGGCGGAGGCGCTGCACCGCCTGTCGCTGGGGCAGCCGGTGGCGCGGGTGGCGGCGGAGCTGGGTTACCGCAGCCCCAGCGCGTTCAGCGCGATGTTCCGCCGCGCGCTCGGTTCGCCGCCGCAGGCTTACTTGCACAACGGCAGCTGAGCGGGCGGCGGCCCTGCCGCACCGAACCGCGCTTTTCCTGCTGCGGTGATTCCCACCGCCCAGGTATGGGCAAGCCGTATATTGATATATCTAAATTTATAGATATATAATTCGAGAAAACTCGATTTATAGACGCCTACATGGACATCGACCTGATCATCAAGGCACTCGCCAACCCGGTGCGCCGCGACATCCTGCAATGGCTCAAAGAGCCCGAAAAGCACTTCTCGACCCAGGAGCACCCGCTGGAAGTCGGGGTTTGCGCCGGGCAGTTCGAGCGCTGCGGGTTGTCGCAATCGACCATGTCCACACACCTGGCCGTGCTGCAGCGCGCCGAACTCGTCACAACGCGCCGCATCGGCCAGTGGATTTTCTACAAGCGCAACGAAGACACCATCTCGGCGTTTCTGCGTTCCCTCGGCCAGGAACTCGTGTGACCCGGCGCTGCCGGCCCCTCCTTTTTTCTTCCCTACACCAGCCTTCACCATGCCCACTTTATTCGACCCCATCGCCGCCGGCGACCTGCAACTATCCAATCGCGTCGTCATGGCGCCGCTTACCCGTAACCGCGCCCCCAACGCCGTGCCCACCGAAATGATGGCCACGTACTACACGCAGCGCGCCAGCGCCGGGCTGATCATTACCGAAGCCACCGCCATCACCCACCAGGGCCAGGGCTACGCCCAGGTGCCGGGCCTGTACTCGGCCGAGCAACTGGCCGGCTGGAAGCGCGTGGTCGACTCAGTGCACGCGGCCGGCGGCAGGATCGTGGTGCAACTGTGGCACGTGGGGCGCATTTCGCACACTTCGCTGCAGCCCGGCAATGGCGCGCCGGTGGCGCCCTCGGCGGTGCGCGCCAATTCCAAGACCTACCTGGTGCGCCCCGACGGCTCGGGCGAATTCGTGCCTACGTCCGAACCGCGCGCGCTGCGGCTGGACGAGCTGCCCGGCATCGTCGAAGACTACCGCCGCGCCGCGCGCGCGGCCATCGAAGTCGGCTTCGACGGCGTGGAAGTCCATGCCGCCAACGGCTACCTGATCGACCAGTTCCTGCGCTCGGGCAGCAACCAGCGCACGGACGCCTACGGCGGCAGCATCGAGAACCGCGCCCGCCTGCTGGTGCAGGTCATGGACGCGGTGACCGGCGAAATCGGCGCGGGCCGCACCGGCATCCGCATCTCGCCAGTCACGCCCGCCAACGACGCCAGCGATCCGCAACCCCAGCCGCTGTTCGACTACGTGGTGCGCAAACTGGCGGGCTACGGACTTGCCTACGTGCATATTATTGAGGGCGCCACCGGCGGCCCGCGCGACTTCCAGCAAGGCGATCAGCCGTTCGACTACGCCGCGCTGCGCGAGGCCTACCACCAGGCCGGCGGCCGGGGCGCCTGGATGGCCAACAACAACTACGACTCCGCGCTGGCCGGACGCGCCATCGAAACCGGCCAGGCCGACCTGGTCGCCTTCGGCAAGCCCTTCATCGCCAACCCCGATCTCGTTCGCCGCCTGCGCGAGCAGGCGCCGCTGAACGAGCCGGACAAGGCCACGTTCTACGGCGGCGGCGCCCAGGGCTATATCGACTATCCGGCGCTGGCGTGATCCTGGCGTGAAGCCCAGGTGTCTGGCTCCCGCAGGGTGCCAGACACCGTGCTTCTGAAGCACTTCCTGCCCGCCTCGGTGTCTGACACCTGGCGAACGTGCGCGGCATGCGGACATGCTGCCAATATAGTTGATAAAATCAACAATATCGGCAAGAATGGCAGCCTCGATCACCAATCTCCATTCCTGCCAACATGCTCCATACCCGCCTGACCCGCCTGCTCGGCCTGCGCTGTCCCATCATCCAGGGGGGCATGAGTTGGGCTTCGTCGAACGCCGCGCTGGCCCTGGCGGTATCGCGCGCCGGCGGCCTGGGCACTATCGCGTCCGGCCCCATGTACCCGCAAGACCTCCTGGCGGCTATCCAGGCGGTGCGGGCCGGCACCGACGCGCCGTTCGCGGTCAACATTCCGCTATACAACAAGCGCGCACAAGAGCACATGGACATCGCCATAGCCGAGCGCGTGCCCGTCATCATCGCGTCGCAGGGCGGCCCGCAGAAGCATCTGGGCCGCGCGCGCGACGCAGGCATCAAATGGCTGCAGGTGGTGGCCAGCCCGCTGCATGCCCAGAAGGCGCAGGCGGCCGGCGTGGATGCGGTCATTGCGGTGGGCCTGGAAGCCGGCGGGCACCCCGGGCCTGACGAAATCGGCACACTGGTGCTGGCGCGCGCCGTGGCGCGCGCAATCGATATTCCCTTCGCGGTCGCGGGCGGCATTGCCGACGGCGCGGGCGTGGCCGCGGCGCTGTGCCTGGGCGCCGATGGCGCGCAGTTGGGTACCCGCTTCCTGCTTACCCCGGAAGCCGGGCTGCATGCCGCCTACAAGCAGGCCGTGCTGGCGGCCGGCGTGTCCGACACCACGCTGGTCGGACGGGGCCGCTCGCCGGTGCGCATGCTGCGCAATGCCTTTGCACGCGAGTACGCGGCCGCGGAACGGGCCGGCGCAGCCGATGCCGACCTCGACAACCTGTTCGCCGCGCGCTCGCTGAAGCTGGCGGCCAAAGACGGGGACGTCGACCAGGGCAAGGTGGAAGCCGGCCAGAGCGCCGGGTTGATCGACGCCCTGCAGCCGGCCGGCGAGGTCGTCGCCGAACTGGTGCGCGACGCGCGCCAGGCCCTGTCGCGCGGATCGAGCCTGCTGGCCGCCTGAGGGGCAACCCGAGGGATATCGCGAGGGGCCGGCAGCGCCGGCCCGCCCCACTCCTACTGCTTGACCAGCCCCGCGCCCTTCACCAGTCCGGTCAGCACTTGCTGGTCCTTGCGCACGAAATCGAGCGCCTGCTGCGGCGTCATGCTCCACAGCTCCACACCTTGCGAGGCCATCTGCTTGCTGTAGGCCGGGTCCTGGTTGACGGCATTGACGGCTTTGTTCAGCCGGTCGATGACCGCATCGGGCGTGCCGGCCGGCGCGGCCAGGCTGTACCACGACGCCGACTCGGCCCCTTCGATCCCCGCCTGCGCCAAAGTGGGCACGTCCGGCAACAGCGGCGAACGCTCTTTGGCGGCGTACGCCAGCGCCACGAGGCGATTGTCCTTGATGAACTGCAGGCTGGCCGCCAGGTTCAGCACGGCCATGTCCACCTGCCCGCCCACCAGGTCATTGATGGCTGGCGCCGCGCCCTTGTAGGGGATATGCACCAGGTCGATATCGGCGCGCTGGCGGAACAGCTCTGCGCCCAGATGGGGCGAGCTGCCCGGCCCCGCCGACCCGTAGTTCAACTTGCCGGGCTGCTTGCGCGCCAGCGCGATCAGTTCGCCCACCGATTTGACGCCCAGCTTGGGATTCACCACCAGCATGTTGGGCTGGTTGCCCACGATGCCGATAAAACGGAAATCCTTCACGCCGTCGTACGAGGTGTGCTGCATCAGCGGCGTAACGATATGGGCCGCCGCGGTGCCCAGCAGCAGCGTATAGCCGTCGGGCTTGGCGCGCGCCACGATCTGCGTGCCAATGGACGCGCCGCCGCCCGCCTTGTTTTCCACCACGACAGGCTGGCCCAACTGCTTTTCCAGTTCGCGCGCCAGGGCGCGGCCCAGCGTGTCGGCCGGCCCGCCCGCGGCATAAGGATTGACCAGCGTGATCGGCTGGGACGGGTATGGCTGCGCCGCCAGCGCGGTCGCGCACAACGTGGCTGCCGCTGCGGCCGCCATGAATTTACTGATCGCTTGCATGTCGTGTCTCCTCGATTGTTTTTGCTGAAATGCGGCGCGCCGGAGCCGGCGCGGCCCCGGCGCGTGTCATATCGCGCCTTGTTCGCGCAACTGCGCTATTGCGTGGTCGTCCAGACCCAGGCGTTCAACCAGCACTTGCCGCGTGTGCTCTCCCAGCAGCGGCGGCCGGCCCAGGCTGGGGTCGTCGTAGCCGTCGAACTTGAACGGCACCGGTACGGCCCCGAACCGCCCCAGCTGGGGATGCTCGTATTCCCCCACCATGCCCCGCGCGCGCACGTGGGCATCGGCCAGGATCTCGTCCACCGACAAGATCGGCCCGGCCGGCACGCCGGCCGCATCGCAGCGCGCGCACAGCTCGTCGCGCTCGAACCGGCGGATGGCGGCCTGCAGGCCCTGCATGACTTCGTCGCGCCGCGCCACGCGATCGGCGTTGCGCGCCAGCGCCGGGTCGTCGCGCCAGTCCGCCAGGCCCAGCAGTTCGCACAGGGGTTTCCAGTGCTGGTCGCTGCCGGTGATCTGCACCCATTTGCCATCGCGGCACTCGAACGCAGCCGACGGCACCCGCCCCGGATGCTCGGTGCCCAGACGTGGAGGCACTTCGCCCAGGGCGAAATAACGCGCGGCCGCGAGCGAAAGCAGCCCCACCTGCCCATCCAGCATCGAGAAATCCAGGTGGCATCCGCCGCCGCCACGCTCGCGCCCCATCAGCGCGGCCAGAATGCCTATGGCCACCCACAGCCCCGAGGTCAGGTCGGCCACCGGCAGGCCGGGCTTGACCGGGCCGCCGCCGCGCTCGCCGGTCAGGCTCATGATGCCGCCCATAGCCTGGAACACGGTGTCGTAGCCCTTGCGCCCGGAATACGGCCCGGTGAGCCCGAAGCCCGTGCACGAGCAATAGACCAGCCCGGGGTTGCCAGGCGCGATGTGTTCGCGGTCCAGTCCGTATTTCTGCAGGGTGCCCACAGGAAAGTTCTCGACCACCACGTCGGCCTGTTCGGCCAGGCGGCGAATCAGGGCCTGCCCTTCGGGATGCCGGAAATTCACCGTAATGGACTGCTTGCTGCGGTTGAACGCCAGGTAATAGGCAGATTCGGCGCCGTGGGGCCCCTGCACCCGCGGCTCGAAACCGCGCGTTTCATCGCCGCCGCCCGGCTGCTCGACCTTGATCACGGTGGCGCCCAGCTCGGCCAGGATCATCGAGGCGAACGGGCACGCCAGCACGCGCGACAAGTCCAGTATGGTGACGCCGTCCAGCGGTCTCATTGCCCGCCTCCGCTGCCGAAACTGCGCATGATGGTGTTCGCGTCGCGGCCCACCGCCAGCGCCTCGGCCAGCGCCAGGTCGGCCGAACGGTGAAACGAACGCTTGGTCAGTTTCATGGCGGCCGGCTCCCAGCCGGCCATGCGCCGCGCCAGTTCCAGCGCGCTGTCCAGCACCCGGTCCGCCGGCACGACACGGTTGGCCAGGCCTAGCTCCAGCGCCCGCGCGCCGTCAATGGGCTCGGCCATGGCCACCAGTTCGAAGGCATGCTTGCGGCCCACCTGGCGCACCAGGTTGGCCATCACCACCGCCGCCACGATGCCGTGGCGCAGTTCGGGATAGCCAAAGCGCACGTCCTCGGCCATGACCGCCATGTCGCAAGCCAGCGCCAGGCCCGCTCCGCCGCCCAGCGCGTTGCCCTGCACGGCCGACACCACCGGCTTGCCTATGCGCGAGAACGCCAGGTGCAGCTCTGTGGTCAGCTCGGCGCGCTGCAGCACCGCGTCGCCATGCTGCGCGGTCAGCCCGGAGAATTCCCGGGTGTCGGCGCCAGCGCAGAACGATTTGCCGTTGCCGGCCAGCACAATGGCCCGCACCGCGCCGGTACGATCGGCCTCATGCAGGGCATCCAGCAAGGCTTGCGTCAGGGCCGTGTTCAGCGCGTTGTGCTTTTCCGGGCGATTCATGCGCAGCAGGCGCACGGCGCCCTGGTCTTCAATCTGCAGTTCGGTCATGGCGATTCCTGGTCGAGGCGTCCGCAAACCGGCGCCTGTTAATTAGCCTGCTAATTTGAGTTGGCCTATTAATTGCTAAATCAACTTATTAATTGCTTAAATCAACTAAATGGACGCGCCCATGCCACGCGGGCGCGCTCGCCCTCTAGCGCGGGCCCGCGTTGCGCCCGCGCCGGGTGGGGATTTCGCTTTTCAGGTCATGGAACATGTCGAGCGCGCGCGCGGTCAGCTTGTCCAGCGCGCGCTCGATCGTGTCGCGCTCGGCCGCGCTCAGCACTTCCAGCAGAGATTCGTTGCGCGCGACCGCCGCGGGGAAGATCTCTTGATACAGCCGCCGGCCCGCCGCGGTCAGGTCCAGGCTGACGCCGCGCCCGTCTTCCGCGTCGGCGCTGCGGCGGATCAGCTTCTTGTCGATCAGCTCCGACACGGTGCGACTGGCCTGGCTCTTGTCGATGTTCGATTCGCGCGCCAGCGCGTTCAGCGACATCGGCGCCGCGGCGCCCAGCAACGCGATGATGCGCCATTCGCGCGGCCCCACGCCGTAGCGGCTTTCGTTCAGGCCGGCGGCAATGCGGCTGGACACATGCGCCAGCCGGTTGAGCCGGTACGAGAACAGGTCTTTCAGGCCGGCCGGAACGGCGCGCGGCGCGGTGGCAGAGGCGGTCTTGCGGGCGGGTCGAGTGGCCATGGTGTCTAGTTTCCGGACTGAAAGTGTGCGCGGCAGGCAGGCCGCGCGCAAACGCGCACATGATATACAACCGTATGGCGGCCGGCATGTCTGATGGCGCCCGTGATGGCCTCCCTCATGGCGCCTCTCCCGCGCCAAGCAGGGGATTCAGGCCGGCCGCGGCCACGCGGCTGTGCAGTTCGCGGCCCAGCGCCTCCTGGCAAAACCGCGACACCGCCGGCAGTCCGGCCAGGTCCAGTCCCGTGCGCACCCCCATCGACTCGAACAGGCTGACCAGGTCTTCGGTGGCGACATTGCCTGTATGGCCGCCGCCGTACTTGACCTTGTCGGGATGCCCGCCCACACCGCCGAAGGCGCTGTCGAAGTAGCGCACTCCCGCATCCAGCGCGGCCACGTAATTCACCAGCCCCGTGCCGCGCGTATCGTGAAAATGCGCCACCAGCGTCATTTGCGGAAACTCCTGCTGCAGCGTCCGGTACAGGTTGCGCACCGCTGGCGGCGACGCCATGCCCGTGGTGTCGCCCAGCGTGACCAGGTCCACCCCCAGCTCGGCAAAGCGGCGAGCATCGTCCAGCACGCGGACGGCATCCACCGCCCCTTCGAATGGACACCCGAAAGCCACCGAAATCGTGCCCACCATGCGAAAGCGGCCAGCGGCGCGCCGCGCCATGGCGGCAATGTTGTCCCATTGGTCGCGGCGGGAACGCTTCAGGTTGCGCAGCGAATGCGATTCGCTGGCCGAGACCAGCAGACTGATCTCGTTGGCGCCATGGCCGGCATCGAGGTCGTGCAAGGCGCGCTCCACCGCGCGCACGTTGGCGCAGGTGGCCTTGTACCAGACTCCCGCGCGCCGCGGCAGGCCGGCCAGCAACTCGCTGGCGTCGGCGAACTGCGGCACCACGCTAGGGTTGGAATACGACGTCGCCTCGACCCGTTCGAAGCCCAGGTCGGCAAAGCGCTGTATGAGCGCGGCCTTGGCCGGCGTGGCGATGAACCGCGCTTCGTGCTGCAGGCCGTCGCGCGCGAAGCACTCGCACAGGACCACGTCGCGCGTCATGATTGCAACTCCAGCCCGAAGCGCTGCAAGGCGTAGTCGCGCAGCTTGTTCTTCTGCACTTTCGAACTGCCGGTCATGCCGATGTGCTCGAAGGTATCGACCACGTCGAGATAGCGCGGCACCTTGAAATTGGCGCAGCGCTCTTTGCACCAGGCAATCAGTTCTTCGGGCCGGGCGCCATGCCCTTCTTTCAGCAGCACGAAGGCGGCCGGCACTTCGCCCAGCCGCGCGTCGGGCACGCCCACCACCTGGGCCAGCTGCACGGCGGGATGGGCGTGCAGCACTTCTTCGATTTCCAGGGGCGCGACGTTCTCGCCGCCTACCCGGAACATGTCTTTCAGCCGCCCCACCATGCGCAGCCGGCCATCGCCATCCATTTCGCCCAGGTCGCCGGTGCTGAGCCAGCCATCGGGGCTGAGCGCGCGCGCGGTGGCATCGGGCATGTTGTAGTAGCCCTTCATGATGCTCCAGCCCCTGGCCTGGATCTCGCCGCGCTGGCCCGGCGGCAGCGGCGCGCCCGTGGCCGGGTCGACCACCCGCACCTGCATGCCCGGGTGCGGCAGGGCCCAGCCCATGGCCCGCAAGGCGAAATCATCATCGTGGGCCGACATGATCACATTGGGCGAGGCCTCGGACTGCCCATAGGCATTACAGATGGATGGCACGCCCATCACGTCGCGGATCTTCTGCATGACTTCCGGGCCGGCCGCCGCCCAGCCGCCGCGCAAGTGCAGCCGCGCCGGATCAAAATCGGGATGACCCATCAGCATCAGGAAGATGGTGTCGTTGCCCGATGTCAGGGTGCAGCGCTCGCGGTCCAGGATGCGCAGCGCCTCGCCCACGTCAAAGCGCGGCAGCGTCAGCAGGCAGCAGCCCGTCACCAGGCTGACCAGAATGGACAGCGTGGTGCCCGCCACGTGGAAGTACGGCCGGATGCTGAAATAGCGGTCGTCCGGCGTTACGCCGATGCGCCGGGCCGCCGCCCAGGCATTGGTCAGCATATTGGCGTGCGTCAGCATCACGCCTTTGGGAAACGACGTCGTGCCCGAGGTGTATTGGATAAGCAGCACGTCGTCGGGCGCGACCTGCCCGGCCGCTTCATCCAGTTCGGCCCCATCCACCAGGGCGCCCTGGCTGATGAAACCCTCGTAGCCCAGGGCGCCGGCGGGCACCTGGCGCCCGGCCACGACTACCTTGCGCAGTTTCGGCAGCGCATCGCCCGGCAGGCCAGTATCGACGGCCGGTTCCACCTGCCGCAGCAAGCCCATGAAATCGATGCCCAGGAATTCGTCGGCCATGATCAACAGGCTGATGTCGGCCTGCTTCAGGCAAAAGCGCAGCTCTTCGCTCTTGAACCGGGTATTGACCGGCACCGTGACCGCGCCCAGGCTGGCGCAGGCGTAGAACACTTGTATCCACAACGCGCTGTTGCCCAGCATGACGCCCACGTGGTCGCCGCGCCGCACGCCCTGCGCATGCAAGGCCGCTGCAACGGCGCGCGCCTGCGCGGCCATGTCTTGCCAGCCATAGCGGCCGTCGGGCCCCACGAAGGCCTCAAGCGGCCCGCGCTCGGCCACGGTGCGCGCCAGGCGGCGCGCCAGGGTGGTGGGTTCAGGCAGCATCGGACGCCCCCGCCCGGCTGCCGCCAAACCCCGCCAGCGCGCCCTTCCAGTCGGTGCCGCGCAGGTTTTCATCGATGGCCAGCAGCTCGATGGCCATGGCGCCTTCGCGCGTGGTGGCCAGGCCCTGGTCGACGCTGCGCTTGGTCAGCCGCACGGTCAGCGGCGTGGCCTGGGCGATGCGCGCGGCCATCGCGGCGGCCTGGGCATCGAGCTCGCTAGCGGCGTAAACGTGATTCACCAGGCCGATTTCACGCGCCTCGCGCGCATCGAACTTGCGGCCGGTAAACAGCAGCTCTTTGGCCATGCGCGGTCCCACCGCGCGGGGCAACCGCTGGGTGGCGCCAATAGTGCCCCAACCGACTTCCGGGTAGCAGAACTGCGTGCCTTCGGCGGCCAGGATGAAATCACAGGCGCCGGCGATTTCGCAGCCCGAGCCAAAGGCCGCGCCATGCACCACCGCGATTGCCGGCTGTGGCAGCCGCTCGATAGCGGCATAGGCGGCAAAGCCCGCCACACGGCGCGCCGTCATGTCCTGGTCGGACATGGTCTTGCGCTCTTTCAAGTCGGCGCCGGCACAGAACACCGGGCCGGCGCCGCGGATCACGACGACGCGGGCGCGTTCATCATCGGCCAGCGACGACAGCGCGGCCACCAGTTCGTGGCACATGCGCAGGCTCAGCGCGTTGCGGCTGTCGGGCCGGTTCAGCGTCAGGGTGGCGACGTGCGAGTCGAAGTCCAGGGCAAGGGTTTCGTATACCGCGCTCATTCAAGCTCCTGCATTGGCGGAATTGCCGGAGCCCACTATACGGCAATTAGTTGATTAAATCTACTATATTTGGCGGCACGACAGGCCGGCCATAAAGTTGCATAAATCAACTTTTTGGTTGACTATATCAATCAATATTCCTGATCCGAATGTTCCGGACACTCTCCCATGAAACTGCTGCGCCGCGCGCTGATCGTGCTTTGTCTTCATGCCGCCGTATTGCCGTGCGCACACGCCCAAAACTACCCTGACCGCCCGATACGGCTGGTGGTGGGGTTCTCGCCCGGCGGCGGCAGCGACCTGGTGGCGCGCATCCTGGCGCGCGCGCTGGGCAAGCAATTGGGGCAAACCGTGGTGGTCGAGAACCGTCCCGGCGCGGGCGGCATGATCGCCACCCGCGCCGTGGCGGCCGAGCCGCCCGATGGCTACACGCTGCTGCTGGGCAGTGCCGCGGCCTTTGTCATCAACCCTTACCTGCGCAGCGATGTCGGCTACGACCCGGTAGGCGATTTCACGCCCATCGGCGCGGTGTCGCGCTTCGATTACGTGCTGCTGGGCCGTCCCGGCCTGCCCGCGGCCACCCTGCCCGACCTGGTCGCCTACGCCCGCGCCCATCCCGGCAAGTTGACCATCGGGTCGGCCGGCGTCGGCTCCAACACGCACCTGGTGGCCCTGTCATTCCTGTCGCGCAGCGGCATTGAATTGCGCCACGTGCCCTACAAGGGCACGGCTGGCGCGCTGAATGACCTGCTGGGCGGCACCATCGACCTGCTGTTCGACTCAGTGCCCACCATCATGCAGCAGGTCAAGACGCGCAAGGCGGCCAGCTTTGGCACCACCGGCGCGCGCCGCGAAGCCATGCTGCCGCAGGTGCCGACTTTTGCCGAGGCCGGCATGCCCGGGCTCGAAGCCAGCAACTGGTTCGCCGTATTCGGCCCGCGCCAGGTCGACCCGGCCATCGTGCGCCGGCTGAACACCGCCATGGCGCAGGCCTTGCAAGACCCCGAACTGCTCGACAGCTTCCGCCAAAGCGGCAACATCGCGCTGGGCGGCTCGCCGCAAGACCTGGCTGCGCTGGTTGCTCGCGAAACCCGGCAGTACAAGGCCTTGATCGACGCCACCAGCATCCGCCTGGACTGACACCGCTTTCCCGCCCCGCAGCATGACTCAATCCGCTCACGCTACTGACGCCACCCCCGCCGCCGCCTTGCCCCTGGCCGGCTGGCGCATCCTCGATCTCAGTTCCGCGGTAGTTGGCCCGTACGCGACCCAGGTACTGGCCGACTACGGCGCCGAAGTGACCAAGCTGGAACAGCCGTCCGGCGACATCATCCGCTGGATCTCGGGCCGCTCGCCCACGCCCGGCATGTCGGGCAAGTTCATGCATATGAACCGCAACAAGCGCAGCGTCGCGCTCGACCTGAAAACCGCCGCCGCGCGCGAGGCCGCCCTGGAGCTGGCGCGCCGCTGCGACGTATTCGTGCACAACATGCGCTCTTCCGCCATCCGCAAGCTGGGGCTCACCTTCGACGAGCTGCGCGCCGTGAACCCGCACATCGTGTATTGCAATATCGTCGGCTTCGGCTCGGCCGGCCCCTACGCCGACCGGCCCGCATACGACTCCATCCTGCAGGGGGGCACCGGGCTGGCCAGCCTGTTTGCCGCCACCGAAGGCGCGCCGCGCTATGTTCCCTATGTCGTCGTGGACCGCAGCGCCGCGCTGATGGTGGCCAACGCCATCCTGGTGGCCTTGCTGGCGCAAGGCCGCAGCCGCCAGGCGCGCCAGATCGAGGTGCCCATGTTCGAAAGCTACGCCGCACTGCTGCTCAGCGAGCACCTGTACGGCGCGACCTTCGAGCCGCCCATCGGCGGCAGCGGCGACCGGCGCCTGCTCGACCCCAACGCGCGGCCGGTGAAAACCCGCGACGGCTATATCTGCATCACCACCAACACCGATGCCCAGGTCATGGCGCTGTTCGACGCCATGGGCCGGCCCGAACTGAAGGCCGACAAGCGCTTCAACACGGCGGTCAACCGCATCGACCACATCGGGGCGTTCTTCCAGATCCGCGCCGACGAGATCGCCCGGCACGACACCGCGCACTGGCAGGCCGTGCTGGCCCGCCACGACATCCCCGCCATGCCCTGCCATACCATCGACAGCCTGCTCGAAGACCCGCACGTGGGCGCCGTCGGCCTGGTGCAGCAGGTGCAGCACCCCACCCAGGGCACGGTCAGGCACATCAATGTGCCGGTTTCCATGACAGGTTATGTGCCGTCGCTGCGCCACCATGCGCCGCGCATCGGAGAACAGACCCGCGATATCCTGCGTGAACTGGGCTACGACGAAGCCCGCATCCGGGGCATGCTGGAACGCGGCGAGGCCTGCGCGCCGCGGGACTGATCACGCCGCGCCTAGCCTAACGCCAGCGCGATGCGGTCCATCAGCATGCGCACCCGCCGCGGCTGCACCGTGCTGGGCGCATAAACTATCTGCAGCGCCGTGGCGCTGCTCGCGTAGCCGCCCAGCACCTCGACCAGCACCCCCGATGCCAGGTCGGCATCGATGTCGCGGATCGACTTCAATGCAATGCCGCGTCCTTCGCAAGCCCACTGGCGCACCAGGCCTCCGTCGTTGGCCACGCGGCGCCCGCGCACCAGTACCTTGTGCGGCCGGCCATCGACCAGGAACGGCCATTCGCGGTCCAGTTCCTGGCCGAAGCGCATGACGATGCAATCGTGGCCGGCCAGTTCGTCGGGATGCCGGGGCTCGCCGTGCGCGGCCAGGTAGGCGGGCGAAGCGCACACCACCCGGCGGTTTCCTCCCAGCGGCCTGGCCCGCAGCGAGCTGTCGGCCAGCACGCCGTGGCGTATGGCGAAATCCAGGCCCTGCGACACCAGGTCGACATTGCCATCGGTAAGGTTAAGGTCGATGCTTACCGCGTCGTGCTCCTCCAGAAAAGCGTCGACAATCGGCACGATGCGGCGCCGGCCCAGGTCTTCAGGCGCGCTGAAGCGGATCGACCCGGAAATCTTCTGCGTGCCCAGCCTGATGCTCGCCTCCAGTTCGTCCGCCTCGGCCAGCAGGCGCCGCGCGCCCTCTGCCAACTGCCGCCCCGCCTCGGTCAGGCTGACGGCGCGCGTGGTGCGCGCCAACAGGGTGGCGCCGTAGTATTTTTCCAGGGCGGCCAGGCGCTCTGACACCGAGGCCGGCGACAGCCCCATTTCGCGGCCCGCCGCCGCCATGCCGCCCTTTTCGGCGATGCGCAGGAATAGCGCGAGGTTTTCGAGGACCATTCTTCGGAAATTCCGAAATAATATTTTGAATTCTAGGTAATTATAAAAAAAAACCGCAAGCACTATATTGGCCGGCATGCGCGGCCCGGGTTTTGCCAGGCCGACCCAGCCCCCTGAACCCTGAACCCTGAACCCTGAACCCTGAACCCAAGAGGATTGACTCATGAAAGCCGTTGCCCTGACCCGCTACCTGCCGGTTTCCGACCCCGACGCCTTCCTGGACGTAGACTTGCCCAAGCCCGTGCCGCAGGGCCGCGACATTCTGGTGGCCGTAAAGGCGATAGCCGTCAACCCGGTGGACGTCAAAGTGCGCGCGCCCAAAGACAAGGTCGAAGCCGAGCCGCGCGTCATCGGCTACGACGCCAGCGGCGTGGTCGAGGCCGTGGGGCCGCAGGCCACCCTGTTCAAGCCGGGCGACGAGGTCTATTACGCCGGAGACATCACCCGCGCCGGCACGAACCAGGAATTCCATCTGGTCGACGAGCGCATCGTCGGCCACAAGCCCCGCACGCTGTCGCACGCCGAAGCCGCCGCGCTGCCGCTGACCACCATCACCGCCTATGAAGCCTTCTTCGACCGGCTGCGCATCGACCGCGATGGCGCCGACCGGGGCCGCTCGATCCTGATCGTGGGCGGCGCGGGCGGCGTCGGGTCCATCGGCATCCAGCTTGCCAGGCGCGCCGGGCTCACGGTCATCGCCACCGCCTCGCGGCCCGAGACCATCGCGTGGGTCAAGGAGCTGGGCGCCGACCACGTCGTGAACCATCGCCAGGATCTCGCGCCGCAAGTGCGCGCGGCGGGCTTCGAGTACGTGGACTACGTGGCCATATTCAATGACATGCGCCACTGGGAAGCTGCGGTCGACCTGGTGCGTCCCCAGGGAGCCATCGTCTCGATCGACAACACCGACTTGCCCATGCCGATGGCCGGCATGAAGACCAAATCGGCGAGCTTTCACTGGGAATTCATGTTTGCCCGCGCCATGCACCAGACCCCCGACATGATCGAGCAGCACCGCCTGCTGTCGTTCGTAGCCGGCGAAATCGATGCGGGCCGCCTGCGCACCACGCTGACCGAGGTGCTGGAACCGATCAATGCCGCGAACCTGCGCGAAGCCCACCGCCGCGTGGAAACCGGCGCGGCCAAAGGCAAGATCGTGGTCCAGGGGTTCTAGCCCCCGCCCGCGTCAAGGCAGAAAAGGAAAAGGAAAAGGAAAAGGGCCTCGCAAAATGCGAGGCCCTTTTGAATTTGGCGCGCCCGGCAGGATTCGAACCCACGACCCCTTGGTTCGTAGCCAAGTACTCTATCCAACTGAGCTACGGGCGCTGCAAAGACAGAGAATATAACACTTTATCAGCGCCCCCGGCAAATTCACCCGGCGGCGGCCCGTCGCTCAAGGCCTGCCGCCGCCATCCAGCGAACGCCCGCGCCCCGGGGGTCACCGGCCGGGCCGGTAACCCAGCGCCTTCATCGCCGCGCCCAGCGCCTGGGGCGCGTAGTCGTCCCAGGGCGCGTTGCCCACGTCCAGCCGCGTGTGGATGTTGGCGACCGTCCATTGATCGCTGCGTTCGAGGTTGGCCAGCTCGTCCCAGCCCAGCGGCACCGAGATGCCCATGCCTGGCCGGGCGCGCGCCGACCAGGCCGCCACGGTGGTGGCGCCGAAGCCGTTGCGCAGGTAGTCGGCGAAAACCTTGCCGACCCGGTTGCGCGGCCCGCTTTTGGCCACGAACAGTTGCGGCACGGTTTTGGCCAGGTGCTGCACGACGGCCTGCGAGAAACCTTTCACCGCGTCCCAGTCGTACTGCCTACGCAGCGGCACCACCACGTGCAGGCCCTTGCCGCCGCTGGTCTTCAGCCACGCTTGCAGTCCCAGCTCGCGCAGCAGCACATGCACCAGCTCAGCCGCCTGCCGCACGGCCGCCCACTTCACTCCTTCGCCCGGGTCCAGGTCGAACAGCATGCGGTCGGGCTTGCCGATCGCGGTCTTGACGGCATTCCAGGTGTGGAATTCCACCACGTTCATCTGCGTGGCCGACATGATGCCTTCCAGGGAGGCCACCTCCACCAATGGGGCATGGCCCGGATCCAGGCTGCGCGGCAATGACCGCACACCCGGCATGGAAGCGGTGTCAGGGTGCTTCTGGAAGAACAATTCGCCCCCGATGCCAGCCGGCGCGCGCAGGAAAGACACCGGCCGGCCGCGCAGGTGCTCCAGCAGCAAGGGCGCCACCAGGCCGTAGTAGCGCGCCAGGTCGAGCTTGGTAAGGCCGGTGCTCGAATCGATGACGCGCTCAGGATGCGTCAGCCGCGAGGCGCGCGCCGGCACCGGGGTTTCGCGCTCGATCGCCTGCGGCGGCTTGTCGCTGCGCAGCCCACGGAACGACGCCTGCCGCACATGGCCCGACGCCGTCCATTCGGCGAACGAAACTTCGGCGATCAGTTGCGGCTTGACCCAATGCGCGCCGCGCGGCGCCTTGGCGGCCGCCGCCAGCGGACTGTCGGCCACTGCCAGCGCCTGCAACTGCCGCGCCAGCGATTCCAGCCCCTGCGTGTCGAACCCGGTGCCGACCTTGCCCGCGTAGCGCAACTGGCCGTCCTTGTCGTGCACGGCCAGCAGCAACGCGCCGAACCCCTGGCGCGCGCCCTGCGGCGAGGTGTACCCCACGATCACGAATTCCTGGCGCTGGGCGCACTTGAGCTTGATCCAGCTATCGCTGCGCCGCGATACATACGAGGCGTCCCGGCGCTTGCCGATAATTCCCTCCAGGCCCATCTTGCAGGCCGACGCCACCAGTTGCGCGGGAGTGGCATCCAGGGTCTCGCTGAAGCGCACCGTATCCTGCAGGGCGGCGGCGTTGGCAGCCACCAGCTGGCGCAGCCAGGCGCGCCGGGCGTGCAGCGGCTCGGCCCGCACGTCGCGCCCCGCCACGTACGGCATGTCGAACACGTAGTACACAATGGCCGCGGGCCGCTTGCGGTCGAAGGCATTCTGCAGGGCCTGGAAGCTGGGCGCGCCGTTGTCGGCCAGCACCACGATCTCGCCATCGATCCAGGCCGACGGCACATCCAGCTGGCCAATGGCCCGGGCCAGGTGCGGCAGGCGCGCGGTCCAGTCGTGGCCATTGCGGGTATACAACCGCGCCTTGCCATCTTCCAGGCGGGCCAGGATGCGATAGCCGTCGTACTTGACCTCGTACAGCCAGTCGCCGCCGCGCGGCGGACGGTCGACCAGGGTGGCGAGCTGCGGCTTGAATTCCTCGGGCAGGTCGGCGGGCTTGCCGGGTATGCCGTCCCCCGCGTTGTCGGCCGTTTTTTTCTTCGCGTTGTTGCGGGCCGACGCTGTCTGTGCCCGGCGCTTGCGCAAAGGCACGACGCTGTCGGGCATTTCGTCCACCACCGAGAACTCGCGTTCGCTGCGCGCCTCGCCATCGCGGTCCTTGATCAACAGCCAGGGGGGCTGTTTCTCGGTTTCGCGGCCCTTCATGCGTATCAGGGCCCAGCGCCCGCGCAACTTGGCGCCGTGCAGGTCGAACTTCAGGTGCCCGTCGCGGTAACCCTGGCGGGGGTTGCCTACCGGCACCCAGACGCCCTCGTCCCATATGATGACCTTGCCCGCGCCATACTGGCCCTTGGGGATTTCCCCCTCGAACTGGTTGTAGGCAATGGGGTGGTCTTCTACCTGGACGGCCATGCGCTTGACCGATGGATCGAAACTGGGGCCCTTGGGCACCGCCCAGCTTTTCATCGCGCCATCGAGTTCCAGCCGGAAGTCGTAGTGCAAGCGGCTGGCCCAGTGCTTCTGCACGACAAACGCGCGCGCCCCCTCATTGGCCTGGCCGCCATCGGCCGGTTCGGGCGTCTGCTTGAAATCGCGCTTCTCGCGGTAACGCTTCAGGGAGTCTGCCATGGTCAGGCCGCCTTGCGCGCGCTACCCGAGCGGGACTTGGCCGTGGTTTTCTTGGCGGCGCGCTTGCGCGGCGCCGCCTTCTTGGCGGACTTGGCGGACTTGGCGCTCGTCTTGCGCGCGCCCGAGTCGCGCTTCTTGCCGCCTTTCAGGCTGCGCTGCAGCAGTTCGGTCAGATCGATGACATTGTCGGCATAGGCAGGCGTTTCCTCCTGCGGCTCGATCACGGTCTCGGTCTTGCCGGCGCGCGCTTTCTTTTCGACCAAGCCCATGATGGCCTGCCGGAATTCGTCCTGGAAGTCGCCCGGGTCCCATGGGCCCGACATGTCTTCCACCAGCATCTTGGCCATTTTCAGTTCGGTGGCGCTGGGCGTCATGTTCTTGGCCTTGGACGAAGGCAGGTCCAGGCCTTTCATCGACTTGACCTCTTCGCCCCAACGCATCAGGTTCAGCACCAGCGCATCGCCCGAAGGAATCAGCGCGGCCAGATGCTGCTTGGTCTGGATCACGACTTTGGCGATGCCGATTTTCCCGGTCTTTGCCAGGGTATCGCGCAGCAACGCATACACCTTGTGGCCGCGGTTGATGGGCTCTATGTAATAAGGCCGCTCGAGGTACACGAACGACACATCGGCAGCCTGCACGAAACGCTGGATCTCTATCGTCTGGGTCGTGCGCGGGTACGCTTCGGCGATTTCGTCGGCCGACACAATCACGTACTCGCCGTCGGCGTATTCCACCCCCTTGACGATGTTGTCGCGGTCGATTTCCTTGCCGGTGCGCTTGTTGATGCGCTTGTAGCCCACCGGGTCCATGGTCCGCTTGTCCAGCCAGTCGAAGTCCACGCCCGAGTCGGTGGTGGCCGTATGCAGGCCTACCGGAATATGGACCAGGCCGAACGAGATCGCGCCTTTCCAGATTGTTCGAGTTGCCATGAGTCACCTCTGCCGATGCTGGCGGCCCGCCCGACGGGGCCTGGCCGATGGGGGTGCTCTGCAATTATCGTGCCTGAAGGCGCCGGTGGCACAGACGCCCGCGCCGGCGATTTGCGATAGACGCGATACCTCTCTATAGTCACGCCGTAGGCACATGGCCCGGGTGCAAACAGGCCCCATTCCCAGGATGACGGAAATGAACCCCAGACTGAATGCCTTCATAAATGCCGTCGACGGCGCGCTCGGCGCCGCCGGCGCCTCCGAAGCCCAGGTGCTGGCCGCGGTCAGTTCGGCCATGCAACGGTTGGTGCAAAACGACGACTGGCTGGATGCAGCCTGTACGGTGCCCCATCCGGAACACTACCAACAGTACCTGCTGCACCTCGATCCCGCCCGGCGGTTTTCGGTTGTGAGCTTCGTCTGGGGCCCGGGCCAGCGCACCCCTATCCATGACCACACGGTCTGGGGCGTCATCGGCATGCTGCGCGGCGCCGAGATCGGCGCCCGCTACCGGCTGGACGACGCGGGCCGCGCCGTACCCGACGGCCCGGCGCATGTGCTGGAAACCGGCCAGGTAGAACAGGTGTCGCCATCCATCGGCGACGTACACCGCGTGCAAAATGCCAGCGCAGACCAGGTGGCCATCAGTATCCACTGCTATGGCGCCGATATCGGCCAAGTCAGGCGGCACGTGTATTATGAAGATGGGGCGCCGCCCAAGATTTTCGTATCGGGTTATTCGGCGCCCGTTCACTGACCTTCCCAACGGCCGACCCTGGCCGGCATGGCGGGTGTTTTTTCTCGGCCATAGTCTCTTTTTGGCCCCGGGCAGCCCGATAGCGGGCCCCCTTCTCATGCACCACCTACCCATGCCCTCAGATCGCCCACCCCATCCGATCAGTGCGCAGCTGAGCAACCTGTCGGAAATAGACGAAACGTACCGCTACCAGCTCCTGGTAGAAGCGGTCAGAGATTACGCCATCTATCTGCTCGACCCTGACGGGTACATCAGCAGCTGGAACGCGGGCGCCGAACACTTCAAGGGATACCGGGCGCACGAAATCATCGGCCAGCACTTTTCCTGCTTTTATACCGAAGAGGACCGCGCCGCCGGCTTGCCGGCCAAGGCGCTGGCAACCGCCGTCAGCGAAGGCCGGTTCGAAGCCGAAGGATGGCGAGTTCGCAAAGACGGCACGCAGTTCTGGACCAGCGTCATCATCGACCCGATCCACAACGCGTCCGGCAAGCTGCTGGGTTTCGCGAAAATCACGCGCGACATCACCGAAAAGAAGCAGGCAGCGGACGACCTGCTCGTGGCCCGCGAGGCGCTGCACCACTCACAGAAACTGGAAGCGCTGGGTTTGCTGACGGGCGGCGTCGCGCACGATTTCAACAACCTGCTGATGGTGATACGCGGGTCAGCCGAGCTGCTGCGGCAGCCGGGGCTTAGCGACAGCAAGCGGCAACAGTACATCGACGCCATATCCAGCACATCGGACAGGGCCGCTCACCTGACGCGGCAATTGTTGGCCTACGCGCGCAAGCAGCCCCTGCGGCCGGCCACGTTCGACGTGCGAAGCTGCATAGAAGGCATGCAGGACCTGTTCCATGCGACCACGGGCTCGTCCATCGAGATCGCGTACGACCTCGCGCCCACTCCCTGTTACGTGCACGTGGACCGCAACCAGCTCGAAACCTGCATCCTGAACATCATCATCAACGCGCGCGACGCCATGCCGGCCGGCGGCACGCTCACCATAACGGTGTCTGCCGTGGATACCGTGCCGGCCACCCGGCATCACGGCCCGGCCCACCGCCCCCATGTCGCCATCACCATCGCGGATACCGGCTTGGGCATCGCGCCAGAGGTCATCGACCGGGTGTTCGAGCCCTTTTTCACCACCAAAGAACCGGGTCGGGGCACAGGGCTGGGGCTCAGCCAGGTGTTCGGTTTCATCAACCAGTCGGGCGGCCATGTGGATGTGGCCAGCACGCCCGACAGCGGCACCATGTTCACCCTGTATCTGGAAAGCGCCCAAGCCACCGGCTTCGAAGACCTTCTGTCGCCGCAGTCCGATATTTCCAGCCTGATGCAACGTCCGCAGCACAAGATTTTGCTGGTGGAAGACAACGCCGAAGTCAGCGATATCGTCACATGCCTGCTGCAAGACCTGGGCCAGGAGGTCGTGGCCGCGCCGCATGGCAACGCCGCGCTAGACATCCTGAACCAGCGGGACGGCGCGTTCGATCTGGTCATCAGCGACATCGTCATGCCCGAGCTTAACGGCCTTCAGCTTGCGCGCAAGATTCAGCAGCGGTGGCCGCGCATGCGCATCGTGCTGGCCACCGGGTACAGCCATGCATTGGCCGACCTGGAACCGGCCGAATTCCCCGTTCTGCACAAGCCCTACTCTATCGAGGCCCTGACCAAAGTGATCGACGCCATTGCGCGGTAATAAGGCAGGCGCGCGGGCCGCCGCGCGCCTGGGCCGCACCCGGCGCGGGCGTCAGCCCGCGCGGCGCTCCATCAGCTGGTGGATCTCGTCGTCTTTGGCCTGCCACTGCTGGCCCAGCCAGTGGTGGAATTCAGTGCGGAAGGCCTTGTCGCGGCTATAGTCTGCATCGCAGAACTCGGGCGGCACCGGCAATTGCCGGATGCGCACCAGCACCGGCCCGACGCGGCCGCATGCCAGGTCCCAGAAACGGGGGATGCCTTCCGGATAGACGATGGTCACGTCCAGCATCGAGCGAAAGCGCTTGCCCATCGCATTCAACGCCACCGCCAGGCCGCCCGCCTTGGGTTTGAGCAGATGGCGGTATGGCGAAGATTGCGCCACGCGCTTGGCCTCGGAAAAGCGCGTGCCTTCCACGAAAACCATGACGCTGGTGGGCACCAGGGAAAATTTTTCGCACGCACGCCGCGCCGCTTCCTGGTCTTCGCGCCCCAGCGCGGGATTCCGGCGCAGCGCGGCCTTGCCGTGGCGCTTCATGAAGGGAAAATCCAAGGCCCACCACGCCAGGCCGATGACCGGCACGTAGATCAACTGCTGCTTCAGAAAGAATTTCAGCAGGGGGATGCGCCGGGTCAGCGCCTGCTGCAACACGAAAATGTCCACCCAAGATTGGTGGTTGCAATTCACCAGGTACCAGTCTGCGTAGCGCAGCCCGGCATGGCCCTGGATATCCCAGGGGGTTCGTTGAATCCGCTCGAACCAACCGGCGTTGCCACGCACCCACGCCGTCGCAATGGCGTTGAGCACCGGATCGACGCGCCGACGCATCGCCGGAAACGGCAGCATCAGCTTGAGCAGGGCCACGGGGAACAGCAGCAGGCACCAGAACAGCGTGCTGGCGCCGAGCAGAATGACGCTGATCACGCCGGTTATCCAGGCAAGCCGGCCGCGCGGCACTGGAAACGCGCGGCGTTGCCGCGAGGTTTGGCTATGCCCATGCGCATCGCTTTGCGCGACGGCGGCGCGGGCCACTTCTGAGGACGGGTCTGAAAAAGTCATGGGCGCCAGTTTGCTGCCCCCGAGCCTGAAATGATCTGCGCAAGATCAAAGACAGCATTGGCTACATCTGCGACCGCGCGTATGCCGCAGCCTGAAGCTGCTCTTGGCGCAGGCGCGGGCGCGGATATACTGTACCGATAAACAGTATTTCAGCTTACCAAGCATGACCAGCTATCAGTTTGATCTCATCGCCCGCCTGCTGGGCGTGCCCGCAACGGCCCGCGCGGCGGCGCGCGCCGTCCTGGTCGATAACATGGCCTCGGCCGACGCCGCTCAATTGCAAGGCTGTGCCGAGGCGGAACTCGACCAGGCGCTTTCCGACATTCAAGCGCTCGAACTCGAGATCCGCGGGGTCTTCGTTTTGCACGGCCCCAACGAGTTCCGCGTCACGGTGGGCCACCACGACACGCACCGAATGCCCGGCGCCCAGCAGTTGGCCGAGGGCCAGGTCGTGCAGTTGGTCGCGCACTCTACCGAGCGCTATATTCCCGTGCGTGTCGTCGCCACGCCCGCCCAGGTCGGCGGCTACTACGACGGCATCATCGTTGAACAGTTGGTGGCCGCCAGCCGCTTTCAGGTGGGCGACCGCGTGCGCTTTGGCGAAGACCAGGTCATGACGGGCGACACAGACACCCGCCCCGGAATACCGGGCCGCCTGCACCGGCGTTTTCAGGGCCGACGCGGCGGCCGGTAGGGATTGGCCGCCTGATGACAAAGCCCCGTATGACAAAGCCCCATATGACAAAGCCCCATATGACAAAGCCCCGCGCAGAAACTGGGCGGGGCTGGTCGGTACTGGCTGACTGGTAGTCGCAACTTCGTAGTGGCAACTTGGTAGTGGCAACTACGTGAAGCTGTTCTTGGCGGAGACGGTGGGATTCGAACCCACGATGCAGTTTTTGGCCACATACTCCCTTAGCAGGGGAGCCCCTTCAGCCTCTCGGGCACGTCTCCGAAGAATTTGCGATTCTAGCATGATTTTCCCGGCTTGCACCTGCTGGTGCAGGCCGGGAAAGCAGGCGCATCAGGCCTTTTCGGCCGGCGCCTGATCAAGGCCGAACGCCTTGTGCAGCGCGCGCACGGCCAGTTCCATGTACTTGTCGTCGATGATCACCGAGGTCTTGATTTCACTGGTGCTGATCATCTGGATGTTGATGCCTTCCTGGGACAAGGTCTGGAACATCAGGCTGGCCACGCCCACGTGCGAACGCATGCCGATACCCACGATGGACACCTTGGCGACCTTGTCGTCGGTGACCAGTTCGCGGGCTTGCACGGCCGGCACGACTTCGCGCTTGAGCAGGTCGATGGTGCGCTGGAACTCGTTGCGGTTGACCGTGAACGAGAAGTCGGTGGTGCCGGCCACCGACTGGTTCTGCACGATCATGTCGACATCGATGTTGGCGGCGGCGACCGGCCCCAGGATGGAAAAGGCGATGCCGGGTTTGTCGGGCACGGCCAGCAGGGTGATCTTGGCTTCGTCGCGACTGAAGGCGATGCCGGAGACAACGGCGGCTTCCATTTTTTCGTCTTCCTCAAAAGTAATCAGCGTGCCCGAAGTCATTTCTTCTTCGAGCGGAATGAGCGGGTCGGTCAGCGAGGACAGCACGCGGGTGGGAACGCGGTACTTGCCGGCGAACTCGACCGAGCGGATCTGCAGCACCTTGGAACCCAGCGACGCCATTTCGAGCATTTCTTCGAACGACACCACCGACATGCGGCGCGCTTCGGGCACCACGCGGGGGTCGGTGGTGTAGACGCCGTCGACGTCGGTGTAGATAAGGCACTCGTGGGCGCCCAGCGCGGCCGCCACGGCCACCGCCGAGGTGTCGGAACCGCCGCGGCCCAGCGTCGTGATGTGGCCGTCGGGGTCGATACCCTGGAAGCCCGTTACGATGACGACCCGGCCGGCGTCCAGGTCGGCGCGCACGCGGGCGTCGTCGATAGAAGTGATGCGGGCCTTGGTGAACGAGGAGTCGGTGCGCACCGGCACTTGCCAGCCGGTGTAGCTGCGGGCGGGCACGCCCTCGGCCTGCAGGGCCACCGCCAGCAGGCCGCTGCTGGCCTGCTCGCCGGTGGCGGCAATCATGTCGAGCTCGCGCGGGTCGGGCTGGGGCGAGATTTCGCGGGCCAGGCCCAGCAGGCGGTTGGTTTCGCCGGCCATGGCCGACGGCACCACCACCACTTGGTGGCCGGCGGCGTGCCACTTGGCAACGCGGCGCGCCACGTTGCGGATGCGCTCGACCGAGCCCATCGAAGTACCGCCATATTTGTGAACGATCAGGGACATCTCGTGCTCTGGCTGGAAACCCGCCCCACCGGGCAGGCAAAGCTTGGCATTTTAACGCGCGGTGAAATTTTGCGCAGGCGCACCCCGCAATACCCTTGCGACAGGGGCGCGGGCGACGGTCAGTCTTGCCCCCGGGGCTCGATCCATACCCGGCCGCGGTGGCAGCGGATGACGTGCCGCGCATGCGTCACGCGCATCTGCCGGTCGTGCCCCAGGCTGTGCAGTTGGCGCAACTGGCGCAGCAGGTCGGCCAGCCGGGCTTCGGTGGGCATGCGCGCGCCGTGCAGGTGCAGCCAGTAGCGCAGCACCTGCGCCTGACGGGCTGCGGACAGTTCGCGCCATGGCGCGAGCGCGAAGCTGGCCAGGTCGGCCGAGGGCTGCAGCGCGGCCAGGTCGGCACGCGCCACTTCGGCAAGAATGCCGGCGGCATCGGCCATGTGCCGGGCATGGTCGGCCAGCCGGGCCTGCCAGCCTGGCCATCGCGCATCCAGCACCGGTGTCAGCAGTTCGCGCACGGCGGCGCGGGTGTACCGAGGGTCGGCATTGGTGGGATCTTGCACCGGCTGCCAGCCATGTTGTGCCACAAATGCCTGCGCTGCACGCAGAATGTCGGCGCGGCCCTGGTTCAGCCAGGGGCGCAGGTACAGCAGCCCATCGCGCGGCATGCTGGGCGCCATGGCGGCCATGCCCTGCACGCCGGCGCCGCGCAGCAGCCGCAGCAGCACGGTTTCCGCCTGGTCGCCCTGGTGATGAGCCAGCAGGATGTGGCCGGCCTCGTGCTGCCGGGCCAGGTCGGCCAGCGCGGCATAGCGGGCATCGCGCGCGGCGGCTTCGATACCCAGGCCGCTGTCGGCCCGGACCTGTGCCCGGGAGGTGTGCACGCTTACCTGCAGAATGCGGCCCAGCGCCTGGACGTGCGCGGCCCAGTCGTCGGCCGCCGCCTGCAGGCCGTGGTGCACGTGGAAAATCAGCAGGTCGATGCCCAGGCGGCGGGCCAGCGGCGCGGCGTGGGCCGCCAGCATGGCCGAGTCGGCCCCGCCGCTTACGGCCACCGCCAGGCGCGGCGCGGCCCCAACCAGCGGCTGCACCGCCGATGCCAGGGCGGCGGCCAGCACGGAAGACGGAAACCCCGCCCCTGCGGCCGATGGCGTCGCGGCCGGCGCGGCACGCCCGGAGGCGGACCCCGGGGCAGGTTCAGGCAGCGGCGGCTCGGCGGGCTTCATGGATGGACACGATCGGCCTGACGCCGCGAGGGCCGGGCAAGGCGCCCGGCTGCCGCGTCAGGCGCGGACTTCCTGGAATTTGCCGTAGGACAGCAGGCGCTGCATGCGCTGCTCGACGAGTTCGTCGGGGCTCATGCCGCGGAACTGGCGCAGCGCATCGCCCAGCGCCCGGCGCAGCAGGCGCGCCATGACACGCGGATCGCGGTGCGCGCCGCCCACGGGTTCGTTGACGACGCGATCGATCAGGCCCAGGTCTTTCAGGCGCGGCGCGGTAATGGCCAGCGCCTCGGCCGCTTCGGACGCCTTGTCAGCGCTGCGCCACAGGATGGAAGCGCAGCCTTCGGGCGAAATGACCGAATAGGTGGCGTACTGCAGCATCAGCACGGCATTGCCCACGGCAATGGCCAGCGCGCCGCCCGAACCGCCCTCGCCGATTATGGTGGCGATGATGGGCACCTTGAGCTCGGCCATGGCGTACAGGTTGTGGCCGATAGCCTCGGACTGGCCGCGTTCTTCGGCGCCCACGCCGGGATACGCGCCCGGAGTGTCGACGAAAGTGAAGACCGGCAGGTTGAATTTCTCGGCCAGCCGCATCAGGCGCAATGCCTTGCGATAGCCCTCGGGGCGGGGCATGCCGAAGTTGCGCGCGGCGCGCTCTTTGGTGTCGCGGCCCTTCTGGTGACCGATGACCATGCAAGAGGCGCCGTTAAAGCGCGCCAGGCCGCCCACGATGGACTGGTCGTCGGCGTACATGCGGTCGCCGTGCAACTCGTGGAAATCGGTGAATATTTCACGCACGTAGTCGAGCGTGTACGGCCGTTGCGGGTGGCGCGCCACCAGGGCCGTTTGCCAGGGGGTGAGCTTGCCGTAGATTTCCTTGGCCAGCGTCTGGCTTTTCTGCTGCAGGCGGCCGATCTCGTCGGAGATATCCACCGCCGAATCGGCCTGTACATAGCGCAGCTGCTCGATCTTGTTTTCAAGCTCGGACAGCGGTTGTTCGAATTCAAGGAATGTATTGCGCATGAAGTATGGTTCCGTTATTGGGCGCCCAGTGTTCAGTTCAGAACCGGCTTCGATTCCAGACTGCGCCACAAGTACCAGGTCGCCACGGTACGCCAGGGCTGCCATGCCGACGAGACCTCGCGGGCCTCGAAGCGCGAGACAGGCTCTCCGCTGAAGTAGTGTAGCGAGATTGCCTTGAGCAATCCCAGATCGTCCAGCGGCAGGACGTCCGGCCGCTGCAGATTGAAGATGAGGAACATCTCGGCCGTCCAGCGGCCGATGCCGCGTATGGCGACCAGTTCCGAGACCACGCTCTCGTCGTCCATGGCGGCCCATTTTTCAGGATGGACACGGCGCTCGCCGAAATGGACGGCCAGGTCTTGCAGGTATTCGCACTTGCGCTGCGACAGGCCAGCCTGGCGCAAGGCCGGCGTGCCCGCCCCCAGCACCCCGGCCGGCGTGGGCCGCTTGCCGACGGCCTCGAGCAGACGCTGCCACAGGGCGTCGCCCGCCTTGTTGGAGATCTGCTGGCCGACGATGGCGCGCGCCAGCGTGACGAAGGGCGTGCTGCCCGTGGTCAGCCAGGCTTCGGCATGCTGCGGGATGAGTTTTTTCAGGATGCGGTCGCGGCGCATCAGGTGGGCGACGGCTTCTTCCCAGTAATGCGGCTTGGCGGCGGCGATGTCGGCGGCGGGCATGATGGCGGGATTCCTCAGGCGCGGCGCCATTGGGTCTGGCCGCCGGGCTTGTCATCGAGCTCGATGCCGGCTTCGCGCAGCTGGGCGCGGAGGCGGTCGGCCTCGGCGTAGTCGCGCGCCTGCTTGGCGGCCGCGCGCGCGGCGATCAGGGTTTCGATCTGGCCGGCATCGAGCGACGCCGAGGGCGTGGCCGCCTGGGCCAGCCCCGCCGCCGAATAGCGGGTGGCGCACTGGAAGTAGCGCGCCGGGTCTTGCTGCAGCAGCCCCAGCAGCGCGGCCAGGGACTTGAGCTGGCCGGCGCTGCGCGCGCTGCGCGTCCGGTTGGCTTCGGAAGCCAGTTCGAACAGCGCGGCCACCGCCCCCGATGTATTGAAATCGTCGTCCATGGCGGCCTTGAACGCCTGGGCCTGCGGCTCGTTCCAGTCGAGGCCCGCTTCGTCGGGCGCGACGTTCAGCAGGGCCTGGTACAGGCGGTCGAGGGCGCTCTGGGCGTCGGCCAGGTTGTCGGGCGTGTAGTTCTGCGGGCTGCGGTAGTGGTTGCGCACGATGAAAAACCGCAGCATTTCGGCTTCGCGCGGGTTGACGGCGTACTCGGCCTGGTCGGCCGGCGCCTCGCCCTGCGCGATGGTCTGGCGGATGGTGCGGAAATTGCCCAGCGACTTCGACATTTTGTCGGCATCGACCATCAGCGGGCCGCAGTGCATCCAGGTGTTGGCCAGCACGCCGCCGAAGGCGCCTTCGGTCTGGGCGATTTCGTTCTCGTGGTGCGGGAATTTCAGATCGGGGCCGCCACCGTGGATGTCGAGCGGCAGGCCCAGCAGGGCGCGGCTCATGGCCGAGCATTCGATGTGCCAGCCGGGGCGGCCCAGGCCGTACGGCGATTGCCATTTGGTGTCGTCGGGTTCGTCGGCCTTGGCGGCTTTCCAGAGCACGAAATCGAGCGGATCGCGCTTGGCCGAACCCACGGCCACGCGCTCGCCGGCGCGCAGGTCGTCGAGCGCCTTGCCCGACAGCTTGCCGTAGCCGTCAAAGCCACGCACCGCGTAGTTGACGTCGCCGTCGTCGGCCCGGTAGGCCAGGCCGTTCTGCTCGAGCCGGCCGATGATGTCGAGCATTTCGCCCACGTACTGCGTGGCTCGCGGCTCGCGGTCGGGTGGCTGCACGCCCAGCGCCCGCTCGTCGGCGTGCATGGCGGCGATGTAGTATTCGGTGACTTCGCCGATGCGGCGGCCGGTTTCGACCGCGCGCCGGATGATCTTGTCGTCGATGTCGGTGATATTGCGCACGTAGTCGACCTTCAGGCCGCTGGCGCGCAGCCAGCGCTGCACCACGTCGAACGCCACCAGCATGCGCGCGTGGCCCAGGTGGCAGTAGTCGTAGACGGTCATGCCGCACACGTACATGCGCACCTGGCCGGGCTGCGCCGGCTTGAAAGGTTCTTTGGTACGCGACAACGTGTTGTAGATGTGCAGCATGACGCTTTGGCTGGCCTCGGTATATTGCGATGTGGACCCTGCGGGGCGGTTCGTGCCGGCGCATGGCGCCGGCGGCACGGAACGCGGCATGCGGCCGCGCGCTTGCCGCGCCGCCGCGCCGCCACACCGCGTTCACCCGCGGCTGCTGTGTCCGGCCCGCTACATGCCCCGTGCTTCGGCCTTCATGAAACCACGAACGCAACCGGGGCTAAAATGGCGGTCGTCAAGTATAGCAAGCGGCCTGCTCGCGCGCCGAGCGCACCAGGCCGATTTTCAACGGATGCCCTCGTGACCATCAATCGCCCCACCCGCAAGATCCTGTTGGTACTGGCGCTGGCCGCCCTGCCGGGCGGCGCCGCGCTGGGCCAGGCCATGGGCGGCGGCGGCAGCCTGCCCAACGATCGCAGTGCCACGCTCACCAAGCTCGACACGCCGCCCCCGGAACGCGGCTGGAAGGCGCTGGCCAATCTGCTCGAAGCCCTCAAGCCCGGGGTCGACACCCGCCTGGACCCGACACCGTCGCAAATCACCACCCACATCGAACGCCTGCTCACCGCGGGCAAGAACCAGGAAGCCCTGGAACTTATCGAAAAACGCCAGGCCGAAACCGAAGGTCAGCGCGGCACCGACGTCCAGCTGATGTTCCAGCACGCGCGCGCCCTGGCCGCGCTCGGCCGCAGCGCCGAAGCCATCGCCGTGTACACCGACATGACCACGCGCTTTCCCGAGCTGCCCGAGCCCTGGAATAATCTGGCTGCCCTGTATGCCAAACAGGGCGACCTGGACCGCGCCCAGCAGGCGTTGGAAATGGCCTTGCGCGCCAATCCCGACTACCCCGAGGCGCGCGCCAATCTGGGCGACATCCAGCTGATGATGGCGCTGCGCACCTACCGCAATGCTGCGAACCAGGGCGTGCCCGGCATGCAGTCCAAGGCACGTGAAATTGAAAACCTGCTGAAGGAAAGCCAACAACGATGATTTCGCGCTACTCTCCGCTTCATCTGCTGCGCCTGATGGCGTGCACCTTCGCGCTGGCCACGATCGTGCCGGCAACAGCCGGCGCGCAGCCGGCAGCCTCATCCACCCCCTCTACCTCAGAAGGCACACAACCCATGAGCACCAATCCCCGCGTCAAACTGCAGACCAACCAGGGCGCCATTGTCATTACCCTGGATGCGGAGAAAGCGCCCAAGACCGTCGAGAACTTCATCAGCTACGTCAAGAACGGCTTCTATGACGGCACCATTTTCCATCGCGTCATCGACGGCTTCATGATCCAGGGCGGCGGCTTCGAGCCCGGCCTGAAGCAAAAGCCCACCCAGGCGCCCATCGAAAACGAAGCCAACAACGGCCTGAAGAACGACAAGTACACCGTGGCCATGGCCCGCACCAGCGACCCGCATTCGGCTACCGCGCAGTTCTTCATCAACGTCGCCGACAACGATTTCCTGAACTTCACCGCCCCCACCCCCAACGGCTGGGGCTACGCCGTGTTCGGCAAGGTCACCGAAGGCACCGACGTGGTCGACAAGATCAAGGGCGTGAAAACCGGCAACAGCGGCTTCCACCAGAACGTGCCGGTCGAGGACGTGGTCATCGAGAAGGCCGAGATCCTTGAATAAGGTCGCGCTGCAGGGCCCGGTCTGGCTGGCCTCCGACATACACCTGGGGCCGGCCACGCCGGCTACTTCCGAAGCGTTCCTGGGTTTTCTGGAAGCGGCGGCCGACGAGGCCGCCGCCCTGCTGTTGCCGGGCGATATTTTCGACGCCTGGATCGGCGACGACGTCACCCAGGCCGCACCGCCCTGGCTGGCGGCGGCGCTGCAAGGGCTCAAACGCGCCGCCGGCCGCATTCCGCTGTGGCTGGGGCGGGGCAACCGCGACTTCCTCATGGGCGCCGCCCTGGCCGACGCGCTGGGCGCCCGGCTGCTGCCCGAACCCGCCTTGCTGGAAACCGACTACGGCCGCGTGCTGCTGACGCACGGCGACGAGTACTGTACCGACGACGCCGCCTACCAGCAGTTCCGCGCCATGGTGCGCAACCCGCAATGGCAAGAGCAGTTCCTGGCCAAGAGCATCCCCGAGCGCCTGGCCATGGCCCAGGCAGCGCGCGGTGAAAGCCAGGCGGCCAACCAGATGAAGTCGGCCGAGATCATGGACGTCAACGCCCAGGCCGTCGAAGACGCGTTCCGCACGGCACAGGTAGACACGATCGTGCACGGCCACACGCACCGGCCCGCGCGCCATGTGCTCGAGGTGGACGGTCGCCGCTGCGAGCGCTGGGTGCTGCCCGACTGGGACTGCGACCATGCCAGCCCGCCACGCGGCGGCTGGCTGGTCATCGACCGCGACGGACTGACGTTCTACGACCTGGACGCGGCCTGAACCCGTTGCGGCCGGGGGTCGGGGCGCCTGACCCCCTCGACGCAAACGCCGTCTCCAGCCAGCGGTGTCTGACACCCTTCGGGAGTCAGACACCTTTTCATTTGGTCATCAGCCATGCGGCCACGACGATGCCCAGCGCGATGCGATACCAGGCAAAGCCCCGGTAAGTGTGGTTGGCCACGAAGCGCAGCACCGCACGCACCACCACCAGCGCGCTGATGAAGGCCGCCGCGAAGCCCACTGCGATGGCCGACAGGTCGTGCTGGCTGAGCAGGTCGATGTTGCGGTACAGGTCGTAGGTGGCGGCGCCCAGCATGGTGGGCATGGCCAGGAAGAATGAGAATTCGGTGGCTGTCTTGCGCTGGATGCCGGCGATCATGCCGCCGATGATGGTGGCGCCGGAACGCGAGGTGCCGGGAACCATCGCCAGGCATTGCGCCACGCCCACGCCCAGCGCCTGCTTCCAGGTGATCTGTTCCAGGGTGTGCGCCGAAGCGCGCTCGTCCGAGGCCGTGTCATCCGCCGCGCCAGGCGCATCGCCCGGCGTGTGATGGGTCTTGCGCTCGACCCACAGCATGATCAACCCGCCCAGCACCAGGGTTACCGCCACCACGCCAGGGTGGTAGAACACCTGCTTGATAGTCTTGATGAAAATGGCGCCCACCACGGCCGCGGGCAGGAAGGCCAGCAGCAGGTTGCGGGTGAAGGCCGTTTCGGCCGGCACGCCGGTCAGCGTGCCGCGTATCAGCTGCCACAGGCGGGCGCGGAAGATCCACATGACGGCCAGGATGGAGCCGAACTGGATCACCACCTCGAACACCTTGCCCGAACTCGATGTGAAATTGATCCAGTCGCCGATGAGAATCAGGTGCCCGGTGCTGGATACCGGGATGAACTCGGTGAGCCCCTCGATGATGCCCAGGAAAAAAGCCTTGATCAGGTATAGCGTGCTGTCGGTCACGGTGCGTGGCAAAAAATGGGGTTAATGGCCGTCGGCCTCGGCTTCGGCCTCGGCGGGCGCCAGCGGCATGCGCTCGACCCGCACCGACGCAATGCGTCGGCCGTCGAGTTCGAGCACTTCGAAGCGGAAATGATGGTGCGCACCATCGTACTCGCAAGTGTCGCCCGGCTGGGGCAGGTGCCCGAAACGGGTCAGCAGGTAGCCCGCCAGCGTGGAGTAGTCTTGCGAGTCGTCGATCAGCCCTTCGGTTTCCAGCACCTGCTCTACATGGTGCAGGTCGGCCGCGCCGTCGATCTTCCAGACGTCGTCCTGCTCGGGGGTGATATCGGGCAGCTCGTCTTCGTCGGGGAATTCGCCCGCAATCGCCTCGAACACGTCGATGGGCGTCACCAGGCCTTCGATGGCGCCGAATTCGTCGGCCACCAGCACCAGCTGCCCGCGCGAACGCTTCAGGGTGTCCATCAGGCGCAGGATGCCGATCGATTCGTGCACGATGATCGGGTCGCGCAGGCGGTTGCGGCGCACCCGCCGGTCGGTGATCAGGTCGGCCACCAGGTCTTTGGCGCGGCCGATGCCGATGACCTCATCCAGCGAGCCGCGGCAGACCGGGAAAAAGCTGTGCGGCGCCTCGGTGAGTTGCCGGCGGATGGTGTCGGCGTCATCGTCGATGTTGACCCAGGATACGTCGGTGCGCGGCGTCATGATGGAGCGGATCGAACGCTCGGCCAGCGTCAGCACGCCGCTGACCATGTTGCGCTCTTCGACGCCGAAGGCCGGCACGGCAGGCTGGTCGGCGCTGGAAGCAGGCATTTCCTCGCCATCCGGCGGGCGCTTGCCCAGCATGCGCAGCACGGCGCTGGCGGTGCGTTCGCGCATGGGGCGGGTGGCATCGAGCCGCAGCAGGTTGCGCCGGGCAACCTGGTTGAGCAGTTCGATGGCCACCGAGAAGCCGATGGCCGCGTACAGGTAACCCTTGGGCACCTTGAAGCCGAAGGCCTCTGCCAGCAGCGAGAAGCCGATCATGAGCAGGAAGCCCAGGCACAGCACCACCACGGTGGGATGCGCGTTGACGAAGCGGGTCAGCGGCTTGGATGCCAGCAGCATGATGCCGATGGCCACCGTAACCGCAATCATCATGATAGCCAGGTGGTCGACCATGCCAACCGCGGTAATGACGGAATCCAGCGAGAACACCGCGTCGAGCACGACGATCTGCGTGACGATGACCCAGAAGCTGGCATAGACGCGCGGGCCCGAGGCGTGCGCGCCCTGGCTGCCTTCCAGCCGCTCGTGCAGCTCGAGCGTGCCCTTGAAGAGCAGGAACAGCCCCCCGACCAGCAGGATGAGGTCGCGGCCCGAGAAGGTCACGGGGCCGGCGGAAAACAGCGGCGCGGTCAGGGTGACCAGCCACGACATGACCGACAGCAGGCCCAGGCGCATCAACAATGCCAGGGACAGGCCCACGATACGCGCGCGGTCGCGCTGCGCGGGGGGCAGCTTGTCGGCCAGAATGGCGATGAAGATCAGGTTGTCGATCCCCAGGACGATTTCAAGGACGACCAGGGTAAGCAGGCCGACCCACGCGGCGGGGTCCAGCAGCCACTCCATCGAGTGCTCCAAAAGTTGCGGAACCGCCAATCGTACCTGGAAATAGCATCACATGCCGGCAACATGCCGGCAGATGCGCCGCAAAATACGGGATGTTGACAGCCAGAGCCAACGCTGGCGCGGCTTGTAGGCCGATTTGGCGCGCCAAGGGGCGGCGCGCCGTGGTTTTAGTCTTGCTTGGGCTGCAGGGCAACCAGCATCTGGGTGAAAATCTTGGGGCTGCCGGCCAGCACATTGCCGGAATCGAGCCAGCCCTGTTCGCCGTCGAAATCGCCCACCAGCCCGCCGGCTTCCTGCACCAGCAGGCTGCCGGCGGCCAGGTCCCAGGGCTTGAGGCGCATGCCGCAGAAGCCGTCGAGCCGGCCCGCGGCCACGTAGGCCAGGTCGAGCACGGTGGAGCCCAGGCGGCGCACGCCGGTGCAGCCTTCCGAGAGCTGGCGGAACCGCCCGCCGCCGGCATCGATGTCGCCCGACTTGGGCCAGTGCGCGCCCAGCAAGGCCTCGCTGTAGCGGGAACGGCCCGACACCCGCACGCGGCGGTCGTTCAGGAAGGTGCCGCTGCCCCGGCTGGCGGTGAACAGCTCGTTGCGCGACGGGTCGTAGACGACCGCCTGCGTGACCTGGCCACGCTGCGTCAGCGCGATAGACACGGCATAGTTGGGCAGGCCGTGAATGAAGTTGGTGGTACCGTCGAGGGGGTCGATGATCCACTGGAACTCGGCCTGCTCGGGGCCTTGCAGCCCGTATTCTTCACCCAGCACGGCATGGTCGGGATAAGCGGTGCGCAGGGTTTCGACGATGGACTCTTCGGAAGCGCGGTCGACTTCCGTGACATAATCGCGCGGCCCCTTGCGAGCCACGTTGAGTCGTTCCAAATCCAGGCTGGCACGGTTGATGATGGTGCCGGCACGCCGGGCCGCCTTGATGGCGATATTGAGCATCGGGTGCATAAAATTCCGTACGTATGCAGTAAGGGCTGCCACCCGGGCGGCCTTGCCGAAATAGCGGGATTTCCCCGCGGCAACGGCCCGAAAAACCAGGAAGGCGTTAAGCCAAACTTGCCATTTTAAATGACTCAAGCATTTTCACGCGTCCAGTTCATCATGGTACAGCCCAGCCACCCCGGAAACGTGGGTTCGGCGGCCCGTGCCATCAAGACCATGGGCTTCGCCGATCTAGTGCTGGTCGAGCCCCGCTACCCGGACATGACGTCCCAGCCCGAGGCGGTAGCCCTGGCCAGCGGCGCCACCGACGTGCTGGAGCGCGCGCGGGTCTGCGCCACCCTGGAGGAGGCCCTGGCCCCGGTAACGCTGGCCTTCGCGCTGACGGCCCGGGTACGCGACCTGGGTCCCCCGCCCTGTGACATCCGCCAGGCCGCGGAGCTGGCCAGCCAGCACCTGGCCGCGCCAGGGTCCGGCTGCGCCGCCGTGGTGCTGGGCACCGAGCGGGCCGGCCTGACCAACGCCCAGATCGCCCTGTGCCAGCGCATCTGCCATATTCCGGCCAACCCCGAATACAGTTCGCTGAATGTCGCCCAGGCGCTGCAATTGGCGGCGTGGGAGCTGCGTTACGCGCTGCTGCAGGCTGGCGGGGCCGCGCTACTGCCCGCGTCCACCGCGCAGCAGCCCGACCCGGGCGCCGCCCTGGCCACGAGCGAGGCGGTGCAGGCGTTTTTGGCGCACTGGCAGGAAGCGCTGGTGCACGTGCAGTTCCTGGACCCTGCCCATCCCAAGAAGCTGATGCCGCGCATGCGCCACCTGTTCAGCCGCAGCGCCCTGACCCGCGACGAAATCGACATGCTGCGCGGGGTGTGCACGGCGATGCTGCGCAAAAAATAAGGTGCCTGGCTCCCGTCTGGGGGCCAGGCACCGATTAAAGCGCCAGGCATGCGGCGACAGTTTCGATCGTACGGTGTCGGGCGCCTGCGGAGCCCGACACCTGGCTGTGCCGCGGCGGCAGCTTAGTCGACTTGCGCGCCCGAGGCCTTGACCACCGGGGCCCAGTTCTCGACTTCGGACTTGATGAACGCGCCGAACTCGGCCGGCGTGGTTTTCTCACCCACGGCGCCCAGGCCCGCGAAGGCTTTCTGGACTTCGGGGTTGTCCTGCGCCTTGACGATCACGGCGTTGAGCTTCTCGATCACTTCGGGCGGCGTGCCGGCCGGCGCGATCAGGCCGAACCACGACGACACGTCGAATTTCTCGAAGCCCGATTCTTGCATGGTGGGCAGGTCGGGAGCGGTAGGCGAGCGCTTGGCCGTGGTAACGGCCAGGGCGCGCAGCTTGCCGCCCTTCACGTGGGGCCACGACGACGGCATGTTGTCGAACATGAACTGCACCTGGCCGCCGATCAGGTCGGTAACGGCCGGGGCGCTGCCCTTGTACGGCACGTGCAGCACGTCCAGGCCGGCGCGCAGCTTGAACAGTTCACCCGCCATGTGGATGGACGTGCCGCTGCCGGACGAGGCGAACGCCAGCTTGCCGGGGTTGGCCTTGGCGTAGTCGACCAGTTCTTTCACCGACTTCACCGGCACCTGCGGGTTCACCACCAGGATGTTGGGCACCTTGGCGCCCAGGGCGACCGGCGCGAAGTCTTTGGTCAGGTCAAACGAGATGTTCTTGTACAGCGTCTGGTTGATGGCGCTGGTAACGGCCACGAACAGCAGCGTGTAGCCATCGGGTTCAGCCCGCTTGACGTAATCGGTAGCGATGTTGCTGCCGGCGCCAGGCTTGTTCTCGACCACGAAGGACTGCTTCAGCTCTTCGGTGAGTTCCTTGGCCATGATGCGGGCGATGACGTCGGTGGTCCCGCCTGCTGAAAAGCCGACCACGATGTGCACGGGCTTGTCCGGATAGGCAGCCTGGGCGCTGGCGCCCAGCGCGAGCGCCCCCAGGGCGCCGGCGAGCAGCGTGACGGCATGGCGCAGGAAGCGGGGTTTCTGACCTTTGGTCATGTAGTGTCTCCTGTGAAATTGTCCGTAGAACGGACGCACTAAACTTTGTTACAGCGGCGATTTTCCACTAGTCATGCTATTTTCGGCAAGGTAGAGTCCACGCTACGGACAGTGGGTTTTCCCTGCCCCCCTGCTTTACGGCTTCGATTCGTCGCGATTTACCGAGGGTTGCATGTCCACTTCAGAGAGTTCTTCCGGCCCGCGCACGCTGCGGCGCGGGCTGGCCGTGCTGGCCGCGCTGCGCGACCAGGGCGCCGGCGGGCTCAGCGTCACCGATATCGCCCGCATGACGGGCATCCAGCGCCCCACTATCTACCGGCTGCTGGCCGCGCTGCTGGATTCGGGGCTGGTATTGGCCGTGCCGGGCACCAAGAAATACCGCGCCCAATGGGCCACCTGTACCGATGCGGCCACCCCAGACCCGCGCGTCAGCCAGACCCTGCCCATTCTGCGGCGGCTGGCCGAGCGCACGGGCGACGCCGTATTCCTGGTGGTGCGCGAGGGCGATGAATCGGTGAGTCTGCACCGCGAGATAGGCGGCTACCCGGTGCAGATACTGGCTACCTACGCCGGCAAGCGCCAGCCGCTGGGCGTGGGTTCGGGCGGCATGGCGCTGCTGGCCGCCCTGCCCGACCCGGTGGCGCACAGCATCGTGGAGCGCAACTCGGGCTACCTGGATGAATACGGCGGCATGACGCCGCATGAAATGCACCGGCTGATCGAAAACACGCGGGCGCGCGGCTACGCGGTCGTGGGCAACCACGCCGTGCGCGGCGCGCTGGGCGTGGGATGCGCCCTGCTGGACCCGCAAGGCGCCCCCATCCTGGCCATCAGCGTCACAGCCATCATCGACCGCATGCCGGCGCCGCGCCAGCGCGAGATTGCCGGGTGGATCCACGCCGAACTGGCGCGCCTGTCGCTGCGCGCCTGATCAGGCGAGCGGGGCCGCGTCTTTGGGCTGGGCCTGGATCTGGCGCACGGGAATGGGCGGCTTGAAACCGGCTGCTCCCAGCGCCAGGCGAATCTGGTGGAACAGATCCCAGCGCAGATCCCAGTACTGGGCGGCGGCGCACCAGACGCGCACGTTGACCACGGTGCCGTTGTCTTTGTATTCGCTGACCTTGATCAGCGGAGCCGGGTCTTTCTGCACCATGGGGTGGTTGGCCACCAGCCGGTTCAATTGCGCCAGCGCCTCGTCCAGGTCGTCGTCGTAGTGGACGGTGACGGGGATATCCAGGCGCCGCGTAACGTTGCGGCTGTAGTTGGTGATGGTGGCGTTCCACACCACGCTGTTGGGCAACGAAATATAAATGCCGTCGACCTGCACCAGGCGGCACAGGAACAGGCCGACTTCGACCACGGTGCCTTCGGCGCCGCTGCTCAAGGCCACGTATTCGCCCGCGCGCAGGGGACGCAAGATCAGCAGCATGATGCCGGCGGCGATGTTCTGCAAGGTGTTCTGCAAGGCCAGGCCCACGGCCAGGCCGGCAGCGCCCAGCACGGCGATGAGGCTGGCGGTCTGCACGCCGAAACGCGCCAGCACGGCAATTACCGTGAAGATGCGCACCGTCCACACCACCACGCTGTAGAACATGGGCACGATGGTGGGATCGATGCGCGACGAACGCGTCGCAACGCGCCGCACCCAGTGGCCCAGCAGCGTCGACGCCCACCAGCCGATCAGCAATATGGCCAGCGCCATGACTATGTTGAACGCCCCGTCGGCCAGACGCGGCATCAGGGTTTCAAGGCTTACCAAATATTCGCTCATGCGGGCTCCCACCCAGTACTGCGCGCGCCCAAGACCACGCCCGGGCGCGCAGAAATTGAAAGTTTGAAAACTTTATCAGATGGCCATGGCGTAGTGTGGCGCGCGTCCCTGGACAAGCACGTGAATCGCCCGGCACGTGTCAGACCCGGCGGAAGTGGTTGTCCCACGACAGGCCGGGCGACGGCGCCAGAATGGATTGCGCAGCCAGGCCAGGCCCCGCTTGCACCAGCGCCCCCATGCCGCTGTTGGCCAGGAACCGCCCGGGCGCCAGCGGCGCCACGCCGCAGCCGTCGGCCAGGCGAGTCAGGCCCAGGCAGCGGCCGCTGGCCGTATCCCAGTACACCACCTGCCCGCCCACCGGACTGCTGGTGGCAATGATGCCGCCGGACGGGTCCGCCGCCACCGACCCGACGTAATTGCGGAATCCGCGCAGCACTTCGTCGGGGCCGCCATACAGCTCGGGCTGGCCACCGCGGCGATGGCGCCCCACCAGCGGCGGCCGCTCGCCCGCCGGGCCGGTGTGCTGGCAGCCGAACCACACGGCCCCATCGGCCGCCAGGGCCAGGTGCCGGATCGACAGGCGGTGGTATTGCCCGGGCAGCTCGACCTGTTCGAGCAGGCGGCCATCGGCCGCGTCCATATAAGCCAGCGACGGCCGCATGGTGTCCAGGTTCAGTTCCAGCTTGCCGTAGTCGGGGTGCGTCAGAATGCCGCCATTGGCCACGCACAGCGTCTTGCCATCGGGCAGCAGCACGACTTCGTGCGGGCCGATGCCGCCGGTAGCGAATTCGCCGATGCGGCGGTAGCCGCCGCCGGCAGAGGCGTCATACACGCCCAGCACGCCGTGCCCGGCCTCATAGTCGTTCTCGGTGGCCAGCATGCGCCGGCCATCGGGCAGGAACACGCCATGGCCGAAGAAATGCCGCCCGGGCGCCGCCTGCAAAGCGACCGGCGGCCGGGAACCGTCGATGTGAAAGGCCACGGCAAAAAAGCCGGGCTGGCGCCCGAACACAACGGCGCGGCCGCGCGCCGCGTCCAGCGCGAAACTGTGGCCGCGCGCCGGCATGGGCACCACCTGACGGTCGCGGCCCTGCGCGTCGAGCACGACCGCTTCGTAGCGCCCGCCGGCGCGGCGCGCGGCCACATAAAGGGGCGCGGGGCCGGCAGCGCGCAGCGTGGCCGGCGCCAGGCCCGCCGCGGCGGCCAGCGCCAGGAAGCGGCGGCGGTCAATCTCCATCGAGGGCATTGAATCCTATGGTCACGCCCAACGCGGGCGCGACATGCTGATCGACAATATCCTTGGCGTTTTTCAGGATCAGCGCGGCCAGCGCCAGCCGCTGCCATGCGTCGGCATCGGCGGCGGCCTGCTGCAGCGGAACATCCACCGCCGCAAGAGCGGCAGCGGCACGGTCGAGCTCGCCGCGCAACGACGCGTCGATCCAGTCTGCGTCGGCGGCGTAGCGATAGCCGCCCGCGTCGTAGAACGCGCCCATGCCGCGCACGCTGGCCGCGAGCATGGGCACGGCCATGCCGCTGCGCCAGAACGCGGCGCGCTTGGGCCGGGCGGCCTGGGGCGAATCGCCCAGCATGGGCGCGAGCTTCACGTCGCGGACGAACTGCAGGCCGGTCGACAGGGCCTTGACGGCCTCGGCCGCCACTTCCTGCTGGCTGCGGTATAGGTCGCTGTCGGCCGACGGCGCGGTGAACTGGCTGCCGAAATCGCCCTGCGCGCTCCATGCCTGGCGCAGTTCGCCCGCCACGCCGGCGATATTGGCGGCCACCGCCACGGCGTAGCGGCAAGCGTAACCTGACGCGTCGCCGGCCGGCGCATCGAGCAGGCCCGGCGCGTCATACAGCACGTATTCCAGGGCCGGCAAGCCTTGCAGAGCCACGCTGCGCCCGGCCAGCGCGCCGGGCGCCAGGGCGGCCGGGTCGGCCTGCGCCAGCAGCGCGCGCACCTGGCGCTGCATGACGCCGCGCGTATCCGGCCAGAACACCAACCGCTCATAGCGGTTGCCTTGCACCAGCGGGCCGAAGCGCAAAAACTCCACGCCCGACCAGGCCAGCGCCGTCTGGCCGAACGCCTCGCGCACGCCCGGCGCGCCATCCGGCCCGCCGCCCTGCCTGCACCAGGCGTCCAGGGTTTTTTCCAGGCTCTCCGCCCGCTGGGCCAGCTCCGCCACGGCGGGCCGCACATAACCGTCGGCCAGGCGCTGGCCCAGGTCGGCCGGCGGCGCCGCCAGCGCGGCCAATGGCGCCAGCGCCAGGGCGGCAGCCAGCAGCCGCTTGCTTATCAACATGTTCACGCTATTTGCCGGGCTGCTCACAAGGACTCCAGGAAACGGATCAGGTCAGCGCGCTGCTGCGGCGTCATGGCCACCACGCGGTCGCGCGCCGCCTGGGCCTCGCCGCCATGCCACAGAATGGCTTCGAGCAGCGTGCGCGCCCGGCCATCGTGCAGCCAGGTCGCGTCAGGGTTGACAGTGCGCGTCAGGCCGATGCCCCACAAAGGCGGCGTGCGCCATTCGCTGCCGCTGGCCTGACCTTCGGACACGCCATCCGCCAGGCCCTCGCCCATGTCGTGCAGCAGCAGGTCGGTGTACGGCCAGATCAGCTGAAAGCGATGTTCCGGGCGCTCGGCATCGCGCCGGGTCACGTACTTGGGCACATGGCAGGCCACGCAATTGGCTTCGTAGAACAGTTTCTTGCCCGCGAGCACGCGCGCGTCGTCGACGTCGCGCCGTTGTGGCACGGCCAGGTTGACCGCGTAGGTCGTGACGAAGTCCATCAGCTCGCCGGGCACTTCATGTTCGCCCAGGCGCGGCTGCGCGCCGTGTGGCATATCGAAGCAGGCCCGCTGCGCCGCCGTGCATTCGCCGTAGTGACTGGGAAACAGAGGCGTAGACAGCCCCATGTCGTTGGAAAACGCCACCGCGCTTTGCTGTTCGACCGTAGGCTGGCTGGCCTTCCAGTTAAAGCGGCCCAGCGCGGTCCGGCCGCTGCGGGCATCGCGCACCCAGTTTGGCCGGCCGCTGATGCCATCGCCATGGTCGGCCGCCGCATTGGCCAGAATGTCGGCAGGATGCACGGCTTCGAGCAGGCCCAGGCCGATCATCGGCGGCGCCAGGCGCGGCGAGATCTGCACGTCGTCCCGCAGCGGGCCGTAGCCCGGGTCTTCGATCCGGTAGACGGGCTTCATCAGCGTGGCGGTCTCGCCGCCATTGAGCGCCACTGCCACCAGCTCGTACTCGATCTCCAGCCGCCCTTCCGCCGGCAGCCCGGCCACGGCGAAGTTCTGCAATTGCGAGCCATACACCGGCTCGGGCACGAACGGCAGCTCGCCCGACGCCAGCAGGCGGCGGTGTTCATCGGTGCTGGGCGGCACGGCCAGGCGCAACAGCAGCGCCACGGCGTCGGTGCGCTCCAGCGGGTCGAAGCCGGGCACGGTGCCGCGGCCGTCCTTGGTATGACATGCCTGGCAAGACCGGGCGTTGAACAGCGGCCCCAGACCATCCGAAGCCTGGGTCGATGACGGCGCCGACACCCAGTCTTTGCGGAACAGCCCGTTGCCCACCAGGAACTGCTGACGGCCTTCGAAGGTCAGGTTGGCCGAGGGATGCGAAAAAATGTCGGCATTGACCAGCTTGCGCGTGGTGCCGGCGCCGGCCGGCAGGGTTTCGAACGTCTCGGCCCGGGAAAAATCGCGGGTCGGCGCGGTAACCCTGGCGACGCGGTCGCGGTCTTCGGCGCCGAGGTCGTCGCGCTGGGCGGATTGCGCGGCGGCGCCCGACGTGGCAAGCGCCGCCAATACTGCCACTACGATCTTGCTCACTGGAATACGGCTTCCGGCTTGTCCAGACTGTCCGAACCTTCCAACGCCACTTCGCCCAATTCAAGCACGGCAATCACGCGTTCCAGGCTGCGGGTCTGGTCGACCAGGCGATCGATGGCGGCCTGCACCACGGCATTGCCTTCGGCATTGCCGCTGGCAATCATCTGGTCGTAGGTTTCAACCTTGTCGGCGCGGTCGCGCATGGCCTGCATGGCAGCCACGGTGGCGTCCAGCTTGGCGCGCATTTCGGCGTCCAGCTTGGGATCGCGCGCCTTGACCAGGTCAGACACGCTGGCGCCCGCGACGGTCTTGCCGTTTATGCGGGCGTAGCTGCCCAGGTACACGTTGCGGATGCCGATCTGGTTATAGAAGTGCGAGTTGTGGGTGTTGTCGGAGAAGCAATCGTGCTCTTCTTCCGGGTCGTGCAGCATCAGGCCCAGCTTCATGCGCTCGCCCGCCAGCTCGCCGTACGACAGGCTGCCCAGGCCGGTCAGCATGGCGACCAGGCCAGCCTTGGGGTCATGCTCGACCGCCTTGCGCGCCTGGCCATCCGCCTGCCAGTTGGCCACCATGGTCTCCAGGTCGGCAACCAGCAGGTCGGTGACCGCACGCAGGTACTGCACACGGCGTTCGCAATGTCCTCCCGTGCATTGGGCGGGGTCGAAATCAGTGTGCGGACGGTTGCCGGCATGGCGCTCTTGGGGCGTGCCTTGGCGGTCGGCCGGAGCCGGGCCGGAGCCGTTCAGGTCCTGGCCCCACAGCAGGAATTCGATGGCATGGTAGCCGGTGGCGACGTTGGCTTCGTTGCCGTCGGCCTCGTGCAGTGTCTCGGCCAGCAGCTCGGGCGTGATGGTGGTGGCGTCGATGGTCTTGCCGCCCACCGAAATCTTGGAATTGGCGATCACATTCACGGCGTAGAACGCGTTCTGGTCGCTCTCGGTGCCGTACGAGGCGTCTACGTAATCGATCAGGCCTTCGTCCAGCGGCCAGGCATTCACGCTGCCTTCCCAGTCGTCGACCACCGGGTTGCCGAAGCGGAAAGCCTCGGTCTGTTGATACGGCACGCGCGCCGCCAGCCACGCCGCGCGCGCGGCCTGCAGCGTCTGCGCGCTGGGCTGTTCGATCAGCGCTTCGACGGCCGCGCGCAAGGCCTGTGCTGAAGCCAGCGAGTCTTCATAGCCTGCCAGCGCGATATCGGCATAGGTCTGCACCACTGCCTTGGGTTCGGCGGCCGCCTGGGCCGCGCCCGCGGCCAGGGTGGCCGCCAGCAGCGCGCCGTAGAGCAACTTGCGCATCGGAATACTCTCCTTTGTTGTGGAAAAGCGCGCCCCGCGTGGCCGCGTCTTTCGGGATGAAGATTTACCGATGCAAGTGTAAACAATTTTCGTTCAAGATTCAGTGAATTGTCAGTAATGATTGTCAGCCTTGCGCGGCCGGCTGCAGCCATCCCCGCAGCAGCCGGGTGACGACCGGGATGCATACGAACGACAGCACTGGCGTCATGCAGGCGGTAGTGATCAGCACGCGCCAGAACAAAGGCATGGCGCTCAATTGCTCGTTGAACAACGTGCTGAACAGCAGCAGCATGGGGAAATACGCCAGCCAGATGCTGACGGCCTGCTTCCAGCGCGGCGGCGCGCTGCGCGGCGGGCCGAACCAGGCATCCATGCCGCTGGCCCGGTGCACGCGGCTGGCGCGCACCAGGCCCGCCCCGCGCTCGAGCCACATGCGCCGCGGCAGCGAATTCTCCCAACGCGCCAGGCTGGCCTCGTCATTAAAGCGAAGCACGATCTGGTACTGGTCGCCTCCTTCGGGCGGCTGCAGCACTCCCGACCCCAGGAATCCCGGAAAGCCCGCGGCCAGTATCTCGCCCTGGCGCAGCCAAGCCAGGAAGTCGCCGTAGCGGTCGGGGGAAATATGGCGCGTCACCAGCATGGTGACCGGGGCGGGAAGACTTGTGTTCATGCGGTACTCCTTGCTGCGTGCGGCCTCGCTTGCAATCTGCGGGCCTTCTGCCCTCTTTCCAAGCAAACCTTGTGCCAGGCGGCGGCCCCGGCCCCGCCGCCCCGGAAACGCCGCCGGTTCGCGCGCGCCATGCACCGCCGCGCGCGATGCCGCGCCGTCGCGGCGCGCCGCTGCACCGCGCCGGTGCGATATTGAGCATGGCCCCACGCAGGTCTACACTGGGCGCTCTCTCAACCCAAGGAGTATGCGCAATGAGCACCTACAAGATTGCGGTTTTTGTCGGCAGCCTGCGGGCCGCATCCATCAACCTGCGTTTGGCGCGTGCCCTGGAAAAACTGCTGCCCGAGAACGTCAAGTTCGAATACGCCAGCCTGGCAGACGTGCCCCTGTTCAACCAGGACGACGAAATGTCCATGCCGCCCGCGGCCGCGAAGCTCAAAGCGCTCATCGCCAGCGCCGATGGCCTGCTGTTCGTCACGCCGGAGCACAACCGTTCGATCCCGGCGGCACTGAAAAACGCCATCGACTGGGGCTCGCGCCCGTGGGGCCAGAACTCCTGGCCCGGCAAGGCCGGCGGCATCGTGGGCACCTCGCCCAGCGCGGCCGGCACCGCCATGGCGCAGCAACACCTGCGCAACATCCTGGCCGCGGAAGGCGTCAACGTGCTGACCACGCCGGAAGTCTTCCTGCAAACCACCGAAGGCTTGATAGACGACCAATACACCATCACCAACGAAGGAACCCGCAAGTTCCTGCAAGGCTGGCTCGACCGCTACGTAGCCTGGGTGGCCCAGCACTCGGGCTAATACCGCGTCGCAATCACCTCGTCATACTCCCCACGTAACCTCTCGGCCTGTTTGCTGGCCTCCAGCTTAAACACCCGCCAACTCAGAGAGGTTTCAATGTCCTACTTGACAGACAAGTTGCGTGCCCCGCGCCGTGAAGCAGAAGGAGAAATCACGGTGCCGGGCCAGATGTTCGACGACATCGTCGCCGCCAACCCCGGCCGGCGCACATTATTGAAGAACAGCGTGGGGCTGTCGCTGCTGTCTGTATTCGGTGCAACGCTGGCGGGCTGTGGCAGCGGCAGCGACAACGATGACGATGACGAGGGCCCCGGCAATGGCGGCGGCACCGGCCCCTCTGCCGATTACTCGGTAAGTTTCACGCCCCTGGCCGACAACCTCACGCCCGACACCGTGCTGGTTCCCGAAGGCTACGTGGCCGAAGTGCTGTATTCGGCCGGCGACAAATGCATGATCGGCTCGCTGGGCTACAGCGGCACGCCTCAGTCGTATCCCGCCACCGAGAACCAGGCCGGCGGCCAGCACGACGGCATGCACTTCTACGCCCTGGAAGGCGTGGATCCCGACAAAGGCGGCTTGCTGGTCCTGAACCACGAAAACGTCGACCGCCAGACGCTCGACCTGTCCACGGACGCGGTGCGCACCAATCTGTCGAACGTGGGCGTGTCGGTTATCGAGATCGCGCGCGGCGACAACGGAAAATGGTCGGTCAACACCAATTCGTCGTACAACAAACGCTACACGGGCAACACCGTCTACAACGTGAGCGGCCCGGCCGCGGCCGTCATCGGCCCCACCGTGGTCGGCACACTGAATAACTGTTCCAGCGGCAATACGCCGTGGGGCACCTACCTGACCTGCGAAGAAACCACGGACAACTACTGGGACCCCACCCAGCCCGAAGAAGGCTATGGCTGGGTGGTCGAGATCGACCCGCACCAGCCGACCTCCACGGCCGTCAAGCGGACCGCGCTGGGCCGCTTCGATCACGAAAACACCGCCTACATGCTGGACAAGGACAACCGCGTCGCCTTCTACATGGGCGACGACGGCACGCCCGGCTGCATCTACAAGTTCGTTCCCTCGCGCGCTTATGATCCGTCGAACCGCGCCAACAACGCCAACCTGCTCGACGAAGGCACGCTGTACGCTGCGCGCTTCAATGACGATGGCTCGGGCAATTGGGTAGAGCTGACCGTAGGCAAGAACGGCCTGACCGCCGGCGCCGTGGATCCGGGCAACTACACCCAGGTCGCCCCCGGCTCGCTGCCCGCGCAGCAACTCATCGACTTCAACTCGCAGGCCGACGTGCTGATCAACACCAAGGCCGCCGCGCGCGTGGCCGGCGCCACCCTGATGGACCGCCCTGAATGGATCACCGTGGGCCAGGACAAGACCCTGTACTGCACGCTGACCAATAATGGCGGCCGCCGGCGCCCCAGCGCGGCCAACCCGCGAACCAATAATTCGCACGGCCACATCGTGCGCTGGAAAGAGCGCGGCGACTCGCCGCTGGCCACCACCTTCGAATGGGATTTGCTGCTGCTGGCCGGCTATGACGAAGCGGAAGGCAAGGCCGAGAACCTCACCGGCACCATCAACGGCGATACGTTCTCCAGCCCCGATGGCATCCGCGTCGACACGCGCGGCCGCTTGTGGGTGCAGACCGATTCGGGCGCTACCGGCGCCGATGAATTCGGCCACAACGCCATGTACTACATCGACCAGACGACCGGCGAGTCGAAGCGCTTCCTGGTGGGCCCGGTTGGCTGCGAGATCACGGGTATCGCCTACAACGAAGACCTGACCACGTTCTTCATCAACATCCAGCACCCGAACGGCGCATGGAACACCGTGCGCGCCGGCGGCGGAGACGCCCGCTCGGCCACGGTGGTGGTGCGCCGCGAAGACGGCAGGCCGGTCGGCGCCTGACCCAGGGGCGGCGGGCATGGGGCGGCGGGCCGCGCTGCCGCCCCGCAAGGTTCATGGCGCCGGCACGGCTCGCATGACGCGGAGGCCCTGCCGGCCGCCGCCGGCGGCCGGAGCTTACTCGCCGTCTTCGAGCCGCATGCCGATCTTCAGCCCGACCTGCCAGTGCGCGACCTGGCCATTCTTGATGTGGCCGCGCACCTCGGTAACTTCGAACCAGTCTAGATTGCGCAGAGTTTCCGAAGCGCGCGCAATGGCTTGCACGACGGCATCATCGGACGACTTGGTGGACGACCCCACCAGTTCGATTTGCTTGTACACGTGGCTGTTGGACATCGTTCGTCTCCCGCAAGAAAGTAGCGGCAAGCCGGGGCGGCGGGCCGCCGGCCCGGCCTGCCCGGCCGGGTCGACCCATTGTGGCACGGCGCGGCGCGCCTGCCTATGCGCAAACGCCATGCCGGCGCACGCCGGCATGCGCGAACCGGTCCGCGGATGGGTTCTAATAGGTGATGTTGGATCACCCAAGATTGACGAACCCGTTCCCAATGTCGAAGCAACGCGCGCACAATCACAACGCCGGCGTGGAAGCCCGCAGCCCTTCCACTGACAACCTGGCGGGCCATACGCCCATGATGCAGCAATATTTACGCCTCAAGGCCGAGGCCGGCCCGTTGCTGCTGTTCTACCGCATGGGCGATTTCTATGAAATGTTCTACGAAGACGCGGAGCGCGCCGCGCGCCTGCTGGGCCTGACGCTGACCAAGCGCGGCGCGTCCAACGGCACGCCCATTCCCATGGCAGGCGTGCCCGTGCATGCCATGGAGCAATACCTGGCGCGCCTGGTGGCCCTGGGCGAATCGGTGGCCATCTGCGAACAGATCGGCGACCCCGCCGCGGCCAAGGGGCCTGTCGAACGGCGCATCGTGCGCATCGTCACGCCCGGCACCCTGACCGACGAAGCCCTGCTTCCGGCCAAGGCCGACCGCGCCCTGGCGGCCGTGTTCCTGGGCGGCAAGGCGCGCAACCCGCGCGCCGGCCTGGCTTGGCTGAACCTGGCCAGCGGCGAATTCCGCGTCACCGAATGCGCGCCGGCCCAGATCGAATCCGAACTGCACCGCGTCGCACCTGCCGAGCTGGTGTGCGCTGAAAGCGCCGATCCGGCGCTGGCCTTCGAGGGCGCGCGCACCCGCGTGCCCGACTGGCACTTCGAAAGCGACGGCGCGCGGGCGCACCTGCTCGCTCACTTCAAGACCGACACTCTGGCCGGCTTCGACGTCGACGACATGCCCGCGGCCATCTGCGCGGCCGGCGCGCTGCTGCGCTACGCCGCGCGCACTCAATCGCAGGCGCTGGCCCATGTGCAGGGCATCGCGGTCGACCGGCCCGGCCAGTACGTGCTGATGGATCCCGTCACGCGACGCAACCTCGAGCTTACCCAGACCCTCAGCGGCGAAGAGTCTCCCACGCTGTTCTCGCTGCTGGACGGCTGCCGCACGCCCATGGGCAGCCGGCTGCTGCGGCGCTGGCTGCATCATCCGCTGCGCGACAACGCCCCCGCGCTGGCGCGCCAGCAGGCCATCTCGGCCCTGCTGTCCGGCCGCACGGATGTCGCCCCGGCGTTCGGCGCGGCCGGCCTGCTGGAAACCCTGCGCGACGCGCTGGATGCCTTTCCCGATGTCGAACGCATTTCGTCGCGGCTGGCGCTGCGCTCGGTACGGCCGCGCGAACTGGCCAGCCTGCGCGACGCCCTGGCGGCCCTGCCCGCGCTGCGCGAACTGGTGGCGCCACTACGCGCCTCGCCGCGTCTGGCCGAGCTGGCCGGGCACCTGCAACTGGACCCCGCCCTGGCCGACCTGCTGCGCCGCGCCATCGCCCAGGAGCCGGCGGTGGCCATTCGCGACGGCGGCGTCATCGCCACCGGCTTCGATGCCGAGCTCGACGAGTTGCGCGCCCTGGCCGCCGACGGCGGCGATTTCCTGGTGCAGCTCGAAGCCCGCGAGCGGGAACGCACCGGCATCGGCAACCTGCGAGTCGAATTCAACCGCGTGCATGGCTTCTACATCGAAGTCACCAAGGGCCAGACCGACAAGGTGCCCGAAGACTACCGCCGCCGCCAGACGCTCAAGAACGCCGAACGCTACATCACGCCCGAGCTCAAGTCCTGGGAAGACAAGGTGCTGTCAGCGCAAGACCGCTCGCTGGCGCGCGAGAAATGGCTGTACGAGCAACTGCTCGACACGCTGGCCGAGCACGTGCGCCCGCTGTCCGATTGCGCGGGCGCGCTGGCCGAACTGGACACCCTGGCCGCCTTGGCCGAGCACGCGCGACGCCATGACTGGACCGCCCCCGACCTTACCGAACAGGCCGAACTGGATATCGAGGCCGGCCGCCACCCGGTGGTGGAACGGGCCATCGAGCGCTTTACGCCCAATGGCTGCCGCCTGGACGCCACGCGCCGCATGCTGCTGATCACCGGCCCCAACATGGGCGGCAAATCCACCTACATGCGCCAGGTGGCGCTGATTGCCCTGCTTGCGCGCACCGGCAGCTTCGTGCCGGCGCAGCGCGCCACCATCGGCAAGCTCGACCGCATCTTCACCCGCATCGGCGCGGCCGACGACCTGGCGGGCGGGCGTTCCACCTTCATGATGGAAATGACCGAGGCGGCCGCCATCCTGGCGGCCAGCACGCCGCACAGCCTGGTGCTCATGGACGAGATCGGGCGCGGCACTTCCACCTACGACGGCCTGGCGCTGGCCTGGGCCATTGCATTGCGCCTGGTCACCCACAATCGCGCGCTGACCTTGTTCGCCACCCACTATTTCGAACTGACGCGCCTGCCGGCCGAGCAGCCCACGGCGGCCAACGTGCACCTGGCCGCCGCCGAATCGGCGGGCGGCATCGTGTTCCTGCACGAAGTGCGCGACGGCCCGGCCAGCCGCAGCTACGGCATTCAGGTGGCGCAGCGCGCCGGCGTGCCCGCCGCGGTCATCCGCCATGCGTCGCGCGAGCTCGAACGCCTGGAAGCGCAAGGCGCGCCCACCCCGCAACTGGGCCTGTTCGCCGCCGCCATCGAAGCCGATGCCCAGGCCGGCGCGGCCAGCGACCAGTCCGGCGAAGCCGCCGCCCTGCATGCCCTGCGCGATGAGCTCGCCCAGATCGATCCCGACAGCCTGACGCCGCGCGAAGCGCTGGACGCCCTGTACCGCCTGAAGGCCTGCATGCCATGAAAATCCACCTGCCCCTGACGCTGCTGGGCGGGCTCAGCCCCGCGGACTTCATGCGCCGCTACTGGCAGCGCAAGCCCCTGCTGATCCGGCAGGCCATCCCCGGCTTCAAGCCGCCGCTGAACATCGCCGCGCTCAAGAAGCTGGCGCGCCGCGACGACGTCGAATCGCGCCTGATCTGGCGCGAAGACGGCGCCTGGCAAATGGAACAAGGCCCCTTTGCGCGCCTGCCCAAGGCAGCCGAACCCGACTGGACCTTGCTGGTGCAGAGCGTAGACTTGCACAGCGATGCCGCCTCGGCCCTGCTGCAGCAGTTCCGTTTCATTCCCGACGCCCGGCTCGATGACATCATGATCAGCGTGGCCTCCGATGGCGGCGGCGTGGGGCCGCACTTCGACAGCTACGACGTGTTCCTGCTGCAGGCGGCAGGCCGCCGCCGCTGGCGCTACGGACGCCAGCAAGACCTGTCGCTGCAGCCCGGCCTGCCCCTGAAGATACTCAGCCAGTTCACGCCCGAGCACGATGTCGTACTCGAACCCGGCGACATGCTGTACTTGCCGCCGCACGCCGCGCACGATGGTATCGCGGTGGGCGACGATTGCATGACCATTTCTATCGGCTTTCGCGCCCCCACGCAGGCCGCCCTGGCGCGCGGGCTGCTCGAAGCCGCCGCCGACCAGGCCATGGCCCGCGTCGGCCTGCTGGGCGGCCCCTATGGCGAGCCGCCACTGCCCGGGCCGCGCCTGGACGCTCTGTACCGCGACCCGGACCAACCCGCCGTCGACACGCCCGCGGCCCTGCCCGACGCACTGGTGCAAGCCACGCTCGACACCCTGGCCAAGGTACGCTTCGACGACGCGCTGGCGGCGCGCTTCCTGGGTTGCTGGCTCACCGAGCCCAGCAACCTGGCTGTTTTCGATGCCGCGCCGCCCGACGGCCTCGACCTGGCGTCCGACTGGCCGGCCGACGGCATGCTGGAGCTCGACCGGCGCACCCGCATGCTGTATCGCGGCCGGCAGGTATTCATCAACGGCGAAACCGCCCAGGCGCCCGCCAGCGCGGCCCTGCGCGCGCTGGCCGACGACCGGCGCCTGGCCTGCGGCGATCCGCGCTGCCGGCGCCTGGGCAGCGCGGCGCGGGAATGCCTGGCCGACTGGCTGGATGCCGGCTGGCTGCACTATCGTCCCAGCTAAGGCGCACGCGGGCGCCGGCTGTTTTGTACGATCCGGACACCTAAACGTGTCCATCCTGCACAGAACGCTAAGGTGTGCGCGCCGCATGAAACATCACGACATGCTCCACACTTATACGTAAAGGTTGTTACGTTCTGGATGCCACCGCTTTAATTTCCACACGTCAGCACCTGCTTGATTCCTGTAGCCTGACTACTGGTTTCCCCTAACGGGACACTGGTTTCCCCTAAACAGGGCCGCATGATCGTCATCTAACAGGAGTCCAACATGATCAGCAAAACCTTGATTCTTGCTTCGGTGGTTGCCGTCGCGCTGACCGCTTGCGACAAGAAGGAAGACACCGCGAGCCCGGCCGGCTCCGAGCCGTCGACCACCATGCCCGCGCCGTCGAGCCCCGCGCCTTCGACCCCCGCTCCCACGACGCCGGCGCCCGACAGCTCCACCACCCCTGCGCCTGGCGGCGGCTCGACCCCTCCGGCTTCCTCGGGGTCGTAATCACGTCTGGTTTGATCCCCCTGCCCCGCGCAGAGGGGAAAAAAAAGGCCGCGACAGCAATGTCGCGGCCTTTTTAGTGGGCGCCCGGGCCCGGCGGATCAGGTCATTTTGTCTTTCAGGACGCTGAGCAACCGCTGCGCCGTGGCGCTGTTGTCGCGCTGGCCGGAACTGTCGAGCACCGTGACCTGGGTCTGGGCGCCGTCCTGAGCCAGGTGAATGCGGTATTGCGCGGCCTGGGCTTTCTTGTCGCCCGAGAACAGGCGGCTGAAGAAGCCGGGCTGTTCGTTCTTGGCGCCAGTGTCGGTGTCGACGTAGCGCACAAAGTACTCGCCAGCCGAGCGGTCGCGGTCGTCGACGGCGAAGCCGCCGGAGTCGAGCGCCACGCCCACCCGGCGCCAGGCGCGATCGAACGACTCGTCGACCACCAGCATCGCGCCATTGGCGCGCACGTCTTGCACCTTGGGCGCCTGCGGCGAGGCTTCGGCCTGCGCCACCAGCTTGCGGGCGCTGTCGACATCGGTACCCAGATAGACCATCAGGCGCGCCAGCATGGCCGCGTTCAGGCCCGGATCTTCGCGACCGTGTTCCCACGCCACTTGGGCGTCGTCGGGACCGGTGCGCTTTTCGATCATCTGCTGGTGCGAGATGTAGACTTCGGTGTGACCGTTGACGCGCTCGACGCGAGTGCGGAATTTTTCGCGTTCGCCGCTATCCCAGGCGGTGTCCAGGATGGAGCCCAGCGCCTGGCGCAGCCAGCTTTCGGGGATCTTGGCGCGGTTTTCCGCCCAGTCGGTTTCGATCAGGCCAGCCTTGGGGCTGTTGGTGCTGACGGTGAAACCGGTGTCGGTCCAGAAGTCGACCACCTTGGGAAAGACTTCTTCGGGCGGGCGTTCGACCACCAGCCAGCGCAGGTCGCCGTCGCGCTCGACACGCATGTCTTCGCGCTGCGGCAGCACATTGGTGGTTTGCGTGGCCGAAGCCACCTGCTGCTGCCCTTGCTGCTGGTACTGCGAATAAGTGGTGCTGCCAGACGCCGGCGCGCGGTAGCGCGGGTCGCTGGAAGCCTGGGTCAGGTCGGGCGGAATGCTGAGCGGCTCGCCACGCCGCGTGCTTTTATAGTCAACCGACTCGCCGTTGCCCAGCAACTCGTTGACATCGCTGCAGCCCGCCAACAATGCCAGGGCCATCAATGCCGACGCAGCGGCATGACGTTGATTCATACGCATCCTCACTATTTAGAGCAGGCCCGTTTCCTGGAGCGCGCGGCGTACCGTATCGTGGTGTTGCGTGCCCAGTTCCACCAGGGGCAGCCGGTAACCCAGCTCAGTACGGCCCATTTGAGCCAGCGCCCATTTCACAGGAATGGGATTGGCCTCGACGAACAAGGCCTTGTTTAGACGCGCCAGGCGCGCGTTAAGTTCGCGCGCCTTGGGTACGTCGCCCGCCAACGCGGCGGCACAGAGCTCGTGCATGAGCCGCGGCGCCACGTTGGCCGTAACGGAAATATTGCCGCGCGCGCCCAGCAGAATGAGCGCGGTGGCGGTGGGGTCGTCGCCGCTGAACACCTGAAAGCCGGCCGGCGCCTCGCGGATCAGCAACGCGCCACGGCCAATATCGCCAGTGGCGTCTTTGATGCCGATGATGCCCGGCACTTGCGCCAGGCGCAGCACCGTTTCGTTGGACATGTCGGCCACAGTGCGGCCGGGCACGTTATACAGCACAGTGGGCAGGTCGACCGCTTCGGCCACGGCCCGGAAATGGCGGTACAGGCCTTCCTGGGAAGGCTTGTTGTAGTACGGCACCACCGACAGGCCCGCTTGCGCGCCCACGGCCTTGGCGTGGCGCGACAGGTGGATGGCTTCGTCGGTGGAGTTGGCGCCCACCCCGGCAATGACCGGGATGCGGCCGGCCGCATGCTCGACCGCCACGCGGATGAGCTCGGCGTGCTCGTCCATGGAAACCGTGGGCGATTCGCCGGTCGTGCCCACCACGACCAGGGCGTCGGTGCCTTCGGCGATATGCCAGTCGATCAGCGAACGATAGGCAGCGTAGTCGAGGCTGCCGTCGGGCTGCATGGGGGTGACCAGCGCCACCATGCTGCCCTGGAATTGGATAGTTTCGGCGGGGGATGCCATGAAAAATGGGCTCCGGACCCGGGACGACAGGCCCCGGGCGATGAACTGAGTCAGTCGAGTCGCCGAGTTTAACGGATATTGGGCCTTACAAGAACCAGGTGACGATGGCCGTCCCCAATTGCAGAATGGGCTGCATCAGGGTCCACAGCACATCGGTAACCAATAGCAGCAAAACGATGACCAGACCGTACGGTTCGATGCGCGAATACTGCCAGGCCAGGCGGTTGGGCAGCAGGCTGAAAAGAATGCGCCCGCCATCCAGGGGCAGGATGGGCAGCAGGTTCAGGGCCATGAGCACCAGGTTGACGTTGACGCCCGCCATGGCCATCTGGTACCAGTAGCCCTCTTCGAGCCCGCCGGCCAGGTACAGGCGCATGGAAACGACCCACAGAATCGCCATCAGCAGGTTGGCGGCAGGCCCCGCCAGGGCCACCCAGAGCATGTCTTTCTTGGGGCGGCGCAGGCGGCCGAAATCCACCGGCACCGGCTTGGCCCAGCCGAACAGCATGGCCGGCCCGCCCATCAGCTTGGACATCAGCAGAATGCCCACCGGCACCAGCAGCGTGCCCACCGGGTCGATGTGGCGCATGGGATTCAGGGTGATGCGCCCGGCCTGCTGCGCGGTGGGGTCGCCCAGCATGCGGGCCACGTAGCCGTGCGCCGCCTCGTGCAGCGTGATGGCGAAAATGACGGGAATCGCGTAGATCGCGATGGCCTGGATGAGATCGGACATGATGAAAGAGAGTCAGAGGCCCAGCGAGGCCGGGTCGCCGCGGCCGCGGCGCAGGACGGCGGGTTCATCGCCGGTAAGGTCGATGACCGTGGTGGGCGACTGCGGGCAGGCGCCGACATCGATGATGGCGGCAAGATCATGCGCGTAGCGATCGCGAATGTCTTCGGCATCGTTCAGGGCGTCGTCTTCACCCTTGGGAATGAGCGTGGTGGACAGCAGCGGCGCGCCCACCTGTTCGAGCAGCGCCAGGGTGACCGCATGCTGCGGCACGCGAATGCCGATGGTCTTGCGCGAGGGATGCGACACCCGGCGCGGCACCTCGCGCGTGGCTTCCAGGATAAAGGTCCAGGGCCCCGGCGTGGCCGCCTTCAGCAGGCGGTACTGGCGGTTGTCGACCCGCGCGAAATGGCCGATTTCGGCCAGGTCGCGGCACAGCAGCGTCAGGTGATGGCGCTCGTCCAGCCCGCGCAGGCGCCGCAGCGCATCGGCCGCCGCCTTGTCATCGAGGTGGGCCGCCACGGCGTAGCTGGAGTCGGTGGGCACCGCCACCAGGCCGCCGTCGTTCAGCCACTGCGCGGCCTGCTTGAGCAGGCGGGGCTGCGGATTGTCGGGATGAATAGAGAAAAATAGGGCCATGGGTTTATCCTAGCATCCTTGGCGCTTGCTCAGGAGAAACACATGCGCATGGACGATTCGCGGGAAAGCCGGAATATCGAAGATCGCCGCTCGAGCGGCCCCCGGCTGGGCGGGCGCGGCTCGATCGGCATCGGCACGATCGTGCTGGCGCTGGTCGCCATTTACTTTGGCGTCGATCCTGCGGTGGTGCTGCAAATGGCCGAAGGCCCGGCGCCAATCGAGCAGCAGGCGCCCAGCCAGCCACCCGCCAACGATCCGCAGGCGCGCTTCGTGGCCAAGGTGCTGGGCGAAACCGAAGACACCTGGAGCGCCATCTTCCAGCAGAACCTCAACCGCCAGTACATCGCTCCCCGGCTGGTGCTGTTCCGCGGCGCGACCCCCACCGCCTGCGGCACGGGCCAGGCCGCCATGGGGCCGTTCTACTGCCCGGGCGACAGCAAGGTCTATATCGACCTCAGTTTCTTCGACGAAATGGAGCGCCGCCTGAACGCGCCAGGCGACTTCGCCCAGGCCTACGTCATCGCGCACGAAGTCGGCCACCATGTGCAGCACCTGCTGGGCATCTCCGACCAGGTCGACCGCCTGCGCCAGCGCAACCCCAGCCAGGCCAACGCGCTGTCAGTGCGCATGGAACTGCAGGCCGACTGCTTTGCCGGGCTGTGGGCGCGCCGCGCCGACCAGGCCCGCAACATTCTTGAAAGCGGCGATGTCGAAGAAGGCCTGAACGCGGCCACCGCCATCGGCGACGACACCCTGCAAAAGAAAAGCCAGGGCTATGTGGTGCCCGACGCGTTCACCCATGGCTCGTCCGCGCAGCGGGTGCGCTGGTTCAAGCGCGGCCTCGACAGCGGCGACCTGCGCCAGTGCGATACGTTTTCGGCCGACACGCTTTGAAACCGCGCGGCCGGCCCCGCGCGGCCGCGTTCTTGTAAGATTACGGCCCTTTGCGATGCCCGGCATCGCGCCTGCCGGCCCGCCCGGGCCGGCCTGCCCGGACAAAACGACACGACAGCGGCCCATGGCCAATACGCAAGCTCCCCTTATTACGCCGGCCGAAGTCCGCGACATTCTGGCCGAACCCAAGGAAACCGTGAAACCGGTCGCCTGGGCGCCGCGCCCCGCCGCCGGCCACGCTCAATGGATGGAATTTTCGTCGGCCTGCCGGCTGCGCGGCGAAGCCCGCGACGACATCATCTTCCGCGCCATCTACCGTCCCGCCCGCACCGCCGTGCATGGCCAGGCCGTCATTGCCCTGGCCGAAGCGTGTTCGGCCAGCCTGTTCGTGGGCCCGCATCGGGTTGCCGGCGTGGATACCGGCGACGCCTTCCACACCAGCCTGGTCGGCAAAGGCAGGCAACATTACCGTGGCGTGCTGGCCGACCGCACTCACCGCCACGTCTGGCATGACGACGGCGAAGGCTATGCCGAACCCGTAGAGCCGGCGCTGGACGATATTGCCGCCCTGATCCCGTATTTCCTGCGGCAGGCCAATCTGGTCCTGACGGGGGGCTTTGCCCACCCCATGAAGGGCCGCCAAATCGAACTACTGCTATGACCGCGTTCCTGCAAGCCGCCGGATGGACCGTCCTGCCGGCCGGCGACCGCGCCGTGCGCGCCGTGACCCCGGTGCCCATGGGCCTGGATGGCCAGCACGGGGCTTTCTTCATTGCCCAGCCTGACGATCAGTCGTTCTACCTGACCGACGCCGGCGCGGCCGCCATGCATGCCGCCGCCTATGGCATCGAACTGAATGCCAAGCGCCTGGACCTGCTGAACCAGGCGCCCGGCATCGGGCTGGCGCGCTTCGACAAAACCGGCGCCATTGTCGCCAGCGGCCCGGCCGCGCACTTGCAGGAAGCCGTTTGGGAAGCCGTGAAACTGGCCACGGCGCTGAGTTTCCAGTGCACCCAATGGATGCCCAAGTTCAGCCGCCTGCGCTTTCGCGCCGAAGTCGGGCGCACCCTGGCCGAAGCCGTGGGCAAGCGGCTGGTGCAAGGCGCCAGGGCGCAGTCCAGCAGCGGCCACATGGCCGATTTTGCCTATGCCGTGCGCAGCGCCACGGGCGAGACTTTGACCTACATCGAACCTATCGCCCTGAAAGCCGGCAAGAAAATGGACTGGACGCAGGTCTACCAGACCCACGGCAAAATGGCCGACGTGAAAATGGCCGATGCGGCGAACCGCCGCCTGGTCATCCTGGAAGACGGCGCATCGGCCGAAGAACTCAGCAAGGCCGTGTCCATCCTGGAACAATCGGCCACGGTACGGCCGTTGGGCAAGGCGCGCAGCTGGGCCGAGATTTTCGCCGACTGAACGCCAACAGCATGCCGGCATGCATGCCGACAGAATGCCAACCAAGCGCCGGCACGGATGGCCGGCGCGAAAAGGTGTCGGGCAGCTGCGTGCCGGACACCGTTGCATTGCGAGGCGATCCTGCCTAGTTGACGACTCCGGTCAGCGCGTCGACGATGGCGCAGCCATGACTGATGGCTTCGTGCACAGCCTCGCGCGGGCTGTACACGTAGTTGCCATCGGCGAAGCCGGGCACCACGTATTCGTCGCCATGTTCCTGTACGGAATCAGCCTGCACCACGAACACCGATGCAGTAAAGACAGGGGAGCCCGGCGCGTTTGCCGTTCTTTCATCGGGGTTGCCGCGTGCGACCTTGGCTGTCAGCCGATACCCCTTGTAGATCAAATTGTTCTGATGCACTCAAAGGCCCTCTCTGGGGCCAGCATACCGCGCATTTGTTTACAAGCCTGATAAGTTTTGTAACGAAGCCGCGATTGGATAAGCCCCTCGCCCTTCATACCCGCGGGCTTGCGAGCCCGCGGCCCGGCACTGCCATCCGGAAGTCTACCCGGCAGCCGGCTGGCTGGCGCCGCCCCGGTGGCGCATCGCGGCCGCCTGCGCCAGGCCTTGCCAGGTCCAGCCTCGTCCCAGCAGCACCATGCGGGTATGCAAGTCTTGCAGCACCGGATCAGCCACCTGCCGCCCCAGGTCGGTCACGACCTTGCGCCGCACGTCGACGTAGCCGGACTCGTATTGCCGCGCCAACGATTGCCACAGCGCCCGCGCGCCCACCGACTGGCGCGCCCCGGTGATCAGGCATTGGCCCGCATCCAGGGCCCGGCGGTACACCGCGGCGGCCAGTCCGCGGCGCTGGTAGGCCGGATCGTATTTGGAATGCGGCGCGCGCAACAGCGGATCGGCGCGGCGCCCGAGCTCTACCAGGCGATTGAATACGGTATAGCCGGCCAGCCGGCCGCGCGCCTGATCCACCACATAAACGTAGAGCTCCCCGTCGGCCTCGCGGTAGCGAAGCACCAGGCCCGGAATGTCGGTGCGGGCCTGCGGCATGCCATATAGGCGATCGCCCGGACAGGTGATGCGGTTATATAAAGATTGCAGTTCGTTATCCAGTTTCCACGAACCAGGGTCAACGTCGATGCGCAATTCCATGATGCGGGCAAACCACCCGGGGAATGCGCCCAGCGCCAGCGCAGGCACGGCTATCTCCTATCAGGCAAATACAGTCAGGGGTCATCGAAAATGGCCGCCGGGTTGAGCCGGGCGGCCGAAACAAGCCAGATCAACAGCACGGGAAAAACTCCGTCATGTAGAAAAATCGATAAAAAAGGCGGTCCAAAAATGCCAACGGCCCCTCGAACGAGGAGCCGTAATGGGGTGCGCCGGTATCGCGGCAGGCCAAGGCCAGCCGGAAAATCAGCAATCGTGGCCAGGGCGCGAAGCCGCCTAGGCCGATGTCATGGGACAGGATCGTATCACAGGAATTTTTTCTGTGTTTTCAAGCACCTGGCCCGCAAAGCCGGGTTGGATGGCGCTCAGGCGGTAATGCCCCCGCGCGCGGCGCGCAGCTTCTGCTCTTGCGCCGCGGCAATCTGCTGCTGCAACTGCACGGCCTGGCTGTTCAAGACGCGCAATTGCGGCAGCTTCTGCTCTTCGGGAATCCGGCTGGCCTGCAGCCGCCGGATCTGCAGCATCACCTGGCGCAGCCGCTCCTGCAGTTGCTTGATGACTTCCGTCACCGGATCGCTCGCCCGCTCTTGCGGGGCCGCCGCTTCGCCCACTACATTCGCCTTGGCGGCCCGTGCCGGCGGCGGCGCGCCGGCGCCAGTATCGCTGGGATTCAGGTGAAGAACCGTAGAGCCGGATAGCGCTGAAACAGACATGGGCCGCCCTTGAATGATGGTCACGACTCGTTAACGGCGCAGGGGCGGCAATCTTGAGGATGCCGGCGCGCGACCATGCGCGCCGGCGCGAAGTGCCACGCGGGTACTCCGAAAGCCCACGGGCTTCTGCGCTTTCCCCACGGCCGGCGCATGCGGCGCAACGACAATTTCGCTTGCTCCAGCGTCGGCCAGCCAGTCGAGCAGCGCGCTGGGCGGCGGCTCGTCCAGGAAGTCGCCATACCGTTCGTAGAGGCGCGCCTGCCAAGCCTGGAAAGCATGCCGGTATTTGCCGGCCAGGCCGGCGTTGCGCAACCGCGCGTAGGCAGCCTCGCGTATGGCCAGGTCCGCATACAGGCGCTTTTCCCTGCCCTTCGTGACCGACTCGCCCGGCTTTCCGGGCGTGGCCCGGCGCACGCCGGCATGCTGGCAGTAGTAGACCAGGGCCGCCGGCGCCCGCACGAATTCGATAGGCAGCGCGGCGGCCCGCAGCAAGTATTCGTCGTCTTCCTGGGACGTCAGCGCGGTATTCCAGCCGCCGATCGCGTGCACCGCCTCGCGCGTGAACAAATAGCCGTGCACCGGAACGAACCACGCGCCGCCGATCATCGCCGCAAGGCGCTCCGCCCTGCCCAGCCTGGGCGGCTCGATCAAATGGCCGGCCGTGCCGTCCTGCCAGCGATTCTGGTACGACGCCATGACAATGGCTGGCCCATCGCCTTCGAGCGCGGCCGCCAGGGCTTCGAGCGCCCCCGGATGCATGACGTCATCGTCATCAATGAAATGCACCAGATCCCCCGAACTGAGGGCCACGCCGCGATTGCGGGCCACGGCCGGCCCCGAGTTCGGCTGCCACAGGTAAATAAGGGAAAAGCCCGGACGGCGCTCGCGCCGCCAGGTCTCGATGGCCTCGCCGGTGGGGGCCTGCGAGCCGTCGTCAATCACAATCACTTCGCGTGGCTTGCGAGTCTGCTGCAACAGGCAATCCAGAGTCTTGACCACGAAGCCGGGTCGATTATGCGTGGCAATAATCGTGCTGATTGGCCTGGTATCGCTCAACATTCATTCTCCTAAGCACAAAATGTTCTCTGCCCTCGGCAAGAGGGCACGCCTTGAGTTACTAGGGATCAAAATACGCGTCGCCAATCGCCCGGCATGGCCGGGCCGACTGCGTCGGGTTATTTGAGGTCGGATCGGGTGAATTCAAGCCTGGGTTGGCCGGCAGCCCGACGCGGGCACGCCGCTTGCCCCTACGCCGCTTTTACCGGGAGGCTCACATGACCGACAATCTTGCCGAGCGCGGCCCGCGCGACCGATCACGCATCAATATCAACGAAGACTGGGAATGCCGGTACTGGAGCCAGCAGCTCGGCGTGACCACCGAGCAATTGCAAGAAGCCGTGCACCAGGTCGGCGACGCGGTCGAAGCGGTGCGGGCCTACCTGGCGACGCCAGCCACGGGCCGCACCAGCTAGGCCTGGGGCGCCGTCGGGCTTGGACGGTTTTCCGGCCCAAGAAAAACGCCGCGGCGGGGCGGCGTAAATACCGGGCGCGGATTCGCTCGCCGCATTGCACGGCGTCAAGCCCTGCTCAGCAGTTTCCCTTCTTGGCCTGGCCCGGCGGGCAGAAACCGCCACCACCACCGCCATGCGGGTCCACGATCACCGCGCCATCGGGCGTATACACAGCGCACCCGCCAAGCAAACAGGCAAAGACTGTCAGGGCACAAAGCATCTTCTTCATATTCAGGCCTGGAAGTTTGAGTCGGCGCCAGTGTATTGCCGCGTCCTGAAACTGTGCCCGGTTGTTTGTAACAAACTGACGAGGCAGCCCAGCGTCATTTACGCCCCCATAGCAACAGACAGGGCTGCCGACTCGGTTTGCGCGCGCACCTGTCGAATGCTGCGCGCCGGCGGCAGCCCGAACAGGCGCGCGTATTCGCGGGTAAATTGCGGCACACTTTCGTAGCCCACCGCATCGGCCGCACGGCTTACCGACACGCCTTCGTACAACATGCGGCGGCGCGCCTCGATCAGGCGCAACTGTTTTTGGAACTGCAACGGAGTCAGCGAGGTAATGCGGCGAAAGTGAACGTGAAATGCCGATACGCTCATGCCCGCCGCATCTGCCAGCGTCTCGATACGCACGGGCTGCGCATACTTTTCGCGCAAGATAGCCACGGCGCGCCCAATTCGCTGGGCGTGGCTGCCCATAACGCCCAGCGCGCGAATGACGCCGCCATGGCGGCCCGTCAGCAGCCAGAAATGCAGTTCACGCAGCAAGGCAGGACCCAGCACAGCCAGATGGCGGGGCCGGTCCAACAGGCGCAGCAAGCGCAAGGCCGTATCGGCAACTTCAGCTTCGGTCGGCTCTACCCGCACCGGCTCTTGCACCGCAAGCGGCACGGCGCCGATTTCACCTGCCAGGCCGGCGATCAACGCCGTGTCCAGCTCCACTACCAACGAGTAGTACGGCATGGCCTGACTGGCGCGGGTGATCTGGCTGACGGTAGGCACATCGTTGCTGATCAGCAACGATTCGCCCGCGCCAAAGTCATAGCTGCGCTCGCCCATGCTGACCCGTTTATTGCCTTGCAGCACCAGAGCCACCAAAGGCTTGGAAATGGCGTATTGCAGCAGGCTGGGCGCGGTTTCGCGCAGCACGACCACGCCCGGCACAGGCGTCGTGGCGACCCCATGCGCATCGACCCGCAGATCCGCATAGCGGCGGGCGTGCTCAAGCAAGGCATTAGTCGGGGTCACGGTCAATATCTGAACCAATCGAGCAAAGCATGAAGATAATCATACAACCAGATTTAGCCTAACTACTTGGAAAATATGAATTTTCCATATATCCACCTTATAAATCTAAATAATCAGGCAAAAAACAAACAGGATTACGCAACCTGTATCCTGGTCCGAAACTTAGCATGATGGCTTCACAACCGTTCGGAGTTTCTCGTCATGAATACTGTTTCTTTAGTCACCGGCGCCGGCCGTGGCCTTGGCCGCAACACCGCCCTGAACATTGCCCGCCGTGGCGGCGATGTGATCATTACCTACCGGAGCGGCAAAGACGCCGCCGAAGGCGTCGTCGCGGATGTGCACGCACTGGGCCGTAAGGCCGTTGCCCTGCAACTGGATACCGCCGAAGTCGCGAGCTTCCCGGCTTTTGTGCATGCGGTGCGCGCCGCGTTGCGCCAAAACTGGCAGCGCGAAACGTTCGACCATTTAGTCAACAACGCCGGCCACGGCGAAATGGCCGACTTTGCCGCCACTACCGAAGCGCAGTTCGACGCCCTGTTCAACGTGCACGTCAAAGGCGTGTTCTTCTTGACCCAGGCGCTGCTGCCATTGCTGGCTGACGGCGGGCGCATTGTCAATTTGTCTTCGGGCCTGACGCGCGTGTCCTTTCCTGGCTTCTCGGCCTACTCGGCCGCCAAGGGCGCGGTGGAAACGCTAACCGTGTACATGGCCAAGGAGCTGGGTAGCCGCGGCATCACCGCGAACGCCGTAGCCCCGGGCGCCATCGAAACCGACTTCCTGGGCGGCGCGGTGCGCGACACGCCCGATTACAACAAGGCGTTCGCCGACATCACTGCTCTGGGCCGTGTGGGCGTACCCGACGACATCGGACCGATGATCGCCAGCCTGCTCAGCGCCGATAATCGGTGGGTCAACGGCCAGCGGATAGAAGTCTCTGGCGGGCAATCGATTTAGGCCGGCCGCGCCTGGCCCGCCAATGCGGCGCTACAGCCAAGGGCAACTTCATCGATAGGGCCAGTGCAAACGCAACGAACACTTGTTCGGACATCAATCTCGCGACTCAACGCATTCATTTCGCTTGGGACATGCCGTCACCGCTCAGCCCCTTCACCATTGGCTCATCGCTTTTGTTGCCGTACAGGGGGCTGGGCTCACGAGCCATCGGCTCACTGGAGCTCTTCAGATTCTGCGCCTGCGCATACTCTCTAATCAAGCGCGCCAGATTGTCGTCGGCAAGTTGAGAGCGAAATGCATCTACCACATCTGCCCCGCCGCTGGTAAGAGCCGCCTGCGCGCCCAGTGATAATGGCACCGGTGAATTCAACAATTGCCATGACCCAAGACAATGGAATTCTTCGCTGCGTGCCCGGCGGCTTTTGCGCCGCGGCATCCTCGACCCTGCCGCCGGCAGCGACGGCGGGAGACCGTCCGCATGATGTCGTGATCGAGGCCGGCCATGTCGGCTGGGTCAGGATCTACTTCCGCCGGATGCGCGTGCGGCACCACAAGCACAGCCACCTGGTTCTGGCATCCGTATCGGGCCGAGCCGGCCGACACGCCAACGCAACAAGTCTTTTGACGAGGTAAACATTTTTGTTTACCATACATCCATTGTCAACGAACAAAGGAGGTGCGGTGAAACAAGGCGAGTTCAAGAGGTGGCTCGCTGCCCAAGGGGCGACTTTCAAAGAGGGTTCCAACCACACGAAGGTCTACCTGAACGGCAAGCAAACCACCCTGCCCCGGCACCGGGGCCAAGAGATTGGCGAAGGTCTGAGGCAAGCGATCCTGAAGCAGTTGGGATTGAAGTAGGAAAGGAGGCCTCAACAGGGGCTTCCCGCTCGCGCTACCGTACCCCGAATTGGAGCATTGCTATGTTGCGCTATCCCGCGAAGATCGAGCCGGACACCTCCGGCTTCATGGTGTCGTTCCGCGACATCCCCGAGGCGCTGACTGGCGCCGATACCCGTGAAGAGGCCGAAGCTATGGCGGCCGACGCCTTGCTGAGCGCCATGGACTTCTATTTCGAAGACCGCCGCCAGGTGCCGGGGCCGTCGGCAGCTGAGACCGGCGAAGTGCTGGTCAGCCTGCCGGCCAGCGTGTCGGCCAAAGTGCTGCTGCTCAACGAAATGATCGCCCAGGGCGTCACGCCCAGCGAGCTGGCGCGCCGCCTGCATACCCGCAAGCAGGACGTCAACCGCATCGTCAACCTCGGCCACGCCACGAAGATCGACACCATCGCCGAGGCGCTGGCAAAAATGGGAAAAAGCCTGGAGCTGCATGTCGAGGATGCTCGAGTGGCGGAGCACGCTTAACCGGGCATTCAAGCACCCCGTCCCTAGGAGAGGACACCACCCATGGTGTGTGGCGAAAGCAACATATCAACATCATGCGCATGACCCCATTACCTTCGCCTTCGTCGCCGCGCAGTAGCCGTGTCAGTTGGTTGATCATTCGCCTGTTCCTAGTTTTTTCTTGAAGCCGATCCACAGCACAGCCAGTAGCCCCAAGATCAAGGCCCAGGTGCTGGACTTGGCCACGTGGATAAAAATCGCGCTGCGCATCTTCTTGCGCTCCAGCGCTTCTTCTATGAGCAGCTCGTGATATCGCCGGTGGCCATCGAGGTCGCCATCAGGAAATCCTGTCTTCACGGCTGCCGACAACGCCATGATTTCGCGCTGCAGGGCCGTGCGCTGGTCCTGCTGCTCGGCGTCGCGCCGCTGCTGTTGCTGCTGCATGGCCTGCAAGGCGACCAACAGCGCTTTTGCGTCGGCGCTCAAGGTTTTCGGGTCGATATCCACCGCATCCCCTGCAAAGAAAAGTCCGCCGAGCGGCGGACATGGATTTACAATCTGAAACTTCTGAGAACCTGCACAAGACACAAATGAACTACCGGCCTGATATCGATGGCCTTCGCGCGCTGGCCGTTGTCCCGGTCGTCTTGTTCCATGCCGGGCTGGTCGGCTTCTCCGGCGGCTATGTAGGGGTGGACGTCTTCTTCGTCATTTCGGGCTACCTGATTACCCGACTGATCCACGACGAAATGAGCGCAGGGCGGTTTTCGGTGGCCAGGTTCTACGAGCGCCGCATCCGCCGCATCTTTCCAGCGCTGTTCGCAGTGCTCGCCGCGTCGACAGTGGCCGCCGCATTCTGGTTCATGCCGATCGACTTCGACACCTTCAGCGACTCGCTGGCCGGCGCAGCCCTGTCGGTTTCCAACTTTGTGTTCTGGCGCGAGGCCGGATATTTCGCCGGCCCCTCAGACTTGAAGCCACTGCTGCACACCTGGTCTCTCGGCGTCGAAGAACAGTTCTACGTCGTGTTCCCATTGGTGCTGCTGGCCCTGCATCGCTACGCTCGCCGCTTCTTGCCTGCGGTACTGGCCGCTGTCGTCGTGGCGTCGTTTGCCCTATCGGTGTGAGGCACGCGGCATCACGCCGGCGCCGCCTTCTACCTGCTACCGTTTCGCGCCTGGGAACTCGGCTTGGGCGCCCTGCTTGCCGTCGGCGTCGTACCCGCACTAAAGCGCCGCGTTGCCGCTGAGCTTCTGGCCACGGCCGGCCTGCTGCTGATCCTGGTGCCGGTCTTTACCTACACCCCTGAAACGCGATTCCCGGGCTGGGCGGCGCTACCGCCTACCCTCGGTGCGGCGCTGCTGATCTACGCCGCGCCCCAGGCAGCTGCGATCGGCGGCATGCTGCGCCTGCGACCGCTGGTATTCATTGGGCTGCTGTCCTATTCGCTCTACCTCTGGCACTGGCCGCTGATTGTTTTCACGCGGTACCGAATGCCCGCTGACCTCGATTTCGCGACGTCCTGCGCGCTCGTGTCCGCGTCGGTTGTGGCTGCCTATGCATCCTGGCGCTGGATTGAGCAGCCGTTCCGCCGCGCCCGTACGCCAGGCCATCGACGCGCTGTATTCACGGCTGGCGGCTGTGCCGTTGCCGCCACCGTCGCCTTTGCCGCAGTCGGCAGCCTCACGGCAGGCCTGCCGCAGCGCTTGTCGCCTGAGGCCCAGCGCTACGCCGCCATGCTCGACAAGCACAAGTACTTCGGCATTTACGACCGCGGCACATGCTTCCTGGATTACGATCAGAGCGCCGAAGACTACGACCCCGCGACATGCCTGGCCGCCGACCGGCCTGGTGGCATCCTGATCTACGGCGACAGTTTTGCCGCCCACCTTTTCCCTGGCCTACGCGCCCTGGACCCTGCGGACGCAGTGCGCCAGTACACGGCAACATCTTGCCGACCGATTCGCACGGCGAACGAGCGATGCAATGCCTTCTATGAGCGCTTCCTGACCGACATCCTGCCCCGAGCCCAGGCATCCACCATCGTGCTGTCAGCGTTCTGGGCGCCCTACTTCAACCGCCTGGGGCCGGCGGAGTTCCGGGCACGAGTCTCAGCTACTGTGGCCGCGATCCAAGCGACCGGCAAGCGTGTGCTTCTATTCGGCCAGACCCCCACCTACCCCCGCCCCGTGCCCTATACGCTGGCGTTGGCCGGCAGTGCCATGAACCGGTTGCCGGCCCGCGACGCACGCCTGACCAACACTCTGTTGCGCGAGATCGCCGACGAACTTGGCGCCACCTTCCTCGACCCGTATCAGGTGGCCTGCGACGAGTTCTCCTGCATTGCGGCAGAAGGCGGCGCCCCTTTCCACTGGGACACCGGCCACTTCACCCTCGAGGGCTCCAAGTTCTACGCTCGGCAGATTGTCCAGAGCCTCGCGGCGATCGGCGCTACGGCTCGGCCGCGGACTCCTCTCCCGTAACCAGCGGGTCGGAGTCCTCGACCCAAAGCCCGGCCCGTCCTGCTGCGTTGCACTTCGTGCGCGACGACCTGATCGACCGCAATCCATTCACCGACATGAGCTACAGCAGTGCTGCGGATTTGGAGGGTGACGGTACGCTGAAGCGCGCGGTCACTCGCCGCCAGGTGCTCCGTTTCTATCTGTGGTCGCTCCGGCCGCGCCAGAATTACCGAACCCTAAGCTGCGCGGCCATGTTCACCTATCTGACGGGCTTTCGCGCCGTCGAGGTTCGGCCGTTTCTGAAGACAGGAATCCGGGCCGATGGCGTGGTGGTGCTGTCGGCCAAGCGCAAAAAGGGGCAAAAGGTGGTGGAGAAGGCGCGAGATTGGGCGACGCGGCTGCGGTGTGTGGTGGCGCGCGCGCTGGCGCGGGAGGATGCTGCCCAATCCCCATTCCTGTTCGCGCCGTCTCGAAGACGGTGCACTTGCTACTCGCGGTCTGGCTGGGGTTCGTCGTGGCAGGACGCCATGAATGCCTGGATCCGGACGCAAGATGGCGCCGTGCAAGAGGGCGACCCAGTGACCGGCCACCAGCTCTACTTCGCTCTGCAAGATATCCGGCCAGCGGCCATCTCTCGCAAGCTCGAGCAGCGGGCGGCAGACGCCTACGATTTTGCGGCTCACGCGAACCCGAATACAACACATCGGCACTACGACCGGCGGACAGTCAGGCGGGCCAACGCAACGGAATGAATTCTAAAATTTCGTTCGGCCTTCTAATTTTCACAAGGTGAAAAGCCGAAAATTGCTAGCAGCTTGATTTATAAGAATTAATTGGGGTGGCTGATGGGACTCGAACCCACGACAACCGGAATCACAATCCCACGGCCACCAAATAGAAGGAAGAGAAAGCGCAGTCAAATCAACGACTTGCAGCAATAGCCTATCCTCAATCGGCTGCGCTTTCACCCCTTTTTTCACCATTTTTCGGGTATTGTGGTCACGTTTTGGTCAAGCGGGATTGGCCCATGTGCAGCCACTACCAAGGCATCAAGAAGCGCGAACAGCTGGAGAAGTACTTTCGCAGTCGGGGCATTCCTCTGCCGCCGAACTGGGACATGTGGCCGCGCCGCCTTGGGGAGTTCGTCAGAAGACCGCCTGAATGGGAATCAGGGGATGAGGCCGTCCCGGAGCGGGAGGTAGAGATTGGGCGATGGGGGCTGATCTCTGCCATGACCCGGGCCGATGGCCTGGCAAAGGCTGAGAAACTGTCGACGTTCAATGCCCGGGCGGAAACCGCGCACAAGTCGTACACGTTCGGCAATGCTTGGCGCAATGGTCAGCGGTGCATCGTGCCTGCCGAGGCGGTCTATGAACCTGACTGGCGGTCAGGCAAGGCAGTCCCCACCCGCTTCACCCGAGCCGACGGCGCCCCGCTGGGCATCGCCGGCCTGTGGGATCGCTACAACGACGCCGCCGGCAACTGGCAGCTCAGCTACACCATGCTGACCATCAACGCCGACGCGCACCCGCTGTTCAAGGAATACCACCAGGCAGGCAAGGAAAAGCGCATGGTCGTGATTCTGCCGGATGGCGCCTACGACGACTGGCTGACGGGAGCCGGCGATACGCGAGATTTCCTGCAGCCCTACCCGGCCGATGCGCTGGTCGCCACGCCGGAACCTCGGAAAGCGGAAATCCCCCAAGAGGAATAGTCACCTTGAGCGCAGTATCTTGATGGTCACATAGGAGAACGCCCCCATGATGCACACCGCCGAAAATAAACTGACCACCCGCACTCCGGGCATTGGAATCATTAGGACTGCCTGGTTCAGGCCTGGCGATATCCTTGAAAAAGCAGAGATCAGAATTGGACACACGGTAAAGCTTCGGTGCGCGCTCGATACCACTGTCTCCATCGTGGCGACCGTGGATCAAATTGTGGACGATATCTATACGGCCACTATTGTCGGGTTTGAGACGCACGGCGGGGAGACCTTTGATGGAATGGCGCCAGGCGACCAAATCGAGTTCACCGAGCGCTTCGTGATCGGCGTGTCATAAATAGGGACGTGGCCCCGATTTAGGGACTAGATATACTGTACAAATAAACAGTATTTCTAGCTCCCACGCATGACCGACTACCAATTCGACCTTATCGCCCGCCTGCTGGGCGTACCCGCGACCGCCCGCGCGGCGGCCCGCTCCGTCATCATCGGCGGCATGGCCCCGGCCGATGCTGCCCAGCTGCAGGGCTGCGCCGCGGCGGAACTCGACCAGGCGCTTTCCAACGTTCAAGCGCTCGAGCTCGAAATCCGTGGCGCCTTCGTGCTGCACGGGCCCAACGAGTTTCGGGTGACGGTGGGCCACCACGACACGCACCGCATGCCTGGCGCTTTGCAACTGGCCGAGGGCCAAACGGTTCGGCTGGTCGCGCACTCGACCGAGCGGTGGATACCCGTGCGTGTCGTTGCGAAGCCGGCAAAGGTCGGCGGCTACTACGACGGCATCATCGTTGAGCAGCTCGTGACGGCTAGCCGCTTTCAGGTGGGCGACCGCGTGCGCTTTGGCGAAGACCAGGTCATGACGACCGACACAGAGAACCGGCCCGGTGTGCCTGGCCGTCTACACAGGCGCTTCCAGGGCCGCCCGCGCAGTCGATAGCGGAGGAAGCCATGCCAGCCTGCACCGTTCGACGAACCCACAGCTACGGACGCCAGCTTCAAGACCGGGATTGGAAGCCCGTGCCGGGCCCCATATCGATGTATTCGATCTACCGGGAGAACATGCGCCGTTATGTCCAGTGCTTCAGGGTCATGCGGATGAACGGCGGCGCGACGCTGCCGTCGCCAATTCCCGACCTGATGGACGTCGAACTGCTCACCTTTTCGACCGACCGCGCGATGATGGTGCGGGGTTTCGAAGAAATCGACGGCGCCCGCTATTACCAGGGCTGGTACATCACCTGGGATTGAATCCGTCCGCTAAGGCGTAGGCGTGCTCAATTTGCCCACCTCGGTATCTACGAATAGCCAGCCGACCCCGCCGTGGCCACAATGCCTCCCATCGCAAACGGAGGCATTATGGACGAACTAATCGAAGACAGTGACCTGGACGTGTGGGAACAGCAGGCGGCCGAAGGCGGGCTGCTGCTGCACGAGCGCCAGGCTGTGCGGGTGGCGGCCGGCCTGCTGTCGGGCGCCGTCGCGGCCTGCGTGGCCGCGCTGGAACGGCCGACCGAAACCGCGGTGCTGGCGGTCTAAGCCGAGGCATGCCGGCGAGCGCAGCTGCCGGGCGAGACCCCGATCAGGGATGATTAAAGGCAAGGCGAGCCTTCGCCTATCTCGCAGACAGGGCAACATGTAACATCTACTTTCTGGTATCGTTCGCCAGTCATTTGTGAAACCGCTGCAAAATGTTAGACAAAATTACAGCAGTTGGATTCCAGGGGCCGGTGGGGACAGGGCGTACGCGCCCCTGCCGGCTGGAATGCGAACGAGACACTGGCGAAATTGTTGAGGTAGTGGCCAAATGTTCCGCGGGAACTATGGAGCACGAAAAGAACCTAACTATCGAAGCCATTGCCGCGATGCTTGCTGCAGATCTCGGACTTCCAGTGCCCGAACCGTTTCTTGTCGAGCTGACCCCGGAGTTCGTCGATCTTCTGCGTCCTTGGCCCGAAGTCTTTGAGCAAATGAGCACGAGCTGCCGCTTCGCATTTGGGACTGCGCACCTTCCAACGGGCTTTGCCGTGTGGGCCAAGGGACAACCGGTGCCGCCAGACTTATCAGTGCAGGCTGCGGAAATATTCACTTTTGACGGAATTATCGTCAACAGCGATAGGCGTCCGGGAAATCCGAACTGCCTCTACTCGGGACAAGAACTCGCGATCATTGACCATGAATTGAGTTTCGCATCCGACCAGGTCCTGTTCTGGCGTGAACCATGGGTCGAAGGTGGGTTCGATAGCTATGCCTCTCCGGACGTCCATATCTTCGCCAAGCCCAATCTGTCGATCTGCCCCGAAAATCTAGATCGATTCGTTGGAGCGTGGAGGGCTCTAGACCGAACTCGGTTTGAGGAATATTTCGACGCCATTCCCATCGAATGGCAACAGCCAGCAACATTTAGAGAAAGGCTTGTCGGCTATCTTTGCGATGTACAGGCCAATATTGACGAAGTGGTCCGTGGCTCCCTAGGGGTACTTCAATGACACGCTCGCCATACACCTATTCACTCCTTCGCTATTATCACGACATCACCTCCGGCGAGTTCGTTTGCGTCGGTGTGGCAGTGTATTGCCCTGTACAGCAAGCTGTGCGTTTCAAGATTCGCCCAACCTTGGGCCGGTTTGGAGACATCCTAGACGATGACCGGGCAGCGAATTTTCGAGCGATGCTCAAGTATATCCAGGCTAGATCTAAGGCTGTGGCGAATGAATCGTGCGGCCTTGATCTGAAAGCGCAGCATAGCTCTCTGGACGACGCGCTGCGTGAAATATTTCCGCGTGACGATAGCGCGCTCCAATGGAGCGAAATTAAGGCAGGTCTGTCGGCCGACCTCAATCAAACTGTCAATCGTCTATATGAGCGCTATTGCGCCAAGTATGATCGCAAGCAGCAATTTGCAGGAAAGAGCGACAACGACGCATGGCGATCGTTCAGAACCAAGCTAGCCGACCGGAATATGCTCGACTTCTTTGATGAAAAGAAGATCGAGGGAAAAAGCGATGAGGTCAAATTTCCATTTGCTTGGAAGAACGGCGTTTGGCACTGCATTGAGCCTATTTCACTCGACCTTGCCAAGGCAGACCAACTACGGGCAAAGGTGCACAAATGCGCAGGTGAGATCGTTGGAATTCGAGACGCGATGGAGGAATTTGCTGTCTACTTTATTGTGAGCCGCCCCCAGCGGCCTGCATTGGATGAGGCCTTTCAAAAAGCTCTCGGCATACTGAAGAATATTCCACACCATGTTGAAGTGTATGAGGAAGGCAGTGAGGCGCCTCTGCTTGATCGCCTAACGGATCAGATCTCCCAGCACCCAATACATTGAGTACAAAACGGCCCAATCAGCGGGCCGTTTGTCATTGGCAAAAGCCCCTCTTACCTCGCATCCGCTCCGACCGCATCATACGCCCGCTCGCACGTCAATCCTGCGATGCGGGCGGAGTCGGCGTATTCAGCCAACTGTCCAGCAGCGTCGACAGCCCGGCCGAGCGCGTCGGGAAGGGACTAGCGTGCTACGTCCTTGACTTAACCCGTCCCGCCTACTTCCTGAAGCACAGCCTTTCCCAGGTGTTGTTGTTGTCCCGGATCTGCCGGCGTAGAGGTGCTGGAGTGGCCATCACCTGCTCGGCCGTGTCGAACCAGATCGGCCGTGCGTGATCGCAGTATTCAACTCCGACCCTTGCCGGCCGGCTTGCGCACCCACTTATCTGCCAGTTCATCAGCGATAGCATCGTCAGCCATAGCAGCCGTTTCATTGTGCACCTCCTGCACTTCCCGGCGCGCCTGAGCGGCCTGTTCGTTGATCTTGGCGTCGCGCTCGGTGCGCTCGGCTGCCTTGCCGCTGGAACGGCCGCGCAGGTAGGCGCCTGCCACGGCCACCAGCGCCACCACCGCGGCGACGATGTAGCCGCCGAAACTACTCAGCAGGCTTGTCAGCATCGCCGCTCTCCTGCTTGATGAATCGGCCGACGGCGCCCAGCACCAGCATGGCGACCGATACACCGCTTACCCAGGCCGACGGGATTCCAGCCTTCAGATCGTCGGGCATCGCCATCCAGGCGCCCTGCACGGCCACTACCACGGCGATGCAGTTCACCGATATCCAACGCCAACCGCGGCGCCAGTCTTCGACAAGTTTCAGCTTCATGGTCATGCATCCTTCGCGGCGTACCGCAGATTGCCCACCACGCGACGCGCCCAGCCCTTGCCGAACTCGTCCCAGGTGGACAGCTTGGTGAAAAACTCCAGCCGCTCGGCGTTGAACCGCATCAGCACGTCGGTGACGGTCTGTGCCTTGACGGCGGCGAGGGTAATCGGGCCGACATCGCCGTCGTCGGCCACGTCGACCGCGCGCTGCAGGAAGCGGACGGCGTTCTCGATGCCGTGGTTCACAGCGGAATCGAACACCTGGAAGCCGATGGCCCCGTCGTACTGGTCCGCGCCGGCGCGCTTCCAATAATCGGCCAAGTAAATTGCCCGGGCCTGCTCGACGGTCAGGTTCTTGATGTCCAGGTGCGGGTAAGCCATGGCCGAAATGCCGAACTTCGTGCCCTTGAGCAAGCCCACGCCGACCTTGCCGCTGGTCCAGTTGCCGCGGTCCTTGGGGTTGTTGGTGAATCGCCCCTCGTGCCCGATCAGACGTTCGAATGCCAAATCGAAATTCATCACTTCTCCCCCACCGCCGCAGGCGGATTGCCCAGGGCGCGCTCGACCTGTTTCCCATTAACGAGCAGCTCAAGGATGGCCACCCGCTGATCCAGCCGATACATTTCGTCGACCTTTTGCCAACCCCAGCCGACAATCCCGGTGCAGGACAAGATCGCGACACCGACAATCCTGTTCCAGCGCTCCACTGACGCCAGGCGCTTGTCCAGCGCGGCCATTGCCGGTCCGCGTTGATCAGCCACACCCAGCAGGTAGCGTATCTTCTCGTCCACGTAGATCAGGTCGCGCTGCATCGTCGCCATCTGCACCATGCTCTGGCTCATGCGCTCGAGCGTGGCCTTCATGTCCCTGATGTCTTCGCGCTGGTTCGATAGGCTCTCAGCCAGCTGCGCGAACTGTGCTGCTGCTGCGGCATCGTGGTGCTCGTTCATTCATTTCGTCCAGGCGAATAAAAGCCCGCCTAAGCGGGTCCGGCGGCACGCGGGCACGGCTAGGCTTGAATCGCCGCCGCAGCGACGAAAAGGTCATCCAACTGCTGCGCCGTGATGCCAGCCTTGTCGGCCAAGTACGCCAGCGCTGTGCTATCCCGCTCCCATGTCGTCGCGTGATCCCAGGCCCAGCGGACATCCGCCGGCGTGTCGGCCGCGTCGACGGCCGCCTGGGCGCTGGGCATCAGCCCGGCCTGAATCAGCGCAATCCCACCCTGCGCTGCCGACACCACCCGCGGGACAACCGACACAGGCGGCACATCTTCATCCGCCACCCACTGGCCAGGGCCCGGTTGCTGTGTGCTGTAACTGCCGGCCGTCGGAAGCCCGTCTTCATCGAACATGATCCAGCGCATCCCTTAATCCTCCAGAAAGTCTTCCCAGCCCTGCGTGCCAATATCCAGGTTGGTGATCGAGGCCGACGTGGTCAGGGCCCGAATCTGCCGGGAGGTGTTGGTGATAACTTCGGTCTTCGCGTAAGCGTTGTAGCTGCCGGCGCGCAAGTAGTCCGCGAACCCCGATGACACGGAGGCACTGACCTCGGGCGATACCAGCAGTAAATGCGGAAATGACGAGCCGCCCTCTTGCAAGATGGTGAACTGGCCACGCACCCGCACGTCTGGCGGCACGTCCATATTCAGGAGCTGCTGGTTGCTCACCGTGGCGCTGGAGACCGTGGGTCGCACGTTGGGCCACACAAAGAATCGGCCGACCTGCAGGTAGCCCAGGATGTTGTTGGTGCCGGTGGTGTACACCGATCCCAACCGACGCCATTTGTCCCAGCCAGACGGCAGGTCCGCGGGCGGATAGCTGGTGCTAAATCCGACATCCACTGCGCCGGTTGCCGTGCGCTGGATGGCATAGACGTGATACCAGGTATCCGTCGTGCGCACGCCGCTGAACAGACCGTTCTGATTGTTACCAGCCGCCCAGGCCCCAGCCGTCTGCAGGTTCTTGGTCAGGGTGGCGGCCAGGATAATGTCGACGGTGTCGTCAGCCGAACGCCAGCGGCCTGGCGCAACGGCCACGTTCGTTGCACCCGGGGTAAGAGTGCCGCCGTCGCGGAACCGAGTTGGCAGATTATTTGGCACGTACGCGCTGCCGTTCCACGCCATGACGCCTTTGCCCACACCAAAGATCGGCCCCAGATTCTCAGCGGGAATGCTGCCGCCGTCGAAAATGGGCAATCCAGGCAGGATTGCGCCCAGCTTCTTTTGGACCCAGGCTTGTGAGGCTAAGAGCGCGCCATCGATGGGTTCGGCCGCCTCCGCCGCCAGCGGCCCCAGGTCGATCCAGGCCGTGCCGGCGCCATTGCGCAGGCGCCAGCGCCCTGTGCCAGAGTCCGCCCAGCGGGAGTAAGGCGGCGCATTTGCACCCGGATCATCGGGGCCCGAGAAATCAGACCCCAGCGCGAGCAACGCCGCATTGAGCTGGTTCACCAAGGTCGCGCCAGGCAGCGGCGACGTGGTGGAAACTTGGATAGGTGCGTTCGACATCAGTACCCCTGAGAGCGCCAGTTAATTTGCCGTTCGACGGGCGTGGAGCCATTCATGGCCTGCACGTCGAACCCGGAAAGCGTTTGATTGGTCAGCACGAAGCGGTCGCCGTCCTGAGCGTCCAGGATGGCGATATGCGTGTTCGGCTGCGCGTGGAAGGCCTTGCTATAGGTGACGGTCAGGCCCGTGTCTGGCACCGTCACGTCGGTGCCCTGCTCAATCAGATCGGGCACGTCCACCACCCACGTGAAGTGCCGCACGAACGGGATGATGGTCGGCACCTGCGTGGCCACCGATAGCCGGAAATCGAAGAAACGGCCGCTCACCACCCCAGGCACCGGATTACGCCAAGGTCCGAACACGCCGTCTTCGCCGGCAACCCGAAACTGTGGCTGGACGCGGTAATACTGCGCATCCGACCCGCTCAGCACGTCGTCGTTGGCCAGCACATCGGCGTCGGCCAGGATGTTCTGGCCGAGGTTGATGGCGTAGTAGTCCAGCAGGAAATCGAGCCGCACGCCGGCGACGTAGCCGATATCGACCTGATCGGCCTGCGCGATGGTGTACAGCGCCGCCTCGACCACGCCGGCACCCAGCAAAATGTCGTCGAGCGCCAGGATGTCGGGTTCTTCGAGCAGGTCCGTCGAGCCGGCCAGCGTCAGCTCGTCGTTGACCACCACCGCACCGTCGGATAGCGTGCCGCCCCAGGCCGGCGCCTCATCCTGCGAGATCAGGACATTGCGCTCGAGTGCGGCACCCGACAACAGGATGCTGTCCGGCGCTCCGTAAATGGTCGTGCCGCCCGCCGTGTACCGTGCTGCCACCCAATGCAGCCCGTTGCCCGCCACTAGGTACTCGTTGGTGGGCGCCGTGGCCACGGCCCGGGCGTTGTCCCAAGACGGCCCCACGCGGATTTCGAAGCCCGGGGCGCGGATATCGGCCACTGGGTTCCACACCAGCGTCGTCAGGCCGTCACGGAACACGTTGGTCAGCCCGACCACGGCGGGCAGCGGCGCCAGCAGGCCCTGCACCAGGTACTGGCGTGTCACGGGCTGGCCGGCGCTGCCTACGCCGGTCGGCCGAATGGTGATCTCTAGCAGGTCGTTCGTCTTGGCATCGATCAGGAGCTGGCGGCCAGTCGTGGTGATGCTCGAGGCGGCCACGCCATTGACCACCAGGTCCACGTTTGCGGCCCCCGACACGGAGATTGCCCAGTTCACCTGCACCTGTATGTCGTCGGCCGCAATGCTGCGGATCGTCTCGCCGAACTGGACACCCAACACAACGCCGCCCAACAGCGCGCCGTCGCGCGGCGGCGTGTACTGATACGGGTCGTTTTCGCTGGCGTAGTACTGCGGGTCATCGTCGATCGCCGAGAACGCCACGCCATCGGCTTTGGGCCGGACGTCGGTAATCTTCAGGCGGCGGCCGGGCGTGGCCAGCGGGCCGAAGAACCACGCCCAGTCCATTGGCACGATGTCGTCGTAGCCACTATCGCCCGGCATCGGGAAGGCTTCGTCGCCCCCTTCTCCGTCGAGCGGCGTCGTAATGGTCAGCCGGTCAACGTCGCCGAGATCGGACACCACGGATACGATTTTCATGTGCCCCTCGGGCGAGCGCAGCATGACGACCCCCGAACCGCCGGACGGGACAGCCTTGTCGAGCACCATGGTCTGGCCACCGCTGCCCGGCATCAGGCGCCCCGAATAGTCCCAAACCGTCAGGTCGTGGCTCATCTGGATGACGTCACCACGGCTCGCGATAAAGCCCTCGATGTCGGTTTCCCACGACACCCGGCGCCGGTGCCATACCTGGGATGCCGCCAGCAAATTGGCCTCTTTGCCCGCCATCTCGGCGTGCACGCAGCCCTCCAGATCCACGGTCAGCGGGTTGTTCGTGACCGCGGCGCCGGGAACAGGAACTCGTACCTCATCGAGGTCGTAGTCGCGGTCCTTGTTGGCGAAATTGACGACGATCTCATCGGCTGTGCCGTCGTTGATGTACTCGATTTTGAAGCTGCCGGCCCGGATGTTGAACGGCCCAAACATAGCGGTCACAGGCAGATCGGCAGCATCCCATATGACGCCAAGCCGCCCGGTCTGCCAGGAGGGCGACGCTCGGCCGGCGCGCGCGATCCGCTGTAGCACGTCGCCAATCTTGTCGCCAGCCCGGTCCAGGACATAGTCGAACGTCAGCTTCTTCTCGTCGCACCAGGCCGCCCAAGCCTTGATAGCCTCGATCTCGATGCGCGTGTCGGCCAAGCAGGCGCCGTACAGCCGGCGCCCATCGTTGTCACGCTTGCCGCGGGCATACCACAGGTACCACCAGGCCGGATTGCTGGTTTCCTGGATTTCCCAGGCAGCGCCCGTCCAGACCCAGCACTGCGCCGAGCAAATAGCGCTCAGCTCATCAATGGCGCCGTTGAGCTGTGCCGACGCCCGAATGCTGACTCCCAGGCGAAGCTGGCCGCTGTAGTCGGCGTCATCGGCCTGGTAGGCGCGAATCTGCGACACCGACGTGGCGTTCGACTCCGAATTGCCGTCCAGGTCCGCCGTGCGCTTGCGGATGCGGATTTCGTACTGACCGCGCTCGACCTCGACCGTCACCGTGCGACGCACGATGTCAGACGAGTTGTTCGACAACCGGTAGCCGTCGGTCTCGGTGTAGCCAAGCAGCGGATCAGGTGCCAGCCCGCGCCACGGCCGACCCATGGCGTGCGGGTGCGCCATCCAGCGCCAGGTGTACGTAGTGCAGAAATAGCCGGCGTCGCCCCCCGTGCCGCTGCAGCGCGTGACGGTCTGGCCTTCGACGTGTTGGGTTGAGTCGGTCGAACCGTACTCCACCTGCTGCCAGAACTGATCGGTGGTGTTCCCGCTGCTGGGCGTCGTCATCCGGCCAAGCGACCAGTAGTTCTTCGCGTAGACCGGATCTTTGATATTTCCCAGGCCAATCCAGTCGCTGTCGCCGACCCGCCGATACTCCATCTGCACGAGCACGCTGCGGGTCAGGAACGATCCGTCATCCTCGTCGATGGCGAACAGGCGCGCGGCAAGCTCGATCTCGATGGCCTCGGTGTCGTCGGGTGTGGTGCGGCTATTCCAGCCGTCCGCATAGCGCAGTTCGAAGCCCTGCAGGGTGTCGACGTTGCCCGCCATAGACGGCAGCGCGCCGGTTTCGGTGTCGGAGCGCGTCACCTGCACGCCCTTGTACTCGCTGATCGGCGTGGAGCCGATGCGAATCTCGCCGATGTTGAGGTCCGGCTGCAGGCCAAAGTGGAAAGCCTGCCGCAGATATTGGTCGTTGCCGACGTACTCGGTGTAGGGGTTCGCCGCGAGGTCAGGCACCACCTTGTGGCGGCCAAACACCAAGAGCATGGGTTCCCACTGGCGCGCCCGATTGCGGCCGCCCTGGATCGCATACGTCGGGCTGGACGTGTACTTGTCGTTCGAACCCAGGTTTGTCGCCGCTGGCGGCGGCAACAGCGCGTTGATGACCAGCGTGCCGCCAACCATGATCGCGGCGGTGCCGACGGCAGTGGCCACGTTGCCAGTAAGCCCCAGCGCTGCGCCCAGCGACGCGCCATAGACGTTCGCCACGATAGTCAGCGCGATCAGCGCCACCGTGCGGAACAGCTTGCCGCCGCCACCACCGCCGCGCACGCGCGCCCGAATCACCACCTGGTCGCCGGTGCGCGGGATCAGCCGGCGCCAGAGGGCATCCGGCACCCGCCGACCGTTATGCCAGACCACCACCGCCCCGCGCGGCACGATGACGCCGGTGCGCTCGATGTAGGCGCCCAGCGTCTCGCGCGGTAGGAAGGCCGCGTAGGACAGCTGGCGGCCGTCGGACGTCACGGCGTGCGGCAGGCACACCAGCGGCGGCCGCTGGTCGGTTACTGCGTTTTCCATCGATAGTAGCCTTCAACCTTGAAATGTAGGCGCGTCAGCACCCGCAGACGCTCGCGCGTCACGGCGCCAAAATCCTGATTGGCATGCAGCACCCACCATTCATGGGCGAGCCAGCACATGACGCCGATATGGCATTCCTGACCGCGGCCGATCAGCAGCACCGGGCAGCCGTCGGCCGGCTCGTCGATACGCTCGGCGTAGTCATCCTTCAGTTCTCGGATCTGGGCTGCCTGAGCCCGGTATCCCTCGGCGTGCACTACCGGCAGGCCAATCTGCAGGCCGAACTGCTCGCGCGCCACCCGCTCGGCAAGGACGGCACAATCGCCGGTGTCGGGGATGTACGGTTGCCCGATGTAGGCGTCAGACCAATGAGGCATAAAAAAAGCCGCCCGCAGGCGGCTCCTGTTCGAACGGTGGCTACAAGATGGGTGGCCAGCCGGCCCAGTTGTGCGGCATGTGCAGGACCGGCGGATGCGTGGCAGTGATCTGGCCATCGTCGTCAACGTCGTGCGTTGGGGGCAGGTGCGCCAGAAGGACTGCGCCGTCCAGCGGCTTGATGACGGCCAGGTCATCAACGCCATTCCACTGCCAAAACCCCACGATCGGCCAGTCCATGCCGAGACCAGGCATGACGGCCGGGTCAAAACTGTCAAAAGCCAAGCCCCCCACCAGCTCAAAACCATCGGCGGCGACCGTGCCTGGCATGGGCAAGACAACTTGTGCAAAGACGCTATCGATGGCAGCCTGCTGCTCAGCCGTCAGGGTGCTGTATCGCGTGCCCTCAGGCAACCGAAAGATCGCTCGTTTCATAGCGCGGTGAGTCCCTGCAGTTCCGAATCGGAAAATTGGCGCGGAAAATACGTAAACCTTCGAATGTGGCCATTCCAGTGGCCACTCACTGTGGAATAGCCTAGGCGCAGCTCGCTCAAACCCACGGGATTCAGGCCACTCGAATCAACCACCACCGGGCTCCCATTTGTGGCGCAGGCATATCGACCCGCCTTATAGGCAACGCCGAATCGAAATGTCGCATCTCGCGAGATGCTGACGGACTGGTTGATATTTGCTGTGGACGCGCCGGCCGCAATGAATGCCGTCATCCTGTTGATCGAATTCAGGTAAAGATCCATCCGGTTCGAATTCGTGCCGTCCGACAAGCTGACGAGCCGTCGCGTCCCCCCCTGGCCCTCACTATCGTCGGTGGTGTCAGCTTCAATCACGAGGGTCCCTTCCTCGGCGTTGAACCAGTCCGCGAATTTTTGGCCAGAGACTGATAAGCGATCCTCTGCTCGGCTTGACGCCGCGCCGCGAGTGGGCACATGACTCGATATCGACGCGCCTTCCTTAACATCGACGCCCCAGAAGCCGACACCCTCGCCAGCCAGAATCGACTCATTGAACCAAATCAAAGGCGCATATGACGATACCGTGTTGATCGCGATATTCACTTGCCAAACAAGAACCAAGTTGCCAGGGAAGCGCTTGTATCCCCATTTCTCGGGCGCGAACTGGCTCGCTCCTGCGGTGACTTCGCCTGTCTGGCAATTGAACAAGACCATCTTGCTGTTGCCGAACACGTTGCCGTGCATCAAGAGCCGGACAATACGGGCCGGCGAGCTGCTGTCGAAGCGAAACCAGCAAAACGAAACGTACCGTTTCCCAGCGGAATACGAAACGCTGGTGGTAGCGCCTGGGCCGGCATATGGTTGACCGTCGGCGTTGGCGGCGATTCTTGACAATGTCTGAGTCCGGTCGGGGGCCCGACCAACGTTGGCTGCCAATTGGTATAGCGAATTCCCTACCCAGTAGTCGCCGGTCTGATAGTTGGAGTACACCGCCAGATTCGTGGCGGCTCCCTCGACAAGCAGCCCGCGAGCCCGCCCAGTTTCGGGGTCGAAGTTGAACCGGGGTTCGTTCGGCAATGCACGCGCCAGAACTCCCCGGTCGTTGACGTAGTAGCCGTCCGTCAATCGGGAAAAATCAATGCGAGGGTCCAACAGCCGCGCCCCCACAAACTGCAGATCCAGCGACGGGAATGGCCCATCACCATACTGAAGACGGCGTACGGCCGTGCGCAAAGTATCAAAGTCGCCAGAGAGACCCACAATACCGCCTTGGGGAATCCCGCTTAGCAGAGGTGCCGTGTCGGGCACATCACGGCGCAGATAGCGGCTATCGTGGTCGCCACCAGCCTTATGCGTTGTCAGTGCCTCATTCGCTTCCGTGGCGGCAGCGCCCGCATTGCTGGCTTCCTGCTGCGCGCCACTGGCGGCCTGTTGGTTCTGTGTGGCGCGCTCGTCTAAGTCGCGGAAGTTCGCATCAACTTCCGCGTTGGTCAGCGGCGAGCCTTTTGCGGACCGGTAGGTAATCGGCATAGTCAATCCTGCTCATAATCCTCAGTTACCACAGGCCGGGGGCCGTGGTCGGGTCGAATCGCTTGGTGACGGCGGCTTGGTGCAGCGTGTTCTCGAAGCCGAGTTCGCCCCCCACCACCTGGTTGTCCACGTACAGGCCCGCCAGGTCGAGCTCCATGTCGAACTCGACGTCGACGTTCACGGCCAGGGTGTAATCCCCGGCGAAGTAGCCGATGGCGTACTCCTCATTTGACGACCGCAGGCACTCCATCAGCCGGCAGCGGGCGCCCTTCCCCCCGTTGCTGGCCTCCAACCACTGCGTCAATTCGCGGCCAATGTTGTCCACCTCCAGCGTTGCTCTGGGCAGCTGCTGGTCGACATCGTCCGGTTTGACCAAGCGGAATGGGCAGGCGATGTACACCAGCGGGCCCAGATCGGGATCGTTGATCGTGATGTTCTGGACGTCGTTGACCAGGCGCACCGGTTCGGCCAGGTCGGGGTGCCGGATTTCCAGCAGCGTCAGATATGGCTCGTCAGCGCTGGTCGCCAGCAGGTTGCGGCGCGCCGCGTCGGAATAGGCGTGCGGCATGTCAGCCCACCGTCTCGATCTGCACCTGGCCCACCCATATGCCGCCGCCGGGGCTTGTCCAGCTGATCCGGCCGCCGACGATGCGTGCCGGCTGACTGGTGCCGGCCAGCGTGCGAAAGTCGAACCAGCCGGCGCCGCCGTACAGGTCCTGGGCCATCCATTGGTCGAAAGCCAGGCGATCGTCGAGTGAATGCACCATCACGGTCGCGCTGCGGGTCACGATGGGCTTCGAACGGCGCGCACGTTGCTTGGCCACGCCGTCATCCATCTCGGTGCGCAGCACGCCGTAGTCGGGCGCCTCCGAATAGCCTTCCAGCAACAGGCGGGCGTAGGTCGGAAATGAAGCCATTACGCCACCGCCTCTTTCAGTTGACTGCGGAATGCCCGGTTGTTCCGGGCCTTCTTCAGCACTACGTCGATCACCCACTGCTCGCCGTCGAATCGCGGCCCGCTGGCTTGGGCGGTCATTTGGTCGCCGCCCTGGTTAATGACGTTGACCTCGACCTTGGGCGCAACGCGGGAATCGGGCGCCGCCGGCGCTCGCGGCGGCGTGTATCCGCCCACCACCCCGCCGTTCGCATAACCACCGCCACGTCGCAGCGCTTCGGCTGCCGCGACACCACCCGCGCGCGCCACGTCAGCCTGGCTCCAAACGACCTCGCCCTTGTGGACAATGCCAGCGAACTGGTATTTGCCACCGGGGCCGGTGTAGCCACCGTCTGCCCCCGAGTACCATCCGCCTCCATCAAAGGTAATTCCTCCGCCGACGTCGACGTTGCTGGTTCCACCCCCGAAAAGACCCGCCAGCGCCCCTGCGAGAGGGCCGACAATGCTTTGTCGAATGGCGATGCGCGCCAGGTCGCTGATGATGCTGTTGGCCAAGTCGGCGACGTCAGCCTTCCCAGTCGTGACAAACGAAACCAAGGCGTCTTCAGCGCCACTGAAGGCACTGGAAAATGCGTCTCGCGTGGCATCCGCCACATTTGCCGCTTCCGTGGCGTAGTCAAGCAGGCCCCCACGGGCACCCAATGACCAATCAGCCTGAAGCCGGTCAATCTCCTCGAAGTTGTCCTGCAGGGCCTGAATGCGCGCGTCCAGGTTGCGTTTGTAAGTTTCGGCTTCTTTGCGGAACAGCGCGTCGTCAATATCGCCCGCAGTGCGCTGCGCAGTAATCCGGTCTATCTGTTTCTGATAGTCCCGATACAGCCGCATACGCTGCTGCAGCCGTTCCTGCTCTTGCCGACCAAGACCGAAGGCGGCCTGTTCATCGGAGTACCGCTGCCGATCGGCCGCCAACTGCGACGACAAACTGACCTGCAGCGCCAGGGCTTTGGCTGCGTCCTGCTCATTCTTCGCCGCTTGTTCAGCCGCGACATTGCGCGCCAGCGCGGCGCGCAGCTCGTTCTCGCGCGCCAGAATGCTCTTCTGGTCGGCCGTGAGACTGCGACGCTCTTTCAGGTCAACTATCTGCTGTTCGAACTCGACGCGCTTCTTCTCCCAGGTGCCGAGCTTTTCCTGTGTGCCCAGCTGCGCCTGCAGTGCGGCGTGCGCCTGGCTGTACTGCGCAAGCAGCCTGTCAGCCGCCAGCGTCGAGCTGCTGCCCTTGGGATCCTTGTAACGCTCGGCGATAGCCTTGCTGCCCTTCTCGTACTGCTCCTGTGTGATCAGGCCTTCTTTGAGCTGCTCCCGCAGTTTCTTGAGCTCGTCCTCCCGTACCTGCGCTTTGGTGCGCCCGGCCTTGATAAGGTCCCTGACCGCGCCCTGCGCCGCGATCCTCTCTTCCTCGCGGGCCTGCTTCAGGGCACCGGCCCGTGTCTCGGCCTCATCCCTCTCACGCTTGCTGAGCTCTTCCTGAATGGCGGCCAACTGCGCGGCTGCCCGCTTTCGTGCCGCGATCGCAGCCTGCCCGCCGCCGATCGCTGCCCCACCTTCGGTGATCGCAAAACCGCCGTTCGCGCTCAGCTCGTCAATGGTTTGCTGCAACGCAGCCGCCTGCTTGCGAAGCTCCTCGGTGGGCATCGGACGGCCGATGTTCAGCATCGCGTCCCATGCCGAGCGCGCAGCGCCCGCCAATCTATCCCAGGAGCGCTCAAGCGTGCCCGCAGAGGCCTTGATTTCGTCCGCCCGCGACTTCAAGGCCTGGGCGAGCTCCCGTTGGGCCAGCGATGCAGCGTCTTCCTTGCGGCCTTGCTCCTCCAGCGCGCGGATTTGGTCGTATACCGACGCCGTGAGAAAGTGGTACTGCTCATTGAGTTTGACCGCCGCCTCTGCAGGCTTGTCTGCCAGCCTGGCAAATACGTCGGCCACTTCCTCGGCGTTGCGGCCGGTCGCACTCGCCCAGGCGGCGGTCGCCTGAGAAACATCCTCGAGCGCCGCCCTCGCCACTTTGCCCGTGGTAACGACGGCCGCCAGCGCCTCGGCGGCGCGGCCTTGCGAGCCCGCCGCCTCCGCTGAGCGAGCGGCCAACGCGGCCAAGGAGTTCGCAGTCTCGCCGACGACGTTCCCCGATTCGGCAAGCGCCTGGGTATACGCTTGCGCCTCCGCCGACCCACGGGAGTATGCGACGCCCAGCGCTACCGCGACGGCTCCCGCCACCGTAAAGGGATTGACCAGGCCCAATAGAGCGGTTCCGAGCGCCCGTGCCGCGGGCACGATGCCGCCGAACATGTCGCGCAGCTGGCCACCTTGCTGAAGCAGAACCGTGAGCGGCGCCTGGCCGCCCTGCAGGCTGGTCAGGATGTCCGTCACCTGCGCCGGGGTGCCACGCAGCGCAGCCGCATACTGGGCCTGGGAAAGCCCGTACTTGTTCAACTCCTTCGCGCCTCGCGCCGCCTCCTCCCGGGTCGCGAGAATGGACTTGCGCAGCACATCCAGAGACTGCGGCGCGGCGCCGCGAGCGGCCAATGAGATCAGTCTGATCTCGTCGCGAGTCTTGCCGGTCTGTTGCGCCAGACGCAGTGCATCATTTGTCGCGCGCCGCTGGGACGCCGACATCTTCTGCATGCTCTTTTCAAATTCGGGCCCAATGCTGGCGCCCAGGTTCTTGGCTCGGTTGACCTCGGCTTGGAATTGCTCGGTGTCAACGACCAGGTCAACCCGCGCTGTACCGAGACTGGTATCGGTCATGTCAGCCCTTCTCGTTCAGGACCTTGAGCGCCGCACGCTCGACGATCCCCATCGCTGCCAGAAGATCGTCATACTGGCGCGGAGTGAGATTCATGCGGTCCAATCTGTGATGCACGACGGTGTGATCAAGCCCGACGAGCCCGCCCGGCCCGACACGCCACTGCGTACAGATGGCGAGGTAAAGGTCCAGCGGCGCCTTGTTCTCCGGCCAGATCTCGACTGGCCCCGAGCGCTCGTAATCCCCTGCCCGCACACCGAATGCTGCTGTCTGGTCGGCGGTCGGCCCCTTGTCGTAAAGAGACGCGACCGCCTCGGTCAGTTTTTTTCCAGTTCGACCTGCATCGCCCGGCCGTAGCCGTTCAGGATCGCGAGATCCGCGCCCGGCTGGTGCTGCTTGAGCACTTCGATCCCTGCCCGGTCCAGGCCCACATCCGCGTCCCAGGACTCGGTCAGTTCCAGCAGCAAGTCAGTCACGTCCTTTTCGCTGGCCTGGAGCTGATCGAAAAGCTTGTCGCGCTCGTCCTGAGTCTTGTGGCGAAACACCAGGTTGAGCTTCTGCTTGCGCCCTTGCCCGACCAGCGTCAGGCTGGCCGGGAAAGTCGGGTTTGCTTTGACTTGGTATGCCATTACACACCCTCGACCCGAGTGAATTCGCTGATCAGCGAGAAGTTGGCCGTGTTCTGCATGGGCGTATTGACCGACATTGTCGGCGTACCATCGAACGACGGATAGGCGTAGTAGTACAGCGTCACCTTACCGGGCAGTTTGGCCCGCAGCACGACCGGCTGCCGGGCGCGATCCGCCTTGACCAGCGCGTCGTACCATGCCACGTCGAAATCGGTGTCCAGCGGCACAGCAATGGTGCGGGGCGTACGGACGGTGGGAACCTGGAATTGCCGATTGGTGCGATCTTCCAGATACTGACCGGTGTAGTACTGCTGATCGCCGCCATTCATCGTAGGATCCCCTTGCTGGGAGAGATCCACGAAGGCGGACGCCACGATGAGCTCGCCGCCGCCCTCGCCCGCCGGATAGTCATCCAGGCTCGTAGTGTCGATCCCGAGCAACGGGACGCTACCCGAGATAACATCGCCGGCCACTGCAACACGCTGGTTCAGTAGAGGCCAGCCCGATTTGACCAGCACGACATCCCCTTCTGCGATGCTGCTGCCGGCCACGGTGGCCGTCGCGGGATCGCCATTGGAGATTGCCGACATGGCCACCGGAGTGCCCATGACCGTCGAGAACCCGAAGACGGTTCCGTTCGGAAATTTCTGCGCCATGATTGGCTCCTTCAAAAAATACCCGGCAAGGCCGGGCGGTGGTTGCTTCAGTGTTGTGCTACTCGGTGTCGCGATGCCAGATGCCGAAGTCCTGGCGGGTGCCGTACAACTTCAGGTGTTCGTCGTAGAGCGCCTCAAATTCACCGTATGGCTCGGCGACCAGTGCGCTCTCAGCAAGCAGCCTGGCTAAGGCCAGCGCGATTTGATTGGCCTCCATGCGGGACTTCGCCCACACGTTGACCTGAATTCGGGCATGCCGATGGTCCGGCACCTTTTTTTCTAGGTACCAGCGCGCTTGGCCGCCCACCTGCTGGAAGGTGGCCAGCGGAAACTGCGGCACGTCGGGCGTGGTGTCCGGGTAAATGCGACCGCCAACCGCCCCTTTCCACAGCGCCACCAGTTCGGCTTCGAGCATCATTTCTGACAGTCCTCTGGTTGGAACCCGTCAAGCACGCAACAGGTTCACTGCCGCACCTGGCATTGTGCTCAACGGCCCCCGGTTTCCGGCACGCAAGCCTGCCGAGTCGCCCTGCCCCAGCAGCTCCGGCAGCCGCTCCCGGCCGCGCGCAAGCATGGCCTGCAGTGCGCGGCCCCGCGAGGCCTCGAACGCGGGCCGGAGGAACGGTTCTGCCGGTATCCATTTCGGCTGGGTCAGCCGTCGATCCGTCGTCACCCATGTGTCACCGATCTTCACGACGACGAAGGGCTGCCAGTACCCAAACTCCGGAAGATGCCCATGGGGTGCCTTGGCCTTGTTCCAGGTCACGCTGTACTCGATGTGCGTATCGGTTGACTGGGCATCGCGAAAGGCCAGGTAGATCGCCTGTGCGAGCTTTCCGGTATTGCCACGGCTTGCCCGCATCTTGGCCTCGTCGCGCACCACCTCGCCGCCGGCGACCGCCATGGACCGCGCCAAGCTGACGCGCGCGGGACCGGCCAGACGATCAAATACCTCATTCCAGCCGGACATATCGACTTTGGCGCGAGCACCGTCAACCATCGTTGCCGCCCTGCTCGCAGATGATGAAGGCCGCATCCCGGTCCTGGTAATCCCGCGTCACGCCCCTGACGTCGAACACGGCGTCGTCATGCAAGATCCGCATGCCGGCGTCAATCCCCAGCTCACGCGCCTCCGCGAAGCGCACCTTGAAGCTGTAGCGGGCAATAGAGGCCTGCAGGTTGCCCTGTGCGCTCGACCGGATCGCCCCCAGGCCTGTCTCATTCGCAATGCCCGCCCAGATCTCACCAACAAGACTCCAGGGACCGCTAGGCTGACCGATGGCGTCCTGGCCGCCCCCCCGCTCCTCGATCCGGATCAATCGATCCAGCTCACCCGCTGAGAACGTCATGGCAAGATCCGACGGTAGGGGAAAATGAGACGCTGCAGCAGCGGGCTTTCGGAAAGCACCTTCTGCGCATCTGCTTCCGGATTCGCCAACATGTCGGCGGCCAACAGCATGACCGCCACTTTCAACGCGGCCGGCGCCGGCCCGGGTCTCGTGGTGAAGCGCACGGGGCGGGCATCCGGTTCACTGCTGACCTCCGCCGGGCAGATCGGCAGGCGGTCGTACGTCGTAGCCTCGGGCGTCCAGTCGTACGTCGCCTCGGCAAGCGCGTAGCACGACTGGAGCTCGACCACCTCGCGCGCGGCGGTGATGTACGTGCCGATGAGCGCGTTGCGTGCATTGCTCGTCTCGCGGAGGTGGATCTTCATTTCCTCCAGCTGCACGGGCTCGGCCGAAGCCGGGGTAACAAGACGCAGCATGGCTCAGCCTTTAGCCCAGGCCACCGCGTTGGGGTGCGTGTCGATATAGCCGCCCACGCGCAATGCATTCGCCTGCACCACGTCAAATTCCTTGACCTCGCCGCACTTGCCGTAATGGCAATCCAGCAGGACCAGGGCCAGGACCTTTTGGGGCGACCCGGCATCTCCGCTGGCGTCCGCAGCGTCGTCACGGCCGCCCGAATCGACGGACGCCCCGCCCCCGCCCTGCCCTTCAGGCCCCGCGTTATCGCCACTCGCCTGCTCCGGCTGCTGGCCCTCGAGCTCGCTACCCTCGTCCTCGGCAGGCGCGTCCTGGTTGATGCCGCTCGCCAAACCTTGGGCGGTTTCACCCGCCGGCGGCGTCGCGTCCTCGCCCGCCTGGCCGCCGGGTAGGTCGAAGGGCAGCGCCCCGCGGTCTTGCTTCTGCTTTCCCATTTCCGACTCCAGAAATAGTTGAGGGGCAAGCCAGTCTCGCTCACCCCCTGGGTCAAACGGCCGCCTTAGGCCGCCGCGCCGTGCTGGAACACCTTGACGGCGCCACCCACGTCCACCAGGTTGCCGCCGGAACGCATCCAGGCCAGGAAGCCCACCTGGCCCTTTTTCACGTAGGCGGAATCGTTGAAGCGGAAGAACGTCACCGCCATCACGTCACGGATCTTGTAGTAGCTGAAGTCCCCGAACGCGATCGATTTGGCAGACGCGGCCGGCACCGCGACGTGCTGGTTGATCGTAATGTCGCGGTTCAGCAGCCGGTCCGGCGCGCCGCCCGGGTTGCCCTGGTCATAGCCCGGTACGAAGATGGGCCGGCCCTGGTCGTCCTTGACTTTGCGCACCAGCTTGAGCATGTCGTCATGGAACATCCACTTCGCATTGGGGCGATAGGCCGGATCCACGCTGTGCTCCAGATCGACCAGGTCGTCATAGGTGATCAGCGGCGTCGCCGAAACGGCACCGATCTTGCCCACGGTCGCGCCCACCATGACGCCCAGCGGCTGGCCGGTGCCGGTACCCGCCGTATAGTGCCGGTTCGTGATACGGCCCAGACGAGTCTTCAGGCGACCGACGATGAAACCCTCGATGTTCGCCGAGCTGTCTTGCAGCAACTCCCACGGGACCGTGACCACCTTGGAGCTGTACTTGTAGACCGGCAGGCCTTTGGTGCCGAAGGTAATGTCTTCATCGCTGGCCGACTGGTTTTCAGCCACGATTTCGCCCTCTTCCGAAGTCCCGTCGCTGGTCGGATACTGCATCGGCTCGCCGCCCGAGGTGCGAATGATGTCCGCCACTTGACGCATGCCGCCGTAGGCCTTCAGGGCATCGAGGATCGTGGTCGCGACGGTGGTGGGCACGGTGTATCCGCCGTTTTCGGGGTCGACCGCCGGGTTCCCGCTCATGGCGTTGCGCACCTGGGCCCACTCGTCCTGGTTCAGCGCCTTGTCGCCGCCGCGGCACCATTTGTCGAACAGCTTGCGATCGGTCGACACTTCGCCGTCTTCGCCTTCGTGGCCCCGCACGCCAGCTTCTCGCATGTTGCGTTCGGCCGTCAGGTCCATCACCTTCTGGTGGCGCTCGATGGCGGCGTCGATGCGCTCGATCTCCGCCACCTTCTCGTCGTACTGCTTCTGGTGGGTCTCGTTCCAGGTCGCGCCCGGATTCTGGTCCAGCAGGTTGCGGGTTTCCTTCGCCAGCGCATTACGGCGCTCCCGCTCGGCTTGCAGGTTGAACGTCATGGAGTTTTCCTTCAGAGATTAAAAAGCCGCCTTGCGGCGGCCAGGGACTGCGAGCGGGAGCCGCTTACGCAGGGGTACGCTCGAGCAGCGAGAACCGCCGTTCGAGGGCATTTCGATGGGAGGCGATCAGGGTGTCGGTGTCGTCCGACGGCTGTGCAGACGTCTGCACGGCCCGGGGTGCATTGGCATACGCGGACAGATTCCAGGCATTGGATTGCCGCTTCTCGACGACCTCCACCACGCGGTCGACGAACTTGTATTTCACGGCTTCGTCCGCATCGAACCAGGTCTCTTCCGCCATCCACTGCTCGATCTGGGCGGCATCCTGGCCTGTTCGGGCGGCATAGTCCCGAACCAGGCCGGCGTCGATCTTGGCAAGCAGCTCGCTGGTCTTGCTCATGTCGCCCTTGTTCCCAAGGGCGATCGTCCAGGCCTCGTGGATCATAAAATCCGCGCCCTGGCTCATCTCGACCTCGTCGCAGGCCATGCAGATCCCCGTGGCGGCCGAGGCCGCGAGGCCATCGATGTGGCCGATCACAGTGGCGGGATGTTGGGCGATCGCCGTCATCATGGCCCGGCTGGCGAAGACGTCGCCACCCGGCGAATTGATGCGCAGGTGGATCTTGCTGGCGTCGATCGCCGCCAACGTCTTGACGAACTCGGTCTCGTCAATATCTCCCCACCAACCACCGATGATGCCGTGCAGGTAAATTACCGGCTCCTCCGTATTGGTCTCGGCGCGCATCGGCTTAGACCGGCCGGCGTTAGCGATCGCGAGCTGCAGCAGCTTCGGTGTCTTCATCTTCATCTTCCTTATCAGTGTCCTGTGGATCAGAGGCAGCGCCGGCCACCATTGCCCTCGGTAGTTCATCGCCGCCGTCAATAGGCGGCAGGTTCTTCAGGCGCCGTACTTCGTTAATCGTCATCCACCCCTGGGCGCCTGGACCGCCAAGCGCCTTGCCGAAATACACCGCCTGCGATTTGGAATCGCCGGCCATCAGCCCATCGGTGTTGTGCTCGACGAAATATCGTTCGCTGCGGAATAGTTTGCGATTGAGCTCGCCGCGGAACCGACGCAGGTGCGGGGCCAGCGTGTACATCACAAAACCTATCCCGAGCTGCTCGATACCCGATCCCCAGCTGGTGGCCTTCGATGTTTCGCCGATCATGTGCGGCGGCACCAGGAATGCGCGGGCGATGTCGACCACTTGCCATTGCCGCGACTCGAGCAGCTGCTGGTCAACGGCTGACATGGTCAGCTCTTCAATGTCCAGCCCTTCAGTCAGAATCAGCGGAATCTTGGAATTCCGAGCCCCGCCCGGCCCGTTGTACTTCGCTACCCAGGCCGCCCGGAAGTCGTCCTGCTGCGATGGTGACATCTTGGCCGGCGCCCGGATGGCGACTTCGGGTTTACCCCCTCCGCTGAAAAAGAGGCCTGCGTGCTCGTCGCCCTGAATTGCGATACCGATGCCATTACGCGCGCCCCATTGGATGACAGACATCGAACATCGGCCGTTGAACCCGAATCCGGGCAGGTGCAACACATCGTCCTGATCCGCGACAAAGTACCCTTCGTCGTCAAAGAACGTGTACTGCAGCCGGCGCGGAGCACGCGGGCCGCTGCGCTTCTGCTCGAGGATCTCGACCCGCTCGCGCGACCAAGGAATGAGGCCGACCATTTCGCCAGCCCGGTTGCGATCGATATACGCGATACCGTCGCCCCTGAGAAGCACCTGGGCGGTTAAGTATTCCCACCCTGCCGCCGCGGGCCACGCCGAGCTGAACTGCTCGTTGAGAATCCACCGATACGGGTGAGCAATCTTCCGAGGGACGTCGCCGACGCGCTCGTATACCGGAAGCGGCAGCTGGGCGACCGACCCGGCAATCAGCGTGACGCAGCTCGACACCGCCGAAACGCGCATGGCAGTCGTCGGGTTGACCACCGCCCCGGACGCAGTCCGCGGATCCCCGAAGATCTCGAACATCCGGATGTCGGACGACGCGACTGTTTCGCCGTCGACGACATTGCTTATCGTCGGCTCGACGCGATCTCGCGGCGTCTCTGGCGCCTTGGTTGTGAGGAAGGAGAACATTAGTCGATCACCACGAATCCCTGTTTGATTTCGCCCATATCCGGCTCATGACCCAACATGGCCCGCCCTGCCGCCATTACCGCCGCCACAATGCCGTCAACACGCCCTGTGGAGCGGTCCTTAGCCACCTTCCGATTGCCTGCAGGATCTGATGCCGTCACTGCATTCGCGGCACACCAGGTCAAGACCGGGTTACCGTCATGGCGCACTTTCTCATCCAGGAGCAAGCGTTCGAATTCATCCAGCGCGGGCCCCATATCCTTGAAGCCCTGACCGAACGGAACAATCGCCGGCAGCTCCAGGCCTTCCTGATTCGCTAGCATGATCAAGTCTTCGGACCGCCAGCGGTCGTAACCCAGCTCCTGCAGGTCAAACAGCTCCGCCAGGCCGCATACTTTTCGCAGCACTGCCAATTTGTCGATCGCCCGACCCGGCAGCGCCTCCAGGTAGCCCTTGTCGCGCCAGGCTAGATACGGCACCCGGTCTTTCTCTTCCCTGCGATGCAGCCCATCGCCAGGCAACCAGAACCAGGGACGCATGCGCCAGTGCGGATCCTCGTCTGTCGGTTCGAACATCAGCACCAGCGCCGTCAGGTCGGTGGTGCTGGACAGATCCAGGCCACCCCAACAGCGACGCCCGTACAAAGACTCCAGCGGCATCGGCTTCGGTTCACGGCACGCCAACCAGATCTCCGGGGAGATCCAGGGCGACGTGCCCTCGGTCCAGATGCAGAAGTTCAGCCGCTTGACTAGCGATTCCTTGGCCGGCATCCCACGAGCTTCGGTCACCTGCTCGCGCAAGTACTTCAGGCCTGGAATGCCGTAGATCAGGCTGGGGTTTGCCTTCGGCCAGCACGATTCGTCATGGATCGGATCGTCACCCTCATCCAAGCTGCAGATGAACGCGAAAAAGGCATCGTCCACCTTCATACCGGACGCCACTTGCGCGCCGTACTCGTGGTACCCCCAGCAGACCGACGTCTTGTCGTGCCCGCTGTTGGTGATCATGAGCAGGAGGGCCTGCAAACGATGCTTGAAGCCCGCCCGCATCATTTCCACGACCGTGCCGTTCTTGTGCTCATGCACCTCGTCGATCAGGCCGATATGCGGCCGCGGTCCGGACTGGCCATCGTCGGCACTGATCGGCTTGAAGAACGAGCTGGTGGCCGGATACGACAGGTTCCAGACCTTCTCGCCGCGACCAGACTTCGTGATGCGATCAGACAATGCAGGCGACTGATCCACCATGGCCACAGCGTCACGGAACAACACCATGGCCTGGTCTTTCTTCGTCGCCGCCGCGTAAATCTCGGCCCGCGCCTCGCCATCCGCCGTCAGGCCGTACAGACCGATGCCCGCCGCCAGCGGTGACTTGCCAGATCCCTTTGCCGTCTCGACGTAGGCTACGCGAAACCGCCGCAGCCCTTCCGTCGTCAGCCAGCCAAAGAGCGACCCAAGCACGAATGCCTGCCACGGGAGGACCTCGAATGGCTTACCCTCGAATCGCCCCCCGTTCAGACACAGCACGTCCTCAAAGTACCCAATGGCGCGCTGCGCTGACTCCAGGCTCCAGACCAGGCCACGCGCCGCGCCATCCTCCAGATCCTGCAGGTGGCGCTTGCAGGCCGCTCGTACGTGCGGGCCCGCGAGCAACTCCCCATCAACAACAGCGCGCGCATAGGCCGTGGCCCGGTCTTCAGGAGAAGTACCGGTTTGCGACTGCCTTTTCGTCATTCTCGAAGAGCTCGCCCTGCGTTGGCGGCAACCGCGACTTCGCGCGCGCCGAAGGATTCAACCCAAATGAGGCCCCGGCGCTTCGCATCCGCTCCTCTGCCCGATTCGCGATCTGCATCCAGACACCGATCTGCTTGAATCCGTTGGGCGTCTTATCCACCAAGCCGTTGTCGGCGCCCAGAGCCGCGATTTTTTCGCGCGCGGTGCGCCAGTCCGCGTAGGCCTGGCAGTACACCGCCAGCTCGGCCTGGTCGAGCTTGTTGATCAGGCCTAGCATGTAGAGGTCCGGGGCCAGGCGATCCCATTCCTCTTTGGCGTAATCATCCAGGTGGGCCGGGCAGCTGGGCGCATCGGACACCAGTTCCCACTTGATCGCCTGCTCGCTCAGCTCCGCGATGGGCTTCTTGCTGGGATTGCCGCGAAACTGGTGGACCGTGGCGGGCACCATCCGACGCCCTGAATTCTCATTGCCAGCCATGATCCCCACCTCTCAGGGGTATACCCCCCTCCCATTTATCCCGCATTCTGCAAACGAAGGGGAGCTGCCGGTCATGCGCCGAAGCGGCCCCAGACTTTTAACCTCCCCCCCCTACCCGACCCGTCTTCGCCAACGGCACCCGGCCGACAGGCCTGCCAGCCCGCCCTATCGATTCCAATGGTGGTTGGCGTCGAGCGGCACCCCATCGAGGCCGCACCCGCCGGCCAGGCCCGAGCGCTCCTGCGCCTGCTTGACGCTGTCGTGGCAGGGCTTGCACAGGCTTTGCCAATTCTTGCGATCCCAGAACAGGCTGAGCGCCTGCTGGATTTGCTCCTCGTCGCCTGATCGTCTCGCGTCAGCCAGGCGGTGCGGGACCTTGTGATCTACCACGGTCGCTGGCACGAACATGCCGCGCTTGGAGTGGAAGACACACAGTGGATGCTCTGCCAGGAACAGCTCGCGCGCGCGCTGCCATCGTGATCCATAGCCACGCTGCGCGACCGTGAGTTCAGTACGAGACACGTCCACCCTTTGCTCTCACGGATCAGCCGCCTCGTATCGCATGGGAACCCAGGGAAGGAGGAGAAACCCCGTTCGGCATGCGGGAGGCAGCTGATCCGTAAAAGCAAAAGCCCGGCGGGCATCTGGTGCACGCCGGGCTGTTGATTCAAGAGCGTTGCGTCGCAAGCTCCGCCGGATGGTAGCGAATTATCCTGATTCCGGTATACCTTGCATAATTCAAGATGTTTCTGACTCGCGCCGGCGTCGATCTCTGTTCTGTTCGCGCAGCCATTCCGCAGCCCTTGCATCGGCCTGGCATAGCCGCCGATGCAACGTCCCGCGGACAATACCCAGTTCGGCCGCGATCGATTCCAGCGTGCCAGACTGGGTCCCATGCCAGGCTCTTACCGCATCAGACAGATCCTTCGGTAGAGCGCGAATGGCTGCGTCTGTGATCGCACACTCGATATGATCGACAGGTATGAAGGCCCGCATCGGCCCCGTTGGCCCGGTCGTCACCCGACGCCCTGACGCCCAATCCATGAGTCTGGCAAGCGGATGGGCCGCCCCGCCGCCCATACCCGACGAATGCAGCCAGCGGCCCCACGAATCGAAGCGCGCCTGCATACCGGGATCTCGCTTCGCTCCGCTCATGTCGACCGCCCGTACCGATCAGTCTCGTCGATGGCCGCCTGGATGCGGGCCCGGAACTGCAGCAGTTCTTCTCCCGGCCTAGCGCCGGCGATACCGACCTCGCGCGCCTTCAGCTCCATGAGCTGGTGGGAAGTCCACCACGGTCGACCTGCCGACCGAGTCTGCTTTGCAGGCACGGGATCGAGCTCATCTTCCCAGCGGCGCCCGTTCAGCCAGGTCGCCGGATGCGGAATGTGGATCTGCTCGGTGCCAAGGGCGCGCCAGTTATCCACGTGCTGCGGCAGTGCAGCCAAGGCCGCGGCGCGGTCTTTCGCCTTCAGCTTGGCCCAGGCACGTTCCGCGGCTGGCTTGGCGCGCTTGCGCGGGTACATCGCCCAAAATCGGCCAAAATCGACACTCGGCGCGTCATCGGCGGCGCCCGTGCGCGCGGATTTTGCTTCTGGGAAAAGGGATAGTGATTGCATATGTCACCTGCCTACGAAGAGAAATCGATATTGCTGTGCTGGTGAGATCGGTGGGGAATGGGCAGAGCTCCCCCTTACCCAGGGGAACAGGGAGCAATGCCTATCCATGACAAACTACTTGCCGCGCCGGAGCCGACCGTATGGTTTCAGGGCGCTGAGGCGAATGCACGTCCCCCAGCTTGGCCAGACTGTCCGCGCCCGTGCAGGCGCGCCTCCCCTCTCTAGCCTTTCGCACCCGAGGTGCCCCATGGAGTCGGTTTGGGGCTTGTACAGAGGGCGTAACCGCGTTTTGAGCCACTTCCCACCCTCCGGCCGGCTTCCCGGCGCACAGGGTTATCCAGGCTCGGCCCGGACGCTTACCTCCATGACTTCGCCATGCTTCCAAAGCGGAGGCAGGCCGTCAGGCCTGGATCGCGGGAACGCGGCCAGCATGGTGTAGGTATGGTTGCCTGCCCGATACAGCACAACGACGATCAAATCGTCCGGGTTGTCGGCGCAGGCCTGGTGAAAACCGGATAGAGTCAGCAGCTCGTCGCGTGAGTACGCGCGATTGCCCACGTGGTAGTAGTGGTTACGTCGGCTGACAGGCCCAGATGGAGGCGGCGCTTCAGCGCGGTATGGGACCGCAGACCTTTGGTGCACGGCGGTCTGCTTGCCCGGATAACTCACCTGAGCAGCGGCGTGGCCGAACAAGTCTCGCATCAGCGCCAGGCCTGCAGAAGATCGACAAAGCCAATGGTGGCCGCTGTGGCGTCCGCTGGCGCATACAGGGCTAGCGGCTTACGAGCTCGAGGCAGGCGGCGCAAGCAGGCGACTTGCAACCTGCCTGCAGCCTTCAGTCTTGAGCAGGTGTACTCGACCGTCGGAGACGACGCTCCAATGCGCGACGCAAGTTCCCGCACTGCCAGCGGCCCCTCACTTCGAACCACCTGCAGAATTGCCAGCGCAACCGGCCCAAGCTTTCGTGCCATGACTCAGCCCTCCAATTTGACCGCCAAGCGCATGAAGCGCTCGCTCATCTCCGCGACGCGGCCGTCTTCGAACACCAGCTCGGCGACCCGCTCGTCCGGCAAGTCGAGCATCTTCTCGTTGCGCTTGACGTACCAGCGCCGGACCCGCGCCACGGCGCCCGACGCGAGCCTGACCCGATCCCCGGCCCAAATATTCAGAACGGCTTTCCCTGTGTGCTTCATAAAAGTCCACCCCTAATGCTTCGTAGCCTGGTCGCGCTCGATGAGCAGGCGGCCATAGATTGCAGATGCCTCGGCGAATGCCCGGTCCACCTTGCTTCGCGCCTCCAGCGCTCGCCGCAGGTCTGTCTTGTTGCGGTGGAGCAGAGCCAATTCCTTGTTCACGTCCTTCACCAGCTGGTAGGCCTGCTCTTGTGTCATGCGGACCTCTCTGCTATCACTTCCTCCATGATCGTGAGCATCCCTAGGCGCATCAGGTACTGCCGCACGATGTGATTGCCAACCGCACGCTCGAAGGCGTCGATGGCCGCCGCAGGCAGGTCCATGCGCCGGTTGCCATGACGGTCGATCGACTCGGCATGGAGAATCTGGGTGACATGAGGAGGATGCAGGCCGGCTTCTTCGGCCAATTGACGCTGCGTCATGCGCGGCCGCGAACGTCGCTCCCAGGCCAGACGTACGGCGTCCCTGTAGCCTTGGCAGGCGCCGATTTCCGCGCGCGGCGCGAAGCGCATCGGCGCCGGGACCATGGACGGGATAACCTCTTGAATTGCAGACATTTTTCTTCTACTGCCTTAGGAAAATTCAATCGAATTACAGGTTGAATTACAGGTTGGCCGGAGCGGAAAATTTTTTGCACTATGACGAGCAACACGACATCGAAACTGCGCTGCCACCTCTGGCATGGACAGCGCCCGACCGCTTGGCAGACAGTCAACCGCCCAATGCCCCCTTTCTACATATGCGGCGCACAGCTCAGCCACGACCGGCCTCGTTATGAACGGCCAATTCAGGCCAAATCCGCTTCCAGTCAAGCGGCCGCAGATCGCGACGTGTCACGGCCCCGCCGGTCGCACGTTCAATGTCTGCGCAGCGCTCGACCGGCACGGGCCTGCGTCCAGTTCGCCATTGATAAAGGAGCGCAGGCGAAACCCCCGCTTTCCGAGCAAGCTCGGAAGCGGTCGGCGCCTCAGTGAGGCCAAGGTATTGAGTGAGGTCCATGGCGCGAACTATAGCGTTGCTACAGTTTTATCGCAAGCCATGCTACAGATTTATTTGAATAGCATTGCTACATGAACATCTGGTCCACGCAAGAAGAAGCCGCCCGGCTCAAAGAACGATTCAAGAATGTGAATCGCGCCGCGTTCGCTCGGGCACACAATTTCAAGGGCGGCCAGGCGATGATCTACCAGCACATCACCGGGCGTCGTCCGATGAGTCTCGAGGCAGCGCTTACTTACGCGGCAGGCTTCGGCTGTCCACTGGATGAAATCAGCCCTCGACTCGCTTTTGAGTTACAGCGTGCCGCGGCGTTACCTGTCACGCCAGAATTGCACGGGTCTTTGCGGGAGCCCAATCCAGGACGGTCTATGGTCGGAGACGTTGCCCGATATTTCCGCCGCGTGGACTGGGCAAAGTTTGCGAAACTGACACCAGCGCAACAAGAAGCTATTGAAGATTGGGTGATTCAGCAAATTGAGGGGTTTCAATCGCCGGCGCCCACCAAAAGCCCAGCCGACGCGAGGAAGAAGGCCTGAGCATCTTGCGCTGGTCTGGTCTTGCGGAAAATTTTTAGGTTAAAGGTGACCAGATGCGTAATTTTATTCAATTCATTTCCTCGGGCTTAGCTACCCTCGCCCTTTCAGCATGCGCAACCCCACCGGGTCAGCTCAAGAAGGGTGACATGGATTGGACGACTATTAATGTGGCTCAACCGTATTCAACGGTCTTTACCGGGTTGCAGGAATATGCGCGAACTTGTGGCGGCTTACTCGCAAAGAGTCAGCCCTCCTGGTACCCAGGCATTGACGCCAAGCATGCCAAGATCGATTTGTACCTTCCAAATAATTTGCTCGGTGGCCGCTCTGAGTTTGTCTTCGGGGTCATCACCCTAGAGGAAGACCAGTCGGGCTCCACAACCGCCAAGATTGGAGTTCAGACGGTGTACTCCAAGCCGCTGTTTAAGCGGCGCGGATGGTGGGTAAACGACGCCCAACAAATGTTTGAAGCTATCGAAGCAGGCCGCTCTCCCATGTGCTCATAGCTCTACGCGCTCCTCGCCACGACGCCGCCATTTGGCGGCTTTTTTTTGCCTGGCCAAAGATAATGTAGCTGTGCTATTGCATCTAAAATGTAGCACTGCTATAGTTCATCCCAGCGCCCCCCCCTGGCGGCGGCGATTGCAAGGAGGAAATCATGGCAAATCAGCAGTCAGAGTGCAGCGCTGTAGCAGCCAGCGCGTGCACGAACAGCGTCCATATGGGGGGCCCGTGGGTTGGCGGCGTCGAAGGCGGTGCGATCGAGATCCGCGACCGCGCTGACCAGGCGGTAGTGACGATCAAGCCCACCGGCGGCCCGGCGCTTACGGAACGCGAATTCGCGATCGCGAACCTGATCGTCGCAGCTCCGCATCTGGCCGATTTCGCGCAGGAGTTCCTGGAGCACTTCGCCGGCGACCTCTCCGCCGCGCTGGTGCGGATGCAAGAGCATCCCGAGCACCTGGCCGAGCTGCAGCTGCTCGCCAGCCTTGGCGTGGCCCGTATGCATGGCACCGCAGGGGTAACGCGATGACGCCGACCACCCTGTTCGCATTCGTCCTGGCCGGCCTTGCCGCCGCCATACCACTGGCGTGGCTCGGCGATCTCGTCATGAGCGTGTTCCGCGATGACGCAGGAGAAATTCAGTGATCCGCCGCCTTGTCGCCACCCTGGCCCTTGCCACCGCGACCTTCCCCGCCGCGCCCGCCAAGGTTTCCCATCACTTCCCTGCGCCGGCAGCAGTAACCGGCATTCGAGGCTGACATGACGACGAGATATGCGTTGCTTCCGTGGAGCGCGATCGATTACGGCTTCGGAGCCGAATTGATCAAGTCGGCCGACGGCAAAGAGCTTGCGATGCGCCAGGATGGCGCGAGCGTGGCGGATATGCGTCTGATGGCGGCTGCGCCGGAGCTGCTGGAGGCGTGCAAGGCCGCGTTGGCCTACGACCAAGCTATCCGCGCCTGCGCGGACGATCCGGACCGCATGTCGACATTCTGCACCGCCGAGGGTGACGATCTGGATGCCCTCTATTTCGCCTGGATGAGCAAGAGCCAGGCCGCCGTCGCCAAGGTTAATGGAGAGCAAGAATGAACACCCACAACTGGCCTGGCGGCATCGATCGTTCGAGCAGCAACTGGACCGGCCGCGCGCAGCGCACCAGCGATTGGGGCGGCAACTGGGCCCCGAACAGCCACGCGCCGTCCTGCGGCTGGTTTCGCGTGTGCTTGGCCACCTTGGCCGTTGTGGCACTTGGCTGGGCCGTGCTGCACGTCGGCGCCGTGGTCGGCTTCTGAAGGCATGCCATGCGAGCCCGGATCGAACCATCGCGCGAGCTGTTGGAGCAGGCGCTCCACGCCGCTGATTGCGCCTTGGATCTAGACACCGCGCTGCAAAACCCCACCCTGCGCATCCTCCTGATGAACCACGCCGAGGCGATGGCGCGTGCGCAGTCCACTTCCTTTTCGCGGCGGCACCGCATGGCCGGCCGCACCGACTGGCGCGCACGTGCCGCCGGCGATTCTTGATTTTGAGGCCCATATGCGTCCCTACTCACAACAGATTTTGCTCGCTCTCGAAAAACATGGCCGCCTGAACTGCCGCCAGCTAGCCGGCCAGATCAGCCACGAATTTTCCAAAACGAAGGACCTAGTGGGCTACATGCGCCAGAACGGCAAGTTGGTCACCGATGGCACGATCGACGACCTGGTGAGCTATTCGTTATCGGCGAAGGGCCGCGCAGAAGCGGCGCTACTGTCAGGCCAGGACCCTGCTGCATCCACCCGCACCCACCTTCAGCCAGTTGCATCGCCCGCGGCTGCCGCAGCAGGTGACGCAAATTCCGAGGCCCCACGCTCCGGCGCGGCCACCAGGGGGAAAGCAACGCGCACGAAGGTCGTACCGAATAGCCTGGAGGACGCGATGCACGATGCAGCTGAGCGGGGCCCCTATGCGGCCCCGCCGGATGAGTCGACCTTGCGCACCGGCCTCGCCACTCTCGCGCCCGCGCCAAACGCGCCGATCAACGCCCGTTTCGGCCTCCTCAACACCGGCGAACTGGTGATCATGCCCGACATGCGCGCAACCATCGTGCTCTCTGCCGAAGTCGCCAATGGCCTGCGCGCCATTCTCACGGGAAACCCGGCATGACCATCACCCGCGCCGTTGCCAAACGCCAGATCGCCGCAACGCGCGCGTTGATCGCTTGGCTGCGTAGCAATGGTGTCGTCGACGCCGAGAGCCAGCAACTACTGGCCCGTCTTGATGCGGCGACCGAAGCCCTGGCCCGCCAGGCATACACGCCAAATTTGTCCAGTCCACTCCAATCGAGGTAGAACATGTCCAAGTCATCCCCGAAGGGCAGCGCCAGCACCGCCGCCCAGGCCTCCGCCACCCTATCCACTTCCGCGCGGGAGGTATTGTGGTCACGCGACAAGATCGTTCCGTCCAAGACCAATCCGCGCAAACGCTTCGACGAAGCCAAGTTGCAGGAACTGGCAGGCAACATTGAAAAGCACGGCATCCTGCAGCCTATTCTCTGCCGCCCACTAAATTCAAATCCTGATTGCCTCGAGATTATCGCGGGCGAACGTCGATATCGCGCCGCAGGCCTGGCCGGCCTGGAGCAGGTGCCCGTGCGCGTGGTCGAGGTCAACGACCTGGACATGCTCGAACTGCAGATCGTCGAGAACTTACAGCGCCAGGACCTGCACGAGCTCGAGGAAGCGGAAAGCTACGAAGCACTGCTGGCCGCGCACAAAGGTGACGACGGCTATGGCGTCGACGAAATCGCCGCGAAGGTTGGCAAAAGCCGCGCCTACGTGTATGCCCGCCTGAAGCTGTGCGCCCTGGGTGCGGCCGCACGCGAGAAGTTCTACGCCGGCGAACTGAGTGCGTCGGTCGCGCTTTACCTCGCGCGCATCCCGGTGCCGGAGCTGCAGGACCGAGCCTTGGAAGAGGTATTGGAGTCGGATTGGACTGGCGAGCCAATGTCGGCACGCGAGGCAGCGGATCACATCCAAGAGAACTACATGCTCGACCTCAAGCGCGCACCCTTCCCCATCGTGGACGCGAGGCTGGTCGAGCAAGCTGGCGCTTGCACCAGCTGCCCGAAGCGAACTGGCGCGAATCCGGATCTGTTTTCGGACGTCAGCAATGCAGACGTCTGCACGGACCCGGAATGCTTCTCCGCTAAGCGGGCCGCCCATGTAGAACAGGTCAGGGCAGCCGCCGTCGACGCCGGCCAGGTGGTCATTAGCGGCGCGCAGGCCAAGAAGCTCATCCCATACGAACACGCCACGCCGAGGGGTTACATCTTGCCCGCGGCCGGATGCCTCGAAGCCGGCACCCACCAAGATAGCGACGGCGACACGGTTTGCAAGACCTACGAAGAGCTGCTCGGCGACAAGATCACGAACAAGGTCCTGATCGAGAACCCGCACAACGGCCAAATCATGACCGTATACCCCGCGGACGAAGTGAAGGCTGCCCTGTTCGCCATGGGAATCACTCACGCCACGGCGCCGGCGAGCCCCTCGCATGTGGATCAGCAGCGCGAGCGCGAAAAGAAGGCCAAGGCCGAAAAGACACTGCGGCGCGAAATCGTCCGGCGGATTCATGAGGCCGCCCGCCAGCGGTTGGAACAAAGCGGCACCCTGGCGACCGAGGACTTGTTACTCATTGCCCAACGCGCTCTGCGCAATCTCAGCCACGACTGCGCTCCAGTGATCATGGATTTCTGGGCGCCGGGCAAGAACAAGACGGCTTCCGCAGGCCTGTCGATCGACGTTAACGCCTTGGCCACGTACGAGCTTGCATTGCTGCTGCTCGACGTGTCGCTGGCACCCTACACCGCGGTCAGCCCGTGGTCATCCGACATGAGCATGCCGGATGACCTTCGCGCCGCCGCCGCGCGCTACGGCATCAACGTGACAGCAGTCAAGCGCGAGATCACTGCCGGCCCGAAAGCCAAAGCGAAGGGCAAGAACGCCGCCAAGAAGCCCGCGGCGCGCGGAAAGAACGAATCGGCCAACGCCACCCCCGAAGCCGAGCCGGAGGACAGCGCCCGGACGGAAGTCGCTGACGCGACGGAGGTGGCGCCGGCCATCGCGCCCTGGCCGTACCCGACGAAGGAATCCATGGCTGCACGAGCCCCGGAAACCGACGCCACTGACCCCCAGGCCGCGCCAGAGGACGTCCAATGGCAGCCCGGCGACCGCGTCCGCGTCAAAGCGGATGCGCGCGGCCCTAACGGCAAACGCATGAAGGTATGCGGCCGCGTCGGCACGATCCTGGACTATGCCTTCAGGGTGGCCCAGGTCGAGTTTGACGACGGCTCGATCCACATGCATGTGGATGGCCACAATCTCGAGCGTGTGCCGGCCGCCGAAGTCGAGCGCGAGGCCGCCTGATGGCCAGCGTCAACAAGGTGATCCTCGTGGGCAACCTGGGCCGCGACCCCGACTTGCGCTATAGCCCGGATGGCACGCCAATTTGCAACCTGTCGATTGCCACGACTCGTTTTTACAAGGACAGCCGATCCGGAGATCGCGTCGAGGAGACCGAGTGGCATCGCGTGGTGATGTACAGCCGCCTGGCAGAGGTCGCGGGCGAGTACCTGAAGAAGGGGCGGTCGGTGTACCTCGAGGGCCGCCTCAAGACCCGCAAATGGCAGGACAAGCACACCGGCGCCGACCGCTACAGCACCGAGATCATCGCCGACCAGATGCAGATGCTTCGCGGCCCGGCCGACGACAACGACGGCGGCCGCGGACGCGCCCAGCCTGCGCCACAACGCACCGCCAGCCCTCCGGCCGGTACCGGCACACCTGCGGCTCCCGTAGGCGGCAGCCCCTATGACGATGATATCCCCTTCGCGCCATATGCAACTCGGCGAGCCGCCTATTGCATGTAGCGCGGCCCCAACTGCGGAGCCCGTTATGCATGATCCAGTTTCTCAAGATTATTTGACCGGCGAGGCCCCTCCTCCTGTCGACCTGCGCCCACACGTGGTCGCCTATCTGGCGAACAACCTGCGGACAAACGGCTACGAGCACCACGCCAGGACGATGGAGGCGCTGGCGGACCTACGCGCGTCGGACAAGCCGAGCGACGCCGATCTATACGCTTGCTTTGCAGCCGACCTCGGCCCCGGCGGCGCTTGGGTGCTGGATGGAGCTCGCACTGTGCTGGCCCGTTACGGGCACGCCGCACGCCAGGCCAGCCCCACGGCAATTGACACGCGAAAGCTCAGGGAACTGCGCGCGCGCGCAACCCCGGGTCCGCTGCTTCTGGCCACCAGCAATTCCTGGCGCCGCATCGTCAGCTTCTTGGGGTCGAAACCTGTTTGCGAGCCGCGCACGCAGCCTGATGGTCACCCCGACCTGCACTTTCCAAATGGCGGCGCGGAAGGGCCAGATGCCACGTTGCTGATCCAGGCTTGGAACACGCAGCCCGCCCTCCTGGACGAGAACGAAGCCCTGCGCGCAGAGCTACAGGCAAGGCAGTGGCAGCCGATTGAGACGGCTCCGCACGATCAGGAGGTCTTGCTCGGCTGGACAGAATGGGATGGCGCGTGGAAAGCGGAGGTCGGAATGGCATCTTGGGGGTGGCGCACCGACCGCGTGAGCAATATATCCCTACATGGCCGCGCTACTCATTGGCAAACCTTACCGCCCGCCCCTCCCCAAGGAGAGACTGCATGACGCCCGAACCCGAAGCCCCGCAAGAAGACCCGGACGTGATGACCCCGACCGAGGAAGCCGAATGGAAGATTCTGGATCAACAGCGAGCCTCACGCCAGTCGCAGTGATTGAGTACTGGGCGGACATGCTCGAGCGCACCGCAAAACACACGATGGCCGTCTACATCCTGCGCGAGTACGCCAGGGTTAGGAAGGCTTGGGACGAAAGGAAAGGGAATGACTAGTACAGCGCATGAAGATCAGTTCTTGCCGCATCCTGATGATGTGGCGCAGGCGCAGCCCAAGCGCCGCCCGTATAACGCAAGCGCCTCGTTGAGCGAGTACGGAATTTTTCCTGAATGTGATGCCGCCCCTGCCACCCAAGCTCCCTCCGAGGGTGCGGGGGGTGGTTGGCGCATCGATCACTCTGCCGGTCGCCCCATCTTGGTCTACCAGAATTGCAGCGTTATCGAAGCCGAGCAAGCGGAGTATGTGCTGCGGCTAATCGAAGCCGACCGCCAGCAGCGCGGCGGGGATGCCGCCGAAGCCCTACGCCAGATAGTTGCCGTCGCCGATGCGCGGCCCTTCACCCCTGTCGGCCATGTGATCGAACACGAAGTACCGGCGGCCCGCGCCGCCCTGGCACCTACTCAAGGGGAAAGCAATGAATGACGTACTGAACGACGCGCTGTCGAACCTGGAACACGACAACTACGAGCGCAGCCACAAGGGCTACAAGAGTCGGCAGGCCGATGTTGCGCTGATCCGCGCCGCCCTGGCTGCCCAGCCTGCCCCGAGCGCGGAGCCGAGCGACGAGGAAATTGCGGCCATCCTGGGCGACGTGCTGGGCAAAGATGTTCGGCCCACGGCCGTCACAGTGGATTTCGCCCGCGCCCTTCTATCCCGCTACGGCAGGCCCGCAGGGGATGCGCAGCCGGTTATCAAGTTGGAGTCGAAGCACCCCGACGACCTGGCTGTAGACAGCTTCGCCTGCGCCATGAAGGACAAACTGGCCCTGGCTCGCGCCAAGGGGCGCAGCGGCTGGCAGGGATGTGATCCCGCAGATCTGTCGCGCATGCTCCGCGAGCACGTCGAGAAAGGCGACCCTCGCGACGTGGCGAACTTCTGCATGTTCCTGTGGAACAAGGACCAGCCTATCGCCGCACCAGTGGCCGCGCAGAAGGCGGACGATGCTCGGGATGCGGAGCGGTATCGGTTCATCCGAGACACGCCGTGGCTCGGCACCGAGCTTGAGCGCGTTATCGGCTTGCAGAAGAACGGATTGTGGGACGCCGCCATCGACGCCGCCATATCCGCCCAGCAGCGCCAGGAGGGGAAGTGATGCTGACCAACGACGAGAAAGCAAACATCCTTTCGTGCGACCCCTTCGAAGGCGATTTCGGCGACCAGAACGATCGCGTGTTTCTTGATCGAATGAGCGTCGCACGAAAGCAGGGAGATTGCTCGTTCTGCAAATCGCCGATTCAGCCTGGTGACGAACAGCGGCGCATGACGGCCAGGTTCGATGGCGAACTGCGCTCGTACAGGTGGTGCGTATCGTGCTGCCTGGGAATGGCGGGCTTGGATGCTGGCGATGACGAAGACCAACTCACAGCCCAGCAGCGCCAGGGCGAAGGGGGTGAGTGATGGCAGTCTACGTAGACGACATGCGCGCGCCCTACGGCCGCATGGTCATGTGCCACATGCTGGCCGACACCGACCAGGAATTGCATGCGATGGCCGCGCGTATCGGAGTGGCACGCCGCTGGCACCAGAAGGCCGGGACCCCGCATAGCCATTACGACATCTGCCTGAGCAAGCGCATGAAGGCGGTGGCGGCCGGCGCCGTTGAGATCGGGCGGCCTGAGGTCGCCGCGCTGATCCAGCGCAAGCGCGCCGCCACTCCGAACGATGCGGAGGCCAACTATGCTTGACCGCTTAACATTGCTAGCCAGCCTCGGACTCTATTCTCCACCGCTGCTCTTCTTTGCTGATAGCCGCGTCCACTGCCTTCAACAGTGCGTTCAGCCGATTTTCACCCCCAGGGGTATTGGCACAGAACGCCTCTTTGACGCCGGCCACGTCCGCCCACGCTTTAATGATTGGTGCCACGCTAGGCTTCAAAGCAAGATGGAGGACCTGAGCATCCTCGATATAGCCAGCTCTCCATTCATTGAAGGCGACCTCGTTGACCGGCCCTTCCGCTTCCACTTGCTTGATTTGGTTGTAGACGGAGGCCAGATAACTCCACTGCGACGCAAACCGTGCATAGAGAGCAATGTACGCACCCCCGAAAACCGCGCCAATCCACGCACCCACATCAATAAGCTGCTCGCGGAATCCATCCCACGACCATGGGCCCGGCCGCGATGGATCGATCCAGGCGATCAGGCCTATAGCGGACAAAATAACCCACACGGTGATGAAAGCGCTGCGCAGGACAATGACCGTGGCATCGTTTGTCCCATGCCTTCGAACTATCCATTCGCCACCGAGCAAGTCGACACAAGCGTGGCAGACACATCGAAACCAGTTACCCATGCCGCCTCCTCTGATACTGATCTGTTTGACCGGGAGTGTAAGGCCATGCCTACTCAAACGGGAGGGAGCGGTCATGCGTGAGCGCCCAATTCTCTTCAGCGGGCCGATGGTCCGCGCCATCCTGGCCGGGACGAAGACGCAGACGCGACGTGCGTTCAAGGTGCAGCCGCCGGCGTCGACGGCCACCATTGATCTTTGGCACCACCCAGATCCGCGCCCGCACTTCTGGGCGTGCGATGGCGGGTCGCTGCTGGACTGGGCCTACCCGTGCCCCTACGGGCAGCCAGGCGACCGCCTGTGGGTGCGCGAATCATTCATGGACCTGCAGGGCACAGGTGTAGAGCACTACGATTCCGACCGACGCCGCCAGCGCTATGCATTTGCCGCGGACTGCCCGGCCGGCAGTTACTCGGATGAGGCACGGAAGGACTATGGCTTGAAATGGAAGCCCAGCATCCACATGCCCCGCGCCGCCTGCCGCATCGTGCTGGAGATCGAACGGATACGCGTCGAACGCCTGCAGGCCATAAACGAAATGGATGCGCGAGCCGAGGGTGCCGCGTACCACGATGGGCGGAGTGTTGGCCACAGCGGCTGGCGCCATGACCTGGGCGATGTGCACGCCGATGCTCGCAGCGCCTTTGCGCGCCTGTGGAACGATATCAACGGCGCCGGCGCCTGGGACGCCAATCCCTGGGTGTGGGTGGTCGAGTTTCGGCGGGTGGCGCCATGAAGTGCTGGTACTCCATCGACGTTCATGCGCGCTGGTCTGTGCCCTTCCAAGCCACGCCCGCCCAGGTCGCCGACATGCGCGCCGACGGCCTGGTCATCGATCAAATCTGCAACACCGTGCCCGACTGGTGCCCGGCGTGCCTGGTGCGGCCCCTGTGCCGCCTGCAGGATGCGTGGCGCTGGTTGCGGCTTTTTTGAGGTCAGCCATGGAAGAACGCGCCCTCACCCTCCAGGAAGCTGCCGATCGGTTGCACCTGGCCTACAGCACGGTATTCGCCAAACGTGAGCAGATCGGCTTCCGGCTACCCGGCTCCCGGGTCTGGCGGGTCTGGCCGTCCCGGCTTGCCGAGCTGACCGAAAAACGCTCAAATGTGACCCGGCTATCGCTGCGGGTCGGTGGAGTTGAAGAATGCCAATCCGCAAAGATGAAAAAACCGGCGTCTGGCACATTGACTTCCGCGCGCCAAGCGGCCAGAGAGTTAGATGCTCTGCTCGCACGACCGACAGGAAGGCCGCGCAGGAATACCACGACCGCCTGAAGGCCGATCTGTGGCGCCAATCGATGCTGGGGGAAGAGCCTGACCGCACCTTCGAGGAAGGCGCGGTCCGGTTCCTGCAGGAAAGCCAGGGCCAGCGCGACTATGAAACCAAAGTTCGGCATGTCGCATGGTGGCGCGAGCAGTTTGCCGGCCGGGCGTTGCGCTCTTTAACCGCAGATGAGATCGTCGCGGCGCTGCCAACGCACCGCCGGCACAAGTACGGCAAGCCGACGCCCTTGGCCCCAGCGACGAAAAACCGCTACCTGGCCACCATGCGCACACTGCTGAATTGTTGCCTGGACAACCCCCCGAAGCTCACGCAGTACGCCGAGCCGCGGGTACGCATCCGCTGGGAGCCGCCCCAAGTCATCGCCAGAGTGATCGAGGGCATCTCCCTGCCATGGCTGAGAGACGCGGCCGTGGTAGCCGTGGCCACTGGCATGCGGGAATCGGAGTTGTTCGGGCTGACGCCGGCGAGCGTCAACCTCCAGGGCCGCAGTGCCTGGGTGTCGCACGACGAGGCAAAGTCCGCTCGGGCCCGCGCCGTTCCGCTCAACGAAGACGCCATCGCCGTGATCGGGCGGCGCCTGGCGACAGCCCACCGGTATGTGTTCACCCGGGACGATGGCGACGGCAGGCGAGTAGGCAAGCACGACCGCCGCGCGTTCCAACGGGCATGCGCGGCGGCGGGCGTGGCAAACTTCAAATGGCACGACCTGCGGCACACCTGGGCGAGCTGGCATGTGCAGCGCGGCACGCCCCTGCTTGTGCTGAAGGAATTGGGCGGCTGGGAACGGATTGAGATGGTGCAGAAGTACGCCCATCTGGCGCCAAGCCACCTGGCAGCCCACGCCGAGACGGTCAATTTTTGGTCAATCTCGGACGGGAAAGAAAAAACGCCGCTGGTCAGAGCGGCGTAAGTTCTTGATTTCAAAGCAGTTTAGTGGGGTGGCTGATGGGACTCGAACCCACGACAACCGGAATCACAATCCGGGACTCTACCAACTGAGCTACAGCCACCACTGGCACTGCAAAGAGGCCGAATTCTAGCATATATTTTGGGCCCTGCCCTGCGTCCCGCCCATTCCCGGACGGGCCGCGCCTTGCTATCCTGGCGCATCCGCCGGCACCGGGCGCGGGGCAACGGCGCGACCACATTTCAGGCTTCTTATGGATCGCTTCGACGAGCTTTTGCACGAGTATTGGCCGCACCTGGTGTTCGGGGTCAGCATAGTGGCCGGCACGGGGGCCGCGGTGCATGCGGCAATGACCAAACAGGACGTACGCGCCGCCATCGGCTGGGTGGGCGTGGCGCTGTTTTCACCGCTGTTCGGCGCACTGTTCTACTTTGTGGCCGGCGTCAATCGCATTCGCCAGACGCGCGTCTCGCAGCAACGTGACGAAGCCATGCTGGCCTACGCCGGCCATGCCCAGTCGCCGGTGCATGACGTGGTGCCCTATTCCAGCCCGCAGTTCGCCTCGCTGAAAATCCTGGGCGACAAGGTCAGCCACTTTCCGATGCTGGGGGGCAATGCAGTGCGCCCGCTGGGAGGCGGCGACGAGGCCTATCCGGCCATGATGCAGGCCATCCGCAATGCCCGGCATTGCATCGCCATGCAAAGCTACATATTCGACAGCGACCCCATCGGCATCGAAATGGCGCAGGCGCTCATCGACGCGCACGCCCGCGGCGTGCAGGTGCGCGTGCTGATCGACGCCATCGGCAGCCGCTATTCGCATCCGCCCATCGTGCGCCGGCTGCGGCGCGGCGGCGTGCGCACGGCGCGCTTCATGACCAACCCGCTGGGGCTGCTGCGCATGCCGTATGCCAACCTGCGCAGCCACCGCAAGATCCTGGTGGTGGACGGGCGCGTGGGCTTTACCGGCGGCATGAACGTGCGCGCGGCGTTCGTGCGCGCCCTGGCTGGCGACCAGACCAACAGCGACGTGCACTTCCAGCTCGACGGGCCTATCGTGGCGCAGCTGATGTCGGTGTTCGCGCACGACTGGAACTTCACCACGCACGAATCGCTGGATAGCGCGCCCTGGTTTCCGCCGCCCATCGCCCCGCTGCCCGGCACGGTGCCCATGCGCTGCGTGCCGTCGGGCCCCGACCGCGCCGTGGTCAGCACCCGCAACATGCTGTTGGGCGCGCTGGCGGTGGCGCAACAGCACATCCGCATCCAGTCGCCCTACTTTCTGCCCGACCAGCCGCTGATCGGCGCGCTGGCCACGGCGGCCCGGCGCGGCGTCATCGTCGACATCGTCATTCCGGGCCGCAACAACCTGCGCCTGGTGAACTACGCCATGATGGCGCAGCTGGACCAGATCGTGCGCACCGGGTGCCGCGTGTGGCGCGCCTCGGGCGCGTTCGACCATTCAAAGTTGATGACCGTGGACGGCGCGTGGTCGTACATTGGATCGTCCAACCTCGACCCGCGCAGCCTGCGCCTGAACTTCGAGCTGGACACCGAGATCTACGACCGCGCGCTGGCGCAATGGATTGCCGCGCGCATCGACGGCCACATCGCCGGCGGGCGGCAGGTTACGCTGGAATACCTGTACGGGCAGCCCTTCGCCAAGCGCTTGCGCAACAAGGTGATCTGGCTGGCCTCGCCGTACCTGTAGGCGGCGCTACCTCTTGCCGTAGCCTCGCATGCGGTCGACCATCTGCGGCGCCGCACCCAGGTAATTGGCCGGATCGCACAGGCGGTCGATGGCCGCGCGGTCCAGGTGCGCGGTGATGCGCGGCTCCTGCGCCAGCACCTCGGCCAGCGGGCGGCGCGTGGACAGCGCCGTGCGGCAGGCGTCATAGACCACGTCATGCGCAACCTGGCGGCCCAGGTGCGCTGCCAGCCCCATCATTACCGCTTCAGATACGATCAGGCCGCCGGTCAGGTCCAGGTTGCCGCGCATGCGTTGCGTATCGACCTCCAGGCCGCCCAGCATGAACTTTGCCTGCCGCAGCGCGCCGGCGGTCAGCACGAAAGCTTCGGGGATGGCCGACCATTCAATGTGCCAGGGGCCGGTTGCCCGCTCGAAGTCCTGCACCAGCGCGTCCAGCGCCAGGCCGGCGTGCTGGCGCACCGTCTTGGAAGCGCTCAGCATCAACTCGCAGGAAATCGGGTTGCGTTTCTGGGGCATGGTGCTGGACGCGCCGCGGCTCTTGACGAAAGGCTCGAAGGCTTCCGCGACCTCGTTGGTCATCATCAGCATGATGTCCAGCGCGATCTTGCCCAGCGAACCGGCGACCAGGCCCAGGAACTGCACGGTCTCGGCCAGTCCGTCGCGCGCCACATGCCAGGTGACGGGCGCGCTGTGCAGGCCCAGCTCGCGCATCAATGCCTCGTGCACTTGCAGCCCTTGCGCCCCCAGCGAAGCCAGCGTGCCCGCCGCGCCGCCGAACTGGCCCACCAGGACGCGCGGGCGCAGTTGCTCGAGCCGCTCGCGGTGGCGGCGCACCATCAGCAGCCATACCGCGGCCTTGTAGCCGAAAGTGATGGGCAGCGCATGCTGCAGGTGGGTGCGCCCCGCCATCGGCGTGTCGCGATAGCGTTGCGCCAGTGCGTCCAGAATGGAATCCAGCTCTGCCAGATCCGCTTCGACCAGCGCCAGCGCGTCGCGCACTTGCAGCACCGTAGCGGTGTCCATAATGTCTTGCGTGGTGGCGCCCCAGTGCAGGTACTCACCCTCGGGCCCGCACATGTGGGCCAGCTGGCGCACCAGCGGCAAGATGGGGTAGCCCACGATCTCGGTCTCGGCCTTGAGCACATCCAGGTCCAGCCGCGCCGCATCGACACGCGCGGCGATGGCGTCCGCCGCCGCCTGCGGAATGATGCCCAACCCGGCCTGCACGCGCGCCAGCGCCACCTCTGTCTCGGCGTAGCGGCGCAGTGTTGCCGCGTCATCGAATACGGCGCGCATCGCGGCGGTGCCGAACATATCTTTGAAAATGGAAGACTCGATTACGGAGACTGGCATGGCAGGCGCATCCTAAATGTACGTACTTTATATTAAGTACATACATATATGATGTCAACCATGCCTTATCAGCCGTCGTATCGGAATCCACCAATCAGCATGGCGACCGGGCGCAATCCGGCCTGGCCGGCAGCAAGCGCCTTGCGCGATGAAAGGTGTCGGGAATGTGACCGCCATGCGGTGGATGGCGGGGTCTGGGCTGCGGCAGCCGCTGCCAGGTTGCCTGATGGCGCGACAGTGGCTGGCGCAGAAGACTGGCCCGCCCTACACGATTCGAACGTGTGACCGCTCGCTTAGAAGGCGAGTGCTCTATCCAACTGAGCTAAGGGCGGATCGCGAAACGGCGCGTATGATAGCGCGGCAATTGTACCGTGCCGGGCCGCCCGCCATGGTTCACTGCTCGTCGAGTTCCGCCGCCGTCGAGACCCACAGGACCATGGCGTCTTCCGGGCTCAGGCTGATGACCCGGTGGCCCATGCGGCTGTCTATATAGAAGCTTTCGCCGGCCTGCAGGCGGGCAGGCTCGTAGAACTCGGTGTGCAATTCGATTTCGCCGCTGAGCACATAGACGAACTCTTCGCCCTGGTGGCGGCTCCAGTCGTGGAATTCGCCGAACGAGCGGGCCTTGACCCGCGTGTAGAACGGCATCATGCGCTTGTGCGACAGCGCATTGCACAGCAGCCGGTGGTCGTAGTACGGGGTTTCGTACAAGCGGCCTTCGCCCAACTGGTTGATCGAACGGCGGCCGGTGCCCATGTGTTCTTGCGGCGGCATGAACAGCTCGGCCACATCCAGCCCCAGGCCGGCCGCGATCTTCAGCAGGTTGTCGTAGGTGGGCGACAGCAGTCCGTTCTCGATCTTGGACAGGGTGGATGCCGCCACGCCGGTGGCCTGGGCGGCCTGTTTCAAGGTCCAGTCGCGCGCCCTGCGCAAGTCGCGCAGCCGTTGCGCCAGCGCGCTCTGCCGGGTGTTGGGCATGATGGTGTCCTTCATGCTCGCGAGCGGCGCTCGCGCAGCCGGTCGCGCGCCTGGTACGACCAGTAGGTCAGCTGCACGGCGGCGGTGCCCAGCGGTCCGCCGTTCCAGTCCAGGCCGAAAGGCGCGAACCAGCGATAGCGCTCGCTGTCGCCGCAGATGCCTTCGGCCACCACGCGGCCGCCGATGGCGGTGGTGTTCATGCCATGGCCGCCGAACGCGGTGCAATGCCACACGCCGCGCTGCAACGTGCCAATCTGCGGCATCTGATGGCGGGCATAGGCCATGCGGCCCGACCAGGCCACCTCGACCCGCACGCCGGCAAGTTGCGGATAGACCGAGAGCAGCTCGGCGCGCAACGACTCTGCCAGGTCGGGCGGGTCTTCAATACGCGTGGTGATGTGGCTGCCCCAGCTGATGCGTCCGCCATCGACCACGCGGTAGTAATTGCCGGCGCGGCGCGTGTCGCCAATGGCGGCATCGGTGCGGATGGCCTCGCGCACGCGCTCGCCCAGCGGTTCGGTCAGCATGACGTAGGTGGCGATAGGCAACATGGCGCGGCGCAATGCCGGCACCAGGCCATCGGTATACCCCCCGGTGCAGAACACCACGGTCTGCGCCTCGACCGAGCCCTCCGGCGTGGCCAGCCGCTTGACCGCGCCGGCCAGGGTGGCCGAGCGCACGGGCGAGTCTTCGTGAATGCGCACGCCCAGCCGCGCGCACTCGCGCGCCAGCGCCCGCGCATAGTTCAGCGGATGAAAATGGAATGAGTCCGGGTCGTACACGCCCTGGAAATACGCGTCGGAACGCAGCAGTTCGCGCACCTCGTCGCGCTGCAGCAGCCGGACCCGGCGGCCGAAACGTTGCTGCTCGTCGCAATAGCGGCGCAGTTCGTCCACGTCGTCATAGCGCAGCACGCGCAGACGGCCATCGACCTTGTGGGCGTCGGCAATGCCCAGGTCGCGGATATTGTCGCGAATGATCTCGACGCCTTCGATCGACAGGCGGTACAGGTCTTCATAGCCTGCCTGCCCCACGCGCCGCCGGATCAGGTCGGCGCCAGCCGAATAGGCTGGCGACACCGAGCCGCCGTTGCGCCCCGACGCGCCCCACCCTACCCGGCGCGCCTCCAGCAAGACCACCTGCCGGCCGCGCCGGGCCAGTTCCAGCGCGGCTGTCAGCCCCGCCAGGCCGCCGCCGACGATGCAGATGTCGGTGCTGGCGGGTCCTGCCAGCGCATCGTAGCGGGTTTGCGCATCGCCCAGCGTGCGCTTGTAGAACGTATCGATGTATTCAGAGGCCATGATGGCATGGATGCAGACGGGCTGGACGCCTCACGCCAGGGACGCCGGCGCCAGCGAACCGGCGACGCGCTTTTCGACCCAATTGGCCAGGCGCAACAAGGGATAGCAATATAGAAAATAGATCAGCGCGATCAGGGCGTAGATGAAGAGCGACTTGCTGGGATAGGTGATCATGAACACCTCGCCCTGACGCGTCAGTTCGGTAATGCCCACCACCGACACAATGGCGGTGCTCTTGATCAGCATGACGTACACACCGCTCATGGGCTGCACGATCAGGCGCATGGCCTGGGGTAGTATCACCAGCCGCAGCGCCTGCAGGGGCCGCAACCCCAGCGTCAAGGCGCCTTCGACCTGCCCGCGCGGCACGGCCAGGATGGCGTTCATGACGATCTCGGCCACGTAGCTCGACGTATACACCGACAGCGACACAAACGCGGCGGTATCCGAATCCCATTCTAGCCACGCCACGCCGCTGCTGGGCAGCACGAAGTAGAACACGTACAACTGCACCAGGAACGGCGTGCCGCGCAGCATATGGATGTACAGCCCCAGCAACTGGTGCACCACGCGAATGCGGTAGCTGCGTAGCACGCCGATCAGGAACCCCAGCGCCGAACCGGCGGCAATCGCGACGAACGAGATCTTGAGTGTTTCCAGGAAGCCCTTTAAAAGAAAGGGCATGACGGTCACCGCTGTGGACCAGTATTCATGCAGCATGGCTACCTCGCGTTCCAGGCCGGCCCGGCCAGCCACAGGCCAACCAGCCGCGACAGGCCCAGCATGCAGGCGTAGATCAGCAAATACCCGGCCGCGATGGTCAGGAAGCTTTCATTGGGCACGATGCGTTCGCTGTTCATCAGCACGCCGGCAGCCACCAGCTCGAATACCGCGATCAGCGACAGCAGCGAAGTGTCTTTGATAAGCACTGCCGTCTGGCCCAGCAGCGGCGGCAGCGTGTTGGCGAATGCCTGCGGCAGCACTACGTAGCGCAGCCGTTGCCGGAAATCCATGCCGACCGCCTTGGCGCCTTCGATCTGGCCGCGCGGCACCGACTGGATGCCCACGCGCACGATCTCGCTCATGTAGGCCGTATGGTGCAGCGTCAGCGCGACGATGCCCAGAATCAGCTCGCTCCAGGACTTGGCCGCCGGAACGAAATACGGCAGCGCGTAGTACACCAGGTAGATCTGCACCAGCAGGGGCGTGGCGCGAATGAACTGGATGTACCCCGCCGCCGGCCGCCATATGGGCGCGCGCCGCGCCATGCGCGCCAGCGCCAGCGGCACGCCCAGCGCCACCGAGCAGGCCAGGCTGATGCCGGCGGCCAGCAGCGTATTGGCCAGCCCATCGGCGAACTGGCCCGCGTACTGGCCGACGATGCGCCAGTTGTAGTAGTCGATCAGCCAATTCATGGGCTCAGGCCGCCATCAATGCTCTTTTTTCCAGTCGGTGGAATACCAGTACTTGATGGCTTCGGGCAGGGAATTGTCGGCGGTGCGCAGCTCGCGCCAGTTATCCAGCCAGAACTTCAGGCGATAGGCATCCGGCGCCACCGCGAAAGCCAGGGGTTCGCGCACCATGACGCCGTCGAGCACGCGCAGGTTGCCGAAATCGGCCAGGAACTGGTTGGCGGTGCTCAGCGACATGATGCCGGCATCCAGCCGGCCGCTGGAAATCGCCTGTCCGACCGGGGCGCTGCCGCCCGAGAATTCCTTCAGCTTGGCCTCGGGCAGCATCTTGCGCGCCGCTTCGGCGTAAGTGCTGGCGCCCAGCGCGCCGATGGTGACGTCGCCCTTGTTCAGGTCGGTGTAGCTTTTGTAGGGCGAGTCCTTCGGCACCACGGCCACGGTCTCCGCGTAGAACATGGGGGCCGAAAAAAGGATCTGCGCGGCGCGCTGGGGCGTCGGCGTCATGTCGGCGGCCACCATGTCGGCCTTGCCCGACAGCAGCGCCGGGATCAGGCCTTTCCATTCGTAGTCTTGCAGCACCAGTTTCACGCCCAGGTCGTCAGCCATGCGCCGCGCCAGTTCCACGGCCAGCCCGGTGCGCTTGCCCGATTTGTCCATGAAGCTCATCAGCGGGCCCGACGTTTGCACGGCCACGCGGAATTCGCCGCGCTTGAGGATGTCCGACAGCGCGTCGGCGCGGGCGACGGTGGCGACGCTGGCGGCCGTCAGGGCCAACGCTGCGATGCCCAGCCATTGTTTAATTTTCTGCATGTTGAGGATCCTCTTTAACGATATGAAGCCGCCCGGGCCGGACGACGCCGGACGGTACTGCCGATACCACCACAACGACTGCGAGACCGCGCGCGCCCATGACGGGCGCGCGCGGGGTGCTACAGAATCTTGTCCAGGAAGGCCTGGGTGCGCGCATGGCTGGGATGCCGGAACAGCGCGTCGGGCGTGCCTTCTTCGATGATGCGGCCGCCATCCATGAACAGGGCGCGGTCGGCCACGTCGCGCGCGAAACCCATTTCGTGGGTGACCACCGCCATGGTCATGCCGTCGTGAGCCAACCCGCGCATCAAGTCCAGGATGCCGCCCACGGTTTCCGGGTCGAGTGCCGAAGTCGCCTCGTCGAACAACATAAGCTTGGGGTCCATGGCCAGCGCGCGGGCGATGGCCACGCGCTGCTGCTGGCCGCCAGACAACTGGCTGGGATAGCGCGCGGCGTAGTCCGCCATGCCGACGCGATCGAGCAGCGTGCGCGCGTAATCCTCGGCCTCGGCGCGGCCGCGCTTGCGTACCACCCGCTGCGGCAGCGCCACGTTGTCCAGCGCGGTGCGATGCTGGAACAGGTTGAAGTGCTGGAACACCATGCCGACTTCAGTGCGCCAGCGGTTCAGGTCAGTGGCCGTGTCGCCGATGGACACGCCATCGATGCGGATGTCGCCGGCGTCGATGGACTCCAGGCCGTTCAAGGTGCGCAGCAGCGTGCTCTTGCCCGAACCCGACGGCCCCACCACGACCAGCACTTCGCCCCGGTCAATGTGGCAGTGGACGTCGGTCAGGGCCGCATGCGGCGGCTGGCCTTCGCGACGGAAGGTCTTGTGCACTGCCTCGACAACGACCAAAGGATCCGGCATGGGGCTGCAATCTCAAAAAGATTTCGCATTTGGCGTCAGAGTTTCGTATAGTAAATTTTTCTGCGGAAATTCCACCTAGGCATTTCCCTAACGCTCGCTGTACGGCTGTAAGCGCCCTGTAATCGCCCCGAGGAGAGTACCCATGAATACCCCCCAAGACATTCTGCGCGCCCTGGGCCTGGACGAGGCCACCCTGCAGGGCGGCACGCTGGCGGCGCACAGCCCCATCGACGGCGCACGATTGGCCCTGGTGGCCGAGCACAGCGTGGCCCAGGCGCATGCCGCGATCACCCGCGCGCGCCAGGCCAGCGTGGCGTGGCGCATGGTGCCCGCGCCACGCCGCGGCGAACTGGTGCGGCTGTTCGGCGACACATTGCGGCGCCACAAGCAGGCGCTGGGACGCCTGGTGTCGCTCGAAGCGGGCAAGATCCTGGCCGAAGGCGAAGGCGAAGTGCAGGAAATGATCGACATCTGCGATTTCGCGCTCGGCCTGTCGCGCCAGCTGTACGGCCTGACCATCGCGTCCGAGCGCCCGGGCCATCGCATGATGGAAACCTGGCATCCGCTGGGCGTGGTCGGGGTGATCAGCGCGTTCAATTTTCCGGTCGCGGTGTGGTCCTGGAACGCCGCGCTGGCGCTGGTGTGCGGCAACGCCGTGGTCTGGAAACCGTCAGAGAAAACACCCCTGACGGCGCTGGCCTGCCAGGCCCTGTTCGCGCAGGCCGCGCAGCAGTTCGGCGATGCGCCGGCCGGCCTGCTCGAAGTGCTGATCGGCGGCCGGGAAGTGGGCGAGGCGCTGGTCGATTCTCACGACGTGGCGCTGGTGTCGGCCACCGGCTCGACCCGCATGGGCCGGCAGGTGGGGCCGCGCGTCGCGCAGCGCTTCGGACGCGTGCTGCTGGAACTGGGCGGCAACAACGCCATCATCGTGGCGCCGAGCGCCGACCTCGACATGGCCGCGCGCGGCATTGTGTTCGGCGCCATCGGCACCGCCGGCCAGCGCTGCACCACCACGCGCCGGTTGATCGTGCATGAAAGCGTGGCCGATGATCTGCTGGCGCGCCTGCGCACCGCCTATGCCAGCGCCCGCATCGGCAATCCGCTGGACAGCGGCACCCTGGTGGGTCCGCTGATCGACCGCGCCGCGTTCGATGCCATGCAACAGGCCCTGCAGGCCGCGCGCGAACAAGGCGGCAGCGTCACAGGCGGCGAGCGCGTGCTGCAAGACCAGTATCCCGACGCCTGGTACGTGCGGCCCGCCATCGTCGAAATGCCGGCCCAGACCGACGTGGTCTGCCACGAAACCTTCGCGCCCATTCTGTACGTCATGCGGTATGGCGATTTCCCGCAGGCCCTGGCCATGCACAACGGCGTGCCGCAAGGGCTGTCGTCGGCCATTTTCACCAACGACCTGCGCGAAGCCGAGACCTTCCTGTCGGCGGCGGGCTCTGACTGCGGCATCGCCAACGTCAATATCGGCACCTCGGGCGCCGAGATCGGCGGCGCGTTCGGCGGTGAAAAAGAAACCGGCGGTGGCCGCGAGTCGGGCTCGGATGCATGGAAAAACTACATGCGGCGCGCCACGAACACCATCAATTATTCGCGCGAATTGCCTTTGGCCCAGGGGATCAAGTTCGGCGAATAAGGCGCGCGCAAGCGCGGCGCGACGCAACGGTTTACATGCGGTTGCAGGCAAGTCTGGCGGCGATGCTACAGTGCGTCGTCCTCATTCACGCACGCCTGATCATGTTTTTGCACACTGCCCTGCTGCCTTCCCCGCTGCGCGCGCTGGTCCTGGCCGCGCTGCTGGGAACCGCCCTGCCAGCTTCGGCCGGCATCACTTACCAACTGGAACGGCCCGCCGCCGCGCCGGGCGAAACGGTGCAGATACAGGCGGTGTGCTTTAACGATGGCGACGCCGGCGAGCAGTGGCAGCCTCCCAGCCAGCTGGTGGTGCAGTGGCGCGGCGCCGACGGCACCATCGTCCGCAGCCTGGCAACGCTGGCCAGCTCGCCGGCCGCCCTGAACATTCCGGTGAACAACTTCGCCCGCGTAGCCTGGAACACCGTGGTGCCGCGCCAGGCGCGGGGCTTGCAGGCGCTGTCCATCGAGGGCGAACCCACCATGATGGCGCTGGATGTAACGGGCCGGGAAAACGGCACCCTGGCCAGCGTCCCCGCGCAAGGCCCGGTGATCGACGCGCACACGGGCCAGCCGGTGCCGGTGGCGGAAGTCATGGCGGCGGGCGCCGCGCCCGAGGCCGGCCCCGCGCCGGCCGACGCGGCGCGCGCCTCGTGGCAGGCCAAGCCCACCGCCTTCGATGCGTTTCGCGGCGCGCTGTCCGAATACCAGCCGATCTATTTCGCCGTGGGCACGCGCGGCGGCACGACCGCACGCTTCCAGATCAGCGCCAAGTACCGGCTGTTCAACCCGCCAGGCGGCCGCAAGCCCACCTTCGGCGAGAATTTCTACCTGGGCTACACGCAGACCTCGCTGTGGGACCTGGAAAGCGATTCGATGCCGTTCATCGACACCACATTCAACCCCAGCATCTTCTGGCTGTCCGACAACCTGTGGACTTCACCCAGCCAGAACTGGCGCCTGGGCCTGAACACCGGTATAGAACACATGTCCAACGGCAAGAGCGGCGATGATTCGCGCTCGCTGAACGACGCCTACATACAGCCGGCCATCAACTACCGGTTCGACAGCGGCAGCACGCTTACCTTCGCGCCCAAGATCCGCACCTACTTCGCGAAGGAAAGCCAGAATCCCGACTACGCCGACTACGCCGGCTACGTCGACTGGAACCTGCGCTGGGCGCAGGACGACGGCGCGGTGGTCTCGGCCATGTACCGCCAGGGCGCCAGCCGGCACCGCACCACCCAGCTGGACTTCGCCTGGCCGCTGCGGCGCACCTGGCTGGATATGAACGGCTACCTGCATCTGCAGTACTTCAACGGCTACGGCGAAACGCTGCTGGGCTACAACCAGCGCAACGAATCGCAGTTCCGCATCGGCCTGTCATTGGTGCCCTGAAGCTGCAACCCGCCGCTGGTTGAGCGCGGCGGCGCCGCGCGCCGCCTCAATTGCCCTCGGCAATTGCGCCATAGTCGAAGAACAGGTCGCGAATGGACGCGGGCCGGTGCTTCAACGAACCGATGTCGTTCATGAATTGCGCATACTTCATGACGTGCTCGGGCGTGGTCGTGTACTTGGTGGCCGGATCATCCAGGATGCGCACCATGTCGTCGATACTGAAGGTTTTGCCGCCGCCCATGGAATCGATCAGCACTTGCGCCGCGGCGCGCTTGTCGGCCTTGATCATGTCCTGCGCCTGCTTCAGCGCGGCGACGAAGGCAGCGTAGACCTTGGGGTTTTCCTTTGCGAAGCGCGTGGTGGTGGACACCATGGTGAAAGTAGTGGAACCGCCCATGACGTCATCGGAATTCATGATGCTATGAATACCCGGCGTCTGCTGCTCGAGCTGGGCCAGAGGCGGTGAAGCATAGTGCGCGGTGATATTGCTGCTGCCCGACAGCAGCGCGGCCGCGGCGTCCGCATGCCCCATGGTGACCGTGTAGGGGTCGAAGCGGAACGCCTGCTCTTTACCGTACTTCTGTACGGCGTACATCTGCATGATGATCGATGGAATCGACGACTTCACCGAGGTGACGCCGATCTTGTCGCCCTGCTTCAGGTCATCGATAGACTTGAGATGCGCGGCGCGCGTGTTCAGGTGCATGGGCATGGAGCTCATCGCCGCCACGCCCTTGACGTCGCTGCTGCCCTTGGTGCGGTCCCAGAGAATCAGGAACGACGGCGGGCCGGCCGACACGAAATGCGCCGAACCCGACAGCAGTGCGTCGATCATGGCCGACGGCCCGCCCAGCTTGGCCCAATCGACCGTCACCTTGACGCCCGCTTTTTCCGCCTGCTGCTCGATCAGCTTGTGCTTCTGCATCATGTACAACGGCAGGAATCCGAAACCTCCTGCGCCCAGCGGAATCCGCAACTCGCTGACTTCGGCGCGCGCGGCCGGCGGCAAGGCCGCCGCCACGGCCAGCAGTAGCATGGCTGTGATTGTTTTCATGGTGTCCTCCTTGGGGTGCTGCCTGATATGGGGCTATCCTGCCCTGGGAACGGCCAACGTCACCAGCTTGCGCACATCGTCGATGCGCTCGAGCTGCCAGCATGCCGCGATCAGGGCCTCGACTTGCGTCGCCGGCAACATCGTGGCCTGGTCGCGGAATTTGTCTTCGAGCTGGGCATCGCTCAGCGGCCGCTGCAGGTTGCCCAGCGAATGCTCCAGCAGCAGGCTGTGGGTCTTGCCGTCCTGCATCGCGACCTCTACATGCACACTGTCTTCCGACATGGCCGGGTCCGCCACGGCCTCGACACGCTCGCGCACCTGGCGCATCAGCGGCTCGTTGACGGCCTCATCGGTGAACTCGGCCAGCCCCGCCTTGCCGCGCACCAGCCCGATGGACGCCGCGTGATACACCGAGAACTTGCCCTCCAGCCCGGTGGAGATCTGTTTTTTGTCGCACAGGTCGCGCACCAGCGGCGCCACCCGCAGGCGCACGGCAGCAATGTGGCCGGCGTCGATCTGGTGCGAACGGCGCAGCTGGATGCAGGCGTCGATGGTGGGATGGATGACAATGCCGCACGGAAACGGCTTATAGGTATTCTGGTGGAAGTGGTACTGGCGGCCCAGGCCCTCGCTGACCATGGCCAGGTCATAGTCGGCCGCTTCTACCGCCGCAAAGCCGCGCGGCCCCTCGAGCGCATGCCCGCCCGCGGTAAAGCCGCGCTGCGCCAGCAGCGCCGCGATATAGCCGCTTTGCGCCGAACGGCCAGGGTGAAAAGACTTGGCCATCGAGCCGAACATCTCGCGCAGCCCGGCCGATTGCGTGGCGGCCAGGCCAATGGCCCACACCATTTGCGCGGCCTCCAGGCCCAGCAGCTTGCCAATGGCCACCGCCGCGCCGAACACGCCGATCGAACCCGTGCTGTGCCAGCCCGCCTGGTAATGCGCGGGATACGTGGCATTGCCAATGCGGGTGACGGTTTCGTATCCCAGCACATAGGCAAGTTCGAGATCCGCGCCCCGCACAGGATGCATGCTGGCATACGCGAACAATGCCGAGGCCACCGGCGACGTGGGATGAATGTAATTGCTGGGCGTAGTGTCGTCGTAATCGTGCACGTGCGAACTGATGCCGTTCAGCAGCGATGCCAGCAGCGGGTCCGTATGTTCCGGCCGGCCCAGCACGCGCGCCGTGGGCGGGCCCGCATAGGGCCCCAGCGCGGCCAGCGTGATGTCCATGGCTTCGTGGCGGCTGCCGCCCAGGGCGCAACCCATGAAATTCACCAGGGCCCGCCGCGCCTCTTTGCGCGCCTCTTCGGGAATGTCTTCCAGGCGGGCGCTGGTCACGTAGTCGGCCAGTTGACGCGTCAGATTGCGGGTATCGGTGCCGCCCATGGCTGCTTGTCTCCGTATAGGCCGATCTGGATGCCGGCTGGTAATGGCGCGCGCTTCAGTCTTCGGAAAAAAGGGCGCCCGGTACGGCGGATGATACGAACCACGAGTTCTATCTGTCAATAATATTGTATGACGATAAAAAGGATGTTTAGCAGCGTAAATTCCTTGACAGGTATATTCCTTTATAAGTATATATACGGCATGGAATCCGCTTTCGCCGTCATCGCCGAGCCCAACCGCCGCGCCATCCTCAGCCTGCTTGCCGCCTCCGAACAGTCGGTAAGCGACATCGAGGCGCAGTTGCAGCTTCCGCAACCCTCGGTTTCCAAGCACTTGAGGGTGCTTCGAGACGCCGGGTTCGTCGAGGCGCGGGTCGACGCGCAGCGCCGCCTTTACCGAATCAAGCCGGAACCCTTGAAAGAAATCGACGCCTGGCTGGCACCGTTCCGGCAGTTCTGGCTGGCCCACATCGATGCGCTGGAGCGCCACCTGGACCAGGTGAATCCCGTACCACCACAACGAGGCAAAAAACATGAATGACCGCGACCAATACCTGCCCGGCCCCGCCGCGGGCGCTGAAGTCCGTAAAGACGATGCTGGAAAATGGACGCTCATCGTCACGCGCCAGTTGCGTCACGCGCCAGAGCAAGTGTGGAAAGCCCTGACCGACCCGGCCAGCCTGCGCGAGTGGGCTCCGTTCGACGCCGACCGCCGCCTGGACGCAGTCGGCCCTGTCCAGCTTTCGACGGTGGGCGCCCCCACCCCGCAAACCTCGGATACGCAGGTAACACGGGCCGACGCGCCGAGCGTGCTGGAATACGACTGGAGCGGCAACCACCTGCGCTGGACGCTCGAACCATCGGGCGGCGGCACCCGGCTGACGCTGTGGCACAACATCGACCGCGGTTTCATCGCGATGGGCGCGGCCGGCTGGCATATTTGCCTGGACGTCCTCGAGCGGCTGCTGGCCGGCGCCCCCATCGGGCGCATCGTCGGCGGCGAAGCCATGAAGTTCGAATGGCCACGCCTGAACACCGAGTACGCCCGGCAATTCGGGCTTTGACCCGGACGGCCGGCCGCTGGCGGGCCCGGTTCAACGCATGGTCTGGCGCCCGCCAAGGGTGTTCGCTGACCGTACGTTCACCGAGCGCGACGGCCCGAAATCATCGACAATCTCCGCCTTGGGCGACTGCATCCTTGTCGCCCGCCTGACAAAATACGGAGACGAAGTTGGCTGGCACAAAGAAGGGCTGGTATTTCGGGTGGAACATCGTGGCGGCGGCCACGCTGCTGACATTGTTGACAGTGGGCATGCGCATGGGGGTCGGGCCTTTCTTCCTGCCCATGGCGCAAGACCTCGGCTTCAGCCGCAGCCTGCTGTCGGGCATCGTGGCGATCGGCATGCTCTGCTACGGCCTGGGCATGCCGGTGGCGGGCATGCTGGTGGCGCGCCGCGGCACCCGCTTCGTGCTGCTGCTGGGCACCGCCATCGTGGTCGGGTCCATCATCTGGACCGTCAACGCGCGCGGCCCGGTCAGCTTCCTGCTGGCCTTCGGTGTGCTGATGTCGGTGGGGCTGGCCTTCACCAGCCCGGTCGCCTTGACGCCCGTGCTCACCCGCTGGTTCACGCGGCGGCGCGGCATGGCGCTGTTCTTCCTGTCCACCGGATCCATGGCGGGCATCGCGATAATGACGCCGGCGCTGACCTACGCCGTCGAATCCACCACCTGGCAGACCACGCTGCTGGGCTTTGCCGTGGTGTTCACCGTGCTGACCGTGCCCATGGCCATCTTCGTGATGCGCGACCAGGCCCCGCCGCACACTGACCTGACGCCCGAACAAATCGCCGCCAGGCCGGCCGGCCGTGCAACCGCGCAACCCGAAAGCCTGGCGTTCCGCGAAGCCACCCGCACGGCGCCATTCTGGAAGATCACCCTGGGACTGTTCGCCTGTGGTTTCAGCATGAATCTGCTCGGCACCCATGGCATGCCCATGCTGATGGACCACGGCTTCGACGCCACCACCAGCTCGCTGGGCATCGGCCTGATCGGGCTGGTGGCGATCTTCAGCACGCTGGTGCTGGGCCGGGTGTCCGACGTGCTGCCGCGCCGCAAGATCCTGGCCACCATCTACCTGATCCGCGGCCTGGGCTTCTTCGCATTGCTGCTGGTGGGCACCCACTGGGAACTGTACGTGGCCGCGGCCATCGGCGGCGTGGTCTGGTCGGGCAGCATCGCCATGTCGTCGGCCATCCTGGCCGATGTCTACGGCGTGCGCCTGGTCGGTGTGCTGTACGGCTGTGCCTACCTGGGCCACCAGGTCGGCGCCATGATCAGTTCGTGGCTGGGCGGCTGGGGCTACGAAACTTTCGGTACCCACTGGGTGGCCTTCGGCAGCGCCGGCGCCATATTGTTGTTGGCGGCGCTGATCTCGTTGCGCCTGCCGCTGCAAGGCTTCACCCTCATGGCCCCGCCGCGCCTGGCGCACTAGCCCGCGCGCAGCGTGCTCTGGCCGGCCGTCAGTCCGGCGCGGCGTTGGCCCAGCGCCACAGTGTCGAGCGGCTGATACCCAGGCGGCGCGCGGCCTCCTGGCGGTTGCCGCCGCAGGCTTCCAAGGCCCGCAGGGCGCGGTCGCGCTGCGATTGCCCCTCGTCTGCCGCCACCGCGGCGCCCGCCTCGAACAGCTCGGGGCAGTCATGCCGCAGGGCGTCATGGTCGACGTCGGCGGCATGCGGATACTGCATCAGGAACACCGCCATGCGCTCGCTGATGTTTTCCAGTTCGCGCACATTGCCCGGCCAGGCATAGCGCCGCAGCCGCGGCAGCCAGGGGGCGACCAGGCCGGCCGCCTGCAGGGGCGCGCCCAGGCGCCTGAGGCAACGATCGATCAAGGTTTCCAGCAATGGCTGAATGTCGTCGGGCCGCTCGCGCAGCGGCGGCACTTCCAGCCGCAGCGTATTGATGCGGTAGTACAGGTCTTGCCGGAAGCGGCGCTGCGCGACCATGTCGCTCAAGGGCTGATGCGTGGCCGCGATGATGCGCACATCTACCGGAATGGCCGCCGTGGCGCCCAGGCGGGTCACCTCGCGCTCTTGCAGCACGCGCAGCAGGCGGCTTTGCAGCGGCAACGGCATATCGCCGATTTCGTCCAGGAACAGGGTGCCGGTATGGGCAGCCTCGAACAATCCGCGCTTGCCGCCACGGCGCGAGCCTGTGAATGCCCCTTCTTCATATCCGAACAGTTCGCTTTCCAGCAGCGACTCGGGAAACGACGCGCAGTTCACCGCCACAAAGGGCCTGTCGGCGCGCCGGCTTTCGTTATGAATGGCCTGCGCGAACAATTCCTTGCCCACGCCGCTTTCGCCGGCGATCAACACGGTGAGATCGGTCTGCGCGTAGCGGCGCGCCGTCTGCACCGCGCGCAGGAAGGGCGGGCTTCGGCCAATCAGTTCGGCAAACTGGTACTTGGCCGTGTTCTGCCGGCGGCGCTGCTGCACCCGCAAGCTGGTGTCGGCCTCGTGAATGCGGCCGGCGTCGTACAGCGTCAACGCGGCGCCGACAACCGCGCCGCGCTCGCGGATCGGCGTGCGATTGGCCAGCCAGTCGCGTCCGCCCAGGCGCAGCAGCCCCGCGCTTTCGGGCTGGCCGGTATCCAGCGTGGCGCGCAGCGTCAGTTCGGGACGCAAGCGGTCCAGCGGCTGGCCGACCATGGCCGCGGCGTCGTGGTCGAGCAGCCGCTGCATGGACGGATTCACCGCGATAATGCGGTGATCGCGGTCCACCGCCAGCACCGCATCCTGCAGGCTATGCAGCACGCCATTGAGCTGCTCGTAGCGTCCGGCTTCCAGCCGGGCAACGCGGGCCAGTTCAATGGCGTCCTCGAAACCCTTGCGCACGCTGGCCAGCGAATACGCAAGCAATCCATGCAGGCCCGCCTGTTCCGCCAGCTCCACGACCAGGCTCGATCCCACGATCACCTGGAAGTTCTCGCGGCGCAATTGCTCGAAGCGTTGCCGCGCATCGTCGGGGGTCTGGTAGGCGTGCTGCACGATCTCGATATTCAGCAGATCTTTGACCGCATCGAGTTCCGGAATAGTGCGGCCGTACATCACCACCCCTACCCGGTCGGCAATGCGGCGCGCCTGGATCAGGGCCTGCAGCAGGTCGAAGCCGCCGAGCTGTATGGTGGCCACCGGCGCCTGCAAGCCGGCGCGCAGGATGCTGGCATTGGAGCCGGCGCTGACGAACGCATCGACCAGCCCGCGGTCGAGCCGGTCTTGCGCGATAGCCAGCGCCCCGCCGAAGGTGCCATCCACCACCTCGATGTGGGCGCGGCCGGTGTATTCGGCCACCACGGGCATGGCGAATTCACGAATCTGGCGATAGCTCAGGAAACACAGGCGCGGCAGATCGGCGCGGGCGGGAGGATCGGGGTAGTTCATGGGAAACCTGCGTGCCAATGAAACATCAATTTGTTTCATGAATGTCTCATGAAACGCAAACCCCTGCCAAGAAAAATTAAAATCTAATTAATTCAACCGCTTATAAGCCACGCCAAGTTGGCATGAAGCTTGCATAACCCTGGCTACCACGCTATCGCGCACGCCCGGGAGGAGACTGAACTTGGCGCTCGAACACATTACCGTGCTGGACCTGACCCACATGCTTGCGGGGCCGTACGGCACCATGCTGCTGGCCGACCTGGGAGCGCGCACCATCAAAGTAGAGCCGCCGGGTAGCGGCGAAGGCACACGCCGCCTGCTGGAGCACGACCCCGACTATTCGCGCGACGGCATGGGAGCCTATTTCCTGACGCTCAACCGCAACAAGCGCAGCGTCTGCATCGACCTCAAGAGCGCGGCGGGCCTGGCGGTGTTCAAAGACCTGGTCCGCAGCGCCGACGTCGTGTTCGACAACTTCAGCGTGGGCGTCACCCGCCGCCTGGGCATCGACTACGACACGCTCGCGGCCGTCAATCCACGCATCATCACGTGCTCGGTCACCGGCTTCGGCAGCACGGGGCCCGACACCCAGCGGCCTGCGTTCGACCAGGTCGTGCAGGCCATGGGCGGCGGCATGTCGATCACCGGCACCCCCGAACAAGGCCCCACCCGCAGCGGCATCCCGATCGGCGACCTGGGCGGCGGCCTGTTCGGCGCGCTGGGCGTGCTGGCCGCACTGGCCGAGCGGGAACGCACCGGGCGCGGCCAGCATGTAGACATCTCGATGCTGGATGCACAGATTTCTTTGCTGAACTACATGGCGACCATGCACCTGATGTCGGGCATCGTGCCAGCGGGCATCGGCAATGGCCATTTCGTACATGTTCCGTACAACAGTTATCCGACCCAGGACGGCCATATCATCGTGGCCTGCATCGGCGACGCATTCTGGAAACGCTTCCTGGAATGCATGGATCTGCCCGCGCTGCGCAAACCCGAATACGATTTGCAACCCGGCCGCTACGCCGCCAAGGCGCAGATCGACGCCCAGGTCAGCGCTGAGTTGCGTACCCGTCCCACGGCTTACTGGTTGCAGAAACTGTCTGCCGCGCGCATTCCGTGCGGCCCCGTCAATAATTTCCGCCAGGCGCTGGCCGACACGCAGGTGCGGGCGCGCGACATGGTGGTCGATGTTCCGCTCAAATCGGGCGCAACCATCCAGATGCCGGGCAACCCGATCAAGCTGTCGGCCGCACAAGCCGCCGGCTTCGGCAGCCCGCCCGAACTTGGCGAACATACCGATGCCGTACTGGGCGCCCTGCCGGGCTACAGCCATGACCGATTGGCCGCCTTGCGCGATGCCGACGCCATCGCATGACCCGGACAATGCCATGACCGGGAATATGCTCGCCCGCGCCGCGTTGCGGCCGGGCAAAAAACTGGGCGGACGCAGCAGCGCATGGCTGCGCCGCCAGTATGCCGGCCGCAGCGATGCGGCGGCAGCCCCCTGAGCCTGGCCCGCCGGCTCGATCCAGCACAACAACAAGGAGACTCCCATGCTGACCCCTCGCCTTTCCCGCCGCGGCCATGCCGCCCTACGCGCGGCCCTCGCGCCGCTGTGCGCCGTGCTGGCGCTGGCCGGCTCCGGCGCGCAGGCCGCCGAAACCGCGCAGCAATACCCTTCGCGCCCCATACGCCTGATCGTGCCGTTCTCGCCGGGCGGCGTCACCGATACGGGCGCGCGACTGGTTGCCGACAAGCTGGGCCAACGCCTGGGGCAGCAAGTCATCGTCGACAACAAGCCGGGCGCGTCGGGCAATATCGGCACCCACATGGCGGCCCAGGCCGAGCCGGACGGGTATACGCTGGTGGTGGGCTTCGACGGCACGCTGGTCATCAACCCGCACGTACATCGCAATATTCCGTTCGATACGCTGAAAGACCTGGCGCCGGTCAGCAAAATCGGCGATGCCGCGCTGATCATCGTGGCCAACCCCGCGGTGCCGGCCAATACGCTGCAAGAGCTGATCGCCTATTCGAAGACCCAGCCCAACGGCGTCTCGTACGGCAGCGCGGGCGTGGGCAGCACGCCGCATCTGGCCGGCGAACTGCTGCGGCAACGCACGGGCGCCAAGCTCATGCACATTCCGTACAAGGGCGGCGGCCAGGCGATGGCGGATGTGGTGGGCGGCACGCTGCCGGTTCTGTACACCGCGGTAGCGGGGGCATACCCGTATGTGCAACGCAAGCAGATCAAGGCCATCGCCGTCAGCACCGAGTCGCGCCTGGCCTCGCTGCCCGACGTGCCCACCGTGTCTGAATCCGGCGTGCCCGGCTTTGTGGCCAATTCATGGATCGGCATTCTGGCGCCGGCCGGCACGCCCGACGATATCGTGGCCAAGCTGCAGCGCGAAGTCCGTGCCGTAGTGCACTCGCCCGACATCGAAGAACGCCTGGCCGGCCTGGGCATTACTGCTTCGGGCAACACCCCGGCGGAATTCCGCCAGCAAATCGCTCACGACCTCGACATGTATGCAGACATCGTGAAAAAAGCGAATATCCACGCCGATTGACGGCGCGGCGTTCCAACGGGGGTCAGCCTGCCGGCAGCATGCGCAGCCCCTGCGGCGTGCGTATGCGCGCCTGCAGGCGTGGCGCGGCGCCGGCCGGCAAGGCACGAACCTCGACCGGCCCGGCAAACGCAATGGCATCCAACGTCGCCCGAATGCCTTGCGGGTCTGGGTGAAACACCTGCAGCGCCTCCAGATGGCAGCCCAGGTCATCCAGCTTTGTTGCAGGATGCGGCAGCGCGTCCCATTGAATCAGCGTCGGCGCGGCGCCCGCGGCCGGCAGGCTGCCGTCGGCAGGAATGGTGATGCGCCACGACAGCTCGCCGCGGGTCATGGGTTCGATCTGCCCGGCGGCGGCGCAGGCCTGGACCGCGGCGGCGATGTCGTCGGTGCGCGCCACCCAGGTCGCCAGGCGCGGTGGCGCGTCCGGGGCCAGCCGATCCAGTTCGAACCAGCGCGGTCGTTGCGGCGCCGGTGCGGCAGGATCGCAGGCAATTACTTCCAGGTAGACGGACTCGCCCAGGCGCAGCAGCAGATTGTGCGTGCCCATGCGCGGATGCGCGCCCCCCGGTTGGGGCCGCACGCCGAGCGCGTGTTCGATGAAATCGGCGCCAATGGCCAGGCTAGGCGCCGTCACGGCAATGTGATCCAGCAAGGCTTGCATGCGGGCTCCGGCAAGAGTGCGTGACGAAAGCGGCCAGTCTACCCCGCCCCGGCGGGCGCCGCGCCGAAAGCGATGTGGTCCGACGCAATGGCGGCGATGCGCGGGCCGAAACTGGAGATCGCGGGCAGGGTCATGTTGTGGTGCGTGCGAATGGCCGCGGCATCGGCGTGCGGCTTGTCATGGGTGGTGTGCGCATCGGCCGCCAGCACGACCTCATAGCCGCGCGCCGCGGCCTGTCGCACGGTAGTGTCCACGCAGAATTCCGTGGCATACCCGCACACCACGACGCGCGATACCTGCAATTGCCGCAGCAAGCCCCCCAGGCCGGTGCGCAAAAAAGAATCGGGCGTGGTCTTGTCTACGACATGATCGCCATCATGCTGCTGCAGCCCGCTATACAAGTGCCAACCCTGTGTGCCACGGGCCAGTTCGCCGCCCTCGGCGCCATGGCGAATGTACACGACCGCCGCGCCTTCGCGGCGGGCCCGCGCCGCCAGCGCGTTAATGCGGGCCACCGTAGCGTCGGCATCGGCGGGCCGGGGTTGCGGGCGGAACAGGGCTTCCTGCACATCGACGACCAGCAGTGCGCTCGACATGGCGGCCTCCAGGCGAAAGCAACCAGTCTACCGACAGCCGCGCCGGACGCACAAGCCGACGCCCGGCGCCAGCCTGCTCCAAGGCCTGGCGCCAGGCGCGCACGGCCTAGATATGCAGGGCGTGCCCCAGCGCGCGCAAGGCGGCTTCCTGTACGGCTTCGCCCAATGTGGGATGGGCGTGAATGGTGCCGCCCACGTCTTCCAGGCGCGCCCCCATTTCCAACGATTGCGAAAACGCCGCCGCCAGTTCCGACACGCCGCGCCCCACTGCCTGCCACCCCACCACGAGATGGCTGTCGCGGCGCGCCACCACGCGAACGAAACCGTCGGTGGACTCCAGCGTCATGGCCCGGCCATTGGCGGCGAAGGGAAACGCCGCCGTCACGCAATCCAGGCCCGCGGCCTGGGCCTGCTGGGGCGCCAGTCCGGCGGTGACGATTTCCGGGTCGGTAAAGCACACCGCGGGAATCGCCGCCGGCGCAAAGCGCCGCCGCTGGCCAGCCACCAGTTCGGCCACCATCTCGCCCTGCGCCATGGCCCGATGAGCCAGCATGGGTTCGCCGGCGATATCGCCAATGGCCCATACGTTGCGCATCGAGGTGCGGCACTGGTCATCGATGCGCAGGGCATTGCCGGCGCGGTCAAGCTGCAGGTTTTCCAGGCCCCAGCCCTGGGTGCGCGGCCGCCGACCAATCGCCAGCAAGACCTGGTCCGCCGGCAGCGCGGTTTCGGCGCCGGACGCGTCCTGCACGCGCACGGCGTCGCCAGCCGCGTTCATGCCCAGCACCTTGCGCCCCAGGCACAACTGCACGCCCATGCGCGCCAGCGCCGCTGCCACCGGCTTGGTGAGCTCGGCATCGTAGGTGGGCAGGATGCGCTCCTGCGCTTCAACCACCGTTACCTCGGCGCCCAGCTTACGGTACACCGTGCCCAATTCCAGGCCGATATAGCCGCCGCCCACGACCACCAGGCGGCCCGGAATCGACGCGGGCGACAGGGCCTCGGTGGAAGATATGACCCGGCCGGCGAACGGCATCGACGGCAGCGGCATCGGCTCGGACCCTGCCGCCAGCAGCAAGTGCTCGCACTGAATGCGCTGGCTGCCCTGCCCGGTATCGACTTCAACGGTCTTGCCATCGAGCACGCGCGCCCAGCCGCGCACCAGTTGCACGCCGTTTTTTTTCAGCAGGGCCTCGACCCCGCCGGTGAGCCGGGCAACGATGCCGTCTTTCCAGGCGACCGTCTTGCCGATGTCTATGGCGGGCGCCTGCACCGAGATGCCCAGGGGCGAGGCGCCGGCGTATTCGCGGGCGCGCTCGTATTCCTGCGCGGCGTGAATCAGCGCCTTGGACGGAATGCAGCCGATGTTCAGGCAGGTGCCCCCAGGCTGCTGGCCTTCCACCACGATGGTGGGCACACCCAGTTGGCCGGCCCGGATGGCGGCCACGTAGCCGCCGGGCCCGCCGCCGATCACCAGCAAGGTTGTGGTTCGGGTCTCGCTCATGGCGCCTCCACGAAAAGCAGCGCGGGCTGTTCCAGCAGCGCGCGCACCGCCTGGATGAATTGCGCCGCGTCCATGCCGTCGACGACGCGATGGTCGAACGACGAGGACAGGTTCATCAGCTTGCGAGCCACCATCGCGCCCTGGTAGATGGCCGGCCGTTCGACGATGCGGTTCACGCCCACGATGCCCACTTCGGGATGGTTGATGACAGGCGTGCTGACAATACCGCCCAACGCGCCCAGGCTGGTCAGCGTGATGGTCGAGCCCGACAAGGCGTCGCGTTCGGCCTTGCCGCTGCGCACCGCCTGCGCCAGGCGCGCGATTTCCGCGCCCAGCGCCCAGATATCGCGCGCCTCGGCATGGCGCAACACCGGCACGATCAGGCCGTTGTCGGTTTGCGTGGCCACGCCCAGGTGCACCGCGCCGTAGCGGGTGACCACCCCGGCTTCATCATCGTAGCGGGCGTTGATCTGCGGGAAGTCGCGCAACGCAATCACCATGGCGCGCGCCAGCAGCGGCAGCAGCGTCAGCTTGCCGCGCGCCTGGCCGTACTTGCGGTTGAGCTGCGCGCGCAACGCTTCCAGCTCGGTAACGTCGACTTCTTCGACATAGCTGAAATGCGGAATGCGCCGCTTGGATTCCTGCATCTTCTGCGCGATCTTGCGGCGCAGGCCGACCACCGGCACTTGCTGCTCGTCGTTGCGCTCGCGGTATCCGCCCTGCGCGGCCGGCATGGCCGCGCCCTGCCCTTGCAGATAAGCATCGAGGTCTTCATGCAGGATGCGGCCGGCCGGGCCGCTGCCATGCACGAAACGCAGTTCGATGCCCATGTCCCAGGCGCGCTTGCGCACGGCCGGCGAGGCCAGCGGACGTTCGCCAGGTTGGCGCGCCGGACCCGCGGGCGCGGGCCGTGCATCGACCTGCGGGCGGGATGGCGCAACGGCTGGCGCCTGTGCGGCGCCCGGCGCGGAAGCCGCGCCGCTGGCCATGTCCCTGGCGATCTGGCCCGCGATGCCTCCCGCCGCAGGGGCCGGCGCTGCCGCAACGCCGGCACGGTCGTCAGCCGGCGCGGCCGCTTCCTGGCCGGCAGGGGCCGGTGCGGCGTCGGCCTTGGCATTGCCCGCGCCCTCGACCTCCAGGCGGATCAGTTCGCTGCCCACGGCCATGACGTCGCCTACGCTGCCGCCCAGCGCCACGACCTTGCCCACCACCGGCGAGGGAATCTCGACGGTGGCCTTGTCCGTCATGACGTCGGCCAGCGGCTGGTCTTCGGCCACCGTGTCGCCCACGTTCACATGCCAGCCCACCAGTTCTACTTCGGCAATGCCTTCGCCGATGTCGGGCATTTTGATAATGTGGATTCCCATGTCATGCCTCCATCACGCGTTGGAACGCCGCGCCCACGCGGGCCGGTCCAGGGAAGTACGCCCATTCCTGCGCGTGCGGGTAGGGAGTGTCCCAGCCCGTGACGCGTTCAATGGGCGCTTCCAGGTGGTGGAAGCAATGTTCCTGCACCAGCGACACCAGCTCGGCGCCGAAACCGCAGGTACGGGTGGCTTCGTGCACCACCACGCAGCGTCCGGTCTTGCGCACCGAGTTGACGATGGTTTCCAGATCGAGCGGCCACAGGCTGCGCAGGTCGATGACCTCGGCGTCCAGGCCGGTTTCCTGCGCGGCGGCCAACGACACGTGCACCGTGGTGCCGTAGGTCAGCACGGTCAGGGCATCGCCGGGCCGCACGATGGCCGCGGACTCGAGCGGCACGGTGTAGTAGCCGGTGGGCACCTGGCTGCCCGGATGCTTGTTCCAGGGGGTGACGGGCCGGTCGTGGTGGCCGTCGAAGGGGCCGTTGTACAGCCGCTTGGGCTCCAGGAAGATCACCGGGTCATCGCTTTCGATGGCGGCGATCAGCAGACCCTTGGCATCGTAAGGGTTGGATGGCAGCACGGTGCGCAGGCCGCACACCTGCGTGAACATCGCCTCGGGGCTCTGGCTGTGCGTCTGCCCGCCGTAGATACCGCCCCCGCAGGGCATGCGGATGGTCATCGGGGCGATGAACTCGCCCGCCGACCGGTAGCGCAGGCGCGCGGCTTCCGACACGATCTGGTCGGACGCGGGATAGAAATAATCAGCGAACTGAATCTCGCAGACCGGCCGCAGGCCATACGCGCCCATGCCCACCGCCACGCCCACGATGCCGCCCTCGGAAATCGGCGAATCGAAAACGCGCGACGTGCCGTACTTGGCCTGCAGGCCCTCGGTGCAGCGGAATACCCCGCCGAAATAGCCCACGTCCTGGCCGAACACCACCACATTGCTGTCGCGTTCCAGCATGACATCCATGGCCGAACGCAATGCCTGGATCATGGTCATCGACGTGGTCGCCGGACCCATATTCTTCTCGTCAGCCATGATCAGACCCCTAGCTCTTGGCGCTGCCGGCGCAGGTGTTCCGGCATGTCTTTGTATACGTCTTCGAAGATGCTGGCGGCGCTGGGCACGTGGCCATCAACCAGCGTGCCGTAGCTTTCGGCCTCTTTCTGCGCGGCCAGGATTTCGGCTTCCAGCTCGGCCTTCAGCTCGTCCTGCTGGCGGTCGGACCAGATGCCCAGCCCGATCAGGTGCCGTTTGAAGCGCGCGATCGGATCGCCCAGCGGGAAATGGCTCCAGTCGTCGCCGGGGCGGTACTTGGAAGGGTCATCCGAAGTAGAGTGCGGGCCGGCGCGATACGTGACCCATTCGATCAGCGTGGGGCCCAGGTTGCGGCGCGCGCGCTCGGCGGCCCACTGCGAAGCCGCGTAGACCGCCAGGAAATCGTTGCCGTCCACCCGCAGCGACGCGATGCCGCAGCCCACGCCGCGTCCCGCGAAAGTAGCGCCCTCGCCTCCGGCAATGGCCTGGAACGTCGAGATGGCCCACTGGTTGTTGACCACGTTCAGGATCACCGGCGCGCGGTACACATGCGCGAACGTCAGCGCGGTGTGGAAATCGGCCTCGGCCGTGGCGCCGTCGCCGATCCAGGCCGATGCGATGCGCGTGTCGCCCTTGATGGCCGAGGCCATGCCCCAGCCCACCGCCTGGATGAACTGGGTGGCCAGGTTGCCCGAGATACTGAAGAAGCCCGCCTCGCGCTTGGAATACATGACAGGCAGCTGGCGCCCCTTGAGCGGGTCGCGCTCGTTGGACATCAGCTGGCACATCATCTCGACCAGCGATACGTCACGGGTCAGCAGGATGCTTTGCTGCCGGTAGGTGGGAAAGCACATGTCGCCCGGCTCGAGCGCCAGCGCATGGGCCGAGCCAATGGCCTCTTCGCCCAGGCTCTGCATGTAGAACGAGATTTTTTTCTGCCGCTGCGCGGTAAGCATGCGGGCGTCGAAAATGCGCGTTTTCAGCATGGCGCGCATGCCGGCCCGCAAGGTGCCGGCATCGAGCTGCGGCGCCCAGGGCCCCACCGCCCGGCCATCGTCGTCGATGACGCGCACCAGTTGATACGCCATCTGGCCGGTATCGACCGCGGACACATCAATGGGGGGTTTGGGAATTTCGCCGGCCGGCGAAAGATGCAGATAAGAGAAGTCGGTCTTGCAACCCGGGCGCCCGGTAGGCTCGGGGACGTGCAATTTCAGTGGGCCATATTGGCTCATGATGATGTCTCCACGCTTGATCGTGTCATGCGTTCTTGCTTTGCAAAGGCCTGGTGCTGGAGGTAACCGCGCAGTCGGCCGCTGCCGGATCGCAGGCGGGGTAATTGCATGCGTCCGGCTGAGAACAGATTAGCATAAGGCCTGCCCTGCCGGCGCGCCCGGGCATCTGCCCCCGGGGGGCCGTTGCCCGGGGGTGAAATGGCCCCTGGCCGGGCGCCTTATGTCGATTTCGGCCCCGCCCGTTCGTCGTCACCAGGCGGAATTCCCCGCTGCCTGCCCCAGGAGCCTCAAGCCATGGCCTTGCAACTGTATTTCCACCCTTTTTCGTCGTACTGCCAGAAGGCCCTGATCGCCTTCTATGAAAACGGCATTGCCTTCGAGCCGCAGATGCTGGAAGGCCCCGACAGCCCCGCCATGCAGCAGCTGGCGCGGCTGTGGCCCATGAAGCGCTTTCCGGTCCTGGTCGACGGCGACCAGACCATCCTGGAAGCCAGCTGCATCATCGAATACCTGGACCTGCACTATCCCGGGCCGGTGCGGCTCATTCCCCAAGACCCCCCCGCCGCGCTGGAAGTGCGCATGCTCGACCGTTTTTTCGACAACTACGTCTCCACGCCCCAGCAAAAGGTCGTGTTCGACGCCTTGCGGCCGGCCGACGAGCGCGATCCGTACGGCGTGCAGCAGGCGCGCCAGATGCTGGAGACCGCATACGCGTGGCTGGAACAGCGGCTGCAGGGCCGCCAGTGGGCCGCGGGCGCGGAGTTCACCCTGGCCGATTGCGCCGCCGCGCCCTTCCTGTTCTACGCCGACTGGACCCACCCCATCGGCCCGGCCCATGCCAACGTCATCGCCTATCGCCGCCGCCTGCTGCAGCGCCCGTCGTTCGCGCGGGCGGTGGACGAGGCCCGGCCGTACCGCCCGTTCTTCCCGCTGGGCGCGCCCGACCGCGACTGAAGCGCCTGCCGCTAAAATGGCGCGCTATGGCAGACAAGATGCGACTCGACAAATGGCTGTGGGCTGCGCGCTTCTACAAGACCCGCAGCCTGGCCGCGCAAGAAATCGGCAAGGGGCGGGTGCTGGTCAATGACCAGCCCGCCAAGCCGGCCCGCGATATCGCGGTAGGCGACCGCATCACGGTGCGCAAGGAAGATCCCGCCATGCAGGTCAACGTGCAGGCCCTCAGCGCGGTGCGCGGCCCGGCGCCGGTGGCGCGCCAGCTCTACAAAGAAACCCCGGAAAGCCTGGCCGCGCGCGAACGCGCCGCTGAAATGCGCCGCCTCGCGCCCGAACCGGCCCAGTCCATTACCGCCGGCCGGCCCACCAAGCGCGATCGCCGGCTGATCGGGCAGATACGCGGCAAATAGCGGCGTAGCGGCGCAAGGCGCCCTTGGCAGCGGCAGGTTCGTGTCAATCGGCAGACTTGCCGTCGATGCGCTTTTCCACCCGCCGCAGCACGGCCAGCACGAACAGGGCGATCAAGGTGCTGACCACGGCCGTGGCCTCGCGGCCCATGCCCGCCGCCACGCCGATGGCGGCGGTCATCCAGATGCTGGCCGAAGTGGTCAGGCCGCGAATCACGCCTTCGCCGCTGAGCTTGATGATGGCGCCCGCGCCCAGGAAACCGATGCCGGCGATCACTCCCTGCAGCACGCGGCTCAGGTCGCCGACCTGCATGCCGCCCTGCAGCGGCACCAGCACGAACAGCGCCGCGCCCAAGGCCACCAGGATATGGGTGCGCAAGCCCGCGGCCTTGCCGCTGCGTTCGCGCTCGTAGCCCAGCAGGCCGCCCAGCACGAAGGCCATGCCCAGCCGCAGCACGATGCGGGTGGCTTCGCCTGCATCCGGGATATCGCTGAATTCGCTATAGATGGTGGCCCAGATTTCTTGCCAGATCGTCATGGCGGCGTCTCCTGGTAGGCGGAACAAGCGTTCTCCTGGCGCCAGCTGGCACAGGGGCGCGCACGTCCATCATATCGGCTTGATGCAACAGGCGCTTGCATGCCCTGGCCGGGGTCCGCCAGGGCATGCCGCCGCTAAGGTACAATGCCTCCCCGCTGCTAGTCATAGCAGCACGTCGGGGCGTAGCGCAGCCTGGTAGCGCATCTGCTTTGGGAGCAGAGGGTCGCGAGTTCGAATCCCGCCGCCCCGACCAATAAAATCAAAGGGTTAGCTCAATGTCGTTGAGCTAACCCTTTTTCTTTGCTCGGCATATGGGACAACATATGGGACAACGAACTTGCAGTTGGCGGTGAGCAAGTTCAGGCGGCATCAAGGCAAGGATGTGCACTCGGTGGCAATAGCGCATTTCGGCACTTTCCGGGTCTCTGCTTGGTTGGGGCGGGCAGCTCGCTGCACTTTGGGCTCATCAGGCCGTGCGCTGGGGCAGCAACGTGAGAGTTCCGAGCCCAGGTCGCAGAGCATCGGCGGCACCACGCGACAGTTGAATCGTTACGACCCCTCGCCCCTTCCATCCTCGCGGCCTTATTCGTTAGCGGAGCAAATGCCGAGCTGTGCTGTGGACCGGTCTTCCCCGGTGGCACTTTTAAAGCGTCGCGGCCTGTACTCTGCATGTGCTGTGTGCATTGCACTGAGACCATACTGCACACCTCAGTGTCAAATGCGCTATGAGCTGCGCTGAGAGAAATCAAAGTCGACGGTCTATCCGACCCGAACCGCGGAGACTTGGCCTAGTACGGGAATGAGGGGATAGGGCATCCTTTAACCTAGTACTGATACGAGGGGTGCCCTTTCGACAATGGAGGTAGGAGTTGCCAGCGCAATGTCTGAGTGGCTGCGACAGGGACACAGAGTCTTTCAGACGGCTAACAGATTATTTCGCTGAGTCGACACCGGGCTGGCCGCGGGCCGCGATCCCGCGTATGAGGCGCTGAAACTTGTCGGCAGGTCCGTAGATTTCACGCCGCCGCAACCGTCCGGCTCGTGGCGTTGCAAAATAACTCCCACCTTGAGACGCCGGCGCCGGACAGTTGCCGCCACGGTCACGTACGTCTGGAACATCATGAACCGTTGATTGTTCCACCTTCACTGACGGTGGGCGGGGAGCGGGGCGGCTGTCCCGTTGTGGACCATCGAACAGACCCGGAGTGCTTAGCTGGCGTAGAGATCAAGTGCCGACGCCATCAGTCAAAGCCCTTTTCAAACACCTTATCAAAATCCCCTATCAAATGTTCCCAATGTGCGGGGAAGCTTGGCGCTCCGGTGGGCATCGATTCTTGCCACGGACAAAGGGGAAGGCTGGCTCGGCGGTCTCTCGTTCTAGCGAGCGGAGTCGTTGGATTGTGCAATACAGGACTCTGGCCAGACCCTCGGACTTGCCCACTTTCTTTTGCACGGCGCCCCAACCGTCTTCTAGACCCTGCAAGGCAAAAATTCGGAGATTCGACTCGCGTTTCAGAAACAGAGCGCGAGACCGCGCAGAACGCGCTCTGGACTGTAATGGCTCTAATGTGGCTGCCTACCCGTCACCCGGGGTGTTTCGACCGCTCATGCGGGCTGTGGACGCGTCTAAGGACCATCACTGCATCTGCGAGGGCGTCCCATCTGGAATTGGTCCGGCCTATTGTGGCTTATCAGGTCAGACAGCGGCGCAGACGCTGTTGACACTGGCGTAGCCAGTAAAAGATTTGGGATTGGGAATGGGATTGGGATTGGTAGCTTTGCATCCGGTTTGCACTGGGTTCGAAAGTAAAACCTGGCCATAACCTGCTGGGTTTCCGCTACAGGCCCCCAGGTTCCCTCGCTTCGTGGGTATTTCTCCTATGAGGATGGCCATGGATCCTGTGTCAGCGGCGCTCATGGACCTCAAGATCTGAACAACTGTGCTGGGGCACAGCGCGCTCCTGTACGCGGTGTTTTAGAACCCAACTGGTCGAGTGCCGCTCTAGGTTTTGTTGTGGGAACCGGCGGTTAACCGAGTAGGAACCCAGCAGGATCCCAACGGGTTTCCTGTTACGAACGATGTTGCGTTGTGCTGCGGATTCGCAGTTCATATCCGGCGGTGATTGCTATCATCAGGCGTACCGATAGGGCTGTGTTTGTGGAGAAAAGTGTATGGACTTGGGTACTACGGTGATGCTCGGAGTACTTGTAGCTGTTATCGCATTCGGCCTTTGGGTCGCGAATAACATCGCTCGTTCCGAAGGGCGCAACAAAGAAGACCATCAGACCTGAAGCGGCAATAATTCGGAGTAGGTCTCAAAGATTAGGCTGGCTTGTTATGTTCTTTGAAGTAACAATTGGTCATCTAGTTCATTCCGGGAGGGGGACGTGGCCGATTTCTTCATTGAACATAGCCACATGCTGGCTTTGAAACCCATTAGCAGTCCGAACTCGGGTTTTAGGCCAGGCCAGTTGGGCGCTCTTCATTCTGTGGCGGCCCACTTTTCGGTCTACGACGAGCCGGCCATAGTGTCTTTGCCGACTGGATATGGGAAGACTGCCGTGATCATGGCGCTTCCTTTTTTGTTGGGCTCAAACCGTGTGCTGGTGGTGGAACCCACGGATGTGCTGAGACGACAGACCTCGGCTCACTTCGGCGAACTGTCGACGCTACGCAAGCTCAAGGTCTTACCGGCGGAGGCAGAAAATCCTCATGTACATCCACAGAAGGGCAGGCCATTAAGCGCCGATGAATGGCTTGCCCTTCGAACTTTCGATGTGGTCGTGTCCACGCCAGCGAGCACATCGCCGGTCCTGGAGCCCGTAAGCCCCGCAGACCTATTCGATTTGATTATCTTTGACGAGGCGCACCATGCTCCAGCAGACACTTGGAGTGCGTATCTCGGTCACTACTCCCGCGCCAAGTTTGTCTTCTTGACGGCTACTCCATTCAGGCGCGATAAAAAGCCAATTCCGGGCCGTCTGGCATATAGCTATCCAGTTTCCAAGGCGTCTCGCGAACAAGCGTTTGGGAGCGTCTCCTTTCGTCCAGCGCCTGTGCATAACGATCACGATGAGGACGAGGTGGACCTCGCCATCGCAAGGGTGGCGATTGCACAGCTGCGGGAAGATCAGGCGCAAGGATTCGACCATCGACTGTTCGCGCGAGCATCCTCGATATCCGCTGCTAGGAAGCTAACGGGGATTTACGCCGGGCTTGGGGTGAGGGTAGAAGCGATCGACAGCGGAATTTCCAAACGGAGGCAGGAGCAACTGGAGGTCTTCTTGCTCCGGGGGGAGCTGGACGGAATAGTCTGCGTTGACATGTTCGGGGAGGGCTATGACTTTCCAAAGCTGAAGATCGCAGCACTCCATGCGCCGCACCGCTCCCTAGTTCCAACGATACAGTTCATAGGGCGGTTCGCGCGAACAAACGATGAACGGACGGGCAACGCTACTTTAGTGTCGACTGTGAGTCGTCTGCAAGATGCCACCGCAAGGCTCTTTCAAGAGGGAGTGGACATCGCTTCCCTTATCGACGAAGAGGCGAGGCGTCAGCTCGCCGAAGGGGCTGCCGATGAATCAATCTTGGAGATCTTGAAGCCGAAGAGGCAGACAGTCTCGGACTACGACGCCGTGTCGCCAATGTCATTTGAGCTGTATGCCCATGCTCGAATCTTTCAGTGCGACGTGGCCCCGGACTTCACTTTGTTTGAGGCATTGATAGGGCGAAGGCTTCACTTGGCTAAGCAGTGGATCTCGGATGATGGATTGATCACACTGCTTTTGACCGTCGACAATGAGCCGCCGAACTGGGCGACTGCTGACGTGCTTGTAAATGTACGACACGACGTTTTCCTGCTGGCCTACAACGCTGCTACACGATTGTGCTTCATCGGCTCCACTCGTAGAACAGATCGCTTATATATCGCACTAATGCAGGTCGTGGCCAAGGATCACCATAGACCTTTGAGCTTCGAGGAGACCATCCGTGCGCGCGCCGGCCTTACGGATATGCGCTTCTACGCTGTTGGCTTGCGTAATACGGCCATAAATTCGCAAGCAGAATCCTATCGCATGCTAACTGGACCTCGTGCTGAGCGAGCGGTCACGCCGGGCGATGGGCGCGCCTACGTACAAGGACATTACTTTGGTAGTGGATTGGAAGATGGCGAGCGTGAAACCATCGGAGCAAGCAGTAACTCGCGTATATGGAGCAATCAACGTCTCTCCGTATCGCAATACCTTGACTGGATATCGAAGCTGAACAATCGCTTGAATGGCGACGAAACGCTGGCAGAGTCTCAGCTAGATCTCGTCCAGCATTCGCAGACGTTGCGGCGAATCCCAGATGTTGTCATTGGTGGAAGCTGGTCGCGCAATGCCTACAAGCAGGCGCACCGGTTGAGATATCGACGTGTTGGACAGCAGCAGTGGCTCTATCGCCAAATCACTGATCTAGAGCTCTCGTCATTCGCCTCAGGACCTGATGGCCTGGATTTCGAAATCGTCTCGGACTCAGATGCGGTGCCCTACCGCATGTCTTTAGCCGGGGGCGCATTGTTTCGACAGCACGGCGCTGGTTGGGAAGTCGAAATATCTAGCACGCACGATGACTGGTTGGATTTTGACCAGTGGCTTTCTATGCACCCTCCAATCTTTTACGCAGCCGACAAGTCATCGTTCGAAGGGATGAACTGCTACCCGCCTCCGAAGCTGGCCAGTAATCGGCTTCTTGATGAGGACGTCGAGAACCCTGGGTGGGATGGCTGTGAGATCGGTAGAGAGTTTGACGCCGATAATCCCGAACGAATGACCGTCCACAGACATTTGGAATTGTGGATCAGGGCGAAGGAAAATCTCGAGGTCCTCGTTTATGACCACAGGACTGGGGAGGCCGCCGACTACATCGCGGTCACACGAGAAGAAGACGACAGAGTCCTCGTCAGTCTGTATCACTGCAAGGGAGCTGGGGGCGAACCGAATGGTGCCCGTGTTGACGACGTCTACGAAGTCACCTGCCAGCTACTAAAGTCAGTTGTTTATTGCGAATCCCGTGTGTTGGTCGAGCATGTGGAGCATCGGATAAATGAAAGGCGGCATAGGCGTCCGTCAGTCTTCAAGATCGGCAATCTTGCAATGTTGCAAGAGATCTTGCTGAACCGGGGCGCGGAAAAAGTCAGTTTCGCCATCTATGGCGTGCAGCCGGGGATTTCGAAAGGACAGATTGATGCCCACCTCGCTGATCTTATGGCCTTCAGTATTGACTACGTGAAAAGAGGGGGCGCGGCCGTTGGGAAGTGGTTGGTGAACGCATAGCCGAGACTTCCATCAGGTGGGGCCGCCTTTGTCACGAGAGACTTAAGGGCGTGGGCGCAACACTGAAGTGGTTTCTGAGCAAACTTGGACAACTGCTCGCAACGCGTCGAAGGTGGCCCAGATGCAACAAATGTACTGGGAAAGCTCTGCCGTGCTTCGCGGTGCCGAAGACCAGGCGGACCAGCGGCTCTCCGCTTCGCACACTGAATAAAACCTGTCGAGGAGTGCGGCGGCTGGTCCAGGTTCGGCTCTGTGGGCGATCTTATTCCGTACCGTATTGAGTTGCTCCGCAGCAATCCAGCATGCGCCCTCATTAAAGTGTCCGGCGACTGCTCTTGCCAAGCACAAGGCATTAGAGAATGTGAGCTTCGCTTCGTCAAAGTAGCGAGGGTTGGCGACTGACGAACGGGTAATGGATCGCAGTTGCTCTTCGACCAGGAGGTGTCCTTTCAGTATTACTGTGAGTTCGTCCGCTGTTGGAGGAACGAGCCGAAAAAATCGTTCGTCATTCTCCGCAAAATCGGCTTTATGGTTGGCAGGACTCTTCGCGGGGGCGCTCGCATGAGATATAGGGGCGCGACGAGGTTAGCGCGCAGTAGAGGGGAGGAGCAATCTCGGCTTTGGCAGGGACTACCTTATCTCTTGCTAGGCGGAATTCACCAGCCCGAACTTTCCGCTGATGTCTGTGGTCTCGGCTCCGAACGAGGTACGGTCGTACCTGGGAAAGTTGCGTACCGTACATTCCTTCATGTAGGTACGGTAACGAGGCGAATCGATCTCCTCTTGCCCAGCGGCGGCTTTTGGTCGGCAAATGCCTATGAGGCCCGCCATTCTTTGTGGCGTGGGTGGGTGATGATGGGAAGCGGAATCGACGTTGCGGCAGCACCTGACGGCCCGGACGCACGCGACCCGGCGCCGCGCCGTCTTGCTGTCGAAATTCATCCAACTTGGGATTTACGTCATCCAGTTTGGGAATCGAGAATTTTCGATATACAAGCACTGGCGCGGCTTCCGGCCAGGTTTTCCTTCTGAAGGTCTGATTTCGCGGTGCGATTGCAGGGGGGGAGCCCCCTACCCCTGTGGGTCTCGGCCGGCGTGAAGCCACGGCTATTGATTTGACGGTGATGCCGTCCCCTCGCATGCTGAATGTCGGCAGCTCAGCAGGGTGCCCAGCCCGCTATGGGTTGCTCGAGAGCCGGAATCTCTTACGGCTTCACCGAGGTAATGGCACAGAGAGATTGTGTGACTTGCCGATCCGGTGAAGATCCATCGGTCGGCGGAGTAAGAACCATCTGCACCCCGCCTTTAACAGTGTTCACGGTATACGGTCTATGACGCAACCCGCGCACTTGCAGCGAAGTCGTGCTAGCTTGCTCACGATGATTCTGCATGATGCCGTTACGCACGAACTCTGTCGACGGGGTCTCAAGCCGGTCGGCAACGCTTAAAATTCCGCCAGGACGAAGTACAATTTCCGCCAAATCGTATACCTGGTTTTGAACAAAAATCCGATATTGCCAATTCTCGGAAATTTCCCTTGCTGCCACTACGGCGCTGTGTCCGCGATACTGGTGCGTTCCCACCATCCAGCAGACCACTGCATCGAATTGCTCGTGCTTGCTAAGCCAAGCACTCAATTTCGCATCTTCCAGTGCGTCCCCCTCGATGAGCACGCAATCGACGTTTTCAACCGCACCGATATCGCTATAAGCGGTGTCATATGTAAAGTGGTGCGCGGGCCCCAATGCCTTTGGAGTACCACGTAGCACCACTTGCACGCGGTACCCGGCTTGTTCCAATCTTTCACGAGCCAATTCGATGCAATGAGGGTTCTCTTCGACAGCCGTCACCGTGTGCCCCATGGCAAGCAAGGTGAGCGTCGAATGGCCTGCACCGCAGCCAATCTCCAGTACGCTGCGAAACTCTTCTAGGTCGGCGGCAAGCCATTCGTAGTCGCCTCCCTGTTGATGTGCGGAAGCGCTAACCGCCCACTTCTCCGCGTACTCCCTCTGCAACTTCTCTAGTTCCTGAAGCTGAATGCTCCCGTGACTGATCTGCTCGCTATTTGTTTTCATTAAGCATTGCTCCCTCTGTGTCTCTGCCAGGATGGCAGTGTTGTGAGGATTCCAAGTGGCCAACCGTATTCGTGGTCCGGACGCTAGGGGTCGATGAACAGACGACCGCAACGGGCCGGAAGGCGCCAATCGTGTCTGGCCGCTCTCGACCCAAAGCGGAAGTTTGCGCCGCCCAGAAAATTGTCCGCTTTACATCGGATCGCGGCCATTGACCGAATTGTTGATAACTTGACGTGCTGACCTATGAACTCTTCGCGGGCGCTGATTAACTGTCCGTTCTTTATGCTTCGGTAGTCTTAAACAGTAGTTCCCGCGCCGCGTAATCAATGCGAAAAGCGTGCGGCCCTGCGAGCGCCCGTTCCAGCTCTTCACCCGTTGCCGGTCCCCCGTTGAGCTTCACGGTCCAGAAATACGGATCGAAATATTTCAGTTCGACACCGTCCTGCTCTGAGTCGTCGCGCTCAAGTATTTCGTCGCCAGTTGGTCGATAGATGAAAGTCGTTTTGTATGCCTCCTCACCCATTCTTTTGAAGCGCATAGCGAGCGTGTCCGAAGCTTCATGGATATGCTCCTCGCCTATAGCAAGCGCAGGTGGGTTGGCCGTTAGTTCGGAAATATCTGGTTCCGAAGGTGGAGGTGCTGACGGCGGCTTGTGAGCTGCAAACAGTTCATGAACGTCATCCCTCGTCGCAACGAGGAGCGTAGCTGTCATGCTTAGGCAAAGCGCAGAATAACTCTCTTCCGAAGGGCTCGGCAGTCCGCGGCCACGGTCATCTCCAGTGTGCCCGATGCGATAGAACGACATGGGCAGTGCGTGGACATGACTCGAAAACAGCACATAGATCCAACGGAAGGTTCTTAGATCAATACCTGCTCGCGCTGCAATAACTTCCATCGGAAAGATATACGCGGTCTGACCATGGAGCAGGCGCTTGTGGTGCTTTTTGTCGATGGTGGCTAAGAATGGACTCTCGAGTAAGCGTGCTCGAAGATCTTCGGCAACTGCGCGCAGGGCTTCTACTTCATCTGAATTCTCGAGAGCCTCGAACATGCGGATTCGAGAGGTGCAATCATGAAGGTTGAATAAATTCCAGCGAAACCTCCATTCATCCTCTGGGCATTGGTCCACGCACAGATAATAAAACGCGACGCGCAGCTCGATGATCGTGCGAGCGATGCCCGTCATCGAGCTGTAGTCCCAGTGCTCAATTTTCTTATCAGCCCAAGGCGTGTGCGGCGCCAGCACAAGAAGGCTAACGCACTTGGTAATCATGAGCGTGAATAGAACTGACGCGTAAAAATGTTGGTTCGTAGGTGAAGGAATGCCTCCATAGGAACGAGAAACAAACATGCACTCACGGACAATCTCATCGAGCATCCGCAGACGCTCGAGATAGGATTCTGACGGTTCGGGACCGAGCGCGCCCCGGTCGACTATCTCCTCTAGATTCGAGGTGCTTACTTTGTCCGGCGTCAAATTGTCCGCTTGCTGATGCAGATCGTGGTTCATTCTGTCGTTCCCAATAATGGCCGCGTCATTCGTTCGACCGAGCTCGTGAGGTGAAAGAGATGGGGTATTAGACCGATCTAGGGGGAGCATCTAGATCAACGAAAGCAGTTCGTAAACGACTCAATCAAAGCTGGATGTTCGACGCCATCTGAAGTCTCGTTCGGATTGCCCAAATTTTTCGGAGCTTTAGCGGCGGCTTCTGCCCGGTGAGTTTGCCCTTGTTCCATAGCACACGACGGCCAACGGTGACATTCGCGGATTTCATGACAATCTCCTTTCGAGTAAAGGGAGATTGAGTGTGCACCTACGGAGGGTCACTATCCCGACCCAAAGCAGACAACCATTCATACTCAAGGTAAGCGACGCCTAGGCAGGCGGGTAGCAACACCGGCCATGGCCAGCTGCGCCTGTTCGACCACTCAATTTAGCTTGATATTCAAAGGCGACTAGGCTTCAAAATGGCAACTCATCGTCGAATTTTGAGTTCGGTTCATCTTGTGTTGCTCCGTTAGGAAGCGGGAGGCTGCTCACAACGTACAGACTCAGGATGTCTTCGCGGTCCATGAATAAAATTTGACTGCGCTTGGATGCGTCAAGCTTTCCGCCTATCCAATTCCTCGCTTGTTTTGTAATTTCTCCGCCTGCAATAATAAAGGCGTGATCAACCAGCACCTTCTTGCTCGTCTCTGGGTCGAATATCTCGTGACCTAGCATCATGAGGGCTTGATTGTGAATCTCTGCCACATTCGCGTTTGATCCTTTGCTCACCCCAGACGAATCCAGCTTGCCCTTTTTCACTTGCAGGCCAAAATACAAAACATGCTGGGTGGGAAGGATGTAGCGCATCCACACATCCTTGCCATACTCCAAGGCCTTATCCTTGTGTCCAGCTGATGTAATTCGGTGGTAACCAAGCTGCCTGAAGAGCGGAAGAAGTATTTCCTCAATTAGTTCGTCCTCTGAGCACATATCGAGATAGGTGCTGAGTTGCTCCCTGCGCCTAACTTCATTTGGCGTATACGGGCGATGAGGATTGCTAGCTATAGAAAGCGTTTTGGTTCCGATGTGCCTCACATACAACTGATTGTCCTCGCCATAGAACGCTTCAAACCCTTCCCTCTCTAGGGGCATGTTGAGCGTTTCCAGCGCTAGTTTTCTGCCAGGGTCGTCGTCTTCCGCGTCGGACTTCTGCATGAGCACCCGCAAGAGGTTCATGAACCGATCCGGCAAGGCGTTTGGCGCCGACTGTGGCTCATTAAGCAGCTCAGCCAAACGATCTGAAGTCCAGGCCCATCGAGTTGATCCATCGTGTATAAAGTCTAAGTCACATTCTTCAAAGAACTGGGTGATGTACGAGCTAGACCGATAAGGAAAGTATTGTGCGTCACCAATCACCATTTCCGCGATCGCGCGCAAGTTTCTATTCTTAAATTTCATATCGAACCTTCTTGTCTTCCGGTTTCAAAATTCCCCAGCGCTTAACGTCTAAGCTAAGCCGCGCGAAGCAGCAGCGGCTTAGATAAACTATTATGTCGACGCTGCGCCATGCTTGAGCCACTCGCCGTTGCTAATTAGTGTTGTGCCGTGAATCCTCGATGAGCTGCAGCCATCAATGCTGTGCAGAATGGCCTTTACGCTTTGGTGGAGTGCTGGATGCAGCCACGGGCTGAGGGTTATCCTTTGGATCGCCTGCAAGTTGATCGGTAGTTCAAAAGATGCTCGTTCCTCACGCGACTGCCAGAGCAAGCGCACCTCACTTTCTTGGGAGTATGGATAGCGTTTGAGGAAAGGCAAGCGATGCCGATCAATAGGAGTGCTATGGATATCGCTGATCTTTACGTACTCTACTTCTTTCATCTGCAGATCGGGAACTCCAGAAATAGAGGATTGGAGATGCTGCTCATCAAATGTGATGCGAACACCAGAAGATGTTGGAGCAAAGACGCGCCAGTGGTGATACGTCTCCGAGGCGCGTGTAAAGCAGAGCGCGAGCACCGACTTGAGCTCGCATTTTTCCCGGTATAGAGTGACGAAGCTCGAGTCATTCTTGTCATCCCAGCTCATGGGATTTAAAAGGGTGAGCTGCTTATTTTTAAGTATGTGGATCAGCGACGGGAGGTCCGTATACCTAGATAAACTAATTTTACCCACGCGATAGCCCCTGCAAGATAAAAAAGGACAATGTGTCACAGACTAAAGATCATCGGATAAGCATCTTAAATCCATTAATCCCTATTGGACTGAGATTACTTACTTGGACCGGGGAAACGGAAAAATATTGCATAAATGAATTGGCCGCTAGCCGTCGTTGCCTTCGGCTGCTTCTGGCAGGCAAGCGACCGCTCGCCGGCCAGAATGCATCAAACCTCTGTTTGTTCAGCCATCTCAAGGGCATCGTCGACCTCGATGCCAAGGTAGCGAACTGTGCTTTCCAGCTTCGTATGCCCGAGCAGCAGCTGTACAGCGCGAAGATTCTTCGTCCGGCGGTAGATTAGCGAGGCTTTTGTACGGCGCATAGTGTGGGTTCCATATGCGGTATCGTCGAGGCCAATCGATGCGACCCAGCGATGCACAATCCGGGAGTACTGCCGCGTCGACAGGTGCGGCGACGTATGCAACCGGCTCGGAAACAGAAAATCCGCCGCCTTTAGTCCTCGCGCCTCGATCCATGCTTCAAGGCTCTCACGGGTTTGGTCCGTAATCTCGAATTGGACCGGACGCTGGCTCTTCTGTTGCATGACGGTAGCTCTCGCGGCTACGTGGCTTCCATGACGGATGTCCTGGACCTGCAATCGCGTGAGATCGCACGCTCGAAGCTTGCTATCAATTGCGAGATTGAACATCGCGAGTTCCCGAGTGTTCGAAGCCATCTGAAGTCTCATTCGAATTGCCCAGATTTCTCGGAGCTTTAGGGGCGGCTTCTGCCCGGTGAGCTTTCCCTTGTTCCATGGCACACGAAGGTCAATGGGGGCATACGTGGATTCCATGACAATCTCCTTTTGAGTAAAGGGAGATTTAGTGTGCTCCTACGGAGGGGCGCTATCCGACCCACAGCAGCCCTCTGTGCGGTCAGGGAGTACAGATCGAAAGCCGAGGCCATCGGTGGCTGAATCGCTTGGAATTCACACGGTGCATAAACGTTGAGACGCTCGCCCGGCGAGGGTTGTGCCGAACTCGCAGTTCAAACAGGTCATTCAATCCGTACGGCGCTATGACCTTCAATGATTCATCACCGTCCAGGTAAATGCCAACGCAGGTGGCGAACTCTGGCCAAGTGGCCAGCCCATCGTCCAAAGACGTTAGGGGTGAAACCACATGGCCGAGGGCTTCTGCGAACCACTCGTGCACTCTGGCCTGGTTTGTCACTTCCCAAGTGAGCGAGGGAAGGAGAAGATGCAGCCGCTCTTGAAGTTCGGCATCCAGAGCTAGAGGCGCTTCGGCATCAAAGTACGCAACGTCCACGTCATCCACGTTCGAGGGCACCTGAAAGCCATGCAAGTTATCCCAAACCAAGGATTTGATGGCCCCTGCACCGATGCACCACGAGGGTAAACCAAGGCAGCGAACCGCCCGCAGCGCGGCCATCAGTTGCTCAGAGGATTCGACGAGGTCGCATAGTCGTTGCTCATAGCCTGCTCGAACGTTCGCCATCATTTCGCCGGAAACTGGAATCTCGGGTTGGTTGATATGCGGAAATAGCATATCCGGAATCATCGGTCGTCCGCTTCTGGCCATTGCTGTCCTTCAACTCAGTGCGATAAATGACGCCTCTTTGCTGGTTTGCAGTCATTCAGGCAAAGTGATGCGCCTGTTGCTGAAGACAGAAACCATCAAAAAATGCTGGTCGATTCACGGAAAGCAGTGCGCCGGGTCCTTTGATGCCATACGAGTTGGCAGTTATCCTTCCCAGCTTTAATGTATGTGGGGGAGTGGGCAGTGCAGATAGTAACCAAGAGGGAGGCCGCGCCGCCTGACTTACCGAGGCTTATCCAAGACGTCCTAGCAGAGCTGGGATATAACGTAGATGCTGCTGCTGTCGCCGAGCAGGTTCGCCGCTTGGACATTGGGCTACCGGTTGAGGACGAGTTCTCGGTCGTGTGTGCTTGGCTTGGAAAGTGCCAGCTTCTACACAAGCTCGACCAGCACCAGGTGCCCATCGCCTCTAAGCAGGAGTTCCAAGTCCCCGACCTGCTGGCCAAGTTCTCAACCCAGACCAGCAAGTCCCCAGTATTGATTGAGGTGAAGTCGAAGAACGAGCCCCGGCTGTCATTCAAGCCAGACTATCTCAAACGCCTGCAGAACTACGCCGATCTGGTAGGAATGCCTCTACTTGTCGCGTGGAAGTTCCACAGCGTTTGGATGCTGTTCGAAGTGAGGCACATGAAGAAAGCTGCCAAAAACTTCAACATTACGCTGAATACTGCGATGCAAGAGAACCTACTTGGCTCCCTGGCTGGCGACGTTGCCTACAAGATTGGCGCGGGTGCAGGGGTGCATCTTAGGTTTCGCAAGGACAAGCTACTTAGCAGCGAGAAAACTGAGAGCGGGTTCGTTGAGCAGTGGGCGATGACAATTGACGATGTGTACTTTACCGATTGCGAAGGTGGCCGCTGCACAAACCTTGATGGCGAAGTCCAGTCATTATTCACAGCATGGGACCTGGAGGAGAAGGAGGAGCATGCCGACACTCACGTCCACCGACACTATGTGGCTGGAGATGAGGGAATGCAGTTCGCTCACACGACCCTCGTTCAGCTACTGAACTGGGAATCGTCTAGTGATGACAGGCCACACTGGCGTGGGTTACTGCGGAAGGAGCAGGTCACCGCGAGCGTCACGAACTTCGCGGCAGCGTTAGATGCTGCGTTCCGTCAGAAAGTGGTATCCCATATTTTTTATATTCAACCCAATGCGATGCCATATTTCTTGAAGCCATTAGCATAGACTTCGAAGGATGGTCTCGTTCGACATCAGATAAATGGGAGATTCGAAAATTGCTTATTGAACAGGCGTTCTTTTCATTGCCAGAAGTCCTCCATGGAACGGGCTACCAGTCGCAAAGCTATGAGTCTGGACTTGTTTCTGCACTGACCCTGTCACTCCTTCAGGTGCTGAATGGACGCAATGTCCCGAACCCCATAGGCTGCTTGCAAAACGAGCGGCTGTATCGCATCGATGGCCTATATCAACAGGGCGGGAATCCGCGATATCTGCGCGCAGATTTGTTCGCTAATGTAAATCGTCTATATGTTGCCAATAAGCGGTTGAGTCAATACGGCTGGCGACATAATTTGTGGCTCGAATGCAAGTTCCTGCGAGGTCAAGCCGGCGAGAAAGGTAACCAACACGCCGGGAACAAATCCCCTGCCACTGGTGGAATCTTGGCGGACTTGCTTCGATTGGCATTGCTCATCCCTGAGAAGAAGGATAAGACACACAGCAGCCGATACTTTCTGCATGTCTATGACGCTGACCCAAAGTATTACCTGACCTTCCGCGGTCGGCCATGGTGCAAGTCTCTGGTGGCTGTGGGAGAGCAGGTGATCCATGTCTCCGGATTGGAAGCGGAGCCTGCAGCAGTCAAGAGGTTGATTGGCGATCTTCCGGGTCTGGATGTAAAGCTCAAGGTCACGAACTTCCACGCAGGTCCGCTGCATGTTCAGCACCGTCCCGTTTATTGGTGTTGGCTCACCCGTATCGACAAAGTCGAAGCAAGTCTCGGGCAGCACACTGTGACGATTGATGCTGACCGAACAATCACTCAATCAGCGGACGGTCTAGCCGAGATCGCAGCATTCATCGCGGCGCGTCTGGCTATTCTGCCGGAGTCGCCTGACACTCAGCCACCGAGGCCGGACGAGCAGGAACCGGAGGAAGCGGAGGAAACGGAGGAAGTAGCTGCTGCTGAGGCAGCGGAATAGTTCAGGCTGCCCAAATTAAAGAGGCCTCTCGCGTGGGGGCCTATTTAATTTGGGCGGGGCTCGTTAAGGGGGTAGGTCTCCAACTTCACATTACGAATGAGCCGTGCCAGTGACTGCTTTGGCTTGCAGCGGACGTTGACTTTGCAGAATTGACCGACATCAGTCAGCCTACAACGGCCATCGCTTGATGCACTTGTGATGGCCGCTCCTGGCCGTCGGCGGAACTTCGCCGCCGACCGCGGACGTCAGTTTCCACGAGAACCGGACGCTCCGACGCCGCGTGCAAGATCCACGGGCATATGCGGTCTACGATTCAATTAGATGCAACGATTCTTGCAAGCGTCACGCATGCGGTTTCTATGTTGTCGGGGTGTAGGTTGGTCACGCTGAGTAGCAAGCCATGTTGCGCGTGCCCGCGGCTAAGATGCCAAGCGGAGAGCGCCGAGGGCGCGAGGCCATGTGCGCGGGCGATACGCACCACGGCGATGTCGTCGGCAATCTGTGGCAGCGGTGCGATCACGCCCAGGCCAGCCGCCAGCGTGCCCGGCAGAAGCCTGTTTACATGCGTTAGCGCGAGGTTGCGGCGCTCGGCATAGAGAGCCTTCATCTGCCGCAGGTGCCGCAGGAAGTGCCCATTGGATAGAAACTCCATAACAGCCAACTGGGTGATCCGGTTCGGAGCCGGGGCCAACACGGCGGCAACCTCGACCAGACGTTCCGCCAGCGAACGTGGGGCGACGACGAAACCAAGGCCGAGCGCCGGACTGAGCGTTTTGCTGAACGACCCGATGTGGATCACGCGCTCGGCGCCTGCGCCTGAGGCAAGGGCCGGTGCAGCCCTACCGTCGAGCTGAAGTTCCCCAAGATAGTCATCTTCGATGATCCAGGCGCCACTTGACGCCGCCCAGTCGAGCAAGGCGTGTCTTCGTGCGCGCGATAGGGTCACGCCTAGCGGTGCGTGTTGGCCTGGGGTGACCAGTGCCAGCATGGCGTCTGGGGCCCGGGCGATGCCATCGTCCACGCGCAGCCCCTCGGCGTCAACAGCCACAGGTTCGAGCGTGGCGCCGATCAGCTCGAGCCCGCGCCTTCCCAGCGGATAACCTGGCTCTTCGATCCACGCCTTGCGCCCTTGAGCGCGTAGCGCCGTGAGGGCAAGCAGCAGGCCCTGCCGGTATCCACCGGTGACGATGATTTGATCGGGATGGCATTGCATTTGTCGGCTGATGGCAAGGTGGCTCGCGATCTGGGCCCGCAGCACGGATTCGCCTCGCGGGTCAGCGTAGGCCGTGTCATTGCTCGAGTCGTCGCGTAGGGCACGCGCTCGCATGCGGGCCCACAGCTTGGCTGGAAACGCGTCGTGAGCGGGTACGCCCATTTGGAACGGCCGTGGGGCGCTCGAAAATGGACGGTTGAAAGCCGCCAAAGGTCCGTCGATTGGCAAGTCGTCGACCGCTTCGATGGTAGGCGGCCGAGCGCATACGCGCGTTCCTGCGGGTCCGGCACCGAATACCAGGTTCTCGGCGATTAGCCGATCATATGCCACGCGGATGGTGCCGCGCGCGACACCAAGCTGCGCGGCGAGGTCCCGACCGGAAGGCAAACGCTGTCCTGGCGCAAGCCGGCCGCCGAGGATCGCCTGTCGCAGGCTCGCATGGATCTGGTCGCCGATCGGCGCGACGGCGGCTCGGTCCACTTGAATCGACAGCGCATCGAACGTACTTAAGTCAGTCATCTTGGGTCAGTCGTTTCGGCAGTTTTTGGGCCTGTTTCTCCAACAGCCGGTGGAGTAACGTCTGCTTATGACATGGATCGCGGTCGAAGTCGATAGGCGGCCTTCGGGGCACGCTGGCCGCGATTCGACAATCATAAACAACAGCAGAGGACTGTGATGACCCGTTTGAACTGGCAAGAGATCGCACCTGAAGGCGCAAAGGCACTTTTCGGTATCCACCACTACGTCACGAGAAGGACGAACCTTCCGGAGGAACTCGTGCACCTCGTGTTCCTCCGCGTTTCGCAAATCAATGGCTGCGCACACTGCATCGATATGCACAGTCGCGATCTAAGAAAAGCCATGTCGATCGACAAGATCAGTTTGGTACCGGTATGGGACGAGGTGCACCATTTGTTCTCTGAGCAGGAGCGCGCCGCGCTGGCCTGGGCTGAGGAGGTGACCCGTGTCAGCGAGACGCACGCGTCTGATGAGGCGTATGCCGCCGCCTCGGCACAATTCGCGCCCAAGGATCTGGTTGACCTCACGATCACGATCGCCGCGATGAACGCGTTCAATCGGCTGGGAGCGCCATTTCGAGTTCCTGTCGCTGCTCAGTCGTGATCTGGTTTCCACACGCAGATTGGAAGTGATGCTTCACGGGCTCGAAGATTGCAGAACCCTAGGCGTCGATGAGGCATTTCAGTCTGAGCTGCGCGAAGGGCCGCCTTGGAAAACCGCTTGCGGGCGTCCGCATCTGGCCGGCAAGCGACCGCTCGCCGGCCGGGATGCGTCAAACCTCGGTTTGCTCTGCCATCTCAAGAGCATCGTCGACCTCGATGCCGAGATAGCGAACTGTGCTTTCCAGCTTCGTATGCCCGAGCAGCAGCTGTACAGCCCGAAGATTCTTCGTCCGGCGGTAGATCAGCGAGGCTTTTGTACGGCGCATAGTGTGGGTGCCATATGCGGTATCGTCGAGGCCAATCGATGCGACCCAGCGATGCACAATACGGGCGTACTGCCGCGTCGACAGATGCGGTGACGTATGCAAGCGGCTCGGAAACAGAAAATCCGCCGCCTTTAGTCCTCGCGCCTCGATCCATGCTTCAAGGCTCTCACGGGTTTGCTCCGTTATCTCGAATTGAACCGGACGCTGGGTCTTTTGTTGCATGACGGTGGCTCTCGCGGCCACATGGCTTCCGTGACGTATGTCCTGCACCTGCAATCGCGTGAGATCGCACGCTCTAAGCTTGCTATCGATTGCGAGATTGAACATTGCGAGTTCCCGGACGTTGGACGCCATCTTCAGTCTCGTTCGGATTGCCCAAATTTCTCCTAGCTTTAGAGGTGGCTTCTGCCCGGTGAGTTTGCCCTTGTTCCATGGCGCAGGACGGCCAACGGTCACATTCGCGGATTCCATGACAATCTCCTTTCGCGTAAAGGGAGATTCAGTGTGCTCCTACGGAGGGTCGCTATCCGACCCTGAGCCGACCTTTCCCTGGCCCGATAGCTGTCTTTCAAGACGCGTGCTGGCTGGCTTGCTCAGACGTCAAACGACGCGTTCGCCCCCTCCGTGTCGAAGCTAATCTCGAACTCTTCGCATTCGAGTTCGTCGGGCGACTCCCAAAGCTTGCTCGCCATCTCGAAGACATGATCCGGTACGACCATGGAAAACGTGGGACCTCGCTCTTCATTTCTGCGTCGAACTCGCGCACGACGGATTTCCAAGGGTGCGTCGAGGACATGGAGGTGAGGGGGAAATCCTTCGTTCGTGATCATTCGACAGAACTGGATTCTTGGTTGCTGCTGGATCAGACCAAGTTCGAGCACAACGTCTCGACCCGACGCCAGTACTCTGCGGCTGTGGTTCCATATCAGACCCAGCAACCGTTCTTTTCGCTCAACATACCAAGGCACAAAATCGCCGCCTGGGCGGTCTGGGCTGAACAGCGTCGCAAACCACTCGTCGAGCGGGATGTGCACGCCGTTGCTGCTTGCAGCCAGAGCCGCGCCGAAGGTGGATTTTCCAGCCCCTACCGGGCCCTCGATCAAATGAACTTGAGACATGCTTGACAGTCACTGATTAAGAAACGGGCGAGATTATCACGCGACCTCCAACGCCCGCTTCTGGCCGAGACTGTGTGAAAACTCGTGATGGACTTGTTTTCGAGGGTGTTCAAACCCTTCCCTCAACTCCGATCGTCGATCCTGAGTTGATCTGAGAGGCCAACTTCCGACATGACCCTCAGCACGGTGAGTTTTCACACAACCTCGGCCGGCAGCGGAAGTTCGATTGGATAGCCGAATGCAAGCTCAGAGTGCTTATCGGAGGCGAGTATCCAATTGCCGAAGCCGCAAGGGCCCCCGTAGAGATGGCAAGCCGTTTCACCGTGGGCAAGCTGCTACTGCACATGGCTTGAAACTGAAGACGCTTCAGCGCGTGGGCGCATGAGTCAGATGTGGGCTGGTTTGAGCAACCGGGGAAATCCGGGTGAGTCCAGCCTGACCCCTGTTTTTCGCATCTGGCTATCAGCATGGCGCGAATTGCCGTGTATTCGACATTCCCGCCAACACGACATTGGCCTATTCTGCGCCCGCCCAGAACCGTCTTCGAGTGCCGTCATGACCGCGCAGACCGATTCCCGCAGCCGTGACGTCCAGACCGAGCGCCTGCTGACCGCCCCGATTTTGCCTGTGATGTTGTCGCTTGCCGGCCCGACACTGCTGGTGATGCTCAGCCAAACGTTTGTTGGACTGATGGAGGTGTGGTTTCTCTCCCAGCTCGGTGAAGACGTGCTCGCTGGCGTGTCGGTTGTGTTTCCACTGCTGGCATTGACGACGGCGCTTGCGACCGGCGCGGTCGGTGGGGGAATGCTTGGAGCGGTTGCGCGGGCGCTGGGGCGCAACGACCGCGTGCAAGCCAACGCGCTGGTTTGGCATGCTGTCGCCATTGCGGTGGCGTTTGGGCTTGTCACGGCAGGGCCCGTCTTGGCTTTTGGCTCCGCGGCGTTCAGTGCCATGGGAGCTAGCGGCGAAGCGCTTGCGCACGCCGACCACTATGCCGCCGTCGTCTTTGGCGGCGCACCGCTGATATGGCTGTTCAATGCACTGCTGGCGCTCATTCGGGGCAGTGGCAATGTGCGCTTGCCGATGCGGGTGGTGTGCGGCGGCGGCGTCATCCTGATACCGGTATCGTGGCTGCTGATCTTTGGCGCGGCAGGCTTTCAGGGGCTGGGTGTGACAGGCGGCGCGTTGGCAATGGTTTTGTATTACGTCGTTGGTAGCCTGGTTTTCGCAATATATCTTTGGCGTGGCCAAGGAGTGCTGCAGCCGGCCGCCAGACCGGTGCGGCTGCAACGTCGGCTATTTGCCGAAATTCTCAAGGTCGGCGGCATGTCGGCCGTTATCGCGACAAGTACCAATCTCACCATCGCCATCGTTACCGGCTACGTTGGGGCGTACGGTCTGGCGGCCGTGGCCGGATACGGGGCGGCTGCGCGATTGGAATTCTTGTTGGTGCCGCTCAGTTTCGGCATCGGCGGGCCGGCCGCGATCCTGATTGGCACCAACGCTGCGGCAGGCAGGATCGATCGCGCACGCCGCGCCGCGTTGATCGCAGCCTGTCTGGGGTTCGGCGTTGCCGAGACTATTGGGTTGGTGGTTGCGATATGGCCCGAATTATGGCTGGGCGCGTTTTTGACGGACCCCGAAAGTGTGGCGACGGGAAGCGTTTACCTGCGCCATGTTGGCCCCTTTTTTGGCTTCTTCGGGCTTGGATTCACCCAGTACTGCGCCGCGCAAGGCACCGGAAAGATGGCGGTACCGTTGGCGGGGGCCTTGGCGCGCACGGTGGTGGCGTTGGGTGGGGGGCTGATCGCCACCACGCAGACCGGGCTATTCGTCAGCGTGGGCCTGGGTATGGCGGCTTTTGGTGCGGCGGGGCTTTATGCGCTGCTGCGCGATTGCCGGAAACAGGAATAACGAAGGATGGCTTTCGACGTCCAAATGGCGCAACAAAGTGGGCCGATATTTTTCAACAACGTGGATGCCGTTCCCCGTGCCGGATTAAGCTGATCTTTCATTGCCTGAAAAGGAAGCATGATGCGGCACGTTGGTTTAATCCTGGAAGATGGCTTCCAGCTGATGGGTTTGGCGGCGCTCTCTGCCTTTGAGCTCGCCAATACTGAGCTGGGCGATAAGGGCTATCGGCTGACGGTGCTCTCTGAAAAAGGCGGCACGGTCAGGTCGTCCATGAACGCAGGTATCGAAACAACGCCGCTAGGTGTCATACCCGATACCCTGATGGTTGCCGGCCAATTGGCGCCCCAGGATATTTCGCCCGGGCTGCGTGCGTATCTCGCCCGTGCGGGGGAACAAGCCCGCCGGGTGGCTGGGGTATGCACAGGCGCTTTTGTACTAGCATACGCCGGTCTGCTTGACGGCCGTACCGCCACCACGCACTGGGCGCATGCGCCGGCGCTTCGGGCGCGCTTTCCGAAGGTCAGGGTCGAAGAGGACCGAATTTTCATCCGTGACGGCAACATCTGGACGTCGGCGGGAATGTCATCGGCCATCGACCTGACGCTTGCGCTGATCGAGGACGACCATGGGGCTGCGCTTTCCCGGGCACTGGCTCGTAGGCTTGTCGTCTACCATCGTCGCCACGGCGGGCAATCGCAATTTTCGGCGATGCTTGCGCTGGAGCCTCGCTCTGACCGGGTAAAGCGCGCGCTGGCCTACGCCCGTGAAAACCTGCGCAATCCCTTGTCTGTCGAAGAGCTTGCCGAGGCTGCCAGCCTGTCACCGCGTCAGTTCAGCCGGGTATTTCGCGAAGAAACCGGGCGGTCTCCGGCCAAAGCCGTGGAAATGCTGCGCTTGGAGGCTGCGCGCGTCATGTTGGAAGACGGTCGTCACCCTTTGGAAATCGTGGCGCGTGACACGGGTTTTGCTGACCGTGACCGAATGCGGCGCGCCTTCCTGCGCAACCTTGGCCAGCCCCCGGCCAGCGTGAAGCGGAGCCTGATGTCGATGCAAGACCGCGACGCCGCCTAAGTGACCTTGGGCGGCCTGCTTATAACCGGTGTCTGTTTTTGCCGGATCTATGGCATTTGAGACTTCACCCGACCCGCGCATAGTACGTCCATCGAAGGCGCCATCCAGGCGCCACACAAGGACAAATCATGCAGATGACGGGCAACACAATCTTTATCACGGGCGGCACCTCGGGCATTGGCCGCGCGCTTGCCGAACAGTTTCATTCCCTGGGTAACAAGGTCATCATCGCCGGGCGCCGTCAGGCCCTGCTGGATGAAGTGGCCGCCACCCATCCGGGGATCGAGGGCATCGCCCTGGACATCTCGGATGCGGCCGACATCGACCGCGTTGCCGCGCAACTGATCCGCGACTACCCGACGCTGAATGTACTGGTCAACAATGCGGGGATCATGCCGTTCGACGATCCCTCGGGCCGGATCGATGATGCCGTGTCGCGTCAGATTCTCGACACGAACCTGCTTGGCCCGATCCGGCTGACCTCTGCGCTGATCGAACATCTGAAGGCGCAGCCGCGCGCGACCATCATTCACAACACCTCGGTTCTGGCCTACGTGCCTATCGCCACCAATGCCGTCTATTCCGCTTCGAAGGCGGCGCTGCACTCGTATGCCTTGTCGCAACGCTTCATGCTCAAAGGCACGAGCGTGTCCGTCCAGGAAATCGCGCCTCCGTGGGTCGACACCGACCTGATCAAAAAGAGCGGTGACCCTCGCGCCATGCCGCTGGACGCCTTTATCGCCGAAACGATGAAGGGGCTGGCGACCGACGCACCGGAAGTGTTTGTTGAGGCGATTCGTGCCCTGCGAGACAACCCCGGCATTGGTGAACATGCGCTGATTGACGGTTTCAACACTGAAATCGCCGCCAACCCCATCCCCGTCTAAGACGCCTGACAGGCGGGCTCGCGCCCGCACAGACTGCATTTTTTGGAGAGTTGAGTCATGACCGGAACGCTTGCCGACGATTCGCGCACGGTGTTGCTGCCCGCGGGATTCCTGGCCTTGGGAACGTTCGCCATTGGCACAGAAGGCTTCATGATCGCGCCCTTGCTGCCGGTCATGGCAAAGGACTTTGCGCTGCCCGTGCCCACCATCGCGCTGTTGGTGATCGTGTTCACGCTGGTGCTGGCATTGTCGTCGCCGGTGACCACTGTGGTGACCGGCCGCATGGCCCGCAAGCAGGTGCTGCTGATCGCGATGGCCCTGTTCGCCATTGGCAACGTTGTGGCCGCGCTGTCTTCGTCGTTCACGGTGCTGATCGCCGCGCGCGTGCTGATGGCCATTGCGGCGGGGCTATATGTGCCCGCCGCCAATGGCCTGGCCGGCGTCATCGTCCCACCCACGATGCGTGGGCGTGCGCTTGCCATTGTCAGCGGGGGGCAGACATTGGCCATCGCACTGGGCCTGCCGCTTGGCGGACTGATCGGCCACGCCTTCGGCTGGCGGGCAACCTTTATGCTGGTCGGCGCGATGAGCCTGGTGGCCATTGCAGGCATTTTCACTGGCATCGACCGTGACGCGGGGCAGGGCATCGCGGTGGCCAGTTTGCGCGAACGTGTCTCGGTGGTGGCGCAGCGTTCCGTGTTGCGCTTGCTGGCGGTCAGCCTGTTCTGGTCAATCGGTGCCTTTGCTGCCTACCCGTATATCGCCGAGTATCTGAGCGCCGTGTTGGCCTTCGGTCCATTGGAGATCACAGCATCTGTCTCGCTCTGGGGGCTTTGTGCAGCGGCGGGGGTCATGACCGGTGGGGTTCTCAACGATCGCTTCGGGGCTGGCACGGTGGTGCGCGGGTCACTCGTGCTGTTGGCGTTGTCGTTCCTGGCTTTGGCCGTTGCAACGGTGCTGCCACCGGGAGTTTCGTTGGGTCTGGTCATGAGCGCCGTGGCTGTGTGGGGCTTCACGGTGTGGTCATTCTTTCCCGCGCAGATGGCACGGCTTATCGGCGCGGGCGTCCCCTCGCAAGCGCCCGTTGCGCTAGCGCTTAACACCTCGACGATGTATTTCGGATTTTCAATCGGCAGCGCCCTGGGTGCCACCGTGTTGGGCGCTGGCGCCATTTGGGCAATTGGCGTCGTGGCGGCCATGGCGGAACTGATCGCCTTGGGCCTGAACGCCGCCATTGCGCGTAGAACTTGAATTTCTCTGTATCGGCGGGTTCACGGCTGCCGGTTTTCAGCAACACCACTTTGAAAGGAACCAAGAAAATGACTTCCCGTATCAACACGCCCGCCGCCGCTAGCGCCTCCGGCGAAACCGCCGACGTTTTCGCCGCTATCCGCAAAGCGGTGGGCATGGTCCCCAACGCCTATGCGGCCATTGGCGCCTTGAATACGCCCGCACTTAAGGCGATGCTGTCCGCCGACGCGGTGCTGGCGCAAGGCATCCTGTCCGCGCAGGACCGCGAAACCATCAAGTTGGTGGTGAGCGCGATTGCCGGTTGTGACTACTGCGTCGCTGCACACAGCTTGGCGGGCAAGGCATCCGGCCTGCCCGTGGACACCGTGCGCGCCATCAGGGCGCTGCAGCCGACCGGCGATGCAAAGCGCGATGCGCTGATCCAATTTGTCCGGCACCTTCAAGAAGGCCGAGGCACCCTCGACGCCGAGCAATTCATGGCCTTGCGCGCGGCGGGTTATCCGGACGAGGCCGTCGTGGATATCGCATTGGCCATCGCCGTCATCACGTTTACGAACGTGTTCAATCGTGCGAATGACACCGTGGTGGAATTTCCAGAACTGAAGTAATGGGAGTGACGGGGAAAGGGGAGCAGTAAGGAGGGGCGGTCGGGTCGGGTCGATGATCGTTCCCGACCCATTTCCGCCGGTCGAATCACGGCGGCAGCGGCGAGACCATGCCGTGCGACATGGAGGGCCTGTTCAGCAGGAACCGCCCGCTCGTGGCGGTGTCGCGCGCGTAGGCGCTGGCGATCCTGGTCGCCAGCGCCGCCCTGCTGCCGGTGCGGTGCCAGACGCCGGAACAGATGGCGCTGGTCACTCGCTTGCTGGGTTGCCGAGCCGAGTCAGAACGAATAGCGCGCGGTCAATGTGACGCTGCGCGGTTCACCAAAGAAGTTGGCGTCCGTCATCGAGCCCACGCTGGCGTAGTAGCGGCGGTCGAACACGTTGTTCACGTTCAGCGCGAAGTTCAATTGCTTGTTCACGTCCAGCCCCGCGTTGAGCCCCACGACCGCATAGCCGCCCTGGCTCACGCCCCACGGCGTATAGATGCGGTTCTGCACGTGCAGCGATCCGCCCACGCGCCAGCGGTTCCATTCGCCAGGCAGGCGGTAGGTGGTGAAGAGCTTGAACAGGTGACGCGGGATGTTGGTGCCGTAGCGGTCGCCAACCGAGAACGTGCCGGTCGGATCGTAGCTGGAGGACTCGCCGCGGCGCTTGGCCGAAGCGTAGGTGTAGCCGGCCGCCAATTGCCAGCCGGGCAAGATCTCGCCGGAGATCTCGGCTTCGAAGCCCTGGCTGCGCACCTGGCCGGCCGGCGCGTAGCAGCTCGTCAGGCCGCCCTGGCATTGCGCGTTGGGCAATTGGTCAGGCAGGTTGTCCAGGTCGATGCGGAACACGGCCAGGCTCGTGTTCAGGCGGCCCTCCAGATACTCGCCCTTGATGCCCAGTTCATAGTTGGTGCACCTCCTGCGGTGCGAGCAGTCCGCCGCTGGCGGTGGCGTAGTTCTGCGGGTTGAAGATCCGCGTCCAGCTCGCGTAGACCGAATGCGCCGCGTCCAGGTCGTAGACCACGCCGGCATACGGCGTGAACTTGCGCACCACGTCGTACTTGCCTTCGCCGTAGGGATAGTCGCCGTCGTACTGCACCGTGTCCATGGAATACCAGTCCACGCGGCTGTCCAAAATGACGGAAAGCCTGTCGGTCGGACGCATCCGCGTCATGGCATACAGGCCGCTCTGCCTCACCTCCTGCTCCTTGCGCCATTCGCCATATTCACCGATGGTGGGCAGCGGGATCGCGCCCGGATTCCAGTTCAGCGGATTGAATGTCGCCAGGGTGAAGTCGCCGTCCTGGGTGGCGCCGCCGCCGACATCGTGCCAGCTGCTGCGGCGATGGCTCGCGCCCACCACCAAGTCGTGCTGACGGCCGAACAGCGAGTACGGTCCGGAGAGCGAAGCGTCGAACGTCTCCTGGTCGCGGTCATAGTTGTAGCCCCCGCCGCGCAGCGTCATGGACGGGTCGCCGTTCTCGTCCCACGTCGACTGGCCAATGTACGTGCCCAGCATGTCCATCTTGCTGCGGATCGCGGCGGCCGCGAGCTTGCCCCTCCAGCCGTTGGCGAACTCGTGGTCGATGCCGCCGAAGATCGTGACGCTGCGCTTGTTCCAGTACGACCAGTCGGGGCTCATGCGTGTCGAGCGCGAAATCGGCAGGAAGCGGCCGTCGGGGTAGGTGCCCATGCCGTTCCAGTCGACGCCGGGATTGTCTTCCTTGCTGTACGAGGCGCCAAGGCTGACGGTGGTGCGCTCGGTAACGTCTGCCTCCAGGATGCCGTACAGCAGCGTGCGCTTGTTGCGGTAGCTGTCGATGTACGAATGCTTGTCCTGGTACGACATGACGCCGCGCGCGCGCAAGGTGCCGGCTTCATTCAGGGGGCCGCCCGCGTCCAGGTCGGCCAGGTAGTTGTCCCAGCTGCCCGCGGCGGCGGTGAACGAGCCCTGGAAGTCGCGCGTAGGGCGCTTGCGGATCAGGTTGATGGAACCGCCCGGTGTGCCCGCGCCCTCCATCAGGCCGGATACGCCGCGCACGATCTCGACGCGGTCGTACATCGACATGGGTCCGGTGGACAGGGCGGCCTCTTCGTACTCGATCGGCAGGCCGTCGACCATCAGGTTGTTGATCTGGAAGCCGCGCGAGGTGTAGCGCTCGCGTTCGCCGCCCCATTTGGTCACCGTGAGGCCGGGCGTCGCTTTGACGGCATCGCCCAGCGTCGCGATGTCCTGGTCCTCGATGCGCTGGCGGGTGATGACCGAGACCGTCTGCGGTGTTTCGCGCGGCGACAGTTCGAGCTTGGTGGCCGAGCCCATCGCGCGCGTGGTGTACGAGCCCGTGCCCTCCGTCAGGCCGGTGAGCGCGGTCGCGCTTACCGTCACTGCGGGCAGCACCGCGACCTGCGGACCGGCGGGCGCGCGGCGCAGGACATAGCCGCCGTCTTCACGGCGCACGGCCTGCAGTTGCGTGCCCGCCAGCAGCGCGCCCAGCGCGGCCTGCGGAGCGTAAGCGCCTTGCAGGCCGGCGCTTTGGCGGCCGTCGGCCAGCGCGCTGGCGCCTGCGACGTAAATGCCCGACTGGTTGGAGAAATGCGTCAATGCCTCTGACAGGGGGCCGGCCGGGATGTCGTATTGGCGGGTTGCGCCAGATGCGGAGGGCGCGGCGGCGGGTGCCACTGCCGATTGCGCAAACGCGGGCGGTGCGATCGTCGCGGCCAGCGCGGCGGCCAGTGCCGTGACCGACGCGGCGTGTCGGACCGGGGTAAGACGCGATCCGCGCAAGGGATTCGGGGTCGCCCGCAGGCGCGGGGCGGTGTGAGGATGACGCATGAAATCCGGCTTCCAGATGACGGTGGGTTGAGGAGGCGCGGGCCCGCGCGCCGGTCGAACCGGTGGGCGGGGACAGCAAGACTCGCTTCCTTTCCCTGTAAGTCGGATAGGTCGGAAAAAAGCGGAACTGCGCAGTGAAGAGAGTTCAGGGCCGGGCGTCGATGCTGGTCCACCACGGCAATGGATGGCGGATCCGGATCGGCAGGACGTCGGCCAGCAGCGCCAGCGTCTGATCGGTGTCGTGCAGCGGAAAGCCGCCATACACGCGCAGGTCTGCCACGGCAGGGTCCAGGCTCAGATGGCCGCGGCGGTGGCGGCCCAGTTCGCGGATCACGTCGGCCAGGGCAATGTCGCGCGCCAGCAGGATGCCGCGCGTCCAGGCCTCGCGCGCGGGGTCGGCGGATGCGCTGTTGCCGATGCGATCGTGCGTGAAGCGCAGTTGGCGTCCGGCGTCCACCACCTGTAGGGCCTCTCCTGATCCGGTCCGGACCTCGACGGCCCCCTGGTAGACAGCCAGCAGCGTCGCGTCCGTCTCCTGGCGCACGGTGAAACGCGTGCCCAGCGCCCGCAGGCGGCCTTGCGAGGTATCGACCACCAGCGGGCGATCATCCTTGGCGGTATCGACGAGAATCTCGCCGGCGACCAGCGTCAGCCGCCGCAAGCCCGCGCGGTAGTCGACGTCCAGTGCGCTGGCCGAATTCAGCCAGACCTGCGTGCCGTCGGCCAAGCGCACCAGACGCGTCGCGCCCGTGGGGCTGCAATAGTCCGCCGTCATCGCCAGCGCGGTGTCGCGTACGGCCGGCACGCGCCATGCCACCAAGCCCAGCACGCCGACGCCGGCCAGCAATGCCAGCGCGCGGCGTCGAGGCCGGTGCTGCGTGCGTGCGCGCTGCAAGACGGCGGCGGCGGTCCGGGGATCGGGCTGCTCCTGCATCGGGGCAAAGCGCCGGCTGACGCTTTCGACATAGCTCCAGGCGCGTCGGTGGTCCTGGTGTCCCTCCAGCCAGCCGCGCCACGACGCTTGGTCGGCGGGCGTCGCGACGCCGGAGGACAGCAGCGCGAACCATTGCGCGGCCTGCTCCATCGCCGCGTGCGGGGGCAGCGCGTCTTGCACGGATGCGACCGTCACGCTCATGGCGTGTTGCCGGTCTGGGCCTGGGCCGGCGCGGGATGGCGGGCCTCGTGCAGAATGCAGTGCAGCGTGGCCTGCGCCACGTACTTGCGCACCATGCGTTCGGACACGCCCATTTCCGCGGCAACTTCGCGATGCGTCATCTCGCAGCCGACGGCCAGCACGAAGGCGCGCGCGGCGCGTTCGGGCAGCGCGCGCAGCATGGCGTCGATTTCCTGCAATGCTTGCAGCACGATGAGCTGATCTTCCGCCGAAGCCGCATAGGCCTCGGGACGCTGCGCCAGCGTTTCCAGCCATGCCTGCTCGACTTCCCGGCGGCGCCACAGGTCCGCGCACATGTTGCTGGCCATGCCGCGCAGGTAGGCGCGGGCATGACCGGCATCCGCGAATGCGCGGGGCTTGACCAGCAGCCGCAGGAACGCTTCCTGAGCGAGGTCGGCGGCTTCCCAGGCGTTGCCCAGGCGCCGGCGCAGCCAGTCCTGCAGCCAGGAGTGGTGCGCGACGTAGAGCGTGCCCAGGCTGTCTGAAGGCGAAGGGGGAGGCACGATGGTTGGGGTGCTTGCGAATACGAATTACTCGCAATTATTAAGCAAACCGTGACTAATGGCAATCAGAGGAGAAAGCGGACAAGCCCGACCGGCCGTAATGCGCCAGTTCGACCCGCCCACAGGCCGTGCCGTTAGGAGATACTACAAGCCAAGGTGAGAATGGCAGCTTCGGCCGAAACCGGCCTTCATTCCCAAGGTTGATCAAAATCCCAAGTTAAGTGACGCGTCCACAGCAAAATCCCAACTTGAGTGACGCGATGGAACCAAAGTCAAAGGCGCATTTCTCGTAATTCATTGATTTGACGGTAATGTCATTCCCAAGCGCGCTGAACGTCGACACTTGCCTGGCCGCAACCTGCCACCAGCCACAGATCCAACCACCTGACTTCTAACGGTCATGCCCGACCGCTGCGGATCGAGGGTAGACTCGTTCGTTTCTCACTACGCTGGAGCTTGTATATGCCCGTCGCCGACGTCGCCCTGCTGACCCCGCTGCACGTCCATTCCATCGCAGTCCCGACGCAGAAGAACGATACCGTCCAGATCACGCTGCTTTCGGACATCGACCTGAACCACTGCGTCGCGCGCCTGCTGCACAATCATTTCGACGTCGCCAAATTGAATCACCTGGCTGATCTCAGCCCGTACAAGCTGGAGGTGTTGTTCGATGAAGACACGCTGGCCGGCGCCGGCGTCAAATACGGCCTGCGATCGGACCTGCACACCTGGGAGCCGATCCACAACGCGAACCAGTTCGCGTTTGCGATGAGCCTCGACCAGTCGATCAACACCACGCCGCCGGCGGCCGGCTTCCCGATCGAAACCTGGCGCCGGACGCTGTTGCAGACTCTCGTACAAAACGCCGTCACCCGTGCCTTTGGCCCCAACGTCACCACCATCGACGTCCGCCGCCTTGTCTTCTGATCGCCAGCACTCTTTTGCTGGTGGCCATCACCCATTCGAGACTTTCGCGTGCGAAAGTGGCCCGGGCCGCGCCCTGCGCCCGGACCCGCCGACGGCGGTTCCTCCTGGCGGTGCGCGGCCATGGCCACTGCGCGCGAGGCCGCGGCGCGCTCCGTCCAGGCCGGCCGGCACATGTCACCTGCGGCCGCACGCCAATACATCTGGGCCCAGCTCGCGGACCGAGACACCGAGGCTTTCGCGATGCTCTGCCTCAACTCGCAGATGGAACCGCTCGACTACTGCGAGCCGTTCCACGGCACGCTCGATCATCCGCGATTGCCCAGAAGAGCTTTTTCGGAAAATTCCAGGTTAAGTGAGATTTCCTACTCCCAAGCCGATCGAACTTCGACATCGGCACCGGTGGCGGTAGTCGTGCTAGCCCGCAAGCGAATTCGCTTCTGGACGTCGTCGGCGATGTCAATGCGAAATGCCCTTTGGACAATGCACATGGGGCAAATGAATGTCGGTACGCAAGCTCGATCTGACACCGAGGATTGTTGACGACCGAAGGGCAATGGGTTGATAGGCAACCCTCGCTTTTGGAGAGAGCAATGCAACTAAGTTTCAGTAGTGCGTGGGCAGGAGAAAGGCAGGTGCCGGAGGTTGCGCAAGGCGCACCGGTTGTGCGCGAGGCGGGCGGCCTCTATCGAGCCGCAACCCCGGAAGAGCTGCTACGTGCAGCTGCGCAGCAATTGGAGGGGGCGCTGGGTAGCCGCCTGCCAGTGGCCAAGCCATCCGCTGCTATCGACTATATAGTGACGCGGCTGGCGCTGTCGGACGTCGAAATATTCGGCGTTATGTTCCTTGATGCGCAGTTGAGGATGATCGCCTTCGAGGAAATGTTCAGAGGCACGCTGTCTGAGACGAGCGTGTATCCACGCGAGGTCGTCAAGGCGGCTATTCGGCACAACGCGCATTCCATCTTGATTGCCCACAACCATCCCTCGGGTTTGTCGCAGCCAAGCAGGGCGGACGTTGAGGCTACGCGGCGGTTGAAGGAAGCCGTGGCTCTGGTCAATGTGACATTGGTCGACCACGTGATCGTGGCGGCAGGTAGCGGCCATTCTATGGCCCAGAAGGGCTTGATCTAGGCTTGCCCGCCTGCGTCCAACAGCCGAAGACCGAACGGTCTTCGGCTTTTTTTACGCCGCGAGTAGTTGCTTGGCGGTTAGCCGCTTTTGAAGCTCGGCTGGCGCCACGGCCCCCGACAGCAGTCTTTCCAAATAGTCGCCGAGCTTCGCCCATGCTGCTTGCTTCTCGTCGGCGTAGTCGTAGAGCTGGTAGTGCCGCCTGACACGGTTCTTGCCCGTGTGAATGACGTGATTTTGGCAGCGGTCGATGATGTTTGGATCGATTCCCAGTGATTCCATGATGGTCGACCCCGTTCGCCGTAAATCATGAGGCGTCCAATTACCGTTTTGGCCTTTGCCGAGCACCAGGGAGTTGTCCGAAGCGCGGCGTGCTTTGGGCTTTCCGTTGAACATGGCTTGCCGATCTTTGATTTGCTTAGTAAAGGCCTGCTTGTACATCGGTTGGTCTACCCCCGCGTCATCATTGTCGCGCGAAGGTAGGAGCCAGCGGGATGATCCTGCCAGGCTGACAAGGGTCTCGAAATGCTTGATTGCGAAGGGTGACAGAAAGACCAGGTGGTCGCGCTTCTGTGATTTTCTGCCCTTGACGTTCGCCTTGGGAATGAACCACGTACCTTCTCGGAGATCGAGATGCGTAATTTCGGTTAGGTGCAATTCCCCTATCCGGCATAGCGTGCTCAAACAGATCCAGGAAACTGCCTGCAACGCCTTGGATGGAGGCTTCCTCTTTCGCTTGTCATCCGAAGCGAGATACTGGTCCTCCAACTCGCGGTATCGAGTCTGGAGCTCGACAATCTCAATAGGCGGGAGAACGCGTTCGCGCGCGTTATCCGGGTCGTAATCGTCCGCCAGGAGCACCCCGAGCTCAACCAGCTCAACCGGATTTCCTTCCGAAAGCAGCTTTCGCCATGGTTGGCGCTTTTCTGCCCAATGGAACATCTGGCCCAGTATTTGGAAGGTCACCTCGGCAAGCCGATTGCAACCGCGGCCGACAATCGAGCGGATCACTCGCTCAATATCCTTCTCGCGAATTGATCGCACGGGAGTATCACCGATCAAGGGAAGCACGTCCTTTTCAACGATGCGCTTCACTTCGGTGTTGCCATCTGCTCGCTTCACTCCCGATTCCAGCCAGCTTTTATACATCTCTTGGAACGAAAGGGCGTCGGTCGTGGCCTCTTCTTCAGCGGCGGTTACAGCGGCAGATTCAGCTGCCATAGCCTCCCGCACCTGGGCTTTCTCCAAGTCGCGGACGGCTGACGGATTGCGGCCCGCCTTAATGTCCGCCCGCGCTTTGTTCCTGGCGGAGCGGATCTCGTCGAGTGTGCGCTCCGGCTATGAGCCGCAGTAGAATCTCTTTACCTTGTCACCCATGCGATAGGCGTATCGCCACACCACGGCCATCGTGCCGCGCTGAATGCGGATCTCCCCAGTCAGGCCGTCTCCATCGGCCAGGTGATCACCGGCCCATTCCGCCGGCACCGCTTCCAGTTCTTTGACGGTCCAGCGCGCACCTTTTCCGCGTTTTGGGTATCTCGTCATATTTCCTCGAATCTCTCCGTTCTTCTGTCTCAAGCGCCATATGGGACAACATATGGGACAACATTTTTGCGGCTGTCAGCGTACATTAGCGAACGTCGACGAACAAGGGGATTTGGATAAGGCCTTATGAATCAATTGGTTATTCGTTCGCTGACGTTCGCTGACGTTCGTGCGTTTCTAATTTGGGAGCAGAGGGTCGCGAGTTCGAATCCCGCCGCCCCGACCAAGAAAATCAAAGGCTTACAGGTTTTTATCTGTCGGCCTTTTTTCTGCCTGGTATTTCAGGCGCGTCATGCCGCGCGGCTCCCGCATGAATTCCGGCAGGCGAAATGACGGCTTTCTTGCTTAGGCGGAAGTCATGCCCGAGGATAGAATTTCCCGCTACGCGGCTGAAATCCCATCATCACCATGACTACGCCTGCCCCGCTGGTAGATACTCACGCCCACCTGTTTACTCTGGATATGCCGCTGGATGCGGACGCGTGGCATAGTCCAGCACAAGATGCCCGCACTGAACGCTATTTGGCGGTGCTGGATGAGCATGGCGTGCAGTTCGCCGTGCTGGCGGCCGCCAGCATCTATGGGGACTATAACGACTATCACATCCGGTCGTGCCGACAGCATCCCCGATTGCGTACAACGATTCTGGCCCAGCCCCAGTACGATATGTATACGCTTGAACGCATGAAGGCTGATGGCGTCGTGGGCGTGCGGCTGCAATGGCGCCATCTAAAAGAGCGCCCCGACCTGAACTCTCCAGAATACCGTCGCTTGCTGCGACGAGTCGTTGACCTGGACTGGCACGTGCATGTACACGACGACAGCCACCGTTTACCGGACACTATCTGCCTGCTGCAAAAGGCCGGCGTCAAAGTAGTCATCGATCATTTTGGCCGGCCCAGCCCAGAGCGAGGCTTGAACGATCCGGGTTTTCAAGCCGTGCTACGGTCGGTTGACAAGGGAAACACGTGGGTCAAGCTGTCCGCGGGTTTCCGGCTGCCATCCGAAGACTTCGCGCGGCAATGTGCGGCAGAACTGCTGAAATCGGCCGGTCCCGAACGCCTGCTATGGGGGAGTGACTGGCCTTTTGTGGCTTTCGAAGGCAGAGTGCAGTACGCAGACACGATTGCCGCCTTCGCGCGCTGGATACCCGACGAACAGGCACGGCGCACCATTGCCGGCGAAACGGCGCTGAAGCTGTATTTCTCCTAGATCCCGGCAATCATCGGCTACCGGCGGCGCGGCGCCATTCCAGCCTGCGAAATACGTTTAATTTTGCATTGCCGCCGTGTCTTGCGGCTCCTACACTGCGACCCATTGGCCCCCCTGGTTTCTGGCTTGCCTGCGATGCCTCCTTTAGAAGACCCATGCGGTATGCAGACGCTTGCGATCGATACGCATGCGCACGTATTTGACCTGGCCAAATATCCCTTTCATCAAAGCAGCGGCTTTGCAATTCTGCCCAATGAAACCGGCACGGCCGAGCAGTATGCCGCCGTTCTTGACGCCCATCGCATCCGTCATGCGGTGCTCGTGAATCCGCTGGGTGGCTATGGCATCGACAACCGTTACATGCTGGATGTGATCAGCGCCTCCAATGGGCGATACAAGGGGATCGCCCTGGTCGCACACGATATAGCTGAAGCCCATCTCGACACGCTGATGCGCAAGGGCATTGTGGGCCTGCGTTTCAACCTCAGTTACCCGGCCAGCCCGGCCATCACGGGGCCTGGCGGCGCAAGGCTGCTGTCACTCGCCCAAGAGCGTGGCCTGATTGTGCAGCTTCACTATCACCGCGGCTCCGATTTGCTTGATGTCATGAATATCGTGCGTGGCTGCCGGGCCCCCATAGTCATCGATCACTGTGGGCGCCCCGAACTGGGCGACGGCCCCGGCCAAGCCGGCTTCCAGGCGCTGTTGGAGCTGGGACGCTCGCACAACGCCGTGATCAAGCTCTCTGCGATTTTTCGTGCATCGAAGCAGCCGTGGCCCTATTGCGACATCAGCCCGTATATCGAGAGGTTGATTGAAGCGTTTTCGTTCGATCGTTGTATTTGGGGTTCCGATTGGCCGTTTCTACGCGCCCAGCGGCGCGTCGATTATGGCCCGGAACTCAGCGGCCTGTCCCACTGGATCCGGAACCGGGGCGACCTTCAAAAAGTACTGTGGGACACGCCCGCGCGCGTGTTCGGTTTTCAGGACAACGCCAATACGTAAGGGTCATCAGCTCCGTTACCGGTCCGTCGTCCGTCATTTATCGAGGTCATGAGCATGCCTTCCTCTGCAGATCAGTCCAACAGTCCGTATAGCGTGCGCAAACGCAGTTTCCGACTCTTCGATGATGCGTGCGCAGAGCATGCCGGCGCCCTGAGGCGGTGGCGCATGCGTGGGCAGAATTTCCTCGTAGAGTGGATTGAATCAGACGCCGACGCCGAAACGGCCACGGTCAATAGCACCCACGAAACACTGGTGATCTTTACCGATGCCGGCGGCGTCATTGAGCAAGCGGATAAGCCGGCTGTAACGGCGCGCGCTGGCTCGATCTGCATCGTGCCCGCAGGTCCGTATTCGATCACGCTCGAACGCGGCGCGCGTTGCTGCGTAATTGCCTCAACGCGTACCGACTTCGATATCAATGACGTGCTGAACGCCGCCGACTATAGAGAGCCAGACCCGCGGGTTGATCCGGTCGGCAAGCCCTATCGTCGTCATGCGAATCCAGGCGAGATTCAGGTGTTTTGTGTCGATGATATTCCCAGTCCGGCGGACAACCCTCGGTTAAAAATGTTCCAGACCGAAACCCTGAGCATCAACTGGGTTGCCTACGATGGGCCTCGCAATCGATCTCAGCTAAGTCCGCATCGCCATGCGAACCACGAACAAGGATCGCTGGCCATCAGTGGAAACTTCGTCCATCACCTGCGCGTTGAATGGGGGAAAGACGCTAACTTATGGCAGGACGATGAACATTGCGCTGCGTCGTCACCATCTCTGTTGGTTGTGCCGGTCAATTTGATTCACACCTCAGAAGGAGTCGGGAACGAGCGGCATGTTCTGGTCGACGTGTTCGCGCCGCCCCGAGCAGACTTCATCGCCAAGGGTTGGGTCTATAACTCGCGCGACTACGTCGCTGCCACGTAGGTAGTGAATGTGTACTGCCTCCCATAAATGAGCGGATATGATGAAACTACCCAAACCCACGGCCGGCCGCCCCCAGATCGGAACATTTGTGAAATCGGGTAGCCCGCACACAGTTGAAATTCTGGGCCTCAGCACACTGGATTTCGGCGTCCTGGATGCCGAACACGGGCCACTGGATCGAGCGACGCTGGACCTGCTGATGCTTGCTGGCATGGCGGCGAACTGGCCCCTGCTCGTGCGTGTTCCTGATATGGCCGCCTCGACGATCCTCTCCGTGCTGGACATGGGCGCGGCGGGTGTGCTGGTTCCCCATGTGGATAGCGCGGAGCAGGCACGCGCTTTGGTATCTAGAGCCCGATACCAGGACGGCGAGCGCGGCTTTTCCAGTTCGCCGCGCGCGTCTCGATACGGAACGCTGAGCATGAAAGACTGCCTGTGCGCTGCCGAAGGAAACCTTATCATCGCGCAGATAGAAAGCAAAACCGCAGTCGCGTCCGTTAATGAAATCCTGGCCGTGGACGGTATCGATGGCATTTTTGTCGGGCGGGCCGATCTCGCCCTGTCGTTCGGTTTAGACGATCCCAAGGACGCCTATATCGGCCAAATCACCGAACAGGTTTTGAATAGCGCGAAATCCGCCCGGAAAATTGCCGGCATCGCAGTTGGCAATACCTCGGAGCGTGATACTTACGCCGCGATGGGCGCAGACTGGATCGTCGTGGGGTCCGATCAATCCTTGCTGCGCCAGGCCGCACAAGCGGCGGCGCATGTCCTTGCCGTGTAGTAAAGTGATTGCCAGGCCTCAAGCGCAAGCAAGCCGTCATGGCCTCGGGTGACAACGATACGCGGTTTTTTTTGCAGGAAGCAGGTTTGAGCACATCTCCACCAGTTCGCTCCGTCGCTCGCGCAATATGCCTGCTACAGGCGATGAATCGCCAGCCCGTATCGACCGTGGATTCGCTACACCTTCAAACCCACCTTCCAAAACCCACCATCGTTCGCCTGTTGCGAACCCTCGAAAGCCTGCGCCTGGTTCAGCATGCGCCCCAACACGGCGCGTACTACCTGACTTCCGAAGTTCGCACGTTATCAGCGGGGTATCACAGCGAGCCGCAGATCGTCGAGGCTGCCATGGCGCTCATGGACGCAATGACGTTGAAGGTGAAGTGGCCGATGGCCATTGCCGTTTATGAGGACAACGCTGTGGTGGTCCGCTACAGCACGATCCCGCTTTCGCCGCTTGCACTTCTGCATTCCACGATCAACATGCGGCTCAGCCTGGTCAGCCGTGCGCTGGGCCGCGCCTATCTGGCGTTTTGCGATCGCGAAGCGCAAGAAATCATCCTGGAGACGCTGGCCCGCTCGAGCAACCCTGAGGACGCCGCTGCCAGGGACGCTGCCGCCGTGCGCCAGGTGCTGCAGGAAATACGCGCCAATGGCTATGCCATGCGGGACAAAACGGTGCGGCCGGTTTCGCAGACGATAGCAGTGCCCGTTTGCGTTGATGAACGAGTCGTCGCCACGGTGGGGCTGACTTATTTTTCTTCGGTCTTGACGGATAAAAAGGCTGTCGCAACGTATCTTGCCGATCTCCAGGAGTTGGCGCGAAGCGTCAGTGTCCGCCTGGGGCAATTAGGCATGGCGACGATGGAAACGTTGAACGCAAGCCCGCCCGAGCCGCAGCGCCGGGCATAGAACGCTCAAAGGGTCTCGGCACCCGAGTCCGGCGCGTCAAGCATTCCACGGTACGGAAAGGCAGGATTTTGAGTTGGACAAAGAATCCCTGCTTCGGCACCATTGCCTCACCGTCAAAACGGTCTGAAATTGCGGTCCCCTGCGCATGGCCGAATTGCGCGTTTCAAAAGGCCGGGCCTACCCAATAAGCCCCCAGGAGCATCGAGCCCGGTATCGACACCGCCCTGGGCGAGCAGTTCATATTACAAAGAGAGAGAGTGGTATGCGCGTTGATAAGCCGTTGAGCTACTTTGTGTCCTCCATACTGACCTGCCTGGCCCTTTCTCTGCCGGCTCAGACTCAGGCTCAGGCGCAGGATATCTATCCCACCAAGCAGATCCGCATGGTGCTCTGTTGCGTGGGCGCCATTAACGCCGTGGCGCGCGCGATCGCCGACGAAATGTCGGATACGCTGGGGGAGGCAGTGGTCGTGGAGGCCAAGCCGGGCGCGGGCGGCGGAATAGCCACCACCCATGTGGCCAAATCTAAAAACGACGGCTATACGATCCTGGTCGGAACCAACGCTACACACGCGGCGAATCAAAGCCTGTATCTCGACCTGGCGTATGACTACGTCAAGGACTTCGCACCGATCGGAGGCGTTGGGGCCGGCGCCATGGTGTTGCTGGTGCCGGCAACCTCGCCGATCAAATCCGTCTCCGACCTGACCGAGAAAGCCTTGGCGTCTCCCGGCATGCTCAGTTATGGGTGGGCCGGTACTACCCCACGGATCGCGATGGCGCTATATAGCCAACTGACGAATACCCGTTTGCTGGAAATTCCCTATAAAACCAATCCGCAGGCGACGACCGACCTCGCGGGCGGTCAGTTCGACACGATGTTTGCCGATCTGAATACGTCGGTGCCGTTAGTCCATGCCGGCAAATTACGTGCTCTGGCGGTATCCGGCCCCGAACGTGCGGATGTGTTGCCCGATGTTCCCACCATGCAGGAAGCAGGCGTCAAAGACTACAGCCTGACCTGGTGGGTCGGCATGTGGGCCCCGGCCGGCACGCCGCGGCCCATTGTCGATAAGCTCAACGCCGCGCTCACCAAGGCGATCAAGTCGGATCGGCTCGCAGACTTGTTTCGCAGCACGGGGGCGACGCCCATGCCCATGACTCCGGACGAACTGATGGCCTTCCAAATATCGGAGAAAGAGAAATGGGCGCAGATCATCAAGAATGCCGGCATTCAACCGCAATGAGTTCCGAGCAATGTTCTTTGATCTACGTGAATCCCCGTCGCGCAAGCCGTCCATCTTCAATGCGATCGTAGCGCCGCGTCCTATTGCCTGGGTAAGTTCGGCGAGCCTGGACGGCCGCATCAACCTTGCCCCTTTTTCCTATTTCACGCTTCTTTCCAGTAGTCCCCCGACTGTCATTTTTTCGTGCGTGAACCCCGTCGATCGCCAAGATAAGGACACCTTGCGCAATATACGCAGCTCCAAGGAATACGTGATCAACATGGTTTCCAGGGAATTCCTCGAGGCGATGCACCTCACCTCCAAACCCGCGCCTTACGGAGTCAACGAGTTTGAAATGGCCAACGTCGCCTCGGCAAGCAGCGAGACAGTACGGCCGCCCCGTGTCGACGGTACGCCGGCTGCACTGGAGTGTCGATTGCTGCAACTGGTAGAGGTCGCCCCGGAACGCGACGGCGAGTTGGGCGCCACGGCCGTTATCGGACGAGTCACCGGGCTTTATGTGGCTGAACATCTGATCGACTCCTCCGGACGTTTTCGGTCGATAGACGCCGGATTAATGGCGCGGCTCGGAGGCAGTCTTTACTCCGAGCTTGGAAACATCACGCCGCTCGCTCCCGTTGCGCACAATCAGTATGCGGCAGAGTCGACACGCACCGGATAGTTGAGCTAGAACCCCAGCCCCACCGCGATTCCTCCCGCCGCCAGCCCTGCGACGATCACCGCCAGCACCAGCACCGCCAGTTCCCGTGCCCGGAACGACTTGGCCACCATCGCCAGCGAAGGCAGGCTGACCGGCGGCAAGGTCATGAGCAATGCGGCCGCCGGGCCCGCGGCCATGCCCAGCGCCAGCATGGCCTGCACGATCGGCACTTCGCCCGCCGTCGGAATGACGAACAGCATGCCGGCAACGGCCAGCCCCAGTATCCACAAGACATGGTTGTCCACGCCAGGCCCGACCTGGGGAAACAGCCAGGCGCGGGCGGCGCCCAGCAACAGCACCAGCACGATGTACTCGGGCACCAGCCGCAGTGTCATGCGCGCGAACAGGGTAGCCCAGCGCTTGAACGGATTCGGCTCGTCGGCGGCATCGCCCTGCCCTTGCAGCGCGGCCAGCTGCCGGGCGTCGAGCGCGCGCTCGTGGCCGTGACTCATGCGGTTCAGCAGCCAGCCCGCGCCGAACACCAGCACAATGCCCAGCGCCAGGCGCAGGCCTACCCAGTTCCAGCCCAGCACAAAACCCATGAAAACAAGCGTGGCGGGGTTGAGCATCGTGTTGCCCAGCCAGAAGGCCACGGCGCTGCCGGGCGCCGCCTGGCATTTGCGCAGCCCGGCGACCACTGGCGCGGCGCAACAGGTGCACATCATGCCGGGTACCGACAGCAGGCCGCCCGCCACCACGCTGCCCAGGCCCGTGCCGCCCAGCGCGCGAATGATCCAGCGGCGCGGCAGCAGCGCCTGCACGGCCGAACCCAGCAGCAGGCCAAGCACCATGGCCTGCCAGATCGCCTTGCCGTAGGCCAGGGCATAACCCAGCGCGGCGTCCAGGGTGGCGGCAGGCGGCTGGGCCTCGGCTCCCATCAGGATGGACGAACCAATAGAGTGCGTATCGGCGGCCGTGAAGGCGCGATGATAATAAGGCGACCACTTCACGTAGTACAGACCGATGGCAGCCACCGCCACGAACACGGCGATGGCCAGCGCCGGCGAGGCGCGATGATGCGACTTGAAACTGCGGGTCATGGCCTAGAACGCCGCCTGGTAAATCGCCAGGGCGTCGGCCTCGGCGAGCGGGCGCGGGTTGTTCACCAGCAACCGCTGTTGCAGCATGGCGTCGGCCGCCAGCATGGGCAGATCGCGCTCGGCCACGCCGACTTCGCGCAGCGTGCGCGGGATGCCGGTTTCGCGCACCAGCGCTTCCATACGTTCGATGAAATAATCCGCCGCCTCGGCCGGCTCGACGGGACAGCCTTCACCCGGCAGCACGGCAGCCAGTTCGGCATACAGCGGCAGAGCCGCTTGCCGGTTAAAGCGCAACACGTGCACCAGCACCAACGCATTGGATAGCCCGTGCGGCACATGGAAATGGCCGCCCAACGGATAAGCCAGTGCATGTACGGCCGCCACCGGCGCGTTGGAAAACGCCTGTCCGGCCAGCGTGGCGCCCAGCAGCATCGCTTCGCGGGCCGCGCGGTCGCCGCCGTCGCGGCAGGCGCGCAACTGGTTGGCCGACAACAGCGCCAGGGCCTGGCGAGCCAGCATGTCGGAAATGGGGTTCTTCAGGCGCGCCGACGTATAGGCCTCGATGGCGTGCACCATGGCATCAATGCCGGTGGCGGCGGTGGCCGCGGGCGGCAGGCCCAGCGTCAGCTCGGCATCCAGGATGGCCAGGTCGGCCATCAGGAACGGGGACACGACCCCGCTCTTGGTGGTTTCACCCGTGGTCACAATGGAGATGGCCGTGACCTCGGAGCCAGTGCCCGCCGTGGTGGGCATCAGCACCAGCGGCAGCCGGGGGCCCTGGACCTTGCCGATGCCATACATGTCGGCCAGCGGCTGGCCCGACCCGCACAGCACGGCCAGCAGCTTGGCCACGTCCATTGACGACCCGCCGCCCAGGCCCAGCACTACCTCGGCGCGGCAATCGCGCGCGCGTTGCGCGGCCTTGAGCACGACGTGGTCGGGCGGGTCGGCCACGACGTCGTCGATGACCGTGACCTGCCATCCGTGCGCCTGCAGGTCGGCCAGCGCCGGAGCCAGCAGCCCGCTGGCGTGCAGAAACGCATCGGTCACCAGACAGAGCCGGGTGGCGGCATAGCGCTCGCGCAGCAGGCCGCCCAGCCGGCGGGCGGCGCCGAATTCCACGGTAAGGGTCGGGACGGTCGTGAACTGGAAGTTCGTCATGTTTGTCTCCTCGGGCTGCGGCTCGCTGCCGCGCAGGCTGTTTCCGGGGTGAAGCGTACACCAATGGCGCCACGATTCGCGCCATGGAAGGAACAATCCGTTCCACGGCGAACGGCCCGCTTTGGGTATTCGCGGCGCAATGCCGCAGTTAGAATTCCCCCGTCCCCTCTATCTACCGGTTGGAAGATCGCACATGAACAACGCTTTCCTCGATGCGCTGAAGCAGCGCCGCACGCAATATTCGCTGGGCCGCAACGTCTCGGCCTCCAAAGAAGAACTGCTGTCCCTGATCAAGGAAGCGATCAAGCACAGCCCTTCCTCGTTCAATTCGCAAAGCTCGCGCGCGCTGGTGCTGTTCGGCGCCGAAAGCGAAAAGCTCTGGCGCATCGCCGTGGACGAAGTGCGCAAGGTCGCGCCGCCCGAGAACTTCGCGCAGACCGAAGCCAAGCTGAACAGCTTCGCCGCCGGCGTGGGCACCGTGCTGTTCTTCGAAGACCAGGACGTGGTACGCAGCCTGCAGGAAAAATTCGCCCTGTACGCTGACAACTTCCCGGTCTGGTCGGAACAGGCCGGCGGGATGGCGCAATTGTCGGTATGGGCAACCCTGGCCAACGCCGGCGTGGGCGCCAGCCTGCAGCACTACAACCCGCTGATCGACGCCGCCGTGGCGAGCGAGTGGCATATTCCCGCGTCGTGGAAACTGCGCGCGCAGATGCCGTTCGGCTCCAACGAAGCCGGCTTTGGCGACAAGCCGTTCATGGACGACGCCGAACGCTTCCGCGTGGCGGGCTGAGGCCCAGGGGCCGCCCCCAGGCGGCCTGAACCGGCCTCGGCCTTCCCGGCGCCGGAAACCGGCCTCCCGTCGCCCTATTCCCGTCGCCCTATTCCCGTCGCCCCACCTGCCCCGGCGACATGCCGTATTGCTGGCGAAACGCCGTGGCAAAGTTGGCCGGACTGGAATAGCCGGCGATCCAGGCTGCCTGCGCCACGCTGACCGCATCGCGTTCCAGCGCCAGCCGGGCCCGCGCCAGGCGCGCGTCACGCAAATAGGCGAATACTGTCTTGCCCCACGCGGCCCGGAAATGCCGCTGCAGGGTGTTGACGCTGACGCAGGCATGCCGCGCGATCTGCTCCAGCGTCATGGCGTCGGCCTGCCCGCTGTCGAGCAGGTCGCGCACCTGCTCCATGCGGACGCGCTCGCGCCGGCGCAGAGCTGCCGCGGGCCGGACAGGCGCCTGGCCGTGCAGGCAGGCAAAGGCCTCGACGGCCAGGTCCAGCGAGCGTGATTCCTGATACATGCGCCACAGCGCGCTGTCCAGTTCCGGCGGCGCCAGCATCTGCTCGACCAGCGTCACGGCCTGGGCCGAAGCGTTCCATTCGCAGATCGCCAGGTGTTGGCGCGAGAAGGCCAGGCAAGACTGCAACTCATCGCCGAAGCGCCGCTCCAGCCATTCGTCGCCGAACGTCAGGCTGACCGAGCGCTCCAGGTCGCCCCGCCGCGACTGGCGCACGAAATCCGCGGGCCGGACCACCGCCACCAGCACGCCACAAGCCCCGCCGTCCGGGCGCGGGCCCAGCAACACGCGCCGCCCACCGAAGCTGACGTCCGCCTTGCCGCCCACGGTCAGCGCGATGCGCAGGCCCGGGCGCAGCGTGGCGCGCACCGCCACGCCCTGCAGGTCGCGCGCATCGACGCGATGCAGGATCAAGCCATCGGCCAGCGCCACGGTATCGACCAGGCCCTCGAACATGGGCTGGCTCGCCCCTGGCGCCACCACCGCGTATTGCGCCGTGCCATGGCGCGCCTGGCGGCGCAGCGCCGGCTCGTCCACCAGCGCGGGGGCGCGGCGAAACGGCGCGCCGGTGTTGCGTGCAGCGGAGCTCATGCGGGAATGAGGATCAGGCAAAGCTTTCTGGTGGGGGGGCAAAGCCCGGGCGGGACTACGGCTGACATAATGCTGAATACCAAATGATAGTAGAAATCATTCTTAATTAAACCATAACAGGCGCGCTGCCAGACACCCGGGCGCGCCGCTTGTTGCGCACCAGGAGCACTCCGGCAATGCAAATGCCCCCTTCCCCGCGCCCGTACGCCGGCGCTGTCGTCAGTCTGCTACTTTCGGGCACGGCCCTGGCCCAGAATGCCGCCATGCCGCATGATGCGGATGTGGTGCAGGAAATGGCCAGCGTGCAGGTGCTGGGCACGGCCGAAGAGGAAATCAAGGAATCACTGGGCGTTTCGGTAATCACGGCCGAAGAAATCCAGCGCCGCCCCCCCGCCAACGATTTGTCGGACATCATCCGCCGCGAGCCGGGCGTGAACCTGACGGGCAACAGCGCCAGCGGCGCGCGCGGCAACAGCCGCCAGATCGACATCCGCGGCATGGGCCCGGAAAACACGCTGATCCTGATCGACGGAAAGCCGGTCGATTCGCGCAACGCCGTGCGCTACGGCTGGAACGGCGACCGTGACACGCGCGGCGACAGCAACTGGGTGCCCGCCGAGGAGGTCGAGCGCATCGAAGTGATTCGCGGCCCCGCCGCGGCCCGCTACGGCTCGGGCGCCATGGGCGGGGTGGTGAACATCATTACCAAGCAGCCCACCGACAAGACCAGCGCTTCGGCCACGTATTACCTGAACCAACCGGAAGACAGCAAGGAAGGCAACACCAACCGGGTCAACGTGCGTTTGTCCACGCCCATTACCGACACGCTGGGCATGCGCATCTACGCCAATTACAACAAGACCAATCCCGATGCGCGCGACATCAACGCCGGCCACGCCGAGGCATCGACCAACGGCAACCCGGACACCGCGGGCCGCGAGGGGGTGATCAACCAGGACCTGAACGCGCTGTTCGCATGGCGTCCCGACACGCGCAACACCGTTGAACTCGAAATGGGTTTCAGCCGCCAGGGCAACCTGTTCGCCGGCGACACCATGAACAACAACAGCAACGACTTCACGGACAGCCTGTACGGCAAGGAAACCAACGCGATGTACCGGCAGAACATCGGCCTGACGCATCGCGGCACCTATGGCTGGGGCACCTCGCGCGCCACGCTGTCGTACGACTACACGCGCAACTCGCGCCAGCAGGAAGGCCTGGCGGGCGGCCCCGAAGGCGCGCCGCAGGACCTTGGCCGCGACACGGCGCGGCTGCGCGGCCTGCGTGCGGCCGGCGAGATCAACGTGCCGTTCAAGCTGGGCTGGCAGCAGGTGGCCACCGCCGGCGTGGAGTATCTGCACGAATCGCTGGACGATCCCTCGGCCATGCGCCAGGAATACTCGGGCACCGGCGGCCCCATCGGCGGCACCGCAGGTAGCGAGCGCCCTACCCGTACCAGCCAGGACAGCTATGCGCTGTTCATCGAAGACAATATCGAGGCCGGGCTGCGCACCACGCTGACGCCGGGGTTGCGGTTCGACCACAACAGTGAGTTCGGCAACAACTGGAGCCCGAGCCTGAACGCCTCGTACGCGGCCACCGATTCCTTGCGCCTGAAAGGCGGCATCGCGCGGGCCTACAAGGCTCCCAACCTGTACCAGTCGAACCCCAACTACCTGCTGTACAGTCGCGGCAACGGCTGCCTGCAATCGCAGACCAACTCGGGCGGCTGCTACCTGGTGGGCAACGAAGACCTGTCGCCTGAAACCAGCGTGAACAAGGAAATCGGCTTCGAGTACGACCCCGGCACCTGGCGCGCCAGCGCGGCCTACTTCCGCAACGACTACAAGAACAAGATTGTCGCCAGCACCGATTACACGTACCGCCTGCCCAACGGCGCGCGCGTGCTGCAATGGACCAACAGCGGCAAGGCGGTCGTGGAAGGCCTGGAGGGCAATCTGTTCATTCCGCTGACCCCGGCACTGGACTGGAACACCAACTTCACCTACATGTTCCAGTCCAAGGACAAGAGCACCGGCGAACCGCTGAGCGTGATTCCCGAATACACGATCAACAGCACGCTGGACTGGTTCTACACGCCGCAGTGGTCGTTCCAGGCCAACCTCACCTACTACGGCAAGCAAAAAGGCCCGTCCACCAACCTGCGCACCGGCCAGGACCTGCAGGGCGAGGCGCTGCAGACGATCAGCCCCTACGCGCTGGTGGGCCTGAGCGTGGGCTACGAGCCCAACAAGAACCTGCGCTTCCGTGTGGGCGTGAGCAACCTGTTCGACAAGAAACTGTACCGCGAGGGCAATTCCAGCGACGCCGGCGCGGCCACCTACAACGAGCCGGGCCGCGCGTACTACGCCACCATGACGGTAGCGTACTGATGCGACGCGCCAGCCTTCCGGCCGCGGCGGCGCTATGCGGCGCCCTGCTGGCGGCCGCGCCGAACTCGGGCGGGCAGCCGGTGCTGGACGACGGCATGACGCCGGCCCAGGCACGCGCCCGGCTGGGCCTGCTGGGCCTGGCCCGGCAGATCGTGCTGCCGCGCGAAAAAGGCCTGCGCGACGTGCGCGTGGACATCATCGTGCCGGCGGGGCCGGCGCCCGCTGGCGGGTGGCCGGTGTTGTATCTGCTGGACGGCAACGCCACCCTGCAGGCGCTGGCCGAGGCCGGCACTCGCCTGCCTACGGTGCTGGTGGGCATCGGTTATGACATCGATGCCCGCCTGGATGTAGAAGCCCGCGCCTGGGATTACACGCCGCGCCCGCCGCACGGCAGCCCCGCGGGCGGCCCCGACCCGCGCCAGGCCAGCCGCCGCAACGGCGGCGCCGATGCCTGGCTGAACCTCATCGAGCTGCGCGTCAAACCGCTGGCGCGCGCGGCGGCGCCTATCGATACCGACCGCCAGACGCTGTACGGGCATTCGTATGGCGGCCTGTTCGTGCTGCATGCGCTGCACACCCGGCCCCATGCCTTCCAGCGCTACGTGGCGGCCAGTCCGTCGCTATGGTGGCATGCGCCCTACATGGGCGAACGCCTGCGTGGCCTGGACGCTGCCGGCTGCTGCGCGGCCACGCCGCGGCAACTGTATCTATGGGTGGGCGACGCGGAACGCTCGCGCCGCGATCAAGCCGGGGCGCGGCCCCAGGGTTCCAGCGCAGGCGCCAATGCGCGGGCGCTGGCGGCGGAACTGGCCGGCAAGGCAGGACTGGACGTGCATTACCGCAGCTTTCCCGGCCTGGGCCACGGCGCCATGCTGCCGGTGTCGGCGCGCGAAGCGGCGCGTATTGCCGCGCAGCGTTGATGTGGGGGGGGGGGTGTGGATGGTGCAGAGGTGTTTGGCGCCCGCAGCGTCAGGCTCTTGCGGGAGGGGCCTGGGATTTCCGGTGTCTGACGCCCTGCGGGAGTCAGACACCTGGCTGCGTGCCTGGCCACCCACGTGGCTGCATCCCTGCACCTGGCTGCATCCCTGGTCAGGCACCTGGCTGCGTGCCTGGTCAGACACATGGCTGCGTCCCTGGCCAGACACCTGACCGGGCGCGTGGCCAGACACCCCGCGGAGCATCCGGACGGCGGCAGAATCAGCCGAAGCGGCCGGTGATGTAGTCTTCGGTTTCTTTGCGGCTGGGCTTGACGAAGATCTGGTCGGTTTCGCCGAACTCCATCAGCTCGCCCAGGTACATGTAGGCGGTGTAGTCCGAGCAGCGCGCCGCCTGCTGCATGTTGTGCGTGACGATGACGACGGTGTAGTCGTGCTTCAGTTCGGCGATGAGCTCTTCGATCTTGGCGGTGGAAATCGGGTCGAGCGCCGAGCACGGCTCGTCCAGCAGCAGCACTTCGGGTTTGATGGCCACGCCGCGCGCGATGCACAGGCGCTGCTGCTGACCGCCCGACAGGCTGTTGCCGCTCTGGTGCAGCTTGTCTTTCACTTCGTTCCACAGCGCGGCCTTGGACAGCGCCCATTCCACGCGTTCGTCCATTTCGCCCTTGGACAGGCGCTCGAACAGGCGCACGCCGAACGCAATGTTGTCGTAGATGCTCATGGGAAATGGCGTGGGCTTCTGGAACACCATGCCGATTTTGGCGCGAATGAGCGAGATGTCGGTTTTCGAGGTCAGCAGGTTTTCGCCGTCGAGCATGATTTCGCCCTCGGCGCGTTGCCCCGGGTACAGCTCGAACATGCGGTTGAAGGTGCGCAACAGCGTGGATTTTCCGCAGCCCGACGGGCCAATGAAAGCCGTGACCTTGTGCTCGCGGATCGACATGTTCACGTCGCGAATGGCATGGAACTTGCCGTAGTAGAAGTTCAGGCCCTTGACTTCGATCTTGGCCTTGGCGGGGACGGCTGCGGTGGCGGTGTTTTCCATTTGTCTTCCCGGGGCCGGCGCGCGCCGGCCCGCAATCACGATTTGCGGAACAGGTTGCGGGCCATGATGTTGATGCCCAGCACCAACAGGGTGATCAAGGCGGCGCCGGCCCAGGCCAGGTTGTTCCAGTCCTGGAACGGGCTGGCCGCGTATTGGTAGATGACCACCGGCAGGTTGGCCATGGGCTGGTTCATGTTCAACGACATGAACTGGTTCGACAGCGCCGTGAACAGCAGCGGCGCGGTTTCGCCCGAGATGCGGGCAATGGCCAGCAGGATGCCGGTGATAATGCCCGACCTGGCCGCGCGATAGCACACCATGGTGATCATGCGCCACTTGGGGCAGCCCAGCGCGGCCGTGGCTTCGCGCAGGCTGTTCGGCACCAGCAGCAGCATGTTGTCGGTGGTGCGCACCACGACCGGAATCACCAGGATGGCCAGCGCCAGCGAGCCGGCCCAGCCCGAGTAATGGCCCACCTGCGCCACGTACACGGCGTAGATGAACAGGCCAATGATGATCGACGGCGCTGACAGCAGCACGTCGTTCAGGAAGCGCGTGGCGGGCGCCAGCCAGCCGCGCTGGCCGTACTCGGCCAGATACGTGCCGGCCAGGATGCCCACCGGCGTGCCCACCAGCGTGCCCACGCCGGCCATCAGCAAGCTGCCGATAATGGCGTTGATCAGGCCTCCCTGTTGGCCGGGCGGCGGGGTGATTTCGGTGAACAGGGTCAGCGACAGCGCCGGCGCGCCCTTGACCAACAGCGTCAGAATGATCCAGAACAGCCAGAACAACCCGAACGCCAGCGCCGCCAGCGATATCGTCAGCATGACCTTGTTGACCAGGTGGCGCCGGCGATAGATGCCGTTCTTCATGTTGAGTGCGGATTCAGCCATGTATTTTCCCCGGTGCTTGCTCAGGTCTTCTTGCCTTCGGCAGCGGACAGGCGCAGCAGCAGCACCTTCGAGCATGCCAGCACGACCGTGGTGATCAGGAACAGGATCAGGCCGAGTTCCAGCAACGCGGACTTCTGGATGCCGCCTGCTTCGTTGAATTCATTGGCCAGCGCGGAGGCAATGGAGTTGCCCGGCGAAAACAGCGAATCGGGCCAGCGGAAGGCGTTGCCGATAACGAACGTGACCGCCATGGTTTCGCCCAGGGCACGGCCCAGCCCCAGCATGATGCCGCCTATCACGCCTGATTTGGTGAAGGGCAGCACCACGCGCCACATGACTTCCCAGGTGGTGCTGCCGAGCCCGTACGCCGATTCTTTCAGCATGGGCGGCACCAGCTCGAAGACGTCGCGCATCACGGCGGCGATGAACGGGATGATCATGATGGACAGGATCAGGCCAGCCGTGAAGATGCCGATGCCAAAGGGCGGGCCGGCGAAAATGCCGCCGATCAGGGGCAGCGTTCCCAATGTGGCGATGAGCCCGGGCTGCACGTATTGCTGGAAAATCGGCACGAAGACGAACAGGCCCCACATGCCGTAGATAATGGACGGAATGGCGGCCAGCATCTCGACGGCGGTGCCCAGCGGGCGGCGCAGCCAGGCGGGCGACAGTTCGGTCAGGAAAATGGCGATGCCGAACGACACGGGCACCGCGATGATCAGTGCAATAGCCGAGGTGAGCAGCGTGCCCACGATGGGCACCACGGCGCCGAAGCGCTGCTGAACCGGGTCCCAGTCGTTGGTCCAGAGGAACGACAGGCCATATGCGCTCAGGGTTTCGCGGCTACCGTAGATGAGCGACACCATGATGGCCGCCAGCAGGATGAACACCAGGAAGGCGAACAGCCGGGTCAGGTTCTTGAACAGCGCATCCATTAGCGCGTTTCTGCTTTGCTTCATAGGCGAGGGCGTGCCGGTGGTGACGGAATCCGTCTCGCGGGACGGTAGCAACACCGTATTATCCATTACCGCGCTCATGGATGGGCTTTCCTTGGAAGACGCTTCGAGGGGGCCGCGCCCGGGCGGCGCGGCCTGGCGCGCAAGGCCTGCCGGCCCCGCGCCCAGTTGACCGCAGGCTCTCGTTTACTTCCAGACCGGCTTGCCGTCGGCGCTCTTGATTTCGCCCCAGGCTGCGCGGATTTCGGCGGTGACCGAGTCGGGCAGCGGCACGTAGTCCAGCGCGGCGGCCGACTCTTTGCCGTTCTTGAAGGCCCAGTCGAAGAACTCCAGGACGGCGCGGCCTTGTTCGGGCTTGTCTTGCACCTTGTGCACCAGGATGAAGGTGGCGGCGGTGACGGGCCACGATTCGGCGCCCGGCTCGTTGGTCAGCACCACGCCCATGCCGGGCGCGCTCTTCCAGTCGGCGTTGGCGGCCGCCGCTGCAAAGGCCGACTGCTCGGGCTGCACGAACTTGCCGTCCTTGTTCTGCAATTGGGCCCAGGCCAGCTTGTTCTGCTTGGCGTAGGCGTATTCGACGTAGCCGATCGAGTTCTTCAGCTGGCCCACGTAGGCGGCCACGCCTTCGTTACCCTTGCCGCCCTGCCCGGTGGGCCACTTCACGGCCTTGCCCTCGCCGACCTTTTCCTTCCATTCGGGCGAGACTTTCGACAGGTAGTTGGTCCAGCCGAAGGTCGTGCCCGAGCCGTCGGAACGGTGCACCACGATAATGTCCGCCGAAGGCAGCTTGGCCTCGGGGTTCAGCGCCTTGATGGCAGCGTCGTCCCACTTCTTGACCTTGCCCAGGAAAATGTCGGCCAGCAAGGGGCCCGACAGCTTCAGCTGGCCCGGCTCGATGCCTTCGATGTTGACCACCGGCACGGTACCGCCAATGACGGCCGGGAACTGCAGCAGGCCGTTCTTTTCCAGGTCGTCGGCCTTGAGGGGGTCGTCCGAGGCGCCGAAATCAACCGTCTTGGCCTTGATTTGCTGTTGGCCGCCGCCCGAGCCGATCGACTGGTAGTTCACGGCGTTGTCGGTGGCGGCCTTGTAGTCGGACGCCCACTTGGCATAGACGGGGTACGGGAACGAAGCGCCGGCGCCAGTGATGTTGGCGGCCTGGACGGCGAAAACGGCGCCGGCCAGTGCGGCGCCGATAGTAATTTGCTTGAAGACACGGTTGAACATTCAGGTTCCTTCTGTGCTCGTTGAGGAAGTCGTGGCGGGCTGACTACGCCCGTCTGATCACCGACGCAACGAATCTTAGAAGCGCAACATGACAAGACCGTGACAGTCACATACTCGACATACCTGCGCGACACATCTGTGCAACACCCATTTGCCGCACCCGCGCCGCACCCGCCCGGGCCCCTACCCCAGGCGCTCCATCAGGAAATCGTGCAGGTTGAAGGGCGCGCGGCGGCTGCGCACCCGGGTGTAGGTGCCGTCGGGCTGCTGCTGCCAGGCCAGCTGGTTGTCGCGCAAGGCATAGGTGAACGCTTCGTCGACGACCCGTTTCTTGAGCGCCTTGTCGGTCACCGGAAACGCCACTTCGACCCGGCGGAAGAAATTGCGGTCCATCCAGTCGGCCGACGACAGGTAGACGGTTTCCTGGCCGTCGGCGTAGAAATAGAACACGCGCGAATGCTCGAGGAAGCGCCCCACGATGGAGCGCACCCGGATATTGTCGGACAACCCTGGCACGCCGGCCCGCAGGGCGCATACCCCGCGCACCACGAGGTCGATTTTCACGCCCGCCTGGCTGGCCTTGTACAGCTCGGCGATGATCTGCTCTTCGAGCAGCGAGTTCATCTTGGCCATGATGCGGGCCTTGCGCCCGGCCTTGGCGGCGCGGGTTTCGGCCCGGATCAGGGCCATCATGGAATCGTGCAGGGTAAACGGCGACTGCAACAGCGACTTCAGGCCGCGCCGCGCGCCCAGGCCGGTAAGTTGGGTGAAGACCTTGTCCATGTCTTCGCACAGGCGCGGATCGGCCGTGAGCAGGCCAAAATCGGTATACAGCCGGGCGGTGCGCGGGTGATAGTTGCCGGTGCCCAGGTGGGCGTAGCGGCGCAGGCGGCCCTTCTCGCGGCGCAGCACCAGGGCCATCTTGGCGTGTGTTTTGTGGGCCACCACGCCGTACACCACATGGGCGCCCACCTCTTCGAGCCGGGCCGCCCAGTTGATGTTGGTCTGCTCGTCGAAGCGGGCCATCAGTTCCACCACCACCGTCACTTCTTTACCGGCGCGCGCGGCCGCCAGCAGGATCTGCATCAGCTCGGAATCTTCGCCAGTGCGGTAGATGGTCTGCTTGATGGCCATGACGTCCGGGTCGAGCGCGGCCGCCGTCAGGAAGTCGATGACGGGCTGGAACGACTGGTACGGATGGTGCAGCAGCCGGTCGGCCTCGGCCACGGCCGCGAACAGCTCGGCCGGTTTGTCGGCCACGCGGTCGAACGGCGGCGGCACCGAGCCGTGGTGCGGCGGAAAGACCAGGTCGGGGCGCGTGCCGGCATTGCACAGCTGCATCAGGCGCGACAGGTTCACCGGGCCATTGACGCGGTAGGTGTCTTTGGCGGTAAGCGAGAATTCGCGTTGCAGGTAGGCTTCGAGGTCGGGCGGGGTCAGGCGGTCGATTTCCAGCCGCACCGCCGCGCCGAAGTTGCGCTGCGACAGCTCGCCCTGCAGGGCGTGGCGCAGGTTGGTGACTTCTTCTTCGTCGACGAACAGGTCGCTGTTGCGGGTAACCCGCCATTGGTAGCAGCCCAGCATTTCCAGCCCGGAGAACAGTTCGCCCACGAACGCGCGCAGCAGCGAGGTCAGCAGCACATAGCCGTCGGGCTTGCCGGAGATCTCGGGCGGCATCTTGATCAGCCGCGGCAGGGCCCGCGGGGCCTGCACCACGGCGATGGAGGCCTGGCGGCCGAAGGCATCGGCGCCCGACAGCGCCACGATGAAGTTCAGGCTTTTGTTGTAGACGCGCGGGAACGGGTGAGCCGGGTCGAGGCCGATGGGGGTCAGCAGCGGCATGACGTCGCGGTTGAACACGTTGCGCGCCCACTGCTGCTGCTCGGCGTTCCATTCCGAGGCGTGGTGCAACGCGATGCCTTCGGCATCCAGGCGCGGCAGGATGTCGTCGTTCAGCAGGGCGTACTGGCGGTCGACCAGCGCATGCACTTTTTCCTGCACGCGCTCGAAGGCTTCGGCCGGCGTGCGGCCGTCGGGCCCCACCAGCGCGGGGTTCTGCCGTTGCTGCTCTTTGAGGCTGGAAATGCGGATTTCGAAGAATTCGTCCAGGTTGGAACTGACGATGCACACGTAGCGCAGGCGTTCCAGCAGCGGCACCTTGGGATTTTCCGCCATCGCCAGGACCCGTTCGTTGAATTTCAGCAGCGACAGCTCGCGGTTCAGGAACGGAGGCTCAGCGGACGGACGAGTCGACATACTGGATCCCATGGAGAAGGGCAAAGCCCTGGTTTTACTGCAGTTGAATGACGATTCCATGACATTGCAGCGCAACCTGCTAGAGTACGCCAAATCCGGCGCGCGCGGAGGGGCGGAACAGGCTGTCATATCGGTTATCTATAATCGGCCCACTCATAGCCTTACCGACATGCCGCATGGACCATCTTCTGGCCGCCGTAGACCTCGGCTCCAACAGCTTTCGCCTCTCGATCGGGCGGGTCGTCCAGCGGGAAGACGGCGCGCGGTCCATCTACCAGATCGACCGCTTGAAAGAAACCGTGCGGCTGGCGGCCGGGCTGGACCACGAAAAGCGACTGGACGAACCGGCGGTCGAGCGCGCCGTGGCGGTGCTGGAACGCTTCGGCGAACGGCTGCGCAGTTTTCACCCCAGCCGGGTGCGGGCGGTGGCCACCAACACCTTCCGGGTGGCCCGCAATACGCCCGAGTTCCTGCCCCGCGCCCAGGCCGCGCTGGGCTTTCCCATCGAAGTCATTGCCGGGCGCGAAGAGGCCCGGCTTATTTTTTCGGGGGTGGTGCATACGCTGCCGTGCTCGCCCAACCGGCGCCTGGTGATCGACATCGGCGGCGGCTCTACCGAAGTCATTATCGGCAAGGGTTTCGAACCGGGGCTGATGTCGTCGCTGTACATGGGGTGCGTGAGCTACAGCCGGCAGTTCTTCCCCGACGGCTCGGTCGACGCGCACCAGATGAAGCAGGCCGAGCTGGCGGCTCGGCGCGAAATCGAAGTCATTGCCAAGCAGTACCGCAAAACCGGCTGGAAAGAAGTTTATGGCTCGTCGGGCACCGCCAAGGCCCTGTATGCCATCCTGACTGAATGCGGCTTTTCCGACCGAGGCATCACGCGGGCTGGCCTGAACCGGCTGAAAGACCGCATCATCCGCTCGGGCCGGGTCATTCCGGCGGAACTGCCCGGCATCAAGCTCGAGCGCGCCGACGTGCTGCCCGGCGGGCTGGCTATCATGAGCGCCCTGTTCGACGAGCTGGGCATCGAAGTCATGCACACTGGCGACGGCGCCCTGCGGCTGGGGGTGCTGTACGACCTGCTGGGCCGCGACGCGGCGCACGACAAGCGCGACGAGTCGGTGCGGCAATTCATGAAGCGCTATCACATCGACGCCAACCAGGCCCAGCGGGTACGCCAGGCGGCGCTGGCGCTGTTCGATTCGATCTACCCGCCCGACGATGGCCGCGCCGAGCTGCGCAACGCGCTGGGCTGGGCCGCCGACCTGCACGAAGTGGGCCTGTCGATCGCCCACAACGCCTATCACAAGCATACGGCCTACGTGTTGGGCAACGCCGACATGCCGGGCTTCTCGCGCGCCGACCAGCAATTGCTGGCCTTGCTGGCGCTGGGGCACCAGGGCAAACTGGGCAAGCTGGAGTCGCTGGTGCGCGAACGTAGCCAGTGGGTGGCCATCTTGTGCTTGCGGCTGGCGGTGCTGTTGCTGCGCCGCCGCGCCGATATCGCGCAAATGCCGCTGACGGTGTCGGTGCGCGGCGATTCGATCGTGGTGCGAATCAACCGGGCCTGGCTGACCAAGCACCCGCTCAGCGACTTCACCCTGCGCGCCGAAGAATCAGAATGGCGAAAAGTCGGTTTCTCGTTCGAGCTGCTTGAGTTCTAGCCGCAGCGGACGGGTGGCCCGGCGAATCAGCCGGATGCGCCACCGTCGCAGCATCCGGCGCATGTTCAGACCGTCTCGGCAGCCGTGGCGTCCAGACCGAAGTGACGCCGATAGCGGTCATCCATGTGCACCATGTCCAGCAGCACGGGGAAGTCGGCCGCATTGAAGTCCGGGTCCCAGGCGGGTTCGCCGCAGATGCGCGCGCCCAGCTTCAGGTAGCCCTTGATCAGCGGCGGCACGCGCGCCGGCAGCACGCTGTCGAGCCGTTCGACCGGATAGCGGTGCAGCGGCTTGATGCGCGGCAGGTCGGGATCTTGCAAGTGGCTGGCAACGTTGCGCCAGACCTCGGCCGCGGTCACGCCGTCGTCGCGCAGGCTGACGCTGGCGCAGCCGAGCATATAGCGGTAGCCGCCGCGGCGCATGAACTCGGCCAGGCCCGACCACAACAGCATGATGACCGCGCCGCCACGGTGATCGGCATGCGTGCACGAACGGCCCACCTCGACCAGCTGGGTGCGCAGCGCCCCCAGGCCGGACAGGTCGAACTCGGACTCGGAATAATAGCCGCCAGCTTCGCGCGCCTTTTCGGGGGTCAGGATGCGATACGTGCCGACCACGCGGCCGGTATCCAGTTCGCGCACCATCAGGTGCTCGCACCAGGGATCGTAGCGGTCTTGTTCGATGCCGTCGTGCGCATCGGGGAACACCGCCCCCATGTCTTCGGTGAAAACCTGGTAGCGCAGCCGCTGGATCTGCTCGACTTCGTCGGGCGTGCGCGCCAGCCCCACCACCAGTATCCGCCCCGCGGAGCCAGTCCAGGGCTCGGCGGCGTTGCGCCGAGAATCGATGCGTGCTAACTCAAGCATTGCGCGGGGCTCCTAGAATATGGCGACAGTGTGGAGACCGGATGTGTCAGAGCTTTGACGGAAATGTGACATGACCATGAAGTTTACGCCCAACCCGAACGCTTCAATTTACTTTGAATAAGGGCAAAACGAATCAGCCTGCCCGGCTTGCCCAATAAAAAGGGCCGGGTCCTTGGCAGGCCCCAGCCCCTTTGCGTGGCATGCGGGCTCAGGCCAGGCTGGCAGCGAGCTTCTCGGCGCACGAGGCGGCCAGGGCAGGCTCTTCGGCCTCGACCATCAGGCGCAGCTTGGGCTCGGTGCCCGAGGCGCGGATCAGCACCCGCCCCCGCCCTGCCAGCTCGGCCTCGACGGCCCGCGTGGCGGCGGCCAGGCCTGCGTGGGATTTCCAGTCGGTACCCGGCGCGAGCGGCACATTGATCATTTTCTGGGGGTACATGCGCAGGTCGCCCAGCCAATCGGCCAGCGGCACGTTTCCGCGCCGCAGCGCGGTCAGCACCTGCAAGGCGGCGATGATGCCGTCGCCGGTGGTGTGGCAATCGAGGCAGATCAGGTGCCCGGAGCTTTCGCCGCCGTACAGCCAGCCGCGGGCCTGCATTTGTTCCATGACATAGCGGTCGCCCACCTTGGCGCGCTCGAAACCCACGCCCAGGCGCTGCATTTCGAGCTCGAAGCCGTAATTGGTCATGAGGGTGCCGACCACGCCGGCCACCGTGCCGTGGTTCATGCGTTCGCGCACGATGGCATACAGCAGTTCGTCGCCGTTGTAGATGCGGCCGTCGCCATCCACCATTTGCAGGCGGTCGGCGTCGCCATCCAGGGCAATGCCCAAATGGGCGCCGCGCTCGCGCACCGCCCGCGCCAGCGATTCGGGGTGCAGCGCGCCCACGCCCTCGTTGATGTTGAAGCCGTCAGGCGACACGCCGATGGCATGGACATCGGCGCCGAGTTCGCGGAACACGTGGGGCGCCACGTTGTAGGCCGCGCCATGGGCGGCGTCGACCACGATCTTGACACCGTTCAGGTCTAGGTCGTTGGGAAAGGTGCTTTTGCAGAACTCGATGTAGCGGCCCTGGGAGTCTTGCATGCGGCGCGCGCGCCCCAGCGCTTCGGAGCCCACGCAGCCCAGGGGCTCGTGCAGGGCGGCCTCGATTTCGGCCTCGACCTCGTCGGGCAGCTTCATGCCCTGGGCCGAGAAGAACTTGATGCCGTTGTCCTGGTAAGGGTTGTGCGAAGCGCTGATGACAATGCCCGCCACCAGCCGCAGGGCGCGCGTCAGGTAGGCGACCGCCGGGGTGGGCACCGGCCCGGCCAGCAGCACGTCGATGCCCGCGGCCGACAAGCCTGCTTCCAGCGCGGATTCGAGCATATAGCCCGAAATGCGCGTGTCTTTGCCGATGACGACCTGCGGGCGGCTGCCGCCCCGCCCGCCATGCTGGCGGGCCAGTACGCGGCCGGCGGCGTAACCCAGGCGCAGTGCGAAAGCGGCGTTGATGACCTCGCCGCCGACTTCGCCTCGGACTCCGTCGGTTCCGAAATACTTGCGTTGCGTCATGCTCGAATGGCTCCTTGTTCGGCTGCCTGCCAGACTTTCAAGGCGTCGATCGTGGCGGCCACGTCGTGCACGCGCACGATGGAAGCGCCGCGCGCCACGCAAGCCAGCGCGCCGGCAATACTGCCGGCCAGGCGCTCGGTCACCGGCTTGCCGGTGGCGTCGCCGATCATGGTCTTGCGGGAGAGCCCGGTCAGCAAGGGATAGCTGGATACGCGCAAGCTGGACAGCCTGCGCAGCAGTTGGTAATTGTGGTCGGCCGTCTTGCCGAACCCGAAACCCGGGTCCAGCACGATGCGGCGCGGATCGACCCAGGCGGCGCGCAGGCGCTGGGCGCGCGCACCCAGGAATACGCCGATCTCGCCCAGCAGGTCGGCGTACTCCGGGGCCTGCTGCATAGTGCCGGGCTCGCCTTTCATGTGCATGATGCACAGCCCGCAGCGCGACGACGCCACGGCCTCGATGGCGCCCGGCTGGCGAAACCCGTAGATGTCGTTGATCATGTCGGCGCCGGCGTCGAGCACGGCCTTCATGACGTCGGGCTTGAAGGTGTCGATGGACAGCGGCACGCCGCAATCGCGCAGTGCCTCGATGACGGGCAGCAGGCGCGCCAGCTCTTCGCCGGCAGGCACCGGCTGGGCGCCTGGCCGGGTAGATTCGGCGCCCAGGTCGAGAATATGCGCGCCTTCGTCGATGAGCTGCCGCGCATGGCGCACGGCCGAATCGGTATCGGCGTGCTGCCCGCCATCGGAAAACGAGTCGGGCGTGATGTTGACGATACCCATCACGAGCGGGCGCTCAAGGTCAAACTCGAAGCGCCCGCACAGGAAGGTGTTGGCCATGAAGCAGGACTGGCTTAGACCGCCGCCGGGGTGCTGCCGCCCGTGGCCAGGCCGGTGGGCGGGGTATCGGCGCTGTCGGACGGGCCCTCCGGGGTCTTGGGCGGGCGCGGCGGCCGGCCCGAGACGATGTCGTCGATCTGGTCGGCGTCGATGGTTTCCCATTCGAGCAGGGCCTTGGTCATGGCCTCGACCATGTCGCGGTTGTCTTCCAGGATCTTGCGCGCCACGCCGTACTGCTCGTCGATGATCCGGCGGATTTCCCCGTCGACCTTCTGCATGGTGGCTTCGGACATGTGCGTGGTCTTGGTGACGCTGCGGCCCAGGAAGACCTCGCCTTCGTTCTCGGCATACACCATGGGGCCCAGCTCGCTGGTCATGCCATACCGGGTAACGATGTCGCGCGCGATGGCCGTGGCGCGCTCGAAGTCGTTCGAGGCCCCGGTGGTCATCTGGTTCATGAAGACTTCTTCGGCGATACGGCCGCCGAACAGCACCGCGATGGTGTTCAGCAGGCGTTCTTTGTCCATGCTGTAGCGGTCGTTTTCGGGCAGCTGCATGGTCACGCCCAGCGCGCGGCCGCGCGGAATGATGGTGACCTTGTGCACCGGGTCGGTCTTGGGCAGCATCTTGGCGACGATGGCGTGGCCCGACTCGTGGTACGCGGTGTTCTTGCGCTCTTCTTCGGGCATGACGATCGAGCGGCGCTCGGCGCCCATGATGATCTTGTCTTTGGCCTTTTCGAAGTCGGACATGTCGACGGTGCGGCCATTGCGGCGCGCCGCGAACAGCGCGGCCTCGTTGACCAGGTTGGCCAGGTCGGCGCCCGAGAAGCCGGGGCAGCCGCGCGCCAGGATGGTGGCGTCGACGTTGGGCGACAGCGGCACCTTGCGCATGTGCACGCGCAGGATCTGCTCGCGGCCGCGAATGTCGGGCAACGGCACCACGACCTGGCGGTCGAAGCGGCCGGGGCGCAGCAGGGCCGGATCGAGCACATCGGGGCGGTTGGTGGCGGCGATGACGATGACGCCCTGGCCGGACTCGAAGCCGTCCATTTCGACCAGCATCTGGTTCAGGGTTTGTTCGCGTTCGTCGTTGCCGCCGCCCAGGCCGGCGCCGCGCTGGCGGCCGACCGCGTCGATTTCATCGATGAAGATGATGCACGGCGCGTGTTTCTTGGCGTTCTCGAACATGTCGCGCACGCGCGCCGCGCCCACGCCGACGAACATTTCGACGAAGTCGGAGCCCGAGATGCTGAAGAACGGCACCTTGGCCTCGCCGGCGATGGCTTTGGCCAGCAGCGTCTTGCCGGTACCGGGCGAACCCACCATCAGCACGCCGCGCGGAATGCGGCCGCCCAGCTTCTGGAACTTGCTGGGGTCGCGCAGAAAATCGACCAGTTCCTGGACGTCTTCCTTGGCTTCGTCGCAGCCGGCCACGTCGGCGAAGGTGATCTGGTTGGTGTTTTCGTCGAGCATGCGCGCGCGCGACTTGCCGAAGCTGAATGCGCCGCCGCGCCCGCCCCCTTGCATCTGGCGCATGAAGAACACCCATACGCCGATCAGCAGCAGCATGGGGAACCACGAAACAAAGATGCTCATGAGCAGCGACGGCTCTTCGCGGGCCTTGCCCGAGACGTCGACACCGTACTTGAGCAGGTCGGACACCATCCAGAGGTCGCCCGGCGAGGTCAGCGTGTACGCGCGGCCGGTGTCGGGCGTGACGTACAGGACGTCGCCCTGCACGTCGACCTTGCGGATGCGCCCCGCCTTGGCGTCTTCCATGAACTGGGTGTAGCTGACGCCGTCCTGCGTCTGTGCGCGCCCGTCAAACTGCTTGAATACCGTGAACAGCACCAGCGCGATCACCATCCAGACCGCGACTTTAGAAAATGAATTGTTCAAGGTCGATCTCCTGCTTTCGATTCCGACCGGCGACCGCCCCGCGTATATGGCACAGTCACAAGTATGTCAATAGCTCATTCTACCCTGTCGGGGCAGATTCCGTCTGGGCGCCTGGCCGGCGCCTGATACACATTCGGACTGGTTGGGTGGGCTGGCCTCGACAGCGTGGGGTTGATCAGGCCGCGGCGGCGTGCCGCGGCGGGTCAGGACTTCAGGTCGCGCGCCACCAGGAAGGTTTCGGAGGACTTGTCCCGCGAGGCTTTCGGCTTGCGCTCGACCACCCGCTTGAAGCGCTGCTTGAAGGACTGCACGATCTGCGAAAATCCGCTGCCGTGGAAGGCCTTGACGATCAGCGCCCCATCGGGCTTGAGGTGATTGCAGGCGAAGTCCAGGGCCAGCTCGCAAACATGCTGGATGCGAGCCGAATCGGCGACACCGACCCCGGACAAGTTGGGGGCCATATCGGAAATTACAAGACTTACCGGCTGGCCACCCACCATTTCTTGCAACTGTTGCAAAACCGCCTCGTCGCGGAAGTCGCCCTGGATGAATTCCACCCCGGCGACGGGTTCCATGGGCAGCAGATCCAGGGCGATGATGCGGCCATCGACCACCCCGCCGGGGCCGGCCAGGCGTTCGCGCGCCACCTGCGACCAACTGCCGGGAGCCGACCCCAGGTCGACCACGATGTCGCCCCGGCGCATCAGTTTTTCGGTGTCGAGGATCTCGATCAGCTTGAAGGCGGCCCGGGCGCGGTAGCCCTTCTGTTGCGCCATCTTCACATAGGGATCGTTGATGTGCTGGTGTATCCAGTCTTTAGAGAATTTCTTCTTGGCCATTACCGTACAATTCCACGCATGCCTATATTAGAACTCACCTCACGCGAGCGCAGCGATTTGCGCTCGGCCGCCCACCCGCTGCGCCCGGTCGTCCTGATCGGCGACAACGGGCTGACCGACGCGGTCCTGAAAGAAATCGACCGCGCCCTGGCTTCCCATGGGCTGATCAAGGTGCGCGCCGGCGGCAGCGACCGCGACGAGCGCGAGGCCATGCTGGCCTCCATCTGCGATGCCCTGTCGTGCGCGCCGGTGCACCACCTGGGCAAAATGCTCATTTTGTTCCGTCCGCTGCCCGGCAACGTGGCCGAGCCCGCCGAAGGCGGCTCGGCCCGCCGCAAGCCGTCGGAACCGCATACGCCCAAGAAACTGGCCGCCGAAGGCAAGACCCTGGCCAAGCCGCGCCGGGCGCCCGCCCGCAAGGCGGCTGCCGAGCCCGCCAAGTCGGCCCGCGGCAGCCTGAACCAGGCCGGCCGCCCCCTGCGCCCCACTACCAAGAAAACCGCGTCGGCAGCGCCGCATGGTATTCCGCGCCGCGCCGGCAGCGCGCTGAGCCTGCGCGCGGGCGCGCGCAGCGGCATTCAGCGTGCCGCGGCCACCAGCCGCAGGGCCGCCAAGGCCACCAAGAAGTAAATCCCGCCGGACACGTTGTGCAGCAGGCCCGGGTCTGCCCAGGCCGGCACTGCCTGCCCGGCGGCGGCGAGCTCCCGGGCATGGTTCATGAGGGCCATCAGGCCGAAATACCCCAGGCCGGTGCCCACCGCCATCAGCAGGACGGTGCGGCGCCCGGGGCCTTGCAACGCCTGGCCGTGCGCCAGGCGGTCGAGAATCAGCATAAATACCGCGCCCCCCAGCCCGCCCATGGCGAGCACCCGGAACAATGGGGCGACGACCTTGGCCGCGTCGGCGGCATCCAGCAAGGAAAACAAGGTGGGCGCGACGAGCGCGCCGATGCTCCATAGCGCACCGCACCACAGCGCCGCGATCAGGCGGACGAGGATACGGGCCAGGTTGGGCATCGTCGGTGTTCCCGGGGGGCGGCGGCGTCAGTTCAGATGTAACGGACGCCGAGCACTTCGTACTCGCGCACGCCCGACGGCGCCTTGACTTCAACGACGTCGCCTTCGGACTTGCCGATCAGGGCGCGCGCCACGGGGCTGGACACCGAGATCAGGTTGGACTTGATGTCGGCTTCGACGTCGCCCACGATCTGGTACGACAGGCGGTCGCCCGAATCGAGGTCTTCGATGTCGACCGTGGCGCCGAACACGGCGCGGCCGTCGGCGTCGAGCGCGGCGGGGTCGATGATATGCGCATTGGAAAGCGTGCCCTCGAGCTCGGCAATGCGTCCTTCGATGAAGCCCTGGCGTTCGCGGGCCGCATCGTATTCGGCATTTTCCGACAGATCACCCTGGGCGCGAGCCTCGGCGATGGCGTTGATCACTGCAGGGCGCTCGACGGTTTTCAGCCGATGGAGCTCGGCTTGCAAGCGCTCGGCCCCGCGCGCGGTCAAAGGAATGGCAGACATGTCGTTTCCCAAACAAAAAGTAGAAAACGCCCCGAATGGAGCGTTTCGGTGAAAGATCGCAGCCAGGCTTGTGGCCTGCGCCGCCAGGGCGGAGCAAGCCGATGCAACGTGCGGCGGGTCGAACAGGCGGGAACGAGGCAGGACCCGATGTTTCAGTGGTTCCCGACCATCCGCTCTGATCGGCCCTTGCCCGTGACAACGGCAAGGCTGCGACCAAAACAAAACCCCGGCTCGGGTCGGAACCGGGGCAAGCAAGGCCCCATTGTGGTCAAAATCCGCGGGAATTGCAAGCCATTCAGGAACCTGTCATTTGATCGCAGTTGAGTGCAGTAAAACGCATGTTGGCGGCATGAGGGAAATGGGGACGCCTTGGGGGCTGTGGGGTTCTTGGGCCGCCCCAGGGCCTCTTGGGCCGGGGCGGCGCACGTGCGTCGGGCTCGGGCGCATGCAGGCGCCCGAGGCCTGCTGCGCAGGCTGCCCCGCCGCCCGACGCGCCGCCCCGGCCCAAGAGGCCCTGGGGCTGCGGCAGATGCAAGCGCCAGGCAGGCGAGGCGGCCGGCGTGCGAGGGCTTACACGACGCGGCGGCCGCTGTGTTGCAGGAGCGCGTACAGGATGATGGCGCCGAAGGTCGCGGTGCCGATGCCGCCCAGGGTGAAGTCGCCCAGCTTGATGGTGAAGTCGCCCGCGCCCAGCACCAGGGTGACGGCGGCCACGATGAGGTTGCGGTTGTTGCTGAAATCGACCTGGTTGACCACCCAGATGCGCGCGCCGGCCACGGCGATCAGCCCGAACACGACCACCGACATGCCGCCCAGCACCGGGGCGGGAATGGTCTGGATGAGGGCGCCGAACTTCGGCGAAAAGCCCAGCACGATGGCGATCAGGGCGGCCAGCACGAAGACCAGCGTGGAATAGATGCGCGTCACGGCCATGACGCCGATGTTCTCGGCATAAGTGGTGACGCCGGTGCCGCCCACGGCCCCCGACACCATGGTGGCCACGCCGTCGCCCACGAACGCCCGGCCCAGGTAGCGGTCGAGGTTCTGGCCGGTCATGGCGCTGACCGCCTTGATGTGGCCCAGGTTCTCGGCCACCAGGATGATGGCCACCGGCACGATCAGGCCCATGGCCTGGGTCTGGAATACCGGCGCGGTGAAGTGCGGCAGGCCGACCCACGCTGCCGCCGCGACGCCTGAGAAGTCGATGGGCTTGCCCAGCCCCAGCACGTTGGCGCAGAGCGCATAGATGACGCAGGCCAGCAGCAGGCCCACCAGAATCAGCAGGCGCTGCACAGTGCCGCGCGTGTATACGGCGATGCCGCCCACGCACAGGATGGTGACGATGGCCATGGCCGCGTCGAAGCCCGAGGCGCCCATGGCGCCCTTGGCGGCGATCGGGGCAAGGTTCAGGCCAATGACCGCCACCACCGCGCCCGTGACCACCGGCGGCATCAGCGCCTCGATCCAGTTGGCGCCGCCGCCGGCGCGCGCATTGGCGAACCACACCACCACGCCGATGAGCGCATAGGCCAGGCCGCAGGCGATGATAGCCCCCAGCGCCACGCCGATATTGGCGTTGGGGCCGGCGCCCGCATAACCCGTGACGGCGACCACGCCGCCGATGAAGGCAAAGCTGGAGCCCAGGTAGCTGGGCACGCGCCCGCCCACGAACAGGAAGAAGATCAGCGTGCCGATGCCCGACATCAGGATGGCGACGTTGGAGTCGAAGCCCATGATCAGGGGCGCCAGTACCGTCGACCCGAACATGGCGACCACGTGCTGGGCCCCCATGGCGACGTTCTTCGGCCAGGACAGGCGTTCGTCGGGCGCGATGACGGCGCCGGGCACGGTTTCGTCGGCCAGCTTCCAGCGCGGGAAATAAGAATCGGACATGGGGTTCCCCGGGGTATAGGACAGGAATTGTGAGTAGCGCGGGCGCAAGTGTAGGGGCGGCAGGCCTGCCCGGCAATACGGTGTTGCCCCCCGCGCGCTCGGTAGCGCCTGGATGATGGCGCGCATCAAAATTTCTGATTGGACGCGCGCGGCCCCCCCCGCTACCTTGTGCGGACAATTTCAAAACACTACGGAGACTCGTCATGCCCACGATGCGCACCGCCCTTGCCGCGGCGCTGCTGGCCGCCTGCGCGCCCGCCCTGGCCGGCACTGTCACAGTGATCACCTCCTTCCCCAAGGATCTGACCCAGGCCTATAAATCGGCCTTCGAGAAAGCCAACCCCGGAATCACGCTGGAGATCCTGAACAAGAACACCGTGTCCGGCATCGCGTATGTGCGCGAAACGCCCGAGGGCCGGCGGCCCGAGGTATTCTGGGCCAGCGCGCCCGACGCCTTCGAGGTGCTGGGCCGCGAAAAACTGCTGACTCCCGCGCCGGATGCCCTCAACCCGGAAGTTCCGGCCAAGATCGGCAACTACCCCATCAACGACCCGGGCGGTCTGTATATGGGCCAGGCGCTGGCGGGCTACGGCATCATGTACAACACGCGCTACCTGAAGGCCCACAAGCTGACGCCGCCAGTGGAATGGAAAGACCTGCTGGCCCCGCAATGGTTCGGCCACGTGGGCATGACGGCGCCGTCGCGCTCGGGCACCATGCACCTGACCGTCGAGACCATCCTGCAGGGTGAAGGCTGGGCCGACGGCTGGCACACGCTGCTGCGCATGGCGGGTAATTCCAGCCAGATGACCGAACGCTCGTTTGGCGTGCCCGACGGCGTGAACAACGGCCAGTTCGGCGCCGGGCCGGTCATCGACTTCTTTGGCCTGTCGAGCAAGTACTCGAAATTCCCGGTCGAATTCGTCTATCCGTCCGAAACCTCGGTGGTACCCGCCAATATTGCCCTGATCGCCGGCGCCAAGAACTCGGAAGAAGGCAAGAAGTTCATCGCCTTCACGCTCAGCGCGGCGGGCCAGGAACTGCTGCTGGAGCCCAAGATCTCGCGCCTGCCGGTGCTGCCGTACAAGGACCTGGCCGGGAAGATTCCCGAAGGCTATCCCGACCCGGCCGAGATCGCCAAGCGCAGCAAAGTGCATTTCGATCCCGAGCTGTCCCAGACGCGCTATTACGTCGTGCAGGCGCTGTTCGACCAGACCATTACGTTCCGCCTGGGCGAACTGCAGGCCGCCACCAAGGCGATCTACGAGGCCGAGCAAAAGCTGGGCGCCAAGGCGTCGTCGGGCCAGGCGGCCGAGTTGCTGGCGCAGGCCCGCAAGCTGGCCTGGACGCCGCTGGTCGATACCCAGGCCGCGGCCGACCCGGAGTTCCTCAAGGTCTTCACGCGCGACAAGAAAGACGCGTCTTCCAACAAGCAGATCACGCAACTGGAAGGCGAATGGAGCGGCAAGGCCAAGGCCAACTACGAGCAGGCGGCCAAGCTGGCCCGCCAAGCCGCGGCACTGTAGCCGCCGCGGCCTTCATTTTCGCCACCACTGCCTCACATCCGCCCGCCGCCGGCGGGCGGGCCGCAAGCCCGCCGTGAGCGCAGACCTATGATGGAGTCTCGATGACGTTCGCGAGCCACTCGCGCCTGCCGGCCGGACCGCTGCTGGCAGCCCTGCTGGTATTGGCCTTCCTGGCCCTGTTCCTGGCCGTGCCGGTGGGCACGGTGTTCTACAGCGCCTTCATCAATGCCGACGGCAGCTTCACGCTGGGGCATTTCGGCGCGTTCTTCGCCCAGCCCCTGATGCAGGAGGCATTCTTCAACAGCCTGTACGTGGCGGGCTGGTCGGCGCTGCTGGCCTCGCTGATCGCGGTGCCGCTGGCGTACTTCACGGTGCGCTTCGAGTTTCGCGGCGCGTTGCTGATCCAGACGCTGGGCGTGCTGCCGCTGATCATGCCGCCGTTCGTCGGCGCGGTGGCCATGCAGCTGATCTTCGGCCGGTCGGGCACGGTGAACCTGCTGCTGGACGACTGGTTCGGCTTCACCCTGCCATTCATGGAAGGCCTGAACGGCGTCATTTTCGTCGAGTCGCTGCACTACTTTCCGTTCATCCTGATGAACCTGGTGGTGGCGCTGCGCAATATCGACGGCTCGATGGAAGAAGCCGCCTTCAACCTGGGCTCGCGCGGGTTCCGGCTGTTCCGCCGGGTGATTTTTCCGCTTGCCCTGCCCGGTTATGTGGCCGGCGCCTCGCTGGTGTTCGTGAAGGTTTTCGACGACCTGGGCACTCCGCTGGTGCTGGGCACCACCAACATGCTGGCCCCGCAGGCCTACTTGCGCATCACCCAGGTGGGCCTGGAAGATCCGCTGGGCTATGTGATCAGCGTGATCATGATCGGGTTCTCGATCCTGGCGCTATGGCTGTCGGCCCGCGTGCTCAAGGGCAAGGACTATTCCACCCTGCAGAAGGGCGGCAACTCGATCCACAAGCGCCGGCTCGGCCCGGGCGAAAGCGTGCTGGCTTACGGCTGGATCGCCCTGGTGCTGCTGCTGGTGCTGTCGCCGCACATCGGCGTGCTGCTGCTGTCGCTGGCGACGGTCTGGAGCTACGCGCCACTGCCTGACGGCTACACCCTGGCGCACTATGCGGCGGTATTCACCGAATCGCACAGCATGATCACCAATACCTTGCTGTACTGCGGGCTGGCCGCCAGCGTGGACGTCATACTGGGCACGGCCATCGCCTACCTGATGCTGCGCACCCGCCTGCCCGGCCGCCAGTGGCTGGACTTCCTGGCATCCGCCGCCCTGGCCATACCCGGCATCGTGCTGGCCATCGGCCTGCTGCGCACGTTCCGCGGGGTCGAGTTCCCGCTGACGGGCACGCTGATCACGTCGTCGTGGCTGCTGATCATGATTGCGTACTCGGTGCGGCGCCTGCCTTATGCCCTGCGCTCTTGCGTGGCCGCGCTGCAGCAGATCAATGTGTCGTTGGAAGAAGCGGCGCAGTCGCTGGGCGCCAGCCGGCTGAGCACCATCCGGCGCGTGGTGGTGCCGTTGATGGCGGGCGGCATGCTGGCCGGTTTCGTCACCAGCTTCATCACGGCCGCGGTCGAGCTGTCGGCCACCATCATGCTGGTGACGCGCGACAGTCAGGCGCCCATGAGCTACGGCATTTACCTGTACATGCAGAGCGCCGCCGGGCGCGGCCCCGGCGCGGCGCTGGGCGTGCTGGCCGTGGCCGCGGTGGGTATCGGCACATATGTATCGCACCTGCTGGTCGAGCGCGCCTCGGCGCGCCAGCGGCCGGCGCGCAACGAGGAATCCGCATGAAGAAAGTCAGCGTCGAATGCCGCAATATCCGGCTGTCTTATGGCAGCACGGAAGTCCTGAAAGACGTCAACATCCAGATCGAGCCCGGCGAGTTCTTCGCCCTGCTGGGACCATCCGGCTCGGGGAAGTCCACCTTGCTGAGGCTGATCGCGGGCTTCAACCGGCACAGCCACGGGCAGTTGCTGGTCGACGGCAAGGACATCAGCGCCACGCCGCCCTGGGGACGCAATATCGGCATGGTGTTCCAGAACTACGCGCTGTGGCCGCACATGACGGTGTGGGACAACGTCGCCTTCGGGCTGGTCGAGCGCCGCATGGGCCGTGCCGAGATCCGCGCCAAGGTCGAGGCCGCGCTGGAGCTGGTCGGCCTGTCGCAGTATGCCAGGCGGCGTCCCAACCAGCTGTCGGGCGGCCAGCAGCAGCGCGTGGCCCTGGCCCGCACCATCGTCATCGAGCCGCAGGTGCTGCTGCTGGACGAGCCGCTGTCCAACCTGGACAAGAAGCTGCGGGTGCAGATGCGGCAGGATCTGCTCAGCCTGCAGCGGCGCCTGGGCATCACCACGATTTTCGTCACGCACGACCAGGAAGAAGCCATGACCACGGCGGACCGCATGGCGGTGCTGGACCACGGCGTGGTGCAGCAGATCGGCGCGCCCACCACCCTGTTCGACTTTCCGGTCAACCGCTTCGTGGCGAATTTCGTGGGCACCATGAATGTGCTGGAAGGCGCGGTGCGCGAGCGCAGCAGCAGCAGCCTGGTGCTGGCCGTGCCGGGCGTGGGCGACCTGCACCTGCCGCTGAGCAGCGACGCCCCGGAAGCCGACCGGCTGGCCGCCAGCTTCCGGCCGCACACCGTGCTGATCGACATGGCGGACGGGGTGGGAGATGCGCGCTATGTGTGGCTGCCCGGGGTGGTGGAGGCCAGCGAGTTCCTGGGCGAGTTCACCCGCTACCAGGTGCAGGTGGGCGACCAGCGCGTCACGGCCGACCAGTCGCATCTGGCGGGGTTGTCGCCATTCCCGGTGGGGGCGCCGGTTTCCATTGGGCTGGAACCCTCTCAGATACGTCTGCTGGCGGCATAATCTGCCGTCATGGAAATCTATCAGATCCGCGCCTTCGTCACGGTTGCCCGGCTGGGCAACCTGACCAAGGCCGCGGGCGCGCTGTCGCTGACGCAGCCGGCCGTCACCGCCCAGATCAAGGCGCTGGAACAAAGCCTGGGCGTGGCGCTGTTTGAACGCGCCGGCGGACGCCTGACGCTGGCCAAGGCGGGGGAAGCGCTGCTGCCCACTGCCGAGGCGCTGCTGACACTGGGCGCGCAGTTCAAGGCCGAAGCCCAGCAATTGCAGGGCAGCCTGCATGGGGCGGTAGACCTGGGGGTGCCCAGCGAGCAGCCGGATTTCCTGCGCCTGGGCGAACTGGCCTCGGCGGTGCTGGAACATTTGCCGCTGGTCGAACTGAAGACCATTACTTTGCCGACTACGGCGCTGCATGATCAGGTAAGCAGCGGGCGGCTGCACGGCGCCCTGACCATCGCGGCCAACCCGCCGCGCGCGACGCACTGGATGCCGCTGCGCAGCGTGCGCTACCGCATTGCGCTGCCCTCGGCGCTGGCCAATGAGCTCAAGCGCGGCGGCTGGCGCGAGGTGTCGCAACTGCCATGGCTGGACGGCCCTGCCGGCTGCCACACCCATTTGCTGCTGCGCGATATGTTCGAGCGGCACGGCATGACGCCGCGCGTGGTGATGCAGCACGATGACCAGGCCAACCTGGATGCGCTGGTGCGCGCGGGCGCGGGTTGCGCGCTGCTGCGCGAAGAAACCGCCCTGGCCGGCGCGGCCAGTGGCGATTTCATCGTCTGGGGCCAGGCGCACGCGGACGCCACGCTGGGTTTCATGACGCCGCACGAACGCGCCAGCGAACCTGTGCTGGTCGCGTTAATCTCTCTCATGCAGAAAATCTGGAAATTCCGGCGCCCCGCCGCCGATTCCCCACCCCTTGATTGAATACGCATGACTGAAATCTGGTTTATCCGCCACGGCGAAACTTCGTGGAACCGCGAGGGCCGCCTGCAGGGCTGGCAAGATATAGAACTCAATACCGCCGGGCGTGAGCAGGCCGCGCAACTGGCGGCGCGCATCAGCGCTGCGGGGCAAGCGTTCGGCGCGCTGTACAGCAGCGACCTGCGGCGCGCCTATGCGACCGCCGAGCCGCTGTCGGCCGGGCTCGGCCTGCGGCTGCGCAGCGAGCCAGGGTTGCGCGAGCGCAGTTTCGGCGTGCTGGAAGGCCTGGATCTGGGCCGCATCGACGAGCTGGCGCCCGAAGCCGCGGCCGCCCGCAAGAGCCGCGATCCGCACCGCCCGCTGGAAGGCGGGGAATCGCTGGGGCAGTTCCAGGCGCGCATCATCGCCACTGTCGACGACCTGGCGGCACGCCATTCGGGGGAATGCATTCTGGCCGTGACGCACGGCGGCGTGCTGGACATCATCTGGCGGCACGCATGCGGAGTCACGTTGGACGGGGAGCGCCCGGTGCCGCTGCTTAATGCCAGCATCAACCGCATCGGGGTCGAGGGACGGCGCTGGCAAGTGCTGGAATGGGGCGACGTGGGGCATCTGGATGCGGAGTCGGTCAGCGATGTGGTGCCTTGAAGTCTTGGGGGGCGGGTTCTAGGGGTCGTTTGGGTTGTATGGGGTTTTGGGTTGTATGGGGTTTTGGGTTGTATGGGGTGGTTTGGGTTCTTGAGACGCCTCTGTGTGCGGTGCGGGGCCGGGGCGGCCGAGTCGCTCGGCTCGGGCGCATCCAGGCGCCCTCGGCCTGCTGCGCAGGCTACCCTCGCTCCAACCGGCCGCCCCGGCCCCGCACCGCACACAGAGGCTCGCAATGTCTACCCGCGTCGGTCCGGTCTGTGATGCGTGGATGGAATGTCGCTTAGGGACGCGGGTGGCCAACGATAGGCAACACCCTGTGGGCATGACGCTGCGGCGAGTTCCTGGCGTGTGCCGGGGGCCGCGGTGGCCAATTGGAGCGAGGGCAGCCTGCGCAGCAGGCCGAGGGCGCCTGGATGCGCCCGAGCCGAGCGACTTGGCCGCCGCGGCCCCCGGCACACGCCAGGAACGTCTGAACAGAGACGCCCGAGACACGCAAAAAACCTCGGCCCCGGAAAATACCGACCGTCTTCAACGACGCGGCTTGCGCGGCGCATTGCGGGCCGCCCGGTCGTAGATCGTGTTGGGCAGCAAGCGCATCAGGCGCGCCACGATGCCCATTTGCCACGGAATCACGGTATACGACACGCCCCGTTCGATCGCCACTTGCGCCCTGGCCGCGAAAGCATCGGCTTCCATCAGGAACGGCATCGAGTACGGATTATGTGCCGTCATCGCCGTCTTGATATAGCCCGGAGCGATGGTAACCACCCGGATGCCGGCGTGTGCCAATTCCAGCCGCAGGCTTTCGCAATAGCTGATGACCGCCGCCTTCGATGCACTGTAGGCGCCGGCGCCCGGCAGCCCTCGGATACCCGCCACGCTGGCGATGCCCACCAGCCGGCCGGCGCGCGCCTGTCGCATGGGCTCGATGAACGGCTCGAACGTCGCCACCGTGGCGAGCAGGTTCGTATCGACAATGGCCTTGAACACCTCGAAATCCTCGGCATGCTCGGTCAAGGTGCCGACGCTGATGCCGGCGCTGGCGACCACCACGTCTACCCTGCCCCCGCTGCGCGCCAGGAAATCGCCCGCCGCGGCATGCAAGGCAGCGCGGTCGCATACGTCCACGGCATAGCAATGATGGTCGCCGGGCAGTTCGTCGGCCAGGGCGCGCAGCGCTTCGCCGCGGCGCGCCACCAGCCCCAGCCGCGCGCCCGAGCGGGCGTAGCGCCAGGCCAGGGCGCGGCCCAGGCCGCTGGAAGCGCCAGTAATGAAAACAGAGGTCATGGCGTGTCATGAAACCGGCCGCCGGAAACGGGCCGCAATGGCAAGCATGATAGAGCCTGGCGCCCGGCATGCAACAACAAAAAAATACGGACCCCGCAGGGTCCGTATCCGGGCGCGTAACCGGCACTGCGTTATTGCGCGGCCAGGTTGGCGTGCAGTTCCTGCAGCGGATACACCTGCAGGCCCAGGCCCTGCCGCAGGTACTGCATGCCCTCCACCGCGGCGCGCGCGCCGGCGATGGTGGTGAAGAACGTGACCCGGGCCGCCAGGGCCTGCGTGCGGATGGTGCGCGAGTCGGCGATGGCGTTGCGGCGCTCTTCGACCGTGTTGATGACCAGCGAGATCTCGCCGTTCTTGACCATGTCGACGATGTGCGGGCGGCCTTCGGTGACTTTGTTCACCACCTGAACCGGAATGCCCGACGCTTCGATCTGGGTGGCGGTGCCGCGCGTGGCCACCAGCTTGAAGCCCAGGTTGTGCAGGCCACGAGCCACCTCGACGGCACGGGTCTTGTCCTGGTCTTTCACGCTGATGAAGGCGGTGCCATTCTCGGGCAGGCGCACGCCGGCCGCCAGCTGCGACTTGACGAAAGCTTCGCCGAAACTGGTGCCCACGCCCATGACTTCGCCGGTGGACTTCATTTCGGGCCCCAGGATGGTGTCCACGCCCGGGAACTTCACGAACGGGAACACGGCCTCTTTCACCGAGAAATACGGCGGCACCACTTCGCGGGTGACGCCCTGGTCGGCCAGGGTGCGGCCGGCCATGGCGCGCGCGGCGATCTTGGCCAGTTGCAGGCCGGTGGCCTTGGACACGTAGGGCACCGTGCGCGAGGCGCGCGGATTGACTTCAAGCACGTAGACGTCGCCGCCCTGGATGGCGAACTGCACGTTCATCAGGCCATTGACGTTCAGCGCGCGCGCCATCATGGTGGTCTGGCGCTTGATTTCGGCGATGACCTCGGCCGACAGCGAGTACGGCGGCAGGCTGCAGGCCGAATCGCCCGAGTGCACGCCGGCCTGTTCGATGTGCTCCATGACGCCGCCGATGAACACGGTTTCGCCGTCGGCCAGGCAGTCGACGTCGACTTCGGTGGCGTTGTTCAGGAAGCGGTCGAGCAGCACGGGAGAATCGTTGCTGACCTTCACGGCTTCGCGCATGTAGCGTTCGAGATCTTGCTGCTCGTGCACGATTTCCATGGCGCGGCCGCCCAGCACGTAGCTGGGGCGCACCACCAGCGGGTAGCCGATGTCGGCGGCGTGGGCCAGGGCCTCGCCTTCGGTGCGCGCGGTGCGGTTGGGCGGCTGGCGCAGGCCGAGCTTGTTGAGCAGCTTCTGGAAACGCTCGCGGTCTTCGGCCACGTCGATGGATTCGGGGCTGGTGCCGATGATGGGCACGCCGTTGGCTTCGAGCGCGCGGGCCAGTTTCAGCGGGGTCTGGCCGCCGTACTGGACGATCATGCCCACCGGGTTTTCCTTGTGCACGATTTCGAGCACGTCCTCGAGCGTGAGCGGCTCGAAGTACAGGCGGTCGGAGGTGTCGTAGTCGGTGGAGACGGTTTCCGGGTTGCAGTTGACCATGATGGTCTCGTAGCCGTCTTCGCGCAGCGCGAGCGCCGCGTGCACGCAGCAGTAGTCGAATTCGATGCCCTGGCCGATGCGGTTGGGCCCGCCGCCCAGCACGATGATTTTCTTGCGGTCGGTGGGTTGGGCTTCGCACTCGTCTTCGTACGTCGAGTACATGTAGGCGGTGCGGGTGGCGAATTCGGCGGCGCAAGTGTCAACACGCTTGTACACCGGGCGCACGTTGAGCTGGTGGCGCAGCTTGCGGATCTCGGACTCGGACGAATCGAGCAGGAAGGCCAGGCGGCGGTCGGAAAAACCCATGCGCTTCAACTGCCACAGCGTGGGGTAGTCGAGGTCGGCCAGGGTTTTCTGTTCGAGCGCCAGCTCGATGTCGACGATTTCCTTGATTTGCGACAGGAACCAGGGGTCGATGCGGGTGATGTTGTGGACTTCGTCCAGGGTGAAGCCCTGCGCGAAGGCATCGCCCACGTACCAAATGCGCTCGGGGCCGGGCTCGCCCAGCTCGACCTGCAGCTTTTCGCGGTCGGTGGTTTTCTGGTTCAGGCCGTCGACGCCAACTTCGAGGCCGCGCAGGGCCTTCTGGAACGATTCTTTGAAGGTACGGCCGATGGCCATGACTTCACCCACCGATTTCATCTGCGTGGTGAGGCGGGCATCGGCCTGCGGGAATTTCTCGAAGGCGAAGCGCGGCACCTTGGTGACCACGTAGTCGATGGACGGCTCGAACGAGGCCGGCGTGGCGCCGCCGGTGATTTCGTTGCGCAGTTCGTCGAGCGTGTAGCCCACCGCCAGGCGCGCCGCGACCTTGGCAATGGGAAAGCCCGTGGCCTTGGATGCCAGCGCCGACGAACGCGACACGCGCGGGTTCATCTCGATGACGATCATGCGGCCGTTGTCGGGGTTGACCGCGAACTGCACATTGGAGCCGCCGGTATCAACGCCGATTTCGCGCAGCACCGCGATGGAGGCGTTGCGCATGATCTGGTATTCCTTGTCGGTCAGCGTCTGGGCTGGCGCGACAGTGATGGAATCGCCGGTGTGCACCCCCATGGGGTCGAGGTTTTCGATGGAGCACACGATGATGCAGTTGTCGGCCTTGTCGCGCACGACTTCCATCTCGAATTCTTTCCAGCCCAGCAGCGATTCTTCGATGAGCAGTTCGCTGGTGGGCGAGGCTTCCAGGCCGCGCCGGCAGATGGTTTCGAATTCTTCGGCGTTGTAGGCGATGCCGCCGCCCGAACCGCCCATGGTGAAGCTGGGGCGGATGACGGCGGGAAAGCCCGAGGTGCCCGTTTCGGCGGCGATGCGGCGCTGCACTTCCCAGGCCTCGTCCATGCTGTGGGCAACGCCCGACTTGGCCGATTCGAGGCCGATGTCGGTCATGGCCTGCTTGAACTTCTGGCGGTCTTCGGCCTTTTCGATGGCTTGCTCGTTGGCGCCGATAAGCTCGACGTTGTGCTTGGCCAGCACGCCCTGATGGGCGAGGTCGAGCGCGCAGTTCAATGCGGTTTGCCCGCCCATGGTGGGCAGCAGCGCGTCGGGCTTTTCGCGTTCGATGATTTTTTCGACCGCCTGCCAGGTAATGGGCTCGATGTAGGTGACATCGGCCGTTTCCGGGTCGGTCATGATGGTGGCCGGATTGCTGTTGACCAGGATGGTGCGGTAGCCCTCGGCCTTGAGCGCCTTGCACGCCTGCGCGCCGGAATAGTCGAACTCGCAGGCCTGCCCGATGATGATGGGGCCGGCGCCGATGATGAGGATGCTTTTTATGTCTGTACGCTTGGGCATGATGCGATGTTTATTTCTGGCCGGCCATCAGGCTGATGAATTTGTCGAACAGCACGATGATGTCGTGCGGCCCCGGGCTGGCTTCGGGATGGCCCTGGAAGCAGAATGCGGGGCGGTCGGTGAGTTCGAAGCCTTGCAGCGTGCCGTCGAACAGCGAAATGTGCGTGACCCGCGCGTTGGCCGGCAGCGAAGCCGCATCGACGCCGAAGCCGTGGTTCTGGCTGGTGATGAACACACGCTTGGAATCGACGTCTTGCACGGGGTGGTTGGCGCCGTGGTGGCCGGTTTTCATTTTGACGGTCTTGCCGCCAACCGCCAGGCCCATGATCTGGTGGCCCAGGCAGATGCCGAAGGTAGGCAGCTTGCGCTCGAGGAACACCTGCGTGGCCGCGATGGCGTAGTCGCAGGGCTCGGGGTCGCCCGGGCCGTTGGCCAGGAACACGCCGTCGGGGTTGAGCTTGAGCACGTCTTCGGCCGGGGTCTGGGCCGGCACCAGCGTGATGCGGCAACCGCGGTCGGCCATCAGGCGCAGGATGTTGTACTTGACGCCGAAGTCGTAGGCGACCACGTGGAAGCGGTCCTGGGCGGGCGCGCTGAAGCCCTTGCCCAGTTGCCAGGTGCCCTGCGACCAGTCTTGCGCGGCCTTGATGGACACGACCTTGGCGAGGTCGAGGCCGTTCATGCCGGCGTAGCCGCGCGCCAGTTCGACCGCGCGCTCGGCGTCGTCGCCCACCAGGATGCACGCGCCCTGGGCGCCGCCGTCGCGCAGGATGCGGGTGAGCTTGCGGGTGTCGACGTCGGCGATGGCGACCACGCCCTGCGCGGCCAGGTATTCGGGCAGCGATTGGGTCGCGCGGAAATTCGAGACGCGCGAGGGGCAGTCGCGCACCACCAGCCCCGAGGCCAGCACGCGCGCGGTTTCGACGTCTTCGGTGTTGACGCCGGTGTTGCCGATATGCGGATAGGTAAGCGTTACGATCTGGCCGTTATAGCTGGGATCGGTGAGGATTTCCTGGTAGCCGGTCATGGCGGTGTTGAACACCACCTCGGCGACCGTATGGCCTGGCGCGCCGATGGACACGCCCCGGAAAATGGTACCGTCCGCCAAAGCCAGAATTGCAGGAGGGAAGCGATTGGCGCCCTCGGGAAAAAGTTGCGGCAGCACAGTAAACCCCGGTTTCAGAATCGATGATCAAACCTTGGAATTATACCCTGGAAGGGCATTTTCCCTGGGGAACCGCGCCATATAAGGCTGGGCGCGGAGGTTTCCGTGTCAAAAACGGCTCCGGCGTAGTGATACCCTACCCTTTTCGCCAACTTTCGCCTTTGTTGATCTGTCCCCATGTCCAGCCAGCTTGAAGCCTTGCGCCGTCACACGACGGTCGTCGCCGACACCGGCGATTTTGAAGCCATGCGGGCGCTGCGCCCCACCGACGCCACCACCAACCCGTCGCTGATCCTGAAGGCGGTGCAGAAAGAGGCGTACCGGCCCCTGCTGGAGCAGGTGGTGCGCGACCATCGCGGCGCGCCGCTGGCCGAGCTTACCGACCGGCTGCTGGTGGCGTTCGGGCGCGAGATCCTGAATATCGTGCCGGGCCGGGTGTCTACCGAAGTGGACGCGCGCCTGTCGTTCGATACGCGCGCCACGGTCGAACGCGGACGCGGCCTGATCGCCCTGTATGAAGCGGCCGGCATCCCGCGCGAGCGGGTGCTGATCAAGACCGCCTCGACCTGGGAAGGCATCCAGGCGGCCCGCCTGCTGCAGGCCGACGGCATCCGCTGCAACCTGACCCTGCTGTTCTCGCTGCCCCAGGCCGTGGCGTGCGCCGACGCCGGGGTGCAATTGATCTCGCCTTTCGTGGGGCGCATCTACGATTGGTACAAGAAGACGGCCGGTGCCGACTGGGTGGAAGCCGAGCGCGCCGGCGCCAACGACCCCGGCGTGCAATCGGTGACCGAAATCTACCGCTACTACAAGCGGCACGGCATCACGACCGAAATCATGGGCGCCAGCTTCCGCAACAAGGGCCAGATCCTGGCGCTGGCGGGCTGCGACCTGCTGACCATCAGCCCGGAACTGCTGGCCGAACTGGATGGCGCGCAGGGCGACGTGCCCGTGCGCCTGTCCCGCGACGACGAGGCGGGCGAAGTGCCGGCGCGCCGGCCGGCCGACGAGGTGTGGTTCCGCACCGAACTGAACGCCAACGCCATGGCCACCGAAAAGCTGGCCGAGGGCATCCGGCTGTTCTCGGCGGACGCGGTCAAGCTCGATGCCTTGCTGGGCGGGGCGGCGGGTCGATAGCGGGGGGACACAGGACGTCTGGCTCCGCAGGGTGCCGGACGTCGTGCTGTTGGGACGGCGTGCGCGCACTTCGGTGTCTGGCACCTGCGGAGCCAGACACCTGTGCGACTCACACCGGCATGACTCACTCCTGCGCTATTTGCACCCGCGTCGTTCGCGCCTGCGCTAGCGCTCGTCGTGCCTCAGCGCTCGTCGTGCGAATGCACCTGCAGCGCTTCCAGGAAGCGCGACACCATGTTGTAGGCGGCCACGGTGGCGGTGAGTTCGACCATGAGCTTGTCGCTGCCCACGGCCTGGCGGGCCGCGTCGAATACCGGCTGGGGCACCTGGACGTGGCGCGTCATGGCGTCGGTGTAGGCCAGCACGGCACGTTCGCCGGCGTTGAACTGGTCTGACGATTCCCATTGATCGAGCGCGTCGAGCTGCGCCTGGGTGATGCCCTCGCGCAATGCGATGGGCGCGTGCTGGTCGGCCTCGTAGGGCGCGCCGTTGATCGCGGCGACCCGCATGATGACCAGTTCGCGCAGGTCGCCCGGCAGCGTGCTGAGCTGGCGGATGGACGTCAGGTAGTTGAGCCAGCCGCCGGCCACGGCGGGGCTGTGCAGCAGCATCTGGTACAGGTGCAGCACGCTGCCGCGTTCGGCGACGATGCGCTCGACCAGCGGCTTGGCGTCAGGGTGGTTCAGATCGGCATAAGACAGGCGCGCCATGCAACAAACTCCGGGAAAGCGACGGCCCGGGCGGGCCGCGCGGGTTCAGATTTTTTCGGTTTCACCCGATTTGGGCTGCCATTTCATCAGGCGCTGCTCGCCCAGGCCCACGATGTAGTCGAGCAGCAGCGCAAAGGCGGTCAGCACCACGATGCCGGCGAACACCGTGTTGACGTCGAACGTGCCCTCGGCCTGCAGAATGAGGTAGCCAACGCCGCTGGCCGAGCCCAGGTACTCGCCCACCACCGCGCCCACGAAGGCCAGGCCCACTGAGGTATGCAGGCTGGAAAACACCCAGCTGGTGGCCGACGGCAGGTACACATGGCGCAGCAGCTGGCGCCGCCCCGCGCCCAGCATGCGGGCGTTGTCGAGCAAAGTCGGACTGACTTCGCGCACGCCCTGATACACGTTGAAGAACACAATGAAGAACACCAGCGTCACGGCCAGCGCGACCTTGGACCAGATGCCCAGGCCGAACCACATGCCGAAGATGGGCGCCAGAATGACGCGCGGCATGGAATTGGCCGCCTTGATGTAGGGGTCGAGAATGGCGCTGGCGGTATTCGACAGGCCCAGCCACAGGCCGAAGCCCAGGCCCGACACGGTGCCGATGAAGAAGGCCAGTACGGTCTCGGCCAGGGTGACCCACAGGTGGCGGTAGATGTCGCCGTTGGTGATGAACCAGGCCCAGATGCGGCCCCATACTTCGAGCGGCTGGCCGAAGAAGAATGCGACCTGGGGATCGAGCGAGGCCACATACCAGATGACCAGGATGACCACCAGCAACAGCAGTTGCCAGAACCGCAGGCTGGCCGAACCGGGTTTGATGAGTTTCGACATATCAGATCCGAACCGTCTCAGGAGGCTATTTTTTGCTGGGCATAGCCCTTGAGCACTTCTTCGCGCAGCACGCCCCAGATAGCCGCGTGCAATTCGACGAAGCGCGGGTGGGTGCGCACTTCGGCGACATCGCGCGGGCGCGGCAGGTCGATGGCGAATTCACCGATGGGATGAGTGCCCGGGCCGGCCGACAGCACCACTACCCGGTCGCTCATGGCGATGGCTTCGTCCAGGTCGTGCGTGATGAAGAGCACGGCCTTGCGCTTGGCCATCCAGAGTTCGAGCACTTCGTTTTCCATCAGCTGGCGCGTCTGGATGTCGAGCGCCGAGAACGGCTCGTCCATGAGGATGATGTCGGGGTCGCGGATGAGCGTCTGCGCCAGCATGGCGCGTTTGCGCATACCGCCCGACATCTGATGCGGATACCGCTCTTCGAAGCCGCCCAGCCCCACGCGGCGCAGCCACTCGCGGCCGCGTTCCAGCGCCTCGGGACGCGCCACGCCAGCGAACTCCAGGCCGGCGATGACGTTCTCGAGCGCGCTGCGCCACGGCAGCAGCGCTTCGCCCTGGAACATGTAGCCGGCGCGGGTGTTGATGCCCGCCAGCGGCTGGCCGAACACTTTTACCTGCCCCGACGACGGCTGCAGCAGACCGGCGCCCACGTTCAGCAGCGTGGACTTGCCGCAACCCGTGGGGCCGACCACCGAGACGAACTCGCCCGGCGCGATGGCCAGGCTGGTGTCCTGGACGGCGGTGTAGCGCTTGCCGCCGCCGTCGCGGGACACGAACGTGCAGGTAATGCTATCGAGCGAAAGTGCTGCCTCAGCCATTGGGATACTTCTGGTTGGCACGGCGGGTGAACTCGTTGGTCCAGACCTTGGAGGTGTCGATCTTGGATGCGTCGAAGCCCTTGACGTAGGCTGCCAGCGCCTTGGTGGCGGTGGCCGCGCCGTCTTCGGGGATGACGCCGTCGGGCGACAGGCCTTCCTTGCTCTTGGAGATGGCGGCCTTGTAGACGGCCGGATCACCCAGCAGGTATTGCGTGGGCACCGCGCTGGCGATTTCTTCGACGCTGGCTTTCTGGATCCATTTGTCGGCCCGCACGATGGCGTTGGTGAGCGCCTGGGCCGTGTTGGGGTTGGCGTCGAGGAAGGCCTGGGGCGCGTACAGGCTGCCGGCCGGCATGTTGCCGCCGAAGATTTCCTGGGTGTCTTTCAGGGTGCGGGTATCGACGATGATGTCGATATCGCCCGGCATGGCCAGCATCGAGACCACCGGGTCGGTGTTGGAAATGGCGTCGATCTGGCCGCTGCGCAGCGCGGTGACCGCGCCGGCGCCCGCGCCCACGCCGATGAAGGACACGTCGCTGTCTTTCAGGCCATGCTTGGCCAGGAAGAAGCTGACAACCATGTTGGTGGACGAACCCGGCGCGGTGACGCCGATTTTCTTGCCTTTCAGGTCGGCCGGGCTCTTGTAGCCGGGCATGTTCTTCTTGGAAACGCCTACGCCGATCATGGGCGCGCGGCCCTGCAGCACGAAGGCGCGGTAAAACTGGCCCTTGGACTGCATGTGCAGGGTGTGCTCGAAGGCACCCGAGACGACATCGGCGCTGCCGCCCACCACGGCCTGCAGCGCCTTGGAGCCGCCAGCGAAGTCGGCGATGCTGACATCCAGCCCTTCGTCTTTGAAGAAGCCCTTGACCTCGGCGATGGTCAGCGGCAGGTAATAGATGAGCGCCTTGCCGCCCACGGCGATCTGGACGTTTTTCTTTTCCAGCTTCTGGGCCCGCACGATGGCGGGCGCCATGCCCATCGCGCCGGCCGCGCCGGCCAGCTTGAGCAAATCACGACGAGTGACTGACATTTGGGGGTCTCCTTTGCCGCGCATGCGGCCTGTGTCTGGATTGCGGCCGGACAGGCCGTCATCTTGGCATTATTGAAGCGTTGGCCGGCGGGTCAGGCGGGTGGCGGAATGCCGATTGCGCCGGCCTCGGCCAGTTCGGCGATCGCCGCAGCATCATACCCCAGCGTTTTCAGGACATCTTCAGTATGTTCCCCTAGGCGCGGGCCCAGCCAGCGGGTGCCGCCCGGGGTTTCGGACAGGCGCGGCACCACCGCCGGCAGCTTGACCGGGGTGCCGTCGGGAAACCGGTGCTGCTCGATCATGCCGCGCGCGATGAACTGCGGGTCGGCGAACATATCGGCCACGCTGTATATCTTGCCCACCGGCACGTCGGCCCGGCGCAGGGCTTCGAGCGCCTGGTCGATGCTGCGGGTGTCGCACCAGCGCTGGATGGCGCCATCGATTTCATCGGCCCGCCGGGCGCGCCCGTCGTTGCGGGCCAGTTGCGGGTCATCGGCCAGGTCGTCGCGGCCGATGGCGCGCATCAGGCGGTTGAAGATGGCGTCGCCATTGCCGGCGATGACCACGTTCTGGCCGTCGCGGGTGGTGTATGTGTTGGACGGCACGATGCCCGGCAGCGCGCCGCCCGTGCGCTCGCGCACCACGCCGGCCACGTCGTATTCGGGCACCAGGCTTTCCATCAGGTTGAACACCGACTCGTACAGGGCGACGTCGACCATCTGGCCCTGCCCGGCCACGCAATCGGCGCCCTGCTTGCCGTTCCAGCGCCCGCCCGTGGCGTCGCGATGCCGCAACGCCATCAGCGCGCCGATCACGGCGTGCAGCGCGGCGATCGAATCGCCGATGGAAATGCCCACGCGCACAGGGGGCCGGTCGGGGTGGCCGGACACGTAGCGCAGCCCGCCCATGGATTCGGCGATAGCGCCGAAGCCCGGCGAGTCGCGCAGCGGTCCGGTCTGCCCGTAGCCAGACAGGCGCACCATGATGAGCGCAGGGTTGACTTCGCGCAGCTGTTCGTAGCCCAGGCCCCATTTCTCGAGCACGCCGGGGCGATAGTTCTCGACCACCACGTCGGCGTCCAGCGCCAGGCGGCGCGCGATGTCGCGCCCGCGCGGGTCTTTCAGGTTGAGCGCAATGGATTGCTTGTTGCGCGCCTGCACCGTCCACCACAGCGAATTGCCCTCGTGCAGGTGGCGCCAGCTGCGTATGGGGTCGCCCCCGCCCGTGCCGTCGGGGCCGTGCGGGGTTTCGACCTTGATGACGCTGGCGCCGAATTCGCCCAGCATGCGCGAGGCGAACGGGCCGGCGATCAGTGTGCCCAGTTCCAGGACTTTAACGCCCTTCAGCGCGGACATGGGGATCTCCTTGTGGCCGAAAGCTAGGCGGACTTGCGTTCCATCAGGGCCCAGGCGATGGTGCCGGCATCGACGTATTCGAGCTCGCTGCCGGCGGGAACGCCGCGCGCCAGGCGCGTGACCTTCAGCCCCTTGCCGGCCAGGACCTCGCCCAGGAAATGGGCCGTGGTTTCGCCTTCGGCGGTGAAATTGGTGGCCAGGATGACTTCCTGCACGACGCCGTCGGAAGCCCGTTCGAGCAGACGCTGGAAATCGAGCTCGCGCGGGCCGATGCCTTCGAGCGGGGCTACCCGGCCCATCAGCACATAGTACAGGCCGCGATAGCCGTGGCTGGCCTCGATCATGTTCTGGTCGGCGGGCGTTTCAACGACGCACAGCACCGACGGGTCGCGCTTGGGATTGGCGCAGGTGGCGCAGATGTCGTCTTCGGTGAAGCTGTTGCAACGCGCGCAATGGCGCAGGTTCTGCACCGCGCCGGCCAGCGCCCGTCCCAGCATGTCGGCCCCTTGCAGGTCATGCTGCATCAGGTGGTACGCCATGCGGCGTGCCGAACGCGCGCCCACGCCGGGCAGCCGGCGCAGCGCCTCGATCAGCGAGACGAGCGGTTCGGGTTCGGGCAGTTGGGGGTCCATCGCAGCGGCGGCCGGCGAATCAGAACGGCAGCTTCATGCCCGGGGGCAACGGCATGCCGGCCGTAACGCTGGCCATTTTTTCCTGGGAAGTGCTTTCAACCTTGCGCAGCGCGTCGTTGAAGGCGGCCGCCACCAGGTCTTCGAGCATGTCTTTGTCGTCGGCCAGCAGGCTGGGGTCGATGGCAACGCGCTTGACGTCGTGGCGGCAGCTCATGGACACCTTGACCAGACCGCCGCCGGATTCGCCTTCGACGATGATCTCGGCCAGCGCGTCTTGCGCTTTTTTCATGTTTTCCTGCATCTGCTGCGCCTGGCGCATCAGACCGGCGAGTTGTCCTTTCATCATGATGGAAGCTTCCTTGAATGAAGTAGAAAGTCGCGGAACCGCATTTGTGGCCCAGGGCCGTTCACGCAGAAGGGTCTACGGCGCGCACCGAGCCCGGGATAACCCGGCCGCCGAAATCGGTTGTCAGCGCCTGCACGAAGGGGTCGGCGGCCACAGCGTCTTCGGCGGCCTGCTGGCGCGCGGCCCGCTCGATCTGGGCCACGGCGTGGGCCGTGCCGTCGCCGGTGGCGCCCACTTCGATTTCCAGGCGCAAGCCCTGCCCGAAATGCTCGCACAGCACCGTTTGCAGGCGGACGCGGCTTTCGCTTTCGGCCAGGGTCTTGACAGCCACGCGCAGCACGACCGCGTCGCCATGCAGGCCGGCCCATTCGCTCTGGCGCGCCAGCTCGGCGGCCAGGCCGGTGACAGGCAGGCGCGCGGCCAGGCCGGGCCAGTCGGCCGCCGACATGCTGTCGAGCCGCGGCGCGGCCTGCCGGGCGCGGCGCGGCGCCGGCTGGGGCCTGGCCACGGGCGCCAGTTCGGCAGCGGAAGCGCCGGTAGCCAGGGTTTCGAATTCGTCGTCGGGGTCGGCGGTGAATTCCGCCGCGGGCACGTAGCCGCCCTGGGCCTCGTCGGGGATGTCTTCATCGACCCAGGCCGGCGGTTCGCCGTCGCCATTCGGCGGTGGCGCCTTGGCCTGCGCGGCGGGCGGGGTAACGGCCAGCGCGGCGGCCGGCGGCGCCTTGGCTGGGGCTGCCGGTTCGGCCGCGGCCGGCGTGGCGGGCAGGTCTTCCCAGGGAGGCGTATCGACAGCGGCGGGCTGGGCGGCCGGCGCGGGTGAAACGGGTGCGGCGGGCGCCACGCTCCGGACCTGGGGCGCGGGGCTGGCGGCCTGGGCCGCCGGCACGGCGGAAGCGGCCGGGACAGCGCCGGAGGCGGCTCCTGCGCGCGGCTGGGCGGCAACGGGCGGCGGCGCGGCAGCCGCGGCGGCTTGGGCAACGGGCGCCGCAGCGGCAGGGGCAACGGTCTCCGGCGCGGCAGGGGCAGCAGGTGACGCAGCGGTTGCGGCGGTGGCCTCGGGCCGCGGCGTGGCGGCCGCCGGCGCCTGCAGCGCGGTGGCCGGGCCGGCCTGTCCGTTGAGCGCGAGCATGCGCAGGCAGGCCATGACAAAGCCGGCGTATTCGTCGGGCGCCAGGGAAAGCTCGCCACGGCTGTGCACGGCCACGGAATAGAACAATTGCACCGCGTCGGGGTGCAGCACGCCGGCCAGGCGCGAGATATCGGCGGCCAGCGGATCGTCGGCCGGCGTGGCGCCCGGGACGCGCTGCTCGATGGCCACTCGCGACAGCAGCACCGCCAGGTCGGCCAGCGCGCCGGCATACGACAGTCCGCGCGTGGAGAGTTCGTCGGCCACCGCCAGCACGCCGGTGGCGTCGCCGGCCGGCAGGGCTTCGAGCAGGCGCACGAGGTGGCGCTGGTCGATGGTGCCCAGCATGCCGCGCACGGCGTCTTCGGTGAGGTTACCGGCGCTGTAGGCAATGGCCTGGTCGGTCAGCGACAGCGCGTCGCGCATCGATCCGCCGGCCGCCTGGGCGATCAGGCGCAGGGCCGGCAGTTCGCAGGCCACGGCTTCGTCGCCCAGCACCGCCTGCAGGTGGCCGACGATGGCGTCGGGCGGCATCTGTTTCAGGTTGAACTGCAGGCAGCGCGACAGCACCGTAACCGGAATTTTCTGCGGATCGGTGGTGGCCAGGATGAATTTCACATGCGGCGGCGGCTCTTCGAGCGTCTTGAGCATGGCGTTGAACGCGTGCCCGGTCAGCATGTGGACTTCGTCGATCATGTAGACCTTGTAGCGGCCCGCCCCGGGCGCGTACACCGCCTGTTCGAGCAGTTGGGTCATTTCTTCGACGCCGCGGTTCGAGGCGGCGTCGAGCTCGAGGTAATCGACGAAGCGGCCGGCATCGATCTCGGTGCAGGCGCGGCACTGGCCGCAAGGCTTGGACGTGATGCCGGTTTCGCAGTTCAGCGACTTGGCCAGGATGCGCGACAAGGTGGTCTTGCCCACGCCGCGCGTGCCGGTGAACAACCAGGCATGGTGCAGGCGCTGGGAATCGAGCGCGTGCGTCAGCGCGCGCACCACGTGGTCCTGGCCTACCAGGGTATCGAACGAGCGCGGCCGCCACTTGCGGGCCAGTACCAGATAAGTCATGGACGGATTGTAGAGCCAGTTGCGCGCGGCCGGCGCGCCGGAAATGCAAAGGGGCGCCGCAACCAGGGCGCGAATTGCCATGAAACCACGGCAATTCGTTCCGATTACGGCGCCCCCTTGGGGAAACCGGTAGGCGAGCCTTACTCCGGCACTGATCCTAAACGACTATGGCTGCTTCGTTCCCGACCTGACCAGGTTCACCGCCGAACCATGCGAAGGGGCCCGCCAATCGAGATTCTAGCAGAGCGGGCGCAGGGCCGCCTGGCGGGGTCTCGATTGGCGGGCGGCGGCGCTATGCCGCGGGGGACACGGACGGGATCGAATTCCTGCCCCGAACGAATCCGCATGATGGCCAGAGAGGCCCGCTAGATATCGATCCAGAGTTCGGCGCGCGGGAAGTACAGCGCGGCGCGCGCCGGCCGGCTGTCCAGCGCGGTGACCTGGGCGCAATAGCGGGCAAGCTGGTCGGCGTGGCGCTCGCGCATGCGGGCGGCGAAATGCGCCGGGGATTCGTCGGGATGCGGGCGCGCGGTCTTGTAGTCGACGATCAGCCAGCCGTCTTCGGTGCTGAGCGCCAGGTCGATGACCGACACGCGGCCGGCCGCGTCGATCAGCGGCCATTCGCGCCGGGCGGCCGACTGCGACAGCAGCCAGCGCCCGCGCTCGTGCGCCAGCGTGGCCAGCAGCGTGTCGAGCACGGCTTGCGCGGCTTCTGGAGCCTGCGCGGCCGGCAGGCCCGCGCGGGTCAACTGCTTTTGCATGACGGGCAGGTAGCCGCGCAGCGTGTCGGCCGGCCAGGCGGACAGGCCATCCTGGCCGATGCGGGCCAGCCAGGCATGCGCCAGCGTGCCGATAGCGGCATCGTGCGCGGTGTCGAGCTGCCAGGCGGGATGCTCGGCGCCCTGCCCCACGGCCGCTCCCACGGCGAAGCCGGGGCTGCCGATGGCGGCGCGCCGGGCGCGCAGCGTTTCGATGGCCTGGTCGGACAGGCGGCGCAGGGGCTCGCCGCGCAACTGCCCGTCGGTTTCGTCGGCGTCGCAGGCGTCGTCCTGCCAGTCGGGCGGCGGCATTTTCTGTTCGGCCGGCAGCCACTCCCACAAGCGTCCCAGCAGGCTGGCCGCGGGCGGCGCCTTGGGTTGCCCGGTGGCGCGATCGACCGCGACATTGCCCACCAGATGCAGGCGATGGCGCGCGCGCGTGGCCGCCACGTACAGCAAGCGGTCGGTTTCATAGGCGGCGCGCCGTTTTTCACGCAGGCCCAGATAGCGCGATATGGGGTCGGCCTCTTTGTCGGCGCGCGGCTTTACCGGGCCGAACAGCACGCGCTCGCCGCTCTGCTCGAAACTGACCAGCGGGGCGCGCTCGGCACGCGGCGATTTGTGCAGGCCGTACAGGATGACCGTGTCGAACTGCAGGCCCTTGGACTTATGCATGGTCATGATCTCGACCACGCTGCCGTCGCCGGCGCCGCCCTCGGGCGCGGCATACAGGCGCGCCAGCGCGGCGTCGAGCCGCGCGGGATCGAGGCCGCCATGCGGCGCCAGGCGTTCAACGAGCAGGAACAGGCTCTCGGCGTCTTCCGCGGCGCTGGGGCTGGCATACAGGCCCGCCCCGCCCAATCTGCGCCACAGCGATTCCAGCCACGCCGCCAGCGGCATGGCGCCGCTGGCATTGGCGGCATCCAGCAAAATGGGAACGACGTGCGCCAGGCGCGCGTATTCGGCCTGCGGCAACATGCGCTGCGCGCGGCAGGGCTGCGCGGCGGGCGCATCCCACAGCGACAGGCTCTGTCCCGGCGCGGCGGCGTCCGGCGCGGAGGCCGGCCTGGCATCCGGCGCGCGCAGCGCTTCGGCCAGCAGCACCGGCACCGGGGTGGACAGGTCGTGGCCGAACAATGCGTGCAGGGAATGCAGCGTCAGCCCGCACCAGGGCGCCCGCAGCACAGACAGCCAGGCCATGCGATCGGCCGGATGCGACAGCGCGCGCAACAACTGCACCAGGTCGGACACCACATGGCGCTGCGCCAGCGGCACCAGGTCGACCGCGCGACAGCGTATGCCCGCCTGGGTCAAGCGGCGCACCAGTTGGCCCAGGTGACCGCGCGCGCGCACCAAGATGGCCACCGGATGGCGGCTGGCAGGGTCGCGTTCGTCCAATGCCTGGCGCACCAACTGCACCGTCAGGGCCTCGGCCGCGGCGTCGGCGGCGCCGGCGCCATCGGCGCTGAAGGCGGCGTGAAAACACACGGCCTGGCCGGGCAGCGCGGGGTTGAAAGCCGCCGAATCGGTGTAGGCGATGGCGCCGGCGGCCGCGTCGTTGCGCGGCGGCAGCAACCCGCGGAACGTGGCGTTCACCCAGTCCACCACGCCGGCCTGGGAACGGAAGTTGTCGGTCAGTTGCAGGAATGTGGGCGAGATTTCCCCCACGCCCTGTTCGGCGGCCTGCAGGAACAGCCCGACCTCGGCCTTGCGGAACCGGTAGATGGACTGCATGGGATCGCCCACCAGGAACAGCGTGCGGCCGTCGCCCTGCTGCCAGCCGGCGGTGAGCGTGGCCAGCAGGTGGATCTGCGCAAGGCTGGTGTCCTGGAATTCGTCGATCAGCAAATGGCGGATCGAAGCGTCCAGCTTGAGCAGCAGCTCGCCGGGGTCGTCGGCGCTGCCCAGGGCGTGGGCGGCGCGCTGCGCGATCTCGATGAAGTCCACTTCGCGCGTCTCGGCAAAGCGCAGGTGCAACTGGGCGACCGCCAGCTTGAGCGTCATGAGCTGCGCGCCAAGCACGCGCCACTGGGCGTCGCTGAATTCGGCCGGCGGCACTTTGTCGACCGCATCCAGCATCCAGATCCAGGCGGCCTTCGGGTCGGCCGCATCCAGCCACTGGGTGAAGGCCTCTTTATGCTCGCACTTGGGCGGGAATCCGAGTTTCTTGTTCACGCCTCGCGCACTGCGCAGCGCACCAGCGCCCGTGAGCAGCAAATGGCGCACGGCTTTCCATTGATCGAGCCAGGCGGCGTCGGGCTCGAGCGGCGCGTGCCAGTCGCGCAGCGCGGCCAGCGCATGCGCCGTGCCGTCTTCATCGAGCGCGGCGGCCGCCATGCGTGCCGGCCACCGCAGGGTTTCGTCCCAACCCATCGGCATGGCGCGCGCCAGCGCCTGCAGGTCTTCGCCTATGGCTTCGGCCAGGGCGTCCTGCAAGGCTTCGCGGTCGCTGCCGCGCGCCAGCAGCGGCAGCCACTGGTCGCGCTGCCCGAGCATGGCGGCAAGGGCTTCGGCGGCCGCCTGAGTATCGACATCCAGGTGCGCCAACAGGATGCGCACGGCTTCGAAATCGTCCGCCAGGGCCAGCGTGGCGCGCGCCGCCGCATCGTAATGCGCCTGCGCGTCGTCGGCGATGTCGGGCATGCCGCCCAGCTCCGACAGCCATGGCATGCCACGCACCAGGCCGGCGCAGAACGAATCGATGGTGCGGATCGACAGGCGCGCCGGGTGCTGCAGCAGTTTCCAGCCCAGCGCGTCGTTGCGCTCCAGCGCGGCGCGCGCCAGTTGCCAGCTGCGTTGGCCGTGCTCGGTGGCGGGCATGGGGCCGCTACCGTCGCGCAGCTTGCCCAGCACGCGCGCGTGCATTTCCGACGCGGCCTTGCGGGTGAAAGTGATGGCCACGATTTCCTCGGGCCGGTTCACCGTGGCCAGCAGCGCCAGTATGCGGTCGGTAAGCAGTTCGGTCTTGCCGGAACCGGCCGGCGCCTGCACCAGGAACGAGGAGGCAGGGTCCAGCGCGCGGGCGCGCGCGGCGTGGTCGGAAGGCTGGCGGGCGGGTCCGGTCATGCCGCGTCGTCCTCGTCTTCAAGGTGCAGCCGCAGGAACGGCATGGCATCGCAATATTTCAGGTCGTCGCGCCGGTACGCCAGGTTGGCGGCGTAACCCGCCGCGTACTCGTCGGCCAGGTTCTCGACTGCAGTGCGCCAACGCAGCAGGATGTCGCGCCAGGCCAGCCCCTCGAAGCCCTTGGCGGCATCGGCGGCGGCGACCCCTTCCAGGCCCAGCTCGGTATCGGTGAGCCCGGCCGCGGCAACCTGGCGCGCATGAATCTGCGCCAGCACCAGCGCGGCCACGTCGGCGTCGGGCGTGTCGCCCGACAACACGGCCGCGTAGAACGGCAGTTGCAGGTTTACGGGCCGCGCGCGCGCCCAATCGGACTCGGGATTGCCCGGCGCCATGCCGGTCTTGTAGTCGAGGATCACGGCCCGGCCATCGGCCAGGCGGTCGAGGCGGTCGAGCCGCACGGTCAGGGCCAGCGGCCCGCGCGACCACTGATGGGTTTCTTCGACTTGCGCCACCTGGAAAGGCAGGCGCCGCGCTTCGAGATCTAGCCAGGCGGCCAGCACGGCACGCGCGCGCTCGCACTCCAGCTCGCGCAGCGCGCGCGGATAGGCCCGCAGTTCTTCGTCGGCCGCTTCTTGCACCGCCTGCTCGACCAAGCCGGGCAGGCGGCCTTGCGCCATGGCGTCATGCAGATGTTCCTGGTCGGGCAGCATGCGCCACACCAGTTCAAGCGCGCGATGCAGGAACTGCCCGCGCACGTTCTGGTTGGCGGCATCCGCATAATCGGCCAGCGCCCTGGCGCCCAGCCGGTGGCGCACGAAGGCCCACAAGGGGTTGCGCGCCTGGGTATCCAGCACGTCGAGGCCGCCGGTGGCGCCGGCCCGGGGGCTGTCGGGCGCGGGCGCCGCCAGCGGCGGGCCGCGTTCGTCGTCGAGCACCTGCTGGGGCAGGACCTCGGCGGCGGCCGCCGCGGGCGCCTGCCATGCCATGGGCGGCACGTCGGCGATCAGGGGCGACGGCCGCAGTTCACGTTCGCCATCGAGATGGGCATGGCTGACCACCACTTCGGGCGCGCAGCGGCACAGCGCGGCATAGAGCGCTTCGGCCCATTGCCGTTCGCGCTCGGGCGTGGCGCGCGGCGCGCCGGCCTGGCGCAGCACCGTCAGCGGCAAAAGCGGATTGGGTTGCGGGGTGGCGGGCAGCACGTCGTCAGTCAGGCCCAGTATCCATATGCCGTCCCAGTGTCCGCCTTCGGCCTCGAGCAAGCCCAGCACGTCGAGCCGCGCCAGCGGATCACGCTGCGGCTGGAACGACGACGCGGCGGCCGCGCTGGCCAGGAGGCGCACGGCAGCGCGCCCGTCCAGCAAGCCGGCGGCGGGCGCCAGGGCGGCGTAGCGGCCCAGCAGTTCGCCGAACGCGCCCATCACCTGGTACCCCACGCTGTCCAGCGCACGTTCGCCAGGAAACCCCAGCGCCACCAGCGCCGCCCGGATCACCGGCATCCAGCGGTCGGTGGTGAGCCGGTCGCCGGCCTGTTGCCAGAGTTCGAGCGCGGCCGGCCAGGCGGCCGACAGGGCGGTGCCCTCGGCGAGGTCGCGTTGCCAGCGCGCCGCGTCGATGCGCGCGCGCGCCTGGCGGCGCCAGCGCGCATCGATAGCCGCCAGGCGCGCCAGGTCGCGGCGGTCGCCCGCGCAGTGGCCGGCCAGCAGGGCCGCGCCCAGCACCGGCGCATCGGCCGCGCCCGCCTGCGCCATGTCGGCCAGCGCGTGCAGCCATGCCAGCGCCGCGCGCACCGCCGGCCATTCGGTCAACGGCCGGCCCACCGCCACGTTGAATGCGTGCCCCCCCGCGGCCAGGGCCTGGCCCACCACGCGCCGCGCGAAGGGCGATTCGGCCTGCAGTTGCGCCGACACGATGGCAAAGCGCCCATCGGGCTGCTCGGCCAGCCGCTGCGCCGCCCAGGCGGCCGCGGCGCGCCATTCGGCGCCGCGATCGTCGGCGCCATGCCGCAGCGGCGCGGCGGCTTCGCCCAGCGTGTCACCCAGCCACGCGAGGGCCGCGCCGCCTTGCTGGAAGGCGTCGAGCAGCGCGGCAAAGCGCGGCGAGATATCCGTGAAGCCGGCCAGCACCAGATGGCGCGGCGCGGCCACTCCGCCCCGCTGCAGGGCGCGCAGCACGCGCGCATAGCCCTGGTTGGCGTCTTCGGCATCGATGGCGGCCAGGCGTTCGCGATAGCGGCGGCGCCAGCGCGAAAAGCCCCGGTATTCGTCGGTGTCGGCGCCATCGGGCACGTGCAGGCGCCATTCGTCCATCAGGGTGTCGGCGTCCATGGCCAGCGCCGCGGCCTGGGCGGTGTCGAGCAGCACGCGGCCAGCCTCTTCGGCGCCTATGGCGTCGGCCCAGACCATTTGCGTGGCAAAGGCATCGAGCCGGTGCGCGGGCAACTCGGCCCCCGGCGCGAACGCCAGCTCGCCGCCCGCCTCGGCCAGCCAGGCCGCCAGCGGCAGGACGCGCGGCAATTCGCTGACCTGCCGCTCGCGCCGCAATTGCGCCGCCAGGTCGAGCGTGAGGCGGCGCGCCAGCCGGTTGTTCACCGTGAGCACCAGCGTCTGGGCGGCCGGCAGCCGGCCGACCTGTTCCAGCGTGATGAGCGCGTTCGGGTCCGCGGCCACGGGCATGCCCTCGCCTTTCAGAAGCCGCACAAGGCGGCCACGGTTTCCCAGTTGATGCGCAGTTCGGGCTGGGTATAGCCCAGGAACCCGAGCGCCAGCACGGCGGCCAGGGCCACGCCGCCCGCGATGCGCCAGAAAGTGCGGCGCGCCACGAATCAGGCTCCCTGGGGCACGGGTTGTTCGAGCGGCTGCTCGCGCACCGGCAGGCACAGCAGCGCCGCGGCCACGGCCAGAGCCACGCCGATCCACCACATCAGGTCGTAATTGCCCGTGCTGGCGTACACATAGCCGCCCAGCCACACTCCGATGAAGCTGCCCACCTGGTGGCCCAGGAAGGCAATGCCCGATAGCGTGGCGGCATAGCGCAGCCCGTAGATCTGCCCGATGAGGCCCTGCGTGAGCGGCACGGTGCCCAGCCAGAACAGGCCCATCCAGGCGGCGAAGGCGTACAGCACCCAGGGCGACAGCGGCAGCGCCAGCAGCAACAGCATGCCGAAGGCGCGCAGGCCGTACACGCCCGCCAGCAGCAGCTTCTTGCTGTGGCGCCCACCCAGCTTGCCGGCGTAGAACGAGCCCAGCACATTGAACAGGCCGATCAGGGCAATGGCCGTGGCGCCGTGGCTGGCATTGAGCCCGCCGTCGACCACGAAGGCCGGCAGATGCAGCGTGATGAACGCGGTATGGAAGCCGCAGACGAAATAACTGCCGTACAGGAAATGGAACGAGGGATGCCGCATCGCCTGCCGCACCGCCGACGACAATGACTGGCCGCCGGCATGCGCACTGGGTTTGCCGCGCAGAAAATACGCCAGCGGCATGCCCGCCGCCACCAGCAGCGACAGCGCCCAGAGCGCGCCGGTCCAGTCAAGGCCCGTGATCAGCAGTTGCCCGGCCGGCACCACCAGGAATTGCCCCATCGACCCGCCGGCGCTGGCAATGCCCATCGCGGTGCTGCGGTAGGCCGCCGGCACCGAGCGCGCCACCACGGGCAGGATCACCGGGAAGGTGGTGCCTGCCTGACCCAGCCCCACCAGCAGGCCGGCGGTCAGGTACAAGCTGAATTCGCCGGTGGCAAAGCGCGTGCCGATCATGCCGGCCATGTACAGCAGCGCACCCAGCGCCACCGTGCGGCCCGACCCGTAGCGGTCGGCCAGCATGCCCATCAGGATGCTGGCCGCGCCCCACACCAGGTTCTGCAAGGCGAACGCCATGGAAAACACGTCGCGCCCCCAACCCTGGGCCAGGCCCATGGGCTGCATGAACAGGCCGAAGGTGGCCCGCACGCCCATGGCGAGCAGCACGACCAGGGTGCCAAGCAGCACGGTACGCAAAGAAATGGATGGCGAGTCGGACATCTGGCCTGCCTGCGAGGGAATGGACGCCCCAGGCGCATAGCGGCGCGCGGGGGGACGGAACAGCACATGATATACAAGTCTGCGGGGCGCCGATGCCCCTTGCGAGCCGATGCTAGAATTTCGCACTTGCAAAGCCCCGCCGCCGTGGCTGTCACGGCGCACAATGCACGTTGTCATCAGTGTGTTACAGCACTGGGGCCCGCCAGCCTGCACGCGTAGCGCTTCGAGGGCGTGCTTGCACCTCGCCGTAGTTAAATGGATATAACCGGCCCCTCCTAAGGGTCAATTGGTGGTTCGATTCCACCCGGCGAGGCCATTGCGCCCCTTCACCCCGCCTGTTGCAATCGCGTGCTTGCCCAACAGTTGAAAAAGCTGTTTAAATTCTGCACGTAAGTCTATAATTCATCTCGTTTTTCCCGGCTCCGCTCAAGCCATCCCTGGCCTTATCCCGGTCGCGCGTCTCTTTTGCCCTGCTCGTTCTATGGTTTTTTTCTGGAAACGCGCCCTCGCGGCCGCCCTGGTGCCCCTGGCGCTGACGCTGGGCACCCTGCTGCCGGGCGCGGCGCATGCAGCCAAGTCCACCGATCCCTGCAAGGCCAGCGCCAAATCGGCGGCCTGCAAGGCAGCCAAGGCCAAGGCGGCAAAAAAATCCACGGCCAAGGCCTCCAGCAAAACCACCAGCAAGAAGTCCACGGCCAAGGCATCTGGCAAGGCCTCGGCCCAGAAATCCGCTTCAACCAAAACCGCTTCAAAGAAAACCGCCTCGAAAAAGACGGCATCCAAGAAAAAAGCGGCATCCCGGACGACCCGTACGGCACACAAGAGCAAGGCGCGACGCGCCAGCGCCGCAGCCCTGCCGCCCCCGGCCGCCTCGGTGCGCGCCGAGATCGAGGCGCTGCGCTCCAGCACCGCCTACGTGCAAGACCTGGAAACCTCGACGGTGCTGTTCGCCAAGAACGACAACGTGGTCCGGCCCATCGCCTCGATTTCCAAGCTGATGACGGCGCTGGTGGTGGTGGATGCCAACCAGCCCATGGACCAGATGCTGGAAATCACCGATGACGACGTCGACACCCTGAAGCACACCTCGTCGCGCCTGGTGGTGGGCACGCGCCTGAGCCGTGGCGACATGCTGCACCTGGCCCTGATGTCATCGGAAAACCGCGCGGCGCATGCGCTGGGCCGCAATTACCCGGGCGGGCTGCCTGCGTTTGTCGAGGCCATGAACCACAAGGCCCGCGCGCTGGGCATGACCAGCACGCACTTCATCGAACCCACCGGCCTGTCCAGCCAGAATGTGTCGTCGCCGCGCGACCTGGCGCGCCTGCTGCGCGCGGCCTCGCAACGCCCGCTGATCCACCGCTATTCCACCGACGACCAGTACGAAGTGGACGTTGCCAACCGCACGCAGGTGTTCCGCAACACCAACCTGCTGGTGCGCAAGCCCGATTGGGACATCAAGGTGTCCAAGACGGGTTACATCAATGAGGCGGGCGAGTGCCTGGTGATGCTGGCGCGCATCAATGGCCGCGACGTGGCCATGGTGCTGCTGGACTCGCAAGGCAAGCTGTCGCGCATCGGCGATGCGGTGCGCCTGCGGCGCATCCTGCAAAGCGACGTGGCGATGGCAATGCTGTAGGCGCGGGCCGCCCGCTCAGGCGGCCGCGCGGCGCGGCAGCGCGCCCCCATCGTGCAATTCGTTCGACAACCCCGCCAAGACCGCGCGGGAATCCAGTGATCGTATCGGCACCGTGGCATCGGTGGGAATGCGGCCATCGGCCTGCAGCAGTTCATAGCGCAGGCAGCACACCCGCAGGAACGACGTGAAATTCGCGGCCTCGCCGCGGTATTCGACCAGTTCGTCGTACAGGCGCTCGATCAGCTGATTGACGCGCATGCCGTCGCGGGCGGCGATTTCTTCCAGCACGGACCAGAACAGGCGCTCGAGCCGCACGCTGGTGGCTACCCCATGCAGGCGCAGCGAGCGGGTGTCGGAAGTATAAGAATCGGGATGGGCGCGGATGAAGATTTCGCACATGGCGGCGGCTCCGGATTAGCGAGCTTCACTGTACGGCCAACGCGGTGCCCGCGGCAAGGCGCCTTGGCAGGAGCCCGACACCCAGCGGGTGTATGGCTCCTGTGAAGCGAGCGCTTCGGCCCGTCAATGCGTGATGGTGGTACCCAGCACTTTGAGGAATTGCGCGAGCCAGGCCGGATGAGCGGGCCAGGCGGGCGCGGTGACCAGGTTGCCGTCAGTGTGGGCCTGGTCCATGGCGACTTCGGCGTAGGTGCCGCCCGCCAGCCGGACTTCGGGCGCGCAGGCCGGGTAGGCCGAGCAGGTGCGGCCTTGCAGGATGCCCGCGGCCGCCAGCAGCTGCGCGCCGTGGCAGACCGCGGCGATAGGCTTGCCGGCGCGGTCGAACTGGCGCACGATTTCCAGCACCCGTTCGTTCAGGCGCAGGTATTCGGGCGCGCGCCCGCCCGGAATGACCAGGCCGTCGTAGGCGTCGGCCTCGACCTGTTCAAAGTCGTGGTTCAGCGCGAAATTGTGGCCGCGCTTTTCGCTGTAGGTCTGCGCGCCTTCGAAATCGTGGATGGCGGTGGCCACGCTGTCGCCGGCCTTCTTGCCGGGGCACACCGCATGCACCGTATGCCCCACCGCCAGCAACGTCTGGAACGGCACCATGGTTTCGTAGTCTTCGGCGTAATCGCCCACCAGCATCAGCAGTTTCTTGGCCATGTCGGTCTCCTGGTTGTGATCGTTGAGCAAGCGCCGCGCGCTGGCGGCGGCGTCTGGCTTGCAGCAAGCCGCAAGCCTGGGGCGCGGGGCGCGACACACCGGCCCGCGCGCCTGCCTGGCCATTGTGCGGCAGGCAGGCGCGCGGCAGGTAACAACGGAATACCTCGCCGGCACGGCTGGCCGGATCAACGGCCGGCCCCCGCCACCGCGGGCACCCGGGGCTGCGCCGGCGCACGGGGCCGGTCCAGCAGGCCCAGCACCACCTGCAGCGCCATGGATACGGCGCCGACAATGAACACCACATCGCCGAACGTGCGCACCCAGCGCAGGGTCTGCAGGATGTCCTGCTGCATGAAGGCCTCGCTGCGGGCGTACCACAGCCCTTGACTGACGCTGGCGTGGAACTGGATGAACCCCACTGGCAACAGGCTCGTGAAGATCATCAGCACCAAGCCCAGGTTCAGCCCCCAGAACGCCGTTTTCATGAGGCCCGGCCGAAGCGTGTACTGCGGCCGCACGTAGCGCAGCACCAGCAGCGTGAAGCCCAGGGCCAGGAAACCATAGACCCCGAAGAGCGCGGCATGGGCGTGCACGGGCGTGGTGTTCAAGCCCTGAATGTAGTACAGCGAAATCGGCGGATTGATCATGAAGCCGAAGACCCCCGCTCCCAGCATGTTCCAGAACGCCACCGCCACGAAGCACATGAGCGGCCACTTCAGGTTCGCCATCCAGGGCGCGCGCGCGCCAAGACGCCAGTTTTCCCAGGCCTCGTGGCCCAGCACGATGAGCGGCACCACTTCCAGCGCCGAGAAGCTCGCCCCCACCGCCATGACAGGGGTGGTGGTGCCCGCGAAGTACAGGTGGTGGAACGTGCCCGGAATGCCGCCCAGCATGAAGAGCGACGCCGACGCGAGACTGGCGGTGGTGGCCATGCGGCGCGACACCAGGTCCAGCGTCGAGAAGATGAATGCCAGGCCGGTGGTGGCGAACACCTCGAAGAACCCTTCGACCCACAGGTGCACCACCCACCAGCGCCAGTACTCCATCACCGACAAGTTGGTGCGCTCGCCGTAGAACAGGCCAGCCCCGTAAAAGAGCCCGATGGCCACTACCGACGCGGTGAGCAGCGCCAGCAGGTTCTTGTCGGTGCCCGGCGTCTTGAGCGCGGGCGCGATGCCGCGCACCATCAGCACCAGCCAGAACGCGATGCCGGCGAACTTGCCGATCTGCCACAGGCGCCCGAGGTCCACGTATTCGTAGCCCTGGTGCCCGAGCCAGAAGTTCCAGTGCGCCGGCATGAGCTGCGCGATAGCCAGGTAGTTGCCGACAAACGAGCCGACCACGACCACGACCAGGGCCCAGAACAGAATGTCCACGCCCAGCTTCTGGTATTTGGGGTCTTTGCCGCCGTTGATCAGCGGCGCCAGGAACAGTCCGGCGGCCAGGAAGCCCGTGGCTATCCAGAACAAGGCCGCCTGGATGTGCCAGGTGCGCATCAGCGCATACGGGAACCACTGGGAAACATCCACGCCGTAGAACTTCTGTCCTTCGACCGTGTAGTGCGCCGTGAAGCCGCCGATGAAGACCTGGAACACGAACAGCGCCACCACCAGGAAAAGATACTTGCCCAGCGACCGCTGCGATGGCGTCAGGGCGAAGGTGGTGAGCGGGTCGCGCGCGGCTGGCGCCGGCAGCGGCTCCTCGTGCTTGTGCAGGAACGCCCAGGCCCACACCAGGAAACCCACGCCCGCCAGCAGCACGATGACGCTGACGATCGACCAGATGATGTTTTCACTGCTGGGATGGTTGCCGATCAGTGGTTCGTGCGGCCAGTTGTTGGTGTAGGTCACCTCGTGGCCCGGCCGTTCGGTCGCGGCCGCCCAGGCCGTCCAGAAAAAGAACTGCGTCAGCGCGGTGCGCCGCTCGGCGCTGGGCAAGGTGTTCTCCTTCATGGCGAAGTGCTCGCGGCTTTTCTGAAGCTCGGGCGCGTCGGAGAACAGGCGCTGGTAGTACGCCGCCGTCTCGGCCATGGCTTGGGCGCGGCGCGGCGACACCGTCAATACGCCGGTGTCGGGGTCGGCGCGGTTGGCGCGGTATTCCGCGCGCAGTTCCTCGCGTAGCCCGGCCTGGCGCGGCGTGTCCAGCGTGGCGTACGGCGCGCCATAGCGCGCCTGCGCGGCCAGATCCAGCCAGGCGGTCAATTCGCGGTGCAGCCAGTCGGCGGTCCAGTCGGGCGCCTGGTAGGCGCCGTGCCCCCAGATGGAACCGAGCTGCATGCCGCCGACCGACTGCCAGGCAGTCTGGCCGTCGAGTATGTCTTCCTGCGTGAACAGCGTGGCGCCGTCGGCGACGCGGACCTGCTGGGGTATGGGCGGCGCCTGCCGATAGACGTCGGCGCCGTAATAGCCCAGCAATGAGAAAGTCACCGCCAGCACGGCGATCAGGGTGAACCAGAGTTTGCGGTATGGGCCCATGAGAATGCTCGTTTGAATGTGGCGCGGGGTCAGGCGTCCTGCGGCACGGCGGCCTGGAACGCGTCTTCGAAGAGAATGTTGTTTTCGAGATGGATGTGCTCCATCAGGTCTGCACGGAAGGCGGCCAGCCCCAGGTACAAGGCCCGCCAGGTGTTGCACGCCGCGCGCGGCAAGGTGATGTCGTGCGTCAGCGCCGCCAGCGCCTGCAGGGCCTGCCCGTGGTCGTCGTGCTCCATGCGCATGACGGTGATAGGGCCTGCCGCCATCGCGGCGTGGCCGCGCGCCAGCAGCGGGAACAGCACCTGCTCTTCCTTGCGCATGTGGCTTTCGAGCTCCTGCTGCATGCCGCGCAACAAGTCGGCCAGCCCCACGGGGCAGTCCGCGCGGTCGCCATGTACCTGCTCGACCTTGCTGGCCAGGCGGATCAATTCGGGCAGTTGCTCGCGGTGCCGGTCGTGGTAGCGGACCAGAATGTGGTCGATAAGCTCCGCCGGACTCGACCGGGTCCAGTCGCGGCTGTCGCCGTCACCAGACCCGAGGGCCAGCAGGCGGCCTTCGATCGCGGCCGGATCAAGCGCTTTCTGCTCGGCGGCCTGGCGCAGGCTCTGCTTGCCGCCGCAACAAAAGTCCAGGTTGTATTCGTGGAAAACTCGGGTGGCGCCCGGGATGGTGCGCGCCAGCTGGCCAAGCGGCCGGTCTATCAGATCCATGAAGCACTCCTCTCGCGTATGGATACCGCTATTGATGCGAGAATCGTGCCAGGGAAAATTACTGTTATTTCAACAACTTATTTTTTAAAGGGTATTAAATACCTTACCATGCTAAGGTTTTTAATACCCTTAACGGGTAAAAATAACCCTATCTCAGGCTTTCAGCTGTATTGCCCGGCAGCGCCATGCGGCGGGCAGGCCGTCGGCCAGGCCAGGAGGGAAGGATTATTCCAGCGCCACCGACACGGGCCGCGCGTCCAGCAGGCTGACCAGCACCTTGGGGTCGATGCCGATCAGGTAGCCGCGCCGCCCGCCATTGATGTACACGACGGGGTATTCCAGCACCTGAGCCTCGACCCATACCGGCATGCGCTTGCGCGTGCCGAACGGCGATGTGCCGCCGACCTGGTAGCCGGAATGCCGCTGCGCGACTTCGGGATGGCAGGGCGCAACCTTTTTCAGGCCGGCCTGGCGCGCCAGGTTCTTGGTGGAAACTTCGCGGTCGCCATGCATGACCACCACCAGCGGCCGCGCGGCCTCGTCTTCCATGATGAGCGTCTTGACGACCGCGTGCGGGTCCAGCCCCAGCTGGCGCGCGGCCTCGCCCGCGCCGCCATGCTCGACGTAGTCGTACGTGTGTTCGGTATACGCCACCTTGTGCCGCTTCAGCATCTGGGTGGCGGGCGTTTCGGAAACGTGGCGGGCTTTGCTCATGGTTTTTGCCGGGCGGGCCGCGTTGCGGCGATCGGAAAAGCCGGTAGTGTAGGCAGCGGCCGCCGGGCGCGCAACGCGGGTCAGGCGCGCGGATGGTGCGCGGCGTGCAGCGCCTTCAGGCGCTCGCGCGCCACGTGCGTGTAGATTTGCGTGGTGGAAATATCGGCGTGACCCAACAGCATCTGGACCACGCGCAGGTCGGCGCCATGATTGAGCAGGTGCGTGGCGAAGGCGTGGCGCAGCACGTGCGGCGACAGCGGCGCACGCACGCCGGACACCATGGCGTATTTCTTGATGAGCTGCCAGAACGCCTGGCGCGTCATGGGCTGCGCGCGGGCGGTAAGAAACAGCGCGTCGCTGACGCGCGCGCCGGCCAGGTCGGGCCGCGCCTCTTTCAGATAGCGGTCGATCCAGTGGGCGGCTTCGGCGCCCAGCGGCACCAGCCGGTCTTTGCCGCCCTTGCCCATCACGACGCGCACCACGCCCTCGTTCAGGCTGACCTCGAGCACCTTGATGTTCACCAGCTCGGACACGCGCAGGCCGGTGGCGTACAGGGTTTCGAGCATGGCCCGGTCGCGCAGGCCGCGCGCCGTGTTCAGGTCGGGCGCGCGCAGCAGCGCATCGACTTGCGCTTCGGACAGCGTCTTGGGCATGCGGGGCGGCTGTTTGGCCGCGCTGAGCGTCAGGCAGGGATCGTGCCCGGTGCGATGCTCGCGCAGCGCCCAGGCATAAAACCGCCGCAGCGCTGCCAGGCGGCGGTTGGCCGTGGTGGCCCGGCTGTCGGCGTGGCGCGCCGCGAACCAGGCTTCGATGTCGCCGGTGCCCGCGTCGCGCAGCAGGCTCGCCGTGGCGGCGCCGCCATGCTCGGCGGGAGTTTCCAGCCAACGGGCAAAGGCGGTGAGGTCGCGCCGGTACGCCGCCAGCGTGTTGGCGGCCAGGCCGTCTTCGAGCCAGACGGCGTCGATGAAGGCATCGATGTCGGCTTGCGAGGCCAGGGGGTCGGCGCTAGGCATGCTTGGCGATGAGGAACAGGAGCGGCACGAGCGCTGATTCTACGGGCTATACAGACGACTTCAACCAGGCTTCGAAGGTGCGCAGCGCTTCGGAACGCTCGTCACGCTGCGGATAGCCGAAGTAATAGCCCTGCCCCACGGCCAGCACCTGGGGCACCGGCTGCACCAGCTCGCCCGCCTGTAGCGCGGGCTGGGCCAGGAAGTGCGGCACCAGCCCCACGCCGAGCCCGGCCTGGACAGCCGCCAGCATCATGGTGAACAGCTCGTAGCGCGGCCCGCCCGCCGCCTGCGGGCCGTAGGCCTGCCGGTTGGCGCCGTACCACTGGCGCCAGGCGTCGGGGCGCGAACTCAGGTGCAGGTGGGTCAAGCCCGCCAGGCCGTCTTCGGCGCGGCGCGGCAGGTGCGGCGCGCAGACCGGCACCAGCTCTTTTTCGGGAAACAGCAACACGCCCTGCGTGCCGGGCCAGATGCCGCTGGCGTGATACAGCGCCCCATCGAAAGGCTGATCTTTGAACTGGAACGGCAGCGTGCGCACCGACAGGCTGACGGTAATGTCCGGATGCTGCCGCTGGAAGCCCGCCAGGCGCGGAATGAGCCAGGTGGTGGCCAGCGTGGGCAGCACCGCAATATGAATGCTGCGGCCCATGCCGGTGCGGCTGACCAGGCCAAAGGTGTCTTTTTCGATCTGGTCCAGGTGGTGGCGGATGCGGCCGGCATATTCGGCGCCGTGCTCGGTCAGCACGATGCGGCGGCGCACCCGCGTGAACAGCTGCACGCCCAGGCGGGCCTCGAGGCTGGCCACCTGCCGGTATACAGCGCTGTGCGTCAGGGACAGCTCTTCGGCAGCGCGCGAGAAGCTGCCCAGGCGGGCCGACGCCTCGAAGGCCTGCAGGGCGCTGAGATTGGGGATGCCGTTTCTCATGGGAAGATAGCGTTTATCTGCGGGGCGACGTGCCGGCAGGTCACTACATTGTGCAATTTTATCAATTGCATTGTGCAACACAGGAACATTATCCTCGACGGCTTGAATCCGGGCTGATTATGACGACTTCTACTTCCTCCATTCCCCGCCTGGGCGGGCACATTCTGGTCGACCAGTTGGCCGCCCACGGCGTCAAGCATGTGTTCTGCGTGCCGGGCGAAAGCTACCTGGCCGTGCTGGACGGCCTGCACGACGCGCAGATCGACGTGACCGTGTGCCGCCAGGAAGGCGGCGCCGCCATGATGGCCGACGCCCATGGCAAGCTGACCGGCGAGCCGGGCATCTGCATGGTCACGCGCGGCCCTGGCGCGGCCAACGCCCTGGCCGGCATCCACATCGCCAAGCAGGACTCGACCCCGCTGATCCTGTTCGTGGGCCAGATCGAGCGCGGCATGCGCGAGCGCGAGGCATTCCAGGAAATGGATTACCGTGCCGTATTCGGCACGCAGGCCAAGTGGGTCACCGAAATCGACCAGGTCGAGCGCATTCCCGAGCTGGTGTCGCGCGCCTTCCACGTGGCGACCTCGGGCCGCCCCGGCCCCGTGGTGATCGCGCTGCCCGAAGACATGCTGACCGAGACCGCCACCGTGGCCGACGCGCCGCGCTACGAAGTCATCGACACGGCGCCCGCGGCCGGCCAGCTCGACGAACTGCAGCAGCTGCTGTCGCAGGCCAAGGCGCCCATGGCGATTCTGGGCGGCTCGCGCTGGAGCGCCGAAGCCGTGGCCCAGTTCGCCGATTTCGCGCAGCGCCTGGCGCTGCCCACGGCAGTGTCGTTCCGCCGCCAGATGCTGTTCCCGGCCGACCACCCGTGTTTTATCGGCGACGTGGGCCTGGGCATCAACCCGGCGCTGGCCAAGCGCGTGGCCGACGCCGACCTGATCCTGCTGGTGGGCGGCCGCATGTCGGAAAGCCCCAGCCAGGCCTACACGCTGCTGGACATCCCGGTGCCGCGCCAGAAGCTGGTGCACGTGCATCCCGACAGCGCTGAACTGGGCCGCGTGTACCGCGCCACGCTGGCCATCAACACGTCGCCGGCCGCCTTCGCGCGCGCGCTGGCCGAGGTGCAGGGCCCGGCCCAGCCTGCCTGGGCCGACGGCACGGCGGCGCTACGCCAGTCGTACCTGGACTGGAGCGACCCGTCGCGCGTGCGCACGCCCGGGGCGCTGCAAATGGGCGAAGTCATGGCCTACCTGGAACGCACCCTGCCGGCCGACGCCATCATGACCAACGGCGCTGGCAACTACGCCACCTGGCTGCACCGCTTTCATCGCTTCACGCGCTACGGCACGCAGCTGGCGCCTACCTCGGGCTCGATGGGCTACGGCCTGCCTGCCGCCGTGGGCGCCAAGCGGGTGCAGCCCCAGAAAACCGTGGTGTGCTTCGCCGGCGACGGCTGCTTCATGATGCACGGCCAGGAGTTCGCCACCGCCGTGCAGTACGGCCTGCCCATCATCGTGGTGCTGATCGACAACGGCATGTACGGCACCATCCGCATGCACCAGGAAAAGCACTATCCGGGCCGCGTATCGGCCACGGCGCTGCAGAACCCCGATTTCGCCGCCTACGCGCAAGCCTTCGGCGGCCATGGCGAGCGGGTCGAAAGCACCGACCAGTTCGGGCCCGCTTTCGAGCGCGCGCTGGCCAGCGGCAAGCCGGCCATCCTGCACTGCCTGCTCGACCCTGAAACCATCACGCCGTCGACCACGCTGGAAAAAATCCGCGACGCGGCGCTGCAGGCCCGCCCGTAAGCGGGCGACGCGGCGCTTACCTTATTTCTATTCTGCCCATATACCGGAGACCCGCCCATGTCCTCGAATCCTTCTTTCCACTGGCAAGACCCGCTGTTGCTCGACCAGCAGCTCACCGACGAAGAGCGCATGGTGCGCGACGCCGCCGCGGCCTACGCGCAAGACAAGCTGGCGCCGCGCGTGCTGAACGCCTTCCGCAACGAACAGACCGACCCGAAGATCTTCGCCGAAATGGGCGAACTGGGCCTGCTGGGCGCCACCATTCCCACCGAATACGGCGGCGCCGGGCTGAACTACGTCAGCTACGGCCTGATCGCCCGCGAAGTCGAACGCATCGACTCGGGCTACCGCTCCATGATGAGCGTGCAGTCGTCGCTGGTGATGGTGCCCATTAATGAATTCGGCAGCGAAGCGCAGAAGCAGAAGTACCTGCCCAAGCTGGCCAGCGGCGAGTGGATCGGCTGCTTCGGCCTGACCGAGCCCAACCACGGTTCCGACCCCAACGGCATGGAAACCCGCGCGGTGCTGACCGGCAGCGGCTACAAGCTGTCGGGCAACAAGATGTGGATCACCAACTCGCCCATCGCCGACGTGTTCGTGGTGTGGGCCAAGTGCGTGGGTGGCGACTACGACGGCAAGATCCGCGGCTTCATCCTGGAAAAGGGCATGAAGGGCCTGTCGGCTCCGGCCATCCACGGCAAGGTCGGCCTGCGCGCCTCGATTACCGGCGAAATCGTCATGGACGAAGTCGAAGTCTCGACCGAGCAGATGCTGCCTGACGTGTCCGGCCTGCGCGGCCCGTTCACCTGCCTGAACTCGGCGCGCTACGGCATTGCCTGGGGCGCGCTGGGCGCGGCCGAAGCCTGCTGGCACACCGCGCGCCAGTACACGCTGGACCGCAAGCAATTCGGCCGCCCGCTGGCCGCCAACCAGCTCATCCAGAAAAAGCTGGCCGACATGCAGACCGAGATCACCCTGGGCCTGCAGGGCTGCCTGCGCCTGGGCCGCATGAAAGACGAAGGCACGGCAGCCGTGGAAATCACGTCGATCATGAAGCGTAATTCATGCGGCAAGGCGCTGGACATCGCGCGCCTGGCGCGCGACATGCTGGGCGGCAACGGCATTTCCGACGAGTTCGGCGTGGCCCGCCACCTGGTGAACCTGGAAGTAGTCAACACCTACGAAGGCACGCACGACGTGCATGCCCTGATCCTGGGCCGCGCCCAGACGGGCATCCAGGCGTTCAGCTGAGCTGGCGCATTGGCGGTCTGGCCCAGGTGTCTGGCTCCCGTCAAGGTGCTGGCGCATTGGCGGTCTGGCCCAGGCGTCTGGCTCCCGTCAGGGTGCCTGACACCGTGCATTTGAGACAGCCGCCATACATGGCGGTGCCAGGCACCTGCGGAGCCTGACACCAGGATGTGCCGGCACGCCCTGATCCTGTCGCGTCCAGACGGCATCCAGGCGTTCAGCTGAGCTGGCGCACATGGCGGTCTGTCCCAGGTGTCTGGCTCCCGTCAGGGTGCCTGACACCGTGCATTTGAGACAGCCGCCAAAGACAGCCGCCAAACATGGCGGTGTCGGGCATCTGCGGAGCCTGACACCTGAATGCACGCCGGCCGCGGCGTGGCTAGCTGCCTTCGCCCAGGTCGAACAGGCTGGTGGCGTCGAGTTCCAGCACGGCTTCATCGTGCTGGTTCAGCACGATCCAGTTCCACGAAATGATGCCCAGGTCGGCGCGCGAGGTCGAGCGGCGCACCGCCTGCACGCGCGCCTCCAGCCGCAGCGAGTCGCCCGGGCGCACCGGCACGCGCCAGCGCACCTCGCCCAGGCCGGGCGAACCGAACGATTCCGAATCGTGCAGGGCGGCGTCGACCGCCATGCGCATGGCCAGGGCACAGGTGTGCCAGCCGCTGGCGATCAACCCGCCCCAGCGCCCCTGCGCGGCGCGCTCGACGTCGGTGTGGAACCATTGCGGATCGTACTGGCGGGCAAAATGCAGCATCTCGGCTTCGGTCACGGTGACCGGGCCTGCGTGGATCAGCATGCCTTCCTTGAATTCTGCGAACTTCATGTCGGCTTCTCGAATGGAAACCGGCGTGCCAGGGCACGCCGGAGCATCTTGCCGGCGCGGGGCCGCGTGGCGGCGCCGGCGCCGGCTAGTAGGTTTCGAAATGCAGCCGCCCCTCGCGGCGCAACGCAGCATGCAGGATAGTCCAATCCTGGCCCGCTTGCACGGCCACGTCGCGCAACGCGTCCAGCACGCCTGACTCCATGCCCTTCAGGCCGCAGACATAAATACAGGTGTTGGGGTCGGCCAGCAGGTCCAGCACGTCGGCGGCGCGCTCGCGGATCAGGTCTTGCACGTAGCGGCGCGGCTGCGAGGCATCGCGCGACAGCGCCAGGTTGATGTCGATGAAGTCGCGCGGCAACTTCATCAGCGGGCCGAAGTACGGCAGCTCGCGCTGCGTGCGCGCGCCGAAGAACAGCATCAGCCGTCCGTTGGTGCCGCGCTCGATGCGGCGGCGGCAGCGCTCGGTCATGGCGCGCATAGGGGCCGAGCCGGTGCCGGTGCAGATCATCATCAGGTTGGCGCGCGCGTGATTGGGCATCAGGAACGTGTTGCCGAACGGCCCGATGACCTGCACGGTGTCGTTCTTCGCGAGGTCGCACAGATAGTTCGAGCAGACGCCGCGCGCCGGCTGGCCCTGGTGGTCTTCGGTGACGCGCTTCACGGTCAGCGACAGGTTGTTGTAGCCGGCCCGCTCGCCGTCGCGCGGGCTGGCCAGCGAATATTGGCGGGCGTGGTGCGGGCGGCCCTGGGCATCGGTGCCCGGGGGCAGAATGCCGATGGACTGCCCTTCCAGCACCGGAAACGGCAGGCTGCCGAAGTCCAGCACGATATGGTGGATGTCGCTATCGGTGTCCGCGTCGGTAACCCGGTAGTTGCCCACCACCGTGGCAAGAGCGGGCGCCTTGTGCGTGTACAGATTCACATACGGATGCGCGGCCGACCACGGCGGGATGCTGGCGCCCGGCAGCTGCGCGGCCGGCGCATCGGGGGCGCCGGCCGCCGGCATGGCCGCTTCGGTAGCGGCGCCATCCGCCGCGCCGGCGCCATCGCCCTGCTGCAAGGGCTTTTCGCCGGGCAACTCGTCCCAGCCAAATTGCTCTTGCACGCTATACGCCTCGGCGCGCAGCACCAGCCGCCAATTGTCGATCGAGCCGGTGGGGCACGGCGGCACACAGGCCATGCACCCATTGCAGATGTCCGGGTCCACCACATAGTTGTTGCCGTCGTGCGTGATGGCGTCGATGGGGCAGGTTTCTTCGCACGTATTGCAACGGATGCAGATCTCGGGGTCGATCAGGTGCTGCTTGAGCACTTCGGGCGGCAAGGGGGCGTTCATTGCCGGGCTCCTGTTCCTTAGTTGAAGCGCACGTACTCGAAGTTCACCGGCTGGCGGTTCACGCCCATCACGGGCGGAGCGATCCAGTTGGCGAACTTGCCGGGTTCGGCCACGCGGCCCATCAGCGACGCCACGAAGGCGCGGTCTTGCGCCGTGGGCAGCCATTTGTCGCGGTGAGCCTGCCACTGCGCTTCGCTGAGCACTTCGCCTTCGGGCGCGACGCGGATGCCGGCCAGCGTGCCGATCTGGCGGTTGAACGCCTTGTGCGGCACCGACAAACGAAACGGCAGCCCGCTTTTCTCGATAACCTTGTTCCAGCGCCCCACCCCCGCCATGGAGTCGCGGATGAAATCGTCGCGCAGCACTTCGTTCAGCGCGTTGAGCATGGGCACTTCGATCTCGCGCAGCTTGCCGCCATCGACGCTCAACACGCGATAGGTGTCGTTCTTGAGCTGGTGGTCATCGGCGCGCTTGCCTTCTTCGTAGCGGCCCTTCAGGCCCGAGCTGTAGAAAATGGCCGCGTTGGACGATTGGTCGGCGCCGAACAAGTCGATGGTGACGCTGTAGTGGAAATTCAGGTAGCGCTGGATGGTAGGCAGGTCGATCACGCCGGCGGCCCGCACCGTGGCGGGGTCGTCGGTCTTGAGCTGCTTCATGACTTCGCAGGTGCGCTGGATGATGCGCGACACGCCCGACTCGCCCACGAACATGTGGTGGGCCTCTTCGGTCAGCATGAACTTGGTGGTGCGGGCCAGCGGGTCGAAGCCCGACTCGGCCAGCGCGCACAACTGGAACTTGCCGTCGCGGTCGGTGAAGTAGGTGAACATGTAGAACGCCAGCCAGTCCGGCGTTTTTTCATTGAAGGCGCCCAGGATGCGCGGGTTGTCGGCATCGCCCGAGCTGCGTTCAAGCAGCGCGTCCGCCTCTTCGCGGCCGTCGCGGCCGAAGTAACGGTGCAGCAGGTACACCATGGCCCACAGATGGCGGCCTTCTTCGACGTTGATCTGGAACAGGTTGCGCAGGTCGTACTGCGAGGGCGCGGTCATGCCCAGGTGGCGCTGCTGCTCGATCGACGCGGGCTCGGTATCGCCCTGGGTGACGATGATGCGGCGCAGGTTGGCGCGGTGTTCACCCGGCACGTCCTGCCACACGTCGCGGCCCAGGTTTTCGCCGAAATGGATCTTGCGCTGTCCGTCCTGCGGGGCCAGGAAAATACCCCAGCGGTAGTCCGGCATTTTCACGTGGTCGAAATGCGCCCAGCCGTCGGGCTCGACGCTGACGGCGGTGCGCAGGTACACGTCGAAGCCGTGCGAGCCGTCGGGCCCCATGTCCTGCCACCATTGCAGGTAGTTGGGCTGCCAGTGTTCCAGCGCGCGCTGCAGGGCGCGGTCGCCGGACAGGTTGACGTTGTTGGGGATCTTTTCGCTGTAGTTGATGCCGGACATGTCTGCTCTCTCGCTCTTTAAGTGGTGGACGGTGGGGTCTACACCCGGTTCCAGTCGAACGTGGCCTGCTCGCCCTTGCCGTACAGCTTCAGGGCGCCCTTTTCGCCCGCGGCGTTGGGGCGGTTGAATATCCAGTTCTGCCAGGCGGTCAGGCGGCCGAAGATGCGCGTTTCCATGGTTTCGCGGCCGCCGAAGCGCAGGTTGGCCTCCAGTCCGGTCAGCGCGTCGGGCGACAGGGCGCGCCGCTCTTCCAGCGCCAGGCGCACTTCGCCGTCCCAGTCGATGCTGTCCGGCGCGAAAGTGACCAGGCCCAGTTCCAGCGCGCGCGTGGCGGGCAGCAACTGGCCGGCCGCGGCGCGCACGGCTTCGAGCGGCAACGTTTCTTCGTAGAAGCGGCGTTGCAGCCGGCTTTGCCCGTTCACCAGCGGGTAGGCGCCGAAGTTGCGCTCGCCCACCACGATCTGCGCCGGCGCGTCGGCGTCTTCGTCGTCCAGCATATAGATGCGGTCGGCGGCCAGGGCCAGTTCGAACAGCGTGCCGGCAAAGCACGAGCCCGGCTCGATCAGGGCGTAGATCGAGCGCGAGGTCACATCCAGGCGCGCCAGCGTGCGGCGCAGCATGCCGGCTGTCTCGCGCACGAACCAGTGGCCGGCGTGCTGCTGCAGGGCCGCGTCGGCGGCCAGCACGGCGGCAATGTCGCCTTCGGTCTTGAATACCCAGGTGCCCAGATCGGGCTCGTTGGTGCGCAGGCTGAGAATGGCATCGTCGAGCTCGCGCGCCATCTGCAGCGGCCACCAGGCGGCGCCGGCCGCCACGATGGCGTCGACATCCTGCTCTACCGGGGCCTGCGGGCCGCGGATGGTCCAGGTGGCCAGGCGCGCGGCGCGGTCGTACGCCACGTCGACATAGCGGTACGACAGGCGGCTGTCGGTCTCGGCGCGCTCCAGCGGAGTCAGCGCCACCCCTTGCGCCTGGGCAGGACGGTCGCTGGCGGCGGCCAGCTCGGCCGCGCGCGCCAGCACGGCGGCTTCGAACCGGGCCGGCTTGGCCACCTCGTCGACCAGCCGCCAATCTTTGGCGCGCTGGCCGCGCACGCCTTCGACCAGGGTGCAGAAAATATCGGCATGGTCGTGGCGCACCTTGCGCTTGTCGGTGACTCGCGTCAGTCCGCCCGTGCCCGGCAGCACGCCCAGCAGCGGCACCTCGGGCAGCGCCACCGCGGAAGACCGGTCATCCACCAGGAAAATCTCGTCGCAGGCCAGCGCCAGCTCGTAGCCGCCCCCGGCGCAGGCGCCGTTGAGCGCGGCGATGAATTTCAGCCCGCTGTGGCGGCTGGAATCTTCAATGCCGTTGCGGGTTTCGTTCGTGAACTTGCAGAAGTTCACCTTCCAGGCGTGCGAGGACAGGCCCAGCATGAAGATATTGGCGCCCGAACAGAAGATGCGGTCTTTCATGCTGGTGACCACCACCGTGCGCACCTCGGGGTGTTCGAAGCGGATGCGCTGCAGGGCATCGTGCAGCTCGATGTCCACGCCCAGGTCGTACGAGTTCAACTTGAGCTTGTAGCCGGGACGCAAGCCGCCGTCTTCGGCCACGTCCATGGCCAGCGTGGCGATAGCGCCGTCGAATTTCAGCTTCCAATGCCGGTAGCGGGACGGTTCAGTCTGGAAATCCACGCGGGAGGGGCTGCTCATGATACGGTCTCCTGGCCTTGCGATATGAATAATACTGCATGTCATGAATTAAAGTGCAGATTAATGCACAAAAAAAAGCCCGTCAAGCGGAAGATGCACGAAAGTGCAGGCGGGCGGGCCGGCCCGCCCGCCTAACACTACAGCGGCAGCCCGCAGGCTTTGCGCACCCGCGTGCGCAGGCCGCCGAAACTTTCGGGCAGGCTGAGGCCGCTGGTTTCCCAGGTAAGGTCCGCCTTGGCGTAGAACGCTTCGCGCCCGGCCAGGATGCGCTTCAGGTCGGCCATGGCCTCGCTGTTTCCGGACATGGGCCGGAAATCGCCCTGCGCCATGACGCGCGCCATGTGCTCATCGGGCGTGGCGCGCAACCACACGGTGTAGCAGTGCGTCAGCAGCAGGTTCAACGTGGCCGGCTCGGACACCAGGCCGCCCGGGGTGGCCAGCACCATTTCGGGATAGATCTGCACGGCCTCTTCGAGGGCGCGGCGCTCGTAGCGCCGGTATGCGTTGGGGCCGTACAGGTTGTGGATTTCGAGGATGCTGCAGCCGGCCACCCGTTCGATTTCGCGATTGAGCTCGATGAACGGGTAGCCGAGATCGTCGGCCAGCATCTGCCCCAGCGTGGACTTGCCCGCGCCGCGCAGGCCGATCAGGGCCACCCGCTGGAAGCGGTTGGGGCGCTGCGCCCCGCCGCCCACACCAAAGAGCTGGACCAGGGCTTCGCGCGCGCGCTGCAGGTCGGATTCGGTGCGGCCGCTGAGCAATTCGCGTATCAGCAGCCAGTCGGGCGATTCGGTGGTGACGTCGCCCACCAGCTCGGCCAGGGCGCAGTTGAACGCCTTGGCAATTTGCAGCAGCACCAGGATCGAGGCATTGCCCACGCCGTGCTCCAGGTTGGCCAGGTGCCGCTCGGACACGCCGGTGGCCTGCGACAGGCTTTTACGGGTCATGCCGCGGATGGCGCGCAGGCGCCGCACGCGCTCGCCCAGGGCGACCAGGAATGGTTCCCGGCGCGATTCCGGCGATTCCTTGTCTAGCGCTTGGTTCATTGCTGTTCGGACTCCGAGTAAACCCTGATTTTCGCGATTTCATGCACTATAGTGCTTGACCTTGAAAGTGTGAAGCACTATTTTTCTGTTCATACAAGCTGAAGTGCGCGCACGCCACAGAAAAAAGCAATGTATTGCATGTGCGCCCTCAGTGCGCCGACAGTGTAAAGGACGAGACCCGCATGACTACGCCTGCCTCCTTCCACCATTTGATGCGCCGCATTACCGCCCCCATCGCCGGGCTTGCGCTCGATGCCGCCTTGCAAGAACGCCTTAATCGCCAGGCGGGGCCCGGCAGCGCGCTCTACCGCGACGTGTTCGCCGCCTGCCGGCAGGGCGTGGCCGAGGGCTGGATGTGCGCCCGGGAAGGCGGCGGCATCCGCTACGGCCGGGTGATCAAGGCCGACGAGGGCCTGGACGGGTTTTCGGTGGACGTGGTGGATATGAACAGCCTGGCCGGCCCGCACCATGCGCACCCTCGGGGCGAAATCGACCTGATCATGCCGCTGGACGACGCCGCGCGCTTCGATGGCCACGGCGCGGGCTGGCTGGTGTACGGCCCGGACACCGCGCACTCGCCCACCGTGACGGGCGGCCAGGCGCTGGTGCTGTACTTGCTGCCGGAGGGCGCCATCGAATTCACGCGCGCGGAATCCACGCGCACTGAATCGACTCGCGCATGAAGCTCCAGGACGCCGACATGCTCGAACTCGTCAATTTCGTGGCCGGCCGCCGCATGCCCGGCACCGGCGCCGGCACGGTGCTGCGCGACCCGCTTTCGGGCGAGCCGCTGGCCCGCGCCGACAGCACGGGGCTGGACCTGCCCGGCGCCTACGCATGGGCCCGCCAGGAAGGCGGCGCGGCGCTGCGCGCCCTGTCGTACGCCGAACGGGCGGCGCTGCTGGCGCGCGTGGCCGAGGTGCTGCAGGCCAACCGCGACAAGTACTACGACATCGCGCTGCGCAATGCCGGCACCGTGCGCCAGGACTCGGCGATCGACATCGAGGGCGGCATCTATACCTTGTCTTATTACGCGAAGCTGGGCGCGAAGCTTGAGGGGCAGGCGTTCCGCCCCGATGGCGAGCCGGTCTCGCTGGCGCGCGACGACGCCTATGCCGTGCAGCATATTGCCGTGCCGGCGCGCGGGCTGGCGCTGCTGATCAATGCGTTCAACTTTCCGTCGTGGGGGCTGTGGGAAAAAGCCGCGCCCGCGCTGCTCTCGGGCGTGCCCGTAGTGGCCAAGCCCGCCACGGCCACGGCCTGGCTGGCCCATGAAATGGTGGCCGACGTGCTGGCGGCCCACGTATTGCCCGAAGGCGCGCTAAGCCTGGTGTGCGGCGCGTCCGCCGGCCTGCTGGACGCGCTGGCGCCGGGCGACGTGCTGTCGTTCACCGGATCGGCGGATACCGCCGCCCTGCTGCGCGCCCATCCACGGGTGGCGCGCGATGCCCTGCGCATGAATGCCGAGACCGACAGCCTGAACTGCGCCCTGCTCGGGCCCGACGCGGCCGCGGGCGGCGCCGCGTTCGATGCGCTGGTGCACGAAGCAGTGCGCGAGATAACGGTGAAATCGGGCCAGAAATGCACCGCCATTCGCCGCATCCTGGTGCCGCAAGCGGCCTATCAACGCATGGCCGACGCCATCGCCAGCCGATTGGCTGCCGTGACGGTGGGCAACCCGCGCAACGCCGACGTGCGCATGGGCTCGCTGGTTGGCCGCGCCCAGCACGACGACGTGCAGGCCGGCATCCAGGCGCTGCGCGCCGGCAGCCAGGTGCTGTTCGACGGCGGCCAGGTACGCCTGCTGGACGCCGACCCCGCCGTGGCGGCCTGCGTGGCGCCCTGGCTGCTGGGCTCGCCCGACCCGGACAACCACCCCCTGGCGCACGACCGCGAAGTGTTCGGCCCCCTCGCCACCCTGATGCCCTACCGCGATGCCGCCCATGCCTATGCCCTGGCGCGGCGCGGGCAGGGTTCGCTGGTGGCCTCGGTGTACAGCGACGACTCGGCGTTCCTCGCGCGCAGCGCGCTGGAGCTGGCCGACAGCCATGGCCGGGTACACCTGGTCAGCCCGGAGGCCGCCAGAACACATACCGGCCATGGCAACGTAATGCCCCAATCGCTGCACGGCGGCCCCGGGCGCGCGGGCGGCGGCGAAGAACTGGGCGGCCTGCGCGCCCTGGCGCTGTACCACCGCCGCGCGGCCATCCAGGGCGCTCCCGCGCGACTGCGGGCGTTGGCCGACGCCGCCGGCGCCACCTGAGCCGGGCCTGCCCCGCACATACATAGAACAACGGAGAGAGACCATGTCCCCCTGCCCCACCGAGCTGAATTTCGCCAGCCATCTGGCCGCGCTGAATGCGCCGCGGGCCGCCAAGCTGGCCTACATCGACGACACGCGCCGCCTGACCTACGGCGAGCTGGCCGAACGGGTGGCCCGCTGTGCCGGCGCGCTGCGCCAGATGGGCCTGCGCCGCGAAGAACGCGTGCTGCTGCTGATGCACGACAGCGTCGACTGGCCGGTCGCCTTCCTGGGCGCGTTGCATGCCGGCGTGGTGCCGGTGGCGATCAACACGCTACTGACGCCGGACGACTACGCGTACATTGCCAGCCACAGCCGCGCGCGCGCCGCCATCGTATCCGGGGCGCTGGTCGATACGCTGCAGGCGGCGCTGGCCAAGGGTTCGCACGAGATCGAGCACATCGTGGTGGCGCAGCCCGCGGGCCCCCTGCCCGCCCAGGGGCGGGAATTTGACAGCCTGCTGGCCGGCGCGCCGCTGATGCCAGCGGTGCGCACCCTGGCCGACGAGATCGCCTTCTGGCTGTATTCGTCGGGCTCCACCGGCAAGCCCAAGGGCGTCGTGCACACCCATGGCAACCTGTGGCACACGGTGGAGCTGTATGCCAAGCCGGTGCTGGGCATACGCGAAGATGACGTGGTGTTCTCGGCCGCCAAGCTGTTCTTCGCCTACGGCCTGGGCAACGGCCTGAGCTTTCCGCTGTCGGTGGGCGCCACGGTGGTGGTAATGGGCGAGCGCCCCACGCCGCAAGCGGTGTTCAAGCGCCTGACCGAGCACCGGCCCTCGGTGTTCTACGGCGTGCCGACCCTGTACGCCAGCATGCTGGCCAGCCCCGACCTGCCGGCGCGCGAGCAGGTGGCGCTGCGGGTCTGTACCTCGGCCGGCGAAGCGCTGCCGCGCGACATCGGCGAACGCTTCACGCGCCATTTCGGCTGCGAGATCCTGGACGGCATTGGCTCGACCGAGATGCTGCACATTTTCCTGTCCAACCAGCCCGGCCAGCTGCGCTACGGCACCACCGGCAAGCCGGTGCCCGGCTACGAAGTGCAACTGCGCGACGACGAGGGCCGGCCGGTGCCGCCCAATGCAATCGGCGATCTCTACATCAAGGGGCCTAGCGCCGCGCTGATGTACTGGAACAACCGCGATAAAACGCGCCAGTGCTTCCAGGGCGAATGGCTGAAAAGCGGCGACAAGTACCAGTGCGACGCCGACGGCTACTACACCTATGCCGGCCGCAGCGACGACATGATCAAGGTCAGCGGCCAGTACGTTTCGCCGGTGGAAGTGGAGAACGTGCTGATCCAGCACGAAGCGGTGCTGGAAGCCGCGGTGATAGGCGTGCCCGACCATGACGGCCTGGTCAAGACCAAGGCCTATGTGGTGCTGCGGCCGGGCTTCCAGCCCGATGCCGGCACCGGCGCGGCGCTGCAAAGCTACGTGAAGCAGCACCTGGCGCCGTTCAAGTACCCGCGCCAGATCAATTTCACGGACGAGCTGCCCAAGACCGCCACCGGCAAGATCCAGCGGTTCCGTCTGCGGCAGATGGAAGAAGCCGCGCTATGACGACCGCCATTTCCGCCGCCGTGCCCGCCTGGGCCGACCTGCGCGCGCTGGGCCGCGAGATGCGGCTGGAGTGCCAGTGGATCGCGCCCGAACGGCGCGACGCACCGCTGCTGGTGTTCCTGCACGAGGGCCTGGGTTCGGTCGCCATGTGGAAAGACTGGCCGCAGCGCGTCTGTGACGCGGCCGGCTGCCGCGGGCTGGTGTATTCGCGATACGGCTACGGCCAGTCCACCGCCCGGCCGGCCGGCGAGAAATGGCCGGTGAGCTTCATGCACGACCAGGCGCGCGAGGTGCTGCCCGCGCTCTTCGCCACGCTGGGCGTCGACGCCACGCGCGACCGTCCGGTGCTGTTCGGCCACAGCGACGGCGGCTCGATCGCCCTGCTGTACGCCGCCATGCATCCGCAGGCGGTGGCCGGCGTGGTGGCCGCGGCGCCGCACATACTCGTGGAAGACATTTCGGTCGCGAGCATCGAGCAGGCGCGCCGCGCCTACCTGGACACCGACCTGCCGGCGCGGCTGGGCCGTTATCACGCCGACGCCGACTCGGCGTTCTGGGGCTGGAACGATATCTGGCTGGACCCGGCATTCCGCACCTGGGATATCCGCGACTACCTGCCGGACATACGTTGCCCGGTGCTGGCGTTGCAAGGGCTGGACGACGAATACGGCACGCTGGAGCAGATACGCGGTATCCGCCGGGCCGCGCCGCAGACGCGGCTGCTCGAAATTCCCGATTGTGGCCATTCGCCACACAAAGACCAGCCCGATGTCGTGATCGCGGCCGTCGCCGATTTCGTCGGCGGCCTGCACAAGCCAGGCTGAGCCACGCGCCAGCCGACAATAACCAGGAGACAGACCATGCACCACGTCCTGAACCGCGCCCTGCTCGCCGGCGCCCTGGCGCTCGCCGCGGGCACCGCGACGGCGGCCGACAAAATCAAAGTGGGTTTCATGCTGCCCTACAGCGGCACCTATGCCGCGCTGGGCGCCGCCATCGAGAACGGCTTCAAGCTGTATGTGGCGGAACAAGGCGGCAAGCTGGGGGGGCGCGAGCTGGAATACTTCAAGGTCGATGACGAATCCAACCCGGCCAAGGCCTCGGAAAATGCCAACCGCCTGATCAAGCGCGACCAGGTCGACGTGCTGGTGGGCACCGTGCATTCGGGCGTGGCCATGGCGCTGGCCAAGGCGGCCAAGGGCAGCGACACCACGCTGTTCGTCACCAATGCGGGGGCCGACGCCATCACCGGCCCGATGTGCGGGCCAGGCATCTTCCGCACATCGTTCTCGAACTGGCAGCCGGGTTATGCGATGGGGCCGGTGGCGGCCGCCAAGGGACACAAGACCGCCGTCACCATCACCTGGAAATACGCGGCGGGCGAGGAACAGATGAAGGGATTCCACGAAGGCTTCGAGAAGGCGGGCGGCAAGATCGTGAAAGACCTGACCCTGCCCTTCCCGAATGTGGAGTTCCAGTCGCTGCTGACCGAGATCGCATCGCTCAAGCCCGACATGGTGTTCGCGTTTTTCGCGGGCGGCGGCGCCGTGAAATTCGTCCAGGACTACCATGCCTCGGGGCTGGGCAAGACCATTCCGCTGTACGGCACCGGGTTCCTGACCGACGGCACGTTGAAGGCGCAAGGCGACGCCGCTCAGGGTCTGCTGACCACGCTGCACTATGCCGACGGCCTGGGCACGCCGCGCGACCAGGCGTTCCGCGCCGCCTACAGCAAGGCCTACGACAACATGCAGCCCGACGTGTACGCCGTGCAAGGCTACGATGCGGCGCAACTGATGCAGGCGGGGCTGCAGGCCGTGCAGGGCGATATCGACGACAAGGCCAAGTTCCGCGCGGCCATGCGCGGCGCCACGATCGACAGCCCGCGCGGCAAGTTCACCTTGTCGGCCGCCGGCAACCCGGTGCAGGACATCTATCTGCGCCAGGTCGCGGGCCTGGAAAACAAGATGATCGAGGTAGCGGTGCCGAAGCTGGCCGACCCGGCGCGCGGCTGCAAGCTCTGACCCGCGCCGCCCGGACGCCGACATGGACGCGAGCATCTTCCTCATCCAGTGCCTGAACGCGCTGCAGCACGGCCTGCTGCTGTTCCTGGTGGCCAGCGGCCTGACGCTGATCTTCGGCATCATGGGCATCATCAACCTGGCCCATGGCAGCTTCTACATGATCGGCGCCTATATGGCCTTCGCGCTGGGGCCGCTGGTCGACCGCTGGGCGGGCGGCGGCTTCGCCGCCACGTTGCTGCTGTGCGTGCTGCTGGCGGCCCTGCTGGGCTATCTGCTGGAGGCCGCGTTCTTCAGCTACCTGTACCGCCGCAACCACCTGCAGCAGGTGCTGATGACCTACGGGCTGATCCTGGTGTTCGAAGAAGTGCGCAGCCTGCTGGTGGGCAACGACGTGCACGGCGTGCCGATGCCCGCGTGGCTGTCGGGCACGATACCGCTGGGCGGCGTGATGACATATCCGGTCTACCGGCTGTTCATCTCGGCGGTGGGCATCGGCGTCGCGCTGCTGCTGTACTGGGTCATTACGCGCACCCGACTGGGCATGATGGTGCGCGCCGGCGCCAGCAACCGCGAGATGATCGGCTCGCTGGGCATCGACATCAATCGCCTGTACCGCATCGTGTTCGCGGCCGGCGTGGCGCTGGCCGCGCTGGCCGGCACGATTGCCGCGCCGGTGTCGTCGGTGTATCCCGGCATGGGGCACGGCGTGCTGATCGTGTGCTTCGTGGTGGTGGTGATAGGCGGCATCGGATCGATACGGGGCGCGTTCCTGGCGGCCATGCTGGTGGGCGCGGTCGAGACCTTCGGCCAGGTGCTGTTTCCGGCCGCGGCCGGCGTGCTGGTGTATCTGCTGATGGCCGCCATTCTGCTATGCAAGCCCGAAGGGCTGTTCAAACAAGGCTAGCAAGGGAATGAAGCAAACAAGCAAACTGATTCCCATGGCCGTGCTGCTGGCGCTGGCGGCGTTTCCGCTGCTGGGCGCCGACTACTACACCGGGCTGGCCGTCAAGCTCATGATCTATGCGATTTTCGCGCTGAGCCTGCAGTTGCTGGTGGGCGGCGCGGGGCTGGTCAGCCTGGGACACGCGGCCTACTTCGGCATCGGCGCCTACGCCGCGGCCCTGTTGTCGCCCGAGTCGGAAGCCGCCGGCCTGGCCTGGCTGCTGGGCGCGGCGGTGCTGGGCGCGGCCGCGTATGCGCTGGTGACCGGCGCCCTGGCCCTGCGCACGCGCGGCGTGTATTTCATCATGGTCACGCTGGCGTTCTCGCAGATGGCGTACTACGTGTTCCACGACACCGACCTGGGGGGCGGCAGCGATGGCATCTATCTGTACTTCCGCCCGCAGCTCTCGCTGGGCGGCTGGCAGCCGTTCGACCTGGACCAGCCCGGCGTCTACTACCTGTTCGTGCTGGCCTGCCTGGCCTTCACGTGGGGTTTCCTGGCCATGCTGGCGCGCTCGCCGTTCGGCGCGGCGCTGGCGGGCATACGCATCAACGAGCAGCGCATGCGCGCGGCCGGCTATTCCACCTTTCCATACAAACTGGCCGCCTACGTGGTGGGCGCCGCGCTGGCCGGGCTGGCGGGCTTCCTGTACGCGCTGAAAGACGGCTTCGTGACGCCGGAGCTGCTGGCCTGGGAGCAATCCGGCCTGGTGCTGCTGATGGTGATCCTGGGCGGCATGGGCCGGCTGGGCGGCGCCGTGCTGGGCGCGGGCGCGCTGATCCTGTTGCAGGAGCTGTTTCAGTCGCAGGCGATTTTCGGCGACTACGCCCAGCACTGGCACCTGCCGCTGGGCTTGTCCATCATCGCGCTGGTTGCGCTGCTGCCCGACGGGCTGGTTGGCCTACCGGCCCAATGGCGCGCCCGCCGGCGCGCCGCGGCGCCACCCGCCGACGCGCCGGAGGCCGCTCCCGCGCCCGCACCGGCGCCCGCCATGCCCCTGCACGGAGAACCCCATGCCTGAAGCCTTGTTGGCCGCGCGCGGCATCGTGCGCCGCTTCGGCGGCCTGGTCGCCGTCAATGATGTGTCGCTGGACCTGCACCGCGGCACCGTGCACGCGGTGATCGGCACCAATGGCGCCGGCAAGTCGACGCTCATCAACATACTGTCGGGCGAACTGCAGGCCAGCGCCGGCCAGGTATTGCTGGAAGGCCGCGACATCACGGCCTGGCCGCAGCCGCAGCGCGCCCGCGGCGGGCTGGGCCGCAGCTACCAGCGCTCGACCATCTTCCCCACGCTGAGCGTGTACGAGAATTGCCGGCTGGCCGCCCAGGCGGGCCGCCAGCGCTTCTGGCACTGGTGGCGCGACGCCGCCGATTGCGCGCACAGCGCGGGCCAGGCGCGCGATGCGCTGGAGCGCACCGGCCTGGCCGCCAGCGCGGCCACGCTGGCCGGCCTGCTGCCGCACGGCCACAAGCGCCAGCTGGAAATCGCCATGTGCCTGGCCGGCCAGCCGCGCGTGCTGCTGCTGGACGAACCCCTGGCCGGCATGGGCCCGGAAGAAACCGAGCGCATCCTGGCCCTGCTGCAGGCCCTGAAGGCCGAGCATGCCATCCTGCTGGTAGAGCACGACATGGACGCGGTGTTCGGCAACGCCGACACGATCACCGTGATGGTCAACGGCAGCGCCATCGCCTGCGGCACGCCGGCGCAGATCCGCGCCAACCCGCAAGTTCAGGACGCCTACCTGGGAGACGGCCCATGCACCCACTGATCGACGCCAGCGGCCTGCACAGCTATTACGGGGCCAGCCACGTGCTGCGCGGCGTGGACTTGCGCATCGCGCCCGGCGAGTCGGTGGGGCTGGTGGGCCGCAATGGCATGGGCAAGACCACGCTGATCCGCACCTTGATGGGCCATGTGCGCAGCCGCCATGGCAGCCTGACCGTGGCCGGACGCGACTGCACGCGCGCCCAGCCGCACGCCATCGCGCGCCTGGGCGTGGCCTACGTGCCCGAAGGGCGCGGCGTCTTTCCCAACCTGAGCGTGCGCGAGAACCTGCTGGTGGCCGCGCGCCCCGGCAGGCGCGGCCAGTCCGGCTGGACCTGCGAGCGCGTGCTGGCGACCTTCCCGCGCCTGGCGGAACGGCTGGACCACGGCGGGCAGCAGTTATCGGGCGGCGAACAGCAGATGCTGGCCATAGGCCGCGCCCTGACCACCAACCCCGACCTGCTGATCCTGGACGAGGCCACCGAGGGCCTGGCCCCGCTGATCGTGGCCGAGATCTGGAAAATCGTCGCCGCGATCCGCGCCACGGGCATATCGACCCTGATCGTCGACCGCAACTATCGCGCGGTGCTGGCGCACACCGACCGCTGCCTGGTCATGGAAAAAGGCCGCATCGTGCACCAGGGCGCCAGCCCGGCGCTGGCGGCCCGGCCCGAGCAACTGGCGCGTTACCTGGGGGTGTAGCCCGGGCTGCGGTATCCCGATATTCAATGCTTGCCGAAAGCGGCGAAGAAGGTGCGCACGGCCAGCTCGGCCCAGCGCTTTTTCTGGGCCTCGGACGGCCGTCGGTCGGGCAGCAGCACCCCTTCGAGCTGCGCCTGCCCGCGCACCAGGCTGAAGAACAGGCGGGCAGCTTCCTGCGGGCTGACATCGCCCAGGTGAAGTTCTTGATTCCGCACGCCCCTCTCCACGTGTTCGGCCACGATGCCGCAATACGCCTCGGGGCCATTTTCAAAAAAGGCGCGCGCCAGTTCCGGAAAGCGCGGCGCCTCGGCCGCCGATACGCGGAACAACGCCAGGCCCTCGGGCGCAACGCCGAATTCCAGGTAGGCGTTGGCGAGTTCGGACAATACCGCATGGATGGCGCCGGGCACCGAGCGCAGGCTGCGCAACGTTGCCATGTGCTCAGCGCACTTGCCTTCTATTACCGCCTCGAACAGCGCCTGCTTGGTGGGGTAATAGGCATAGACGGTGGCCTTCGACACCCCGGCGGCCCGCTGGATCATGTCGGTGGTGGCGGCCGAGAAACCATGGGTCAGGAACACTTCGCGGGCCGCGGTCAGCACGGCCAGCTGCTTGCCGGTGGGCTGTGCGGACGAATCCTGGCGTGCGCCGTAAGCTGGAGAATCGGAAATCGTGTTCATCTATACCGATCGGTTCAAAAAACGTTGACCATCGAGGTGAGGCGACGATATCATACTGTACCGATAAGTACAGTACAGTTTATTTGCCATGTCTTCCGTCAAGCTCCTGGCCGGCCGGGCCGTATTGCTAGGCATGCTCGCCGCGGCGGGCGGCTGCGCGGTCGGGCCGGACTTTGTCACGCCGGAGGCGGATTTGGCGCAGATGACGCTGCGGCCCAGAGAAGGACAGCCGCGCCAGGCCCTGTCGGCCGACCCAGTGCCGCGCGAGTGGTGGCACCTGCTGAACGATCCGGTACTCGATGCGCTGGTGGCGCGTGCATGGGACGGCAACCTGGATCTGCAAGCGGCGGCCGCCCGGGTCGAGCAAAGCCGCGCGCGAGCCGGCGTGGCGCTGGCCCAGCTGTTTCCGCGCGTGGACCTGGATGCCAGCCTGACCCGCGGGGCCATCAGCGAGAACGGGCCGATGGCGGCGCTGGGGGCTCCCACGTCGACTACCGATCTGTGGCGGGCCGGGTTCCAGGCCGATTGGGAAATCGACCTGTGGGGCCGTTTGCGGCGCCAGCGCGAGGGGGCGGTTGCCACGCTGCAAGCCACCCTGTACGAACAGCGCAGCGCGCAGGTGGCGCTATCGGCCGAAATCGCGCGGCAATATGTGGCGCTGCGCGGGGTGCAGACCCGGCTGGACATCGCGCGCCGCAACCAGGAGATCGCGGCGCACCTGCTGCGGCTGACCGAGACGCGCTTGCGCAACGGGGTGGCAACGCGCTTCGACCTGTCTTCCGCGCGTGCGCAGAAGGCCAGCATCGATGCTCTTATCCCGCCCCTGCGCGAGCAGCAGAACGTCTTGCTCAACGCACTGGCGCTGCTGGTGGGCCAGCCGCCGCGCAGCCTGGATGCGCAGTTATCGACGCCGCGTCCCCTGCCAGATGCGGCACTGGAACTGCCCGTGGGGCTGCCATCGGAACTGGCGCTGCGCCGGCCCGACATCCAGAGCGCCTCGGCGCGCCTGCACGCGGCCACGGCGGCCGTCGGCGCGGCTCAGGCGGATTTCTATCCCCGCATTTCGCTGGCGGGCGGATTCGGAACCCGCGCGCTGCAGGCCAGCGACCTGGGGCTGTGGAGCTCGACCGAGTTTTCGATCGGCCCGAGCATCTACTTGCCGATATTCCAGGGCGGGCGCCTGGTGCGCATGCTGGAGCTGAGCGAAGCGAAGCAGCGCGAGGCCGCGATTGCCTATCGCCAGACCGTGCTGCGGGCGTGGCACGAAGTCGACGACGCGCTCAATGCCATGGTGACCCAGCAGCAACGCCAGCAAGCCCTGCGGCAGGCCATGACGCAAAGCCGCGACGCGCTGCGGGCAGCACAATCGTCGTACAGACAGGGCGCTGCGGATTACGTGACGGTGCTGGCCGCGCAGCGCGCCGTGCTGGAAAGCGAACTGCATCTCAGCGACGCGGCCACCGGCAGCGTGCTTGCGGTGGTCTACTTGTACAAAGCCCTGGGCGGCGGCTGGGCCCCGCCGCCGCATGACGACCCCGGCCAGCAGGCGCTGCACGCGCCCGGGACGGCATCGTGAACGCGCCCGCGGCGGCGCCGGCGGCCGGCCACGCCCAGCCTGCCCTGGACGCGCGGCTGGCCGCGGGCCTGCTCGGCATCTTCATCGCGGCCATGGCCGCGGGCATCAATAATCGCGTAGGCGCCCTGGCCCTGGCCGATATCCGCGGCGCGGGCGGTTTCGGGCTGGATGACGCATCGTGGATCACCACGGCCTACACCGCCGGCGAGCTGATCGCCATGCCGCTGGCGCCCTGGTTTGCCGTCACGCTGAGCCTGCGGCGCTTTCATCTGCAGATGCTGGCTGCGGGCGCCGCGATCGCCGGCGTGCTGCCCTTTGTGCACGACCTGCGCCTGTTGTTGCTGCTGCGCGGCCTGCAAGGCATGGCCAGCGGCGCATTGATTCCGCTGCTGATGATGGCGGCGCTGCGCTTTTTCCCGCCGTCGATCCGGCTGTTTGCGCTGGCCCTGTACTCGATGACCGCCACCTTCGCGCCCAATGTCTCGACCTGGCTGACCGGGTTGTGGACCGACCAGTTGGTGGACCTGCGCATGGTGTACTGGCAGATCGTGCCCATCAATCTGCTGGCGGGCTTGCTGGTGGCTTGGGGCATTCCGCAAGACCGCCCCCTGCCGGAACGCTTTCGCCACGCCAACTGGCTGGGCATGGCTTTCGGCGGGGCGGGCTTGCTGCTGCTGGCCATTGGCATCGAACAGGGCAACCGGCTGGAATGGTTTACCTCGCCGCTGGTCTGCACCAGCCTGTCGGCCGGCAGCCTGCTGCTGGCATTCTATTTGTTCACCGAATGGCATCACCCGTCGCCCTTCATCAAGCTGCAGCTGCTGGAACGCCGCAACTTGTGGCTGGGTTTCTCGTTGTTCCTGTGCCTGCTGGTGATCTTTCTGTCGGGTTCGCTGTTGCCCGCGACGCTGCTCGGCCATGCCTGGCATTACCGCGCGCTGCAAAGCGCCCCCATCGGCCTGATGATCGGCCTGCCGCAACTGGTGGTGGCGCCTGCCGTGGCGATGCTGCTGTACCAGAAGTGGGTCGATGCGCGCGCGGTAATGGCGGCAGGCATGGCCATCACCGCGGCGGCCTGCCTGCTGGGCGCGCAGGTCACCAACCAATGGATGTGGCCGGAGTTCGCGCTGGCCCAGGGACTGCAGGCCGTCGGGCAGCCGATGGCCATTGTCGCCATGCTGTTCCTGGCCACCAGCATGGTCGCTCCGCAAGAAGGCCCCTATGTGTCGGGCATCGTCAATCTGCTGCGGGCCTTGGGCGCGCCGCTGGGGTCGGCGATGATCTCGCGCGCCATCGAGGTGCGCACGCGATTCCACGGCGAAATGCTGCTCGACCATGCCGCCCTGGCGCACGCGGCGCCCCCGGCCGACCTGGCCGCGCGCATCGCGGGCGAGTCGGCCATTCTGTCGATCGCCGATGCCTATCTGCTGCTGGCGCTGCTGGCCCTGGCGCTCATCCCGCTGACGTATTTCTTCCAATTCATACCCTCGCCGCGCGCGGCGGCGAGTCCTGCGCGATAAAGGCCTCATCATGGCACTGAGCAAGAAAACAAAACTGGCGGGCAGCGCGACCGTGATGGTTGCCGCGGTGGCGCTCGCCCTGATCTTCAACCGTCCGGAAAGCGCGGCGGCGACGCAGTCGACCGACGATGCGTACATCCGCGCCGAGATCACGTCCGTGGCGCCGGAAATCACCGGCCTGGTCGAGGCGGTGCTGGTCGAGGAAAACCAGCCGGTGCGCGCGGGCCAGTTGCTGGTGCAGATCGACGACCGCGAATACGTGCTGGCCGAACGCAATGCCGCCGCCGCGCTGGCGCATGCGCGCGCGGCGGCCGATGGCATTCATGCACAAATCGAGGTGCAACAGTCGGTGATCCGGCAGGCGCAGTCCACCATTGAAGCCGACCAGGCCACCCGGGAACTGGCGCGTTTGGACTACAACCGCTATAAAAGCCTGGCCGCCGACGGTTCCGGCACCGTGCAGGCGCGCCAGCAGGCAAAGGCCCGCCTGCAGGTGGAAGAGGCCCAGCAAACCAAAGACCAGGCCATCCTGCAGGCGCAGAAAGGGCGGCAGGCCGCCCTGCAGGCCGACCTGCTGCGCGCGCAGGCCGAGATCCGGCAGGCCGAGGCGGCGCTTGCGCAGGCGCGGCTGGATCTTTCCCGCACCCGGATCACGGCGCCGATCGCCGGCACAATCGGCCACAAGCGAGTGCGCGTGGGCAACTACGCGCGCACCGGCGACCCGCTGCTGACGCTGGTGCCGCTGACCGACATTTACATCGAAGCCAATTTCCGCGAAACGCAGCTGGCGCGCATGCGCCAGGGCCAGCCGGTGCGGGTGACCGTCGACGCCCTGCCGGGCCGCACGTTCACGGGCACGGTGCAAAGCCTGGGACCGGCCAGCGGCGTCAGCTACTCGGTAATCGCCCCGCACAACGCCACCGGCAATTTCACCAAGATCGTGCAGCGCCTGCCGGTGCGCATTGCGCTGGACCCCCAACAGGATGGCGCCGACCAGCTGCGGGTAGGCATGTCGGTTCAGCCCGAAGTCGACGTCAATGCGCGATAACGCCAGGCCCGTGATGAACCGCCCGCACATCTCGTTGCATGACATTTTTATATTCGTGGAAGTCGCCAAGCGGCGCGGCTTCACCGCCGCGGCCGAAGCGGTGGGCCTGCCGGTAGCCACGATCTCGCGCCGCGTGTCCACGCTGGAAGAACAGCTGGGGCTGAAGCTCTTCAACCGCTCGACGCGGCGCATTGAACTGACTGCGGCCGGCGCGCAGTACTTCAATGAGTGCGCGGCCCACGTAGAAGGCGCGCTGCTTGCGCACGAAAAGGTCTACGACTATCTCGAACGCCCCGCTGGCGAGTTGCGCATTTCTGCGCCGCCAGGGTTGTCGGCGCTGCTGCCGGCCATGCTGCGCGAATTGCACCAGCAGTATCCGGATGTCTCGTATGACATCGAGCTCGGGTCCGCGCAGGCGGGCCTGCAACGTCCGGGCCTGGACCTGATGCTGAGGTTCGGCGCATTGGAGGACTCCACGCTGGTGCAGCGCGCCGTCACCCGGATCCGCTGGATACTGGTCGCCTCGCGCGGCTATCTGGAGCGCGCGGGCCGGCCCGTCGATCCAGGCTGCCTGGCGCGCCATCAGCGCCTCGTGATCGGCTATGACGCGACCTGGCAACTGCGCCGCGACGGCCGGGCCTATCGCATCGAAAACGGCGCATACATCAAGACTAACGATGCCTGGCTGGGCGTGGACCTGGCCGCCAGCGGCCTGGGCATCGCATGCATGCCGTCGCATCGGCTCATGGCGCAGACCATGCGGGAGCAAGACCTGGAGCAGGTCTTGCCGGAATGGGAACTGCCCCCGATCACACTTTATGCGCTGTCCGATACGCGCACGATGTCGGCGCGCGCGCGCATTTTTCTGGATGCGCTGGCCAGGCACCTGGACGCGGGGCGCATCCTCCCGGCTGACACGGGCCGAACCAGGCACCTGGCTCCCGCAGGGTGCCAGGTGCCGTCTTCTTAGATCAGGGCCTCGATCAGGTACGGCCCCTTGCGCGCCAGTCCCGCCTGCATAGCCTTGGCAAAGGCCTCGACCGAATCGACGCGCACGGCCTCGACGCCCATGCCCGCGGCCAGGCTGACCCAGTCCAGGCTGGGCTCTTGCAGATCGAGCATGCGCTTGGCATTGCGGCCGGGCTCCTGCACGCCCACGTTCTTCATTTCGCCGTGCAGCGTGGCGTACGAACGATTGGCCAGGATGATGGTCAGGCAGTCGAGCTGCTCGCGCGCCTGGGTCCAGAGCGCCTGCACCGTGTACATGCCGCTGCCGTCGGCCTGCAGCGTGATGACCTTGCGGTCGGGGCAGGCAACGGCCGCGCCGGCGGCCAGCGGCAAGCCGATGCCGATGGCCCCGCCGGTCAGTTGCAGCCAGTCGTGCGGCGCCGAGGTGGCGCTGATGAGCGGGAATTCGCGCCCTTGTGTCACCGACTCGTCGCAGACGATAGCGTTTTCCGGCAGCAGGCGGGCCGTGATGATGTTGACCGCCGCGCCCGTCAGCGCGCCCGAACGCGGCATGTCGGCCGGCGCCGCGGCGGGTAGCAGGCCCGGCGCGCCGGCGGCGATGCCCAGTTCGTCGGCCAGCCATTGCAGGGCCTGCAGCAGGTCTTGTTCGGCAGTGGCCAATACGAGGGGCGCCTGCCCTTGCGGCGCCAGCAGGCTGGGCTTGCCCGGATACGCAAAGAACGCCACCGGCGCGCTGGCACCCACCAGGATCAGCTGCCGCACGTCTTTCAGCAGCGCCACGGCCTGGTCCACGGGATAAGGCACGCGCGTCACCGGCGTGCGGTTGATGCCGCGCTCGGTGCGGCGGTTGGACGTCGGCGACAACAGGCGCACGCCGGTGGCCCGCGCGATGCGCCCGGCTACGGCCAGCGCCGGTTCGCGCAGCGCCATGCCGCCCAGCATCAAGGCCACGCCCTGCCCGGCGCGTATGGCCTGTGCCGCGGCGCGCACCGCGTCCTGGGTGGTTTGCGGCGGCGCGTCCAGCCGCGCCACGGGCGGGACCGGAGTGTCGGCGGGCAACTCGCCCCAGGCCGCGTCGGCGGGCAGGATCAGCGTGGCGATGTTGCCCGGCGCCTGGCGCGCCACGCGCACCGCCTCGGCGGCGTCGGCCGCGAGATCGCTGGCGGCCTGGGTGCGGCGCACCCAATGCGACATGGGGCGCGCTACGCCTTCGACGTCGCTGGTCAGCGGGGCGTCGTATTGCACATGGTAGGTGGCGTGGTCGCCCACCACATTGACCATGGGCGTGCGCGCGCGCTTGGCGTTGTGCAGATTGGCCAGCCCGTTGCCCAACCCGGGACCCAGGTGCAGCAGCGTGGCGGCCGGTTTGTCGGCCATGCGCGCGTAGCCGTCGGCCGCGCCGGTGACCACGCCTTCGAACAGCCCCAGCACGCAGCGCATGCGCGGTTTGCGATCCAGCGCCGCCACGAAGTGCATCTCGGACGTGCCCGGGTTGGCAAAGCAAACGTCCACATCGTTGGCAAGCAGGGTGTCGCAGAGGCTATCAGCGCCGTTCATAGGTGTTTCCGTCCAGCAGGGTTGCAAAAAGCGCGACCAGCGGCCGCGCGTCAGTAAGGCATCATAGAAATGGAACCCGTCAGCGGACAGGTCCACTCGGGGTCCCAAGGATAGAACCATTCGCCGCCGCGCGCCAAACGCGGCGGCCGCGCTCACCGATCGGCGGCGGACCGCGGCGCGGCCAGGTACACCGCCAACATCAATATCCCCACCACCACGCCCGCGGCACTCACCAGCGCCCAGCCGCCGTGAGTCCACGCAAACCCCGCCAGCGACGATCCGGCCGCGCTGCCCACGAAGAACACGCCCACGAACAGCCCGTTCATACGGCCGCGCGCCTCGGGCCGCACCAGGTTGACGGCGCGCCGGCCCAGGGTCTGGTCGCCGGTGACGCCCGCGTCGAGCAGGATCGCGGCCATGGTCAGCGCCGCCAGCGCCGCGCCAACCGGCAACACCGCGCCGGCGCCCGGCCACGCGCCGCCGGCCCAGCCAGCCAGCAGCCACGCCACCACCACCACGGTCTGCGCCGCGATGCTGGCGCGGCGGGTATGCCCGCGGTCGCCCGCGCGCCCGGCCAGCGGCGCGGTCACGACACCCACCGCCCCGCACAAGGCCAACGCCGCCACGGCCCGCGCTCCCAGGTGAAATGGCGCCTGCGCCAGCCGCAGCGAAATCGCGGTCCAGAACAGGCTGTAGGCCGCCATGCCCAATGCCGCGGTGGCCGCGCGCCAGCGCAGCACCGGTTCGTGGCGCAGCAAAGCGGCCAGCGACGCGATCAGCGCCGGATAGGCGGGCCCGTCCTGGGGCCGCCGTTGCGGCAGCAGGCACAGCAGCGCCACACCGGTGGCCGCCATGCCGCCCGCGAACACCAGATACAGCGCACGCCAGCCCCAGGCATCGACCACCAGGTTCGACAACGGTCGCGACAGCAGCACGCCCACCATCAGGCCGCTCATCACGTTGCCCACCGTGGCGCCGCGCCGCTCGGGCGCCGCCATGAACGCAGCCATGGGCACCAGCATCTGGATCGCGCAGGTAGACGCCCCGCCGGCAAACACCGCGGCCATGAATACGGCGCCGCCCGGCGCGAAAGCGGCCGCCAGCATGCATAGCGCGCACACTGCCAGCGTGGCGCCGATCAGTCGACGGTTCTCCAGGCGGTCAGCCAGCGGCACGAGCAGCACCAGGCCCAGCGCGTAGCCCAGCTGCGGCAGCATGGCCAGCACGCCCACGCTGTCCAGCCCCAGGCCGAGCGACGCCGCGATAACGGGCGCCACGGTCTGTACGGCAAACAGGTTCATCACCATCACCGCCACCGAGGTGGCGAACAGCAGGGTGCGGCCCGCGCCCAACCCGGCGGGCGCGGCACAAGGCGCGGCATGGCTGGGCAAACGGGATTCGACGACGGACATGACAGCTCTCCACAGGCAGGAACACAACGGCCAGCCAGTCTAGAAAGCCTGTCTTATTGCGTCTATTGAAATATAATTTTCTTTATTATGCGTATTTGTTTAAATCGCCCATGAACACGCGCGACATCGAAGCCTTCGTGGCCGTGGTGGAAACCGGCAGCCTCAGCGCTGCATCGGGCCGCCTGCATTTGACGCAGCCGGGCGTGAGCCGGCGCCTGCGCAACCTGGAAGATCTGCTGGGGGTAGCGCTGGTCGATCGGCAATCCAAGCCGCTCAAGCCCAGCGCCGCCGGGCTGCGCGTCTACGAACTGGGCCGCGGCGTGCTGGCCGCGGTGGCGGCCCTGCGCCAGGGCGCGGCGCCCGACGCCGAGCCGCGCGGCGAATTCCGCGTGGGCGTGCCCCCTTTCCTGGCCGAGCCGGCGCTGGCCGATCCGCTCGATGTACTGCGCGGGCGCTATCCCGGGTTGTCCGTGAACGTCACCGCGGCCTGGTCGCCCAGCCTGGTGCCCATGGTGGAAAACGGCGCGCTCGATGCCGCGGCCATCATGATGCCCGACACCGAAACGCTGCCCGCCCACCTGTGCGCCCTGCCGCTGGCGCGCTCGGCCGTGGTGATCGTGGCCTCGCCGTCGCTGGCGATCGCGCGCGACGCCGCCGGCGTCGTGCCGCTCGAGGCCCTGGCCCGCCACCCCTGGGTACTCAACCAGGACGGCTGCGGTTTGCGCACCGCCATCCGCAAGACCTTCGAGGCCGCGGGGTTGCCGTTTCGCATTGCCGTCGAAGCCTACGGCGCCGAGCTGCAACTGTCGCTGGCCGCGCGCGGCGTGGGCATCGGCCTGGTCACGCCCGGCGCGCTGGCGCGCAGCCGCCATCGCGAAGCATTGACCATTCTGAACGTGCCCGCTTTCACAACCGGGCTGCGCGCGGAGTTGATCCACCTGCCGACGCTGGGCCCGCTGGCCGCGCCAGTGGCCCTGCTGCGCGACGAACTGCTCCACGCACTGGGCGGCGCTCCAGGGCGCATATAACCGGGCGAAGTTCAATCACCGAACAAAAAAACGGCGCCTGTTCTCGAAGGCAGCGGCTAACTCGCGCATACTTTTCGGGCGATATCGTTCGCTCAACAAAACCAACCGGCAGATCCGGAGAACAGGCGCGATCCGCCGCCTGACGTTCCGGCTCATGCCCAACAGGCGGAGACAAACCCATGCCCATTTCCTTTTCCCGATCCCTTGCCCGGCCGAGCCGCCGCACCGCCCTGGCCGCCCTGCTGGCAGCCGCCGTGGCCGGCATCGCCCTGCCCGGCGCCCGCGCCCAGGCCGCCGACGCCTGGCCCGACCGGCCCATCAAGGTCATCGTGCCCTACACCCCCGGCGGCGCCACCGACACCGTGACCCGCATCGTCATGGACAAGCTGTCGGCGCGGCTGGGCCAGAACATCATCATCGAAAACAAGCCCGGCGCCAACAGCACGCTGGGTTCGTCCCTCGCCGCCAAGGCCGACCCCGACGGCTACACCTTCCTGAGCATGTTGCCGGCGTACGTCATCAACACGCACCTGTACAAGCTGTCGTATTCGCCGTCACAGCTTGAACCGGTGGTGCATATGGCCGACCTGCCGCTGTTCCTGTTCGTGAGCAACGACCTGCCCGTGAAAACGCTGGGCGAGCTGGTCGAATACGGCCGAAAGCATCCCGACACGCTCACCTATGCCTCCAGCGGCACGGGCTCCAGCGCCCACCTGACCGGCGCCGACTTTGCGCTGCAGGCCAAGCTGAAAATGACGCACGTGGCCTATAAGGGCAGCGCCCCCATCCTGACCGACCTGCTGGCCGGCCGCGTGTCGATGGTGTTCGACCCGGTGCTGGTGCCCATGCAGTACGTCAAGCAGGGCAAGCTGAAGGTGCTGGCCTTCACCGGCAAGAAGCGCTGGCCCAACGAGCCCGATGTGCCCACCATGGAGGAAGCCGGCTTCCCGGGCTTCGTGACCGGCTCGTGGGCCGGGCTGCTGGCGCCCACCGGCACGCCCAAGCCCATCATCGAGCGCATGGCCAAGGAAATCAGCGAGATCGTGCACGAGCCCGACGTCACCAAGAAGTTCCTCGACGCCGGGTTCCTGCCCACCGGCAGCACGCCGGCTGAATTCGCCGAGCTGATGCGCAACGATTCCGATCGCTACGCGAACATCATCAAGGAAGCCCACATCACCGTGAATTGAGGCCACCCCGAAGCGCAGCGCGCAGCCCGCAAGGAGGTGCGCGCTGCCGAACATCCATACCAGCAGGACGCGCACCATGATCGATAAATTCGTGGCCTCGACCGCCGAGGCCGTGGCGGGCATTCATGACGGCGCCACGCTGCTGGTCGGCGGGTTTGGCGGGGCCGGCATGCCCACCGACCTGATCGACGCGCTCATCGAGCAGGGCGCGCGCGAGCTTACGGTCGTCAACAACAATGCCGGCAACCACGAGACCGGCCTGGCGGCCCTGATCAAGGCCGGGCGCGTGCGCAAGATGATCTGCTCGTTTCCCAAGGCTTCACATTCGTGGGTGTTCGACGACCTGTACCGGCGCGGCCGCATCGAACTCGAATGCGTGCCGCAGGGCACGATCGCCGAGCGGCTGCGCGCCGCCGGCGCCGGCCTGGGCGGCTTCTACACGCCCACGGCCTACGGCACGGAACTGGCCGCCGGCAAGGAAACCCGCGAGATCGACGGACGCCACTATGTGTTCGAAAAACCCCTGCACGGCGACTTCGCCCTGGTGCAGGCCGACCGCGCCGACCGCTGGGGCAACCTGACCTACCGCATGAGCGCGCGCAATTTCGGTCCGGTGATGTGCATGGCCGCGGCCACCACCATCGTGCAGGTGCGCCAGCGCGTCGAACTCGGCGAACTATCGCCCGAAGCCATCGTGACGCCGGGCATCTTCGTGCACCGGGTGGCGGTGGTGGCCGAACCCGCCTTTTCGAGTTGAACAGGCCATGAACACGACGCAGACTTTCCAGCCTCTGACCCGCGAACAACTGGCGCGGCGCGTGGCGCGCGACATTCCCGACGGCAGCTACGTGAACCTGGGCATCGGCATGCCGGTGCTGATCGCAGCCCACCTGCCGGCCGGCCGCGAGATCGTGCTGCACAGCGAGAACGGCATTCTGGGCATGGGACCGCCGCCGGCGCCCGAGGCCGCCGACCGCGACCTGATCAATGCCGGCAAGCAACCCGTCACGCTGCTGGCGGGCGGCGCTTTTTTCCACCACGCCGATTCGTTCGCCATGATGCGCGGCGGCCATCTCGACATCTGCGTCATGGGCGGGATGCAGGTATCGGCGGCCGGCGATCTGGCCAACTGGTCGCTGGGCCGCGCCGGCGAGCCGCCCGCGGTGGGCGGCGCCATGGACCTGGCCGTGGGCGCGCGGCGCGTCTACATCATGATGGAACACAACGCCAAGGACGGCACGCCGAAAATCGTGCAGCGCTGCACCCTGCCCCTGACCGGCGCCGGCGTGGTCAGCCGCATCTACAGCGACCTGGCCGTCATCGACGTCACGCCCGACGGGCTGGTGGTTCGCGATATGATCGACGGCCTCACCTTGCCAATGCTGCAGTCGCGCACCGGAGCGCCGCTGCGCGCCGCCTGATGCGCAACCCGCCTCCTCCGCCCGATTACGCCGCACCGCTGCCCGCCGACGAACATCCCGACCGGTTCCGCGGCGACCCCGACTTCATGCTGACGCTGTCGCGCGGGCTGCGCGTGATCCGCGCCTTCGGCGAGCGCCGCTACCCGCAGACCGCCGCCGATCTCAGCCGGCGCGCCGGCCTGCCGCGCGCCGTCACGCAGCGCTGCCTGCATACGCTGATCCGGCTGGGTTTCGCCGAGCAGCAGGGCCGGCATTATGTGCTGACGCCGCTGATACTCAGCCTGGGCCATGCGTATTTTTCGTCCACGCCGTTCGTGTCGCTGGCCCAGCCGGTGCTGGAAGAGCTGAGCGCGACGGTAAACGAGACCTGCGCGCTGGCCATCATGGAAGGCAACGAGGTGCTGTACCTGGCACGTTCGGAAGTGCACCGCATCCTGGCCACCACGCTGGGCCTCGGTAGCCGCCTACCGGCCTACTGCACCACCATCGGACGCGTAATGCTGGCGCAACTGTCGCCGGCCGCGCTCGACCGTTATTTCGACACCGTAGAACTCGCGCCGTACACCGAATTCACCGAAACCTCGCCCGCGCGCCTGCGCGAAATCATCGCCAAAGTGCGCGAGCAGGGTTACGCGGTGGTAGACCAGGAACTGGACCTGAACGTGCGCGCCATCGGCGTGCCGGTGCGCGCGGCCAGCGGGCGGGCCTGCGGCGGCCTGAACGTCAGCGTCAAGTCGCCGCGCATACCGCTGGCGCGGTTTACCAGTGAATTCCTGGCGCCCATGCAGGCGGCCGCCGACAAGCTGGGGCAGTTTCTGGTGCTGTAGCGGCGCGCGCCGTCAGGTGCCCGGCAGGCCGCTGGTGTCCAGGGTAAAGGCCGCGGCGGCGCGCCCGATGCGGTCGTTCACCGCCCGCCAGGCATCGTCGGCCGGCGGCGCCTGCACCAGGATGCGCGCATAGCCGCCGCCGTCGAGATCGCGCAGCATGGTGTACAGCGCCTGGGCATAGCGGCCGGCGTCGTCGGGCACCTGGCGCCAGGCCACGCGCGCGTCCAGCTCCGCGGGCGCCGCGCCGAACGCCACGATGGCCACGCGCCCGGCGGGCAGGCCCCGCCCGCGCGCCGCGTCCATCAGGTGTTGCGTCGTCATCAATTCCAGCGGCGTGTGCGGCGCGTAATGCGCCTTCAGGGTGCCCGAGGCGCGCGGCGCGGCGGCATCTGGCATGGCCACCGGCATGTCCAGCACGGCCTCGATCTGCGCGGGCGTGACGTGGCCGGGGCGCAGCAGCACCGGCCCCACGCCCTGTTCGAGCCGCGACAGGTCGACGATGGTGGACTCGATGCCCACCTGCGCCGGCCCGCCATCCAGCACGGGCATGCCCTGCGCCACCTCTTGCGGAAACTCGCCGCGCACGTGCTCGGCCCGGGTGGGCGATACATGCCCGAACTTGTTGGCCGACGGCGCGGCCACGCCGCCATGGCCGCCCGGCTTGCCTGCCGCGAAGGCGCGCAGCAGCGCCTGCGCCACGGGGTGCGAAGGGCAGCGCAAGCCGATGCTGTCTTGCCCGCCGCTGACCGCCGCGCCGGCATGCGGCGCGCGCGGCAAAATGAGCGTCAGCGGGCCGGGCCAGAAGGCGTCGATCAGTTGGCGGGCCGCGGGAGAAATGTTGCGGACCCAGTAACCCAGGTCGGCGCCCGGCGCCACGTGCACGATCACCGGGTGGTTCGACGGCCGGCCCTTGGCGGCATAGATGCGCGCCACCGCTTCGGGGTTCTGCGCGTCGGCCCCCAGGCCGTATACGGTTTCGGTGGGAAACGCGACCAGCTCGCCGGCCAGCAGGCGCTCGGCTGCGCGGGCGATGGCCGCCGCGTCGGGCAAGGCGTGATCAGGCTGGGACATGGCAGCTTACTCGGGCGCGGCCATGCCCAGCGCCGCCGCGACGCGCGCGGCGTCGGCGCGGGCCTGTTGCAGCGTGTCGCCCACCACGGTGACGTGGCCCATCTTGCGGCCGCGCCGCGGCTCGTGCTTGCCGTACAGATGCAGCTTGGCCGCAGGCACGGCCAGCGCGGCCGCCCAATCGGGCTCGCGCGCGGCCGTGGCGCCCGGTTCGAACCAGACGTCGCCCAGAATGTTCAGCATCACGGCCGGCGCCAGCAGCGCCGTGCTGCCCAGCGGCAGGCCGGCCATCGCGCGCGCCTGCTGCTCGAACTGGCTGGTGACACAGGCGTCGATGGTGTAGTGGCCGCTGTTGTGCGGCCGGGGGGCGATCTCGTTGACCACCAGGCTGCCGTCGGTCAGCACGAAGAATTCCACGCACAGCACGCCGTGATAGCCCAGGCCGCTTGCGATGGCGCGCGCCGCCTCGGTGGCCTGCGCCTGCCGCCGCGCATGGGCGGCGTCGCCATCGCCGGCCGCCACCGTGGACACCGCGAGAATGCCGTCCCGGTGCAGGTTGCGCGCCACCGGGAACACCACGTCGGCGCCATCGAAGCCGCGCGCCAGCACGACCGAGATTTCGTAGTCGAGCGGCATCAGGGCTTCGAGCACGCACGGCACGCCGCCGAAACCGTCGAAGGCGGCCAGCGCTTCGGCGCGCGTGCTCACGCGCGCCTGGCCCTTGCCGTCGTAACCCAGCCGGGCCACTTTCAGGATGCCGGGAAACAGCGCGTCGGGCGCGGCCTGCAGGTCTTGCGTCGTGCGAATGGCGGCATGCGGCGCCACTGGAATGCCCTGCGCGGCGATGAAGGTTTTCTCGGCGATACGGTCTTGCACGATGGCCACCGCGTCGGCCGCCGGGCTGACCCGGCACTGCGCCGCGAGCGTTCGCAGGCTGTCGGCCGGCACGTTTTCGAATTCGGTGGTCACGGCGGGGCAGAGCTGCGCAAGCTGGGCCAGGCCGTCCGCGTCATCGTAGGCGGCCTGGATGTGGCGGTCGGCCACCATGGCGGCCGGACCGTCGGCGGCGGGGTCGAGCACGGCGACCCGATAGCCCAGGCTTTGCGCGGCGTGGCAAAACATGCGGCCCAGTTGGCCGCCGCCCAGCAAGCCCAGCCAGCCGCCGGGCGCGATCGTGAAAGAATCAGTGGATGAAGTCATACGGATGGCGCGCCCGGTGCGAGCGCGTGGCTAGGTCAGGGCTTCGGAGGCACCACCATGTTGCGGGCCGTTTCGGTCTGGCGCGCGCGAAACGCCAGCAACTGGCGATGCAGGGCATCGTCGGTGGCGGCAAGCGTGGCGATGACGTGCAGCGCCGCGTTGGCCGCGCCTGCCTCGCCGATGGCGAAGGTTGCCACCGGCACGCCCTTGGGCATCTGCACGATGGACAGCAGCGAGTCTTCGCCGCGCAGGTAGCGCGAGGGCACGGGCACCCCGAACACCGGCACTTCGGTCAGGGCGGCCATCATGCCAGGCAGGTGGGCCGCGCCGCCCGCGCCGGCAATAATGCCGCGCAGGCCGCGCGCGCGCGCCGCGGCGCCGTAGTCGGCCATGTCTTGCGGCATGCGGTGGGCCGAGATGACGCGGGTTTCGTGCGGCACGCCGAATTCTTCCAGCATGGCCACGGCGTGTTTCATGATGTCCCAGTCGCTGGAGGAACCCATGATCACGCCCACCACGGGAGTGGCCGGCGCTAAGGCGGAGGAAGTCGTCGTCATGGCAAGATCGGCAAGGCAGAAGGCGGGCGGGCACCGCGCCGTGGCGCGGCGGGCGGGAAACCCGGTATTTTACCCGGCCTGGCCGCGCGGCGCGCCCGGCGCGCCCGGCGCGCCCGAGCACCGCCTGGCAACCGCCCTGCAACCGCCTAAGAACCGCTGCCGGCCGGCGCCGCGGCGGGCGCCAGCGGAGTGCCCTCGCACTCGCCCAGCCCGCATTCCAGCGAGGTGGCGGCCACGTTGACCAGGATGGCCAGCAGGAACAGCCCCATGACGATCAGGGCGGGCAGCGCGACAGGTTTCTTCAGGGCGTTGTCGCCCCATTTGCGGTCGGCCGCGAGCATCAGCACGCAGAACGCCAGCAGCGCACAAAAAGCCAGGAAAGCCCAGGAATGGATGGACAGGCCGAACAGCGGCGGCCCGCTGGGCGGCTCGCCCGCGCTTGCCTGTGCCAGCAATTGGTTGCCAGCCGCCACCAGGCCGCCCAGCGAGGCGGCAATCACCATGGCATAGTGCAATGGCGAAGGGCCCAGGCGAATATTCAACAGCAGCCCCACCCCGGCCATGACGAAGGCCGCGCGCTGCAGCAGGCACAGCGGGCAAGGAGCGGCGTCGAACAGCAACTGCCAGGCGAATGCCACATACAGCAGAATGCTGATGCCCAGCAACGCCACGGTATTGATAATGCGCGAACCGCGCGCAGGGTTCAGCGAAAAGATCACGCTCATTCAGAGCGGCTACAGGGCCAGCAAGAGCGGCTCGGCCAGGTGCACGCGGGCGCCGGCCACAAAGATCAGCAGCGTGGCCAGCCACAGGGTAAAGCAGGGGCGGCGCTTGCCGAGCATGCCGAACCACACCGCCAGGGCGCTGGTCAGAAAGGGCATCATCATGATCATGGCGATCGATCCTCCGGAGGTCGATCGTTACGATACGAAATATTGCGTTGCGCTGGCGGGCAAACAAGCCGGGCAAAGCGCCCTACTTCGCGCGATTGGCGAAGCGAAACCCGGCGTTTGCAGGTGTCAGGCTCCCGTGGGCCGCCTGACACCCAGAGGGTCAGGCCACCAGGCGGTCGAGCGCCTCGCGGTACTTCGCGGCGGTCTTCTGCAGGACTTCCTGCGGCAGGCGGGGGGCCGGCGGGGTCTTGTCCCAGTCTTGGGTTTCCAGCCAGTCGCGCACGAACTGCTTGTCGAACGACGGGGGGCTGATGCCCACGCGATAGCCGTCGGCCGGCCAGAAACGCGACGAGTCGGGGGTAAGCACTTCGTCCATAAGGTACAGGGTGCCGTCGTCGTCCAGGCCGAACTCGAACTTGGTGTCGGCAATGATGATGCCCTTGGTGGCGGCGAACTGAGCCGCCTCGGTGTACAGGCGCAGGGTCACGTCGCGGATGCGCTCGGCCATCTCCTGGCCGACTTCCCTGACCACATGGGCGAAGTCGACGTTTTCGTCGTGCATGCCGAATTCGGCCTTGGCCGCCGGCGTGAAAATCGGCTGGGGCAGCTTGCTGGCCTGCTGCAGGCCAGCCGGCAGCGCAATGCCGCAAACGGCGCCGGTGGCCTGGTAGTCTTTCCAGCCCGAGCCGATCAGGTAGCCGCGCGCCACGGCCTCGACCAGGATCGGCTTCAGGCGCTTGACCACCACGGCGCGGCCGCGCACCTGGTCGAGCTCGTCGGGCGCCACCACGTCTTCGGGCCGCACGCCGGTGGAATGGTTGGGCAAAATATGCGCCAGCTTGTTCAGCCAGAACTCGGTCAGCTCGGTCAGCACCTGGCCCTTGCCGGGGATCGGGTCGTCAAGAATCACGTCGAACGCGGAAATGCGGTCGGAAGCGACGATCAAGAGCTTGTCGTCGCCCACCGCGTACATGTCGCGCACTTTGCCGCGACCCAGTAGCGGCAGGGACTTGATGCTGGATTGGTGCAGGGCGGAAGTCACGAATCGGCCTATGGGAAAAAATGAGCATAGATTACTGCAAATGTTCTTGCCCCGTCCCGCGGCTTCCCCTTGGGTGGGGGCGGCGCCCGTGCGCCGGGCTCGGGCGCAACCAGGCGCCCTCGGCCTGCTGCGCAGGCTGCCCCGCCGCCCAACGCGCCGCCCCCACCCAAGGGGAAGCCGCGGGACTGCGGTGGCCTGATATCGGGCCGTTATCCCGCGCAATGCCTTCATTCAATCAATGCAAGACGCTGCGAGCCAGGGCGTGCCGGACCGGGGGGCCCAAAAACGCAATGAGCACTCAACGAACTTGAACAGCCCCCAAAAAAACCCGCATCGTTTAGCCTACCCACACTTTCATCCAGGACCCCTCATGCCCCAAGAACCCGAGTTCACACCACTGACCGGCGGCTGCCAATGCGGCGCCATCCGTTACGCGATCACGGCCGAACCCATGGTGGCGGCAACCTGCCACTGCCGCGATTGCCAGTACGCAAGCGGCGGCGGGCCGGCGCATGCGCTGGTGGTGGCCTCTTCCGCGCTGCAAGTGCTGCAGGGCCGGGCGCATGAACACCGCTATCGGAACGATTCCGGAAACATAATCATGCGCAGCTTCTGCCGCGATTGCGGCACGCCGCTGTTCGGAGGCCCGACCGATGCCAGCTATGCCATCGTGAAGGCCGGGTCGCTGGACGACTCAGAGCAGTTCCGGGCCCGCATGGCGCTTTGGACAGATTCCGCGCCCTCGTGGCACCACATCGACACCACGATACCGTGCTTTGCACGCAACTCGCCGGGCTGAGGGGCCGGCCGCCCGGCGCCGCCCCGCGGGGCGGCGCTTGCCTGATCAGGCGGGGTTTACTGCACGACCTGGGTCAGCTTGCCGGCCGCGTATTGCTGGGCCATTTCGGTCAGGGGCAGCGGCTTGATCTTGCTGGCGTTGCCCGCAGTGCCGAACTGCGTGTAGCGCTGCACACAAATGGCCTTGGCGGCGGCGCGCGCCGGCTTCAGGTATTCGCGCGGGTCGAACTTGCTGGGGTTTTCGGCGAAGAAGCGGCGAATGGCGCCGGTCATGGCCAGGCGGATGTCGGTGTCGATGTTGACCTTGCGCACGCCGAACTTGATGGCTTCCTGGATTTCTTCCACGGGCACGCCGTAGGTTTCTTTCATGTCGCCGCCGAATTCGCGGATCTCGGCCAGCAGTTCTTGCGGCACGCTGGAGCTGCCGTGCATGACCAGGTGGGTATTGGGCAGGCGGGCGTGGATTTCCTTGATGCGCGAGATCGACAGGATGTCGCCGGTGGGCTTGCGGGTGAACTTGTAGGCGCCGTGGCTGGTGCCGATGGCGATGGCCAGCGCGTCGAGCTGGGTCTTGCGCACGAAATCGGCGGCCTGCTCGGGGTCGGTGAGCAGTTGCTCGCGGGTCATGGTGCCCTCGGCGCCGTGGCCGTCTTCCTTGTCGCCCTTCATGGTTTCCAGCGAGCCCAGGCAGCCCAGTTCACCTTCGACGGTGACGCCCAGCTTGTGGGCGATGTCGACCACCTTCTTGGTGACGTCGACGTTGTAGTCGTAATCGGCGATGGTTTTGCCGTCTTCTTCCAGCGAGCCGTCCATCATGACGCTGGAGAAGCCCAGATCGATGGCGCCCTGGCAGACCTTGGGCGACTGGCCGTGGTCTTGGTGCATGACCACGGGAATATGCGGATAGGATTCCACCGCGGCCTGGATCAGGTACTTCAGGAAGCCTTCGCCCGCGTATTTGCGCGCGCCGGCCGAAGCCTGCATGATCACCGGGCTGTCGGTCTCGGCGGCGGCTTCCATGATGGCCTGAACCTGTTCCAGGTTGTTGACGTTGAACGCGGGAATGCCGTAGCCGTGCTCGGCGGCGTGGTCGAGCAACTGGCGCATGGAAACTAGGGCCATGGGGTGGTCCTCCTGAATGGCAATGGAACGAATGGTTGAAGCCTTGCTGAATCAAGGGATTTTAGCTGGGATTGCGCCAACTCTCCCCGCCCGGGTGTCACGGGAGGTGTCAGGATGTCCCGGCCACGGCCGCCGTGGCCGCGCGCCGCGCCGTGGCGGCCGCTTTTTTCAGCCTTGACCGACTGTAAACAACTCAACCAAGGGCCGGGAAATAGCCCCTGCCATCCAGCTTCAGTCGTTCACCTCGCAACCCACCGGCTCGCCGTCATCGAATTCGACGTCGTAGGTGTGTTCGGCGTCCCAGGGCACGGTGAACCACATTTCGTAGCCGTCGCCGCTTTCGTCGAACAGCCACACAGCCCGCAGCACCGCGCAGCCGGCCATGGCCTCGGCGGTCTGCTCGGGCAGCCAGCGGGCCGGATCGATGCCCTGTTTCAGCCAGAGTTCGGGCGAATAATGGTCGAGCAGGAAATCGGCCGCCGCCAGGACCTGATCGTCGAGCCGCGCCAGCAGGTCTCGCACCATGCGCGACGCCGACGGGTCGGGCGCCTGGCCGTCGGTCTGGATCATGACGTGGATGGGCGGGCGCCCCGGGCCGGCCGGGACGTTCTCGGCAGCCCACAGATCGGGGGCTTCGGGATCTTGCACGAAATTCAGCGCTGCCATGATGCGGGCCTCCGGCCATGACGCGCCAGCCCGTGGAACACGGCCGGCCAATATGGCCCATTTAAACAGAAGGCCGGCGGCCGGCGCCAGCCCGCGGCCGCAGCGCGGGGCCGCCGTACACCACGCGGCCGTGGTGCGAGGCGACTGCGCGCGGGCAATAGCGCGCTGCCACGTCGACCTGTTCAGCGAGGCAACCGCCTCATCGGCCAGGACCATGCGGACGGACGCCGTGCAACCGGACCATCACAAACCGCGCCGCCCGCGCCGGTATATATTGAGGTTTCCTCTGTCCCCCGGAGCACGACATGCTGAGAGGATCCTGCCTGTGCAGCCGCGTGGCTTATGAGATTTCCGGCCCGCTGACCCAGGCGCTGAACTGCCATTGCGAAATGTGCCGCAAGGCCCATGGCGCGGCGTTCCGCACGCGCGCCACCGTCCAGGTGAAAGACTTCGCCTGGACGCGCGGTGAAAACGAGGTCACGTGGTACAGCTCGTCGCCCGGCAACTACCGCGGCTTCTGCAGCGCCTGCGGCACGCCGCTGCTGTCGCGCTTTGACCAGAACCCCGCGGCCTACGGCCTGCCGCTGGGCGCCCTGGACGACAATCCCGGCATCAAGGCCACCTGCCACGTACACGTGGCCAGCAAGGCGCCCTGGCACGACATCACCGACGATCTGCCGCAGTACGCCGATGCGGGGCCCGGCCAGGAGTGAGCCTGTTGCGGCCTCTACGATAAGAAAGCCGCCGGACGCCGGAAAACAGGATGCGGGAAAACCCTGGTCAAATGGGCGTGATTGGAGTATTATCTTGAGTTGTTCCGTGCATAAGTTTTGATCTATAAGCACGGCTGCCCTACCCCGCTTCTTCCGGCGCCACCTGCGCCGCGACCAAGCCGCGCCTCGCGCGCTTATTGCCCCCAGCGGCGTGAGTACCCGCCTCGGGTTCCGCAAGGTTCCCTGGCCCGTGCCCCCGTACCAGCCGGGACGTTTACGTTCCACCGCTGGCCCAAGTCCGCTTGGGTTCCGCGCAAGCCGCCCCCAGGCGGTGCGTGCGCCATGCCATGGCGCGCGTGCGCATCGACCAAGGAGAGTCACATATGGCAAAAGAAGAACTGATCGAACTCGATGGCATCGTGGATGAAGTGCTGCCCGATAGCCGCTACCGCGTCACCCTGGACAACGGCATCGAAGTGGGCGCCTACGCCTCGGGCCGCATCCGCAAGCACCGCATCCGCATCCTGGCCGGCGACCGCGTCACCCTGGAAATGTCGCCCTACGACCTGACCAAGGGTCGCATCAACTTCCGCCACAAAGACGAGCGCGCGCCCAGTACGTCGCGCCCGCCGCAACGCCGCCGCTAAGCGCCACTAAGCGCCGCTAAGCGCCCCTTAGGGCCCGGCACGCCCCGCATGTCCCTTGCCATGGATACGTCCGAATCGCTCCAGGCCGCCGCCCAGCATGTGGCCCAGGCCCGGCGCGTGGTCGTACAAGGCGAGCAGGGCCTGCAGCTGCTGCGGCAATCGCGCGCCGCCTTCATTCACAGCCTGCGCGCCACCGGCCTGACCTACGCCCAGGCCCGCGTCAAATACGACAATTGTGTTGAAGAGCAGCGCCGCCTGCACGAGGCGGCTGTGCACGACCTGCAATATGCCGAAAGGCGCTACCAGCGCCTGTCGTCTTCCACCCCGGTTTCCAGCGCCGACACCTGACGGGCCCGCGGCCCGCCCCGCCGCTACGGCCGCGGCGTATCCAGGTCGGACAGGTGGTCTACATAGACCAGGCCGGCCCGCTCCAGCGCCGGGCGCATCCCGTAAATATCCAGTCCCAGTTCGCCCGCCGCCAGGCGCGCGCGGTTGACGGCCTCTTTGCGCAGCCGCGTGTCGCAGGCATCGGCCACCGCCGCCGCCTGTACGCGCGGCACCACGCATACGCCGTCGTCGTCGGCGACGATCACGTCGCCCGCATGCACCAGCGCGCCGGCGCACACTACCGGCAGGTTCACCGAGCCCGGCGTGGCCTTGATGGTGCCCTTGGCCGAGATGGCGCGCGACCACACCGGGAAGGCCATGGCCGTCAGCGCCTGCACATCGCGGCAACCCGCGTCGATGACCAGCCCGGCCACGCCGCGCGCGCGCAGCGAAGTCGCGAGCAATTCACCGAACATGCCGTCGCGGTTCTCGGCGCTGCAGGCCACCACCAGCACGTCGCCGGGCTGGCACAGCTCGGCCGCCACGTGCAGCATCCAATTGTCGCCGGGGTGCGCCAGCACCGTCACCGCGCTGCCGGCAATGGCCGCGCCCGCGTAAATGGGCCGCATGCCGGGTTGCAGCAGCCCCGCGCGGCCTTGCGCCTCGTGCGCGGTGGCCACGCCGGCCCGGCCCAGGCGCGCCACCACGCCGGCCTCGGCGCGCTCGATATGGCGCACCGCTACCTGGCGAGAAGGCACGACGCTCATGCCAGCTCTCCCGTCACTTGCGGGAACACCCGCTGGTAGGCCTCGGCGTAGCGGATCTTCGCATCCGAATTGCGCGAGGCCTGCACGCCGCGCTGCAGGGCCACGCGCGTGTAGTATTCCCACAGGTGCTCCTGCGCCGCCATCAGCTCGAAGGCCTGGCGCTTCTTGTCCCACACCTCGGTAATGTCCAGCAGCACCTGCGGCTTCCATTCGCATTGCTCGGGCTGGTGCGGCTCGAACAGGAACACTGGCGGCGCGCCCAGCACCGGCTGGCCCGGCGCATGGCCATGAGCCTGGGCGATGATGCGCGCTTCCTGCGCCACGTGCGTGGCCAGGGGGTGGTCGAAGTTGTACGGGTCGCGCTGCGAATGCGTCAGCACGAAAGCCGGCCGCAACTCGCGGTAGATGTCCGCCAATTGGAACAGGGCCTCGTCCGATACGCGCAGCGGGTAGTCGCCCAGGTCCAGAAAGCGGATTTGCGCCCCCAGCACCTCGGCCGCGCGTTCGGCCTCGGCGCGGCGGTCCTGCTTGACGCGCTCCAGCGTCATGCCGGGCTGGCGCCACAGCTTGGCCGATTCGCCGCGTTCGCCGAACGACAGGCACACCACGGTCATCGTCCAGCCGCGCTGCGCATACAGGGCAATGGCCCCGCCGGCACGCCAGACGAAATCGGCCGAATGGGCGCTGACCACCAGGCCGTGCTTCGATGTTTGCATTGCTGAGTCTCTCGCTAATCTGATAAAGGCGGCATCGCGCCGCCTTCCGGTTGTGCGCTCAATCGGCCTTGATGCCGGCCTGCTTGATCACCTTGCTCCATTTCGCGGTCTCGCCGGCCACGAACGTGCCGAACTGCGCGGCCGCGCCCGGCGTGGGCACCGCCCCCAGCTCGGACAGGCGCTTCTGCACCGCGGGGTCATTCAGCGCCTTTTGCAAGGCGCCATTCAGGCGCCGCACCACCGGCTCGGGCAGGCCGCGCGGGCCGACCAGGCCCCACCACACCGTGGCCACCGCATGCGGCAGACCCAGCGAGGCCGTAGTGGGCACGCCGGGCAGCAGCGCCGCCGGCTGGGCATTCAGCACAGCCAGCGCGCGCAGCTTGCCGGCCTGGATGTGCGAAATCACCTCCAGCGGGTTGATCGACATGAAATCGATGCGCTGGCCCAGCAAGTCGGTAATGGCCGGCGCTCCGCCCTTGTACGGCACGTGCAGCGCGTCGAAGCCGCCTTCGGCCTTCAGCAGCTCGCTGGCCAGGTGACCGGAACTGCCGTTGCCGGCCGACGCATAGGTCAGCGTACCGGGGTGCGCCTTGCCGTAGGCAATGAGGTCCTTCAAGCTCTTGGCGGGCGACGGCTGCGGCACCACCACAACCAGCGGCGCGTAGCCGATGCTGCCCACCGGAGTGAAGTCGTGGGCAGGATCGAAACTCAGCTTGGAAAACAGCGATGCATTGCTGGCCAGCGTATTGGATGCCGTCAGCAGCGTGTAGCCGTCGGGGTCGGCCTGCGCCACCGCGCCCATGCCGATGTTGGTGGCGGCGCCCGGACGGTTGTCGACAATGATGGGCTGGCCCAGCGCCTCGCCCATTTTCTCGCCCACCAGCCGGGTCACGATGTCCACGCCGCCGCCGGCGGCATACGGCACCACGATGCGGATCGGGTGGGATGGAAAGTCGGCGGCGTGGGCGGCCGTGCCGGCCAGGGCGCCGGCCAGCCCCAGGGCGGCGGCCAGGCCGCGCCAGGCACCGGTATAGGTTTTTTTCTGGCGGTCTCGTGCCATGCGGGTCTCCTGTGGGGGTCTCCTGTTGTGGTTTGAAGATGATGGCCCGCGCGATTAATATCGTCCAATACCGTTTTTGGCTTGTATTTATTTCAAAACCAAATAGCTATGGATTTCCGCCAACTCCGCTATTTTGTCGCGGTGGCCGAAGAGCTCAGCTTCAGCGGCGCCGCGCGCCGCCTGCATGTCAGCCAGCCGCCGCTCAGCCTGCAGATCAAGGCGCTGGAAGAAGAACTGGGCTCGGTGCTGCTGAACCGCAACAACCGCAAGGTAGAACTCACCGAGGCGGGCACGCTGTTCCTGGAACAGGCACGTCGTGCCCTGGCCTACCTGGAACGCGCCGGCGACGTGGTGCGCCAGGCCGCGCGCGGCGAAGCCGGCGAACTGCGCGTCTCGTTCACCGCATCGGTGCCCATGTTCGAGGCCTTTCCGCAGATCGTGCAGGCTTTCCGCGCGCGCCACCCGGGCGCGCGGGCCGACCTGATCCACCTGTCTACCGGACAGCAGTTGCGCGCGCTGGCCGACAAGAGCGTGGACATCGGCTTCCTGCGCCCCTCGCCCCTGTTCGAGCCGCCGGCCAACATTACCGTGGCCCAGCTGTGGACCGACCGCCTGGTGGCGGTGCTGCCCGCGGGCCATGCCCTGGCGCGCCGGCTCGGGCCGCTGCCCATGGCCGCGCTGGCCGACGAGTCGTTCATTCTGTTCCCGCGCGGGCTGGGCTGCGGCCTGTTCGAGCATGTGACGGTGCTGGCCAGCCGCGCCGGTTTCGCCCCCCATGTGCGGCAAGAAGCCCGCGAAGGCGCCACCATCATCGGCCTGGTGGCGGCGGGCATGGGCATTTCGGTGCTGCCCGACACCTATATGAAAACCGGCATTCCGGGCGTGACGTACTGTGCGCTGGATACGCGCGACGCCGCCAGCCGCGTGCTGCTGGCCTACCGCGCCGACGATGCCGCGCCGCTGCTGCGGCGCTTTCGCGAGACCGCGCTTACGGGCGCTTGGCCGCGCCGATGAAAATGGCCGGGTCGACCCGCGTGGCGTTCAGGCTGACGTTCCAGTGCAGGTGCGGCCCGGTGGCTCGGCCGGTGCTGCCCACCTTGCCAACCACGGCGCCGCGCGCCACCTCGTCGCCCACTTTCACGTCGATGGACGACAAGTGGCAGAACATGCTGATGAAGCCCTGTCCGTGGTCGACGAACACCGTATTGCCATTGAAGAAATAGTTGCCCACCAGCACCACGCGGCCCGCCGCTGGCGCCTTGACCGGCGTGCCCGCGGGCACGGCGAAGTCCAGCCCCGAATGCGGGTTGCGCTCGTGCCCGTTGAAAAAACGCCGCAGCCCGAACGGGCTGGACAGCCGTCCGCTGACGGGCGGATCGAGCATGACGTTGCTGGGAACGACGCCGTCGCGAAAGGCGGCATAAGCGGCCAGTTGCAGATCGAGCTCGCGCTCGATGCGCTTGAGGTCGTCGGGGTCGGGCGTGACCTGCCGGCGGTTCTTCAGCTTGATGTGCTGTGCGGCGTATTCTTTGGAGCCGACCTGGAACGCCACCGGCGCGCCGCCTTGCACTTGCAGGGTGTGCCGGCCCGGCTTGGCGTCCAGCGCGATGCCCACCACGGCGATCCATTGCCCGTCGCTGTCGCGCAGCACCATGACCCGGTGGCCGCCATAGCTGGCCTGGGGCGCGCGCTCGGCCGTGCCCAGCGCCACGACCGCGACCCCGCCGGGCACCGGCACGTCGAGCTTGCGGCTGATATAGCCCTGCGCATGCGCGGCCGCGGCAACGGCACAGGCCGCGGCCAGCAAGGCCAGCCGGCCGGCCACGCGACCCAGGCGCGGGCGCCGCGAACGACGCGCTACATGCACAGGTTGGCCGCCTCGACCAGCGCGGTGCTGTAGCGCGGAATGCGCGTGGACAGGCGCACGTCGGTCTTGCCCTTCCAGGTGGTGGCGGTCAGCACGGCCTCGACGCCCATCGTGCCGGGCACGACCAGCTCGTAGCCGTTGCGCACGGTCTGGCGCTCGGCGGTCGTGCCGCTGCCCTGCCAGGCCGATTCGACGCAGGTGACGTACTGGTCGGCGCCGCGCGCCGTCGAGCCGAAGAACACGGGATCGCGCTCGCGTACGTCTTTGACGTTCGCACAACCAGCCAACGCGCCAGCCACGGCCAGCGCCACGATGCATCGCAAATTCATGGAAGGGTTTCCCGGAAACAAACGAAGAGACCCGGCCAACTATAACGCACGGCGGCCTCAGGCCGCGGGCTTGCGCAGCGCCGACTTGGGACGGAAGGCCTTGACCACGGCTTCGTGTGTTTCGGCGTAGGGGCCGCCGATGAGGTCGATGCAGTAAGGCACGGCGGCGAACACGCCCTGCACCACCACGGCGCCGTCGGCGCCGCGCAGCCCTTCGAGGGTTTCGCGGATGGCCTTGGGCTGGCCGGGCAGGTTGATGATCAGCGCCGCGTGGCTGGCGGTTTCGCGAATGACGGCCACCTGGCGCGACAGGATTGCGGTGGGCACGAACTTCAGGCTGACCTGCCGCATCTGTTCGCCGAAGCCGGGCATTTCCTTGGTGGCCACGGCCAGCGTGGCCTCGGGCGTTACGTCGCGGCGCGCCGGCCCGGTGCCGCCAGTGGTCAGCACCAGGTCGCAGCCGCAGGTGTCTACCAGCTCGACCAACGCCGCGGAAATGGCCGCGGCTTCGTCAGGCACCAGCCGCTCGACGGCCTGCCACGACGACGACAGGGCCGTGCCCAGCCAGTCGCGCAGCGCCGGCAGGCCCTGGTCCTGGTAGACGCCCGACGATGCGCGGTCAGAAATGGACACCAGGCCCACGATGAGGTCGTCGGGATGGCGGCGGACAACGGGCTGCGAAGAGGTGGACATGGCGGTAACTGGCGTGGAAAAAATTTGATGCTATCGCATTATGGGGGGGTGGGGATTGTCTTGGAGCGGTCCCGCGCCGTTCTGCGAGCCGGTGGCGGCGCCCGTGCGCCGGGCTTGGGCGCATGCGGGCGCCCGAGGCCTGCTGCGCAGGCTGCCCCGCCGCCCAACGCGCCGCCACCGGCTCGCAGAACGGCGCGGGACAGAACCAGGAATCAACGCCAGAAACCCCGGTCGCAGCGCCCGGAAATGCCCCCTGGAATGGCATGGGCTCAAAAGGGGCAGGTCACAAATCTGCAATAATCCACCCTACTTCACACCGCCCACCCCCCGTCCTGCCCCCCTCATGTTCCATCTCTTCTCCGGCCTGGATTTCTGGATCGGCGCCAGCCTGGTCCTGGCCCTGGCTTTCGTCCTGGCGTTCGAATTCATCAACGGCTTCCATGACACCGCCAACGCGGTGGCCACTGTCATCTACACCAAGGCCATGCCACCGCACCTGGCGGTGATGCTGTCGGGGGTGTTCAATTTCCTGGGCGTGCTGCTGGGCGGCGTGGGCGTCGCGTACGCCATCGTGCACCTGCTGCCGGTCGAGCTGCTGATCAACGTCGATACCGGGCAGGGGCTGGCCATGGTGTTCGCCATGCTGACGGCGGCCATTGCCTGGAACCTGGGCACCTGGTATTTCGGCATCCCGGCCTCCAGCTCGCACACCCTGATCGGCTCTATCCTGGGCGTGGGCCTGGCCAATGCGCTGCTGACCGACCTGCCGCTGGGCGAGGGCGTCAACTGGAACAAGGCCATCGACATCGGCCTGTCGCTGGTGGTCTCGCCCGTGGCGGGCTGTGTCGTGGCGGGTTGCCTGCTGCTGCTGTTCAAGCGCTGGTGGCCGGCCTCCAAGATGCACAAGACGCCGGAACAACGCCGCGAGATCGACTCGAAAAAACATCCGCCGTTCTGGAACCGCCTGGTGCTGGTGCTGTCGGCCATGGGCGTGAGCTTCGTGCACGGTTCGAACGACGGCCAGAAAGGCATCGGCCTGATCATGCTGGTGCTGATCGGCATCGTGCCCGCGCAATTCGTGCTGAACGAAAGCAGCACCACCTACCAGATCGACCGCACCCGCGATGCCGCCACGCACCTGTCGGCGTTCTACCATCGCAACCAGGCCACGCTGGACGACTACCTGGCGCTGTCCAAAAGCCGCGACAACGGCGCTGAACTGCCGAAGCACTTCCGCTGCCATCCCCAACTGACGCTGGCCACCATCGATGCCCTGCAGGCAGACCTGCGCGGCGTCACGCGCTACAGCGACCTGTCGCCCGCCAAGCGCGTCGACATCCGCCGCTATCTGCTGTGCCTGGACGACACGGCCAAGAAAGTGGCCACCCTGGATGGCCTGCAAGACCGCGACCGCGCCGACCTGAACCAGTTGCGCGCCGACCTTACCGCCACCACCGAATACGCACCGCTGTGGGTGATCGTGGCCGTGGCGCTGGCGCTGGGCGCCGGCACCATGGTGGGCTGGCGCCGCGTGGTGCTGACCGTGGGCGAGAAAATCGGCAAGCAGGGCATGACCTACGCGCAGGGCATGTCGGCGCAGCTTACGGCCGTGGCCGCCATCGGCATGGCCAACGTGTTCAGCCTGCCCGTGTCCACCACCCACGTGCTGTCTTCAGGCGTGGCCGGCACCATGATCGCCAACAAAAGCGGCCTGCATCACGGCACCATCCGCACCATATTGCTGGCCTGGGTGCTGACGCTGCCGGCGTCGATGCTGCTGGCGGCCGGGTTGTTCTGGCTGGGCGTCAGCATTATCGGCTGACGCGGGCGGCCAGAGCCAGGCCAGGGGCGCGGCTGACGCCGGGGTATCAGCCGCCGGCGCCGCACAGCGCCAGCAGCGTCCCGTACACCGCCACCCCCACGATCACCGCCACACCCGCGTTTGCCATGCGGCGCGCGGCCAGCGCGGTGGCCAGCAAGCCGCCTGCATAGGGCAGCCACTGCAGCATGCCCTGCAATGCCATGACATCGGGCACGATCACCGCGACGGCAATGCCTGCCAGCAGCGCGGGCCCCAGGGCCGCCAGCGACGAGCCCTCGGCCAGGCGCCGCAGCAGCCGGCTGCGCGCCGACAGCGCGAACGGCAGGGCGCGCGTCAGGTAGGTAATGGCCGCCATGGCGATGACTGCTCCCCAGAACTCCAGGCCGCCGTCCATCAGGCCGCCTCCGCGCGCGGCCGCGGGCAGGCGCAGCCCGCGGCGGCCCCCGCCAGAATCGCCAGGGTCGTGTGGCCCGCCGCGGCGAACGCCGCCCCCACCGCCAGCGCGGCGATGACCGGCCCGCGCAGCGCGCGGGTGGTGCTTTGGCACACCAGCGCCAGGAACAGGGCCGGCAAGGCAAAGCGCATCGCCTGCGACAGCATCGGATAGTGGCGCTCCAGGCCATCGCCCGCGTACACGCCCACGGCGGTGCCGGCGATCCAGGTCAGCCAGGCGCCCAGGCCCAGCAGCGTCATCCAGCGATTGCGATGCTCCGGCGCCACCTGCTCGATGCCGTTGAACGCGGTGGCGAATACTTCGTCGGTAAGCAGGAAGGCGATTTTCAGGCGGGCCCGCAACCGCTGCGGCAGCATGCGCGACAGCAGCGGCCCGTACAGCAGATGCCGGGCATTCAGCAGGGAGCACAACGCCACCACCCACAACCAGGGCGTGCCGGCCTTGATGGAGGCCAGCAGCAGGAACTGGCTGGCGCCGGCGTAGACCAGCGCCGATATCAGCACCACCTGCAGTGGCGACAAGCCGGTGGCCAGGCCGGCGATGCCAAAGGTGACCGCCACAGGAAAATACCCGAGCATGACGGGCAGGCAGGCTCGCAGGCCAGCCAGGCCAGCCCCGGCCGGCAAGGCCAGATGCGGCGCTGGGGGTGGATGGTTCATGAATGCTCCGTGCATCGATACTGCGGCCAGTTTACCCACGGCGCGCACGGCGCGGCATAATAACCAACGCTCTCTTAACACTCACCGGGCCGCCCCGGCGGCCGCAACCACGGAACCCCATTGTGCTGGACATCATCGACGCCGATTTCAACAACCCCGCCCACGGCGACATGGTCGTGGCGCTGCTCGACGAATACGCGCGCGGCCCCATGGGTGGCGGCGAGGCCCTGTCCGACTACGCGCGCGCCAACCTGGCTGCCGAACTGGCGCGCCGCCCCACAGCGGGCGCGCTGGTGGCCCTGTACGACGGCGTGCCGGCCGGCCTGGCCATCTACTTCGAAGGCTTCTCTTCCTTCGCCTGCAAGCCCTTGCTGAACCTGCACGATTTCATGGTCTCGGAACGCTACCGGCGCCTGGGCATCGCCCAGCGCCTGCTCGAAGCGCTGGAAGGCGTAGCCGCGCGCCGCGGCTGCTGCAAGATCACGCTCGAAGTACTGCAAGGCAACGAGCCGGCCAAGGCGCTGTATCGCAAGATCGGGTACCAGGGTTACGAGCTGGCGGGCGACACCGGCCAGGCCATGTTCTGGCAAAAGAAGCTGGCGGCCTGACGCTTTACCCGCCACCCGCCCCACTCGCTACTCGCTGATCGCGCCATGCCCACCGTTGCCGACATCCGCCTGCTGGCCGACTACAACGCCTGGATGAACCAGCGCGTCTACCAGGCCGCCGCCCTGCCCGCTGCCAACGCCGCCGCGCCGCGCGGCGCGTTTTTCGGCTCGCTGCTGGGCACGCTGAATCACATCGCGGTGGGCGACATCCTGTGGCTCAAGCGCTTTGCCACGCATCCGGCCGGCTACACGGCGCTGGCGCCCGTCACCGCGCTGCCCATGCCCGAAGGGCTGGACCGCCTGCTGCGCCCCGACCTGGCGGGCCTGCAGGCGCTGCGCCGCGAACTCGACCAGGCCATCACCGCCTGGGCCGGGCAACTGGCCGAACCCGACCTGGCCCATGTGCTGGCCTACACCAACTCGCGCGGCATTGCATCGCGGCGCGATTTCGGCGGCGTGATCCTGCATTTCTTCAATCACCAGACCCATCACCGCGGGCAGGCCACCACGCTGCTCAGCCAGGCCGGCATCGACATCGGCGCCACCGACCTGCTGCTGCGCGTGCCCGAACTGCCAGCCGCCCTCCCCAATAGCGAGTCTCCAGCATGAATCTGCGCGATATCCCCTTCGGCACCACCGATTGGCAAACGATCGAACCCACCGAACACCCGGGCGACACCGGCAAGGCGTATTGGCGCACCTGCCAATTCGGCGACATCCGCGTGCGCATGGTCGAATACTCGGCCGGCTACCTGGCCGACCACTGGTGCAGCAAGGGCCATATCCTGCTGTGCCTGGAAGGCGAGCTGCACACCGAACTCGAAGACGGCCGCCGTTTCGTGCTGACCCCGGGCATGAGCTACCAGGTGGCCGACCAGGCCGAAGCGCACCGTTCGTCCACCGCCACCGGCGCGCGCCTGTTCATCGTCGACTGAGCATGACGCCGCGCGATTGCGGTACGCTGTAAGCTTGCACGCGGCGGCTGGCGCAGCCCGGCCGCCGACCCAACACTGCCTGGAGCCCTGCCTTGCCCGCGCCCCTTGCTTCGCCGCTGACGCTTTATGTCGATGCGCTGCTGCTCAGCCCCTATGCCATGGCGGCCTATGTCGCGCTGGCCGAAAAAAGCCTGCCCGTCGAATTGCGGCTGATCGACCTGCAGGCCGGCGAACAGCGCATGCAGCCCTACACCAGCCGAGCGCCCACGTGCCGCGTTCCGGCCCTTACCCACGACGCCTTTCACCTGACCGAATCCAGCGCCATCATCGAATACCTGGAAGATGTCTTCCCGGCCCCCGACTACCCCGCGCTGTATCCGCCGTCGCCGCAGCAGCGGGCGCGCGCGCGCCAGGTGCAGGCCTGGCTGCGCAGCGACCTCGCCGCGCTGCGCGCGGCGCGCCCGACCGAAGTCGTCTTCCATGGCGCGGCAGGCGCACCGCTCGGCGACGCCGCCCAGGCGGCCGCCGCCAAGCTGCTGCGCGTGGCGCAGACGCTGCTGCCCGACGGCCGCCCGCAGCTGTTCGATGCCTGGTGCATTGCCGACACCGAACTGGCCCTGATGCTGCGCCGGCTGGCTGGGCCGGGCGACGAACTGCCCGATGCGCTGCGCGCCTACGCCGACGCGCAATGGCGGCGGCCCAGTGTGCAGACCTGGCTGCAGTTCAACCAAGACGCGCGCGCCTGATGCAACTGCTCGACCACGTATCCATCGCCGTGCCCGATCTCGACGTGGCGCGCCCGTTCTACGATGCCGTGCTGGCCGCCCTGGGCGCGGCCAAGGTATACGACCGGCCCGACGGGCTGGGCTATGGCGAACGCTGCAGGCCCGCGGCCCCCGACCACACCTACCTGTCGGTGCTGCTGTCGGCGGCGCCCAATGCCGAGGCGCGGCGCCACTGGTGTTTCAAGGCCCCAAGCCGCGCCGCCGTCGATGCTTTCCACCGCGCCGCACTGCAGCACGGCGGCCGCGACGAAGGTGCGCCCGGCCTGCGCCCTGCCTACCATCCGCACTACTACGCCGCCTTCGTCGCCGACCCGGCCGGCAACCGGCTGGAAGCCGTGTGCCACCTGCCCGAGCCGGCCGCGGGCCCGCCCCGCGACCCCGACTGACACGGCGCCCCTTGCTGGGGGCTCCGGGCGGAGCAGATTCCGGTTGAATGTTGCAATGCAGCATTCAATGCGTTGTAATGGGCTATATCGCCTCTTCCAACCGCCCTCGTGCCCGCCCTCATGCGCGGCGGACACCCACCGGAGTCTCCCGTGGCCGTATCCGCCTCCCGCAGCGCCCAGCCCGCCCTGCCTTCCAACCCCTGGACCGCCGCCTGTGAGTACGCCATCGATGCGATGCAGCGCGGCGTGCTGTATGCCGACGTCATGCGCCAGCGCGGCAACCAGTACCACAGCCACATGGCCAAGCGCGCGCCCAATGTGCTCAGCATGCAATCCGAGCTGGTGCTGGATGGCCGCGAATTCGCCCGCCCGGTCAACTACGGCCTGCTGCGCATCGTGCCACCCCCCGGCGTCGACACAGACCCGCAGAAGCGCCCCTTCCTGGTCGTAGACCCGCGCGCCGGACACGGGCCGGGCATCGGCGGCTTCAAGCCCGAAAGCGAGATCGGCGTGGCGGTGAACGCGGGCCACCCGTGCTATTTCGCGTCGTTCCTGCCCCAGCCCACCATTACGCAAACCGTCGAAGATGTGATGCGCGCCGAGGCGCGTTTCCTGGAAGAAATCATCGCCCTCCATCCCGAATCCGAAGGCAAGCCGGTGGTAGTGGGCAATTGCCAGGCGGGCTGGCAGATCATGATGACGGCCGCCATGCGGCCCGAGCTGTTCGGCCCCATTATCGTGGCGGGCGCGCCGCTGTCGTACTGGGCCGGCTGGCGCGGCATGAACCCCATGCGCTATAGCGGGGGCCTGACGGGCGGCAGCTGGCTGACCGAGCTGGCCAGCGACCTCGGCCACGGCCGCTTCGACGGCGCCTGGCTGGTGCAGAACTTCGAAAACCTCAACCCCGCCAACACGCTCTGGAGCAAACAGTACCACCTGTACTCGAAGGTGGACACCGAGGCCGAGCGCTACCTGAGCTTCGAGAAGTGGTGGGGCGGCCATGTGTTCCTGAACGCGCCGGAAATCCAGTACATCGTCGACAACCTGTTCATCGGCAACCGCCTGTCCACCGCCGGGCTGGTCACCTCGGACGGCATCCGCATCGACCTGCGCAACATCCGCTCGCCCATCATCGTGTTCTGTTCCAAGGGCGACAACATTACGCCGCCGCCGCAAGCGCTGGGGTGGATACCCGACCTGTACCAGGACGACGCCGAAGTGGTGGCGCACAACCAGACCATCGTGTATGCGGTGCACGAAAGCATCGGCCACCTGGGGATTTTCGTCTCGGGCAGCGTGGCCCGCAAAGAGCATCATGAATTCACCGCCAACATCGACCTGATCGACGTGCTGCCCGCCGGCATCTACCAGGCAGAAATCGCCGACAAGACGCCCGACACGCCCAACGCCGACCTGACCGAGGGCGATTACGTGCTGTCGTTCGCGCGCCGCAAAGTCGATGACGTGCGGGCCATCGTGGCGCGCCGCGAAGACGATGACCGCCGCTTTGCCGCCGTGGCGCGCATTTCCGACATCAACCTGGGCCTGTACCGCAGCTTCGTGCAGCCCTGGGTGCGCGCCGCCGTCACGCCGCAATCGGCCGAATGGCTACAGCGCATGCATCCGCTGCGCCTGCCCTACGAACTGATCTCGGACCGCAACCCCTGGGTAGCGCCCGTGGCGCAGGTGGCCGAGCAGGCGCGTCAGCATCGCCAGCCGGCCGCGCCGGACAACCCCTATACCGTGCTGGAACGCATGGCCTCGAACGCCATCGAAGCCAGCCTGAACATCTGGCAGGAACTGCGCGACGCGGCTGGCGAGCAGCTGTTCATGAACATCTACGGCTCGCCGCTGGTGCAGAACTGGGCAGGCCTGGGCGCCAAGGTCGGGCAGCCCCGCAAGCACCCCGGCGTGTCGCCCGAGCACCGCCAGTTCATGGCCGGACGGGCCGACGAGCTGCGCGCGCAGATGGACCAGGGCGGCGTGCGCGAAGCCGCCATGCGCATGCTGGTGTACGTGGCCAACGCCGAGGGCGGCATCGATGCGCGCAGCTTCGCCATGCTGCGCAAGATGCGCGCCGATGCCGACTCGGGTCTGGCGCTGCAAGAATTCAAGAATGTGGCGCGCGACCAGGCGCTGATGATGCGCCTGGACGGCCAGGCCGCGCTGCGCGCCATGCCGACGCTGCTGGCGCGCGCATCGGCCGCCGAGATCCGCGACGCGTTCGGCACGATGCGCCATGTGCTCCAAGCCACCGGCCCGCTGAACGAACGGGCTCGCGGCCATCTGGAAGAAATGGAGCAGATATTCCGCAACGCGGCGCGAAAAGCGCTGGCGCGCGCGAAGAAGCCCGCTGCCGGCAAGGCAGCCCGTCGTCCCAAGGAGATTCCCGCATCATGATGACCCGCGCAGAAGTCACCGAACTTGTCGTTACCCAGAAGCTGAAGAAAGGCTTGAAGTGGACCGACATTGCCAAGACCCTGGGCCGCAGCAAAGAATGGACGGCAGCCGCGCTGCTGGGCCAGATGACGCTGACCTCCGAGCAGGCCCAGGCCGCCGGCCAGCTGCTGGACTTGCCTGAAGATGCCGTCCTGCAACTGCAGGTCACGCCGCTGAAAGGCTCGCTGCCGACCGCCGTGCCCACCGACCCGCTGATCTATCGCTTCTACGAATTGGTGAACGTGTATGGCACGACCTTCAAGTCGTTGATCCACGAAGAGTTCGGCGACGGCATCATGAGCGCCATCGACTTCAAGATGGACCTGGCGCGCGAAAGCGACCCGGCCGGCGACCGGGTGCGCATTGTCATGAGCGGCAAGTTCCTGCCCTACAAGCAGTACTGAGCGCCGCGCGGGAACCCGCGCGGGGCAGGCAGGCCGGGCTAGGCGCCGGGTTTCAGCCGGCGCGCTCTTGCAGGATGGCCACCGCCGGCAGCGACTTGCCTTCCAGGAATTCCAGGAACGCCCCGCCGCCCGTCGAGATATAGCCCACCTTGTCGGCGATGCCATACTTGGCGATGGCCGCCAGGGTGTCGCCGCCGCCCGCGATGGAAAACGCGGGAGAATCGGCGATGGCCTTGGCCAGCACCTCGGTGCCGTGCGAGAACGCCTCGAACTCGAACACGCCCACCGGGCCGTTCCAGACGATGGTGCCCGCCTTTGCCAGAATGCCGGCCAGCTGCTGCGCGGTTTGCGGACCGATGTCCAGGATGAGGTCATCGTCGGCCACCGCGTCGGCCGCCTTGATGGTGGCCTGGGCGTCGGCGGAAAACGACTTGGCGCACACCACGTCGGTGGGAATGGGCACGTCGGCGCCGCGCGCCTTCATCATGTCGATCACGGCGCGGGCCTGGTCGACCTGGTCGGGCTCGGCCAGCGACTTGCCGATGGACAGCCCGGCCGCCAGCATGAAGGTGTTGGCAATGCCGCCGCCCACGACCAGTTGGTCGACCTTGTCAGCCAGCGACTGCAGGATGGACAGCTTGGTCGACACTTTCGAGCCGCCCACGATGGCCACCAGCGGGCGCTTGGGCTCGTGCAGGGCACGGCCCAGGGCCTGCAGCTCGGCCTCGAGCAGCGGACCGGCGCAGGCGATGGGCGCGAACCGGGCCATGCCATGCGTGGTGGCCTCGGCGCGGTGCGCGGTGCCGAACGCGTCGTTGACGTAGATGTCGCATAACGCCGCCATCTTGCGCGACAGCGTTTCGTCGTTCTTTTTTTCGCCGGGGTTGACGCGGCAGTTTTCCAGCAGCACCACCTGGCCCGGGTCGACGTTGACGCCGTCGACCCAGTTTTTCACCAGCTGCACGGGCATGCCGAGCAATTGCGACAGGCGCTGGCCGACGCGGTCAAGCGAATCGGCGTCGGTCAGCGTGCCTTCGGTGGGCCGGCCCAGGTGTGACGTGACCATGACGGCTGCCCCGCCATCGAGCGCCAGGCGGATGCCCGGCACCGAGGCGCGGATGCGCGTGTCTTCGCTGATCTGGCCGGCGTCGTCGAACGGCACGTTCAGGTCGGCGCGAATGAACACGCGCTTGCCGTGCAGCGCGCCGGCCTTGGCCAGCGCGGACAGGGTGTTGACCTTGGCCATGCTGCTTACTTGGCCGACATCAGCGCGACGGTGGTGTCGAGCATGCGGTTCGAGAAGCCCCACTCGTTGTCGTACCAGGACGACACCTTGACCAGCTTGCCCGACACCTTGGTCAGCGTGGAATCGTAGGTGCTGGAGGCCGGGTTGTGGTTGAAGTCGACCGACACCAGGGGTTCGGTGTTGTAGTTCAGGATGCCCTTGAGCTCGCCTTCGGAAGCCGCCTTCAGGATGCTGTTGACCTCGTCGACCGAGGTTTCGCGCTTGGCCACGAACGACAGGTCGACGATGGACACATTGATGGTGGGCACGCGGATGGCGAAGCCGTCGAGCTTGCCGTTCAGTTCAGGCAGCACCAGGCCCACCGCGGCGGCGGCGCCGGTCTTGGTGGGGATCATGCTCATGGTGGCCGAGCGGGCGCGGCGCAGGTCTTCGTGGTAGACGTCGGTGAGGACCTGGTCGTTGGTGTAGGCGTGCACCGTGGTCATCAGGCCGCTTTCGAGGCCCAGCTTGTCGTGCAGGGGCTTGACCAGGGGGGCCAGGCAGTTGGTGGTGCACGAGGCGTTCGAGATGACCGTGTCGGACGCCTTCAGCACGCCGTGGTTGACGCCGTACACGACGGTGGCGTCGACATCTTTGCCGCCGGGCGCCGAAATAATGACTTTCTTGGCGCCGCCCTTCAGGTGCGCGCTGGCTTTTTCTTTCGAGGTGAAAAAGCCCGTGCATTCGAGCACCACGTCGACCTTCAGCTCGCCCCAGGGCAGCTCGGCCGGATTGCGGTTGGCCAGCACGCGGATCTTGTCGCCATTGACCACCATGTGGTCGCCATCGACTTCGACCGTGCCCGGGAACTTGCCGTGGGCCGTGTCGTAGCGCGTGAGGTGCGCGTTGGTCTTGGGATCGCCCAGATCGTTGATGGCCACGATTTCGATATCGTGCTTCTTGCCAGCTTCGTAGTGGGCGCGCAGGATGTTGCGGCCGATGCGGCCGTACCCGTTGATGGCGACGCGAATAGTCATGACTAGAGCTCCTTTTACAAAACTTGCTTGACGGCCTCGGCCACCTTGTCGGCGGTCAGACCGAAGAACTTGAACAAAGCCCCCGCGGGCGCGGATTCGCCATAGCGGTCGATGCCGACCACGGCGCCTTCCAGGCCCACGTACTTATGCCACAGCGCGGTGGTGCCGGCCTCGACGGCCACGCGCGGCAGGCCCGGAGGCAGCACGGCGCGCTTCCAGTCGGCGTCCTGGCGGTCGAACACGTCGGTGCTGGGCATGGACACCACGCGCACCGCGATGCCCTGCCCGGCCAGTTGCTCTTGCGCGGCCAGCGCGATGGCGACTTCGGAGCCCGTGGCGATGATAACGGCGCGGGCATCGTCCGCATCTCGCAGAACGTAACCACCGCGGACAATGGCTTTCAGGGTGTCGGCGTCGCGCGGCACGAACGGCAGGTTCTGGCGCGACAGCAGCAGCGCGGTGGGGCCGCCATCGTGCACGTCCATGCCGATGCTGGCCGGGCGCGACACGGCCGCGCCCCAGGCCACCGCGGTTTCGACGGTGTCGCACGGGCGCCAGACCGACAGGTTGGGAATCAGGCGCAGACTGGCGGCGTGCTCGATGGACTGGTGGGTGGGGCCGTCTTCGCCCAAGCCGATGGAATCGTGCGTGAACACGTGCACCACGCGCTGCTTCATGAGCGCCGCCATGCGCAGGGCGTTGCGGGAGTAGTCGGAGAACGTCAGGAAGGTGCCGCCGAACGGCAGGTAGCCGCCATGCAGGGCGACGCCGTTCATGATGGCGGCCATGCCGAATTCGCGCACGCCGTAGTTGATATGGCGGCCGAACTGGATGCCCTGCTCGCCGGCGCGCACGGGCGCCACGCCCTTCCAGTCGGTGTAGTTCGAGCCGGTGAGGTCGGCCGAGCCGCCCAGCAGTTCGGGCAGCAGCCCGGCCAGCGCGGTAATGGCGAACTGCGAGGCCTTGCGGGTGGCCACGGTTTCGGCCTTCTGGTCGGTGCCCTGGATGAAGGCCTGCAGCTTCGCGGCGAAATCGGCCGGCAGCTCGCCCTTCATGCGGCGCGTGAACTCGGCGGCCTCGGCGGGATACTTGGCGGCGTAGGCGTCGAACGCGGCCTGCCAGGCCGCCTGGGCCTCGGCGCCGGCCTTGCGGGCGTCCCAGCCTTCGCGCACGGCTTGCGGAATTTCGAACGGCGCGGCCATCCAGCCCAGCGCCGCGCGCGTGGCGGCGACTTCTTCGGCGCCCAGCGGGGCGCCGTGCACGTTATGGGTGCCGGCCATGGCGGGCGAACCCTTGCCGATGATGGTGCGGCAGACGATGAGCGTGGGCTTCTCAGACTGCGCGCGGGCCTGCGCGATGGCGGCATCGACCGCCGCCACGTCGTGGCCGTCGACCTCGCGGATGACGTTCCAGCCGTAGCCCTCGAAGCGCGTGGCGGTGTCTTCGCCGAACCAGTGCTCGACGTGGCCGTCGATGGAAATGCCGTTGTCGTCGTACAGCACCACCAGCTTGGACAGCTTGAGCGTGCCGGCCAGCGAGCAGGCTTCGTGCGAGATGCCTTCCATCAGGCAGCCGTCGCCGGTGAAGGCGTAGGTGTAGTGATCGACGATGGGCAGGCCGGGCTTGTTGAACTCGGCGGCCAGCAGCGCTTCGGCCAGCGCCATGCCGACCGCGTTGGCCAGGCCCTGGCCCAGCGGGCCGGTGGTGGTCTCGACGCCCGGAGTGATGCCGACTTCGGGGTGGCCCGGGGTGCGCGAGTGCAGCTGGCGGAATTGCTTGAGCTCTTCGATGGGCAGGTCGTAGCCGCTGAGATGCAGCAGCGCGTAGATCAGCATCGAGCCGTGGCCGTTCGACAGCACGAAACGGTCGCGGTTGGCCCAGGCCGGATCGGCCGGGTTGTGGCGCAGGTGGCCCAGCCACAGGGCCTGGGCGATTTCCGCCATGCCCATCGGCGCGCCGGGATGCCCCGAGTTGGCTTGTTGGACGGCGTCCATTGCAAGGACGCGGATGGCATCCGCCAGGGCTAGGGGTTGGGCGGTGGATTGGCTCATGCGGAAAAGGCTCGTAGGCGCTGGCGGCCCGGAAAACGGGGCCAGTTAAGAGAGGTTGGGAAGCTCATGATTTTAGCATCCGGGCCATGCCCGGGTCCTGCCCGGGCCGGCGGGCGCCCCGGCGCGCCGGGCGGATGGTAGGCTACGCGCTTGACCGGTTCCCCGCGCCTTGCCGCGCCCTGCCCGCCCGCCATGTCCCTGCCGCGTTTTTTCTGCGACACACCGCTGTCTCCCGGCGTACGCCTGCCCCTGCCCACCGCCCTGGCGCACCACGCGGCGCGCGTGCTGCGCCTGCGCGCGGGCGCCGCCATCGTGCTGTTCAATGGCGGCGGCGGCGAATACCCGGCCACGCTCGAAATCGAGGGCAAAGACGCCTGGGCCCGGCTGGGCGACTTCGATCCGCGCGACGCCGAGCTGGCCGGGCGCATTGTCCTGGTGCAGGGCCTGCCGTCCGGCGACAAGATGGACTGGGTCGTGGAAAAAGCTGTCGAGCTGGGCGCCAGCCGGGTCAGCCCGATCGCGGCGCAGCGCAGCGTGCTGCAGCTGTCGGGCGCGCGCCTGGAAAAACGCGTGGCGCACTGGGCCCGCATCGCCCAGGCCGCATCGGAACAATGCGGCCGCAACCGACTGATGGCCGTGGATGCCCCGGCCACCCTGCGCGACTGGCTGGACCAGCCGGCCGACGGGTTGCGCCTGCTGTGCCACCCCGAAGCCGGGCAAGACCTGGCCGACGCCCTGGCGGCGCAGCCGGGACTGCGGCAGCTCAGCCTGCTGGTAGGGCCCGAAGGAGGCTGGTCGGACGCCGAACTGGCGCTGGCCGCCGAACGCGGCGTGCAGGCCGTGCGCTACGGGCCGCGCGTGCTGCGCACCGAAACCGCCGGGCTGGCGTTGATGGCGGCGGCAACGGCGCTGCTGGGGTGGTAAGCAGCGTGGCGCCAGATGCCCGGCGCCTGAAGACCTACCCTTCGCCGTAGGGCGCGGCAGCAACGCCGGGCTCGGGATCGGGGTGCTTGCCGGCGTGCTCGATCACGAACGAAAACACGCGGCCGTTCTCGCGCGCGAATTCGGCGGCGTCGGCGCACACGGCTTCGATCTGGGCGGCGTCTTCTTCCAGGGCCGGATCGCCCGAATGCAGCTTGTACAGCCACAGCACCACGCCGGTTTTCTGGTCGAGCACGGTGTCGCACAGGCAATCGTAAAGGGCGTCGAGATTGCCGCCGAAATACTCGGGGAAATCCACCGCCTTGGCAATGGCGCGCAACACCGCCGAGCGGCTGCGCGCCCTGTCGCAATCGGCCACCAGCAACGCCAGGCCGAGCTCGTGCGCAGCCGCGACTACGGCTTCTTTTTGCAAGCCGTCGTGTTCGATCGCGCCGCCCCGGTTCAGCTGGCGTTGCAGCGTAGACTGGCCATTTCGCGTCATGCCTGGCCCTCCTTGAAAAAGCCAACCACTTCTTCGCTACGCCGCATCGTATCGGCATAACCTAGTTCGATCAATCGTCGGGTGTAGGCGCTTTCAAAAAGCAGGTACGACATCAGCGCGCCGCCCCCCGAGCGGTCTGGGTCGGACGATACACCGAGTACGCGAAAAAGGGTACGGGCTTCGACAGGCATTTCTTGCAGATAGTCGAGCGCCAGCAAATCCAGGGACTGACTGGGCGTCAGCGTCAGAACGTTCACCCGCCGGACGCCGGTGCCGTCGGCCGGGTTGTAGGTGGCGTGGCTGAGCAGGTCGTTGATGCGTTCCAGGCGCTCGATGTCCATCGACAGGCCGTCCAGGAAGATGCTGGACAGCACATGGCCGCCCACCTGCGCCAGCGAGGGATACGGCGGCTGCGGCTCGCGCTTTTCGGGGTGAGTGTCGTCGCGATAGCCGGTGCCGATGACCAGCACCCGGTCGGCCCCCAGATGGATAGCCGGACTGATCGGCGCCAGCTGCCGCATCGAGCCGTCGCCGCACCATTCGGTCTGCCCGTGCACGTCCACCGCCTGCGCGGGAAACACGAACGGGATCGACGACGACGCCATCAGGTGCTCGACGCCGATGCGCGCCGGCACGGCCCGCCGCAGCGAGCGGCGCCATGGCTCGATGCTGTGGTTGGACTGGTAGAACGTCAGGTGCTCGCCGCTGGTGAACCCCGAGGCCGTGATGGCCAGCGACGACAACTGGCCGCGCTGCAGATTGCCCTGCAGGTGCCTGAAGTCGAGCACGCGGGTAAGCAGGTCGGCCAGCGGGCGGTTGTCCAGCAGCGACTGGGGCCGCTTGCGCGTGAGACCCGAGAACATCCAGCCCAGCGCCAGCAGGCCCAGCCAGCGCACGCCGGTCTTGAACAGCCCGGGCGCGTCGGCGCGGTACACCATGTCGGTGCCCAGCGACTCCCACAGCCGGCGGATGCGCCGCGCGGCCAGGTGCGGGCGGTCGGCGCGGCAGGCCAGGGCGGCGGCGTTGATGGCCCCGGCCGAGGTGCCGCAGATGATGGGAAAAGGATTATGGAAACCCGGCCGTTCGGCCGGGTCCAGGATGCGGAAAATGGCGCCCAGCACGCCCACCTGGTAGGCGGCGCGCGCGCCGCCGCCGGTCAGGACCAGCCCGGTGGCCGGGCCGCCCTGCCCCGCGGCAGGCGGGGCGCTACTTTGGGACGTTGGCATCGACGACGACCAGGGCGGTCATGTTGACGATGCGGCGGACGGTGGAGCTGGACGTCAGAATGTGTACCGGCGCATTGGCGCCCAGCAGGAACGGACCTACCGCCACATTGCCGCCGGCGGCCGTCTTGAGCAGGTTGTAGGCGATGTTGCCCGAGTCGACATTGGGGCAGACCAGCAGATTGGCCTCGCCCTTCAGGGTGGACGACGGCAGGATGCGCATGCGCAGCGCCTCGTCGAGCGCGCAATCGCCGTGCATTTCGCCGTCGATTTCCAGCTCGGGCGCGGCCTGGCGCACCAGTTGCAGCGCTTCGCGCATCTTGGCGCCCGACGACGAGCTGCCAGTGCCGAAATTCGAGCGCGACAGCAGCGCCACCTTGGGCACCAGATTCAGGCGCGTCATTTCTTCGGCCGCGGCGATGGTGAACTCGGCGATCTGCTCGGCGGTGGGATCGTCGTTGACGTGCGTGTCCACCAGCGCCACCATGCGCTCGTCGAGCAGCAACACGTTCATCGCGGCATACACCTTCGAGCCGGGCCGCCGGCCAATGACCTGGTCAATGAAGCGCAGGTGTTCGGCGTACGAACTGACCGTGCCGCAGATCATGCCGTCGGCGTCGCCCAGGTGCACCATCATCGCGCCGATCAGGGTCAGGCGGCGGCGCATTTCAACGCGCGCCATTTCCTTGGTGACGCCACTGCGGCACATCATTTCCCAGTACGTGGTCCAGTAGCGGTGGAAGCGCTCGTCGTACTCGGGGTTGGTGACCTCGACGTCTTCGCCCAGACGCAGGCGCAGGCCGTATTTTTCGATGCGGGCCGCCAGCACGGCCGGACGGCCCACCAGGATGGGCTTGGCCAGGCCTTCGTCGACCACCACCTGCACGGCGCGCAGCACGCGCTCGTCTTCGCCTTCGGTGAACACGACGCGCGCCTTGCCACCGTCGCGCACGAAAGTCTTGGCGGCGGTGAACAGGGGCTTCATGAACGCGCCCGAGTGGTACACGAACTGCTGCAGTTGCTCGGTGTACGCCTGCAGGTCGGGCAGCGGCCGCGTGGCCACGCCGCCGTCCATGGCGGCCTTGGCCACCGCGGGCGCGATGCGGGTGATCAGGCGCGGGTCGAACGGCTTGGGAATCAGGTATTCGGGCCCGAAGCTGATGTCATACGTGCCGTACGCCGCGGCCACGACTTCGTTCTGTTCTTCCTGGGCCAGCTTGGCAATGGCGTGGACCGCCGCCATTTCCATTTCGCGGGTGATGGTGGTGGCGCCCACGTCGAGCGCCCCGCGGAAAATGTACGGGAAGCACAGGACGTTGTTGACCTGGTTCGGGTAGTCGGAACGGCCGGTAGCCATGACCACGTCGTCGCGCACGGCATGCGCGTCTTCGGGCAGGATTTCGGGATTGGGGTTGGCCAGCGCCAGGATGACCGGGCGGGCCGCCATGGACGCCACCATTTCGGGCTTGAGCACGCCGCCGGCCGACAGGCCCAGGAACACGTCGGCGCCTTCAATCACTTCGGCCAGCGTGCGCTTGTCGGTTTTCTGGGCGAAACGCGCCTTGTCGGGGTCCATCAGCACGGTGCGGCCCTCGTACACCACGCCCTCGATGTCGGTGACCCAGATGTTTTCCACCGGCACGCCGAGATCGACGATCAGGTCCAGGCAGGCCAGCGCCGCGGCGCCCGCACCCGAGGTCACGACCTTGATCTTGTCGAGCGACTTGCCCACTACTTTCAGGCCGTTGATGAAGGCAGCCGACACACAGATGGCGGTGCCGTGCTGATCGTCGTGGAACACCGGAATCTTCATGCGCTCGCGCAGCTTGCGTTCGACGATGAAACACTCGGGCGCCTTGATGTCTTCGAGGTTGATGCCGCCAAACGTGGCTTCGAGGCCGGCGATGATTTCGACCAGCTTGTCGGGATCGGTTTCGTTGATCTCGATATCGAACACGTCCAGGCCGGCGAACTTCTTGAACAGCACGGCCTTGCCTTCCATGACCGGCTTGGAGGCCAGCGCGCCGATGTTGCCCAGGCCCAGCACGGCGGTGCCGTTGGTGATTACGCCCACCAGGTTGCCGCGCGCGGTGTAGCGCACCGCGTTGCCGGGATCCTTGACGATCTCTTCGCACGCCGCGGCCACGCCTGGCGAGTAGGCCAGCGCCAGGTCGCGCTGGTTGGACAGCTGCTTGGTCGGCGTGACGGAGATTTTGCCGGGACGGCCGGACTCGTGATATTCAAGCGCGGCTTTACGAAGATTGGCATCCATATGGCTGGGCTACTCGGGTAGGTACACGAAAGTGCAGGATTCTAGCTTAGCGAGGCGACTATCTTACTCCCGCCTTACTTACAACTCGCGGCGGCGCGCAGGCGGGCCGGTTGGTTGAGCGGTCAAGGTATTTATCGGACGAGCGCCTGGCTCCATGCAGGGCTGGTGTCGGGTTCCGCGGGTCAGGTGTCTGGCTCCGCATAGATCAGGTGTCTGGCTCCGCAGGTGCCAGACACCGAAGCATTAAGCAGAGGCCTCAATCGCGCGGTGCGGTGCTTCATAGCGCGGAGTGCCGGGTGCATTCTTGCCCCGTCCCGCATTGTCCGGCCATGGGGAGGCGGCGCACGTGCGTCGGGCTCGGGCGCATGCAGGCGCCCGAGGCCTGCTGCGCAGGCTGCCCCGCCGCCCAACGCGCCGCCTCCCCATGGCCGGACAACGCGGGACTGCTTGCGTGTCAACGCGGGAAGCAAGAAGGCGCTTGATCAGGGCTCCAGCGGCTGGGGACGGCCTTTCACGGCGCGTAGAGGTCCAGGGGGTCGAACGCATCTTTTACGCGCGCTGCCAGCCGGCGCGCGGCGGCGGCCAGTTCGGCAGGCATTGCGCCGGGTCGTGGTTCGGCGCCCGGCGCGGCGGGCGCCAGTGCGCGCGGCTCCAGCAGGGCACCTTCTACCCAGGCCAGCGCCCCGCCCTGCCCCAGCAGTAATTGCGCCAGGTTCACATCGGCGGGCGGCTCGGGCAGCAAGGCGTCCAGCCGGAAGCGGCAGGGCCATGCAACATGCTGGCGGCAGGCGGCGGCGTCGGGCGAGGTCGACACCTGGAAGAGCGCCGGCACCAGCCGCTGCACAGTGGCCGAGCGCAGCGGGCGCAGATCGGCCTGGCCAAACGGCCCCAGGGTTTCGGCCGTGCCGTCGGACAGCAACACGTCGATTTCCAGCAGCCCGCTGGCGGCCGTGGCGCCCGGCAGCCAGGCCTGGGGGCCGGCCAGCCACGCGGCCAGGGTGGTGCCGGCTGGTGCATCGCGGAACTGTTCCAGCCCTGCATCCGCCAGCGTCTGCATCGTGCAGCCGGGCCCGGCAAGCCACTGGCCTGGCCGCGGGCCGGGCGCCAGGCTGTCCAGGCCGCAGGGGTCGACTTGCAGCACCGGACGGCCCGCCGGGCCAGCGGCATCGGCCCCGCCATCGAGCAACAAGGCGACGCCATACTCTACGCACAGCGCGCGCGCGTGGCGTACGTCTTCAATGCGCGCCGGCACCAGGCGGGCCCGGCCCGCCGGGCCGGCTTCGAGTTCGTGCACCGGCCCCTGCGCCGCGCGTTCCAGGCGCTGCCGGAAAGTCTCCCACGGCGTGCGGGGCACGCGCCGGCCGAACAAAAATGCGCGCCGCGATGGCTGCATCTACAATTCCTTTTTCGTTTCGAGAACCATCATGCCGCGCCTTGCCTCACGCGCCCAGGACTTCCTGACCTTCCACGTCGTCGAACTCTTCAAAGAAGCGCAGGCGCTGCAGGCGGCGGGCCGGGACATCATCAGCCTGGGCATCGGCGAACCGGACTTTACCGCGCCCCCGCAAGTGGTGGAAGCGCTGGAGCGCGCGGCGCAGGCCGGCCTCAGCGGCTACAGCGCCCCGGCTGGGCTGACTGCCCTGCGCGAGGCCATCGCCCGATTCTACGCAACAGAATTCGGCGCCGCCGTCGATCCGTCGCGCATCATCGTCACCGCCGGGGCGTCGGGCGCGTTGTCGCTGGCCTGCGCGGCGCTGGTCGATTCCGGCGCCGAGGTACTGATGCCCGACCCGTCCTACCCGGCCAACAGCAACTTCATCCTGGCCGCCGGCGGCCGTCCGCGCCTCATTCCCAGCAGCGCCGCGCAGCGCTTCCAGTTGTCGGCACAAAACGTGCGCGACCACTGGACCGACGCCACCCGCGGCGTGCTGGTGGCATCGCCCAGCAACCCTACCGGCACCTGCATCGCGCGCGATGAGCTGGCCGCGCTGCTGCACGCGGTGCGCGAACGCCAGGGCTTCGCCATCGTCGACGAAATCTACCTGGGGCTCAGCTACGAGGCCCAGCCGCGCTCGGCCCTGACGCTGGACGACGACGTCATCGTCATCAACAGCTTTTCCAAGTACTTCCACATGACCGGCTGGCGGCTGGGCTGGATGATCGTGCCGCAGCGGCTGGCCGGCCCCATCGAGAAAATGGCGGCCAGCCTGGCCATCTGCGCCCCCACCCTGGCGCAGCACGCCGCGCTGGCCTGCTTCGCGCCCGACACGCTGAAAATCTACGAGCACCGCCGCGACGCCTTCAAGCAGCGCCGCGACTACCTGCTGCCCGAATTCGAACAGTTGGGCCTGCATGTGCCGGTCAAGCCGGACGGCGCGTTCTATATCTACGCCGACATCGCGGCGCTTGGCACGGATAGCGCCGCGCTGTCGCACCGCCTGCTGCACGAAGCCGGCGTGGCGGCCGTTCCCGGCCTGGACTTCGGCCCCGCGCATGGCCACCACACGCTGCGGGTGTCGTATGCGACCGGGCTGGATCGGCTGGAAGAAGCCGTTCGAAGAATGAAGGCAGTGTTGTAAGCCGCGGTCGGCGGCATGTGGTTCGTGCGGGGTTGCGCTGGGTTGCGCGCGCGGTGGGGGGTTCTATTGACGTCGGCGTGGGGTGGCGTGAGCGCCTTGGCTTCACGGTGCCGTCCGGGCGCCCCGCGCGCCCGGGCCCGGCCCCGAGGCGCCGCGGCACTCACGCCACCCCACGCCGACTCGTACCAAAAATCAGCTGTCGCGCCGGCGGGACCGATTGAGTTCTTGCATGCTTGGCCGCGGTTTTGCTGGTGGAGGAAAACATTGCAGGGCCGGCCATCGGCGCCGCCCTGCGCGGCGCCGATGGCCATTCAGGCAGCGGCATGCCGATGGCGATGACTTACGTCGCCCAGGTGTCAGGCTCCGCAGGAGCCTGACACCTGGAATACCTGCAATACTCGGCATACGCACCCATACCTGGAATACCCGGTATACGCACGCTAGCGAACCGAATGGCTATCCGCGCCGCGCGGGGCGGCGTGGATAGCCGGCCCCGTACGGTTCTTTCCTGTCAAACAGCCGCGGCCAAGCATGCAAGAACTCAATTGCCCCGAGGCAGCGTGGCGGTTGACTACGAATGCGAGTCGGCGGGGTGTGCGGTGAGTGCCGCGGCGCCTCGGGGCCGGGCCCGGGCGCGCGGGGCGCCCGGACGGCACCGTGAAGCCAAGGCGCTCACCGCACACCCCGCCGACGCCATAAGAAATGCACCCCGCCGACGCCAGAAGAAAACCTACTCCCGCGCCAACGCAATCCCTGCAGCCAGCGCCAGCCGCCGGCGCTCAGCCTGCACTTTGGCCCCGTACCCGCCATCGCTGGGGCCGGTGGCGCCCACATAGCAGGCCAGGCCGCCGTCGATGGAGCCGCGGCGGTCGATGCAGTCGCGCAGGATGGTGGTGCCCACGCGGATATTGGCAATCGGGTCCAGCGGGTTGTTCATGCCATCGCCCAGCTTGTCGAATTTATCCTGGTGCACGCGCGTCATGACCTGCATCAGGCCTTGCGCGCCCACCGAACTTTCGGCAAACGGGTTGTAGCGGGATTCGATGGCGATCACCGCCAGCAATAGCAGCGGATCCAGCTCTTTTTCGCGCGCGACCTTGTACACCGTATTCACGAGCACGGCGGTCGCGTCGTAAGCCACACGGTACTTACGCGAGATATAGTTGCGCAACGCTTCGATCTGCGGCCCCGACACGGTGCTGCGCGCCTTCCTCTTGGGCGGGGCGGGCGGCAGGTCGCTGCGCAGCGGGCCCAGGAAGCCGGTGGCATTGCTGGCCGGCGCAGCCGGAATCGCCATGGCTACCGCGGAAGGGGTGTCATAGGCGGGGTCGTAGCCCGAATCCGCAAACGGACCGGACGACACAGAGGTGGGCGCTAAGGCGGTCAACAAGGCTTTGTGCACCTGCAGTGCCTGGTCGCGCAAACCGGGCAGGGCGAAGCCCATGCTTACCGTGACGATCACCGCGATACCCAGGTAGGTACAGCAAATGCGCAGCCATTCGGCAAGATGGTGGTGCACTCCTTGGGCAGCCTGGCGAAACAGGCCTGCCACTGACGCATCGGGCATGGAGACCTCCTGCGTGGAAAAGAAGGTCTGGATGTTAACCTTTGTTCAACCCCAAAAATGTAACGAATTGACCGGGATCTGTAGTGAAATACCGCGACCTTAGAGACTTTTTGCAGCAATTGGAACTGCGTGGCGAGCTCAAACGCATTGCTACGCCTGTGTCGACACATCTTGAAATGACCGAGATTGCCGACCGCGTGCTGCGCGCGCAAGGCCCCGCCCTGCTGTTCGAGCATGCCGTCCACAATGGCGCGCGGGCCGCCATGCCGGTGCTGGCCAACCTGTTCGGCACACCGCGCCGCGTGGCCTGGGGCATGGGGGCCGACGAGGTCAGCGCGCTGCGCGACACCGGCGAACTGCTGGCCTCGCTGCGCGAGCCGGAGGCGCCGCGCGGCCTGCGCGACGCGCTGGGCAAGGTCGCCATGCTGAAGTCGGCGCTGTGGGACATGGCGCCGAAACGCGTGCGCAGCCCGGCCTGCCAGGAAATCGTCTGGGAAGGCGCCGACGTCGACCTGGCGCGGCTGCCCATCCAGACCTGCTGGCCGGGCGACGTGGCGCCGCTGCTGACCTGGGGCCTGGTCATCACGCGCGGCCCCAACGCGCGCCGGCAGAACCTGGGGATCTACCGCCAGCAGCCCATCGCGCCGAACAAGCTGATCATGCGCTGGCTGTCGCACCGGGGCGGCGCGCTGGACTTCCGCGAACACGCGCGCGCGCATCCGGGCACGCCTTTCCCGGTAGCGGTGGCCCTGGGCGCCGACCCCGCCACCATTCTGGGGGCCGTGACCCCGGTGCCCGACAGCCTGTCCGAGTACCAGTTTGCCGGCCTGTTGCGCGGCTCGCGCACCGAAGTCGGCCAGGCGCTGGGCAGCGACCTGTCGGTGCCCGCCTGGGCCGAGATCGTGCTGGAAGGCCACCTGCTGCCGGCGAACGACCCGCGCGCCGTGGCGCCGGTCGTGTCCGAGGGCGCGCCGACGCCGCCCGACACCGGCTATGAAATGGCGCTGGAAGGGCCGTACGGCGATCACACCGGCTACTACAACGAGCAGGACTGGTTCCCCGTATTCACGGTGGACCGCATCACCATGCGGCGCGATCCGGTGTACCACTCCACCTACACCGGCAAGCCGCCCGATGAGCCCGCCGTGCTCGGCGTGGCGCTGAATGAAGTGTTCGTGCCCCTGCTGCGCCGGCAACTGCCGGAAATTGTCGATTTCTACCTGCCGCCCGAAGGCTGCAGCTACCGGCTGGCGGTAGTGTCGATCCGCAAGCAGTATGCCGGCCATGCCAAGCGGGTGATGTTCGGCCTGTGGAGCGTGCTGCGCCAATTCATGTACACGAAGTTCATCGTGGTGGTCGACGAAGACATCGACCCGCGCAACTGGAACGAGGTGGTGTGGGCCATTACCACCCGCATGGACCCTGTGCGCGACACGGTGCTGGTGGAACGCACGCCCATCGATTATCTGGATTTCGCCTCGCCGGTGTCGGGCCTGGGCGGCAAAATGGGCATGGACGCCACCAACAAGTGGCCGGGCGAAACCGACCGCGAATGGGGCCGCCCCATTGCCATGGACGACGCCGTCAAGCAGCGCGTGGACGCGATGTGGGGCGAACTGGGGTTGTGATCAGCGGCCGGGCGGCTCGGCGCGGGCGTCGGCATCGGACGTGCCGCGCCAGGCCTTGTACACCTGCCAGCCCAGCAACGCCCCGCCAGCCAGGCGCAGCAGCCGCGACCGCTTGCCGCGCCCCATGATCAGGGCCGACACGGTAGAGCTGATGAACGGATAGCGGCGCGCCAGCGATACGCCCTGCCACAGCAGTTGCGATACGTTGCCGCGCGCGAGCCCCGGCAGCCATCGCTTGAGCAGGTTGCGCGGCTCGAGCGAGCGGCTGGCCGAGGCGATGTCGTACGCCAGCGACTCGCGTTCGATGGCCGCGCGGGCGCGCAGCAATTCGATGCGCACTGCCCGGTCGACGGCCTGCGAGCGTTTGTTGGACATGGGGTCAGCCCTCGTCGCGCTGGCGCTCGGCCAGGGCGTCTTGTTCGGCGCGGGCGGCATGCACGCTGTCGAGCAGGTCGGCGTCGCGGCCCAGTTCTTCGAAGGTGGCCGCAAACGGCACGGGGCCGGACACCAGCTCGTGCCGCAGCAGCAGCAACAAGCCGACGCCGATCACGGCGTACAGGGCCGCCAGCAGGCCCAGGGCCAGGTAGCGGTCTTCGGTGGGCCAGAACGCCACCGCGATGGTAACGGTGAACACCAGCACCGCCAGGGTCAGGAACAGCAGGGCGGCGAACGCCATGCCCAGCAACTTGATCAGCCGCGCCTTTTCTTCGGCGGCTTCCAAGGCGAACAATTCCAGGCGCGTGCGCAGCAGCCCGACCAGGCTGCCTGCCACGCCGAATACGGATCTGCGCAAGCCCATGGGCAAAGAGCGGGCCGGCCGACGAGCGTCCGGCCCCGCGCCCTTAGCGGCGAGCGATCAGCAGGCCCAGCAGCAGGCCGGTCACGCCCGCGATGCCAATGGCTTGCCAGGGATTGTCGTGCACGTAGTCGTCGGTGGCGCGCGCCGCCTTGCGGCCGCGCTCCAGCACGGCATCTTGCGCGTCGTACAGCGCTTCGCGGGTGCGCTTGAGCGAGGCCATGGCGCGGTCGCGCAATTCGGTGGCCTTGTCGCCAGAACTGGAGGCCGCCTCGCGCAGCAGGTTTTCCGCATCATTCAGGCTGCTTTTGACGCTGTCGATGAGTTTTTCTTTGGCGACTTCCTCGGATCGTCGGGTGGTCATAAAGGCTCCTGTTGATGTGTCGATGACGTATCCATCATACCAGTGGCGCAAGGCAAAATCGTAGCCCCGCTGCTACCGACTGCTACTTGATTTGCGTAATCTCCACCGCCGATTTCACCCCGGCCTGGTCGATGTCCTGGCGCATGACCAGGTTCACCGCCGGACAATACCAATCGGTGACGGTGGTGTTCATGCCGGGAATGGGAAGGGTAATGCCCTGGAAGGTCGCCAGCGTCGGATCGGTATTGCGCGTGTAATGAATGGGCCAGCATGACTGGCGGCCCAGCGCGGTATCCATCGACTGCTGCGCGCCCACGGTTTTTTCGCCGATACGCACCACGGTGGCGGGTTGCCCGCCCACCGGGGCATCTTTGCCGATGTTCAGCCGGTACGCCGCGCCCGGCATGCGCTGGCCCTGGGAAATCTTGCCGTCGTAGGCGAACAGCCCCAGCATGCGCAGGTCGAACTGGCCGTGGTTGTCGGGTTTCTCGCCCGCCTTGGCATAGCGCACGAATTCGGCCTTGCCGTTCTTGATGGTCATCAGGTAGTCGAGCTTCGACTTGCCAGCCGGCAGGCCGGCATAGCTGAAGCTGGCGGTGCCCTGCACGCGCGCGCGGCAATTGGCTGAGTTGGTTTTCACGACCTCGGCAAAGCTCAGGTCGGCGCCCAGGCTGAGGTTGCCCGAGCCGGTCAGTTGCACTGCCCCGCCGTCGTGCATGAAGCGCGCGTCGCACACGCCGGACAGCGCCTGGGCCGACCAGCCGGCCGCGCCCGCCAGGAATAAACAAGAAAAAAAGCGTGCCGCCACCCGGAACTCCTGAAACTCAAAAAAGCCATGCCTGAGGGCATGGCTTTTCGATACTACACCGGGCGGCCGGCGGCCGGGCCACCTCGGACAACAGCCCGAACCAATGGATACATTGAAACATATTGATAATTATTTTGTTCCATTTTGTATCACACTGCGCCGCGACAACCCAGGTCCGCCAAGGTCCGTGGCAGCGGCTACGCGCCCGCCGGGCTGGACGCGTGCAGGGCGGCCAGGCGGCGCACTTCCGGCATGCATGAGCCACAACCGGAGCCGCAACCCAGGCGGGCTTTCAGTTCCTCGGCATCGAGGCCCGCCTCGGCGCCAGCCCGGATGGCCTGTTCGGTCACGCCCACGCAGGCGCACACGGTGCGGCCACGCGGCGCGGCCTGCGAGCGTCCCATCAGCAGCATGGCCAAGCTGGCCGGCGCCTGCCCGCCCTCGGCCCACGCCAGCAACCCATCATGCGCGCGCACGTCGCCGGCCAGCAGGAAGGCGGCCGGTTCGCCGTCGGCCAGGCGCAGGCGCCGCAGCACCCCGCGCGAGGCGTCGTCGAAAGCCGCATCGGGATGCTCCAGCCCCAACGCCCGCGCCAGCGCATCCACCACATGCGGCGGCGGCGCCGAGTCGGCTGCCAGGCGCAGCCGCACGCCTGGCCCCGCCGCACAGGGCAGCAGCGCCGCGTATTCAAAGCGCCGCAGCCACGGCGCCAGTCTGGGGCGCAGCAGGGCCGCGTCGCCAGCCAGCCACCCCATGGCCTGCCATGGCAGGCGCGCCGGCGCCACGGCCACGGCGGCATGCTTGAGCTCGGGCTGGCGCGACACGGGATCGCGCGACGGATTGGTCAGCGCATTCACTCCCAGCCCTGCCATGTAGGCGCTGCCCCAATGCATGGGCAGAAAGGCATGGCCGGGCTTGAGCGTGTCGTCGGGCCGCACCGGCAGCACGATGGCCCCGCGCCGCGAGCGCACTCGCGCCAGAGTGCCCGGCGCGAGCTTCAGGCGTTCCAGGTCGAACGGGTGCAGCGACAGCCAGGGCTCTTCGACGTGGCGGGTCAGGGCGGGGGCCAGGCCGGTTCGCGCCAGAGTGTGCCAGTGGTCACGCAAGCGGCCGGTGGTCAGGCGCAGCGGGTACGGCGCCGAGACCGGTTCGGCCACAGGCGTATAGCCGGTGTCGTGAAAGCGCGCGCGGCCGTCGGCGGTGGCGAACCGCCCGTCGGCATACAAGCGGGGCGTGGCCGTGCCGGGCCGGTACGGCCACTGCACCGGCCCCTCGCGCTCCAGCAGGGCGTAGTCCACGGCGCTGTAATCCAGGTCACGCCCGGCGGTCATGCGCGCGTGTTCGGCGAACACGGCGCTTTCGTCGGGATAATCGAACAGGGCCGCTTTTTCCGGCGCCACCAGCCGTGCCAGCCGGCGCGCCACCTCGGCGGCCAGTTGCCAATCGGGCCGGGCATCGCCGGGCGGCTCGATGGCCGCGCGCACGCGGCTGATGCGGCGCTCGGAATTCGTAGCCGTGCCCGACTTCTCGGGCCAGGTAGCTGCCGGCAGTACCAGGTCGGCATAAGCCAGCGTCTCGGTGCCGGCATAGGCCTCTTGCACGATGACGAATTCGGCTTTCTGCAAGGCGGCGCGCACCTTCGCCTGTTCGGGCAGCGACTGGGCCGGGTTGGTGGCGGCGATCCACAGAACCTTGATGCGGCCGTCCAGCACGGCATCGAACATTTCCAGCGCCGGCTTGCCGGGCGCGGCAGGCAGGCTGTCCACGCCCCACAGTGCAGCCACTTCCTGGCGGTGCGCCGGCGTGCCCGGATCGCGGTGGCCGGGCAGCAATGTGGCCATGCCACCCGCTTCGCGCCCGCCCATGGCATTGGGCTGGCCGGTCAGCGAAAAAGGCCCCGCGCCCGGCCGGCCGATCTGCCCGGTAGCCAGGTGCAGGTTGATCAGCGCCCCGTTCTTGGCCGTGCCGCTGCTCGACTGATTCAGCCCCATGGTGTACAGCGACAGGGCGGCGCCCGCCTGGCCAAACCAGCGCGCCGCCTGCACGATGTCGGCCGCCGGCACCCCGCAGACATCCTGCGCCGCGCGCGGCGTGAACTCGTGCACGCGCGCCTTCAAATCGGCAAAACCCGCCGTGTTCGCCGCGATGTACGCGGGGTCGACCAGGTCTTCCCACACCATGACGTTCAGCATGGCGTGAAACAGCGCTACGTCGGTGCCGGGCGCGATAGGCAGGTGCAGGTCGGCCAGCGCGGCGGTGTCCGTGCGGCGCGGGTCTACCACCACGATCTTCATCGCGGGGCGCGCCGCCTTGGCGGCTTCCAGCCGCCGGAACAGCACGGGATGCGCATAGGCCATGTTGGAACCGGCAATCAGCACGGTGTCGGCCAGTTCCAGGTCTTCGTAGCAGGCCGGCGGCGCATCGGCGCCCAGCGTCAGCTTATAGCCCGACACCGCGCTGGACATGCACAGCCGCGAATTGGTGTCGATGTTGTTGGTGCCCACCAGCGCGCGCGCCAGCTTGTTGAAAACCGCGTAGTCCTCGGTGAGCAACTGGCCCGACAGATAAAACCCCACCGAGTCGGGACCATGCATGCCGATGGCGGCGGCCAGCCGGCCGGCGGCCAGGTCCAGCGCGTCGTTCAGGGCCACCGGCGCGCGTTCGCGGCCGCGCTCGGGGCGCCACTCGGCCCGCAGCACGCGCGCCGCGTCGTTGCGCACGGTGTCGGCCAGCGCCAGTCCCTTGCTGCACAGCTTGCCCCCATTGGACGGGTGGCCGGGGTCGCCCGCCACGGCCACCACGCGTCCGGCCCGCGCCGTCACGCGCACGCCGCAACCGGTGCCGCAATAACAACAGACCGACGCTACGGTTCGCTCGCGCTCCTCGCCCGGGATGACAACGGGTGCGGCCGCATCTCCGGCGGCGCTTCGAGGGTGGGCCTTCAACTTTCGTCCAGGCCCAGGTACACCGCGTCGCCGTCGACCTTTATCGGCAAGGTCTGCACGCACCCCTCGTCGGGCGCCTGGGCCTGGCCGCTGGCCAGATCCATCACCCAGCCATGCAGCGGGCAGGCCACCGAATGGCCGTGCACTAGGCCGGCCGACAGCGGGCCGCCCTTGTGCGGGCAACGGTCGACCACGGCAAAGACCTTGTTATCGCTGGTGCGGAACACGGCGACGTTGTCCTGGCCCGGGCGCTGCACTACGCGCGCGCCCAGCGGCGGAATTTCGTCGATATGGCAGATGCTGTGCCATTGGCAGGTAGCGGCTTGCGACATCAGGGGTCTCACACGGTCAGGGATTGGAATTCACGGGCGGCGGGCGCGGCTTCGCGGCGCTCCTGCCAGGGGTCGGCCTCGAACGACAGCGCGAATTTCAGGCGCGCATAGAGTTCGGCCCGGTTGGCCGCGTCGTCGACAACGCGCGCCTTGGCGTGCTCGAGTCCGACGCGCGCCAGGTAGTGCACCGTGCGCTCCAGGTAGAAGGCTTCTTCGCGGTACAGCTGCAGAAACGCGCCGCTGTATTCCAGCACTTCTTCCGCGGTTTTCACCTTGGCGAAGAACTGCGCCACTTCGGTCTTGATGCCGCCGTTGCCGCCCACGTACAGCTCCCAGCCCGAGTCCACGGCGATGATGCCGATGTCCTTGATGCCAGATTCGGCGCAGTTGCGCGGACAGCCCGAGACCGCCAGCTTGACCTTGTGCGGGCTCCACATCCCAAACAGGTCTTTTTCCAGCGCGATGCCCATGGCGGTGGAATCCTGCGTGCCGAAGCGGCAGTATTCGCTGCCCACGCAGGTCTTCACCGTGCGCAGGCTCTTGCCGTAGGCATGCCCCGAGGGCATGTCCAGGTCGGCCCACACCTTGGGCAGGTCGTCTTTCTTCACACCCAGCAGGTCGATGCGCTGGCCGCCAGTGACCTTCACCAGCGGAATAGCGTATTTGTCGGCCACGTCGGCGATGCGGCGCAGTTCCGACGGATTCGTCACGCCGCCCCACATGCGGGGCACCACCGAGTAGGTGCCGTCTTTCTGGATGTTGGCGTGCATGCGCTCGTTGGCCAGGCGCGACTGGCCGTCGTCGCGGGCCTCGCCGGGCCAGGTGGACAGCAGGTAGTAGTTCAGCGCCGGACGGCAGGTGGCGCAGCCATCGGGCGTGCGCCACTCCATGAAATGCATGGCGTCGGGAATGGTGGTCAGGTGATGCTGGCGGATGGCCTTGCGCACTTCGCCATGCGTCAGGTCGGTGCAGCCGCACATGGCCTTCTCCGACTTGGGCTTGACGTCGGCCGCGCCCCCCACGCAGTTGATCAGGATCTGCTCGACCAGCCCAGTGCACGAACCGCACGAGCTGGCAGCCTTGGTATGTTTCTTGATTTCGTCGACGGTGAACAGGCCCTTTTCGCGGATGGCCTTGACGATAGTGCCCTTGCACACGCCGTTGCAGCCGCAGACTTCGGCGCTGTCGGCCATGCCAATGGCACGGTTCTCGCCGGCGTGGCCGGTGTCGCCGCCGATGGCGCTTTCGCCGAACATCAGCTGGTCGCGCAACTCGTCGATGCGCTTGCCTTCGCGGATCAACCGGAAGTACCAGGCGCCGTCGGCCGTGTCGCCATACAGGCAGGCGCCGACCAGCTTGTCGTCTTTCAGCACCAGTTTCTTGTACACGCCGCCCACCGGATCGGCCAGGGTGATTTCTTCGGTGCCCTGCCCGCCCAGGAACTCGCCGGCCGAGAACACGTCGATGCCGGTCACCTTCAGCTTGGTCGAAGTGACGCTGCCTTCGTAGCGGCCGATGCCGTGCATGGCCAGGTGATTGGCCGCCACCTTGGCCTGCTCGAACAGCGGCGCCACCAGGCCGTAGGCCGTGCCGCGGTGGCTGACGCATTCGCCCACCGCATAAATCAGCGGATCATAGGTCTGCAGCGTGTCGCTGACCACCACGCCGCGATTGACGTACAGCCCGCAGCTTTCGGCCAGTTCGGTGTTGGGGCGGATACCCACCGCCATCACCACCAGGTCGGCCTCGACCTCTTCCCCGCCGGCAAAGCGCAGCGCGCGCACGCGGCCCTGCTCGTTGCCCAGCAGCGCCTCGGTCTGGCGCGGCATCAAGAACTTCAGGCCGCGCGCCTCCAGGCTGCGCTGCAACAGCAACGCGGCCTGGGGGTCGAGCTGGCGGTCGAGCAGGCTCGAGCCCAGGTGCACCACCGACACGTCCATGCCGCGCGCGGCCAGGCCGCTGGCGGCTTCCAGCCCCAGCAGGCCGCCGCCGATCACGACCGCGCGCTTGTGCGTGCGGGCGGCCTCGATCATCAGGTTCACGTCGCGAATATCGCGGAACGTGACCACGCCGTCCAGGTCGTTGCCGGGCACCGGCAGGATGAACGGGTTCGACCCGGTAGCCAGCAGCAGGCGGTCATACGGCACTTCGCTGCCGTCCTCGCCAATCACGATGCGGCGCGCGCGGTTGATGCGCTCTACCCGGCAATTCATGCGCAGGTCGATACCGTTCGACCGGTACCAGTCCACGTCGTTGAGCACGATGTCCTGCAAGGTCTGTTCCCCGGTCAGCACCGGCGACAGCAGAATGCGGTTGTAGTTGGGATAGGGCTCAGAGCCGAACACGGTGATGTCATACATGTCCGGCGCCAGCTTGAGCAGTTCTTCCAGCGTGCGCACGCCGGCCATGCCATTGCCCACCATCACCAGCTTCAATTTCTTTTCCATGATGCCTCTCGTCTTGCTTATCGTCCGCGCGCCAGCCGGCGGGGGCGGACGAAGCGGCCGGCAGCCGCCGCTGGCTGCCGTTGTGCATCAAGCAAACATCATGCCAATTGCCGCCCCGGGCCATTCGCCATGCCGGCGCACCGGTGGCGACCCAACTTGGTGCGCACCGCATTGCGCGCCGCACCATTTACGTGCCTTGCGCCCCGCCGATGGGCAGCCGCGCACCGCGGGCCGGCCCGCGCGCCAGCGCCGCCGATGGCATGGATATTGCATATCCAGGGTGAACAGGAGCCATCATGCTGAAGGTCATGCTACTGAGCGACAGGAACGACAACGCGGCGTGCTTGCGCCGCGCGCTGGCCGCGGCCGGCGTGCGGGTGGCCGCCGAGCGCACCGCGCGGGCGGGCCCGGACCTGGCCGGCGCCATCGCGCTGACGGGCCCCGATGCGGTGCTGACCGACGCCAGCGCCGCCGCGCGCGGCACCCTGGAAGACATCTGCGCGGCCAGCGAGAGCAGCGCGCGCCCGGTCGTGGTGTTCGCCGAAGACGGCAGCCGCGCCGCCATGCGGGCCGCCCTGCAGGCCGGGGTCGCTGCTTATGTGGTGGGCCTTGTGCCGCCCGAGCGTATCCCGTCGCTGCTGGAGGTGGCCATCGAGCGCGGCGCTATCGAGCGGACCCGCCGCATCGAACTGGCCGACGCGCGCCGGCGCCTGGCCGACCGGCAGATTGTCGAACAGGCCAAGGAGCTGCTCGTGCAACGGGACGGCCTGTCCGAGGAGCAGGCGCACCGCCTGTTGCGCCAGCGCGCCATGCAGAGCCAGCGCCGGCTGGGCGAAGTGGCGCGCGCCCTGATCCACGGCGCGCACGGAGCGCCCGGCGGGCGCGCCGCGCTGGTCGCGGAGAGCTCCTAATCACTTATCGCTATATCAATCCAATAAATCAAAAGTTGTAGGGATGTATTGGTGTCCCTATGATCGACTGACTACCGCGGGTTCGCCCGCCAGGCTGATTTTCATGAAGCTTTTTCCCCTATTTGCCGATCTGCAGGGCCGCCGCGTACTGGTCGTGGGCGGCGGCGAGATCGCCGCGCGCAAAGTGCAGTTGCTGCTCGAGGCTTCGGCCGACGTGCGCGTGGGCGCGCCCGCGCTGACGCCCGAACTGGCCCTGCTGGCCGCACAGGGACGCATCCATGCGCTGCAGGGCGAGTTCCGCCCCGACTGGCTCGACGACGCGTGGCTGGTCGTGGCTGCCACCAACGACCGCGCCGTCAACGCGGCGGTCTCGCAGGCCGCGCAGGCGCGCCGCATTTTCAGCAACGTGGTCGACGACGCCGAGCTGTCGTCGTTCCAGGTGCCGTCCATCGTCGACCGGTCGCCGCTGGTGGTCGCCATCTCGTCTTCGGGGGTGGCGCCGGTGCTGGCGCGCCGGCTGCGCGAAAAAGTGGAGTCGCTGTTCGATCATTCGCTGGGCGCGCTGGCCGCCCTGGCCGCGCGCCACCGGCCGCGCATCCGCGAACGCCGGCCCGACCTGAAACAACGCCGCAAGTTCTACGACTGGCTGCTCGACGGCCCCGTGGCCGCCCTGCTGCGCCAGCAACGGCCCGAAGAAGCCGAACGCCTGCTGGAAACCGCTTTGCAGGCGCCGCAAGATGATGGCGCCGGCAGCGTGGTGCTGGTGGGCGCGGGCCCCGGCGACCCGGGTCTGCTGACGCTGAAGGCGCTGCGGGCGCTGAATGAAGCCGATGTCATTCTGTACGACCGGCTGGTCAGCCCGGCGGTGCTGGCGCTGGCGCGGCGCGACGCCGACCGCGTGGCGGTAGGCAAGCGCCCTGGCGAAGACCACGACGCCACCCAGGCGCGCATTCATGCGCTGCTGGTCGAGCATGCGCGCGCCGGCCGCCGCGTGGTGCGCCTGAAAGGCGGCGACGCCTTCATCTTCGGGCGCGGCGGCGAAGAACTGGAATACCTGCGCGCCCATGGCGTGCGCTATGAAGTGGTGCCCGGCATCACGGCGGCGCTGGCCTGCGCGGCCTACGCCGGCATCCCGCTGACGCACCGCGACCACGCGCAATCGGTCCGCCTGGTCACCGCGCACTGCCGCGAAGACGAAGACACGCTCGACTGGGCCGGCCTGGCCCGCGAGCACCAGACGCTGGCCTTCTATATGGGCGTGGGGCAGCTCGAAACCCTGTCGGCGCGGTTGATCGCCCATGGCCGCTCAGGCGCCACGCCGTTTGCCCTGATCGAAAACGGCAGTCGGCCCGAACAGCGGGTGGTCAGCGGGCGCCTGGCCGACCTGGCCGCTGTGGCCCGCAGCCATGGCGTGCGCGCCCCGGCGCTGCTGATCGTGGGCGAGGTGGCCGGCCTGGCGCGCGAACTGCACTGGTTCGGCGCGCACCTGGAAGGCCAGCGCCCCGCCCCCGCCGCTCTGGCCGCCTGACCCGCGAGCGGCCGGCCCGGCCGTTATTCGGCCTTTTGTTTGGTGCCGAAGATGCGGTCGCCGGCGTCGCCCAGGCCCGGCATGATGTAGCCGTTCTCGTTCAGGCCGTCGTCGATGGACGCCGTGTAGATATGCACGTCGGGATGCCGGTCGAGCACGGCCTTGATGCCCACCGGCGCCGCCACCAGCACCAGCGCGCGGATCTCGCGGCAGCCGGCGCGCTTGAGCATGTCGATAGTGGCCAGCATCGAGCCGCCCGTCGCCAGCATGGGGTCGACGATCAGCGCCAGCCGCTGGTCGAGCTCGCCCACCAGGCGCTCGAGGTAGGTATGCGCCTGCAGGGTTTCTTCGTTGCGGGCCACGCCCACCACGCTGACCTTGGCGCCCGGAATCAGGCTGAGCACGCCGTCGAGCATGCCGATGCCCGCGCGCAGGATGGGCACCACCGTGACTTTCTTGCCGGCGATTTTCTCGACCGTGACCGTGCCGCACCAGCCTTCGACCGTGGACTCGGCCAGCGGCAGGTCTTTGGACGCCTCGTAGGTCAGCAGCGCGCCGACTTCCTGGGAAAGTTCGCGAAAACTCTTGGTGCTGAGGTCGGCGCGGCGCATGATGCCGAGCTTGTGGCGGATCAGCGGATGGCGGATTTCGTGCACGGGCATGTGCGGGGGTCTCCAGACAAACAGGCGGCGCGCGTCGGCGCGCCAGACAGCGCAATCGTAAACCGTTTGCGGGCGGCGCGGCTTACTGGCGGGCCAGCCAGGCGATCAGGGCGTCGTCAAAGGCCCGCACTGCCGCGGCGTTGGGGTCGTTGACCAGGCTGACCACCACGTAGCGCTTGCCGCTGGCGCCCAGCACATACCCCGCCACCGCGCGCACGTCGCGCAGCGAGCCGGTTTTCAGGTGGGCCATGCCGGCGGTGTCGTCCCCTTTCAGGCGCCGCCGCATGGTGCCGTCGACGCCGGCAATGGACAGCGACGACAGGAACTCGGGCATCAGGGGCGTGTGCCAGATCAGGGTCAGCATCGAGGCCAGGCTCTCGGCCGAGACGCGCGCGTCGCGCGACAGGCCGGCGCCATTATCCATGACCAGTTCGGGCATGTGCAGCCCCTGCCCGGCCAGCACGGCCTTGGCCACGGCTTCGCTGCTTTGGGTATTGGCCGGGCGGCGGCCGCGTTCGGCCCCCAGCGTCAGCAGCAGCGTGCGCGCCATGACATTGTTGCTGCGCTTGTTGATCTGGCGGATCGCCTCGCCCAGCGGCAGCGATTCATGCGTGGCCAGCACCACCGCGTCGGGAGGCACCATGCCGGAACGGATCTTGCCGGTGAAGGTGCCGCCCAGCTCGCGCCACAGCTGGCGGAACAGGGACTCGGCGAATTCCGGCTGCGACAGCGCCAGCCGGTACAGGCTGAATTCGCCGCACGAACCGGCCACCGTGCCGCCCAGGCGGATCGACACGCCCTGCTGGGTCAGCACGGGTTCGGTGGTCACCACGGGCGGCCCGGGACAGCGGATCTCGCTCCAGTCGACCTGGCCTTCAATGCGCAGCCCCGGCAGGGGCGGGTCGATGATAGGCACCCACTTGTGCGCGACGGGATCGGGCGAAAACAACAGCCGCAACGCGCCAAAGCCCACCATCAGGGCATCGGGGCTGGCGTTGTAGGCGCGGTCGGGGGCTCCGTCGAAGGCGCCCGGGTCGGTGGCCACCTGGCCGAATATGCTACGGTCGATGACCAGGTCGCTGATTTTCTTCACGCCGCGCAGGCGCAGCTCGCGCAGCAGCTTCCACAGGTCTTGCACCAGCAGGTACGGATCGCCGCCGGCGCGCAGGTACAGCGGCCCCGGCAGCGCGCCATGCGCATCCGGCCGCGCGCCCGGCTCGGTAAGGAATTCGGTGCGCCACACATAATTGGGCCCCAGCTCGGACAGCGCCGACCAGGTGGTGACCAGCTTCATGACGGACGCGGGGTTGCGCGGCTCGTTGGCATTGATGGCCACCATGCGCCGCCCGCCCAGTTCTTGCACCACCAGCGACAGCGACGAGCCGGGCAGGCCCGAGGCCTTCCAGGCGCGCTCGAGCTCGTCGGGCAGGCCCTGCGCCTGGGCCGCCAGGGCCGCGCCCAGCAGCATGCCGGCCGCCAGCCATTGCTTGAATCGTCCGCTCCGCCTGTCCGCCCGTACCGCCATACCGCGCCCGCCACGCTGCTGTTGCCATCGAAGACGCAAGCATACCTAACCTGGCCGCCGCGCGGCGGCCGCTTACAATACCGGCCTGGCCGCGCCCTTCCGGCGCATTTCCCCCGCCCACTTGAACCACACCGCGTGTCCTCCCCGTCTTTTACGCTTTCCGACTTCGACTACGCCCTGCCCCCCGAGCTCATTGCCCAGACTCCCGCGGCACAGCGCGGCGGCAGCCGCCTGCTCCACCTGGACGGCGCCGGCGCCCTGCACGACCGCCAGTTTCCCGACCTGGCGGGGCTGCTGCGGGCGGGCGACCTGCTGGTGTTCAACGACACCCGCGTCATCAAGGCCCGCCTGACCGGCCACAAGGCCTCGGGCGGCAAGGTCGAGGTGCTGGTCGAACGCATCACCGAACCCGACCGCGCGCTGGCCCACGTGCGCGCCAGCAAGTCGCCCGGCCCCGGCACCACGCTGCGCCTGGCCGATGCCTTCGACGCCACCGTGCTGGGCCGCGCCGGCGAACTCTTCGACCTGCGCTTTCCGGCGCCCGTGCTCGACCTGCTCGACGCCCACGGCGCCACGCCCCTGCCGCCCTACATCACGCACGCGGCCGACGCCACCGACGAGGCCCGCTACCAGACGGTATATGCGCGCGAGCCCGGCGCCGTGGCCGCGCCCACGGCCGGGCTGCACTTCGACGAAGCCATGCTCGAACGGCTTGCCGCGTTGGGCGTAGAACGCGCCTTCGTCACCCTGCACGTGGGCGCCGGCACCTTCCAGCCGGTGCGGGTCGACAACCTGGCCGACCACGTCATGCATGCCGAGTGGTACACCGTGGGCCAGCCCGTGATCGACGCCATTGCCCGCGCGCGGGCCCGCGGCGGGCGCGTGATCGCGGTCGGCACCACCAGCGTGCGCGCCCTGGAATCGGCCGCGGCCCAGAACCCGCACGGCCCCCAGGCGCCGCTGACGCCGCTGCAGGGCGACACGCGGCTGTTCATCACCCCCGGCTACCGCTACCGGGTGGTGGACGCGCTGGTCACCAACTTCCACTTGCCGCAATCCACCCTGCTGATGCTGGTGTCGGCCCTGGCCGGCATGGAGCCCATCCGCCGGGCCTACGCGCACGCCGTCGCCCAACGCTACCGTTTCTTCAGCTACGGCGACGCCATGTTCATCGAATCGCCCGCTTCCCACTCATGACCGGACTGAACTTCGAACTGCTGGCCACCGACGGCGCCGCGCGCCGCGGCCGCATCACGCTCAACCACGGCGTGGTCGAGACCCCCATATTCATGCCCGTCGGCACGTATGGCAGCGTCAAGGCCATGCTGCCGCACGAACTGAAAGACATCGGCGCCCAGATCGTGCTGGGCAATACCTTCCACCTGTGGCTGCGCCCGGGCACCGACATCCTCGACCGCCACGGCGGCCTGCACGGTTTCATGCAATGGGACAAGCCCATCCTGACCGACTCGGGCGGCTTCCAGGTGTTCAGCCTGCAGGGCATGCGCAAGATCACCGAAGAAGGCGTCAAGTTCGCCTCGCCCATCGACGGCGCCCGGCTGTTCCTGACGCCCGAAGAATCCATGCGCATCCAGCGCTCGCTGAATTCCGACATCGTCATGGTGTTCGACGAGTGCACCCCCTACCAGATCGACGGCCGTCCGGCCACGGCTGAAGAGGCCGCCCGCTCGATGCGCATGTCGCTGCGCTGGGCGCGCCGCTCGCGCGAAGAATTCGACCGCCTGGGCAACCCCAATGCGCTGTTCGGCATTGTGCAGGGCGGCATGTTCGAAGCGCTGCGCGACGAATCGCTGGCCGGCCTGGCCGACATCGGCTTTCACGGCTACGCCATCGGCGGCTTGTCGGTGGGCGAGCCCAAAGAAGACATGATGCGCATCCTGGCCCACGTGGCCCCGCGCCTGCCCGCCCACGCGCCGCGCTACCTGATGGGCGTGGGCACCCCCGAAGACCTGGTCGAGGGGGTGGCGCGCGGGGTCGACATGTTCGACTGCGTCATGCCCACCCGCAACGCCCGCAACGGCTGGCTGTTCACGCGCTACGGCGACCTGAAGATCCGCAACGCCAAGTACCGCGACGACACCCGGCCGCTGGACCCGACCTGCTCGTGCCACACCTGCGCCCACTTCTCGCGCGCCTACCTGCACCACCTGCAGCGCGCCAACGAGATCACCGGGGCGCGGCTCAACACCCTGCACAACCTGCACTTCTACCTGGCCATCATGGGCGAGATGCGCGAGGCCATCGCGGCGGGCACTTTCGACGCCTGGCGGGCCCGGTTCGCGGCCGACCGCCAGCGCGGCATCGATTAGCGGCCGGTTTTCCGCCCGGGCTTCCTCCCTGGCATAACCTAGCTACAATAGTCGGCTTGCCCTGTCCAAGGCTCGCGCGGGGACGGGCGCAGAGAACATAACTTTCCAAACCTGTCCCGAACAAATTATTCAGGAGATTTTCATGTCCGTTACCGACACCGCCGGCCTCGTCCTGGCCCAGGCCGCCCCCGAAGGCGGCGCGCTGATGGGAATGCTGCCCATCGTGCTGATGTTCGTGATCCTCTATTTCCTGATGATCCGCCCGCAAATGAAGCGCCAGAAAGAACACCGCAACCTGGTGGCGAACCTGGCCAAGGGCGACGAAGTCATGACCGCCGGCGGCATGCTGGGCAAGGTCTCCAAGGTTACCGACACCTACATCACCGTCGAAGTCGCCCAGCTGGCCGACAAGCCGGTCGAGGTGCTGATGCAGAAGACCTCGGTGTCGTCGGTCCTGCCCAAGGGAACCATCAAGGATCTGTAAGCGTCTTATCGGGCCCCCGCCTCGGGGGCCTTTTTCCGCTCCACCACGCATGAAAACTCGCCGCCAATGAACCGCTATCCCCTCTGGAAGTACATTACGGTGCTGGTCGCGGTCGTTATCGGCCTGCTTTACACCCTGCCCAATTTCTACGGCGAATCCCCCGCCGTCCAGGTTTCCAGCGCCAAGGCCACCATCAAGGTCGATAACGCCACGCTCGATCGGGTCCAGCAGATCCTGGCGGCCGGCAACATCCAGGCCACCAACGTCTACTACGAGCAGAACGGCACGCTGGGCACCATCCGGGCCCGCTTCCCGTCCACCGACGTGCAGCTGCAGGCGCGCGACCTGCTCGACAAATCGCTCAACACCGTCGCCGACGACCCGCAGTACACCGTTGCCCTGAACCTGCTGCCCGCCTCGCCGCCCTGGATGCGCGCGCTGGGCTGGTTCGAACCCAAGCCCATGTATCTGGGCCTGGACCTGCGCGGCGGTGTGCACTTCCTGCTGCAGGTCGACATGCAGGGCGCCCTGACCGCCCGCTACGACTCGCTGGCGGCCGACGTGCGCACCACCCTGCGCGACGAAAAGGTCCCCAGCCGTGGGGTCGAGCGCGCCGGCACCTCAGTGCTGGCCACCTTCGCCAACACCGATGACCGCGACCGCGCCTACACCACGCTGCGCACCCGGCTGCCCGACCTGCAATTCACCGAAAGCGAAGATTCCGGCCACCCCGCGCTGGTCGGCATGCTGAGCCCGGCCGCCGTCACGCGCGTGCAAGACTCGGCCCTGAAGCAGAACATCAACACCCTGCATAACCGCATCAACGAGCTGGGCGTGGCCGAACCGGTCATCCAGCAGCAAGGCGCCGACCGCATCGTGGTCCAGTTGCCCGGCGTGCAGGACGTGGCCAAGGCCAAAGAGCTGCTGGGCCGCACCGCCACGCTTGAAATCCGCATGGTCGACGACTCTCCGGCCGCCCAGACGGCCCTGGCCGGCGGCACCGTGCCGTTCGGCCTGGAGCGCTACACCGACCGCGACGGCCGCCCCCTGCTGGTACGCCGCCAGGTCATCCTGACCGGCGAAAACCTGCAAGACGCGCAGCCGGGCCGCGATTCGCAAACCCAGCAGGCGGCCGTGCACCTTACGCTCGACAGCAAGGGCGCGCGCATCTTCCGCGACGTCACCCGCGACAACGTCGGCAAGCGCATGGCCATCCTGCTGTTCGAGAACGGCAAGGGCGAAGTCGTCACCGCGCCGGTCATCCGCAGCGAAATCGCCGGCGGACAGGTGCAGATTTCGGGCAGCATGACTGCCGAAGAAGCCGCCGACACCGCGCTGCTGCTGCGCGCCGGCGCGCTGGCCGCGCCCATGTCCATCATCGAAGAACGCACCATCGGCCCCAGCCTGGGCGCCGACAACATCGCCAAGGGATTCCATTCCACGCTGTACGGCTTCCTGGCCATCGCGGTGTTCATCATCCTGTACTACCACCTGTTCGGGGTGTTCTCCACCATCGGCCTGTCCATGAACGTGCTGCTGCTGCTGGCGCTGTTGTCCATGCTGCAGGCCACGCTGACGCTGCCGGGCATTGCCGCCATCGCGCTGACGCTGGGCATGGCCATCGACTCGAACGTGCTCATCAACGAGCGCATCCGCGAAGAACTGCGCAATGGCGCCTCGCCGCAACAGGCCATCCACCATGGCTTCGAGCGCGCCTGGGGCACCATTCTCGACTCCAACCTCACCACGCTCATCGTCGGCCTGGCGCTGCTGGCCTTCGGGTCGGGCCCCATCCGCGGCTTCGCCGTGGTGCACTGCCTGGGCATCGTCACCTCGATGTTCAGCTCGGTGGTGGGCGTGCGGGCACTGGCCAACCTGTGGTATGGCCGCAAGAAGAAGCTTGCCCGGATTTCCATCGGCACCGTGTGGAAACCCAAGGAAAACTGACCCTGCCGGGCAGCCCGCCTGCCCGGCACCGATAAGAAGCAAGGCGAAACATGGAATTCTTCCGTATCCATCGCACCATACCGTTCATGCGCCACGCGCTGGTGCTGAACATCATCAGCCTGGTCACGTTCCTGGCAGCGGTGTTCTTCATCATCACGCGCGGCTTCCACCTGTCGATCGAATTCACGGGTGGCACGGTCATGGAAGTCAACTACGCGCAGACGGCGCAGCTCGACAGCGTGCGCAGCGCGGTGTCCAAGCTGGGCTACACCGACTTCCAGGTGCAGAACTTCGGCACCTCGCACGACGTCATGATCCGCCTGCCCCTCACCGAGGGCCAGACCTCGGCCGCGCAAAGCGATGCCGTCATGGGCGCGCTGAAGGCGGCCGACTCCACCGCGGAACTGCGCCGCGTCGAGTTCGTGGGTCCGCAGGTCGGCCAGGAACTGCTGCACAACGGCCTGATGGCGCTGCTGTTCGTGGTGATCGGCATCATGGTCTACCTGGGCGTGCGCTTCGAATGGAAGTTCGCCGTGGCGGGCGTCATCGCCAACCTGCACGACGTGGTCATCATCCTGGGCTTCTTCGCGTTCTTCCAGTGGGAATTCTCGCTGTCGGTACTGGCCGGGGTGCTGGCGGTGCTGGGCTACTCGGTGAACGAATCCGTGGTCATCATGGACCGGATCCGCGAGAACTTCCGCAAGCAGCGCAAGGCCAGCGTGCAGGAAATCATCAACAGCGCCATCACCCAGACCATCTCGCGCACCATCATCACCCACGGCTCGACCCAGATGATGGTGCTGGCCATGCTGTTCTTCGGCGGCCCGTCGCTGCACTACTTCGCCCTGGCGCTCACCATCGGGATCTGGTTCGGGATCTACTCGTCCGTCTTCGTGGCCGCCGCCCTCGCCATGTGGATGGGTGTGAAGCGGGAAGACCTCGTCAAGCCGGTGAAGAAAGAAGGGGATGCGGAGGTTGTCTGAGGGGTAGCGCGCTTTTGTCGTCGAGGCGATAGCGCGCGTAGCCGCCCAGCCTGTTCCTGCCCAGGTGTCAGGCTCCGGCAGGGTGCCTGACACCGTTGCACGCCGAGCCTGTTTCAGTCGTACGGCGTCAGGCACCCTGCGGGAGCCTGACACCCGAGCCACTCCCGTCATCTACTGGATAGCAAGGCTTGCGCATCATTCACGCCTGACGCCAACCGCATGACCGCTCCCATGACCTCTACTACCGTTCTTTCCGAAGCCGAACTGCTGGACCTGGGCACGCGTGCCTTCATCGGCCTGGGCCTGCCCGCGGAAGACGCCGCCGACGTGGCGCGCGTGCTAGTGCAGGCTGACTTATTCGGGCTCAGCACCCATGGCCTGAGCCGCATCGAATCGTATGGCGAACGCCTGCAGGTGGGCGGCATCCAGGCCCGCGCCCGCATTACGGTGCAAAGTCCCGCGCCGGCGCTGCGCCTGGTCGACGGCGACAACGGCGTGGGCCCCCTGGTGGGCATGCATGCGCTGCGCGCCGCCATGGAAGCGGCCAGGGGTTGCGGCGTGGGCGTGGCCTTTGCCCGGCAAAGCAACCACTTTGGCCCCATCTCGCCATACGGGCTCATCGCCGCCCAGGCCGGTTTCGCCAGCATCATCGGCAGCAACGCCACGACCACCATCGCTCCCTGGGGCGGCAGCGATGCCCGGCTGGGCAACAGCCCGCTGGGCTTCGGCGTGCCCAATCCCGACGGCCCGCCGTTCCTGCTCGACATGGCCATGAGCGTGGTGGCGCGCGCCAAGATCCGCAACGCGCTCAAGCAAGGAGCCGCCATTCCCGACACCTGGGCCACCGACCGCCATGGCCGCCCCACCACCGACGCGGCCGCCGCGCTCGACGGCTTCCTCTTGCCAATCGGTGGACACAAGGGCTATGGGCTGGCGCTGCTGGTTGATCTGTTCGCCGGCCTGATGTCGAACGCCGCCTACCTGACCCACGTGAAATCTTGGGTGGATGCGCCCGACCAGCCGCAGGACCTGGGGCATTTCTTCATCCTGATCGACACTGCGCGATTGGGATCGGCGGCCTGGCTGGCCCAGCGCATGGCCGATTTCGCCGCCATCCTGCACGCCAGCCCGCCCGCCGAGGCAGGCAAGCCCGTCATCGTGCCCGGCGAAATCGAGCTGGCCAACATGGCGCGCCAGCAGCGCGACGGCATCGCGCTAGACCCGGGCGTGCTGGCGTTGCTGCGGCGCCATGCCGCAATGGCATGATGCGCGCCTGTTCGGCGATACTCTGAAACGCACGCTCATCGACCTGCGCCGCGCCGGGCCCGCGCCCGCCCTGGCGCCCGAACCCTGACTGGACCCAGCATGACGACTCCCGCCCCCGACATCATCGCCGCCTTCACCCCCACCGGCCGGCTGCGCGCCTCCATTAACCTGGGCAACCCCATCCTGGCCGGCCGCGACCCGGCCACGGGCGAACCGGCCGGCGTGTCCATCGATCTGGCCCGCGCGTTCGCCCAGCGGCTTGGCGTCGAGCTGGAACTGGTGGTCTGGGACAGCGCCGGCAAGTCTGTCGACGCCGTGACGGCCGAGCAGGCCGACATCGGTTTCTTCGCCATCGACCCGTTGCGCGGCGCCGGCATCACGTTCACCGACGCCTATGTGCTGATCGAAGGCGCCTATCTGGTGCGCGATGGCTCGCCGCTACGCGAACGCGAGGAAGTCGACCGCGCGGGCGTCAGCGTCATGGTGGGCAAGGGCAGCGCCTACGACCTGTACCTGACGCGCGAACTCAAGCATGCGCAGATCCTGCGCGCGCCCACCTCGCCCGCCGTGGTCGATACGTTCCTGGCCGAAAACGCCGACGTGGCGGCCGGCGTCAAACAGCAACTGGAAGCAGACATGGGCCGCATTCCCGGCCTGCGCATGCTGCCCGGCAGCTTCATGCAGATCCGCCAGGCCATGGGCACCCCCAAAGGCCGTGGCCCAGCCGCCGCGGCAGCCCTCGCCGCCTTCGTCGAAGACATGAAGGCCAGCGGCTTTGTCGCCCAGGCCCTGCAGCGCCATCACATCCAGGGCGCCGCCGTCGCCCCCGCCGCCCGGTGACTACGCGGCCGACAATGCGCTTGATCGCCTCATCGGGCTCCCAGCGCACCAGGTCGGCCTCCAGCGACTTCACGCCGCAATAAGCGCGACGTGCCGGCTTGAACGCGCAAGCGAAACGCCCCTGGTTTTCAAGGCCAGGGGCGTTTGTTATTTCACGGCGGCATCGGCACCGTCGCGACGCCACCACCGCCACGGCGCGCGCAGCATCCACCGGTAGCCCTCGCCCAGGATGTACGGCGCCAGGTAATGCGCCACCATGATCCCGATGAAAGCCGCCGCCGTGACGTCGGTCAGGAAGTGATCGCGGTTGATCACGCGGCTGATCGCCACGACGCCCGCCACCAGCAGCAGGGGAAAACGCCAGCGCGGCGCGATTTCGCCAATGACGGCCGCCACCGCGAACGCCGTCAGCGTGTGGCTGGACGGGAACGAATCGTACGGGTCGCCGGTGAACGGCACGCCCAGGCCATGCCAGCCTTGCTCCAGCAAGACTTCGGGCCGCGCGCGCGACACCACCTTCTTCAACACCAGCGTAATCAGGCCGCCCACGCTCATGGTGGCCAAGAGCAGCATGCTGTAGCGCGCCAGCCGCTCGAAGCCGGCCCGCACCGGGCAGGCCCAGCCGTACCGGATGCCGAACAGCGACGCCACGTACAGCAGCAGGCCGGCCAGAATGTAGCCTTCGCTGTCGCCCAGGTCGCCGATCTGGTCGAAGACCTCGTTGACCTGCTCGGGCACGTGGCGCTCGATCGACTGCGTGAGCGGCACATCTACCCAGCGGCTCATCATCAGCAGCGCCACGGCAAAGCACGCTGTCAGCAACACGCTGCGGTACGGCCGGGGAGCAATGGGGGGCATCATGGACGGAACGGCTGGCAGGGAGTCGGGGGACAAGCCGCGAGGGTGTGTCATGGGCGGAAGCGTGAATTAAGGGGACGAAGCGCTCCGCCCCCCGGGTGCAGGGCGCGATCGCGGCTGACATCGTATACGCCAAATGCGCCGCCACCAAGACTATGTTTGCATCCACGCGTTAAAATCCGCGTTTTCCCTTTATTCCTCTTCGCCCCCGGGATCTACACCCGTCACGGCGCACGCCATGCAAGAAACCTCTATCAAGCGCGCCGGCGCCTCCGCCGCCGCGCCCGCAGCTCCCGCCGCCACGGTGCCGGCCACCGCTTCGGCCTCCGCCCGCAAACTGTACATCCGCACGTTCGGCTGCCAGATGAACGAGTACGACTCGGACAAAATGGCCGACGTGCTGCGCGGCGACCAGGGCCTCGAACTGACCGACAACCCCGAAGACGCCGACGTCATCCTGTTCAACACCTGTTCGGTGCGCGAGAAGGCCCAGGAAAAGGTCTTCTCCGACCTGGGCCGCGTGCAGCACCTGAAAAAACTCAACCCCGACCTCGTCATCGGGGTGGGCGGCTGCGTGGCCAGCCAGGAAGGCGAGGCCATCGTCAAGCGTGCGCCCTATGTCGACGTGGTGTTCGGCCCGCAAACGCTGCACCGCCTGCCCGAGCTCATCCGCCGCCGCCGCGCCTCGGGCGCCTCGCAGGTCGACATCAGCTTTCCCGAGATCGAGAAATTCGACGCCCTGCCCCCGCCGCGCATCGACGGCGCCACGGCATTCGTGTCCATCATGGAAGGCTGCAGCAAGTACTGCAGCTTCTGCGTGGTGCCGTACACGCGTGGCGAGGAAGTCTCGCGCCCGTTCGACGACGTGCTGGTCGAGGTCGCCGACCTGGCCGACCAGGGCGTGAAAGAAGTCACGCTGCTGGGGCAGAACGTCAATGCCTACCGCGGTCCCATGGGCGACACTGGCGAAATCGCCGATTTCGCCACCCTGCTCGAATATGTGCACGAAATCCCCGGCATTGAGCGCATCCGGTACACCACGTCGCACCCCAAGGAAATGACCCAGCGGATGGTCGACGCCTACGCCAACCTGCCCAAGCTGGTGTCGTTCCTGCACCTGCCGGTGCAGGCCGGCAGCGACCGCGTGCTGGCGGCCATGAAGCGCGGCTACACCACCCTGGAATTCAAGTCCGTGGTGCGGCGCCTGCGCGCCGCGCGTCCCGGGCTGACGCTGTCGTCCGATTTCATCGTAGGCTTTCCCGGCGAAACCGAAGAAGATTTCGACAAGACCATGAAGCTGATCGAAGACGTGGGTTTCGATACCTCGTTCTCGTTCATCTATTCGCGCCGCCCCGGCACGCCAGCGGCCGACCTGGCCGACGACACCCCGCAAGAAGTCAAGCTGCGCCGCCTGCAGCAGTTGCAGGCCCTCATCAACGCCCAGGCCGCCGCCATCGCCCAGGCCATGGTCGGCACCCGCCAGCGCCTGCTGGTCGAAGGCCCCTCGCGGCGCGATCCCAACGAACTCATGGGCCGCACCGAAAACAACCGCATCGTCAACTTCCCCGCCCCGGCGCGGCTGATCGGGCAGATGGTCGACGTGATCATCACCGACGCCTATCCCAATTCGCTGCGCGCCCGGGTGGCCGACGTCGACGGTCTCGCACAAGGCAACGCATGACCGCACCCCGCAGCCGTTCCCGCCGCAGCATGCCCACCATCGTCACCCTCGAGGGCGACAACACCCACTTGGCCAACCTGTGCGGCCCGCTGGACGAAAACCTGCGCCAGCTGGCCGACGGCATGGGCGTGACCCTGGCGCGGCGCGGCAGCCGCGTCACGCTGGAAGGCGAGCGCTCCGAACTGGCCGGCCGGGCCTTGCGGCGCTTTCACGAGCAGGCCGTGCACCGCGCCCTGTCGGTCGACGACATCCAGCTCGGGCTGGTCGAAATGGGCGTGGGGCGCCACGAAGCCGCCCCGGCCGACGCGCGCGGCATCGACCCGGCCAGCCTGCCGGCGGCCGACGGCGAAGACGGCATCGTGCTGCGCACCCGGCGCAGCGACCTGCGCCCCCGCACGCCGCGCCAGCGCGACTACCTGAACAACATCCTCAAGCACGACATCACCTTCGGCATCGGTCCGGCCGGCACCGGCAAGACCTGGCTGGCGGTGGCCTGCGCCATCGACGCCATGGAGCGCGACTCGGTGCAGCGCCTGGTGCTCACGCGGCCCGCCGTCGAGGCCGGCGAGCGCCTGGGCTTTCTGCCGGGCGACCTGGCGCAGAAGGTCGACCCCTACCTGCGGCCGCTCTACGACGCCCTGTACGACCTGATGGGCTTCGACAAAGTGCAGCGCCTGTTCGAAAAGCAGACCATCGAGATCGCGCCGCTGGCCTACATGCGCGGGCGCACCCTGAACCACGCCTTCGTGATCCTGGACGAAGCCCAGAACACCACGCCGGAACAGATGAAAATGTTCCTGACCCGCATCGGCTTCGGCAGCAAGGCCGTCATCACCGGCGACCCGTCGCAGGTCGACCTGCCGCGCGGCCAGCAAAGCGGGCTGGCGCACGCGGTGCGCGTGCTCGAAGACGTGCAGGGCATCGCCACCACGCGCTTCACCAGCCGCGACGTGGTGCGCCATCCGCTGGTGGCGCGCATTGTCGACGCCTACGACCGGGCCGCCGAAGATGAATCCTGAACTGTCGCTGTCGGTACAGTACGGCGTGGCCGAGCCGCGCCTGCCGCGCTGGCGGCTGCGGCGCTGGGCGCAACGGGCGCTCGACGGCGCCGCGCGCGACGGCCTGGCCGAATGCGCGCGCGCCGAGCTCAGCCTGCGCCTGGTGGGGCAGGCCGAAGGCCGCCGCCTGAACCACGCCTATCGCGAACGCGACTACGCCACCAATGTGCTCACGTTCGAATACGGCACCGACCCGCTGGGCACCGCCCGCGGCGACATCGTCATCTGCGTGCCGGTGCTGGCGCGCGAGGCCCGCGAACAGGGCAAGACCCTGCTCGACCACGCCGCGCACCTGACCGTGCACGGCGTGCTGCATGCGCTGGGCTACGACCACATCAAGGCGCGCGACGCGCGCCGCATGGAAGCCCTGGAAACCGCCATTCTGGCCGGCATGCGCATCGCCGATCCGTACGCCTGAGCCGGCCCGCGCGGCGCCATGGTAACAATTCGCAGCCCATATTCGGTTATGCTGGCCTCTTCACAACTTGTCCGCCCGGACGATGTCTGACCCCTACCCTGCCAACGACGCGAACGCCAATCGCGCCCGGAAACCCACCAAATCCCTGCTAGACCGCATGCTGGCCCTCGTACGGCGCGAGCCCGAGGACCGCGAAGGCATCAAGGCCGTACTCGACGCCGCCCACGACCGCGACCTGCTCGACGTCGAATCCTACGGCATGATCAAAGGCGCGCTCGCCATGTCCGAGCGCAGCGTCGCCGACATCATGGTGCCGCGCTCGCGCATGGACCTGCTCGACGTGTCGCAGCCGCTGCCGCAGCAGCTGGCGTTCATCATCGAGACCGCGCACTCGCGCTTTCCGGTCTACGAAGACGACCGCGACAACATCATCGGCATCCTGCTGGCCAAAGACCTGCTGCGCGGCATGCTCGAGCCCGGCATCGAACTGCGGTCGCTGATCCGCCCGGCCGTGTTCATTCCCGAAGCCAAGCGCCTGAACGTGCTGCTGCGCGACTTCCGCGCCAGCCACAACCACCTGGCCATCGTCATCGATGAGCACGGCGGCATTTCGGGGCTGGTCACCATGGAAGACGTGCTCGAACAGATCGTCGGCGACATCGAAGACGAATTCGACGACGACGACGAGCAAAGCATCTTCCCCGAAGGCGACAACCAATGGCGCCTGATGGCCAGCACCGAGATCAGCCACTTCAACGAGGCCTTCTCCACCGATCTGCCCGACGATGAATACGACAGCGTGGGCGGTTGGCTGGGCGGCCAGCTGGGCCGCATTCCGCGGCGCGGCGACAGCGCCGCGCACGGCGACCTGCTGATCGAAGTCATCCGCGCCGACGCGCGCCGCGCGCTGTGGCTGCGCGCCAAGCGCACGTCCGACGCGGCCAAGCCCGGATCCGACCCGGCCGCCTCCGGCTCATGAGCCGCGGCCGCATCCCGCGCTGGGCAGCCCTGGGCCTGCTGGCCGCGGGCGCGGCGCACGCCCTTGCTTTCGCTCCCGGCCCCCTGCCGTCCTGGGCCCTGGCGCCGGTGCAGATCATCGCGCTGGCCTGCGCCGCCCACGCCACCCTGCAGGCCCCCCGCCTGGGCCAGGCCCTGCTGCGCGGCTGGCTGTTCAATTTCGCCAGCTATTCGCTGGGGCTGTACTGGATCTTCATCAGCCTGCACCGCTATGGCGGCCTGGCCGCGCCGCTGGCGGTGGCCGGCGTGCTGGCGCTGTCGGGTTTCCTGGCGCTGTTTCCCGCCGCCGCGTGCATGCTGGCGCGCTGGCTGTGCCCGCCGCCCGCCCAGGGCGAACCCGACCCTTCCCCAACGCGCCGCCTGCTGGTGGCGGCCATGGCCTGGGCCGCCGCCTGGGCCCTGCTGGAATGGCTGCGCGCCACCGTGCTCACCGGCTTTCCGTGGCTGAACATCGGCTATGCCCACGTCGACAGCCCGCTGGCGGGCTGGGCCCCGGTGCTGGGCGTGCACGGCATGGCGCTGCTGGCGGCTTTCGCGGCCGCTGCGCTGGCAGGCCTGTGGCAGGCCGTGCGCGCCGGCGGCCCCGCCCGGCAGGTCGACGCGCGCCGCGCGCTGGCTTGCGCGCTGGCCCTGCTGCTCGTCGCGGCCGGCTGGCCGCTGCATGGCATTGCTTGGTCGCGGCCCACCGGCGCGCCGCTGCAGGTGCGGCTGGTGCAAGGCAATGTCGAGCAATCGCAAAAATTCGATCCCGCCCTGATGGAACTGGGCCTGCGTCGGCACCTGGAACTGGCCAGCCTGCCGGCCCCGCCGGCCGACCTGATCATCCTGCCCGAGACCGTGCTGCCGGTCTTCCAAGACCTGCTCGATCCGCGCATGTGGGAAGCCTGGCGCGCCGTCGCCGCGCGCAACCAGGCCACCGTCGCCATGGGCGTGCCGCTGCGCAGCCCCGGCGCCGACGGGCAAACCCGCTACACCAACAGCGTCATCGGCTTCGACGCCACGACGCCGCTGGCGCAATTGCGCGGCGGCGCCACCGCGCTGCGCTACGACAAGCGCCACCTGGTGCCCTGGGGCGAATACGTGCCGCCGGGCTTTCGCTGGTTCGTCGACATGCTCAGCATTCCCCTGGGCGATTTCGACCGCGGCGAGCGCCGCCAGGCGCCGTTCCACATCGGCGACCAGCACGTGGCCTTCAACATCTGCTACGAAGACCTGTTCGGCATTGAATTGCTGCCCGCCCTGCAGCCCGGCCCCGATGGCGAGCCGGGCGCCACCATCCTGGCCAACGTCAGCAACCTGGGGTGGTTCGGCGACACCTGGGCGCTGCGCCAGCACCTGCAGATCGGGCGGCTGCGCACGCTGGAAACCGCCCGGCCGATGCTGGCCGCCACCAACACCGGCATCACCGCCGCCATCGACGCGCGCGGCCGCGTCGCCGCGCAACTGCCCGCCCATCAGCCCGGCATCCTGCCGGTGTCGGTACAGGGCATGACGGGCCTCACGCCCTATGCGCGCTTCGGCGATACGCCCGTGCTGGCGCTGATCGCGCTGGCGCTGGTGGCCGCCGCGGCGCTGGGGCGGCGCAAGCGTTGAACGCATGCCGAGTGGTTTTTTTGCCTCGACTTGCACACCAAAAAAAACTCGTGCATAATCTCGTTTCTTCGCCAACGGCACTAAACAAAACCGGCAAGAACGGTGTCAAAAACACCGCCAACTGCAGGCAATGTTCAGGAAAACGGGGGTATAGCTCAGCTGGGAGAGCGCTTGCATGGCATGCAAGAGGTCAGCGGTTCGATCCCGCTTACCTCCACCAGTCCAAGGCGAAGCAGCAGTAAAGTAGTACGGCAAGTCCAAGTCCCCTTCGTCTAGAGGCCTAGGACATCACCCTTTCACGGTGAGTACAGGGGTTCGAATCCCCTAGGGGACGCCAGCTTTTCTGGCAAGCAGTACAAGTAGTACACCGCTGCGGAGCGGTAGTTCAGTTGGTTAGAATACCGGCCTGTCACGCCGGGGGTCGCGGGTTCGAGTCCCGTCCGCTCCGCCAAGGAATTCAGGAAAAAAAGCACTTACACACGTAGGTGCTTTTTTTTCGTCCCAACTTTATTTATTCCTTCCGTTGCCTCGTCAGGCGGGATTGCCGAACTCTTGCGCGTACAGCGCGCGCACCCAGTCCACGAACACGCGCACCCTGGGCGAGAGCTGGCGATGAAACGGATATAGCGCGCTGATGGGCAAGGTGGGGCACTGCCATTCGGGCAAGACCTGCACCAGCCGGCCGGCCTGCAAGGCCGGCTCGAGCCGGAAACGCGGCACCTGGATCAGCCCGCAGCCTGCCAGCGCCGCGCTGGTATAGCATTCTGCGTCGCTGACGGAGATCCAGCCGCTGGCCTTGAACTGCTGCACCGTTCCATCGACGATCACCGAAAACGGGTAGCGGTGGCTGCTGCCGCGAGAGAAGAATCCCACCGCCTGGTGTTGCTCGAGGTCGCGCGGGTGCTGCGGCGTTCCGTGCCGCTTCAGGTATTCCGGGCTGGCGCAGATGATCTCCGGCAGATCCGCCAGTTTCCTGGCAACCAGGGACGAGTCGCGCGGCTGGCCTGCCCGCACCACGCAATCGATGCCTTCCTTGACCAGGTCGACCAGCCGGTCGCCGCTGCTGAGAATGACATCGATATTCGGATAGCGCTCGCGGAACTCGTTGATGTGCGGCAGCAGAATCATCGAGGCATGCACGCCGTGCACGTCGAGCCGCAGCGTGCCGTGCGGGTTGGCCACATGGGTGCTGAGCGATGCTTCGGCATCTTCGAGGTCGGCCAGAACGCGCCTGCTGCGCTCATAAAAGGCCTGGCCATCCAGCGTGGGCTTTACCTGGCGCGTGGTGCGATCGAGCAGGCGCGTACCCAGCCGGCTTTCCATCTGCTTGATTGCATGTGTGGCCGTCGCGCGGGGCAAGTTGAGCAGTTCGGCGGCTTCGGTAAAGCTGCCGAGCTCAACGATGCGATTGAACAGTTGCAGTGCCAGAAAGCGGTCCATGGCGATTCGATAGGGTTAGCGCGGCGGCGGATGCCGCGCTGCAAGCATCATACTGATATACCGAGCCTGCGATCCACGGCCCAGGCTCCGCCGCCACGCACCGCCATGTAAAGCGCCAGGCTGAACATCAGCACCGGAAACTCGATGCCGCGGTCGATCCACGGCCAGGTGGGGCCCAGCACGTAGCAGATGCCCGCCATCTGGACAGCAATGGCCAGGGCGACCGGGCGCGTCCAGAAGCCGACTGCCAGCATGATGCCGCCAAATGTCTCGAGCAGCATGACGAGAAACGCCAGTTGGGGCGCGAAGGGCAGCCCCATGACATTCTGGATCAGGTTGATGGAGCCGCCCATCGGGTCGGCCATGGAGCCGTGCGATGTGCCCAGGGCCTTGGGCAACCCGTGGGTGACCATGATGATGCCAAACATCAGGCGCAGCAGCCCGTACAAAACGGGTTCGGCCCGCGCGTATAGCGGCCCCAGCGCGGGGACCAGCAGGCGCTCGGCACCTGTGGCAGAGGTGCCGGCAGACTTTCCCGGGGGCTGGCAGATGTTCATATCGGTCGTCCTGAAGAAAGAGTGAAGGAAGGAAAAAGTGAGCGCCTTGCGCAGCCGCCCGCGAAGCGGCGTGCTCAGGCAGCCGCCCTGGCGCGAATGCGCGCTTGCAGCGCGTGGGCAAGAAATGCGGCCGTTGCGCCCAGGGTGGCCGCCACGGCCAGCAAGGCGAATTTCGACACCGAGGGCGGCTGGTGATACGCGAAGTACGCCACCAGGCCCAGGAAGAAACCAAGCAAGTTGTTGAACACCGGCGCCTTCGCCAACGACAGAGCCGCGCCGGTAATGACGAAGACCACCGCGCTTACGGCATACTCGCCCAGCAGGGGCGTCAGCACGGCCAAGGCGTGCGCGGCGCCCATGCCCAGCACGAGCCCGATCAATACGCAGGCCAGGTTGATCGCGCCCTGCTTCAAGTTGACTAGCCCTCGGGTGAAGAACGATATCCAGCCCACGAACATGGCCCAGACCGGCGCCTCGAGCAAGACTGCGCTGAACGTTGCCGCCGATGAGGCGATCACGGCTTCGCCGACCACCACCTTCATATGAGTCAATGCAGGATTACGGACCATGGGTTTCTCCGTGGGTACAGGTTTTCTTCGCTCAGGCGAATCCGCCATTGGCGCGCAGCACCTGGGCGTTCACCCAATCGCCATCGGCGCCCAGCAAGAACGACACGACGCGGGCAATGTCTTCGGGTTGCCCCAGGCGTTCCAGCGGCACCATTTTTGCCAGTTGGTCGATCTGTTCCTCTGTCTTGCCCGCCAGGAACAGTTCGGTGGCCACAGGCCCCGGCGCCACGGCGTTGACCGTGATGTTCCGGCCGCGCACTTCGTTGGCGAGCACGCGCACCAGCCCTTCCACGCCGGCCTTGGACGCGATGTACGCGCCGTACTGGGGAAACGCCTTGGCGATCACGCTGCTCGACACCGCCACGATGCGCCCGCCGGCCGGCAGGTGCCGGGCGGCATGGCCCAGCACCAGGAAGGCGCCCCGCAGGTTGGTGGCGATGGTGCGGTCGAAGGCGTCGATGCTTTCGGGCGCGATCGGCGCCATGGGCATGATGCCGGCGCTGTGGACCACCGCCGTGATGGCTCCGCAGGCATCCAGGGCCGTGGCAAACAGACGCTGCACGTCGTCGGCCTTGGCAACATCCGCCTGGATGGCCAGGGCCTGTCCGCCCGCGGCATGGATGGCGGCAACGACTTCGTCGGCCTTGGCCGAGTTGCCCGAATAATTGACGACGACCTTGAAGCCGTCGGCGGCCAGCCGCAAGGCGATGGCGCGACCGATGCCCCTGGATGCCCCGGTGACGATCGCGGCACGGGCGGAGGAAGAAGTAGTGCTGGTATTCATGATGGTTCCGGCGAGTAGTTCGAGTACATGGCTGGCATGATTGCATCTGCCATCCGATCAATAAATGGCTGAAATTTGGCTTGTTAATTCAAAAATTCTCAACAATCAGATCGGATCAAGCGCGAGTTGATTTACAAATTGATTCAAAAAACAGCGCGCTCGCGCTGCGCGAAGATGTCGCCCGGTTAACGGCGCGGCTGGGCTAAAAGGCACAAAAAACTGAGCATCTGCACGGAACAGGCAGGCAATCACCCTTCTTTTTTCGTGGTTGCCTTTTTCCTGCCGGGGTTTCTACGATCCGCCGCTGCGGGCAGCCATGCCACATCGACTCAGCGGAGGATCGCCATGCACATCTCGACCATTCCCGTTTCCGACATCGCCAAGCCCACCGCGCCTGCTGCCGGGGCCTGGCAGGCGGATGACGTCCTGGCGCTTTACGAGCTGCCGTTCATGGATCTGCTGTACCGCGCCCAGCAAGTCCACAGGCAGCATTTCGACGCCAGCGCGATCCAGCTCTCCAGCCTGCTGTCCATCAAGACCGGCGGCTGCCCGGAAGACTGCGCGTATTGCCCGCAGTCGGCGCACTACGACACGGGTCTGGCGGCCGACAAGCTGATGCCGCTGGAAGAGGTGTTGCAAGCCGCGCGCGCCGCCCAGGCCGGCGGCGCGCAGCGCTTCTGCATGGGCGCGGCCTGGCGCAGCCCCAAGCCGCACCACCTGGACGAAGTCGCCGAGATGATCCGCGCGGTGAAGGCGCTGGGCCTGGAAACCTGCGTAACGCTGGGCATGCTGCGCGACGGGCAGGCCGAGCAGTTGAAAGAAGCCGGGCTCGACTACTACAACCACAATCTCGACACCTCGCCCGAGTTCTACGGCAGCATCATCTCCACCCGCACCTACCAGGACCGCCTGGACACGCTGGCGCGCGTGCGCGATGCCGGACTTAACGTGTGCTGCGGGGGCATCGTCGGCATGGGCGAATCGCGCCGCGAGCGCGCGGGCCTGATCGCGCAGCTGGCCAGCCTGGACCCTTACCCCGAATCCGTGCCGATCAACAACCTCGTGCAGGTGGAAGGCACGCCGTTGGCCGGCACTGAAGCGCTGGACCCTTTCGAATTCGTGCGCACCATCGCGGTGGCCCGCATCGTCATGCCGCTGGCGCGGGTGCGCCTGTCGGCGGGCCGCGAAACCATGAGCGACACGCTGCAGGCGCTGTGTTTCCTGGCGGGCGCCAATTCGCTGTTCTGTGGCGACGTGCTGCTGACCACCGGCAACCCGCAAGTCGAGGCAGATCAACGCCTGCTGGAGCGCCTGGGCATGCGCGCGGAAGGCGCCCTGCCCGCTTTACCGCAGGCGACGCTGGCATGATCCCGCTGACTCCCGGCCTGCTGTACCTGCTGGCCAGCGTGGCATGCAGCGTCACCGTGGCGGTGCTGCTGAAACTGGCGCGCCGGCACGACATCGACGTGGCGCAGGCCATTGCCGCCAACTATGCGGTGACCGCGGCGCTCAGCTGGCTGATGCTGCAGCCGTCCGCCGTCCAGCTGCAGTCGGCCGGGCAGGCCTGGGGCCTGCTGCTGGCGCTGGGCGTGCTGCTGCCCAGCGGCTTCATGGCGATGGCGCAATCGGTGCGCCACGCTGGCATCGTGCGTAGCGACGCGGCGCAGCGGCTGTCGCTGTTCCTGCCTTTGCTGGCGGCCTTCCTGTTGTTTGGCGAATCCATCACCGCGCGCAAGGCGGGCGCCATCGCGCTGGCCTTCACGGCATTGTTCTGCGTGCTGCGCCGGCGCGCGCCGGCGGGTAGCCAAGCAGGAGGCCGGAACGCCTGGCTGTGGCCGCTGGGGGTCTGGGCCGCCTATGGCGTGGTGGACATCCTGTTCAAGCAGGTGGCCAAGGCCGGCGCCGCGTTCTCGGGCGCGCTGCTGATCGCCTTCGCCCTGGCCGGCGTGTTCACGGCGGCCTGCCTGTTCTTGCGGCGCACCGCCTGGCAGCCGCGCCATTTGCTGGCCGGCGCAGCGCTGGGCGTGGCGAACTTCGGCAACATCGTCACCTACATTCGCGCGCACCAGGCTCTGCCGGACAACCCGGCGCTGGTGTTTTCGGCGATGAACATGGGGGTTATCGCGCTGGGCACGGTCGTGGGCGCGCTGGCCTTTCGCGAACCGCTCAGCCGCGTGAACCTGCTGGGGCTGGTGCTGGCGGTCGCGGCGATTCTGCTGATGATGCCCTGAAAACCGGCATCAAGTGCCGGTGCGCGCCGGCGGTTCGGCGCCGCCGCCACTCGATGCGGCATCGCCGCCTTCAGGCGGCGCTTCGCCGGACGCCTCGCCAGCCGTTGCACCGGACGCTGGTTCGGCTCCTGGCTCGATCCGTTCTTCGGCCCTTTCGCCGCCCGCCTCGGCCGCGGGCTCGGGGGCCTGCACCACGCCCGGCTCGGGCGAGGCCATTTCCATGGTGACGTCCACCTCCGGGTCGACGCGCGGGTCCAGCGCGGCGGCGGCCGGGGAACTTTGCAGGTTGTCGGGCAGCGGCACGAAATGCACGGGCGCCTCGTCGACCTGGTGCGCCCCCGTCACGCGAGCCGGCCGCACCTGCCACACCAGGATCAGCGCGCATACCGACACGAACACGTAGTACATGCTGGGGCCGGCAACGGACATCAGCACGCCCGCCACCATGGGCCCCAGGCAGGCGCCCACGCCGTAAGTCATGAGCAGAATGGCGCTAAGCCCCACGCGCCGCTCGGGCTCGACGTGGTCGTTGGCGAACGCGGCGCCCAGCGGATACAGGGTGAACTGCAGTACGCCGAACACGCACGACATCAGCACCAGCAGCCAGAACGGCAGATCGAGCCAGCCCCACATCACCACCGGCAGCAGTGTCAGCAGGAAGGCGTTGAAGCGGATCAGGCCGGCGCGGTTGATGCGGTCGGACAACCAGCCCATCGGCCACTGCGACAGCAGCCCCGCCGTGACGCCAGCCGCCACGAACACCGCGGCCTGCGAGGTCGTCATGCCGAACTTGGCGGCGTAGACCGGCGCCAGGCCATAGAACGCGCCCGAAAGATTGCCCGCCACGAACAGCACGGTCATGGACAACGGCACGCGCTGGAAGAAAAACCGCAGATCGAGCGGCGCGGGCAGTGGCGTGGGCGGGTGGGAACGCGCGGTAACGGCAATAGGCACCAGGCACAGCACCAGGCAGCCGGCCACCAGGATCAGGGGTTGCTGGTCCAGCGCGGCATAGGCGGTCAGCGCCAACTGGCCCAGCACCGTGCCCAGGCCGGACACCACCATATATACAGAGAACACGCGGCCGCGCTGGTGGTTTTCGGTTTGCTCGTTCAGCCAGCTTTCGATGACCATCAGTTCGGTCACCATGACCACGCCGGCCACCAGCCGGAACAGCAGCCACACCGGCATGTAGTCGACCAGGATCTGGGCCAGGATCATGCTGGTGGAAATGGCGGCGCAGGCCACGAAGGCGCGAATGTGGCCCACGCGGATGATCAGCTTGTGGCCCATGCGGGCGCCGCAGACCAGCCCGAGGTAATAGCCGGCGATCAGCGCGCCGACCCAGATCTCGCTGACCGATTCGGCGGTCAGCCGCAGCCCCATGTATGTATTGAACAGGCCGGTGCCAATCAGCATCAGCAGCGTCGCGAGGTACAGCGACGAAAAGGAGGAAATCGTGGTCAGCATGGGAATGCACAGGGTGCCGCCGGGGCGGCGGCGCCGCGGGGCGCACGGTGCGCCTCGCGGTACATGACAACAATACGCTATATCTGCGACAACAGGGTGGCGGCGTCGCTGACTTCGAACTTGCCGGGCGCTTCGATGTTCAATTGCTTGACCACGCCGTCTTGCAGCAGGGCCGAATAGCGCTGCGAACGCACGCCCATGCCGCGCGCGTCCAGGTCCAGCTCCAGGCCCAGGGCGCGGGTCCAGTGGGCCGAGCCGTCGGCCAGCATGCGCACCTTGCCGGCGGTTTGCTGCTCGCGGCCCCAGGCGCCCATCACGAAGGCGTCGTTGACGGACACGCACCAGATTTCGTCCACGCCCTTGTCTTTCAGGGCCTGGGCCTGCTGGACATAGCCCGGCAGGTGCTTGGCGGAGCAGGTGGGCGTGAAGGCGCCGGGCACGGCGAACACGGCGATGGTCTTGCTCTTGACCAGGTCGGCCACCTGGAAATTGTTGGGGCCCAGCGAGCAGCTGCCGCTTTCGGTTTCAAAGAATTCGGTCAGGGTACCGTCGGGCACGCGATCGCCGACTTTGATGGTCATGGGTTCTCTCCAGGTACAGGCAAATTCCGGACGGGAATCGCCCGGCAAACCGCCATCATAGTGCGACTCCGGTGCTTCGGGTAAGCAGCCCGACGCCGCCGCGTCGGCGGGAAAGAATCGTGCACAGACTGATACGACTCCACACCGGGCGGGCGCCCTGCGCGCGCGCCGGGCTTGCCATAATGGAAGCCATGCGCAATTTCCTGACCACCGCCATCGCACTGGCCGTGGGCGTGGCCGGCGCCGCCCCGGCCTGGGCCCAGGACCAGGCGGAATTCGACCAGTTAGTCGTCACCTCCGGCGCCACCAACGGCGCCGCGCAAGCCTGCGGCGCCTCGCCGCCCGACCTGGCGCGGCACCAGGCCACGGCGCGCTCCAACCTGCGGCGCTACGCCGACGAGTTCGGCTACCGCGTCGACCGCTACGACGCCCTGTTCGGGCAGGGCCGCCGCGAAGGCGAAAAAATGATGGTGGACATGCGCGAGTCGGGGGTGGACGGCTGCCCCGGCATGCTGGGCAGCTTCCAGCACGAGCGCGACATTGGCTACGACGAAATGAAGCAGGGCATCGCCGAAGTCACCGACGGCCTGCCCGAGCCGCGGGAAAAATAGCCGCCGGGCCGCACGCGCGGCCCGCGCTTACTTCAAGGCAAAATCCACGCGCGAAGGCGTTGCGTCGCCCTCGCCCGCGGCGCCGTCCAGGCTGGAAGCCACGATGAAAATACGGTCGGCCGGGCCGGTTTCCTGCAGCTTTTCGTAAACGGCCTGGGCTCGCGCATCGGCCAGCTTGCGCAGGTCGTCGTCGTTGATCGGCGCGGCCTCGCGCAGCAGGGCTTCCATCTGGTTGGCCGGCACCGACTTGGCGAAACCTATGAAATTGCGCGGCTTGTTCTCGATGTCGGTGTCGTCGTAAACCTCTTCGAGGTATTCGGCGCGCTCGGCCGCCGATACTTCAACGGTGGCCGGATCGGGATGCTTGCCGCGGCTGCCGGTATCGGCGGCCTTGGCCTTGCGGATCTGCAAATCGACCCAGGCCTGGCGCAGGCCTTCGGCATCGGTGGCCGGATCGGCGCGGCCGATGATGTCCAGCTTCAGTGCCGGACGGTCGTTCAGCGCCTTGGCCAGCGTGGCGATGCGCTGGTCGGCGTCGGCGGCCAGAATGGCGCTGCCGGGCTCGAAGTTGATGTACGACAGCTCTTCGCCGCCGCCGAAGGCCGAAGCCAGCAGCGAAAACGGCGAGGTCACGGCCTTGACCACCAGGTTGACCAGCACCCGCACGATGATGCCGCCCACCGAGAACTGCGGGTCGTCCAGCGAGCCCGAGATAGGCAGGTTGATGTCGATATTGCCGCTGCTGTCTTTCAGCAGGGCCACCGCCAGCATCACGGGCAGCTTGGTGGCATCGGGGCTGTCGGTCTTTTCGCCGAAGGTGAGCTGGTTGAGCACCACGTGGTTGCTGGCCTGCAGGGCGCGGTCTTTCAGCTTGTATTCGAGGTCGAGCGAGAGCTTGCCGCGCTTGATGGGATAACCGACGTATTTGGACGAATAGGTGGTAAAGCGAGGCAGGTCGACACCCTTGGCCGAGGCTTTCAGGTCCAGCGACAGGAATTCTGCGAACGGCTGCACGCTGCCGCTGATCGACAGCGGCGCGGTGCCGTATACGCGGCCGGTGACCTTGACCTTGGCGGGCTTGGGGTTGCGCGACGACACGGCCGACAGGCCGCCCTCGATGCGCGACAGCTCGGCCGTGTAGTTCGGCTTGACGAAGCGGTCGGTGAACGTCATGCGCCCGTTCTTCAGCGTGACGCTGGCCACGGAGATGTCGGGCAGCTGGCCCGCGGTATCGGGCTGGCGCGCGGGGCGGCCGCGGGTCTGGGTGTCTTGCGTGATCGACCCGCCGGCCTGGCCGGGTTCGGCGACCAGGTCCATGACATTGAGCCGGCCTTCGGCGCTGAGCAGGATGCGGCCGTAGAAATCGTCCAGCGTGATGTCGCCCAGGTTGGCGGCGTACTTGTCGCCATCTACCGAGACCTGCATGCCGGCCAGGCCCAGGCGCTTCCATTTGAGGAAATCGTCGCGATTGACGCGGTCGGCCAGGTCGAGGCCCGTGACGTCGACCGCCCCCTGCCAGCGCGCCTTCATGGGCGCGCTACCCGCCGCGGCCGAGAATGCCGCCTGCCCGCGCGCGCCCACCGCGACGGCGCGCACCGTGGCGTTCAGGCTGGATGCGACATACGGCGCCAACGATGCCAGATCCAGCTTCTGCAGGTCGACGCTGGTTTGCAGCGCCAGCGGCTGCGCCGTCAGCTGGCCTTGCAAGGCCAGCTGGCCGTCGCCCTGGATGCCGGACGCCTGCAGCGTGAACGGCGAAGGCTGGCTGTCGAGCGCCAGGCGGTCAGCCGCCACCGTCAGTTGCCCCAGCGCCAGGTTGACGGCCGGCTTGACCGATTCGTCGCGCGCGGCGAACCCGGACAGCTCCAGCTTGACCCCGGTGGCCGACACCTGGGTCGCGCCGCCCTGTTCGGCCAGTTTCACCTGGCCTTCCAGGCCCAGCAGGCCGTCCTGCAACTGAATGGGCGCCTGGCTGCGCACCGCGGCGGCGAACGGCGCCAGCGCCAGGTGACCGACGCGCAGGTCCAGGTCCAGGGCCAGGGGGCTGAGCTGCAGCGGGCCCTTGGCGCGGATCCAGCCGCCATCGGCCGGGTTGTCCATGGTGAGCCAGAGCAGGATGGGCTGGTCGGGCGGCTGCGGGAACTGCACGTTTTCGGCGGTGGCGGCCAGGCCGGCCAGGGTGTAGTCGAGCCCGGTGGGCGCATCGCGCAAGCGCAGTCCGGCGTCATTGATGTTGATGGCATCGACCGAAACCTGCCACCCGTCGGGCTCGGCCGGCGCGGGCGGCGTGGCCGCACTGGCCTGCGCCGCGCCATCGTCGGCGGGGCCGGGTTCGGCCGGATTCGCTTTAGAAGCCGGTGTCGCTTCGGCGGCTTTTGCTTCGGCGGCATTCGCTTCGGCGGTTTTCGCTTCGGCCGGCTTCGCTTCAGCCGGTTTTGCATCCGCCGCCTTCACCGCCGCGGCTGACGCCTTGTCCGCGCTGCCCGTGCCGGCAGGCTCGCCCGCGCCCAGCACCTTGAGCTGGTCGATGACGTGCAGCCAATTGACGCGCTGGCTGGCGTCGCGCCGGGTTTGCGCCATGGGCGACCACAGCTCGACCTGGCCAATGGACAATTGGCGGGCGATGAGGTCGAGCGCGATGCGGCGCACGTTCAGCGTGCTCCATTGCAGCAGCGATTCGCCCGAGGTTTCGCGCAGGTCGAGCTGGCGCAGGCCCAGGTCGCCCACGACCCGGATCGTGGGCGCGGCGTCGCGCGGCTGCTCGAACACCACGCGCAAGTCGGAATCGAGCAGGGCGCGCTCGACCTTGATGGGCAGCGGCATCGGCCAGGCGTCGGCCCAGTTTTCGAGCGCCAGTCCGGTGAACTTCACGTTCAGCGTCGAGGCCGGCACCTCGTCGAACGGACGCGCCACGCCATCGAGATCGAACGGGCTGCCGTTGATGCGCATGTGCACGCTGGGCTGCACGTCGATGTCGGTGGCGTAGCCGAAGGTGGAAATGAACGGCACGCCCAGCGCGATCTCGTCGACCTGCTGCTTGCGGCCCGTAACGCGATCGTCGAGGGTGATGGCGCCGTCTTCCAGCACCAGGTTGTTCAGCGAGAAGCGCGGCAGTCCGCCGTCGTCGGGCTGTTCGGGCTCGGGCTGCGCGGCGGCCATGTCAGCCAGCTTCTGCTGGATGTCTGAAAAATTGAAGCGCGTGACGTCTTCACGCACCAGTGCGATGCGCGGGCGCTCGACACGCACCGAGTCGACCACCGGGGCGAACCAGAACAGCGACATCCAGGATGCGCTGACATCCAGTTGACCGATATCAACCAATGGGGAGTCTGCGCCCGGCTGCTCGATGGCGAGATCGTGGGCCCGGACGGTGAGCGTGAAGGGGTTGAAGCTGATGTCGCCGACCCGCACCGGCCGGCCCAGCAGGCCGGCCACGTCGTCGGTGAGCGCGCCGCGCAGCACCTTGGGCACTTGCCACGCGGCCACGCCGAACAAGATAAGAATGACAGCCACCGTGGCCAGAAGGATCTTTCCGAAACGCCGAGTGAATCGCAACCTGGGCATCCTGAAGGCCATGCGTGATCTCCTGGTACGGGCATGGGGATTATCGCGCCTGCGGCACAGCTCGTCTATCATAGGGTGCGGGCGCCGCCACAAAGGCCCGAAGCGACCCGTTCTTTCAATACTTAACATTTTCCTGACCATGTCTTCGCCTTCTCCCGCCCTTAGTCACCTGGACGAATCCGGCCAGATCCGCATGGTCGACGTCGGCGCAAAATCCGCCAGCGACCGCATCGCCATCGCGCGCGGCGCGGTGCGCATGAACGCCCTCGCCTACGGCCTGCTGACCCAGCCCGGCCAGGGCAAGGGCGAAGTCCTCAACACGGCGCGCGTGGCCGCCGTGCTGGCCGCCAAGCGCTGCGCCGAGCTCATCCCGCTGTGCCACAGCCTGCCGCTGGCCTTCGTCGGGGTCGATTTCTCGCTCGACGACGCCACCCATACCGTCGAAGTGCGCGCCACCTGCCGCACCCACTACAAAACCGGCGTCGAAATGGAAGCCATGACCGCCGCCAGCGTGGCGGCGCTGACCATCTACGACATGTGCAAGGCGGCCGACAAAGGCATCGTCATTGAACAGATACGCCTTGAATACAAGGCAGGAGGCAAAAGCGGTGAGTGGCGCAACGATTAATCTGCTGTACTTCGCGCGCGTGGCCGAACTGGTGGGCACGCGCGGCGAAGCCTGGCCGCTGGCCGAGCCGGCCACCGGCGCGCAACTGCTCGAAGCGCTGCAGGCCCGCTACCCGCAGCTCGCGCCGGCGGCGCGCCTGAAGCTGGCCATCAACCAGGTGCATGCCAAGCCGTCGGCGCCGATCCGGCCGGGCGACGAAGTGGCCATTTTCGAGCCGGTCACCGGAGGCTGAACGCCATGATCATCGTCCAGGAAGCCGACTTCGACAGCGCGGCCCTGCTGGCGCGCCTGCGCGAACAGGTCGGCGCCGAGGCTGGCGCCATCGTCACCTTCACCGGCTACGTCCGCGACTTCGCGCCCGGACAAGCCACCGAAACCCTTTACCTGGAACACTATCCGGGCATGTGCGAGCGCGAGCTGCACGACATCGCCGCCACGGCGCAGCAGCGCTGGAACCTTGCCGGCACCGCCATTGCCCACCGCGTGGGCGCGCTGCAGCGCAATGCGCAGATCGTCTTCGTGGCGGCCGCCAGCGCGCACCGCGGCGACGCCTTTCGCGGCTGCGAATACATGATCGACGCCCTGAAAACCCGCGCGCCCTTCTGGAAACGCGAAACCCTGCAGGGCGGCCGCAGTTTCTGGGTAGAGCAGCGCGCGGCCGACCACGAGCGCACCCAGGCATGGGATGCGGGCGACGCCCCCAAGGAGCCGACATGAAGGCGCTCGACACCCCCATCCCGCTGGCCTGCGCCGTGCTCACCATCAGCGACACGCGCACCGCCGGCGACGACACGTCCGGCAATTTGCTGGCCGAAAGCCTGGCCCAGGCCGGCCACAGCTGCGTGCGCCGCGACATCGTCAAAAGCAACCTGTACCAGATCCGCCGCGTGCTCAGCGACTGGATCGCCGACCCCGAGGTCCAGGTCATCCTGACATCGGGCGGCACCGGCTACGGCCACAGCCACGGCGTGCCCGAAGCCGTGCTGCCGCTGTTCGACCGCGAAATCGCCGGCTTCGAAGCCCTGTTCCGGCAAGTGTCGTACGACGAAATCGGCAGCTCGTCGATCCAGTCGCGCGCCCTGGCGGGCATGGCCAACGGCACCCTGGTCTTCTGCCTGCCGGGCTCGAACGACGCCTGCCGCACGGCCTGGACGCGCATCCTGCGCGAACAGCTCGACAGCACGCACCGCCCCTGCAATTTCGCGACCCTGTTCCGCAAGGCTGCCACCGAATGAAAGACGAACTGCTCGACTTCGACCGCGCCCAGGCGCTGCTGGCGCAGGCCGCCAAGCCGCTAGACCGCCTTCAACTGGTAACCCTGGCCGACGCGGTCGGGCGCGTGCTGGCTGTCGATATGTCGGCCACGCTCGACCTGCCGCCCGCCGACAACAGCGCCATGGACGGCTACGCGATCCGCTATGCCGATTACCGGCCCGACGTGGTGCTGCCCATCCAGCAGCGCAGCTACGCGGGCGACATGCCGCAGCCGCAACTGCCGGGCCAGGCCACCCGCCTGTTCACGGGCAGCCTGATCCCGGCGGGCGCCGACACCGTCGTCATCCAGGAAAACACGCGCGAGGCCGACGGCCAGGTGCAAATACTGCAGGCGCCGGCCGCCGGGCAGTTCGTGCGCAAGCGCGGCATGGACACCACGGCCGGCCAGCCGCTGCTGGCTGCCGGCACCCTGCTCGAAGCCGCCCACATCGCGCTGCTGGCCTCGCAAGGGCTGACGCACGTGCAGGTGGTCGATCGCCTGCGCGTCGGCATTTTGACGACTGGCGACGAGCTCGTGCCCCCTGGCGCCGAGCGCGCGGCGCAGCAAATCTATAACTGCAACGGTCCCATGCTGGCGGCCCTGGTGCAAAAAACCGGCGCGCACGCCGTGCACGTGCTGCATGCGCGCGACAACGAGCCCGACCTGCGCGCCGCGGTGCGCACCATCCTGGCCGACTGCGACCTGCTGCTGAGCATCGGCGGTGTGTCCGTGGGCGAGAAAGACCTGGTCAAGCCGGTGCTGGAATCGCTGGGTGGCAAGCTGGCGTTGTGGAAAGTGCGCATGAAGCCGGGCAAACCGGTAGCGCTGGCGCACATCGATGGCAAGCCCGTGGTCTGCCTGCCGGGCAACCCGGTCTCGGTATACGCGGTGTACGCCATGCTGGTGTCGCCCCTGGTGCGGCGCATGCAGGGGCGAGCCGTGCTGTTTCCGCCAGTGGGCGCGGCGCCGCTGCGCACCGAGCGCCCCCGCCAGGACAGCCGCGAAGAATTCCTGCGGGTGCAATGGCGCCAGGAGCCCGGCCAGGCGCCGGAACTGGTGCCCTATCCCAACCAGGATTCGTCCGTGATCAGCTCCATGCCCTGGGCCACCGGGCTGGCCCGGCTGCCGGCCGGCGTGCCCGTGCAGGATGGCGACACCGTGCCTTACTACGACGTGGCGCACTGGCTGAGTTGACCCACCCCCGAAACGCTGCGGCCCCCCTCAAAGGGGCGGCGCTGGCGGACCGGCAAAACCGGCTCCACGGCGTCCCCGGTCGGGCCGCACCTGTCCACGGCGGTATCACATATCAGTGAATCAGGCCTGTGCAGTGGCGGGTTTCGAGCTGTAGCCGAGCTGGCGCGATATTGCCGCGGCGGCATCCAGAACCAGCGGCACGTACTGCGTCATTTTTTCCGTGGTCAGGCGGTCCAGCGGACCGGAAATGCCCAGCGCCGCCACCGGCCGGTCGAGGCCGCTGAATATCGGGCTGGCGACGCCGCCTATGCCGTCGCGCCATTCGCCGCGGTTGATGGCATAGCCCTGCCGGACGACTTCGGCCAGTTCTTGCCGCAGCGCGGCGTCGGTGGTGCGCGTCATGCGGGTGTGCGAGCGCAGCAGGCTCTTGTAGTGCGCCAGGTAGTCGGCCTGCTGGAAGGCCAGCAGCGCCTTGCCGGTGGCCACGGCGTAGGCGGGCGCCCGCCCGCCTATCACCGAATAGGCCTGGATGGGCTGGGCGCTGTCGATTTTGTCGATGTACACCACGTCCAGCCCGTCGAGCACCGACAGATGCACGGTTTCGCCGGTTTGCAGCGCCAGCGCGCGCATATGCGGCAGCGCCAGCGGACGCACGTCCATGTTCGACAGTTGCCGGGCGCCCAGCTCGAACATCTTGAGGGTGCAGCGGTAACCGCCCGTGTCCTGGTCGCGCGCGATATAGCCGGCGTGGGCCAGGGTCTGCAGCGTGCGGTGCGCGTTGCTGCGCGACAGCCCGCACAGCGCGGCGACCTCGTCCAGACCGGGTGCGCGGCCATCATGCTTGCTGACGGTTTCCAGCACCATCAAGCCCTTGAGTAACGTTTTATCCATGAAGAAGCGCCGCCCGGTTTCACCACCCGCGCCATTGTATGCGGGCCACGGGCGGGGCGCCGCTACTTCAGGTTGGCGTTCTTGACCACATCGGCCCAGATGGCGATTTCGTCGCGCAGCGCCTGGTCGGTCTGCGACGGCGTGGTGGGCACGGCGGCCGCGCCCTGCCCGGCCATTGCCTTCTGCAACGACGGCGCGGCCGCGGCCTGCTTCATTGCCTCGGACAGGCGCTGCACGATGTCGCCGGGCGTGCCCTTGGGCACCAGCATCGCATAGCGCGTGCTGATGTCGTAGCCGTCGATGCCCTGCTCTTGCAGCGTGGGCACGTCCGGCAGCGAAGGCGCCCGCGTCTTGGTGGTAACGCCGATGAAGCGCAGCTTCTTGTTGCCCACCTGAGACATCAGCGTGGGCATGGTGTCGAACACCATGTCCACCTGCCCGCCCATCAGGTCCGCCAGCGCGGGGCCGCTGCCCTTGTAGGGCACGTGCAGCAGGTGCGTGCCGGTGGCGATCTGGAATTTCTCGCCGGTCATGTGCTGCGACGATCCGTAGCCGGCCGAGCCGTACGACAGCTTGCCGGGCTTGCTCTTGGCCAGCGCGATGAGCTCCTGGATGTTGTTAACCGGCAGGTCGGCGCGCACCACCACCGCCAGCGGCGTCGAGGTCGCCATCGACACGCCGTGAAACGCCTGCGGGAACTGGTACTGCTGCTTTTTCGAGGGCAGCAGCGAGTTGATGGCCAGGCTGCCCACCGCGCCCAGCAGCACCGTGTAGCCATCGGGCTTGGCGTTCACGACGAATTGCGCGCCAATCTCGCCGGCAGCGCCGGCCTTGTTTTCCACCACCACCGGCTGGCCCAGTATCTTGGACAACTGTTCGGCGTACACGCGCGCCGAAAAATCGGTGGCGCCGCCAGGCGGGTACGGCACGATCATATTGATAGGCGCGGCGGGCCAGGGGGCCGCCGATGCCACGGCGCAACCCACGACCAGCAGGGCGCCCACGATGCGGGATAGGAATGTTGCCATGGTTCTCTCCGGGTGAATAATCCCAAATAATGGGATGAAAATTCTATTATTTGATTTTTTATAGCCTCCCATATAACATTCCAGGCGTCAATCGAAATTCGAAAACGGGCCGCCCCGCGGCCTGCGGGAGCATTCATCCATGAAGCAGCAATCCACCCTGCAAGGGGTGCGGGTCATCGAAATCTGCAACGTCGCCGCAGGGCCCTTCTGCGGCATGCTGCTGGCGGACATGGGCGCCGATGTCGTCAAGGTCGAACCTCCCGGCACGGGCGACACCCTGCGCAGCTGGGCCCCCATCACCGATGGCTATAGCGAAAACTTCGCCTCGCTCAACCGCAACAAGCGGTCGGTGACGCTGAACCTGAAAAACGAGGCCGACCAGCGCCTGGCCGCACAGCTCATCGCCCAGGCCGACGTTCTTATCGAAAACAACCGCCCCGGCGTCATGGACCGGCTTGGCCTGGGCTACCAGGCCATGTCCCAGGCCAATCCCAAGTTGGTGTATTGCTCGATTTCCGCCTACGGGCAAAGCGGGCCGCGCAGCCAGGAAGGCGGCTTCGACCTCACCCTGCAGGCCATGAGCGGCCTGATGAGCGTCACGGGCGAAACCGGCGGCGCGCCGGTCAAGTGCGGCGTGCCCGTCTGCGATTTCACCGCGGGGCTGTACGGCGCCTTTTCCGTCGTGGCCGCACTGCGCAGCGCGCAGGCCAGCGGGCAAGGCACCCATGTCGATATCTCCATGCTGGGCGCCACGCTGGGCATTGCCGCGCTGCAGACTTCGCAGTTCTTCGGCACGGGGGTCGATCCCGTCAAGCTGGGCTCGGCCCATCCGCGCAACGCGCCGTACCAGGTGTTCCGTTGCCAGGGCGGCTATTTCGGCATGGCGGCCGGCAACGATTCGCTGTGGAAGTCCGTCTGCGACGTCATCGGCCGCCCCGACCTGCACGCCGATGCGCGCTTTGCCAACACCGGGCTGCGCGCCGCCAACCAGGAGGCCTTGCGCGACATCCTGGAAGACATCTTCGCCGGCGCCGATGCGGCCACGTGGCTGCATAAGTTCCGCCAGGCCGGCGTGCCCTGCGCGCCCATCAACAACTATTCCGACGTGCTGGCCGATCCGCAGGTCGATCACATGCAATGGGTGCAAGACCTGACACTGCCCAACGGCGCGCAAACCCGCACGTTCGCCTCGCCCATCCGCTTCGACGGCCATACGGCGCCGGTGTCGCGCCGCCCGCCCGCGCTGGGCGAGCACAATGCCGAAATCCTGGCCGAGCTCTCGGCCCGCGCCCCGGAGTAAAGCGCCATGTCCGACAACGTGCTGGCCATCGACAAGCAGGCCCAGGCCTGGACCTTCACGCTGAACCGGCCCGACAAGCGCAACGCGCTGTCGGCCGGCCTGGTCGAGGCGCTGATCGAATCGCTCGACGCGGCCCACGCCCAGCACATTCCATTGCTGGTGTTCCAGGGCGCGGGCAAGAATTTCAGCGCCGGCTTCGATTTCACCGGCTATGAAGACCAGAGCGAGGGCGACCTGTTGCTGCGCATGGTGCGCATCGAAACCCTGCTGCAGCGCGTGGCGGGTTCGCCCGCCCTGACTGTCGCTCTGGCGCATGGCCGCAACTTCGGCGCCGGGGTAGACCTGTTCGCGGCCTGCAAGCTGCGCTATTGCAGTCCCGACGCCGCTTTCCGCATGCCGGGCCTGAAGTTCGGCCTGGTGCTGGGCACCCGGCGCTTTCGCGACATCGTCGGCGCCGCGCGGGCGCTGTCGATATTGGGCGAGGCCCGCGCGTTCGACGCGGGGCAAGCCGAACATATGGGCTTCGTGACGCAGATCGCCGCGCAAACCGAATGGCCCGGCCTGCTGCGGCAGGCGGCCGATACCGCCACGGCGCTCGACGCCGCCACGCGCGCCGCGCTCTATGGCGTGCTGGACACTGGCAACAATGACGCCGACATGGCTGCGCTGGTGCGATCGGCGGCACGGCCCGGCTTGAAGGCGCGCATCCGGAAATACCTGGAAGACTAGGCGCCTGCTCAAGGAGAAAGACATGACATCCGGCTTCAACCAACAAGACAAGCAGCTATCGGTGCAGGAACTGGCTGCGCTGATCCCCGACGGCGCATCGGTGGCGCTGGGCGGCAGCTTTCTGCATCGCGGCCCTTTCGCCTTCGTGCGCGAGCTGGTGCGGCAGAAAAAAACCGGCCTGGAAATCATCAAGCAGTCGCCCGGCTACGACATCGACCTGCTGTGCCGCGCGGGCGTGGCCACGCGCGCGCGCACCGGCATCGTGGCCATGGAAGGCAATTTCGGCCTGGCGCCCAATTACCGCAAGGCCATCGAGTCCGGCAAGCTGCAACTCGAAGAACACGCCTGCGCCACCCTGACGGCGGGCCTGCGGGCGGCGGCCTACGGCGTGCCGTTCCAGCCCTGCGCGGGCATAGAGGGCAGCCATCTTATCGACATCAACGGCTGGCATCGCCTGGACGACCCCTACGGCTCGGGCAAGCCGGTGTGGGTGATTCCGGCGGTGCAGCCCGATTTCGCGGTCATTCACGCCAACGAAATCGACAGCCGCGGCAACGTGCGCGTGCTTGGCACTTCGCACTGGGACCGCATCATGAGCCGCGCGGCGCGCAGCGTGCTGGTGGTGGCCGAACGCCAGGTGTCGGCCGAAGTGTTCGAAAAACAGCCCGAAGTGACGCTGATTCCATATTTCATGGTGCAGGCCTACGCCATCGCGCCGCATGGCGCCTGGCCGGGCTCGTGCTGGCCCCACTACGAAATCGACTACCCCGCCGTCCAAGCGTATCTCGAACCCGGCGCCGACGCCTTGCAGGCCCACCTCGATGCCGCCCCCGAAGTTTCGCAGGAGCATGCCGCATGAACACCAGCTGGTCGCCCTTTTCGTACATCGTCACCAACCTGGCACGCTTCATCCGCCCCAACGAAATCACCTTCAGCGGCGTGAACTCAACCTTGCCCATGCTGGCCTGCCTGATGGCCAAGCAGGCTTACGATTGGGACTACATCTACATCAACGTGGCGGGCGGCGTGGACCCGCGCCCGTCCAAGGTGCCCCTGTCCAGCTCCGACCCGGTGCTGGCCGAACACACGGCGTCGATCTTCGACAACGAAGACTTCTACGACCTGTGCTGCCGTGGCCGCATGGATCTGACCTTCCTGGGCGCCGCCCAGATCGACGGCGAGGGCAACGCCAACAACTCGTGCATCGGCGACTGGCATCATCCCAAGGTGCGGCTGCCGGGCGGCGGCGGCGGCGCGGTCATGCTGCCCACCGCGCGGCGCGCCTGCACCTGGCGCACCGAGCATTCCACCCGCACGTTCGTCGACAAGCTGCATTTCCGCACCTCGTGGGGCGGCTTCCACGGCGTGGTGACGCCCATCGCGGTGTTCGTGAAAAAAGACGACAGGCTGGCGCTGCAATCGTGGCACCCCGAAGCCAGCCTGCAAGAAGTGCAGGAACGCACGGGCTTCTCCTTCGAGCACGAAGGCGCGACGCCCACCGCGCTGCCCACTGAACGCGAAATCCAGGCGCTGGCCGCGCTGGACCCGCAAGGCGTATTCGAACGCGATGCCGCCATTGCCCTGCGCTAGCGCCCCCACCCTGTTCGCCGCCTACGAGGCGTTGTGGCGCTCGCCCGAATGGGCCGGGCGCTGCGCGCTGATCGACGCGCAAGGCGACACGCGCATCGGCTATCCGCAGCTGCACGAAGCCGTGGCCAACATGGCCGGCCGGCTGCGCCAGGCCGGGGTCGCGCGCGGCGAGCGGGTCGCCATTGCCATGGAACGCTCGTTGCCCGCGGTCGTGGCATTGCTGGGGGCAATGGCGGCGGGCGCGTGCCCGTGCCCGCTCGAACCCCGGCTGACCCGGCAAGAAATCCTGGACCGGCTGGAGTCGGCCGGCATTGGCACGGTGCTCGCCGACGACGCCAACCTGGACAATGTCTCGTCCGTTGCCGGCGCCCGCGTCCTGCGGGCGGGCGCCCTGCCCGAAGCGCCGCCCTGCTGGGACGCAGGCATCGAGCCCGGCGACCCGGGGCTGTTGCTGTTCACTTCGGGCAGCACCGGCCGGCCCAAAGGCGTGCTGCTAAGCCACCGCGGCCTGTTGAACAACGCGCGCGGCGTGGTCGCGGCAACCGAACTGACGCCCGCCGACACGCTGCTCCACGTCATGCCGCTGTACCACACCAATGGCCTGAACAACCAGCTCTTCAGTCCGCTGCTGGCGGGGTCGACGGTGGCGCTGGGGCCGCGCTTTCGCGCGCAGGACATGCCGGCGCTGATGAGCCTGCACCGCCCCACCATCATCACCGGCGTGCCCACCATGTATTCGCGCATGCTCGACCACGCCTTCCCGCCCGACAGCCTGGCGGCCCTGCGCTTCGCGCGCTGCGGCTCCGCGCCCATCACGCAGGAACTGCACGCGCGAATCGAGGCTTTCCTGGGGCGCCCGCTGATCGTCTCGTATGGCCTGTCAGAGGCCACCTGCACATCCACGATGAACCCGCCCGGCAAGCGCAAGATCGGCTCCATCGGCCAGGCCCTGCCCGGCCAGCGCGTGCTGCTGCGCGACGCCCAGGGGCAAGAAATCACCCAACCCGGCGTCGACGGCGAAATCTGCATCGCGGGCGACAGCCTGATGCTGGGTTACCTGGGCACCCAGGGAAACGGGGTGCTCGAAAAAGCGCCCGCCGAGCTGCCTACGGGCGATCTCGGCCGCTTTGACGAAGACGGCTATTTCACCATCACCGGCCGGAAGAAAGACGTGATCATCCGCGGCGGCGAGAACATTTCGCCCACGCTGATCGAGCAGGCGATCAGCGCCAGCCCGCTGGTGCGCAGTTGCTGCGTGGTTGGCAGGCCCGATGCCGACCTGGGCGAAGTGCCGGTGGCTTTCGTGGTGGCGGCCGCTGGCGTGGGCGCCAGCGAGGCCGACATCAAAGCCCTGGTGGCTGGCCGGCTGTCGCGCATCTACCAGCCGGCCGAGGTGATTTTCGTGGAGGCCCTGCCCGAGAATTCGGTGGGCAAGGTGGACCGCAAGGCGCTGGCGCGTTCGTTGGCGGCCGATGCCACCGACGCCGCCTGACGCGGCCTGGCATGGGCGGCGTCAGCCGCCGATGTAGCTCATTTCGACCTTGCGCTCGCCGGACGACGGCAGCGCCACGCCCTGGCCGCGCAATTCGGAATAGCGGTCGTCGCGCTGCGCCCAGATGCCGGCCACCGTGCCAAGGATGTGCTCGTCGTCGGCTGCGCCGCGCAGCAGCTCGCGCAGGTCGTGCCCGTGCGAAGCGAACAGGCACAGGAAGATTTTGCCTTCCGGCGACAGGCGCACGCGCGTACAGCCGCCGCAGAATGCATGGGTGACGCTGGAAATCACGCCGATCTCGCCGCCGCCATCGGCATAAGCCCAGCGCTCGGCCACCCTGCCCATGATTTCGGTATCGAGCGCCCGCAGCGGATGCGCCGCACCGATCAGGTCGAGCACTTCGCGGCTGGGCACCACTTCCTGGAGGTTCCAGCCGTTGGTGGTGCCGACGTCCATGTATTCGATGAAGCGCAGCACGTGGCCGCTATGGCGAAACCGCCGGGCCATGGGCAGGATCTGGCAATCGTTCAGGCCGCGGCGCACCACCATGTTGATCTTGACTGGCGCCAGGCCGGCGTCGGCGGCGGCGTCGATGCCCCGCAGCACGTCGTCGGGCGTGAAGGTGCTGTCGCTCAGGCGCGCGAACATGGCGGCGTCGAGCGCGTCCAGGCTGACCGTGACGCGGGTCAGGCCGGCCGCTTTCAGCGCGGCCGCCTTGCGATGCAGCAGCGTGCCGTTGGTGGTGAGCGTAAGTTCGAGCGGCTGGCCAGCCGGCGTGCGCAGCTCGGCCAGCATGGCGATCAGGCTTTCGATGTTCTTGCGCAGCAGCGGCTCGCCGCCGGTCAGGCGGATTTTTTCGACCCCCAGCTGCGCGAACAGGCGCGCCAGGCGGGTGATTTCTTCGAACGAGAGCAGCGCCGACTGCGGCATGAACGCGTAGTTGCCATCGAACACTTCGCGCGGCATGCAGTAGGTGCAGCGGAAGTTGCAGCGATCGGTGACCGAGATGCGCAGGTCGCGCATCGGCCGCAGGCGCGTGTCGAGCGCGGCCTGTCCGGCGGGCGGCACGGGCCCTCGCGGCAGTTGCGCCGCGCGTTGCGCGCTACGGTCGGCCAGGAAAATCACTTTGCTCATCGGTACATCATATCGCGCAATAGCCGGGTTGGGGCGGGGTCAGCCGAAGGCTTCCTGCAGGGTCTGCAACCGGCCCGTGTCGGTCGCGTCGTAGCCTACCAGTTGACGCACGTACGAAAGATATTCGTGGCCCCGCATGATGTCCAGCAGCTCTTGCATGGCGGGCGCTTCCAGCGAGGTGCGGCGGATGGCGAAAAAGTAGCGTTCGCGCACCAGCGGAATGAAGTCCAGCCCGAACCGCCAGGCCGCCGTCTCGACCCCGACGCCGGTGTCGGCCATGCCGCTCGCGATGTGCGCGGCGATTGCCATGTGCGTGAACTCGTTGGTTTCGTAACCCTGCACGTCGCCGATCGACACCCCGGCCTGTTCCAGCATCAGGCCCACCAGATAGCGGGTGCTGGACCCGATCTGCCGGTTCACGAAGCGCACGTCGGGCCGCGCCAGGTCGGCCATGCCGCGGATGCCTTTGGGGTTGCCGGGCACCACGAACAGGCCGGTGTTGCGCACCGCCAGGTGGATGAGCAGGTAGTCGTCGGGCGACAGCCATTGGGCGTAGCGCGCCATGATCGGCGCCTCGAACGCGCCGGTGGGCACCTGGAACCCGGCCAGGTCGCATTCGTGGCGCTCGAGCGAGGCCAGCGCCTCGATGGCCGTGCGATAGCGCAGCTCCAGCCCGGGCGGATGACTGCTCATGTGCTGCATCAGGGCCTCGACCGCGAAGCCGTGGCTGGCATGCAGCCGCAGATGCGGGATGGTCTCGGGCAGCAGCTTTTCCAGTTCTTCCTGCAATTCGGACGCCATGCTTTCCAGCGTGGGCATCAGGCGCGCCTCGATGCGGCGGTTGGCCCACAGCAGGCGCTGCGCGAAGGGCGACAACACTGTGCCCTGCCGGCGCCGGGTAATCAGCAGCTGCGTGCCGAACAGCGTCTCGAAACGCCGGAGCACGCCCCAGGCGTGCCGGTATGACAGCCCGCAGGCGCGGCAGGCGCCCGCGATATTGCCCGTGGCGTCGATGGCCGACAGCAGCGACAGCATGTCGTGCAGCGGCTGCTCGGGCTGCTCGGCGTTGCCCTCCAGCAGCCATTGCGGGCGCAGGCCTATGCGGAACTTATATGTCATTAATTTCTTATTGAACGGGGCAAAATTGGCGATTAGAGTACGGCCATCGAGCGAAGCCGGCCGCCTTTATATGTTTTTAACAGCATATTAAGGCACACACCAGCCCGCCATAACAACATCATGCCGGCCCCGCCATGCCCGGGGCCGCCACCAGGAGACTGCCATGCCTACGTCGCAGGCAAAGCAAAATCCAGCCGGCAGCGCCGGGGCCCGCGGCGGCGCCTTGGCCCTGTCGGCCGCGCGCCAGTCAGAATCCGCGGCGGTTGCCGTGGCCGCCCGCGCCGCCGAGCGCCTGCAAGGCCAGCCGGGCGCCCTGCTGCCGATTCTTCATGCGGTGCAGGACGAACTGGGCTGTATCCCGGCCGACGCGGTGCCAGCCATCGCCGAGGCCCTGAACCTGTCGCGCGCCGAAGTGCATGGCGTGCTGACCTTCTACCCGCATTTTCGCACCGAGCCGGCCGGCCGGCACGTGCTGGAAGTGTGCCGCGCCGAATCGTGCCAGGCCATGGGCGGCGAACGCCTTGCCGAGCATGCGCGCGAGACGTTGGGTTGCGATTTCCACGGCACGTCCGCCGATGGGGCGGTCACGCTGGAGCCGGTCTATTGCCTGGGCCTGTGCGCGCAGTCCCCTGCCGTGATGCTCGACGGCCAGCCCCATGCGCGCGTGACGCCCGATAAGCTCGGCCGCCTGCTGAGCCGCGCCACGCAAAGCGACGAGGCCCGGCCATGAACGCCCCCGTCACGATCTACCTGCCGCGCGACGCCGCGGCCCTGGCCATGGATGCCGACGCAGTCGCCCGGGCCATCGAGCAAGAGGCCGCCCGCCGCGGCGTGGCGGTGCGCCTGGTGCGCAACGGCTCGCGCGGTCTGTTGTGGCTCGAACCGCTGGCCGAAGTGGCCACGCCGGCCGGCCGCGTCGCCTACGGCCCCGTGCAGCCCGAAGACGTGCCCGGCCTGTTCGATGCCGGCTGGCTGCAGGGTTCGCCGCATGCGCTGTGCCACGGCCCCACCGAAGACATCCCCTATCTGAAGAAGCAGCAACGCCTGACCTTCGCGCGGGTGGGCATCACCGACCCGCTGTCCATCGACGATTACGTGGCGCACGACGGCTTGCAAGGCCTGCGGCGCGCGCTCTGCCTGACGCCGCAGCAGATCGTCGACGAAGTGTCGGCTTCGGGCCTGCGCGGCCGGGGCGGCGCGGCGTTCCCCACCGGCATCAAGTGGAAAACCGTGCTGACCACGCCGGCCGAACAGAAGTACATCGTCTGCAACGCCGACGAAGGCGATTCGGGCACGTATTCCGACCGCCTGCTGATGGAAGGCGACCCGTATGTGCTGATCGAAGGCATGGCCATTGCCGGCCTGGCGGTCGGCGCCACCTACGGCTACATCTATGTGCGCTCGGAATATCCGCAGGCCATCGCCACCCTGAACGAAGCCATCGCCCGCGCGCGGCAAGCCGGATGGCTGGGCGACGACATCCAGGGCAGCGGCCGCCGCTTCGACCTCGAAGTGCGCAAGGGCGCCGGCGCCTATATCTGCGGCGAAGAAACCTCATTGCTGGAGAGCCTGGAAGGCAAGCGCGGCGTGGTGCGCGCCAAGCCGCCGCTGCCTGCCATCGCGGGCCTGTTCGGCAAGCCCACGGTCATCAACAACGTCATTTCGCTGGCCTCGGTGCCCATCATCCTGGCGCGCGGGGCGGCCTACTACCGCGACTACGGCGTGGGGCGCTCGCAGGGTACGCTGCCCTTCCAGCTGGCCGGCAACCTGAAGCATGGCGGCCTGGTCGAGGCCGCCTTCGGCCTGACGATGCGCGAGCTGCTGTACGACTACGGCGGCGGCAGCGCCTCGGGCCGGCCGCTGCGCGCGGTGCAGGTGGGCGGCCCGTTGGGCGCCTACCTGCCCGAGTCGCAATGGGATGTGCCGCTCGACTACGAAGCCTATGCCGCCATCTCGGCCATGGTGGGCCACGGCGGCATCGTGGCCTTCGACGACACCGTCGACATGGCCCGCATGGCGCGCTACGCCATGGAATTCTGCGCCGTCGAATCCTGTGGCAAGTGCACGCCCTGCCGCATCGGCGCGGTGCGCGGCGTCGAGACGCTGGACAAGATCGCCGCGCGCGGCGCCCAGCACGAGCAGCAGGTGCACCTGCTGCGCGACCTGTGCGACACCATGCTGGGCGGATCGCTGTGCGCGCTGGGCGGCATGACGCCGTACCCGGTGCTGTCCGCGTTGAACCATTTCCCTGAAGACTTCGGGGTGGCCGCGCCAGCGGCCGCGCACCCGGCCTGACCAGAGCGAGACCCGCCATGCTCGAAACTGTCATCAAGCGCGACCGCGACCTGGGCACGCCGGCCCGCGTTTCCGAAAAGCTCGTCACCCTCACCATCGACGGCCAGGAGATCTCGGTGCCCGAAGGCACTTCGGTCATGCGCGCCGCGGCCGAGGCCGGCATCAATATTCCCAAGCTGTGCGCCACCGACAGTCTGGAGGCCTTCGGCTCGTGCCGCCTGTGCCTGGTGCAGATCGACGGCCGGCGCGGCTATCCCGCGTCGTGCACCACGCCGGCCGAGGACGGCATGGTCGTGTACACCGAAACGCCCAAGCTGCACGAACTGCGGCGCGGCGTCATGGAACTGTATATTTCCGACCACCCGCTGGACTGCCTGACCTGCCCCGCCAACGGCGACTGCGAACTGCAAGACATGGCCGGCGTCGTGGGCCTGCGCGCCGTGCGCTACGGCTACGACGGCGCCAACCACCTGAACGACCCGACCGACGCGTCCAACCCGTATTTCTCGTACGACCCGTCCAAGTGCATCGTCTGCAACCGCTGCGTGCGGGCCTGCGAAGAAACCCAGGGCACGTTCGCGCTGACCATCTCGGGCAAGGGCTTCGATTCACGCGTGGCGGCCGGGCAGAGCCAGCCTTTCCTCGACAGCGAATGCGTGTCGTGCGGAGCCTGCGTGCAGGCCTGTCCCACCTCGACCCTGCAGGAAAAGACGGTCATCATGATGGGCCAGGCCGAACACTCGGTGATCACCACCTGCGCCTATTGCGGCGTGGGCTGCGGCTTCAAGGCCGAAATGAAAGGCCAGGAAGTGGTGCGCATGACGCCCTGGAAAGACGGCCAGGCGAACCGCGGCCATGCATGCGTGAAAGGCCGCTTCGCCTGGGGCTACGCCACGCACAAAGAGCGCGTGCTCAAGCCCATGATCCGCAAGCGCATCACCGACCCGTGGCGCGAAGTCTCGTGGCAGGAGGCCATCGACTACGCCGCGTCGGAGTTCCGCCGCATCCAGGCCGAACACGGGCGAGACTCCATCGGCGGCATTACGTCGTCGCGCTGCACCAACGAAGAAACCTGGCTGGTGCAAAAACTGGTGCGCGCCGCGTTCGGCACCAACAACGTCGACACCTGCGCGCGGGTGTGCCACTCGCCCACCGGCTACGGCTTGAAGCAGACGCTGGGCGAATCGGCCGGCACGCAGACCTTCGATTCGGTCATGCACACCGACGTCATCATCCTGATGGGCGCCAACCCCAGCAGCGCCCACCCGGTATTCGCCTCGCGCATGAAGCGCCGGCTGCGCCAGGGCGCGCGGCTGATCGTCATCGACCCGCGCCGCATCGAACTGGTCGACTCGCCGCACATCAAGGCCGACTATCACCTGCCGGTGCGCCCCGGCACCAACGTGGCGCTGCTGACCGCGCTGGCGCACGTCATCGTCACTGAAAACCTGGTCGACGAAGATTTCGTGGCCCGCCGCTGCGAGGACAAGGCTTTCGGCCAATGGCGCGAATTCGTGGCGCGCCCGGAAAACTCGCCCGAAGCCACCGCCGAAATCACCGGCGTGGCGGCCGAACTGGTGCGCGGCGCCGCGCGCCTGTACGCCACCGGCGGCAACGGTTCCATCTACTACGGCCTGGGCGTCACCGAACACAGCCAGGGCTCCACGGCGGTGATGGCCATCGCCAACCTGGCCATGGCCACCGGCAACGTCGGACGCGAAGGCGTGGGCGTAAACCCCATGCGCGGGCAGAACAACGTGCAGGGTTCGTGCGACATGGGCTCGTTCCCCCACGAACTGCCGGGCTACCGGCACGTTTCCGATTCCACCGTGCGCGCCCAGTTCGAGGCCGACTGGGGCGTGACCCTGCAGCCCGAACCGGGCCTGCGCATCGCCAACATGTTCGACGCGGCCATGGCCGGCAGCTTCCGCGGCCTGTACTGCCAGGGCGAAGACATCGTCCAGTCCGATCCCGATACCCAGCATGTGGCCGCCGCGCTGGCCGCCATGGAATGCATCGTGGTGCAGGATCTCTTCCTGAGCGAAACCGCCAAGTACGCGCATGTGTTCCTGCCGGGCTCGTCGTTCCTGGAAAAAGACGGCACCTTCACCAACGCCGAGCGCCGCATCTCGCGCGTACGCAAGGTAATGGAACCGCGCAACGGCCTGTCCGACTGGGAAGTCACCGCCGCGCTGTCGAACGCGCTGGGCTATCCCATGAACTACCGCCATCCCAGCGAGATCATGGACGAGATCGCGCGCCTGACCCCGACGTTCTCCGGCGTGTCGTATGCCAAGCTCGACCGCATGGGCAGCCTGCAGTGGCCCTGCAACGACGCCGCGCCCGACGGCACGCCCATCATGCACATCGACGAATTCGTACGCGGCAAGGGGAAATTCATGATCACCAAGTATGTGCCCTCGGATGAACGCAGCACCCGCAAGTTCCCGCTCTTGCTGACCACGGGGCGGATCCTGTCGCAGTACAACGTCGGCGCCCAGACGCGCCGCACCCACAACGTGGCGTGGCACAGCGAAGACGTGCTCGAGATCCACCCGCAAGACGCCGAAGACCGCGGCGTCTCTGAAGGCGACTGGGTGGGCGTGCAGAGCCGCGCCGGCGAGACCGTGCTGCGCGCCACCATTACCGACCGCGTGCAGCCGGGCGTGGTGTACACCACCTTCCACTTCCCCGAGTCCGGCGCCAATGTGGTCACCACCGACAGCTCCGACTGGGCCACCAACTGTCCCGAATACAAGGTGACGGCCGTGCAGGTGATGCGCGTGTCGCAGCCTTCCGAGTGGCAGCGGCAGTGGTCGCGCTTTTCAGAGGTGCAACAGAAACTGCTGCGCGAGCGTACCCGTGAAACCGAGGCCACGCTCAGCGGCAAATAGGCCCGGAGCCGACTGCATGGACCGCCTGTACCATCCCGCGCCCAGCCGGACCGATTGCGCCGATGCCGCCGTGCTGCGCGTGCGCGGCGGCATCGTCGGCGCGGCCACCCAGAGCGACCGGGTGGCCGAAGAAACCCCGGTGGCGCTGGAATACAACGGCATCAGCCACGCCACCATGCTGGCGTCGCCGGCCGACCTGGAAGACTACGCGCTGGGCTTTTCACTGACCGAGGGCATAGTCGAGCGGCCCGCCGACGTGCGCGGCATCGAGATCGTGCCGCAGTTCAACGGCATCGTGGTGCAGGTGGAAATATCCAGCGCCTGCGCGGCGCGCCTGAAGACGCGCCGCCGCGCCATGGCCGGCCGCACCGGTTGCGGCCTGTGCGGCGTGGAAACCTTGCCCGAAGTGCTGCGCCAGGTGCCGACCGTGGCCGACGCAGCGCCCGTGCCGCTGACCGCCGTACTGCACGGCATGCGCGCCATGCGGGGCAGCCAGGCGCTGCACGATATTACCGGCGCCACGCACGCGGCGGCCTGGGCCGATGTCGAGGGCCGCGTGCAACTGGTGCGCGAAGACGTCGGACGCCACAACGCGCTGGACAAGCTGGTGGGCGCGCTGGCCCGCCAGGCGATCGATCCGCGCAGCGGCATGGTGCTGGTATCCAGCCGCGCCAGCTTCGAAATGGTGCAGAAGTGCGCCGCCGCCGGCATCGGCGTCCTGGCGGCGGTTTCGGCGCCCACGGCGCTGGCGATCCGCGTGGCCCAGAACACCAACGTGGCGCTGCTGGGCTTTGTGCGCAACGCCGATGCCGCCATTTACTCCCATCCCGAACGCCTTCGCCTCCGACCCTGACACCATGGACATCGCCAACCTGATCCGCATGGCCAACCGCATCGGCGACTTCTTCGAAGCCTTGCCCGACCGCGAAGAAGCGCTGGAGGGCATCGCCAACCACATCCAGAAATCCTGGGAACCCCGCATGCGCACGGCGCTGCTGGATTTCCTGAGCCAGCATGCCGACGGGCGGGACGGCGACGTCCGGCTCCATGACATCGTGCTCGAAGCGGTGACGCTCAATCGCGCGCGCCTGACCCCCGCCCAAGCGGCCTGACCACAACCACAACACCCCGACAACCATAGAGGCAGCCGCGGACGACCCGCAAGCGCCCATTTCCGGCCCTGCGCCGCCCTGAGAGGAGACACTATGAGCAACACCGCCACACTGGATTTGCCCGGCGCCAAGCCGGGATTCCTGGATAAAGAACGCACCATCGCGGGCCCCGGCTTCAACCGCTGGCTGGTGCCCCCCGCGGCCCTCGCCATCCACCTGTGCATCGGCATGGCCTACGGCTTCTCGGTGTTCTGGCTGCCCCTGTCCAAGTCCCTGGGCGCCGGCACGGCCACCTGCTCGGCCGACATGAGCATCCTGGCGGAGCTGTTCACCACCCAGTGCAACTGGCGCATTTCGACCATGGGCTGGATGTACACGCTGTTCTTCGTGCTGCTGGGCTGCTCGGCCGCGCTGTGGGGCGGCTGGCTGGAACGCGCCGGGCCGCGCAAGGCCGGCATCGTGGCCGCGCTATGCTGGTGCGGCGGCCTGGTGATCTCGGCGATGGGCATCCACGTGCACCAGATGTGGATGATGTGGCTGGGCTCGGGCGTCATCGGCGGCATCGGGCTGGGGCTGGGGTACATCTCGCCCGTCAGCACGCTGATCAAGTGGTTCCCCGACCGGCGCGGCATGGCCACCGGCATGGCCATCATGGGCTTCGGCGGCGGCGCCATGATCGGCGCGCCGCTGGCCGACATGCTGATGCGCCACTTCGCCACGCCTGAAGGGCTGGGCGTATCACAGGCCTTCCTGGCCCTGGCCATCATCTACATCGTCTTCATGGTGTCGGGCGCCCTGGGCTACCGCATCCCGCCCACCGGCTGGAAACCCGAGGGCTGGACCGAACCGGTCAAGCACGCCAACAACACGATGATCACCAAGGGCCACGTGCACGTGAAGCGCGTATGGGGCATTCCGCAGTTCTGGCTGGTGTGGTGGGTGCTGTGCCTGAACGTGACCGCCGGCATCGGCATCATCGGCATGGCTTCGCCGCTGCTGCAGGAAGTGTTCGGCGGCACGCTGCTCGGACATCCCGAACTCGTCTACGGCCAGCTCGACAAGACCCAGCTGGCCGCCATCGCCGCCACCGCGGCGGGCTTCACCGGCCTGCTCAGCCTGTTCAACATCGGCGGGCGCTTCTTCTGGGCCAGCCTGTCCGACAAGCTGGGCCGCAAGATGACCTACTTCGTCTTCCTGGTGCTGGGTTTTGTGCTGTATTCATCGGTGCCCTGGTCCGCGCACCTGGGCGCGCTGGCGCTGTTCGTGGGCGCGTTCTGCATCATCATCTCCATGTACGGCGGCGGCTTTTCCACCGTGCCCGCCTACCTTGCCGACCTGTTCGGCACCCAGATGGTGGGCGCCATCCACGGCCGCATCCTGACGGCCTGGTCCGCCGCGGGGATCTTCGGGCCCGTGCTGGTGAACTATATCCGCGAATACCAACTGTCCATCGGCGTGCCGCGCGCGCAGGTCTATGACATCACCATGTACATCCTGGCAGGAATGCTGGTGCTGGGCTTCCTGTGCAACCTGGCGATCCGCCCGGTGAACCCCAAATACTTCATGAGCCCCGAAGAACTCGAGCGCGAAAAGGCTCTGGCCCACGAACGCGCCGTGGCCGCCGAAGTGCACGGCGAATCGACCTCCACCTTCAAGACCCCGCTGGCCCTGGTGATCGTCGCGTGGGCATGCGTGGGAATCCCGCTGGCCTGGGGCATCTGGACCACCATCGTCAAGACCGCGGTATTGTTCTAGTGTTGTCCTAGCTTCTCCTGCAGGCTTGTCCTGCATCGCCGGCACCCCGGGGGGCATCATGCCCCCCGCCGCATTTGCAAGGCGGCACCACCTCCCGCCCGAATCACACAGACCGGCCAGGTTCGAATTCACCCGTGGTAGTCCCGCGGAGCCCGACCGACTGGCGGCGGCGCGTTGGGCGGCGGGGCAGCCTGCGCAGCAGGCCGAGGGCGCGTGGTTGCGCCCGAGCCCGACGCACGGGCGCCGCCGCCAGTCGGCCGGGCTTTGCGGGACGGCGCAAGAACTCAACCACCCCGTTCCCCCAGCCCCCCTCCAAGCTGCTACATTGCACGCCATGCCCCCCCTCCCCACCGTCCACTGGACCGAATCCGGCCAGACCCACCACGCCCTGTGGCGATCAGAATCCGCCGCGCCGCCGCCCGCCCGCATCCAGGCCGCCGATGACCGGATGCCGGCCGATGTGGCGTATCGGCTGATCTGCGAAGGCACGCACCTGCTGTGGCGTGGCGACTTCCAGAACGCCCGGCAGCTGCTGCAGGCGCTGGCGCGCCGCATCGACAAAAAATCCCGCAAGCCCGCGGCAAACCCGCTGGACGCCTTCAACCGGCACCGGCAGGCCCAGTCGCAGCGCGCGCGCCTGCTGGGCGGCGTGCTGCTGCCCTTCGACGCCGACCATGCAATCCCCCTGCGCCGCGCTCCCGATGCCCGGCAGGCCTGCCTGCAAGCCTACGGCCCGGCGCCCGGCCCGTACCTGGCGTCGCTGCGCGAACTGCAGGGCGTCATCGGGGCGCACGAATGGCGCAAGAAAGGCGTGCCCATCGCCGCCCTGAACGACCGCATCCACCCGCACTATGGCGTGTTCTCGCCGGTGCGCGGCGAATACATCGACCTGGTGGCGCGCGCGCCTCTGCCCGGCGGGCAGCCCGCGCTGGCATACGACATCGGCACCGGAACCGGCGTGCTGGCGGCCGTGCTGGCGCGGCGCGGCGTGCGGCGCATCGTCGCCACCGACCAGGACCCGCGCGCCCTTGCCTGCGCGCGCGAAAACCTGGCCCGCCTGGGCTTGCATGAATCCGTCGAGCTGATGCAGGCCGACCTGTTCCCCGACGGCCGCGCCGCGCTGGTCGTGTGCAACCCGCCCTGGCTGCCGGCGCGGCCCAGCGCGCCGGTCGAATACGCCATCTACGACCCCGACAGCCGCATGCTGCGCGGCTTCCTGCAAGGCCTGGCGGCCCACCTGGCGCCGGGAGGCGAAGGCTGGCTGATCGTGTCCGACCTGGCCGAGCACCTGGGCCTGCGCGCCCCCGGCGAGCTGGCCGGGTGGATTACCGCCGCGGGCCTGCGCGTGGCGGGCCGCCTGGACGCGCGCCCCCTGCACCCGCGCGCCTCCGACCCCGCCGATCCGCTGCACGCCGCGCGCGCCGCCGAAGTCACCTCGTTGTGGCGGCTGGCCGCCGCCGGCTGAACTGCCGCAATCCGCCAGCATCGCGCCGCGGCGCGCGCCATCAGGGCTGCCCGATGCCGCTCAGCCCCAGCAGCGCGCCGGCCGCCAGCATCCAGAGCGGATGAACGCGGGTGAACACAGTAACTGCGGCCGACAACGCCGTAATGACCCCCAGCATCCAGGTATGCACCGAGGCCTCGGTGATCAGCGCGGCGCTGGCCGCCATCAGGCCGGCCGTCATGGGGAAGATGCCTGCCTGCACCACGCGGCGCCACGGCTTGTCTTTGAAGCGCTCCCACAGGCCCAGGGCCACGGCGGTCAGGATCGACGACGGGCCGAACTTGGCGATCGAGGTGACCAGCGCGCCCTGCCAGCCGGCCACGTGCCAGCCCACCAGCGTCACGACCATCAGGTTCGGGCCGGGCGCGGCCTGGCTCAATGCGAACAGCGCGCTGAAATCCGCGCTGGACATCCATTGGTGCACCTCGACCACCTGGCGCTGCATTTCGGGCAGGATGGTGTTGCCGCCGCCGAACGCCAGCAGCGACAACTGCGCGAAGATCACGAACAGCGAAACCAGCGCGGCGCTCATCGGGCCAGCCTCCAGGTAACGAAGATGCTGATCGGCGTCAGCACCAGCATGGTCAGCAACAAGGGCAGGCGCAGCAGCGCGATGCATACGAAACACGCCAACGCCACGGCAATGGCAGCCCACTTGCCGCGCAGCGGCCGCGCGATTTTCACGGCCATCGAAATCAGCAAGCCGGCGGCCGCGGCGGCCAGCCCGGCAAACAAGTGCTGGATGCGCGGGTCATCGGCATAGCGCTGGTACACCACCCCCAGCGCGATCACGATCAGCGACGGCGCGGCAATCAGCCCCATGATGGCCGCGAAGGCTCCCTTGGGGCCGCGGAACTTCATGCCCAGCGCCACCGACATATTGATGATGTTGCCGCCGGGCAGGAACTGGCACAGGCCCAGCAGCTCGGTGAAATCGTCGGACGACAGCCAGCGGTTCTTCTCAACCACCATGTGGCGGGCCAGCGGCAGGGCGCCGCCGAAGGCGCTCAGGCCCAGCCAGAAAAAACCGGTGAACAAGGCCCACGATGTAGGAGGCGGGCAATCGGGCGTAGCGCGGGATTCGGACGGAAGCGAGGAATTCATGGCGGCCTACCGTTAACAGGGTCGAAAGCCTACTCCTGCCCGCGCCGGACCGCAATTGGGCGGGCCGGGCCAGCGGCCCGCGCCAGGCGGTGCCGTAGAATGGCAGCTCTGCCGGCCACACGCGGCCGGCCCGCGCAGCATGTCCACACCCGCCTCCCGCCCGCCCGCTACATCCCTCTACCCCGTCCTGCTGCTGATGGTTGCCATGGTGTCCATGCAGGGCGGCGCCTCGCTGGCCAAGAGCCTGTTCCCGGCGGTGGGCGCGCAAGGCACCGCCGCATTGCGGCTGTTGTTTTCGGCGCTGATGCTGCTGGCCTATTTCCGGCCCTGGCGCATTCGCCTGCCCGCCTCGGGCTGGCGCGTGGTGCTGGCCTACGGCCTGTCGCTGGGCGCCATGAACCTGCTGTTCTACATGGCGCTGCGCACCATTCCACTGGGCATCGCCGTGGCGCTGGAATTCACCGGGCCGCTCGCGGTGGCCCTGCTGTCGTCGCGCCGCCTGGCCGATTTCGCCTGGATCGCGCTGGCCGCCGCCGGCCTGCTGCTGCTGGTGCCGCATGGCGCCGACATGCACACGCTCGACCCGGCCGGCATGGCATACGCCCTGGCGGCGGGCCTGTGCTGGGCGCTGTATATCGTGTCCGGACGCCGCGCCGGCACGCGCCACGGCACGCAAACCGTCGCCCTGGCCGCGTCGGTGGCCGCGCTGGCCGTGCTGCCGTTCGGCCTGGCGCAAGCAGGGCCGGCCCTGTTCTCGCCCGCCCTGCTGCCGCTGGCGGTCGGCGTGGCCATCCTGTCCAGCTCATTGCCCTACGCCCTGGAAATCACCGTGCTGGCGCGCATGCCGGTGCGCGTGTTCGGCACCCTGCTCAGCCTGGAGCCGGTGTTCGCGGCCGTGTCGGGCCTGCTGTTCCTGCGCGAGACCCTGACACCGACGCAATGGGCCGCGGTGGCGGCCATCGTGGCCGCGTCGGCCGGCATCACCGCGGGCAGCGGCAAGCCCGCCGCGCCGCGCGCGCGCAAGGCCCCGCGGCCTGGCCGGGCCGCCTGACGGCGGGGTTTATCATGATGCGGCGGGCGCGCCTCGGGGCGCGCTGTCTCATTGCAAAGGAAATCGCACATGACCACTGAAAAAGTCGCACTGATCACCGCCGGCGGCAGCGGCATGGGCGCCGCCGCGGCGCGCAAGCTGGCCGCGGATGGCTACCGCGTCGCCATCCTGTCATCATCGGGCAAGGGCGAGGCGCTGGCCAGCGAACTGCAGGGGCTGGGCGTAACGGGCTCGAACCTGGAGCCCGACGACATCGCCCGGCTGGTCGACGCCGCCATGCAGCGCTGGGGCCGTGTCGACGCCGTGGTCAACAGCGCCGGCCACGGCCCCAAGGGCAAGCTGCTCGACATTCCCGACGCCGACTGGCACCTGGGGATGGAGTACTACCTGCTGAACGTCGTGCGCATCACGCGGCTGGTCGCGCCCATCATGCGCCAGCAGCGCGGCGGCTCTATCGTCAACATTTCCACCTACGCCACCTTCGAGCCGGAAGCGCTGTTTCCCACTTCCGGCGTGTTCCGCGCCGGCCTGGCCGCGTTCACGAAGGTGTTCGCCGACGAGCACGCGGCCGACAACGTCCGCATGAACAACGTGCTGCCCGGTTTCATCGACAGCCTGCCCGAGAAAGACGACCGCCGCCAGCGCATTCCGATGGGCCGCTACGGCCGCGCCGACGAGGTGGCCGAGCTGATCGCCTTCCTGGCTTCCGACAAGTCGGGCTATATCACCGGGCAGAACATCCGCATCGACGGCGGCATCACCCGATCGGTCTAGTTTTTTTCAACGCCATTCATACTGCATGACCACGCTCTATACCCTTACCCGCGGCGACGCGCCGCTGGTCATCAACATTCCGCACGTGGGCACCTGGGTGCCCACCGAGCTGCGCCCTCTCATGACGGCCCAGGCGCTGGGCGTGCCCGATACCGACTGGCACGTCGACCGCCTGTACGATTTCGCGCGCGAGCGCGGCGTCACCGTCATGGCCGCCACGCACTCGCGCTATGTCATCGACCTGAACCGCGACCCCGAAGGCGCCGCCCTGTACCCCGGCGCGTCGAATACCGAACTGTGCCCCACCGGCCGCTTTGACGGCGGCCCGATCTGGAACGAAGGCACGGCCGGGAATCCGCTGCTCGACGTAGCGGCGCGGCGGCGCCAGTATTTCGACCCCTACCATGCGCAACTGGCGGCCGAGCTCAAGCGCGTGCATGACCGATACGGTTATGTGGTGTTGCTGGACGGCCATTCGATCATCTCGCGCTGCACGCGGTTCTTCGAGGGCCGCCTGCCCGACCTGAACCTGGGCACTGCCGACGGCGCCAGTTGCGCGCCGGCGCTGCAAGACGCTGCCGCCGCCGCGCTGGCCAGCGCGCCCGGCTTCACCCATGTGGTCAACGGCCGCTTCAAGGGCGGCTGGATCACCCGCCACTATGGCCAACCGCAGCGCGGCTACCATGCGGTGCAGCTCGAAATGGCGCTGGAAGCCTACATGACCGAAGACGAACCCTTCAATTGGGACCCGCAGCGCGCCGAACCGCTGGGCGGCGTGCTGCGCACTCTGGTGGATGCCCTGCTGGCCTGGAAGCCCTGATTTCCACGCCTGGCCCCGTATCCGGCCAAGTGCCAGGCGTCCCTGTCTGGTCGGGGTCTGCTTCCCTATCTGGCCAGGTGTCAGGCTCCCGAAGGGTGCCTGACACCGTTCGGTTGAGGCAACCTCTGCACACCTCGGTGTCTGACACCTCCGGAGTCAGACACCTGAACAAAAGGCACCGCGGCAGCCGTCTGGCTTCCCTTTCGTCAGCGTCGGGCGGCCCTTTCCAGTCAGGTGTCATGCGCCCTTTCCAGTCAGGTGTCATGCGCCCCTTCCAGTCAGGTGTCATGCGCCCCTTCCAGTCAGGTGTCAGGCTCCCGAAGGGTGCCTGACACCGTTCGATTGAGGCAGCCTCTGCACACCTCGGTGCCTGACACCGTTCGATTGAGGCAGCCTCCGCACACCTCGGTGCCTGACACCGTTCGATTGAGGCAGCCTCTGCACACCTCGGTGCCCGACACCTACGGAGTCAGACACCTGCGCACACCTGCTCAGCCCTCGGCAAACCGCGTCCGCGTCAGCCGGCCGGCGCGGCGTCGAGCTGCTGATAGACTTCGGTCGAAATTCGCATCAGTTCGCCGCGCTCTACCTCGCCCGACAGGGCGTAGCCGAAACTACCGTCCACCCAGTAAAACACCCGTACCGCCCCTTCCTGGGCGAACTGGAACGCCGTCTTGCCACCGGCCGCCTCGCGCGTCACATACAGCGTCAGGCGCCGGCCTTCGGGCGAGGCATACATGAACTGGGCCACCGGCCCCTGCCCGCCTGGCAGCAGGCGCCCGCCCACTAGCGCGTAACCGGCCTGCGCCAGCGCCGGGGCCCGCACCGGCGCGCCCAGGCGCTTGGTCAGCCAGGTGATCAGCGCTTGCTCCTGGTCGGCGCCGATCTCGACCGGACGCCGCGCATCGGCGGCATACACGGCATGGGCAATGGCCGCGCGGTGCGCGAACGCGGCCTCGCCGGCCGTCGCGGCCGCCACCCGCGCGGCGCCGGCCTGCCGGCGGTCAAGCTCGCCGCGCACCAGCCACCCGGCCACAGCGCTGCACGCCGCCAGGGCCAGCGCCGCGGCCAGCGCGGGCCAGCGGCGCTGCGCGGCGGGGGGCGCCAGCGGCAGGCGCAGCGGCAGGGGCTCGCTGGCTACCGGCGCCAGCCACTCGCGCAGCAACCGGTTCTGCTCGCGCCAGGCCTGCACGCGTTCAAGCGCCTCGGGATGCTGCTGCAGAAAGGCGGCAATCTCGGCGGCCCGCTCGTCGGACAACTGGCGATCGACATAGGCGTGCAGGTCTGCCTCGGCAATCGGGGCGCCGCAGCCGGGGGCAAGGTGCGGGGTCTGGTCGTTCATGTCATTTGACCCGGTGCAGGTTGGGCGCGGCCGCCGGTCGCGCCTGCAACAGCGCGTCCAGGCGGTCACGGGCGCGCGACAGGCGCGACATCACGGTGCCCACCGGCACGCCCAGGGCCAGCGCCGCCTCGCGGTAGCTGAACTCTTCAACGCCCACCAGCAAAATCACCGCGCGCAGCTCGGGCGGCAACTGCAGCAGGCAACGATCCAGGTCGCGCACCTCCAGCGCGTCGGCCTGGGTGGCGCGCACGGGGATCTCGGGCAGCTCGCCATCGGGCCGCGTTTCGGCCTGGCGGCGCTGCGCGCGCACGCCGTCGATGAACTGGTTATGCATGATGCCGAACATCCAGGCCCGCAGCTCGCCGCGCCGCTGCCAGCGCGAGTAGCGGCTCCAGGCCCGTTCCAGCGTGTCTTGCACCAGGTCGTCGGCGCGCTCGCGGTCGCCCGTCAGCCCGCGGGCGTAGCGCCGCAGGCTGGGGATGCAGGCGACGATCTGCGCCTCGTCTTCGGCGCGCATGCGGCCGCCGTTTGGAGTCAGGGCTTGACCACGTGCCAGACGTTCTTGACGTTGTCGCCCACTTTGTCGCCGGGCTTGGCGTCTTTCACGAACAGGTACAGCGGCTTGCCCTTGTAGGCCCATTGCCGGGCGCCGTCATCGCGGGTGATGATGCTGTAGTCGCCCTGCGGCTTGGCGTCGGCGGCGGCGGACAGGGGCGGCCAGGCCTTGGCGCACTGGTCGTTGCAAACGCTCTTGCCGGCGCTGTCGTTGTCGAAGGTGTACAGGGTCATGCCGGCCTGGTCGGCCAGCACGCCATCCTGCGTCTTGACGGGCGCCTGGGCGTGCGCGGCGGCGGCGGCGAACAGGACGCAGGCGGCCAGGATGGCGGCGCGGCGGGCGGTGGCAATGCGGGTAGTCATGGTGGGCTCCTAAAGGGACACAGCGGGGACACAGCGGGGACACTGCACAGATACAGCACTGCTACAGACGCCGCCGCCAGCCCGTTTATTCCATGGCCATGAAAAAAACTCCGCACCGCGCCACCTGGCAGCGGCCCGGCCGCGGAGAAATCAGTCGCGGAAGTTCTGGTACTGCAGGGGCAGGTCGACGTCGGTCTTGCGCAACAGCGCGATGACTTCCTGGAGATCGTCGCGCTTCTTGCCGCTGATGCGCAGCTTGTCGCCGTTGATCTGGCTTTCGACCTTGAGCTTGGCCCCCTTGATGGCGGCGATCAGCTTCTTGGCGACCGGCTGCTCGATGCCCTGGCGCACGGTAATCTTCTGGCGCGCCCCGCCCAGGTTTTCGAGCGGGTCGGCCACCTCGAGACAACGCACGTCGATGCCGCGCGCCGACAACCGGCCGCGCAGGATGTCGAGCATCTGCTTGAGCTGGAAGGCGCTGGGCGCGACCTGGGTAACCACGAAGCCCTCGAGTTCGAACTTGGCGTCGGTGCCCTTGAAGTCGAAACGGGTGGCGAGTTCGCGATTGGCCTGATCGACCGCGTTGCTGAGTTCGTGCTTGTCCACTTCGGAAACCACGTCGAAACTGGGCATGGCTGCAACCTATGAAAGAAATTGGATCAACAGCGGCCTCCCGCCGCCGGCGGATAAATATTCCGGCAGTTTATGTCGTTTTGCGGCCGCCGGGCCAGGCGGCGATATGATGCGGGGCAAGGCGGCCTCTTGGCGCCGCGCTCACCGGGAAGGCCCATGTTCTACAGCATATTGAAGTTCGCGCACATCCTGGCCATTATCTTGTGGGTAGGCGGGATGATCTTCGCTTATTGCTTCCTGCGGCCGGCCGCCGCGGCGCTCGAGCCGCCCCAGCGGCTGCAACTGATGCGCGACGTGCTGGGCCGCTTTCTGAATGCCGTGCTGTGGTCGGTGGCGGCGGCCCTGGCCAGCGGGGCCTGGATGATCGACCGCTCGGCCCGCCAGGCGGCCGAATCGGGCGGCAGCTTTCACATGCCGCCGGCCTGGGCGGCCATGGCGGTGCTGGGCGTGGTCATGGCCGCCATATTCGGGCATATCCGCTATGCGCTGTACCCGCGCCTGGCCAACGCCGTCCAGGCCGGCCAGTGGCCCGCCGCCGGCGCCGCCATGGGGTCGATCAAGACCTGGGTGGCAGTCAACCTGGCATTGGGCCTGCTGGCGGTCGCCGTGGTCGTGCTGGGCTGAGCCCGCAATCTCAATCGATCGCCGCGCCGGCGGTGCGCACCACCTTGCCCAGGCGGGCGTACTCTTCCGCGCCGAACTCCGCAAGCTCTTGCCGCGACGTGGGGGCCGGGATGGCGCCGCGCGATTCCAGCGCCTCGCGCACTTCCGGGCGCTGCAGCGTCCGCTGCACGGCGGCGTTCAGGGCATCCAGCATCTGCGGCGGCGTGCCTTTCGGGGCATACAGGCCGTCCCAGGCGAAGAACCCGTAGCCCTTCACGCCGCTTTCGTCGATGGTGGGGATGTCGGGATGCGAGGCCACGCGCTCGGGCGTGGTCACGGCCAGGGCGCGCAACTTGCCGGCCTTGATCTGGCCCGCCACGTTGGGCATCACGTCGATCAGCAGCGAAATGCGGCCGCCCAGCAGATCGGTCATGGCGGCGGCGCCGCCCTTGTACGGAATATGCACCAGGTCGACACCGGCCATCTGCTTGAGCAGTTCACAGGCCAGGTGCGACGACGTGCCGTTGCCGGCCGAGCCACAGGTCAGCTCGCCGGGATGCTGCTTGGCGTAGGACAGCAGCTGCGACAGCGACTTGAAGCGCGTGTCGTCGCCATTGACCACCAGCACGGCGGCAATGGTGGTGAAGCGAGAAATGGGTTCAAAATCCTGCGGCGTATAGCCCGGCGATTTGTACAGCCAGTGATTGGTGGCCTGCGTGCCATTGGTGCCATACACCAGCGTATAGCCGTCAGGCGTGGCGCGCGCGCCGATGGCGGTGCCGATGTTGCCGCCCGCCCCCGGCCGGTTTTCGATCACGATGGGCTGGCCTACTTCGCGGCTGAGCGGGTCGGCGACCAGCCGCGCCAGGGTGTCGCCACCGCCCCCTGCGGCAAATGGCACGATCAGGGTCAGCGGATGCGTGAAGGGGCTGTCCGCCTGCGCCGGACCGGCGGCCGCGCCGGTGGCGACAGCGGCCAGCAGCCCGGTCAGGAACCGCATCAAAGTGCGTGTGGCTTTCATGGTTTGTCTCCTGTTCAGAAAAAATGACATCGAGGTTTTGCTTGCTGCCGACGCGGAACGCCGGGCAGGAATCGTTATGGATTTATGTTGCGATGCTGCGGGGTACTGCTGCGATCCGGCGGCGCCCGGCCCGCGGGCGCCGCTGAGTCATTCGGGCGGCAAATGACGGCGGCTCTGCTTGTCGGCCAGCCGCCACCCTTCGGGCGTGTGCACCAGGGTGTCGCGGCAGTCGCGAATCGCCACCAGGCGGGGCGCGCCGGGTACGCCGTCTTGCGCCACGCTTTCGTAAGCAGTCAGGGAATAGCCCAGGCTGGCGCGGCCGGCTGCAGATTCCAGCAGGCGCACGTTGGTGATCACATGACAGGTCGTGCGGCCCGCCGGGCGGGCTTCCAGTGCCTGCAGCACGGCCTGCGGCCCCTGCAAAGTCTTGCCCTGGCGCTGCCAGACGCCATCGGCAGCCATCAGCGCGGCCGCCGCTTCGTGGCGGCGCGTATCCAGGGCATGAAAGAACGCCAGCACCACGGCTTCACAGGCGGCCTTGGCCGCCACGGCATCGTTGTCTCTCTCCATTTTGCTTTCCTTTTTTGTTCAAGCCGTCACCGCGGCCGGCCATAGCGCGGCGGCCAGCGGGAGGTCCGGCTGTGCCAGCGCGGCAGGGTCCAGGCGCGCCCCATCGGCCAGCCATTTGCGCACCTGGCGGAAATCGCGGCCGGCATTGACCGCCACGCCCGCCACAGCACGCCCCTCTGCATCCAGGGCCACCGACAGCAGCCCGCGCTGCGCCGGCAACGGCCGCAGCACTTCGTCCGCCGCGCGCGGCAGGAATCCGGCGATCTGGATCATGGCATCGTATTGTTCCGACCACACCGCGCCCGACGGCAGGTAGGGCGCCTCCTGCCCCAGGGCTGCGCGCGCCGCGGCTACGGCCTGGTCCTGGGCGTTCTGCCACGACTCCAGCCGCAGCAGCCTGCCGGCAGCCGCCACCGGCGTCACCGCCACATCGCCCGCCGCATACACGTCGGGCGCCGAAGCGCGACAGTACGCATCGACCACAACCCCGCCTTCGCACGCCAGTCCGGCGGCGCGGGCCAGCTCGTCATTGGGCTGCAGGCCCACGCCCAGCAGCACGGCGTCGGCCTCGATAGCCGGCCCGTTCGTCAAATCCAGCGCCAGGGCGGGGCCACGCGCCGCGATGCCCCGCACTCCGGTGTCGAGCCGCAGCGCCACGCCATGGGTGCGATGCAGGTCCGCCAGATAATCGGATATCCTGGGCATGACGCTGCGTGCGCACAGGCGCGCGGCCTGCTCGACCACCGTGACCTGGCAGCCCATCTGCCGCGCAGTCGCCGCCGCTTCCAGGCCGATCCAGCCGCCTCCCACCACCGCCAGGCGCCTGCCCTGCCCCAGCGCCTGGCGCAGGCGCAGCGCGTCTTCGCGCGTGCGCAGCACATGCACGCCGGGCAGGTCCACGCCCGGCAGGCGGGGCACGAGCGCGCGGCCGCCGCAGCACAGCAGCAGCTTGTCATAGGCCAGGTCAGAGCCGTCGGCGGTGCGCACGGTGCGCTCGGCCAGCCGCAATTCGACCGCGGCCACGCCTGGCCGGAAGTCGATATCCAGCTGGCGCAGCTCATCGGCAGCAACCAGTACTGTTGTTTCGGGCGCCGCCGCGCCGGCCAGCACGGCCTTGCTCAACGGCGGCCGTTCATAGGGGGCATGCGGCTCTGCGCCCAGCAACACCACGCGCCCGCCATAGCCCGCCTCGCGCAGCGCGCGGGCGGCCCAGCCGCCCGCCTGGCCGGCGCCCACGATGACGATGGCGCCGGCGCTCATGCCGGGTCGGCCCGCAACAGGATCGTGTCGCCTTCGACCTTCACGCCGTAGCGCTTCAGGTCGGTGGTGACGGGGGGACACTGCGGCTTGCCGCTGCGGATGTCGAACACCCCCTGGTGCAACGGGCATTCGATGGTGCCGTCTTCAAGGTAGCCTTCGGCCAGGCTGGCGTTGCCATGCGGGCAGCGGTCCTGCGTCGCGCAGATTTCGCCATCCAGGTCGTACAGGCAGACAGCCTCGCCATCGAGCATGACGCGCAACGTATGTGTATCGGGCGAAATGTCCTTGACCACCGCCACGGGTTTCCAGGTATCCATGTCCTACAGCTCCATTGCTTCGCGGTAGTACTGGTAGAACGCCCGGATCAGCACTTCGGTCACCATGTAATCGGCCGGCTGCGTGTCGCGTCCGCCCATTTCGATGACGCCCTGCCCGTCGGGATAGCCGCCCACGCCGATCTGCACCTGGTTCAGCATTTCGCTGTCGTCCATCGACACGAAACCGGCCGGGCCCAGCAGGTTGGCATGCTTGAGACGCAGGCGCGTCATTTCCTCGTCGTCGTCTTCATAGCCGTAATAGGTGAACACCAACTCGTGTTCAGTAGGGCTGCGCGGAATGACGTGGCGCGTTTTCAGCGAATTGGCCTGAATGCCGAACTGCGCGGCCGGGAACACCCAGGCGCCGCCGACGCGGCCCCGGTTGAACTCGGCGCGCGGCGTCACGGTTTCCAGGTCGAGCAGTTCCAGGTCGTCGCGGAACCGGCTCATTTCAGAGGTGGCCTCGGTCTTCTTCTTGCCCTCGTTGTGCGACACCATCACGCTGTGCGCGCCCCCTCCCGTGGGAATGCACTCCGACTTCGAGTCGGCGCGCCACAAGCCGAAAGTAATGTAGAACGTGTGCAGCAGCGTGGCGTGGTAGGGATCTTTCAGGTTTTCAAGGTACATCTTCCAGTTGCTGGGAATCAGCTGGCGCGTGTACCCCAGCAGCTTCAGCTTCTTGCCCGGCAGCATGTGATCGATCTCTGCCAGCACTTCAGGGCCGCAATAATCCTCGAAGCTGGGCGCGTCATCGGCGAAGGTGGCCCACACCGAGCCGCCGCGGTTCACGCTGCGCAGCTTGCGGATCCCGTTCTGCCTGGGATCGAAGTCTTTCGGCATGCCGCCCTTGCCCATGGCGCCGCGGCGAAACGGCACGCCCTGCAGGTTGCCGTTCAGGTCGTAGTTCCATTGGTGGTACGGGCAGGTGAAATCCTTGACCTTGCCGGTGTTCTGCCAGCAGATTTGCGCGCCCCGGTGGGCGCAGCGGTTCTCCAGCACCGCAATCTCGCCCGATTCGGTGCGCACCATGATGACCGGGCGGTCGCCGATCCAGTTGCGCTTGTAGCAGCCAGGCTCGGGCACTTCGCAATCCAGGCCCACGTAGTTCCAGGTCTTGCCGCCAAAGAACACATCCATTTCCTTGCGGAACACATCCGGGTCGGTATAGACCCAGTTCGGGATGCGCGTGTAGCCCTCCTTGGGCCAGCGGCGTTCGATGCGGATGGGCGCCGGCGCGGCGGACTGCGCCATGTGAGTATCGGGACAGGTCATGACTGTTCCTTCAAGACAGATTCAAACGGGAATGATCAGGGACGTGCGCACACGGTAGTTGTCGTGCACGCAGTCGCGGCGGCGCAGCAGGAAGCCGTCGCCGTCGCGCACCAGGACGTCCATGTAGCAGCCCACCATGTTCAGCACGGGTTCGCGGTCGGACAGGGCTTCCGTGATGGCGAAATTGGCCTGGGCCACGATTTCGCCCTCGTCCACCCGGGTAACGCGCACGCCGCTGATGAAATGCCGCAGCGAGCGCGGCTCATACACGGTGGTTTCGCGCAGCGCCGTGACACGGTCCTTCACCATGTTCTTGTTCATGCAGTAGATCAGGCCGATGGGCAGGCCGGCGTCGTAGTTCTCGCGCGACAGCACCCGGTAGTGGCAGTCTTCGGTGAAGAAACCGGGCCAGTCTTCCAGGCGGCCGTCGTCCAGGCAGGCGGCATAGTCTTCGTAGAAGTCGCGCAACTGCGCCCGCAGCGCGGGCAGGTCGGTAGCAGAAGTAGCAGTCATGAAATCAGTCCAACGAAAATTCAGGTAAGCCATCAGTGGGCGGCCAGCGGCGCCGGGCGTTCGGTGTCAGCGCCTGCGGAGGCTGGCACCTGGCGCCCGCCGTCACGACGCGGCGGCAAGCTGGGCGCGGTTGCTTTCGAAGCCGCCCTGGCTGCCCAGCGCCAGAATGGGCTCCTGCAGCCGCTCCTGCCAGATCAGCGATTCCATCGCGATCTGCAGCGGATGGTCCTGCACGGTCAGGGCCGAGGTGGTTTCGGTGCCCGAATGGTGCGAGTGCATCGCCCAGCCGGGGGCTGACAGAATCAGGTCGCCCGCTTTCCAGTCCAGCCGCTGGTTGCCCACCTTGCTGTAGCCATTGCCGCGCAGGTAGTAGTTGATGGCCGCCGAACTATGCCGATGCGGCACATGGTGGTTGTCTGGCGGCGACGACGAGATGGTGGCGAAATAGCTGTGCGTGGTGCCGATGCGGCGTTCGGTGGCCGGGTTGTACAGCACGAACAGGCGGCGGCCGTTGTATCCCTTGGCGATGTCTTCCACACTGGGCAAGTGGCGGGCCACTTTTTCCCAAGGCCAGTGCAACGCCTTCGATTCAAGCACGTCGATATCGATCAGCCATTCGTAACCCAGCAGCGTGGCTCCGTCAGCGCCGATCTGCTCGCGCAACGCCAGATCGCGCGCACGGGGCGCGCCGGCTGCGCGCGGCTCGGGGCGCCGGGTGTTCGCGTCGGCGGGCGGCACGTCGCCCTCGAATTCCTCGACGTAATGGACTTCCAGTTTTTCCAGCAGCGGCGCATTGGAATACGACAGGCGCACCCAGGGCTCCTGGCCGTCGTTGCGGTACGCGTGCACCTGCATCGATGGTGTATTCCAGACGTCCCACTTGCCGATGCGCAGCTCGCGGCCGCCGACCACCGCAACGCCCGATCCGCGGATACAGATCTCGAGCATGTTGGAATTCTTGCGCAGGTTCAGGGTGGTCTCGCCGGGGTTGACCACATTGATGGTCACATCTGTGCCGGGCGTCAGGCCCAGGCCCGGCGCCGTCGCGGCCGGATGCACGATCAGCGAAGCGCGGCGGCCGTTGGCCGGGCGCGGCGCGGCGACCAGCCGCTCGATCTCGCGATCGATATCTTCCTTGGGAATCAACACCGGGTCCCATTGGTGTTGAGGCCGGGCCGCTGCCCCGCTTACATCGACGAACATGAATGTCTCCTGGCTTGCTTGATGCCATGCCGGCTGGCGCCGGCGCTATGGATGGAAAAATTGCGGCGGCTCAGGGTTGCGCCAGCAACAGGTTTTCGCGCGTCTGGCGCGGCAGGGCATGGCCCAGCCCGCGCGCGCAGGCGATCTCGTACACGACGCGGGCCATGGCCAGGTCCGACAGGCCCATGCCCATGCCCTTGAAAATCGTCAACCGCGCATCCGCCGGGCGCGTTGCGCCGGCGGCCAGCAGCTCGCTCAGCACCCCGACGCCCTGCCACGGCGCGCCGTCAGCGCCATAGCGCTCGCGCAGTTCGCGCGAGCCGCGGCGGGCGTTTTCCAGGTCGTCCACCACCACGGCATCGGCGCGCTCGAAGACATCCTGGGCGAACTCGGCCTTGGCCGGCAGAATCGCGCCCACCGCATTCAAATGGCGGCAGGACGCCAGGTCGGCTGCCGACACGAAGGGTTCGGCCGCGCGGGTGACGAGAGTGACGATTTCGGCGCCGTCGAGCGCCTGCGCCAGGCTGTCGGCCGCCACGACCTCGAACGCATACCGGGAGGCCACGCGTTCCACGAACGCGCGCCGCTTTTCCGGCGTGGGGCTGTACACCCGCACCGACCGCAGCTCGCGCACGGCGGCCAGCGCCGCCAGTTGGGTCAGCGCCTGCGGCCCGGTGCCCACCAGCGCCGCGGTGCGCGCCTCGGGCGGCGCCAGCGTACGGGTGGCCACTCCGCTGATGGCGGCGGTACGCAGCATGCCCAGCGCGCGCGCCTCGATAATGGCCAGCAAGGTGCCGGCATGGGCGTCGAACAGGCTGAAGACCGAACCGCCGCCCGCCTTGGTATGCACCCAGGTCTTGAAGCCGGCGTAGCCGCTGGCGGTCATTACCGAACCCAGCGCATGCATCGAGCTGCCATCGCCCCAGGTAGCCAGGCTCTTGGGCAGGTTGCGCGCTTCGCCGCGCCCTTGCGCCGCCAGCGTATCCTGCAGCGCGTCGATGGCGCGCGGCATGTCCAGCACCGACACCACGTCCTGCTCGCTCAGGTATCGCATTGCTTCAGCCATGATGATTCTCTTCGGTGTGCGCGGCCGGCTCATCGGCCACGGGGTTGACCAGCCGGCCCACGCCGGGAATATCCACTTCCAGCACGTCGCCGGCCGCCATAAAGCGCGGCGGCGTGCGGCGCGCGCCCACGCCCTCCGGGGTGCCGGTCGCGATGATGTCGCCGGGCGACAGGGGCGTGAATGTGCTGATGTAGGCGATGAGTTCGGCAACGGGAAAGATCAGGTCGTCCAACCGGCCCTCTTGCATCACTTCGCCATTGAGCCGGGTGGTCAGCCGCAGGCTCGCGGGGTCGGGGACGTCGTCGGCCGTCGCCAGCCAGGGGCCCAGCGCGCCGCTGCGCAAAAAGTTCTTGCCCGGCGTGACCTGGGCGCTGTGTTTCTGGAAATCGCGCACCGAGTTTTCGGCCATGCAGGTGTAGCCGGCCACGTGGTCAAGGGCGCGCGCGGCCGGAATGCGGCGTCCAGCCTTGCCGATCACGACCGCCAGTTCGCCTTCGAAATCGAATTTGTCCGATGCCGCAGGCCGCCATACCGGCGCCTGGTGGCCGACCAGCGTATCGGCGAAGCGCACGAACAGCGAGGGGTGCGCCGGCAGCTCGCGTCCGGTTTCGGCCACGTGGCGGCCATAGTTCAGGCCCACGCAAAGAATTTTGCGCGGCGCCACGATGGGCGGCAGGTACTGCAGGCCATGCAGCGGCAGCCGGGCGGCATTGCCCTGCAGGGCCCGGGCAATGGCCTGCGGCCCCGCTTGCAGGGCGGCAGCCAGGTCGGGCCAGTGTGGCGTCAACACGGCGACTTCGTCGCCCTGCTGCGCCCCCCACCCGGGCTGGCCATCGTGCAGGAAGCTGAGCAGCTTCATCTTGTCTCCTGGTGAAAGACAAGCCGGCCCGGAAAAAAACAATGATTGCATGCATTGCATGGAATTTTTGCCGTGGCAAGCCTGTTTTTTATTATTATTGCATGCAATTTTGATATTTCGCAAGCAGGGCAGCCCGCCAAACGGGCCGATTGCATGCAATTTTGTTTACACTAGAGCGCCGCTCAGGATGCCCCGCCCCATGGCCGCACAAATCGACAAAGTCATTTCCGAACTCAGAGACCTGGTGTTGTCAGGCGAACTGCAACCCGGCGAACGCGTCATCGAACTGCAGTTCGCCGAACGCCTGGGCGTATCGCGCACGCCGCTGCGCATCGCCATGGCCGAGCTGGAAAAAGAAGGTCTGCTGGAACGCCTGCCGTCGCGGGGCTTTCGCGTACGCGCGTTTTCGGTGGACGAAATTGCCGACGCAGTAGATGTGCGCGGCGTGCTGGAAGGCATGGCGGTGCGGCTGCTGGCCGAACGAGGCGCCTCGCAAGCCACGCTGGCCCAACTGCACGAAGCGGTCGAAGAAGGCCGGAAACTGCTGGCGCGGGCCGAACACGACCCGAGCATCACGGTCGACGCACGCGCCTGGGGCCACATCAACGGGCGCTTTCATCAAATTCTGTACGCCGCGGCGGGCAACCGCGCCCTGATCGCCGCGCTGGAGCACAACAACAAGACACCGTTGGCCGGGCCCGCGGCCTTGACGCTGCCCTCTACCCCGTCGGAACTGGAAACCCCTTTCGTGCTGCGCGCGCAGGCCGACCACGAAGACCTGCTGCGAGCCATCGAACGCCGCGAAGCCGTGCGCGCCGAAAGCCTGATGCGCGAGCATGCCTATCGTAGCCGCGAGAACAAGCGCATTTTGCTGGCCACGCTGCGCATGAACCGCGGCGTTCTCGCGCAAACCCCATCCAATTGAGCAGTGCATTGCCAGGTGCCTGACACCCGCAGGGTGTCAGGCACCTGTGGGCGTGCCCTTTCAGTCGACCTTCGCGCCCGACAATTTCACCACGTCGGCCCAGCGCTTGATGTCGGCCTTGTGCACCTTCTCGAAGGCGGCCGGGCTGGGGTCGGCGGGCGGCGTGATGCCCTGCACGTCGATCAGCCAGCGTTGGAATTCGGGCTTGGACATTTCCTGGATGACGGCGTCGCTGAAACGCTTCTGGATGTCGGCCGGCAGCTTGGCGGGGCCGAACAGGCCATACCAGGTGCTGCTTTCATAGCCAGGCAGTCCGCAGCCTTCGGCCACCGTGGGCACGCCGGGCAGCGCCTCGAGCGGCTTGGAGGTGGTTACGCCCAGCGCGCGCACCTGGCCGGCCTTCACCGCCGCAATGCTGGGTGCGCTCTGGTTAAAGAAGAAGTCCACTTCGCCCGACAGCAGCGCCGTCATGGCCGGACCCTGGCCGCGATACGGCACGTGCACGATGTCGACCTTGGCCTGGTGCGTGAATTGCGCGCCGGCCAGGTGGCCCGACGTACCGTTGCCGGTAGACGAGTAGTTCATCTTGCCGGGATTCTTGCGCGCCAGCGCCAGCAAGTCTTTGCAGGTCTTGACGTCGGGATGTTTCTTGGGATTGACCAGCAGCACGTTGGGCACGTCGCCCAGCAGCGCGATGTGGGTGAAATCGTTCCACACATCGAAGCTCAGGCTCTTGTACAGCGCGGCGTTGATGGCGTGCGTGCCCGCGGTGCCGAACAAAAAGGTATAGCCGTCGGGCTCGGCGCGCGACACCACATCGGACGCCACGTTGCCGCCGGCCCCCGTGCGGGCTTCCACCACGATGGGCACGCCCAGGGTCTCGGTCATGCCCTGGCCCAGCTTGCGCGCGTACAGGTCTACGCCCGAACCGTTCGGAAAGCCGCCGACAATGACGATGGGCCGCGACGGCCATTTGTCCTGGGCGGCCGCCGGCGCGGCGGCGGCCAGGGTCGCGGCGGCCAGGGTGGCAATGCTCAAGATACGCAACATGGTTATTCCCCTTTTGAAGTTGTGCTGCGATGAACTGCCTGTTTTCGGACAGGCAATGGTTTCTGGTGTCAGCGGGGCCGCCCGCGGGCAAACCCCGGCGCGCATCAAGACAACTGGGCCACGCCCCGCGCAATGCGGTCCAGCGCCGTCTGCAGTTGCGCCTGCGATGTGGCATAGCTGATGCGGAAATACGGCGCCAGCCCGAACACCGTGCCCGGCACCATGGCCACGTCGTGATCCTGCAGCAGGTACTGGCAGAAGTCGGCGTCGGTCTCCAGGCGCTGGCCACCCGGCGTGCGGCGGCCCAGCACGCCCGCGCAACTGGCATAGGTATAAAAGGCGCCCTCGGGCCGCCGGCAGGCCAGGCCATCGATGGCGTTGAGTCCGTCCACCACCAGGTCGCGGCGCGCCTGGAACGACGCGCGCCGTTCGGCCAGCACCTCCTGCGGACCGTCCAGCGCCTCGATTGCGGCGGCCTGGCTGATGGAGCACGGGTTCGAGGTGCTCTGGCTCTGCACCACCGCCATCGCGCCGATCAGTTCTTTCGGGCCGCCGGCGTAGCCGATGCGCCAGCCCGTCATGGCGTAGGCCTTGGACAGACCGTTGATCGTCAGCGTGCGCGCCTTCAGGCGCGGCTCGACCTGCGCCATGGTGCGGAAAGCGAAGTCGCCGTAGATCAGGTGTTCGTAGATGTCGTCGCAGATCAGCCACACGTGCGGATGACGCAGCAGCACGTCGGCCAGCGCGCGCAGGTCGGCCTCGGCGTAGGCCGCGCCCGTGGGGTTGGACGGCGAGTTCAGCATGACCCAGCGCGTGCGCGGCGTGATGGCGCGTTCCAGGTCGGCCGGCGCCATGCGAAAGCCGTTGTCTTCGCGGCAGGCCACCTCGACGGTCTTGCCGCCTGCGATGGCGATCATGTCGGCGTACGACGTCCAGTAGGGCACGCCGACCACGACTTCGTCGCCCTCGTCCAGGGTGGCCATCAGCGCGTTGTGGATCACCTGCTTGGCGCCTGCTCCCACGGTGATTTCGTCCAGGCCGTACGACAGGCCGTTGTCGCGCTCGAACTTGCGCGCGATGGCCGCTTTCAGCGCCAGCGTGCCGTCCAGCAGCGTGTACTTGGTGTCGCCGGCGCGCATCGCGCGGATGGCCGCTTCCTTGACGTTGTCCGGCGTGTCGAAGTCGGGCTCGCCCGCGCCCAGCACGATGACGTCGCGCCCTTCGCGCTTGAGCTGCGCGGCGCGCGCGCCGATGCGCAGAATCTCGGACACCGCGATGCTGGCAATGCGGCGGGCCCGCCGGAAAGCCGGCGCCTGTGAAAGATCGGTAGACATGCTTTGCTCGAATCCGTATGAAAAGACCACCGCGCCTACAGCGCGGCCGTGACCATGATCTCGACCAGAATGTCGGGCGCCGCCAGCTCGACGGCGCCGCAACAGCGCGCGGGCGCGTGGCCGGGCGCGATCCAGGCATCATAGACTTCATTCATGGCGTGGAAATCGGCCATGCGCTGCAGCCAGATGGTGACGTTCAGCGCCTTGGACTTGTCGGTGCCGGCGGCGGCCAGCATTTCGTCGATCTTGGCCAGCACCTGGCGCGTCTGGCCCGCCACGTCGGCGCCGCGATCGTCGGCCGTGTGGCCGGCCAGATAAACCGTGCCGTTGTGGATGACCGCGCGCGAACGGCGGGCGTTCTGGTCGAGGCGGGTAATGTCGGTCATTGTTGCTGCCCCTGGCCCGAAATGCGACGGCAGTGGTTCAACGCCGCCTGGATCAGGTTGTCGCTGGCCTCGGGCGTGCGGAACGCCGAGTGCGCCGACAACGTAACGTTGTCCAATCGCGTCAGCGGGTGGCCGGCGGGCATCGGTTCGGTCACGAACACGTCCAGGGCGGCATGGCCCAGCTTGCCCGACTCCAGCGCCTGGATCATGGCGTCTTCATCGACCAGCGCGCCGCGCGCGGTATTGACCAGAATGGCGCCGTCGCGCATGCGCGCGATGCGCTCGCGCGAGATGATGCCGCGCGTCTCGTCAGTCAGCAGCAGGTGCATCGATACCACGTCGCTGGCCGCCAGCAGTTCATCGAGCTCGACGAAGCGCACCCCCGGATGCGCCTTGGGGCTGCGGTTCCAGGCGATGACCTGCATGCCCGCGCCGGCCGCCAGCCGCGCCATTTCGGCCGCGATGCCGCCAAAGCCCACCAGTCCCAGCGTCTTGCCAGTCAGCTGCACCGCGTCGGAGCGCAGCCAGTTGCCGGCGCGCATGGCGCGGTCCATGCGGGCGAAGCCCTTGGCCGCCGCCCACATCAGCGCAAATGCGCATTCGGCCACCGCCGTATCGCCGTAGCCCTTGATGATGTGCACCTCGATGCCGGCCTCGGCCAGTTCTTCGGGGTTCATATAAGAACGCGCGCCGGTGCCCAGGAACACCACGTGTTTCAAGCCGGCGCACTGGCGCGCGATGTCGGTGGGCAGGTGGGTATGGTCGATGATGGCGATCTCGGCATTGCCCAGCACTGCCGGCAACTGCTCGGATGTGATGTCGGGCTGGCGGTTGATGACCAGTTGCGGGTCGTCGGCGCGGCGCAGGCGCTCGGCCACGGCCGACAAGGTGGGGTTGGCATCGACAAAAACAGCTTTCATGACGGGGAATCCTGTGTGAGGGTTCGACGGAAAAGGGTCAGGGCGCGGCAGCGGCGGACGCGTTGCTGGCCTCGATGAAACGCGATTCGGCATAGTCGGCCAGCGCGTTGCCCATGTAGATCTCGGCAAAGCCGGCGCGCGCCAGTTCTACGACCTGGTCCAGGTGCTTGTCGATGTGCTGGCTCATCAGCGCCTGCACCGCCGCCACGTCGCGCGACTGCAGCGCGCGCACGATGTCGGGGTGGTCGTTGCGGGTCTGGCCGCGGCGGGCTTTCAGGTCGATCCAGCGCGGAAAGCGGATGCGCTCGTTCAGCGATCGCACCGAGCGCAGGAATTCGGGGTTGCCCGCCAGGCTTGCCAGGTGTTCGTGAAAGGCCTCGTCGCGAGACAGCAGGCGCAGCGCCTGCGCATCGGTCTCGACTTCGTCGCGGCTGCCGTCGACAGAACGGGCCAGCTCGGCCAGCGCCTGGTCAGAAGCCCGCGCGCAGACCAGCCGCACCACGCCGAGTTCTACCGTGGCGCGGTATTCGTACAACGCCATCAGTTGCTGGGCGTCCAGTGCCCGCACCGTATAGCCGCGATGAGGCGTGGCCACCAGGAAGCCTTCGGCGGCGATGCGATTGAGCGCCTCGCGCACCGGCGTGCGGCTGACGCCCAGTTGGCGCGCCAGCTCGAGTTCGTTCACCCGTTCGCCCGGCCGCAGGCGGAAGGTGGTGGCCATGGCCTTGATGCGATCGTAGACATGGCTGGGCGCAACGGCGGGGGTATCGGGCAGCACGGCGTTCATTAATGGGTCTGGCGAATATAGGGCGGCGTTGGGCCTGGCTTATTTGTACACCAAATTGTCCACAAATGGCGAATATTGTTTTGTATACAGTCGAGTGTTATGCTGCCGCCCATCATCTTCCCCATGGCCGGCGGCGGCTGCGCCGGTTTCCGTACGCACTTCTGAAAGCGAGACCTTGCACATGACTCACGGCCTACCCGTCCGCACCGGCGGGCAAATCCTGATCGATCAATTGCGACGCCAGGGCGTCGAACGGGTCACCTGCGTGCCCGGCGAAAGCTATCTGGCGGCGCTCGACGCGCTGTACGACAGCGGCGTCGACGTGGTCATCTGCCGCAACGAAGGCGGCGCGGCCATGATGGCCGAGGCCTACGGCAAGCTGACCGGCAGGCCCGGCGTGTGCTTTGTGACGCGCGGCCCCGGCGCCACCAACGCCAGCCATGGCGTGCACATCGCCATGCAAGACTCCACGCCCATGCTGCTCTTCATCGGCCAGGTAGATCGTTCGATGCGCGAGCGCGAGGCCTTCCAGGAAATTGACTACCGTGCCATGTTCGGGTCCATGGCCAAGTGGGTGGTCGAGATCGACCGCGCCGAGCGCATTCCCGAACTGGTGGCCCGCGCGTACCGGGTGGCCATGCAGGGCCGTCCGGGTCCGGTAGTGATCGCGCTGCCCGAAGACATGCTGGTCGACACCTGCGCGGTGGCGGACGCCCCCCGCGTCGAGCCGGCCCAGGCCTGGCCCGCGCCGGCCGACCTGCAGGCGCTGGAAAGCCTGCTGGCGCAGGCCCGCCAGCCTATTGCCATACTGGGCGGCTCGGGCTGGGACGACGCGGCCTGCCAGCAGTTCGCCGATTTCGCGCAGCGCGCCGGCCTGCCGGTGGCCACGTCGTTCCGGCGCGCCTCGCTGTTTCCGGCCGACCATCCCTGCTACGCGGGCGACCTGGGCATCGGCCCCGACGCCCGCCTGAAGGCGCGCGTGGCCGAGGCAGACCTGGTGTTGCTGGTGGGCGGCAGGCTGTCGGAAATGCCGTCTTCGTCATACACCTTGCTCGACATCCCGGTGCCCCGCCAGAAACTGGTGCACGTGCACCCCGGCGCCGAAGAACTGGGCCGCGTATACCAGCCTGCGCTGGCCATCCATGCCGGCCCGCGCGCCTTCAGCATGGCGCTGGCGCAACTGGCCGTGCCCGCGCAACCAGCCTGGCAAGGCAGCGCCGAGCAGGCGCACGCCGACTACCTGGACTGGACCGATGCCCCGCGCACCCTGCCGGGCGATTTCCAGTACGGCCAGGTGCTGGCCTGGCTGCGCGAGCGCCTGCCGCGCGACGCCATGGTGTGCAACGGCGCCGGCAACTACGCCGGCTGGCTGCATCGCCACCACCGCTTCTATACCTACGGCACCCAGCTCGCGCCCACCAGCGGCTCGATGGGCTATGGCGTGCCGGCCGCCGTGCTGGCCAAGCTGCAATTCCCGCAGCGCCCGGTGCTGGCTTTCGCCGGCGATGGCTGCTTCCTGATGAACGGGCAGGAGTTCGCCACAGCGGTGCAATACCAGGCCGCCATCATCGTCATCGTGCTGGACAATAGCCAGTACGGCACCATCCGCATGCACCAGGAGCGCGACTACCCCGGCCGCGTAGTGGGCACGCAACTGCGCAACCCCGATTTCGCCGCCATGGCGGTCGCATTCGGCGGACACGGCGAGCGGGTCGAGCGCACCGAAGACTTCGCGCCCGCCTTCGAACGGGCGCTGGCCTCTGGCAAGCCCGCCATTCTGCATTGCCGGCTGGACCCGCGCGCCCAATCGCACGCGCGCGACTTCACGCCCCCGGCAGCAGCCTGAAGCGCGCCGCGGCCGCGGCCGCCGTCGGGCCGGCGCGGCCACCGCTGTGCGGGCCTGAACCGCGCCGCCAGACCTCCTGAGCGGGATGCGCGCTTGCCGCGCATCGCGGCATCGTGCTCGAATGTACTAATATGCCTCGGCAAAACATCAATAAGCGCCGGCCGGCCTACCAGGCGGCATGGCGCGGCCGCGAGCCGCCGCACCCCAGGCGGCCCTTCTTTTCGGAGACCCCGTGAGCGCCGCATCAGACAGCACCGTCGACCGTGTCTACAACCAGCTGCGATCCATGGCCATCGGCTATGAATTCAAGCCGGGCGAAAAACTGAATGAAGTCGCGCTGGCCAAGCGCCTTGAAGTCAGCCGCACGCCGCTGCGCGAAGCCCTCAACCGGCTGGGCATCGAAGGCTTGCTGCGCTTCCAGCCCGGCAAGGGCTTCTTCTGCCGCGATCTCGACGTGCATGAAATCTTTAATTTGTACGAGTTGCGCAAGACCGTGGAAGTTGCCGGCGCGCGGCTGTCCATGACGCGGGCCCGCGACGAAGACCTGCGCAAGCTGCTCGAGTTTCTCGACGCCACCGGCCCTGAGCCCGGCGATCGCAGCGTGGCCGAGCTCGTGGATCTGGACGAGAGTTTCCACGAAACCCTGCTGGCCCTGTCCGGCAACACCGAGATGCTGCGCGTGCTGCGCAACATCAACGCGCGCATCCGGTTCGTGCGTTGGATCGACATGCGCCTGGGCGACCGGCGCAATTCCCAGCTCGAACACCGGCGCATCGTCGAGGCGCTGCTGGCTCGCGATGAAGCCGCCTGCGTGGGGCTGCTGGAAAAACATATCGAACGGCGCCTGGACCAGGTCACCTCGGCCATTCGCGAGGGCTACGCGCAGATCTACATGGGCGCCCAGGCGCAGGCGGCAGCCGCTTAACGCTCGCCGGCGCCGTCGGCGGCCGCCCGGCTGTGCGGTTCGCGTATGCCGTCCATCAGCAAGTCGACAATGAACGCCGCCAGGTCGCGGCTGTCGGCGGCGTTCTGCTCCAGCAGCGCATAGCGCTCGATGATTCCCATGAAAGCCTGCGAGAACCAGAACGGCGATACGTCGCGCCGCAGCAGGCCGGCCTGCTGCTCGCACTTGACGTTGGCGGCGATAAGATCCACCAGTTCGCTCTTCAGTGCCTCGGCGCGCGCCGACTGCAGGAAGCCGATCTGGGTCAGGTTGGGGTTTTCCTGCAAGACAGCAATCAGGGCTTGCACGCTGCCTCGTATCCGTTCGTCCAGCCGGCTCGCCGGCGTGCCGTCGGGCAGGCGCGCCTGCTCGATCACCATGCGCAGGCGCGTGGCGAACAATTCAACCAGCTCGTCGTAAATGGCTTTTTTGCTACTGAAGTATTGGTAGAACACTGGCTGTGTCACGGCCGCCTTGGCGGCCACCTCGGAAACGCGGGTGCGTTCGTAGCCATGCCGGGCAAATTCAGCGCTGGCGATTTCCAGCAGCCGCTGCCGGGTGCGGGCGCCTTTGCGCAGAGGACGTCGATGAACTGTCGCTGGCTCGGAGGACACTTGACTGTCGGGCATGAAAAGCAGAGGTACTAATAAATGGTACACGCTGAAAATACGACTTTTGCCGTGCCTGCCGTGTCGCCAATAGTTATATGGCCTTTCAGATGCAAATTAATACAAAAAGAACTTGACTCATCTATCTAGTAGTAGATAAGATACGTCCCATGGTTGAGGAACACGCAGTCAGCCCCAGCCACCCGCGCTACGGCGCGTTTTTATGAACCTTGTTATCTACCTATACATAGATAGTTAAT